>JAESGR010000032.1_pt1 | contig 414224 bp, 429 predicted proteins | sample 9269771 | NCBI WGS metagenome assembly JAESGR01 (sample SAMN15739572, study PRJNA653492) | algae metagenome | isolation source: Chroococcus sp. CMT-3BRIN-NPC107 and co-occurring heterotrophs from well... | place: USA: Clark Mountains Wilderness, California | collected 2010-04-18 | reverse complement strand
CGACAGCACCGTCGTGATGGCCGCCGTCAGCGTGGTCTTGCCATGGTCCACGTGGCCAATGGTGCCTACGTTGACGTGCGGCTTGGTGCGCTCGAATTTACCTTTTGCCATTTTCTTCGCCTTTTCGAAAAAGAGAACTGGACGATCACTTCAGATACTGGTGCCCTTGGCGGGAATCGGACCCGCGACCTCTCCCTTACCAAGGGAGTGCTCTACCACTGAGCCACAAGGGCGAATTCTTTTCGCCTTGGCCGAGGTGATCCGTGGAGCGGGAAACGGGAATCGAACCCGTGTCATTAGCTTGGAAGGCTAAGGTTCTGCCATTGAACTACTCCCGCGTCGGGTGTTCCTTCAACGGGCCCACACAGTCACTTCAAACACATCGCCGAGCCCTGAACCCGCGTTCACAAGCTTGGTGGAGGAGGCTGGATTCGAACCAGCGTAGGCGTAAGCCAACAGATTTACAGTCTGCCCCCTTTAGCCACTCGGGCACCCCTCCGGCGAACCTCGAAATATACCATGGTTTTGCAGCCACAGCCCGCCTGCAGCACCTGGAGAAAGCCGGCGAGTCACGCCAAGGAGCTCAGAACAGGTCGGGGTGGCCCCGCGCGGCCAACCAGTCCCGGGCCCGGACGAAATGCCCGCAGCCCAGGAACGGCGCCGGCGGACGGCTGGCCGCCAGCGGCGAGGGATGGTTCGACCTCAGCACCAGGGCCTCGCAGCCGCGTTCATCCGCCGCGGCCTGGATGAGCCCGGCCTTGGCTTGGGCATGTGCGCCCCACAGCAGATAGGCACAGGGCGAATTGCTGCGGGCGACCTCGCGCAGCAACTCGTCGGTGAACAGCTCCCAGCCCTTCCCGGCATGGCTGCCGGGTTGGCCGTCTTCCACCGTGAGGCTGGTGTTGAGCAGCAGAACGCCCCGGCGCGCCCAGGCCAGCAGGCTGCCGCTGGCAGGCAGCGGGCCCGAGCCGCCTTGCAACTCCTTGAAGATGTTGCGCAGCGAAGGCGGCAGTTTCACGCCCGGCGGCACCGAGAACGCCAGGCCCTCGGCCTGTCCCGGGCCATGGTAGGGATCCTGGCCGAGGATGACGGCCCGTACCGCCTGCAGCGGCGTCTCTTCCAGCGCACGCAAGGGCCTCGGCGGGTAGACCACGGCGCCGGCCGCGAGCCGCCGGCGCAAGAAGTCGCTGAGCTTGCGCCCCGGCTCACCGGCGAAGAAGCGCTCGACCACGGGCGCCCAGCCCGGCGCCAACGGCCACTCGCGCGGCTCCCAGGCGCGCAGGCCTGCGGGCTCAGCCACCGAACAGCCGGGCCAGCGCCTCGCCCGGGTCCGGGGCACGCATGAAGGCCTCGCCGACCAGAAAGGCATACACACCCGCGTCGCGCATCTTCTTCACGTCGGCCGGGCCCAGAATCCCGGACTCGGTCACCAGCACCCGGTCCACCGGCACGTCCGCCAGCATGCCCAGCGTAGTGTCCAAGCTGACCTCGAAGGTCCGCAGGTTGCGGTTGTTGATGCCCACCAGCGGCGTCTTGAGCTTGAGCGCCCGCTGCAGTTCGGCTGCGTCGTGCACCTCCACCAGCACGGCCATGTCGAGGCTGCGCGCGACGGCTTCAAGCTCGGCCATCTGCCCGTCCTCCAGGCAGGCCGCGATCAGCAGCACGCAGTCCGCGCCCATGGAGCGCGACTCGTAGATCTGGTAGGCGTCGACCATGAAATCCTTGCGCAGCACCGGCAGGTCGCACGAGGCGCGGGCCTGCTTCAGGTAGTCGGGGCGGCCCTGGAAGAACTGGCGGTCGGTCAGCACGGAAAGGCAAGCCGCGCCGTGCTCGGCATAGCTCTGGGCGATGTCCGCCGGGATGAAATCTTCCCGCAGCACCCCTTTGCTCGGGCTGGCCTTCTTGATCTCGGCGATGACGGCGCTGCGGCCGGCCTCGATGCGGCGGCGCAGCGCTGCGGTGAAATCCCGCGTGAGCACCCGGCTCTCGGCGTCGGCGCGCATCGCCTGGAGCGGCACCTTGGCCTTGGCCGCCGCGATCTCCTCGCGCTTGACCGCGACGATCTTGTCCAGGATGTTCCTGTCCTGAGCTGAGTCCAAGCTGGCCATGGCTCAGCCGCCTGCCTTCTTCGAAAACGCGATCAGCTGGGCCAGCCGCGCCTTGGCCGCGCCCGACTCGATCGCGGCGCGCGCCTTCTCCACCCCCTCCCTCATGGTCGGCACCACGTTGGCCGCGTAAAGCGCCACGCCCGCGTTCAGGATCACGATGTCGCGCGCCGCGCCCGGCTGGTTGTCCAGTACAGCGACGAGCATCTGCCGCGACTGGTCGGCCGTCTCCACCTTGAGCGCCCGGTTGCTGGCCATCGGCAGGCCGAAGTCCTCGGGGTGGATTTCGTACTCGGTGACCTGGCCCTCCTTGAGTTCGCCCACCAGGGTGGCGGCGCCCAGGCTGACTTCGTCCATGCCGTCCCGGCCGTACACCACCACGGCGTGCTCGGCGCCCAACCGCTGCAGCGCCCGGACCTGGATACCCACCAGGTCCGGGTGGAACACGCCCATCAGGATGTTGGGCGCGCTGGCCGGGTTGGTGAGCGGACCCAGGATGTTGAAGATGGTGCGCACGCCCAGTTCCTTGCGCACCGGGGCCACGTTCTTCATGGCCGGATGGTGGTTGGGCGCGAACATGAAGCCGATGCCGACCTCGGCCACGCTCCGGGCGATCTGCTCGGGCTTGAGGTTGATGTCCACGCCCAGGCTTTCCAGCACGTCGGCGCTACCCGACTTGCTGCTCACGCTGCGGCCGCCGTGCTTGCTGACCTTGGCCCCGGCCGCGGCGGCCACGAACATCGAGCAGGTCGAGATGTTGAAGGTGTGCGAGCCGTCGCCGCCGGTGCCCACGATGTCGACCAGGTGCTTCTTGTCGGCGATGTGGACCTTGGTGGAAAACTCGCGCATCACCTCGGCGGCCGCCGTGATTTCGCCGATGGTTTCCTTCTTCACGCGCAAGCCGGTGATCAGCGCAGCCGTCATCACGGGCGAGAGTTCGCCGCTCATGATCAGGCGCACCACCTTGAGCATCTCGTCGTGGAAAATCTCGCGGTGTTCGATCGTGCGCTGCAGCGCTTCCTGCGGGGTGATGGGCATGACGCTCTCCTCGATTGCTTAACGTGACGGATTGTCCGACAGGGCCAGCTTGAGCCCGAAGCCGACGAACAGGGCGCCGGCAGCCTTGTCCAGCCAGCGAAATGGAGCCCCCGCGTCCGGCCTTTCAGGCCTGTCTGCCCCCCGATGGGGCCCGCCCGCCTCGGGAGCGGCCCAGCGGTGGGCGCCCTTTCGCACCGCGCCAACCCGGCGCGCCATCCACGCCGCGGCCAGGGCCCAGCCGATGTTGACCCACAGGGCATTGAAGTTGAACACCAGCCCCAGCAACAGGAAGGCCAGCGTCTTGTTTTCCACCGCCGGGCCGATGAACTGCGGCAGGAAAGCCAGGAAGAACAGCGCCACCTTCGGGTTCAGCGCGTTGGTGCCGAAACCCTGGAAAAAAATGCCTTTCAGGCCTTCAGCCCGCGCCCGTCGGCCGCCACCTGCTTCGAATTTCATAGCAGCGCTAGCCTTCGAGAGCAGCAGGCGCGCCCCCACCCAGACCAGGTAGGCCGCGCCCGCCCACTTCAGCACGGTGAAGGCGGTGGCCGAGGCCGCCAGCAGGGCACTGACGCCGATCGCCGCCGCAAAGATGTGGACGAAGCAGCCGGCGGTGATGCCCAGCGCGGCCACGACGCCGGCACGCGCGCCGCAACGAAGCGCGTGCGTGACGATGTACAGCACGTCAGGGCCGGGCGTGAGGTTCAGCAACAGCCCGGCCGCGATGAACAGCAGCAATTGGTCGGTCGGCATGCCTGCGTCCTCAGGCCTTGAAGAAGCCGCGGATCGCCGCGATCGCGCGGTCCACGCCCGCAACGTCCACGTCCAGGTGCGTGACGAAGCGCAGCCGGTACAGCCCGGTGGCGGACACGCCCTGACCCTTCAGGTGATCCAGCAGGGCTTGCGACTGTTCGCGCGCGGCGCCGGTCAGGTCGGCGAACAGGATGTTGGTCTGCGGCGCTTCCACCCGCAGGCCCTCGATTCCGGCCAGGCCGTCGGCCAGGCGTCGCGCGAGTGCATGGTCCTCGCCCAGCCGGTCGATATGGTGGTCCAGGGCATGCGACGCAGCGGCGGCCAGCACGCCGGCTTGCCGCATGCCGCCACCTGCCATCTTGCGGACGCGCCGGGCCCGCGCAATCAGTTCACGGGAACCGCACAGGGCCGAGCCGGCCGGTGCGCCCAGACCCTTGCTGAAGCAGACGGACACGCTGTCGAAGCACTGGGCGATCTTTCGTGCTTCACCCACCACCGTTCGGGCTGAGCCTGTCGAAGCCGTCGCGAGCCGTTCGGCAGGCTCGGTGCGAACCGAGTTGAATTGCGCGACCGCCGCATTGAACAGCCGCGCGCCGTCCAGGTGCCGCGCCAGCCCCTTGCCAGCGGCCAGCGCGCTCGCCTGCTCCAGGTACGCCATCGGCATGACCTTGCCGCCCAGCGTGTTCTCCAGCGCCAGCAGCCGCGTGCGGGCGAAGTGCGGATCGTCCGGCTTGATGGCCGCCTCGATGTCCTGCAGCGCCAGCGTGCCGTCCGACTGGTGGTTCAACGGTTGCGGCTGCACACTGCCGAACACCGCGGCGCCGCCGCCTTCCCAGCGGTAGCAATGCTGCATCTGCCCGACGATGTACTCGTCGCCCCGCTGGCAATGCGAAAGGATCGCGCACAGGTTGCCTTGCGTGCCGGTGGGGACGAACAGGGCGTCCTCGAAGCCGAGCATGGAGGCGATCTTTTCCTGCAGCGCATTGACGCTGGGGTCGTCACCGAAAACGTCGTCGCCCAGGGGCGCCGCGGCCATGGCGGCGCGCATCGCGGGCGTGGGTCGGGTGACGGTGTCGCTGCGCAGGTCGACGAGCTTCATGCCTTGTGCTCCAGAAAGTTCTTCAGCATGGCGTGGCCATGCTCGGTAAGGATGGATTCGGGATGGAACTGCACGCCTTCCACCGCCAGCGACCGGTGGCGCACCCCCATGATCTCGCCGTCTTCGGTCCAGGCCGTGGTGGCCAGGTCTCCCGGGCACGAGTCCTTCTCGATGGCCAGCGAGTGGTAGCGGTTGACCGTGAAGCGCTGCGGCAGTCCCGCGAACACACCTTCGCGGGTCGTCGTGATCTCGCTGGTCTTGCCGTGCATCAGCTGCCGCGCCCGGACGATCTTGCCGCCGAAGGCCGCGCCGATGCTCTGGTGCCCCAGGCACACGCCCAGGATCGGCAGCTTGCCCGCGAAATGCCGGATCGCCTCCACGGAGATGCCCGCCTGCGCCGGCGAACACGGCCCCGGGGAGATCACCAGCCGGTCAGGCCTGCGCCCGGCGATGCCTTCGACGGTGATCTCGTCGTTGCGAAACACCTCCACCTGCGCCCCCAGCTCGCCGAAGTACTGCACCAGGTTGTAGGTGAAGCTGTCGTAGTTGTCGACCATGAGGAGTTTCATTGCACTCCTCCATCCGAAACCGGACACCCGGCCGCGAAGGACGCGAAAGGCTCGCGAAGGGCGCGAAAGGAACAACAGGCGTGTTTCATAGCTTGTTCACCAGCCGGTGGATTCCCTTGACAACCGGGAAGGCATGAAAGTTGATCAGCAGTCCGAGCCGCAGCCCGCTCAGGCGCAGGTAGGACAGCAATTGGGCGCGGTGAACATCGGCGAGGCCTTCCGCCGCTTTCAGCTCGACGATCACCGCTCCTTCAACGATGAAATCGGCACGGAACGCGGTCCCCACCTCTACGCCTTTGTAGACCGCCGAGATCGAGACTTCACGCTCGAAGCGGAGGTTCCGCTGTTCGAGCTCCAGGGCGAACGCACCGGCGTATGCGCTTTCCAGCAATCCGACGCCCAGGATCCTCTGCACCTCGACTGCAGCTCCGATGATCTCGTGCGAGAAATCTTCTCCAAAATCCGGGCTGTCCTTTTGCGCCCTTTGCGCATCCTTCGCGTCCTTCGCGGCCGGCTGTCCGAACTTGGCGTTCATTCCAACCCCTCCTCGACCAGCTCGCTCGCCCGCAGCAACGCCCGGGCCTTGGCCTCGGTTTCCTTCCACTCCAGCTCAGGCACCGAGTCCGCGACCACGCCGGCCGCGGCCTGCACGTACAGGGTGCCGTCCTTGACGACGCCGGTGCGGATGGCGATGGCCACATCCATGTCGCCCGCGTAGCTGAGGTACCCGCAGGCGCCGCCGTACAGCCCCCGTTTGCTCGGCTCCAGCTGGTCGATCAGCTCCATCGCGTGCACCTTGGGCGCGCCGGTCAGCGTGCCGGCGGGGAACGTGGCCTTGAGCACGTCGATGCTGGTCATGCCTTCGTTCAGCAGGCCTTCCACGTTGCTCACGATGTGCATCACGTGGCTGTAGCGCTCCACCGCGAAAGCCTCGGTCACTTTCACGCTGCCGGTCCTGGCGATGCGGCCGATGTCGTTGCGCGCCAGGTCGATCAGCATCACGTGCTCGGCGCGCTCCTTGGGGTCGTCGAGCAGCTCCTGCTCCACGGCCCTGTCCACTTCCGGCGTGGCCCCGCGTGCGCGAGTGCCGGCCAGCGGACGGATCGTCACCTTCTGGCCTTCGGGCGTCTGCTCCTGCCGCACCAGGATCTCGGGCGAGGCGCCCACCACCTGAAAGTCGCCGAAGTCGTAGTAGTACATGTACGGGCTGGGGTTCAGCGAGCGCAGTGCCCGGTACAGCGACAGCGGCGACTCGGTGTAGCGCTTCTTGATCCGCTGGCCCACCTGGACCTGCATGAAGTCGCCAGCCGCGATCAGCTCCTTGGCCCGGTCCACGGCCTTCAGGTAATCGGCCTTGGCGAATTCGCGTTCCGCCGGGAAGCCCTGCGTCTGGCGCACCACCGGCGCGCTCACCGAGTACTTCAGCTGCTCCTTCAGCTCGCGCAGCCGCTTCTTGCCGTTCGAGTACGCCTCCGCCTGCCCCGGATCGGCGTAGACGATGAGGTAGAGCTTGCCGGAGAGGTTGTCGATGACGGCCAGCTCTTCGCATTGCAGCAGCAGGATGTCCGGGCAGCCCAGCGTGTCGGGTGGACAGCTTTTCTCCAGCTTTTTCTCGATGTGGCGCACCGTGTCGTAGCCGAAGTAGCCCGCCAGGCCGCCGCAAAAGCGCGGCAGGCCGGGGCGCAGTGCCACCTTGAAGCGCTGCTGGTAGCCGGCGATGAAGTCGAGCGGGTTGCCGCGGGCGCTCTCCACCACCTGGCCATCGCTGACGACCTCGGTGCGTGCGTCGGTGCCAAAGCCGCTCGCACGCAGCAGGGTGCGCGCGGGCAGGCCGATGAAGCTGTAGCGGCCGAAGCGCTCGCCCCCCACCACCGACTCCAGCAGGAAGCTGTGGCGGCCACTGCCCTTGCCATGCGCGAGCTTCAGGTAGAGCGAGAGGGGCGTTTCCAGGTCCGCGAACGCCTCCGCGATCAGCGGGATGCGGTTGTAGCCCTGCAGCGCAAGGCTCTTGAATTCAAGTTCGGTGATCAAGGGGTGAGCCTCCACGAGCTCGGGCGGCGCCAAGGGGCCGCGTTCATCAGGACTGCCCCGCAAAGCGGGGCGACGGGGGCACGGGCTGCCCCGTGCTTCAGTGACGCACTTGATCTGGCTTACGCCAGGGCCAGGCTCCCCGGCCGGAGCAACCTGTGATCGTGGTGCGGTGGATGAACATTGCGCGGCAGTGTAGCAAACCAGGGTTGCCACTCGAAAACCCTGTAGTGGGCGTCCTGAGGTGTTGCAACAATCTGCAACAAACGACCCGGTCGTTTTTTCCATCAGGAGACAGTCACCATGGTTTTGCTCCGCCCCCTGTGCCTGGCCGCGGCCCTGCTGGCTGGCGCCGCCTGCGCGCAGCCCGTCGTCACCAATGGCGTGAAGTTCGAGGAGGCGATGGACCTGCGCGGCACCAAGTTGCTGCTCAACGGGGCCGGCACCCGCTACCGCGGCCCCTTCAAGGTCTATGCCGCGGGCTTCTACCTGACCAGGAAAGCCGGCACGCCGGAAGAGGTGTTGGCGACGCCCGGCCCGAAGCGGGTCAGCGTCACGATGTTGCGCGAGATCGACTCGGGCGAGCTGGGCAAGCTGTTCTCGCGCAGCATGGAAGACAACATGGACAAGGCCGCCTTCTCCAAGCTGATACCCGGCGTGATGCGCATGAGCCAGGTGTTCACCGACAACAAGAAGATGGCCGCCGGCGAGCAGTTCACGATCGACTGGGTGCCGGGCACCGGCGCCATCCTCACCGTCAAGGGGCAGGTGCAGGGCGAGCCGTTCAAGGAGCCCGAGTTCTTCAATGCCCTGATGCGCATCTGGGTCGGCCCCAACCCGGCCGACTGGAAGCTGAAAGACGCGCTGCTGGGCAAGCCCGCCTAGATCAGGCGCCGGACCTCCGCCAGCGAAACCAGGAAGCCATCCGCATCCACGGCGCGCACCGGCTCGCCGTGGTTGTAGCCGTAGGTCACCAGCAGCACCGGGCAGCCCGCCCCGCGCGCGGCCTGTGCGTCGTTGCTGGAATCGCCGATCACCAGCGTCCGGCCGGGCGCCGAGCCCAGCGCCTCGCAAGTCCTGACCAGCGGCAGCGGATCGGGCTTCTTGCGCTCGAACGCATCGCCCCCGAACACCAGGTCGAAGTAGCGCGCCAGCCCCTTGTCCTGGAGCAGCGCCCGTGCGAACTCGCCCGGCTTGTTCGTCAGGCACGCCAGCCGTATGCCGCGCGAGCACAGGAAGTCCAGGCCCTCGGCGACGCCGGGGTACAGCGCCGCATGCCGGCCATTGATGACCCGATAGTGATGCTGGTAGGCATCCCAAGCCGCCTCGTAGAGCGCCTGGGAGTCGGCGCCCACCTGCCGCAGGGCCGAGCGGATCAGGTGCTCCGAACCCTTGCCCACCAGGGGCCGGACGGCTGCCGCTTCGATCGCGGGCAAACGCAGCTGCGCCAGCATGGCGTTCAGGGCGACGCTGAAGTCGCCCAGCGTGTCCACCAGGGTGCCGTCCAGGTCGACGATGGCGGCGACGGGGGGTGGGGAAAATCGCTTCATTCGAGCGTGAGCCCCCCATGCGCCGCGGCGCGCTCCAGCGCATGCTCGAACAGCGCGCGGGCCGATCCCGCCAGGGAGCGCAGATAGGCATGCAGCGCGGCGTCCTCGCTGCTGTCGTTCAGGCACTCCTGGCTGTACTCCTCGAACGCCGCGAGCTGCCCGATCAGGTCCGCGATATGGCGCGGGCATTCGCAGACGACACTGCTGGGCGCAGCAGCCACTCGCGCCAGGGCGGCATCCGAGTACCGGCGCTCGGGAATGAGGGGGCCGGCGTGCTCCATCGGCATCGCGCCTGACGCGTCGACCATCCGCAGGGAGCCGATCAACTCCGCCAGCTCCGGGCCCGAGAGCGGCTCGCGCCGCACGGTCAACCCGGCGCTGCGCAACGCTTCCACGGCCGCTTGCGCGCCATAGTTGTAGAGAACGATCGCGCGGCGCACGCCATGCCGCGCCACCACGCGCGCAAGCAGTGCCAGCGTTCCGGGCTGCACCGTGTTCAAGCGCACCAGGAGCAGATCCACGGGCTCGGCGGGCGTCCCGTCGGCGGCTTGTTCCAGTGCCGCAAACACCTGGCGCACGTCGAGCGCGTCCGCCAGCGCACGTCCAGCAGCCTCTATCCGGGCCGCGGTCGCCTCGCCGACAACGACCGTGGTCATCCTGCGCGGCGGCTGCACAGGCTTCGAAGCGGCGGCACCGCGCGTGCGGCCGAGCAACTGCTGCAACTCGCCGGACGGCAGGCGGGCAATGCCGCCGATGCTGTGGCCGGACTGTGTGAGCTGCCGCAGCAGACGGGCGCGTGTCACGTCGCCTTCCGCATACAGACGGTGGCTGCCGGCGCTTTTGAGCGGCTGAAAAGCCGCGTGCCGGCTTTCCCAGACCCGCAAGGTGGGCACGGGGACCCCCGCCAGACGCGCCACCGCACCGATGCGGTAAACCGGCGGGGGTTCATGATCGGTGTTCAGGTTTTGCATAGCAATTCGCCGGTGGATGAGCTTGCGAATTCTAACAACCAGTGCGTATCTATGCAAAAGCCTCCATAGTTGGAACAAGTAGTTACCTAGAGCACCAGGAGAAGCCATGAATTCGTTGTTCCGCCGCTGGGCCGTCTGCTCGGCCCTTGTCTTGCCCGCCGTGGCATGGTCGCAAGTGCCCGAGGTTCCGGAGGCCGTGGTGCATCCCTGGGTGGCCCCGCCTGCCACCCTGCAGCCCAGCGCCCACTTCACCAACCTGAAAGATGGCGCCGTGGTCGAGTCGCCCTTCGTCGCCCGGTTCGGCCTGTCCATGCGCGGCCTGGTGCCCGCCGGCAAGACCGCCGGGCGCGCCGGCCACCACCACCTGCTGGTCAACCGCGAGCTGCCGATGGATTTCAAGAAGCCGCTGCCCTTTACCGACCAGTACCTGCACTTCGGCGCGGGGCAGATGGAAGCCGTGCTGAACCTCAAGCCCGGCAAGTACAAGCTGAGCCTGCTGCTGGCGGACCAGGGCCACATCCCCTTCTTCGTGTTCAGCAAGCCGATCGAAGTCACCGTGAAGTCGCAGAACCCCGGCGTCGCCCCCGCCGCGGTGCAGGGGCCCCGGCGCATCGAGATCCTCACGCCGGCGAACGGCGCGACCGTCCGCGATGCCTTCAACGTGCAGTTCCATGCCAGCGGCCTGAACGTGTCGCACGCGGCAGCCAAGGTGCCGAACACCGGGCACTTCCGCCTGACGCTGGCGCGCAAGGGCGCCGCCAAGCCCGAGGTGCTCTCGTTCGCCGCCGGCCAGACGGAAACCTGGCTGGAGCTGCCTGCCGGCGACTACCAGCTCACCCTGGACCTGGTCAACAACGTCAACCGTACCGTCATGGCGAGCTCGCCGCCGGTCGCTGTCAGGTCCGAGCGCTGGAACTCGATCGCCGCCGGCATGGCTGCAGGCGGGGCGACTTCGTCCCGTTGAGGGGCAGCGGCGCTATTTCTTGCCGCCCTGGTTGCCGCTCCCCGAGGACTGGCCGCCCTTGCGGCCAGCCTCGCGCGCCTCTTCAGAGTCGAATTGATGGGCCGTGCCTTTCTGGTGGGCGGCCTTGCCGCCCTTGCTGCCGGCGGCACGCGCTTCTTCCGAAGTGAATTCGTGCGCCGTGCCTTTCTCGTGGGCGGCCTTGCCGCCCTGGCTCGCGATTTCGCGCTGCCGGGCCGGGTCCATCGACGCGAAGCCGCGCTTGGACGTCCCGCCGCCCTGGTTGCCCTGGTTGTTCGATGCCATGGTGTGAACTCCTGATTCAGATGCACTGAGGTCTTGCGGCGCCGGGCGCCAGCACGGACTCATTGCAAGGCAGGCGCGGCGGGCCCAGGGTCAGCGATGGGGAATTGCAGGCGTAGGAGCGGACTTCTGCCGTGCTGTGGCGTTCGCGGGGGCGCACCGGCGGCTCAGGCCGGCACAGCTTCGAGGTCGGGCCGGCCCCAGTGGCGGTGCCGGGCCAGCGCCGCGATGAAATCCTGAGCCATCTGCACGCGGGTGGTGGGTTCGTTGGTGCCCACGATCACCCCGAAGGCGGACGACGGGGCCGAAGGGGCCGCGGTGCCGAGCATGCGCAGCAGCTCGGCACCTTCTCCGATGATGCACAGCGGCTTGCCATGGCGGTAGGCCTCCAGCACGAAGTGCACCGCGTCGCCGTTGCGCGCCAAGGCCTGCGCGCTGCTGGCGCCCCCCGGCACCAGCACGGCGTCGAACATGACGGAAGGCATGGCCTGGAAGGTATGGTCGACCGGCAACTGCTGGCCGGACGATGTCGACACGAAGCCCAGATGCGCGGCCAGGATGCGCGTGCTGGCGCCCTGGTCGGCCAGCGCCTGCTGGATGATCTTGAGCGCGCCGAGTTCGACGCCGGGGCCCACCAGCACGGCCACCTTGCGCGTGGCGATGCTGGCGGCGGCCATCTCCATGCTCAGCGCCGCCGAAGCCTCCAGCGGCAGCTTCACGCGCCGCTCGCGAAAGCCGGCGCGTCCGGCAGCCGCCTTCAGGTCCGGAGCGGCGATGCCCAGCGGCTCGCCCACCTTGCGCGCCAGCTTCGGATCCACGTGCGCCAGGTTGTCGACCATGCGCTGGCGGATGGCGGGCGTCTCGACGCGGGACAGCTCGAACTGGTAGGCGCAGACGATGTGGTCCTTCTCCGCCTGGCTCTGGCTGTTCCAGAACAGCGTCGCCTGGCTGAAGTGGTCGTCGAAACTGGGGCTGCGGCGGCGGATCTTGGGTGGCTCCACCGCTTGCGCGAAACTCTGGAAACCCTGCTGGCCACCGTCGACCCGGAACTCGGCGCCGCTGGCCAGCGAGTTCGGCTCGTAGCTGACCTGGCCCTTGTTGACCAGCATGCGGTGCATGCCGTCGCGCTGGAAATTGTGGAACGGGCACACCGCCTTGTTGATCGGCAGCTCGTGGAAGTTGGGCCCGCCCAGGCGCGACAGCTGGGTGTCCGTGTACGAGAACAGCCGGCCCTGCAGCAGCGGGTCGTCGCTGAAGTCGATGCCGGGCACCACATGGCCGGGATGGAAGGCCACCTGCTCGGTCTCGGCGAAGAAGTTGTCCGGGTTGCGGTTGAGCACCAGCTTGCCCACCGGCAGCACCGGCACCATCTCTTCGGGGATCAGCTTGGTCGGATCCAGCAGGTCAAAGCCCAGGCTGGCCGCCTTGGCTTCGGGCACCAGTTGCAGGCCCAGCTCCCATTCGGGACATTGGCCGCGCGCAATCGCCTCCCACAGGTCGCGCCGGTGGAAATCCGGGTCCTTGCCGGCGATCTTCTGGGCCTCGTCCCAGGCCAGCGCGTGCTTGCCCAGTTTGGGCTTCCAGTGGAACTTGACGAAGTGCGAAACCCCGTGCGAATTGACGAGGCGGAAAGTGTGGACGCCGAAGCCTTCCATCATGCGGTAGCTGCGCGGCAGGGCCCGGTCCGACATCAGCCACATCAGCATGTGCGTGCTCTCGGGCATGAGCGAGACGAAGTCCCAGAAAGTGTCGTGCGCGCTCGAGGCCTGCGGCATGCCGTGGTGCGGCTCGGGCTTGAGCGCATGCACCAGATCCGGGAACTTGATCGCGTCCTGGATGAAGAACACGGGCATGTTGTTGCCCACCAGGTCGTAGTTGCCTTCGCGCGTGTAGAACTTCACCGAGAAGCCCCGCACGTCCCGCACCGTGTCGGCGGAGCCGCGCTCGCCGGCCACGGTGGAGAAGCGCACGAACACCGGCGTGCGCAGGCCCGCCTCCTGCAGGAAGTCGGCCCTGGTGTACTCCGACAGCGACTTGTACAGCTCGAAGTAGCCGTGCGCCGCCGAGCCGCGCGCATGCACCACGCGCTCCGGGATGCGTTCGTGGTCGAAGTGCGTGAGCTTCTCGCGCAGGATGAAGTCTTCCAACAGCGTGGGACCGCGCACGCCCGCCCGCAGCGAGTTGTGGTTGTCGGGGATGACCACGCCCTGGTTGGTGGTCAGCAGGCTTTCCGGTGTCTGGGAGTGGCCCTCCATCTGCTTGTTCTTGGCCGTCGCGCCCTCGTTGGCCTTCGATCTGCGCTGGGTGTCCTTGTTGGACTGGGCCATGAATACTCCTGGTGATCGGCAACGGTGCGGCGCGCGCCGCGAGCGCGGGCCCTGGCGCAGGGGAATCAGCTGGCCTCGAGATCGAGTGCAGCTTCGATGGTGTTGACGACGACGACCAGTGCGAAGGCACCGGCGGCGCCGGCGGCGCACCACACGAGCCATTCGGGCACTCCGGCGAGCAGTTCCATGGTGTTCTCCTGAAGGCCATCGGCCTCGTCAACCTGACCCCGAAGCTTAGGCAAGCTCATGGGGAAGACCCCGTAGTTGGCCGGCGGGCGAGTTTGTAGTCGGGTGCTGATGGTACGGGTAAGACGGCGCCGACAGGCGGGGCTGCGGCGCCGTCCTACTGCGCCGCCAGGGCAGCGGCCGGACAATGTAACCCACTCAAGGGGACGCCATGCACAACAGGATGAACAGCCGCCGCCGCCGGCCGCCGGGCAAGCCGGAAGGTCCGCAAGGCAACACCTTGCCGGCCCAGGGTGAAACGCAGGACGGTGTGCCGCGCATGCCGCACGAGCGCGACGAGTCCGCCGACAACCAGGCCCGGATGGAGCCATCCAACGAAAGGATGGGGCAACTGGCGCGCAAGGATGCCGAACGCGGCGTGGCCGACACCACCAAGGGCGCCGAGCTGGATGCCACCTACGACAAGCTGCGCGAAGGCACGCCGGACGGCGAGAAGAAGTTCCGCCCCTGAGATTTCAGCCCGCGGCCAGCGCCTGGCGCATGCCGTCGATGACGGCCCGATAGTCAGGCTTGCCGAAGATCGCGCTGCCCGCCACGAAGGTGTCGGCACCCGCGGCGGCGACACGGGCGATGTTGTCGCCCTTGATGCCGCCGTCCACCTCCAGCCGGATGTCCTTGCCGCTGGCTTCGATGCGCCGGCGCGCCTGCTCGATCTTGCGCAGCGCCGAGTCGATGAAGCCCTGGCCGCCAAAGCCGGGGTTGACGCTCATGATCAGGATCAGGTCGATGTCCTCGATCACCCAGTCCAGCACGTCCATCGAGGCGGCCGGGTTGAACACCAGCCCGGCCTTGCACCCGCGCGCCCGGATCGCCTGGATGCTGCGGTGCACATGGGTGCTCGCGTCCGGATGGAAGCTGATGTAGTCGGCGCCCGCCTCCGCGAACGCCTGGGCCAGCGCATCCACCGGCGCCACCATCATGTGCACGTCCAGGGGCACCGGCGTGCCGTCGGCGCGCCTGGCGTGCGGCTTGAGCGCCGAGCAGATCATCGGGCCGAACGTGAGGTTGGGCACATAGTGGTTGTCCATCACGTCGAAGTGGATCCAGTCGGCGCCGGCGGCGATCACGTCCTTGAGCTCTTCGCCCAGCCGGGCGAAGTCGGCCGACAGGATGGACGGGGCGATGCGATGGGTTTTGCTCATGCATGCGATTTTCGCAGGTTAGGATTGCCGCCATGGCCAAGTACCAGTTCCGCGTGGAGGTCGTGCCCCAGTACCTGCCCGAGCAATCGGCGCCGTCGCAGGGCATTCACAGCTTCGCCTACACCATCACCATCACCAACACCGGCGAGGTGCCGGCGCAGCTGATTTCGCGCCGCTGGGTGATCACCGACGCCAACGCGGGCCGGGAAGAAGTCAAGGGCCTGGGCGTCGTCGGGCACCAGCCGCTGCTCAAGCCGGGCGAGTCGTTCCAGTACACCAGCGGCTGCCGCCTGCGCACGCCCAGCGGCACCATGCAAGGCAGCTACTTCTGCGTGGCCGAGGATGGCGAGCGCTTCGAGGTCGACATCCCGCCGTTCATGCTGGACGACGGTTCGCACCGCGTTCTTCACTGAGCCGATGACGGATCTGGCAAGGCTGCTGGACGGCCTGGACCCGCATGCCCCGCTGGCCGGGCGGCACCTCTGGCTGATCTCCCTGCTGGCCTGGGTGCGAGGCGGCCGCGGCTCCTCGCCGCAGGCGGCCGCCAGCCGGGTCAAGCTGCTGCTGGACGCCATCGACGCCCGGCCCGAGCTGGGGCAGCGCCTGCGGCAGTGGTGGCAGGTGCTCGCGCAGACGGTCGACCTGGCGGCGCTGCTGGCCGAATTCGGCTTCGGCACCCGCATGGCCTTCGTCAGCGAGCTGGGCGAGCGGCTGCGGCAAAAGCTCCTGCCGGCCACGCCGGAAACCTCCGATGCGGCAGAACTGTTCGCGCTGGTGATGCCGCATGCCGCCGACGCCGCCTGGATCCAGGCGCTGGACGGCGACACGCTGCGCCGCATCGCCGCCCTGCTGTCCGTGCCCTCGCAGGTGCCGGGCGTGACCTTGTGGCAGCACGAGGCGCTGGAGGCCATCAACTACTGCGCCAGCCAGATCCGCGCCGCGGGCTTCTCCTCCGACCTGCGCCAGCGCATGAGCGCGTCCTTGCGCCAGATGCAGCCTTTCCACGGCATCACGCTCGACGTGGAGAGCTTCCGGGCCGCCTTCCTGGCGACGCCGCGCGAGGCCGCTGAAGTGGACGCCGCCGCCGCGCGCCTGCGCGACCGGCTCGAGACCTGCCGCCAGGCGGCCTCCAGCGTGTACCAGCACCTGAACGAGCACGGCATTTCCGTCGGACTGGTCTTCATGCTGCGGCAGCTGCGCGAACGCGTGCTGCGCATCCGCGAGCTGATGGACTGCCTGCTGTCGTCGCACCCGCATGCCAGCAGCGCGCGGCTGATCGGCCGCATGGCGGTGCTCGGGCAGGAGCGCCGCAGCCTGCAGGGTCTGCTGGCGGCCAACTCCTCGCTGCTGGCGGCCAAGGTGGCCGAGCGCAGCGCGGAAACGGGCGAACACTACATCACCCGCACGTCGGCCGAATACCGCACCATGCTGGGCAAGGCGGCCGGCGGCGGTGTCGCCACGGCCGGCGCCGTCGGCCTGAAGTTCCTGCTGCTGTCGCTGGGCCTGGCCGGCTTCTGGGGCGGCTTCACCACCGGGCTGATGTATGCCGCGGTGTTCGTCTTCATCCAGCTGATGCACTGGACGCTGGCGACCAAGCAGCCGGCGATGACGGCGCCCGCGATGGCGGCCAGGCTCAAGGACCTGAGTTCGGCCGGCAAGGTGGAGGAATTCGTCGACGAGGTGGCCAACCTGGTGCGCTCGCAGGTGGCGGCGGTGGTCGGCAACGTCGGCGCCGTGGTGCCTTGCGTGCTGCTGGCCAGCCTGGCCCTGCAGGCGGCGGGCCACGGCACCTTGAGCCGGGAGCAGGCCGACCACGTGTTCGCCAGCCTGCACCTGCTGCATCCTTCCACCTTGCTGTTCGCCGCCTTCACTGGCGTGCTGCTGTTCGGCTCCAGCCTGATCGCGGGCGGGGCGGAGAACTGGTTCGTGCTGCACCGGCTGGATTCGGCGCTGCGCTACAACCCGCGCATCACCTCGGTGCTGGGCGTGGCCCGCGCGCAGCGCTGGGCCGTGTTCCTGCGCCACCACATCTCGGGGCTGGCGTCCAACATCTCGCTGGGCCTGATGCTGGGGCTGGTGCCGCCGGTGCTGGCCTTCTTCGGGCTGGGGCTGGACGTGCGGCATGTCACGCTCTCCGCCGGGCAGCTGGCGGCCGCGGCCGCGGCGTATGGCCTGGACGCCCTGTGGCTGCCGCAGGTGTGGTGGTGCGCCGCCGCCATCCCGCTGATCGGCCTGCTGAACCTGGGCGTGAGCTTCTACCTGGCCTTCCGGCTGGCGCTGCGCGCCCACAACGTGAGCGGCGTCGACCGGGCGCGCATCCGCGGCGCCGTCGCCGCCCGGTGCCGGCGCCGCGCGGCCAGCTTCCTGCTCCCCGTCTGAGCATGGGAAAAGCTACCAGCCCAATGCGGGCGCGCGCATGATGCTCTCATTTCGATAGCGTTACTGGGTACCTTGTCCTACAAGCACAGCTGAGCAGCGGGTATACAGTGCCCGGCGGAGGGACCTGCGCATGAATGAACTCATGGCGATCTGGGCCCAGTGGCTCAAACCCTCGGCGGGCCTGCCCACGGTGCAGTGGTCGCTGCTCCTCGCGGTGGCGGCAGCCACCGGCCACCTGCTGCAAAGGCACCTGGCGCTGCCCAAGGTCGTGGGCTATTCGGCCGTCGGCACCATGGCCGGCCTGGCGGGCTTTTCCGGCGCGGCCTGGCCCCTGCAGGGCGTCGGGCTGTTCCTGCTGGAGCTGGGCGTTTCCATCGTGCTGTTCGAAGCCGGCAGCCGCATCGCCCTGCGCTGGTTCCGGCACAACCCCATGGTGCTGCTGCAAAGCCTGATGGAGGCCGTGCTCACCTATGCCTTCGTCTACTACGCCCTGCGCTGGCTGGACGTGCGGGCATCGGTGGCGGAATGCCTGGCGCTGATCGCGATGGTGGCCTCGCCCGCCGTGCTGAGCCGCGTCGTGATGGACACGCGTGCCGCCGGCCCGGTGACCGAGCGCGCGCTCGTGCTGTCCACGCTCAGCGCCCTGTACGCCCTCACCCTCGTGACCGCGCGCGCCGGCGTCATGCACCGGCCCGACACCAACATGGTGGACCTGCTGTACCCGGTCCTGGTGGTGCTGGGGTTGTCGGTCGCGGTGGGCGCGGCCATGGCCCTGGGCCTGCGCATGGCGTTGCGGGTGATGAGCCCCACCAGCGAGAACACCGCCATCCTCCTGATCACCACTATCACGGCCGGCACCGCGCTGGCGGCCCACTTCGGCGGCTCCGCGCCGCTGGCGGCGCTGCTGGCCGGCCTGCTCCTCAAGCAGCTCAATCCCCGCCCCTGGGCCTGGCCGCGCCAGCTGGGCACGGCGGGGTCGCTGCTGATCATGCTCACCTTCGTGCTGGTGTCGGTGGTGGCGGCCAAGGCCGAGTGGAACCCCGCGGTGGCCGGGCTGGTAGGCGCGCTGGTGGCGGCGCGCGCGGCCGGCAAGGTCACGGGCGTGCTGGTGGCCAACTGGGGCAGCGGCATCGGCTGGCGCCAGGCGGTGTGGACCGGCTGCGCGATGTCGCCGATGTCGTCCATCGCCTTGCTGCTGGTGCTGCAGTTCATGGCTTCTTCGCTGACCCTGGGGCCGCGCATCGCCAGCATCGCCTTGCCCGCCATCCTGCTGATGGAGGTGCTGGGCGCGATCGTCGCGACCTTCGCGATCTACCAGTCGGGCGAGAGCTCGCGCCCGGGCGGGCGCACCCCCGCCGCCGCGCCACCCGCCACCCAGCCCGGAGAACTGCGTGGATAGCCCGGCGGGCCTGGAGCCGTTCCAGCAATCGGCGGCGCTCTCGCTGGGCGTGGAGCTGGAGCTGCAGCTGGTCAACACCCACGACTACGACCTGGCGCCGTACTCCGACGAGATGCTGCGCCTGATGAGGAGCTATTCGCTGCCCGGCCAGGTGGTGCCGGAGATGACCTCCAGCATGATCGAGATCTCCACCGGCATCTGCCATTCGGCCTCGGAAGTGCTGGGCGAGCTCTCGCAGATCCGCGACGCGCTGGTGCGCAGCGCCGCCAAGCTCAACATCGCGGTCGTCGGTGGCGGCACCCACCCGTTCCAGCAGTGGCACGAGCAGCGCATCTACGACAAGCCGCGGTTTCGCGAGCTGTCCGAGCTGTACGGCTACCTGTCCAAGCAGTTCACCATCTTCGGCCAGCACGTGCACATCGGCTGCCCGAACGCGGACGATGCGCTGCTGATGCTGCACCGCATGTCGCGCTACATCCCGCATTTCATCGCGCTGTCGGCGTCCAGCCCCTACGTGCAGGGCCAGGACACGCAGTTCGACTCGGCGCGCCTGAACTCGGTGTTCGCCTTTCCGATGTCGGGGCGGGCCCCCTTCACCCTGAGCTGGGAGGCCTTCTCCGCGTTCTTCGCCAAGACCACGCGCACGGGGGTGGTCAAGAGCATGAAGGACTTCTACTGGGACATCCGCCCCAAGCCCGAATACGGCACCATCGAGATCCGCGTGTTCGACACGCCGCTGACGGTGGAACGCGCCGCGGCGCTGGCCGGCTTCGTGCAGTCGCTGGCCGCCTGGTTCATGCACGAGCAGCCCTTCATGCCCCAGGAAGACGACTACATGGTCTACACGTACAACCGTTTCCAGGCCTGCCGCTTCGGGCTGGAGGCCGTGTACGTGGACCCGGTCACGGGCAAGCACATGCCGCTGCGCGACCACATCCTGCTGACCATGCGGCAGGTCGGCGAACATGCGCGGCGCCTGGGCGCGGGCCCCGGCATCCAGGTGCTGAGCGAAGACGCCGAACTCGGGACCAACGACGCGCGCTGGCTGCGGCAGAAGCAGGGCCGGGAGCGCCTGCTCGCCGAGGTGGTACGGCAGGGCTCGCTGCGCTTTCGCGGCCGGGAATAAGGCATCGCGCGCCATGCGCGCTTTTCCTACACAGGGCACGAAAACGCCAGCCCAAGATGGGCCACGAAAGGGAACTACACCATGTCCATCATCGGAACCATCCTCGTCGGCTTCATTGTCGGGTTGATTGCACGGGCCCTGAAACCGGGCGACGACCGCATGGGCCTGATCATGACCACGCTGCTGGGCATCGCCGGTGCCTTCATCGCGCGCTACGTGGGCTCTGCCATGGGCCTGTACCAGGCCAACGAGCCGGCCGGCTGGATCGCCTCGGTGATCGGCGCCATCGTGCTGCTGTTCATCTACGGCCTGGTCCGCGGCCGCTCGCACCGGCATTGACGCGCCCCTGACCGCACCTTTGTAGGGCATACTTTTCCCGGGCCACCGCCGGTGGCATTCAGGAAGCGCGCATGCCCTTCACGGTGGTGGTCGAACACGGCAGTTACCTGGGCGTGCGGGCCAGTGGGCCGGCCCTGCTGGCCGACCTGTGCGGGCTGTTCGACCTGGTCGCACAGGTCGCCCGCCGCGGCAACTACGCGCGGGCCTTGATGGACCTGCAGCAAGTCGAGATCGAATTCAGCTTCACCGACCACTTGCAGCTGGGCGGGCACGCCGCCCAGACCCTGCAGGATCTGCAGCGGGTCGCGTCGATCGTGCATCCGAGGTACCGCACCGGCACCAGCGAGAAGGCGGCCCGGAAGCTGGGCCTTCAGCTGCGGACATTCACCTCCCTGGAAGAGGGATTGCACTGGCTGCAGGGCTGAAGCCCAGCCCCTTCGCTACGATCCGCACATGGCTGCCGCACCTGCTCTCCTGAAGATCGATTTCGTCTCCGACGTCGCCTGTCCCTGGTGCGCCGTCGGCCTGGCCTCGCTGGAGCAGGCGCTGGCGCGCCTGGACGGCCAGGTGCAGGCACAAGTGCATTTCCAGCCGTTCGAGCTCAACCCGCAGATGCCCCCGGAAGGCCAGGACGTCTCCGAGCACCTGTCGCAGAAATACGGCTCCACGCCCGAGCAGCAGGCGGCCAACTGGCAAGCGCTGAGTGAGCGCGCCGCCGCGGTCGGCTTCGAATTCCGCCAGGAAGGCCGCGGGCGCGTGTGGAACACGTTCGATGCGCACCGGCTGCTGCACTGGGCGGGCCTCGAGGAGGCGACGAAGCAAAAGGCGCTCAAGCTCGCGCTGCTGTCCGCGTACTTCACGCACGCCCGCAGCTTTGCGGACCACGGCGTGCTGCTGCAGGCGGTGCAGGAAGCCGGCCTGGACGTCGAGCGCGCCCGCGCCATCTTGCAAGGCGACGAGTTCGCGGCCGAGGTGCGCGAGCGCGAGAACTTCTACGCCGAGCATGGCATTCGCGCCGTTCCTTCGGTCATCGTCAACGACCGTCACCTGATCCAGGGCGGCCAGCCGCCGGAGGTGTTCGAGCAGGCGCTGCGGCAGATCGCCGCGCAGGGGCAGGCAGCGTGAGCAGCGCCGTCTTCCAGGACAACCCCGGCGCGCACCGGTTCGAGGCCGTGGTCGCCGGTGCGGTCGCGGCCTATGCGGAATACAACGTGCTGAAGAACGGCCTGCTGTTCACGCACACGGAGGTGCTGCCGGCGTTCGAAGGGCAAGGCTTGGGCTCGCAGCTGGCGAAATTCGCCCTGGACGACGTGCGCCGCCGCGGCGTGCAGGCCATTCCCGTGTGCCAGTTCATCGCCGGCTACATCCGCCGGCATCCCGAGTACCTGGACCTGGTATCACCCGAAAGCCGCCGGGCTTTTCAGCTCTGACGCGCATGGGTGAATTCGACCTGATAGACCGTTTCTTCAAACGGCCCGTGCGCCGCAGCGCGCTGGGCATCGGCGACGACTGCGCGCTGCTGGCGCCGGCGCCGGGCATGCAGCTGGCGGTGTCCTGCGACATGCTGGTGGAGGGCCGCCATTTCCTGTCCACGGCCGATCCCTTCAAGCTGGGCCACAAGGCGCTGGCGGTCAACCTGAGCGACCTGGCGGCGTGCGGGGCAACGCCCCTGGCGTTCACCCTGGCGCTTTCCATGCCGACCGCCGAGGCCGCCTGGCTGGAGCCGTTCTCGCGCGGCTTGCTGGCGCTGGCCGACGAACACGGCTGCGAGCTGGTGGGCGGCGACACCACGCGCGGACCGCTGAACATCTGCATCACGGTGTTCGGAGAGGTGCCGCAAGGACAGGCCTTGCTGCGCTCCGGCGCGCGGGCGGGCGACGACCTGTATGTCAGCGGCACGTTGGGCGACGCCCGGCTGGCATTGGAAGTGTTCCGGGGCAAGCACTCGGTTGCAGCCGACGTGTTCGAAGCGGCGCGTGCGCGCATGGAGCAGCCCACGCCGCGCGTGGCGCTGGGCCAGGCCCTGCGCGGCATCGCCACCGCGGCCATCGACGTGAGCGACGGCCTGCTGGGCGACCTGGGCCACGTGCTGCGCCAGTGCGGCGTCGGCGCCGCCCTCGACACCTCGATCGCTATGCACTTGCTAGCTGCCGCCGCCCATACCGAGCGGGCTGCAGCCCTCCTGGACCCTGAAACCCAGCTGGAGTACGTGCTGGCCGGCGGCGACGACTACGAGCTGGCGTTCACGGCCCCGCCGGCGCAGCGCGGCGCCGTGGAGGCCGCCGCGCGCCAGGCCGCAACGCCCGTCACCCGCATCGGCCGCATCGAAGCCGAACGCGGCGTGCGCTTGCTGGACGCGCAAGGCCGCGTGCTGGACCGGCGTTACGGATCGTTCGACCACTTCGCCTGAGTCGGCGCGCCCGCGGGCGCGCGCGTTGAAGCCTGGTGCGAGCGCTTTCCCTTCTCCTGGCCGCCTTGCTGCTCGCGCTGCCGGCGGCGGCCGAACGCCGCAGTTTCCACGGCACCGTGACGCACGTGAGCGACGGCGACACGCTCTGGGTGCGCCCGGCCAGCGGCGGGGCACCGGTGCCGGTGCGGTTGCAGGGCATCGACGCGCCCGAAGCCTGCCAGCCGTTCGGGCCGCAAGCGCGCCACGCACTCGCCTCGCGCGTGCTCAGGCAATCGGTGAAGGTGGACGTGCAGGGCCGCGACGACTACCAGCGCACGCTCGCCCGCGTCAGCGTGCACGGCCAGGACGTGGGCGCCTGGCTGGTGTTCACGGGGCACGCCTGGTCGTACCGCTACCGCGCCAGCCCCGGCCCGTATGCGCGGCTGGAGTCGCAGGCACGGCAGGCGCGGCGCGGCTTGTGGGCCGCTTCCGCGCCCATGGACCCGCGCCAGTTCCGCAAGCACCAGGGCCCCTGCCACTGAGGCCGCGTCAGCGCGTGGTGACGGTCGGCAAGGTCGGCTTGCAGCGGCTGCAAAGCCAGAAGGGGCTCGCTTACCATTGCCGCCATGCGCGACCTGGACTTCGACGACCTGCACCTGTTCGCCCGCGTGGCCGAGCTGGGCACCTTGTCCAACAGCGCGGTGCACTCGCTCAGGGCCCAGCCCGCCGTCGTCACTGCCGAGGGTGCCTGGCGCACCAATGTCACCAACATGGCCGCCAGCATGGTGCAGCAGGGGCTGGGCATCGGGCGCCTGGCCACGCTGGGCGCCGACGGACCGGCCCGCAAGCGCGCATGAACGGCAGCCATCCGCTCGAGACGCCGCTGCAGCCCGCGATGGTGCGGCCGACCCTGCGCTTCATGCTCTCGCATCCGGCGCACGCCATCGCGCTGGGCTTGGGCTCGGGCCTGAGCCCTGTGGCACCCGGCACGGTGGGCACCGCCTGGGCCTGGGCCGCCTACCTGGTGATGCAGGCGTGGCTGCCGCCAGGGGCCATCGGGTGGATCGTTCTCGCTTCGGTGCCGGTCGGCCTGTGGGCCAGCAAGGTCACCGCCGAACACATGCGCGTGCTGGACCCGGGCCACATCGTGGTGGACGAGATCATGTCGTTCTGGCTGGTGCTGTGGCTGGTGATGCCGGCGAGCCTGGCCGCGCAAGCCGCGGCGTTCGTCCTGTTCCGCTTCTTCGACGCGGTCAAGCCCGGCCCGGTGGCCTGGGCCGACCGCCTGTTCCACGGGTTCGGCTGGCGTGGCGGCCTGGGCATCGTGTTCGACGACCTGGTGGCGGCCTTCTGCACCCTGTTCGTGATCGCCGCCTGGAGGCACCTGTGACCGATGCGCTATCAAAAGGGGAGCTGAATGCGCCCGTGCTGTGCGGGCTGCTGGCCGATTTGCTTGTGGAAAAAGGCTGGATGCTGGCCACCGCCGAGAGCTGCACCGGCGGCCTGGTCGCGGCCGCCTGCACCGAGCTGTCTGGGTCCAGCCGCTGGTTCGAGCGCGGCTTCGTGACCTACTCCAACGAAGCCAAGGCCGAGTCGCTGGGCGTGGACGCGGTACTCATTGCACAGCATGGCGCGGTGAGCGAAGTGGTGGCGCGCGCGATGGCGTTCGGCGCCGTGCGCCATTCCCACGCGCAGGTCAGCGTGGCCGTGACCGGCGTCGCCGGCCCCACCGGCGGCAGCGTGGAGAAACCGGTCGGCACGGTGTGGTTCGGCTTCCAGGTGGACGGGCGCCTGACCAGCGAGACGGTGCGCTTCGACGGCGACCGGGCCGCGGTGCGGCAGCAGACGGTGGAGCACGCCCTGCGGCGGCTGGTGGAGCTGGTGCGGGCCGCCTGAACCGTCATCCCCGCCGCAGAGCCTGCCCTCGCGGAGGCGGGGGCGGGGATCCAGTGCCTGCGCTGTTCTCCACGCGCTCGAACCTTTGCCGCCTGCGGCCGTCCACCTCCACTTCGCCGAAGAACATCGCGTGCGGCCGCACCCATAAACCCGAGTCGCCGTACAGCGGCCGGTACACGACCAGCGGCTCCAGCGTCTCGCTGTGCCGCGCGGCGCCCAGCACCTCGTATTCGCCACCCTTGTAGTGGCGGTAGCGGCCGGGCGGGGTCGGCGGCAACGGCGGCAGGTCCTGGCTCACAGCAGCAGCGTCATGAAGCAGCTGTTCGGATCGGGCCGGTAGCCGCCGAACGGACCGCACGGGGTGAATCCGGCGCGGGCGTACAGCTGCCGCGCCGGCTCGAAGCCATCCTGCGAGCCGGTCTCCAGGCTCAGGCGCTGGTAGCCCCGGCTGCGCGCCTGCTGCAGAATGTGCGCCAGCATCGCCTGCCCGGCGCCCCGGCGGCGCAACGCCTTGGGCGTGCGCATCGACTTGACCTCGCCGTGCCTGGCCGACAGCTCCTTCAGCGCGCCGCAGGCCAGCAGCGTGCCGCCGTCCCAGGCCGTCCAGAAGGTGATGTCCGGGCTGCGCAGCTTGGACAGGTCCAGTGCATGCACGCTCTCGGGCGGCGACCACTCGTGCATGTCGGCCAGGTGCTCCTCGAGCAGCGCGTGCACTTGCGGCCGGGTGAGGTCGTCGCGTTCGATCTTCATGGGGCGCATTCTCGCGGGACGCGGATGGCGGACGGGCAGCGCTACGCCATCCGGCGTATGCCCTGCCTACTGCGCCGGCACCGGGTAGATGTTCACCTTGGCCAGGTCGGCATCGAGCAGCACGAACAGCTGCCTCAGGAATTCCTGCGTGATGCTGTACTTGTAGAGGAACTGGTGCTCGTACAGGGCGGTGGGCGGCTTGGCGCCGATCTCCGCCTTGTTCTTCGGCACGATCTTGCGCTGCTGGTCGTCGTAGTAGTCGGTGAAACCTATCGCCTGGGAGCCGGAGGGCACCTTGACGATGCGCGAACGCATGGCCTGGATCATGCGGTCCACGCGCTGGTGCAAGCCGGCGATGCGCCCGAACGCGCCCGGCGTGGTGTCCTTGTTGGCCGCCGTCACCATGGCCAGGCCGTGGAGCATGCGCTGGAACCGCTCGTGCGCCAGGTGCTGCGCCGGGTTCTCGCTCTTGAGCGCCAAGCTCAGCAGGCCGAGCAGCGACTCGAAGCCTTCCACGGCCTCGGGGAACACCATGAACACGCACGGTGTTTCCTTGCCGCGCTCCAGGTTGCCCAGCCCCTGCACCAGAAACCAGGCCAGCTCCTCCAGGCAGTAGGCCGACCAGAGCCAGGGCTCGGTGACCTGGAACACCATCACGGCGGCGTTCGCCACGGCGGCGGGGTAGTAGGTGTCCCAGTACGGGTTGGCCATCTTGTTCAGGTCGATGGCCATGGAGCGCTTGGCCCCCTGGATGTCCTTGTCCACCGACAGGCGGTCATAGGTCGTGCCCTCCGCGTTGGCCAGCGTGATCGCATCAAGGTAGCAGAAGGCTTCGTCGGCGTCGATGCGCAGGAACTTGCCCGCCGGGTCGCGCAGCACCTTGCGCTTGCCATAGCGGTCCATGATCTCCAGCCGCAGCTGCGCCGTGAGTTCGAACCCCCCGTCGCGGGCGCCGAAGCTGACGATGACGCGGGTGGTGCTGGTGACTTGCTGGGCGATCTGGGCGTTGAGGACGGCGGACACGTTGGCAGGCTCCCGGGAAGGCGGGCCGCAAGGCGCGGCCGCAGAGACTATAAGTAGCTGCGGCGGGGCGGGTCAAGCCGGCCCGGTGGCCGGCAGTTCGCTTCACGCAGACTCATAGCGAGGCGCCTCCATGGAGAACCACTCCCAGCTGAGTTGCGGCTCGGTCGTCTTGATGTTGAACTGCTGCTTCAACGTCAAACGCTGCTTGGCTTTTGGATCGGCCCAGAACAGAATCGTCGCCTCCAGCGTCCCGGCACTGCCTGCATGCGGCACCTTGTCGAGCGAAGGCGTGGGGAGGTAGAAGGTCTCACGATGGTCCGGGAAGATGCGCCCTCCTCGGCTCAGAAGCGGGCCTCCAGGAAGATCGATGCCGTTGAGCGTGGCTGAAATCTCCTGCACTTCGTAGTTCACTGCCACTTTTCCCGGATTGGAAAGAATCACCCCCATGCGAAGCGCTGGCGGATGCGGGTTCGGCCCCACTGCCCAGAGCCTTCCGAGCTCAAGAGATATTCCGGCGAATGCCAGCGATGGCTGAGTCTGCAGGAGCAAGGCGTCGCGCGATGTCTTGGCGACGCCGTACGTCACCCAGGCCAGGCATGCGGTCGCGAGGGCCACGAGGATGTTTGCGAGGGAAGCGAGATCGGGCATGGCTATGAGGGGTGACGTCGCAGCTGACGGGCCACCAGGAGGCGTGTGCGCGAAGCGCACTGAGGCACCTGGGCGCCCGTGTCGAACGACCGGCTACACCCGCCGCTCATGATCGTCCAGCGCGAGCAGGAGGCTCGTCCGGTGCTCCCGCGCGACCTGCTTCCAACGAACCCCGGACAGAGCGCCTTCGAGCGCCCACAGCAGGTTGAGGCTGGCGTTGCCGGCGCTGCGCTTCACCCGAACGTAAGCGGCTACCGCACCCAGCGCCCTGAGCTGCTCCACCGAAGCGATACCCGCGGCTTCCAGCATCATCTGGGACTTTGGCCCGAGGTTTGGCAGGTCGGCGATGTTCATAGGGGCGGTGAGGGTCTAACGTGAAGTTGACTGACGCGTCATTCGTAGTGACTCCACATGCGCAGTACTCGCACGATGCGCTCTTTCTTGAACACCTCGTACACCATGCGGTGATGAATGTTGATACGGCGCGAATACGCTCCCTCAAGGTCACCGACCAGCTTCTCGTAGGGCGGCGGATTCTGAAACGGATCGTGCGCCAGCACTTCCGGCAAGTCCTGCGCCTTGCCCTTAAGCCCGGCCGCTGAAAGCTTCTTGGCATCCTTCAGGGCATGCTTGGCGAACACCACCTGCCACTTCACCACTTCACTTCTTTGGCACTCTTCTCGATAGGCTCTGCCATGCCTTTCTTGATCGATTCACGCATGCCGGGCACCGACAGGAGGTACAGCGTCTCTTGAATCGCATCCCAATCCTCAGCCGAGACGAGGACGGCACTGCTGCGCTTACCTGAGATGAGTATGGGACGATGAGACTCGTTCGCCTCGTCGATCAGGCGATATAGGTTCGCGCGGGCTTCGCTTGCGGTGACAGGGTTGGCCATGGGTGCACTCCGATGGTAGTATCGTACGCTTATTCGTACGCGTCGTCAAGCGCGGCTATTGCCGTGCAGCAGACACATGAGCCCTCTAAAGCTAGCTCCGACTTGACCGGGCCGCACAAGAGGCGAGTGCGCGCGGCACACAAATGCACTTGTGCGTCCGTGTCGAGAAGCTGTTAGGCAGCATTGCTCTGCCTTGGAAACTGGGACCGAAACACGCGCAGCAACGTGGCTGCGCTGTCGACGGGTTGCTCCAGATCTTTCGCCAGGATTTCGTACATGGGCTGAGCCATCAGAAATTTTGGAAACGGGGCAGCGCAAAGCTGCTCAAAGAAGAACCCTTGAAGCGTTGAACTCGGCGTGGCGCAGATGCACAGGAACGGCATCTCCCGAAACTGCAGGCTGGCGAGCTGCTGCTCGAATTCGCTCAGGCCAGACTCCGAGTCCGGCACGTTGAACGCGTGCACTCCTCCCAGAAACTCGGCTGCCACTCTGAGTTCCCCGGCGTGAAAGAGAGCGGCGATGGCTGGCGATTGTTGTGCTGCTTCCATGCTCCGTGCTGCCTAATGGTGAAGATGGCCAGCGGAAGCTAGGCAGGAAGCCGCCGCGAAGACGTCCTTGTTGATCGACCTGTTAGCTTGGACTCGGCCATGAACTCGACCTCCCTATCCTGGGCAGCCCCCTTCGGTTTGCTGGAGCAGTGCGCACTGCGCAGGGCGCCACGGTAGCGGCACTATAGCCCGGGTACCGGCCGGGCGAGCGCCATGGCGCGCCCGTCGAGGTGCCCGCCCTGCGCGCAGGTGGCCAGCACCGGATCGAGCGAGCTGAGCCTGTGGCAAGGCTTCGACAGGCTCAGCCCGAACGGAGGTGGGTTTTCGCCAACGGCTGCAATCCGGCCTTCAGGTCCAAGGCAAACCCGCCGTGCACGCGCTGCACCCCTCCTCGGCCCTGCCACGGTGCAGCACGGCGCAAGGTCCGCAACTCGCTCGCTTTCACTCTGTTTTTCATAGCGCTAGCGCTTGCCGCCCGCGGGCTACAGCACGAATTGGCTTAGATTTCGCCGCGGTGTCGCCGGCACGGGGGCGGGGGTGTACCCGATCCTGCAGAACATCTGCACCGTCGCGTCCGCCGCCGTCTTCGGCGCAGGCTTGCTGATCAGCAGCTGGTGCGCCTGCTCGTAGAACGGGGCCATTTCCTTGAACTCCTGCAGTGCCTGGCTCATGGGATGGACGCCCACGCCCAGTTCGGTGGCCTTGAGCTGCAGGCGCACATAGGCGCGGCCGGCTTCGACCTGCTGGCTGCGGCTGTTGCCGGGCGTGGCCAGCCACACGAATCCCATCGCCGTGTCGCTGTGGCCCCTGAAGCGGCCCATCATCTGCTGGTACGCCGGGCTGCCCTCGGCCGGCGGGTTGCTGCGGTCGAACATGCCCAGCGCGGAGGCGATCCGCGGCATGGCGCCGTTGATCGAGATGCCATCGCGGTGGCGCAGTATTTCGGCCGGGCCTACCCGCGTGAGCCGCACGCTTTCCATGACGGTCGCGGGCGTGAGCAGTTCGACCTTGGCCGACTCCCAGCACAGCGTGCGCAGGGCCGGCAGGCGCGCCGCCTCGACAGTGCCGCCGGCCTGGAACCCGGCGCCGGGCACAGCGGCCAGCAGCGAGGCCAGCGTCTGGGCGCTGACCGGGCGGGCGGTGTCGAAATTCACCTTGGGCGTGTGTCGGTTCAGGATCTGGGCGAACAGCGGCTCGCGCTGGGCGCCCGGCGACAGGCGCAGCTGCGCCACCGGCCGGCGGTCCCAGCCTTTGGGCTGCGGCCCCAGCTCCCCCTGCGGCCACAGCGTCACCTCGCTGCGCAGACCCTGTTCGGCCAGCGCGATGACCAGCAGCTCCAGGAACGCGCCGTGGCTCACCAGGATCTGCCGGCCGAAGGGGTCGGTCTCGGGCAGCACCCGCTGCGGGTCCATGAAGACGGTGACCTGCCCTTCCTGGCGCAGGTCCACCAGCCAGGGCTGCAGGTTGTGCGAGTTGGGCGCGGTGATGGCGTAGGCCAGCGCGCGCTTGCGGGGATCGGGCTCCTCGCCCGGGCCCTGCCAGGCCTGGACGGCCTCGGCCGGGTAGTCGCTGCGCAGCGCGTAGGCGCCGGCGCCGCCGGCCGCGGCGGCGATCACGACGCCCCCGCCCGCCAGGCGGATGAAGTTTCTGCGGTTCATGCTTGCACCTTTGAAGTGACGTTGACGAAGGAAGACGAGGAGCGCAGCAGTCCCAGCTCGCCCAGCGCGGCGCGGGCGGCCTGGGCCAGCGGCGTGTGCGGCTCGGGCCCGGCCAGTTGCGCCATGCGGCGGTTCACCAGCGCATGCGGCGTGCGCCACAGGTAGCGCATCTCCGCCAATGCGGCCAATGTCGGCACGGCCAGCCCGGCCAGGCGCCACAGCGGCCAGGGCAGCGAGGCTGTGCTCAGGCGGGCGTCGCCGCGCAGCCAGCCTTGTTCCCGGGCAATGCCGCCCAGCGCCTCGGCCCAGTCGGCGCCCGTGAGCGTGTGCCCGGTGAAGTGAAGGTTCTCGAAGGGCTGCAGGCGATCGCGCACCTGCGAGACCTGCACGAAGCTGCGCGCCAGGTCGGGCAGGTAGGCCCAGGCGGTGGGCACGTCGTAGGCGCCGGGGTAGGTCAACTTGCCGCGGGCGATTCGCTTGACCATGAGCTGGTCGAACCACGAGCCCGTGCCGTTGCCGAAGAAATCGCCGGCGCGTATCACCACGGCGCGCATGCCGCCGTCTTCGGTGGCGGCGCGAACCTGGGCTTCGCTGGCCACGCGCAGGCGGCCCTTGAAGGTGGTGGGGCGCTGCGGGGTGTCCTCGTACAGCCGAGAAGGCATGGCGTGGCCGAAGTTGTAGACGCTCGCCGGGAGCATGAGCGTGGCGCCCAGCGCGCGCGTGACGTCGATCGCGGCTTGCGTCAGCCGCGGGACGCCGGAGCCCCAGGCCTGGTGGGTGTAGACCGGGCTGAGGCCCTGCACGACCACGGCCGCCTGCGCGGCCGCAGCGGCCAGGGCGCAGGTGTCCTCCGGGGCAACGGGCAGCCACTGCACGCCCGGGATGGCGGGCCCGGTGGCGCCGGGCCGCAGCTGCGCCAGCACGCGCCAGCCGGCCTGTGAAAAGGCGCGCGCCGCGGCGCTGCCGAAGCGGCCGCGGCCGCCAAGGACGAGAACGGTGGAAGACTGGGTCATCAAAGGCTCCTGGATTCACTTTGCGATGGAAGAATTGTGGAAAGGGGCGCCATATTCGACAATTGCGCAACTTTCCATACCAGCTATGCAACTATGAATACCAAGTTCGACTGGAGCCTGGTGCGCTCCTTCCTGGCCGCGCTGGACCATGGCAGCCTGCTGGCCGCCGCGCGCTCGCTGGGCACCACCCAGCCGACGGTGGGCCGCCACATCGCCGAGCTGGAGGCACAGCTGGACGTGGTGCTGTTCGAGCGCACAGGGCGGGGCCTGCTGCCGACCCCGGCGGCGCTGCGCCTGGCGCAGGCGGCCCGGGCCATGGAGGCGGGCGCGCACCAGTTCGCACGGCAGGCTTCGGAAGCCGAGGAAGGGATCTCGGGCAGGGTGCGCATCACGGCCAGCCAGCCGGTGGCCTGCTTCCTGCTGCCGCCGGTGCTGGCGCAGATGCGGCTGGCCCTGCCCGAGGTGCAGGTGGAGCTGGTGGCGAGCAACGAAGTGAGCAACCTGCTGCGGCGGGAGGCCGACATCGCGCTGCGCATGGTGCAGCCCGAGCAGGCCAGCCTGGTCGCCCGGCGGATCGCGAAGATCACCCTGGGCGCCTACGCCCACCGCGACTACCTGCGGCGGCGCGGCACGCCCCGGCAGCTGCAGGACCTGCTGTCGCACGACATGATCTCCGACGACAAGCCCGGCGCCATCATGAAGGCCTTCAACCAGTTCGGCTTTCCCGTCACGCGCGAGTCGTTCGCCTTGCGCACCGACGACCTGATTGCCTACTGGCAGGCGGTGCGCGCCGGGCTGGGCGTGGGCTTCGTGGCCGACTACCTGGCCGCCACCGACCCGCAGGTGGTGCCCGTGGTCCCGATGCTGAAGATCCCGCCGCTGCCGATGTGGCTGACCGTGCACCGGGAAATCCGCACCAGCCGGCGCATCCGCCAGGTGTACGATTTCCTGGCCCAGGCCGTGCCCCGGGCGCTTTGAGGAAAGCGAGGCCGTCCATGCACCCCAACCAGGCCACCATCGACGAGCTCTACTCGGCGTTCGCCCGCCTCGACGCGGCCGCCATGGAGCGCTGCTATGCCAGTGACGCGAGCTTCGACGACGAGGCGTTCAGCCTGCGCGGGCGGCGCGAGATCGGCGGCATGTGGCGCATGCTGTGCGACAACGTGCGCTCCCAGGGACGCGACGTGTGGCGGCTGGAGCACCGGGACGTGCAGGCCGACGCGACCGCAGGCCGGGCCCATTGGCAAGCGTGGTACCGCTTCAGCGCGACCGGGCGCATGGTCCACAACCGCATCGAGGCGCGCTTCGAGTTCACGCCCGACGGCCTGATCCGGGTCCACCGCGACAGCTTCGACTTCTGGCGCTGGTCACGCCAGGCGCTGGGCGCGCCCGGCCTGCTGCTGGGGTGGACGCCGCTGCTGCGCGGCAAGGTCCGCCAGCAGGCCGGCGCCAACCTGCGCAAGTACCTGCAGCGTCAGCAGGGGGCAGCGTGAGCGCCGCCGGGCCGCCCCAAGGCGCGAAGGCCCCCTCGGGGGGCAGCGCAGTACACGCAGTGACAAGCGTGGGGGCTGGTTCACGCTGGTTCGCGGGCTTCACCGCCGAGAAGGTGCCGGTCAACGGCGTGGAGCTGTTCGTGCGCCACGGCGGCACGCGCGGCAAGCCACCGCTGTTGCTGCTGCACGGGTTTCCGCAGACGCACGCCATCTGGCACCGCGCCGCGCAGCAGCTGGCACCGGACTACTTCCTGGTGCTGCCCGACCTGCGCGGCTACGGCGATTCCTCGCAACCGCCGGGCCTGCCGGACCACGCCAACTACAGCAAGCGGGAAATGGCGCGCGACATGGTGGCGCTGATGGCCACGCTGGGCGCCAGCAGCTTCCACCTGTGCGGCCATGACCGTGGCGGACGGGTGGCGCACCGCCTGGCCGTCGACCATCCGCAGCGCGTGAAAAAGCTGTGCCTGATCGACATCGCGCCCACGCTCGACATGTACAGCGCCACCAACATGGCGTTCGCGCGCACCTACTACCACTGGTTCCACCTGATCCAGCCGTCGCCGCTGCCCGAGACCATGATCGGCGGCAACCCCCGGCTGTACCTGCACGCCAAGCTGGGCGGCTGGGGCTCCACCGGGTTGAAGCACTGCGAGCCCGAGGCGCTGGCCGAGTACGAGCGCTGCTTCGCCCGGCCAGAGGCCATCCATGCGGCCTGCGAGGACTACCGTGCCGGCGCCGGCATCGACCTCGAGCACGACCAGGACAGCCGCGAGCGCGGCGAGAAGATCGCCTGCGACACGATGGTGCTGTGGGGCGAGCGCGGGCTGGTCGGCAAGATGTTCCAGCCGCTGGCCCTGTGGCAGGCGCAATGCGAAGGGCGCGTCAGCGGCCAGGCGCTGCCCGCCGGTCATTTCATCCCCGAGGAACTGCCGCGCGAGACGGCCGATGCCTTGTGGTCGTTCTTTCGCGATGGAGATTCATCATGAGCACGCAACACGACAAGGGCGAGCGCTTCGCCCAACTGCACGCGCAGCCCGGCTGCTTCGTCATCCCCAACCCCTGGGACGTCGGTTCCGCGCGCCTGCTGGAGGCGATGGGCTTCGAGGCCCTGGCCACCACCAGCGCCGGCTTCGCCTTCTCGCGCGGCAAGCCGGACATGGGCGTCACCCGCGAAGAGAAGATGCAGCACCTGCGCGAGCTGTGCGCGGCCACGCGGCTGCCGGTCAGCGCCGACCTGCAGAACGGCTTCGGCCACGGCCCCGAGGATGCCGCCGAGACGATCCGCCTGGCGGCGCAGGCCGGCGCCGTCGGCGGCTCGATCGAGGACGCCCGCGGCACGGCCGAGAACCCGATCTATGACCTGGGCCTGGCACGCGAGCGGGTGCAGGCGGCCGCCGAGGCCGCGCGCAGGGCCGGCTTCAGGTTCACCCTCACCGCCCGCGCCGAAAACTTCCTGTGGGGCCGCCCTGATCTGGACGACACCATCGCGCGCCTGGTGGCCTTCGAAGAAGCGGGCGCCGACGTGCTGTTCGCGCCGGGGCTGAAAACGGCTGCCGAGATCCGGGAAGTGATGGCCGCGGTGAAGCGTCCGGTGAACGTGATCATGGGCCTGGCGGGCGTGGGCCTGACACTGCCGCAGCTGCAAGAGCTGGGCGTGCGCCGCGTCAGCATCGGCGGCGCACTGGCGCGTGCCGCGTATGGCGCGATGGAGGCCATCGGCCGCGAGATCCGCGAGCAAGGCACCTTCACGTTCGCCGAGACCCTGCCGCCGACGCGGCATTTCAACCAGTTGTTCGGTGGCTGAATCGCGCTTTCCCGTCCGCTACAGCGCGCTGGTGCTGTCCGGGCTCGGGTTCGTGGTGTGCACCGTGCTGGGGCTGTGGTGGCGCCAGCCCTGGCTGGCCGCGCCGGGCCTGCTGTGCGCCGCGCTGGCCGCCCTGGGGGTGCGCGACCTGCGCCAGCCGCGCCATGCCGTGCTGCGCAACTACCCGGTGATCGGGCACCTGCGCTTCCTGCTGGAATACATCCGGCCCGAGATCCGCCAGTACTTCATCGAAAGCGACAGCGAAGCGGCGCCGTTCTCGCGGGCGCAGCGCTCGCTGGTGTACCAGCGTGCCAAGGGCGAGCCGGACAACCGGCCGTTCGGCACCCAGCTCGATGTCGGGCGCCAGGGCTACGAATGGATCAACCACTCGATGCGGCCCACCGTCCTGGCCTCGTCCGACTTCCGCCTGACCATCGGGCCCGATTGCAGGCAACCCTACGAGGCCAGCATCTTCAACATCTCGGCGATGAGTTTCGGCTCGCTCTCGTCCAACGCCATCCTGGCACTGAACCAGGGCGCCAGGCTGGGGCGCTTCGCCCACGACACCGGCGAAGGCTCGATCTCCAGCTACCACCGGGTGCACGGCGGCGACCTGATCTGGGAGATCGGCTCCGGCTATTTCGGCTGCCGCGACGACCAGGGCTGTTTCGACGCGGCCCGATACGCCGAGAACGCCTGCGACCCGCAGGTGAAAATGGTGGAGCTCAAGCTGAGCCAGGGCGCCAAGCCCGGGCACGGCGGCATCCTGCCGGCCGCCAAGGTGACGAGGGAGATCGCGCTGGCCCGCGGCGTGCCCGAAGGCATCGACTGCATCTCTCCGTCGTCGCACAGCGCTTTTTCCACGCCCGTGGAGATGATGGAGTTCATCGCGCGCCTGCGGGAGCTGTCGGGCGGCAAGCCCACCGGGTTCAAGCTGTGCATCGGCCATCCCTGGGAGTGGTTCGGCCTGGTCAAGGCGATGCTGGCCACGGGCATCACGCCCGACTTCATCGTGGTGGACGGGGCGGAGGGCGGCACCGGCGCGGCGCCGGTGGAGTTCAGCGACCACGTGGGCGCGCCACTGCAGGAAGGCCTGTTGCTGGTACATAACACGCTGGTGGGCACGAACCTGCGCGAGCGCATCAGGATCGGCGGCGCCGGCAAGGTGGTCACCGCCTTCGACATCGTCCGCATGATGGCGCTGGGCGGTGACTGGTGCAATGCGGGGCGCGGGTTCATGCTGGCGCTGGGCTGCATCCAGGCGCAGACCTGCCACACCGGCAATTGCCCCACCGGCGTGACGACGCAGGACCCGCTGCGCGAGCGGGCGTTGGTGGTGGGCGACAAGGCGCTGCGCGTGCAGAACTTCCACCGCAGCACGCTGCATGCCCTCAAAGACCTGGTGCAGGCCGCGGGGCTGAACCATCCGCGCGAGATCACCGCCCACCATATCGTGCGGCGCATCACCGACACCGAAGTGCGGCTGCTCGCCAACCTTGTCATGCAGGTGGAACCCGGCGCGCTGCTGGACCGGGATCTCTCGGCCCAGCACAACGTTTTCAAGCGCTACTGGCCCAAGGCGGCAGCGGATCGCTTCGGCTGACTGAGCAAGGCCAGCGGCGCCGCAACAAGGTCACTTGCCACGGCGCCGCCAGCGTGCGGGACCGCCAGGTCCCGCAGGGATCAGCGCCCGTCTTTGTCCGAGTCGCCCGGAATTGCGCGCTCCGAAGCATTGCTCACCCGGTCCCAGGCATCGCGCGCCGCGGGCCGGGCATGCTCCCATTCCAGCGACGAACTGCCACGCGCGCGGCTCCAGTCGCGCCCGAGTTCAGGTTCGACGTCGTCGAACGACCGGCCCGGGTTGCTGTTGTAAGACTCCACGCCGGTGCGGTAGGCGGGCTGGTAGTGGTCGAAGTCCACGTCCTGGCGGGCGTAGGGGCGGCTGGCGTGGTTCTCGCGCCAGTAGCTGTCTTCGGCGGCCGGGTCGGCCGCCTTCTTGCCCATGACCGCGCCGGCCACTGCACCGACCGCGGCGCCGATCGCGGCGCCCACCGGGCCGGTCACGCCGCCGGCCAGAGCGCCGGTCGTGGCGCCAGCGGCCACGCCACCGACGGCGGCACCTGCCACGGCGCCCCCGCCGGTGCCGGCGGCCTTCTTCTTGGTATCGGAATTGTCCATGTCGATCTCCTTGGTTGCGGAACCCGTCACCATAGGCCGCGGGCCGCAGCCCCAATTAGGAGCGGGCCGCAAACCGGCGGTGCGACATGCCTACGGCCGCGTCGGCCAATGCAGACACAGCGGTGCAGCCCGTGCTACGCAGAAAGGGCCGCAGCTGCCACCACGTTCAGCGCCGCCAGCCGCTTCTTCAGCGCCAGCACCGCGGCATCCTTGCTTAACAGCGTCGCGCCGTGCGCCACGGCCAGGTCCACGAACTTCTGGTCGTCGGCGTCTGTGCAGCGCACGCCCGCCCGGGCCGGCGCCGCGACCGACTGAGCCAGCCGGTCGAACTGCGCCAGCACATCGCGCGGGGCGAGCTGGTAGTGCGCCAGCCGCGGTGCGATCTTGGGATAGGCCAGCACGCGCTCGAGTTCGCTGCGCATGTCCGCCGTCGCCAGCCAGCGCGCGCTGCCGTCTTCCAGCGCGGCGCGAAGGGGCCTGGCCGCTTCGTCGGCGAACACGAAGCAGTCGAGCACGATGTTGGTGTCAAGCACCAGGGACTTCATCGGCGGGCTTGCCTCGGGCCGAGCCCCGGACCATGTCGAAGCGGAACAGGCGGCATTCGATCGGGCCGTTCCACATCGGCACGCGGCGCGACTCCTTCAGCCGCATCTTCGACGGCAGCTTGAGGTCGGGCGTCAGCACCCAGCCGGTCCAGCCGCTGTAGTGCTTTTTCCAATGCGCCGCCAGCTGGGCGAAGAACTCGCCACCGTCGGCGACGTCGGCGCGCTCGCGCCCGGCATGGGTGCGGCCGGCAACACCGGCCGTCTCGATCCGCTCGCCGTAGGGCGGGTTCACCAGCATCACGCCGGGCACCTCGCTCGGCGGCATGCGCTGCAGCGCGTCGCCGCCGCGGAACTGCACCATGTCGGCCACGCCGGCGCGCTCGGCGTTGCGCTGGGCGAAATCGACCATGCGGAACGCCACATCCGAGCCAAAAATGCCTGCAGCCCCCGTCCGGCGGGCGCCTTCAGCTTCCGATTTGATAGCAGACCAGACGTGCGGCTGGAACGGCAGCAGCTTCTCGAAGCCGAAACGGCGCAGCAGCCCCGGCGCGATGTTGCAGGCCACCTGCGCCGCTTCGATCGCGATGGTGCCGCTGCCGCAACAGGGGTCGTACAGGGGCACGGCAGCGGCGGCACCCGCGGCCGCTTCGCGTGCTTGCCGCGCCCAGCCGCTGGCTTCGATCATCGCGGCCGCCAGCGTCTCCTTCAACGGCGCCTCGCCCTTGTCCTCGCGCCAACCGCGCTTGAACAGCGGCTCGCCCGAGGTGTCGATGTAGAGCGTGGCGGTGTCGGTGGTCAGATGCGCGTAGATGCGCACATCCGGCCACTGCGTGTCGACGTCGGGCCGCACTCCGGTCTTGTGGCGGAACCGGTCCGCCACCGCGTCCTTGATCTTGAGGGCGGCGAAGTTCAGGCTGGTCAGCGGGCTGTGCTGCGCGGTGATCTCGATCTTGAAGCTCTGCCTGGTGGTGAACCAGATCTCCCAGGCCACGGCACTGGCCGCTTCGTACAGGTCGTTCTCGTTGCGGTAGGGCGTGTGGGACAGCTGCACCAGCACGCGCTGGGCCAGCCGGCTCTGCAGGTTGAGCACCATGGCATCGCGCCACGAGGCCCGCAACTCGACGCCGCCGCGCGCCACCAGCAGGTCGTCCCCGGCCAGGCCCGTCAGGCGATGCACCTCGTCGGCCAGGAAGTCCTCGACGCCGGCGGCGCAAGGCATGAACAGTTGCAGCGCGTTCACGGAGCGATCCCATGGCTCAGCCCGGCGAGCCCTTCGACAAGCTCAGGGCGAACGGAGTCTGGTGGCGGGCGGGCAACCGACTCCGTTCGGGCTGAGCCTGCCTGTCCTGAGCTTGTCGAAGTGGTCGAAGCCTGCAGCGGATGTTTCTTCACAGCGCCTTCCTCAGGTTGGCGGGCGCGATGCGCAAGGCTTCGCGGTACTTGGCCACCGTGCGGCGCGCGCACTCGATGCCTTGCTCCTTGAGCATGTCGGACACCTGGCTGTCCGACAGCGGCTTCTTGGTGTTCTCCGACGCGACGAACTGGCGGATCAGCGCGCGCACCGCCGTGCTGGATGCGTTGCCGCCGGTCTCGGTGCCCAGCGCCGAGCCGAAGAAATACTTGAGCTCGAAGGTGCCGTAGGGGGTGGACATGTACTTGGCGGTGGTCACACGCGAGATGGTCGACTCGTGCAGCCCCAGCTCGTCGGCGATCTCGCGCAGCACCAGCGGGCGCATCGCCAGCTCGCCGTGGACGAAGAAGTTCTTCTGGCGCTCGACGATCGCGTTGGAGACGCGCAGGATGGTGTCGAAACGCTGCTGGATGTTCTTGATGAACCAGCGTGCCTCCTGCAGCCGCTGCTGCAGCGCCTGGTGGCCCTCGCCCTTGTGCGCCTTGAGCGCGCCGGCGTAGACGTCGTGCACCCGCAGCCGCGGCATCACGTCCGGGTTCAGCTGCACCCGGAACCTCAACTGGTTGCCGCGCCCGACCTGGGTCACCAGCACGTCGGGCACCACGATGTTGCGCTCCACGTCGACGAAGCGCCGGCCCGGCTTGGGCTCCAGCCGCGTGATCAGGGCGATGGCGGCCTTGATCCTCGCCTCGGGTTCGCCGCACAGCTGCGCCAGCCGCTTGACGTCGCGCCGGGCCAGCAGGTCGATCGGCTGGCGGCAGATCGCCAGGGCCGCGTGGCAGGGCGATTCGGCGTTGCCATTGAGCATTCCCTTGAGCTGCAGCGTCAGGCATTCCGCCAGTGACCGAGCGCCCACCCCCGGCGGGTCCAGGTGGTGCAGCAGGTGCAGCGCCACGGTGAAGCGGTGCACCAGTTCTTCCTGCTGCTGCGGGTCGCCGGGCGCCAGGCCGGCGGCCAGCGCCTCCAGCGAATCCTCGAGGTAGCCGTCGTCGTTGAGCGATTCGATCAGGAAGCGCAAGGCCGCCCGGTCTTCCTCGGCCAGCCGCAGTGACAGCGCCTGGCGGTGCAGGTGGCTTTGCAGCGACTCGTGCACGTGGGCCAGGTCCGAGGCTTCCACGTCGTCGTCGCCGCTGATGTTGTTCTTGCGCGGCTGGGCGTCGCCGCCCCATTCGCCGTCATCCGGGACGACCTCCGTGCTGCCGTCGCCTTCCCAGTCGCGGGGCTCGGCTTCCACCGGCGCTTCAACGTCATTCGTGCTCGCAGCCCGCTCCAGCTCAGCGGAAGGCGCTATGAAATCGCTAGCGAACTCGGTTTCGTGGTCGGCCTCGGGCACCGGCGTGTCGGCCTGGGCCAGCCCGAACTCCTCGCGCGCGGCCTCTTCCTGCGTCAGCTCCAGGAACGGGTTGTCGCCCAGCATCTGCTCGACTTCCTGAGAGAGCTCGAGCGTGGACAGCTGCAGCAGCCGGATCGATTGCTGCAGCTGCGGCGTCAGCGCCAGGTGCTGGGAGACGCGAAGCGAAAGACCCTGCTTCATCGGGACAACCGGGAGCCACCTGTCGACGGGCCGCCCCTAGACAGGTGCGCCCCCTCCGGGGGCAGAGAGGCGAAGCCGAACGTGGGGGCCGACATTTTTCACATGCGGAAGTGCTCGCCCAGGTACACCCGGCGCACGTCGGCGTTGTTCACGATCTCCGAGGGGGTGCCCTGCGCCAGCACTTCGCCTTCGCTGATGATGTAGGCGTGGTCGCAGATGCCCAGGGTCTCGCGCACGTTGTGGTCGGTGATCAGCACCCCGATGCCGCGCGACTTGAGGAAGCCGATGATGCGCTGGATCTCGATCACCGCGATCGGGTCAATGCCGGCAAAGGGCTCGTCCAGCAGGATGAAGCGCGGCTGGGTCGCCAGCGCCCGGGCGATCTCCACCCGGCGGCGCTCGCCACCGGACAGCGCCAGGGCGGGCGAGTCGCGCAGGTGGTCCACGCGCAGGTCCTGCAGCAAGGCCGCCAGCCGCTTGTCGATCTCCGCGCGGCCGAGCGCCTTGCCGCCCGCGCCGCGCTGCAGTTCGAGCACGGCCCGGACGTTGTCCGCAACGTTGAGCTTGCGGAAGATCGACGCTTCCTGCGGCAGGTACGACAGGCCCAGCCGCGAGCGGCGGTGGATCGGCATGTGCTCGACCGGCTGGCCGTCGATGGAAATCGCGCCGGCGTCCGCGCGCACCAGGCCGACGATCATGTAGAACGAAGTGGTCTTGCCGGCGCCGTTGGGGCCGAGCAGGCCCACCACCTCGCCCTTCTCCACGGCCAGCGAGACGTCCTTGACCACCTTGCGGCTGCCGTAGGTCTTCTGCAGGTGCCGTGCTTCCAGGCGGCTGCGCGGGGCCGCCTCGCCGGCGGCACGGGCCGGCAGGGGTTCGGGGTTCACCGGCGTTCCCCGCCCAGCGTGGTGGCCGGCCGCAACGGGGCAGGCGCCGTGGCCGGGGCGCGCGCCGCCGGCGCGGCAGCCGCCTCGCGCGGCGCCAGCGTGGCGCGCACGCGGCCGCCCGGCGTACCCGAGGCGGGACCGCCATCGACGGTGAACACGTCGGTGGTGTTTTCGTAGGTGATCACGCTGCCGGTGATCTCGTCGGCCAGCGTGGCACCCCGGTAGCGGCGCATCTCGGCGCGGCGAATGAACTTCACGCGGTCGGCGCGGCCGTCATATTCGATGACCTCGGCCTCGCCCTCCATGTACTCGTCCAGGCCCTCGCGCTTCTGGCGGAAGAACGCGCGCTGCCCGGGCTGGGCCGTGACCACGCCGAACTGGAAACCCTCCGGATCCTGGCGGACCTCGAGCCGGGCGCCACGGATGAGGATGGACCCCTTGGTCACCACCACCCGGCCGGTGAAGACGCTGGTCTGGCGCAGGTCGTCGTAGCGCAACGCATCGGCCTCCACGTTCATGGGCTGGGTGCGGTCGGCGCGCTCGGCCTGCACCGGGGCCGCGCCCAGCAAAGCCAGGGCCAGAACGAGAACGTAAGGGGAATGTTTCATAGAGGCACGAATCTTGCTGCGGATTGTAGCCGCCGCCTAGTCGCAGCTCTCGAAAAAATAGCCCGCGGCGCGGGCTATTCCGTGGGGCCCGCGGGCCTACTTGCTCTTGCGGGCTTCGGCGATCAGATAGTCGGTGACCTGCAGCGCCTTGGACATGGTGCCGGCCATGGAGCCGTCGGTGTACCAGCGCCCGGCGATGCCCAGGGCGGGCACCCCCTCCACCTTGAAGCCCTCCTGCAGCTGCGAGGCGCGGCGGGCCTTGGTCTGGACCGAGAACGAGTTGTACAGCTCCGAGAACTTGGCCTTGTCCAGGCCGTTCTTCTCGGCCCAGGCGACGATGGCGTCTTCCTTGTTGATGGCCTGCTTGTCCACGTGGATGGCCTGGAACACCTTGGCGTGCAGCTCCGGCAGCTTGTTCATGGCTTCCAGCGCATAGAACAGGCGCTGCTGGGGCACGAAGTCGTCGCGGAAGGCCACCGGCACGCGGCGCACCACCACATCCGGCGGCAGCTTCTTGGCCCAGGCTTCCAGCTGCGGCTCGAACGCGTTGCAGTGCGGGCAGGCGTACCAGAAGAACTCGACCACCTCGATCTTGCCGGCCGGTGCCTCGGTGGCCACCCGCTTGTCCAGCGTCTTGTAGTCGCTGCCGTCTTCGGGTTTTTTCTGGGCCCACGCCAGGCCCGGCACGCCCAGCGCGGCCGCGCCCAGAATGCAGGCCGTGCCGGCCGTGAATTCGCGTCGATTGATCATTCCGTCACACTCCTTGTGGGGGGTCTGAGCCCCCGTTCCACCCAAAGGTTCCTGCCGAGGCTCAGCGTTGGACCCTCACGAGGGCCGTTTCGATGCCGCCGGCTTCCAGCTTTTCCTTGCTGCGGTCGGCATCATCCTTGTTCTCGAAAGGGCCCACGCGCACCCGGAAAACCTGGCGGCCGGACTGCTCGCGCTCGGTCACCTTGGCTTCCACCCCCATCAGCGACAGCTTGGCCCGATGCGCCTCGGCGTCCTCGGCGGTGCGAAAGGCGCCGGCCTGCACGAAATAGAAGAACGGGTCGGCCGCCGGGTTGCTCGATCGGGCGGCTGCCAGGTCGCCCAGCGGGTCGGCCGATGGCGCGCGGGCCGCGGGCCGGGCGGCGCTGGCTCCGGGCGCAGGCGCAGGCGCGGACGCGGCGGGCGCGGGTGCGTTGGCAGCTCCGGGCGCGGGTGGCAGGGGCCGCGCCGGGTTCTTGCCGTACAGCGGCGCGTTCGGGTCCCAGTTCTGGTTCTTCCGGGACTCGGCGGCATCCTGCTCGGCCGTGCGGCCGCTGCCCTTGTTCAGAAAGGGCACGGGTACCTTGGTCACGTAGACCGCCACCGCCAGCGCCGCCGCCAGGCCCAGCACCACGCCGATGACGATGCCCAGGATGACCGAGCCACGCTGATGTTTCATGCTCAAACCTACATTTTCTGGGGCGCCGAAACACCCAGGACGGCCAGTCCGTTGTGCAAGACCTGTGCGGTCGCGGCCACCAGGGCCAGGCGTGCGCGCTTGACGGACTCGTCGTCCACCAGGATGCGCTCGGCATCATAGTAGCTGTGGTAGGCGGCCGCGAGTTCGCGCAGGTAGAAGGTCACGTCGTGCGGCGCGAAGTCGGCGGCGGCCGCCGACAGCATCTCGGGGTACTTGGCCACCTGCAGCATCAAGGACAACGCCGCCGGGCTTTGCAGCGCCGACAGGTCGGCTTCCCCCAGCGTGGCTGCGTCACCGCCCCAGGCCGCCAGCACCGAGCAGATGCGGGCATGGGCGTACTGCACGTAGTAGACCGGGTTGTCGTTGTTCTGCGCCAGCGCCAGGTCGACGTCGAACACGTATTCGGTGTCCGGCTTGCGTGAGAGCAGGAAAAAACGCACCGCGTCCTTGCTGGTCCACTCGATCAGGTCGCGCAGGGTCACGTAGCTGCCGGCGCGCTTGGAGATCTTCACCTCCTCGCCGCCGCGCATCACGCGCACCATGGTGTGCAGCACGTAATCGGGGTAGCCCGAGGGAATGCCGACGTTGGCCGCCTGCAGCCCGGCGCGCACCCGCGCGATGGTGCCGTGATGGTCGGTGCCCTGGATGTTCACCACCTTGGAAAAGCCCCGCTCCCATTTGGTGATGTGGTAGGCGACATCGGGCACGAAGTAGGTGTAGGTGCCGTCGGACTTGCGCATCACGCGGTCCTTGTCGTCGCCGTAGTCGGTGGATTTCAACCACAGCGCGCCGTCCTGCTCGTAGGTCTTGCCGGCCTCCTGCAGCTTCTTGACGGCGGCGTCGACCTTGCCGCTGGTGTAGAGGCTGGACTCCAGGTAGTAGTGGTCGAACCTGACCTGGAAGGCCTGCAGATCGAGATCCTGTTCATGGCGCAGGTAGGCCACGGCGAACTGGCGGATGCCGTCCAGGTCTTGGACATCGCCGGAGGCGGTGAACTCCCGGTCGTCGGCCTTGACGGTCTTCCTGGCCAGGAAGTCGGCGGCGATGTCCGCGATGTAGTCGCCGTTGTAGGCGGCCTCGGGCCAGCCGGCGTCGCCGGGCTTGAGGCCCCTGGCCCGCAACTGCGTGGAATTGGCGAGCGTGGCGATCTGCACGCCCGCATCGTTGTAGTAGAACTCGCGGTGGACGTTCCAGCCCTGGGTGGCGTACAGGTTGCAGATCGCGTCGCCCAGCGCCGCCTGGCGGCCGTGGCCCACGTGGAGCGGGCCGGTGGGATTGGCCGAGACGAACTCCACCATCATCTTGCGGCCATGACCAGGCTGGCTGCCGAAGCCCGCCCCAGCGGCCAGCACTTCGCGCACCACCTGCTGCTTGGCCTCGGGCTTGAGCCTGATGTTCAGGAACCCGGGCCCGGCGATATCGACTGCGTCCACCCAGCGCTGGAACGCGCGCGAGGCCAGCAGGTCGGCCCTGAGGGTCTCGGCCAGCTGGCGCGGATTCAGCTTGAGCGGCTTGGCCAGCTGCATCGCCGCGGTGCAGGCATAGTCGCCATGCGCCGCCACCTTGGGCGATTCGAAGACAGCCTTGTCGCCGGCACCCGGCGACAGTTTCTCCAGCCCGGCGGCCAGCGCGCCGAGCAGTTCTTGTTTCACGAGGAGCATCGCGGAATTCTACGGACCCGAAGGGGCCGCCCAAGGACAAGCCCGCTTGCGGGCTTGTTTTCACCTTGTTTATCCATAGCCGCGGGCCAGAAAGACCGCGGCCAGCGGGATGAACGGGATGATGTGCGCCTGCGCCATCACCAGCTTGCGCGCCTTGCGGATCTCGGCGTGGTCCGGCAGTCCTTCCCGGTTGCGCAGGGCCTTGACCCAGCGCCGGAACATGATCGTCGGCCTGATCGACAGCAGCCCGATCAGCACGAACAGGCCGAACTTGGTCCACAGCAGCCAGTTGCTGCCGTAGTACTCGCCGCCCTTGGCGCCCAGGAACACACGCGCCAGCCCGGTGGCGAACACCGCCCCCGCGGCAAGGCCGTACACGGCGTCGATCTTCGCGAGGCGCTCGACCGCGGCCGCGTTCAGCCACTCGGGGCGGCACAGCGCGGCCTCGCTGGCGATGAATACCACCATGGTGAGGATGGCCAGCAGGTGGGCATAGGCGAGCAGGGCTTCCTGGGTCATGTCCTCGGCCTTTCAGCTTTTCCAGAACTCGGGCTGGCCGTAGTGGTGCTTGAGGAAATCGATCCACAGCCGCACGCGCAGGGGCAGGTGCTTGCGCTGCGGGAACACCGCATAGATGCCGTTGGGCGGCGCCGCGAAATCCGCCAGCACCTCGACCAGCCGCCCCGCCGCGATTTCGCCTTCCACCTCCCAGGTGCTGCGCCAGGCGATCCCCCAGCCCTGCAGGCACCAGTCATGCAGCACCTGCCCGTCGGAGCAGTCCAGCGGGCCGGCAGGCTTGAAATGGACCACTTCATGGCCGCCGTCTCCTGGCACCAGGAATGCCCAGCCGCGGGTTTGCGAAGCGTCGCTGGACAAGGTCAGGCAATCGAAGCGCGCCAGGTCCGAGGGCTGCTCGGGCGTGCCGTGTTCCTTCAGGTAGGCCGGTGTCGCCACGCACAGGCGCCGGTTGTCGGCCATGCGCACGCTGACCAGCGACGAATCGGGCAGGTCGCCGACCCGCACCGCGCAGTCGTAGCCCTCTGCGGCCAGGTCGACCACGCGATCGCTCAGGTTCAGGGAAATGGTCACGTCGGCGTGCTGCTCGCGAAAGCGCGGCACCAGCGGGGCGACGTGGCGGCGCCCGAAGCCGGCCGGCGCGGTGATCCGCAAGTGGCCGCTGGCCTTGACGCCGCCGGCGCTGACGCTGGCCTCGGCGTTGGCGAAATCGGTCAGCAGCCGCTGGCAATCCTCCAGGAAGGCGCTGCCTTCATGGGTCAAGGTGAGGCGGCGCGTGGTCCGCACCAGCAGCTTCACGCCCAGGCGTTCCTCCAGGGCGTCCAGCCGGCGGCCCATGATGGCCGGCGCCACGCCTTCGGCCCTGGCGGCGGCGGTGAGGCTGCCCCGCGTCGCTACGGACACGAAGGATTCCAGCTGCTTGAGTTTGTCCATGCCGCGCCGATTATGCGCACGCCGGTGTGCAATCGGCGCTTCGAGCGGCTCCTTTACGAGGGCGCAGAGATGCTCTGCGCCCCTCGCAAGTTCGAGGAAGCTCAGAACCCCGACTACTCCGCCTTGAAGCCGGAAGCCTTGATCGGCGCTTCCCATTTCTTCAGGTGCGCGACCTGCGTGGCGGCCAGTTCGGCCGAGGGCGCGTGGTTGGGCACCAGCCCGAAGCCGAAGATCTTGTCCTGGATGGCCGGGTCCTTGAGCGCATCGGCCACGGCGCGGTCGATGCGGCTGACGACGTCGGGCGGCATGCCGGCCGGGCCGTACAGGCCGAAGAACGCATCGGCCGAGGTGTTGATGCCGGCCTCCTTGAGCGTCGGCACGTCGGGCAGCGCCTTCATGCGCGTCTCGCCGGTGACCGCCAGGATGCGCACCTTGCCGGCCTTGTGGTGCTCCAGCGTTTCCGACGCGGTGTCCACCATCAGGGGCACCTGGCCGCCGATCAGGTCTTGCGCCGCCAGTGCCCCGCCGCGGTAGGCGACGTGCGTGAGCGGCGTGCCGGCCGCCTGGGACAGCAGCATCCCGGCGAAATGCGGCACCGTGCCGGCACCCGAGGTGGCGTAGTTCGCCTTGCCGGGGTTGGCCTTCATCCACGCCAGCACCGTCTTGAGGTCACCTGGCGGCGCGGCCGGGCCGGTGGTGACGGCGAAGTCGAAGGTGACCAGCCGCGACACCGGCGTGAAGTCCTTGACCGGGTCGTAGTCCAGCTTGTAGAGCCACGGCGCGATCACCATGGCGCCGCTGGGCGACAGCACCAGCGTCTGGCCGTCGGGCGCAGCCCGCTTGAGCTCGCCCAGTACCAGGCGGCCGGCGGCGCCCGGCTTGTTGTCGACGATGACGTTCTGCCCCAGCGAGGCCCGCATCTTCTCGGCCAGCAGCCGCGCGATCGTGTCGGCCGAGCCGCCGGGCGGAAAGCCGATCAGGATCCTGATGGTGCGGTCCTGCGCCAGCGCGGCGGGAACGGAAAGGGCCGCTGCGACGGCGGCGGCCAGGGTGGCGAATTGGCGGCGTTTCATGGCTGTATCTCCGGAAGGTGGCATCATTTAACAAGTTAAACGTCAGCAAGCCTACACCGCGGCCCAACCCCGGGCAAGGAGCAGTACCCCATGACCGTCATCGACGTCCACACCCACATGTTCACCACGAAATGGCTTGAGCTGCTCAAGCGCGAGGGTGGGCAATACAACCTCCAGACCCGGCCCGACGGGCAGCAGGAGATCTTCCGCGGCAACGTGCCTGTCGTGCTGCCGCAGAAGGGCCACTTCGACTGGGAACTGCGCATCAGGCACATGAACGAAGCGGGCGTCGACGTCTCGGTGGTCTCGCTCACCTGCCCCAACGTGTACTGGGGCGGCGAAGAGGTCAGCGTGCGCGCCGCCGTCGAAGCGAACGACAACGTGGCGCAAGCGCAGTCGCGCTACCCGGACCGCATCCGCTGGTTCACGTCGCTGCCCTGGGAATACCCGCAGCGTGCGATCGAGGAACTCGACCGCACGGTCAAGAACGGCGCCGCGGGCGTGATGGTGCTGGCCAACGTGGCCGGCAAGAGCCTGACCGACCCGATGTTCGCGCCGATCTGGGCCGAGATCGACAAGCGCGCGCTGCCGGTGCTGGTGCACCCGACCGACCCGCCGGGCGTGGACCTGATGGACATGACCAAGTTCGACCTGTCCTGGTCGGTCGGCTTCATGTTCGACACCACGCTGGCGATCACGCGGATGATCTTCGAGGGCTTCTTCGACCAGTACCCGAACCTGAAGATCATCGCCTCGCACGGCGGCGGCACCCTGCCCTACCTGGTCGGGCGGTTCGAGAAGGGCGACGAGGTGGAACTGGCCTCGCGCCGCCAGATGAAGCGCAAGCCCACCGACTACCTGCGCCACATCTACTACGACAGCATCACCTACGACCCGCGCTCGCTGAAGTACCTGATCGAGATCGTCGGCGCCGACCATGTGATGTTCGGCACCGACTGGCCGCACTGGGTGCACGACACCCGGGGGGCGTTCGCGAACACCGCGCAATTGCCGCAGGCGCAGATGAAGGCGGTGCGCGCCGGGAATGCGGCGAAGGTGTTCGGGTTGTGAGGCCTCGCCGGTCGCGTGCGATGCGGGCAAAGGCGCGTCGGGCATGACGCTGCAGCAGCTACGCACCCTTCTGGCCATCGTGAGGTTCGGAAGCTTCCGGCGCGCCTCCCGTGAATTGGGCGTGTCGCAGGCCGGCCTGACCACGAGCCTGCGCTCGCTGGAAGAGGCGCTGGACATGCAGTTGCTCGTGCGCTCGCCCCATGGGATCTCGCTGACCGAGCAGGGCCGGCTGGTGTTCGAGCGCGCGCAGGTCATCGAGCGGGAGGCGGCGCACATCCTGCAGGCATCGGAACGCGCGCGGGGCGCCTACACGGGAACTCTCCATGTAGGGATCGGCCCGACCCCTACCGCGCTGCTCTTGCATCTGGTGGTCCCGGATTTCCACAGCCGCTTTCCCGACGTGCGCCTGAAGCTGCTGAGCGGCGTCTTCGAGCACCTGCATCCGGCGTTGCAGCAAGGCCGCATCGAACTCGCCGTCGCCGCCGTGCCGGAAGACGGGGTCGGTCCCGACTTGAATTCCATTGGCCTTTTCAAGAGCGACCTCGTGGTGATCGCGCGCGCCGGCCATGCCATGGGCGGCGCATCCTCGCTTCAGGAGTTGTCCGCCTGCGAATGGGTGCTGCTCGGATCACCCGGCGGCCCGGGCGGCAGCATCTCCCGCTTCTTCGCCAACCAGGGCTTGGCGCCGCCCGGGATCGCGGCCACCTGCGAGTCTCTGACACAGCTGGCCGCCCTGGTACGGGGCACGGATTGGCTGGCCATGGTGCCGGGCGTTCTGGTCAAGGACGGGCTGCTCGGATCAGGCTTGTGCATCCTGGCGCTCAAGCAACCCGCGCCGCAGTTCGAGAACTGCGTCATCTATCGGCGCGAACCGGCGCTCACCCCGGCCGCGCAGGCCTTCGCCGCGATGTGCCAGTCGTGCGCCCGGGCGCTGGCGCTGTCGACGCGCAGTCACGACTGAGAAGCGCGCGGCCGCGGGAATTCACAGGTCCAGGACGAGTTCGCCGCCCGGTTCGGCCGCCCGCGAGCAGCACAGGACCACCCGCGTCTTCCTCTGCTCCTTGCTCAGGACATAGTCGCGGTGATCGGCTTGCCCGCCGACGAAGTTCACCGCGCAGACGCCGCACAGGCCATCGCTGCATTTGGTGTCCACCTGGATGCCGCACGCGGCAAGCGCCTGCACCGCGGACTGGTCCCGCCCCACCTCGATCACCTGCGCGGACCGCGCCAGCCGGATCAGGAACGGATAGCGTTCCCGCCCGTCGGCTTCAGGAACGGAGAAGTACTCGCGGTGGAGCGACTCCTCGTCCCAGCCGAACGCCAGGGCGGTCTCGAACACCGAGTCCATGAAGGCGGCGGGACCACAGGTGTAGAGGTGCTCGCCCGCGTGCTCGCCTCGCAGCACGTCCGCGATGTCCAGCCGCCGCTCGTCGCTGAAATGGAAGTGGACCTTGCCGGCCCAGGCGGCCTGCTGCAGCTCGGGGATGAACGCGGCCTGCGCCCGCGTCCTGGCCTTGTAGTGCAGCGCGAAGTCGGCGCCGGCCGCATGCAGCTCGTGCGCCATCGCGATCAGCGGGGTGACGCCGATGCCACCGGCCATCAGCAGGTGGCGCCTGGCCTCCTTGACCACGGGAAAGTGGTTGCGGGGGCGGGACACCACCACGGGCACGCCCGGGCGCAGCATCTGGTGGATCTTGACCGAGCCACCGCGCCCCGCGTCTTCCCGCAGGATGCCCAGCAAGTAGCGGCTGCGGTCGGCGGGGTCCCCGGCCAGGCTGAACTGGCGGATGTACTCGGGCGTCACCGTCACGTCGATGTGCGCGCCCGCCTCGAAGCCAGGCAGGTCGGATCCATCGGCGGCAACGATCTCGAACAGGTCGATCTTCCCGTCGGCCGAACTGGTCCAGCGTCGGCCGACGCGGGCCACCAGCACCGGCGGCTCCTGCGTGAGGCGGCGCAAGGGCGGCACGATGCCCTCCGTCAGTCCTGCCGACAGGCGCTTGCGGTAGCTCTCCGGCGTGAGCAGCTCCTTGTACGCCGCGATGCCGGCTTCCCGGTCCAGGGGGCTGGGTGCCGGCAGCGGCAGCGGCGCCAGCGGCGCCGGGTACGCGGCCAGCGTCTGGTCCTCGAACTTCAGCACGATGTGCTTGTTCAGCCCACGGCTGTTCGCATCCTTGGCCTGCACGATCTTGCCGGTGCCGTCGTTGGTCAGGTCCCACCACCACTTCTTGGCCGGGTTGATGCGGCCGCGGTTCAGGGCGTCGTCCAGCCGGGCCAGCCATTGCGCAGCGGCCGGCATGTGGATCGCCATCCAGCGGAACGGCGCTTCCTGCACCAGCCCGGGCAGGTTCCACGGGCAGGCCTTCATGCACCGTCCGCACATGGCACCGGCCAGGTTGGTCATGCGGTACCGGGTGCATTTCTCGACGTCGGCCTTCCAGATCTCATAGCCGTTGAACATGACCTTGGGGCCGGCGGAAATGGCGCCCGACGGGCATTCGCGCGCGCACTTGTTGCACGAGTTGCAGAAGTTCTGCAAGCCGAAATCGATCGGCTTGTCGGGTGTGAGCGGGAAGTCCGTGGTCATCACGCCGGTCTTGCTGCGCGGTCCGAGGAACGGGTTGAGGATGGTCTCCCCGATCCGGCTCACTTCCCCCAGGCCGGCCAGCAGCACCAGCGGCGTCTGGATCACGTCGCTGTCGGCCGCGGAATGGGCCGTCGCGCTGAAGCCCAGCTGGCGGATGTGGTCCCCGACCACCCCGCAGACCAGGCCCGCGCGCATGTAGGTCCGCATCGATTGCGCGCTCGAGATCCAGTCGTCGCCAGACGCGCCCTCCATGGTCTCGTAGCCCTGGTCGATCATCACCGTCGCCGCGAAGGGGTGCGCGACCGGCATTTCTTCGCCGTCCTGGCTGTGCGAGTACCAGACCCACGCGGGCGCGCGGGACAGGCCGGCCAGGTCCGCGCCCAGGAAGTGCATGGAGGCCTTGACCATGTCGGCGTTGGCGGCCGGGTCGTCGTAGCCTGCGTGCCGGGGCCCGGGCTGGCCGCGCTGCAGGAGCGAGTAGACGTTGAGCGCCAGCCGCAGGGCCGCCGCGAGCGGGGCCTTGGTCACCGAGAAGCCGTCCCGGGAGGCATCCTGCGCGCCCTTGCCGAGGTCACCGAAGGCGGCCCTGAGGAAGAACTCGCTGCTCTTGGGCACCCGCGGGATGCGTTCCTCGTCGATCAGGGTGGTGGTTTGCTCGACCCGCTTGAGCTTTTCGACGGGGTAGCGGCTGTCGCGGAAGTTGCGCCCGGCGAAGTCGAGCCGGTTGGAAGCGTTCTTGGGGCTGGAAGCACCGATCCACCACGCCGGACCCTTGGCCTTGAAGCGGTCCGCCCACCCCTGCACCGCCAGGGGCCGGTCCGCTTCGAGCGCCAGGGTCGTGGTGATTGCGGCGATGCCGTAACGGGTGCCCAGGAACGGATTGGCCACCTCCCCGCCTTCCAGGCGGGCCAGGCCAGCGGAGACCGCCAGCCGCAGGAGATTCACGTCCGTGGTGGTGGACGTGTGGCTGCGTGCCTCGTAGCCGAGGATGCGCAGGTAGTTCGCCAGCACGGCCGCGGTCTCGGCGGCGCGCAAGGCCGCGCGCCAGGCCTGCATGCCGACGATCCAGCGGGCGCCGGGTTCGCCCGGATCGGGGTCGCGCGGGTACTCCACCAGCAGCACCAGGGCATGGCTGTGCCCGGCGACGCCCGCTTCGCACAGCTCGACCGACCGCTTCATCTGGCGCAGCACCGCATTCGGGTTGAAGCGCAGCCGCAACTTCTGCTCCGACTGCCCGTAGCTGGCCGTTCTGAATTGCGGATGCTCGATGCGCTCGTCCAGGAGGTGGTCCGGCGAGAGGGCGCAGGCCCCGGCCACCGAGGTGTCGAGGAAATAGGAGGCGGCTTTCAGGTGGCGGGTCCGCTCCGCAAGATCCTGCGGAATCTGGGCGCGGTGGGGGTTGTGGTCGCCTTCGCGCACCTGGTCCAGCGCGCACATGAACTTGCTGATGGAAGCGCCCAGTGAGCCTTCAGCCGGCGCGGCGTCGCCGGTCAGCGCACCGGTGGCACGAATGCCGGCGAGGTCGGGCGCCGCCGCCTGGCGCGCCAGCTTCTCGCCGGGATAGGCGCCCAGGTGCACCGGCCGCTCGTTGTGCGTGAACAGTCGCATGAAGGAACAAGAGCCTTTTTCTGGTGACGAGCGGCAAGTTCGCCGGTGCTATTCCCTGATGCCGCGCGCCTTGACGATCGCACCGTAGCGCGCGCTGTCGCGCGCGATCTGCGCCCCCAGTTCCTCCGGAGACATGGGGCTGGGTTCCGCGCCGAAACCGCGAATCTGCTGCGCCACCTGGGGAGTGGCGAGAAGCTTGTTGATCTCCTCGTTCAGGCGGATCACGACCGCCCGCGGCGTCTGCACTGGCGCATAGACCGCATGCGTGGTGCCCGCGTCGAAGCCGGCCAGCCCCAGCTCCTGCAGGGTGGGCGTCTGGGGAAACAGCGCGGAGCGCCTGCTGCTGGCGACCGCCAGCAGGTTCAGCTTGCCGGCGCGGACATGTTCCAGCGCCACGCCCGGATCGAAGATGAAGTGGACCTGCCCGCCGAGCAGGTCCTGCAGCGCCGGCGAAGAGCCGCGGTAGGGAATGTGCACCGCGGTGATTCCCGCCTGCGCCTTGAACATCTCGGCCGCGACGTGCGGGGCGCTGCCGTTGCCGGGGGTCGCATACGACAGTTTCCCGGGATGGCTCTTGGCGTACTTCACCAGCTCCGGGTAGGTCTTGAACGGCTGGTTGGTGTTGGCGACCAGGAACAGCTCGACGCGCGCGGTCGCGGCCACGGGCGCGAGCTCGCGCACCGGGTCCAGCGGCAGCTTGTCCTGCGTGTGCACCGTGATGGACATGGCGCTGCCCGATGTCAGCAGGAGCGTGTGGCCGTCGGGCGGCGACTTGGCCACCACGTCGGCGGCCAGCATCCCCGTCACACCCGAGCGGTTCTCGACGACGATCGGCTGCCCCAGCGCCGCGGACAGCCCCGGCGACAGGGCCCTGGCGATGACGTCGGGCGAGCTTCCCGGGGGGAACCCGACGACCAGCCGGATCGGCTTCGTCGGCCAGGCCGCCGGTTGCGCGGCGGCGGTTGAGACGACGCCGAGCGCCAACAAGAGGGCCGAGGCCAGCACGCGAACTGTTTGCATCTGTTTCTCCTTGCCTTGATCAAGCCATCAATCCGAGAGCACCACCAACCCGTAGGCGGTGTTCGAAGCGGGTACGTGGTAGAAGCGGTCGATGACCTGGACCTGCGGGTTCAAGGCGCCCCGCATCACCAGCCACATGACGCACTCCAGGCCCTCGGACCCGGTTTCCCTCAGCAGCTCCAGGTGGCCGATGTCGGCCACGCGCTCGGGCGCGCTGGCGAGATCGTCGAGCCAGCGGTTGTCGAACTCGGGGTTGGTCAGGCCCGCGCGCTCACCCTGCAGCTGATGCGACAGGCCACCGGTGCCGATCACGGCCACGCGCACGTCCTGCGGGAAAGACTCGACGGCCCTGCGGATCGCCTGCCCCAGCTTGTAGCAGCGCCGGCCGGTGGGCGGCGGGTACTGGATGACGTTCACGCACAGGGGAATGACCTTGCACGGCCATTGCTCTGGCTGCCCGTAGAGCACGGACAGCGGCACCGTGAGTCCGTGGTCCACCGTCATCTCCGAGACGATGGTGATGTCGAACTCGTCCAGGATGAGCGCCTGCGCCAGGTGCCAGGCCAGATCGGGCGCGCCTTCCACCGGCGGCACCTTGCGCGGGCCGTAGCCCTCGTCGTGGGGCAGGAAGCGGTCGGCGACGCCCAGCGCGAAGGTGGGCGTGAGGCTCAGGGAGAAGCAGGAGGCGTGGTCGTTGTAGACGACGATGCACACGTCCGGGCGCATGCGGGCGATCCATTCGCGCGCCGGGCCCATGCCGTCGAAGAGGGGCTTCCAGTACGGCTCCTGCGTCTTGCCGCCGTCCACAGCGGCCCCGATCGCGGGCACGTGGGAAGTGCCGACGCCGCCGATGACCTTACCCATGGCGCCGCTCCCCTTTGCTGCGCTGGCCCTCGATCGACCGGCCGCCGGCCGCCATCATCCGGCGGAAGTCGTCCACCGTCATCCCCGTGCCCGACATGGCGGCGCCGACGTGCTGCATGGACAGGCCATCGAAGATGGCCAGCTTGAAGGTGTAGTAGATGTTGCCGCCCAGGCGCAGCAGCTGCAGCCAGTCGCGGCGCAGGACGGCGTCCTTCTGTTCGGCCGTCATGGGGTAGTGGGCCAGGTAGGCGCCCGCGTCGGCCCGAAAGCTCTCCCGGTTTGCCTCCTGGTCGAGCGACTTGCAGAACATGTTGAGCCAGTAGCCCTGCCGTTGGTGCGCCCCGTCGAACACATAGGTCCCGGGAATGTCGTGGTAGTCATGCTGTAGCGGCATCATTCGAAGCCTTCAAGGGGCAGGCCCGCATACTGCTCGGCGAGCGCCGCCTGGGCGGTGGGCGATGATTTGAGGAATTCGAGTTCGTACTCCTGCGCCCGCTGGTCGAACTCGTTGGCGTCCGGAAACCGGTGCAGCAGGTTGGTGAGGTACCAGGAGGTCCGCACCGAATGCCAGACGCGGCGCAGCGCCGTGTCGCTGTAGGCATCGAGGAGGTCCGAGGCGCCGTCCCTGTAGTGCCGGGCCAGGGCGCGGCTGAGGTAGTAGACATCCGACACCGCGAGGTTCAGCCCCTTGGCCCCGGTGGGCGGGACGATGTGCGCCGCGTCGCCTGCCAGGAACAGCCTGCCGTGGCGCATCGGTTCGGCCACATAGCTGCGCAAGGGCGCGATCGATTTCTCGATGGAAGCCGCCGGTGCGATCGCCTCGCTCAGGTCGGCGGGGAACCGGGCCTTGAGTTCGGGCCAGAAGCGATCGTCCGGCCAATCGCCCAGGGGCGTGTCCAGCGGCACCTGGATGTAGTAGCGGCTGAGCGCCTCGCTGCGCCGCGAGGCCAGGGCGAATCCCCGCGGGTGGTTGGCGTAGACGATCTCCGGCAACGGAGGCGTGTTGGCCAGCACGCCCAGCCATCCGAACGGATACACCTTCTCGAACTCGCGCAGCACGCTGGACGGGATGGATTGCCGGGACACCCCGTGGAACCCGTCGCAGCCGGCGATGAAATCGCACTCCAGGCGGACCGGGCTGCCGCCATGCTCGAAGGTGGCCGACGGCCGGGCCGACTCCAGCCCGTGCAGTACCACGTTGCCCGCGTTGAAGAAGATCGGCGCGGACCGGCGGTCGGCAAAGGCGAACAGGTCCTCCTGGATGCTGGTCTGGCCATAGGTCGTGAACCTCTTGCCCACGTGCCGTTTCACGTCGATGAAGAAGGAGCTGCGCCCGGCCCAGACGATCTTCATCCCGTCGTGCGGGTGCCCCTGGGCGTCCAGGCGCGCGCTCAGGCCGTTGGCGCGCAGCACGTCGACGGTGGTCTGCTCGAGAACGCCCGCCCGGATTCGCGACTGGACGTACTCGCGGCTCTGCCGCTCGACCACGACGCTGTCGATGCCGTGCCGGTGGAGGATCTCGGACAGGAGCATCCCCGCGGGCCCGGCACCGATGATCGCGACTTGGGTTTTCATGGCGGCGCTGGCCGGTCGAAGGCTGCTGGGGGTTTCGTGCTGCTGGACACAGGGCAAATGTAGGCAGCGGCGGCGCGGGACGAAAGGCAGGCGGCGATGATCGCGATAACGAACACTGATCGCGCGCGGCTGGGTGCATCATCGCGCCAGCAGCGTTTCTTCGCAGGAGCAACCCATGGCCACAACGCCCCTACCGCAGGACCCCTTCCGCCGGACCGACGAAGACGAGGACCCGGGCGAGCACGCGCACGCGGCCGCTCGCCGCTTCAAGTGCGCGACGGACTCCCAGCCTCAGCTCTCCCTGGAAGCCGTACTGGACGCGACCGAGGGCTTCATTCCCCTGTGGGCGCAGGGAACGGTACTGCGCTGGCGCTTCAATCCCGAGACGCTCGCGAAATTCGAGTACCCGGATGCGGTCAGGAAGGAGGTCCGGCAGCTGATGACGGCCGGGGTGGACGCGTGGGGCAGTGCCGCGCCCATCGGGCTGGACGCGTAACGACAACCATGGCCCACGAGTTCGGGCACCTTCGGGCTGCGGCACTTCTTCGCTACCCAGCCAGACCTACTCACCTAGTGAGGTCGGGAAGCACAACGCTTTCAAGATCATGAACTGCGACCCCGAAGGCAGCCTCAGAAGCAGACCGGAGCCAAGCGCGTAGCTCTCCCAGCGGGACAGCGTGGCGCTATTGGATCAATAAAAGTATCAGATCAATCGCTTTGACGGCTCTGGATACCCATCCTGGTTCGGAATAAAGTCTGCGCAGCGCCTGCAGATTGCCGGCCCGCTTCCAATTTCCGCCCCCTCTGGAGAACCTCATGACCGCCCGTACCCCCGTCCACGGCCTGCAAGTGGCCACCGAGCTGCACCGCTTCATCGAGGAGCAGGTGCTGCCGGGCACCGGCGTGCAGCCCGCCGACTTCTGGAAGGGGTTCGACGCCCTCGTAGGCGAACTCGCGCCCAAGAACGCCGCGCTGCTGGCCGAACGCGACCGGCTTCAGACCGAGCTGGACGGCTGGCACCAGGCCCACCCCGGCCCGATCACCGACATGGCCGCCTACCGCGGCTTCCTGGAAAAGATCGGCTACCTGGTGCCGCAGCCCGCCGGCGCCAAGGTCACGACCGCCAACGTGGACGCGGAACTCGCGCAGCAGGCCGGCCCGCAGCTGGTGGTGCCCATCCTGAACGCCCGCTACGCCCTGAACGCCGCCAATGCGCGCTGGGGCTCGCTGTACGACGCGCTGTACGGCACCGACGCGATTGCGGAAGCTGGCGGCGCCGAAAAGGGGCCCGGCTACAACGAAGTGCGCGGCGCCAAGGTGATCGATTACGCACGCAACGTGCTGGACCGGGCCGCGCCGCTGGCGCAAGGCTCGCACAAGGACGCCACCGGCTACAAGGTGGAAGGCGGCAGGCTGGCGGTGTCGCTCAAGGGCGGCACGATCACGGGGTTGAAGGACGCGGCGAAATTCGTGGGCTACCAGGGCGACGCCGCCGCGCCCTCCTCCGTCCTGCTGCGCAACAACGGCATCCACCTGGACATCCTGATCGACCGCTCCACGCCCATCGGCAGCACCGACGCCGCGGGCATCTGCGACGTGGTGCTGGAAGCGGCCCTGTCCACCATCCTCGACCTGGAAGACTCCATCGCCGCCGTGGACGCGCAGGACAAGCTGCTGGCCTACCAGAACTGGCTGGGCATCCTGAAGGGCACGCTCACCGAGCAGGTGGCCAAGGGCGGCAGGAGCTTCAAGCGCGGCTTGAACGCCGACCGCATCTACACCGGCCCCGACGGCCAGGAACTGCGCCTGCACGGCCGCTCGCTGCTGTTCCTGCGCAACGTCGGCCACCTGATGACCAATCCGGCCATCCTCTGGGGCGGCGGCAAGGAGATTCCCGAGGGGATCATGGACGCGGTGGTCACCACCGCGATCGCGCTGCACGACCTGCAAGGAAAGGGACAGAACGGGATCCGCAACTCTCGCACCGGCTCGGTCTACATCGTCAAGCCCAAGATGCACGGGCCGCGCGAGGTGGCGTTCGCCTCCGAGCTGTTCGGCCGCGTCGAGCAGTTGCTGGGGCTGCCCGCCAATACCGTGAAGCTGGGCATCATGGACGAGGAGCGCCGCACGTCGGTGAACCTCAAGGCCTGCATCGCCGAAGCAGCGGCCCGCGTGGCCTTCATCAACACCGGCTTCCTGGACCGCACCGGGGACGAGATGCACACGGCCATGCTGGCCGGCCCGATGTTCCGCAAGGGCGACATGAAGTCCAGCGCCTGGATCCAGGCCTACGAGAAGAACAACGTGCTGGTCGGCCTGTCCTGCGGCCTGCGCGGCCGGGCGCAGATCGGCAAGGGCATGTGGGCCATGCCCGACCTGATGGCGGCCATGCTGGAGCAGAAGATCGGCCACCCGAAGGCGGGCGCCAACACCGCCTGGGTGCCCTCGCCCACGGCGGCCACGCTGCACGCGCTGCACTACCACCAGGTGAACGTGTCGCAGGTGCAGCAGGAGTTGGAGAAGACCGACGCGGACGCCGAGCGCGAGAACATCCTGGCCGGCCTGCTGCAGATCCCGGTCGCGGCCGAAGCCCGCTGGAGCGCGGCCGAGCGCCAGCAGGAACTGGACAACAACGTGCAGGGCATCCTCGGCTACGTGGTGCGATGGATCGACCAGGGCGTGGGCTGTTCCAAGGTGCCCGACATCCACAACGTGGGCCTGATGGAGGACCGCGCCACGCTGCGCATCTCCAGCCAGCACATCGCCAACTGGCTGCACCACGGCGTGGTGACGAAGGAGCAGGTGATGGAGACCTTCCAGCGCATGGCGGCCGTGGTGGACAAGCAGAACGCCGGCGATGCGGCCTACCAGCCGATGGCGGGCCGCTTCGAGAAGTCCGCCGCCTACCAGGCCGCCCTGGACCTGGTGTTCAAGGGCAAGGAGCAGCCTTCCGGCTACACCGAGCCGCTGCTGCATGCCTGGCGGCTGAAGGTCAAGGGCAGCGCTTGACGCTCTGTTTTTCGTAGCTATATGCGCCCGTTCCGTGCGGGCTGCAGGCCTTTTCTCATCATGAGCTGATGCAGGGGGCCGCGCTGGAAGCCCAGGCGCTGCAGCGCCGCGCCGCCCAGGTCGGGCCGCTGCAGCTGGGACACCACCGCCCTGCACGCCGGGTACTGGCGCACCACGGCGGCGGCCAGGGTTTGGGCGGCGTGCTGGCCGGCGTCGAGGTCGACCAGGCTGTGGAACGTCACGGTATCGCCAGTGCGCGAGAACACCAGTTGCGCGGTGCGCCATCGCCGCGCCTCCAGCCCGGCCGGCAATGCGCGCAGCGACGCCGCCGTCACCTGCAGCGGCAGGTCGCCACGGGTTGCGTTCACGTCGTCCAGCCACGCGAACGCGTCCTGCGGGGCGACAGCTTCGCCGGCCTCGCCGGGGTCGGCGAGTTCTCCCGGGGCCCGGCTGTAGCCATGCAGTTCGTGCAGCGGCTCGAAGCCCCTGCTGCGGTACAGGCCCAAGGCTCGCTCGTTCTGGGCGAAGCATTCGAGTTCCACCTGCGCGCAGCCCGCAGCCGCCGCACGCGCGACGAAGTCGTCCAGCAGCTTGGGCGCCGCGCCGCTGCCGCGCGCCGCGGGCACGGCGCCCATGGTGGCCAGGCGCCAGAGGCGCAGCTCGGGTCGGGGTGCTACGAGTACGAAGGCCAGGATGGCCCCCGCCCGCATCGCGGCGCGGCTCAGGCCCGGGTCCACGCCCTGGCGGCCGGTGAACTGCGGCCATTGCTCCAGCGGCAGGGTGAACGGGCCGACCAGGTAGTCGGCAAAGGCGCTGGCGAACGCTGCGTGCAGCGTGGCCGGCGAGAGTTCGCCGGCGGCTGCGAGGACAAGGGGTTCGGACATGGCGCCCAGTATGGCCCGCGCCCGTCTGCTTGCGCCGCCGGGCACTGCGGCCCGGCGTGGGCAGCGCATCCGCCCTGCGCCATCAGTCTCCGATGCGGCGCGAGAGCTCACTGCCTTGCGCCCGCAGGAACTTGCGCAGCCGCTGCGGGTAGTCGGCCGCTACCGCCTGCTGCACCGATGACCGGGACGCCAGGGCGGCGCGCCAGGCCCGCAGCCGGGGCGTGTGGCCGAAGAAGCTGTCTTCTCCGAGCGCCTCGAAGGTGTCGAAGTAGCGGAACACCGGGGCGAACACGGCATCCACGACGCAGAAGGACTCGCCGGCGAAGAACGGCCCCTGCGCCGCCACGGCGTGCTCCAGCTGGGCGAAGCGGGATTCCAGTTCGGCGCGGCGGGCCTGCAGCGCCGCGGCGTCGGCGGCGGTGTAGTAGCCCCAGATCGTGTTGAGCACGGCGCTGCCGAACTCCATCCAGGCGCGGTGGCCCGCCCGGGCCAGCGGATCGGCCGGGTGCAGCGCGGGTTGGAGGGTCTCGTCCAGGTACTCGCAGATGACGGCGGACTCGAACACCGGCTGGCCGTCCACCAGCAGTACGGGTGTCTTGCCCAGGGGCGAGACGGCAAGGAACCAGTCCGGCTTGTTCGCCAGGTCGACCCAGCGCCGCGAAAAAGGGACGCCTTTTTCCAGCAGAACGATGGCGGCGCGCTGCACATAGGGGCACAGGTGATGGCTGATCAGGGTGAGTTCCATGGCGACGCTCCTCAGACCCCGGGTACCAGCAGGCTGCTGCGGCGCGCGGCCCAGCGGCCATCGCCCAGCAACCAGTGCGCCATGGAGGCGGCCAGCAGGAACACCGGGTATTCCCAGCCGCCGTTGGCGTTCGTGAACACCCAGCCGTTGGGCCAGTGCACCCAGGCCGCCACCGCCAGCACCGGGGCCAGCAGCAGCGAGGCCTGCCGGCCGTAGAAGCCCAGCAGGATGGCGGCGCCACCGGCGATTTCAGCGGCGACCACGGGGTAGACCATCCAGCCGGGCAAACCGACGGATTCGAAGAAGCCGGCGGCGCCGGGCAGCGTGAACACCAGCACCTTGAGCAGGGCATGGGTGATCCACATGGTGCCGAGCGCGACGCGCAGCAGCGCGGCGCCGAGGGCGGGGGCAGGTGAGGAAGAAGGCACGTCGGGGCTCCGGTTGAAGTTGGGGAACCCGGACTGTAGGATTGCGCGCACGCAACGAAAATAGGCGAGTATGAAAACTCCCATTGCATCTTCGCAATACCAACTGACGGCAACCGACCTGGAGGTTCTGCTCGCGCTGGCCCGGGGCGGCACGCTGGCCAGCGCAGCCCAGCGCATCGGCGCGGACGCGTCGACCGTGTTCCGGGGCGTGCAGCGCATCGAGAAGTCGCTGGGCCAGCGCCTGTTCGAACGCAGCCGGCAGGGCTACCTGCCCTCGGAGCGGATGACCGAGATCGCGCGCCACGCGGAAGCGATCGAGACGGAACTCGAGGCAGCACGTGCCACCGCGCTCGGGTCGGCCAGCGAGGTGTCGGGCCGGGTGCGCCTGACCACCACCGACTCCGTGCTGCGCGGCCTGGTGCTGCCGTGCCTGCCCGCGCTGGCGCGCGAGCATCCGTTGCTGCAGCTGGAACTGCGCGCGGGCAATGAGCTGGCCAGCCTGAGCAAGCGCGATGCCGACCTGGCCTTGCGCGCCACGCTCAAGGCGCCGGACCACCTGGTGGGCCGCCACCTCGGACGCGTCCGCTTTGTGGTGTGTGGCCTGCGGGGACGACGAAGCAAGCCCAGGCCGCTGGACCAGCTGGACTGGATCGCCCCCGACGATGCCATGCCGGAGCATCCTTCGGTGCGCTGGCGCCGCAAGCAGCTGCCCAGGGTGATGCCGCGGCACCTGGTGGACGGCATCGTCGGCGTGGTCGACGCGATCAAGGCGGGGCTCGGTGCCGGCGTGGTGCCGCTGTTCATGCTGGACTGCGAGCCTCGGCTCACCGCCCTGTCGGCGCCTCTGGACGGCTGCGAGTCGCAGCTGTGGCTGCTGGCCCATCCGGAGTCGCGCCACCTGCGCCGCATCGCCAGCGTGTACCAGCACCTGGCTGCCGCCATCGTCCTGCGCCAGGGCTAAACTGTTTCCGTGGCCGCCGTTTCCCTGCCCGATCCCAGCCGCTGCCCGCTGTGCGGCCAGCCGAACCGGTGCGCGATGGAACTGCGGCGGACCACCGGCCAGGCGCAGGGGCCGTGCTGGTGCACCCAGGTCGACTTCAGCCCCGACCTGCTGGCGCGGGTGCCGGCGCCGGCCCGCGGCCAGGCCTGCATCTGCCGGGGCTGCGCGGGCAAGGCGCCGCAGTGAGCCAGCGTACGCTTGCGGACCTGCGTGAGCGCTATGGGCCCCGGTACCGCTGGCTGCTGCTCGGGGCCGTGATGTCGGGCAACGTGGCCTGGATCATGTCCTCGACCCTGGCCAGTGTGGCCATCCCGGACATCAGCCGCCATTTCAGGGTGGCCCAGGAGCAGGTGCAGTGGGTCAGCTCGGGGTTCATGATCGCGATGACGGTGGGCATGCTGCTGATGCCCTGGCTGCTGTCGCGGCTGGGTTACCGGCGGCTCTACACGGCCTGCGGCGGCCTGCTGCTGGCGGCGAGCCTTGCCGGCGGCCTCACCGATGACTTCACCGTGCTGCTGGTCTCGCGCGTGGCGCAGGGCCTGGCCGCCGGCGCCGTCCAGCCCGTGCCCACCCTCATCATCCTGCTGGCGTTCGACCGCCAGGAGCAAGGGCGCGCGACCGGGCTGTACGGCATGGGGGTGGTGCTGGCGCCGGCGCTGGGCCCGAGCGCCGGCGGGGTGCTCGTTCATTGGTTCGGCTGGCGTTCGATCTTCTTTGTCGTCGTTCCTTTCAGCCTGGCGTGCCTCGCGCTGGTGCAAAGGTTCGTGCCGGATGCCGAGTCGGGCGCCGACGCGCCGGCGCGCCGCGCCTTCGACTGGCCCGGGCTGTTGCTGGGCGCGGGCGGGACGGTGCTGGTGCTCAACGGTCTGGCCCAGCTGCGCAGCCACGCGTTGGGCGCTCTCCTCATCGCGCTCGGGGCCGCCGCGCTCGGCGCGTTCGTGGCCTGGCAGAGACGGCTGCTGGCGCGCGGCGGCGCGCCGCTGATGAACACCGCCGTGTTCGGCTCCCGCACCTTCGCCATCAGCGCCGTCGTGGCCTTCGTCTACGGCGGTGCGCTGTTCGGCTCCACCTACCTGCTGCCCGTCTTCATGCAGCTGGGGCTGGGCCTGTCGCCAGCCGCCGTCGGGGCGATTCTGCTGCTGCCTGGCGCGATGCTGGCGGTGAGCCTCGTGGCCGCCGGGCGAATGGCGGACCGCCACCCGACGCACCTGCTCGTGATCACCGGGCTGCTGCTGCTGGCAGGCTCGCTGGCGCTCTGCGCGACCGTCGGGCTCGGCTCCTCGCTGTGGCTGCTGGTGGCCTGGACCGTGCTCGGCCGCATGGGGCTGGGCTTCATCCTGCCTTCCCTCAACCTGGGCGCCTTGCGGTCGCTGGACAAGCCGCTGGCTCCGCCGGGGGCGAGCGCGATCAACTTCATGCGCATGCTGGGCGGCGTGTCGGGGGTGAGCCTGTGCGCGCTCGCGCTGGAATGGCGGCTGGCCGCCCACGGCGAATCGCTGGACCAGGCCGCCACCAGCGCCGCGCGCGTCGCGGCCTTCAACGAGACCTTCCTGCTGCTCGCGCTCGCCTGCACGGTCGCGCTGGCCGCCGCCTGGCAGCTGCGCCAGCGGCCACAATAGCCGCATGTGCCAGCTGCTCGGGATGAACTGCAACACGCCCACCGACGTGACGTTCAGCTTCACCGGTTTCGCGCAGCGCGGCGGGCGTACCGACCACCACGCCGACGGCTGGGGCATCGCCTTCTTCGAGGGGCATGGCCTGCGGCATTTCGTCGACCACCAGCCGGCCTCGGAATCGCCGGTGGCCGAGCTGATCCGCCGCTACCCGATCAAGAGCCGCAACGTGGTGGCGCACATCCGCAAGGCGACGCAAGGAGCGATCGCGCTGGAGAACTGCCATCCCTTCGTGCGCGAACTCTGGGGCCGCTACTGGGTGTTCGCGCACAACGGCGACCTGAAGGACTTCCATCCACGGCTGCACGCCAGCTTCCGGCCGGTGGGCACGACAGACAGCGAGCGGGCCTTCTGCTGGCTGATGCAGGAGCTGTGGAAGTCCCATGCCGGGGTGCCCAGCGTGGCCGAGCTCACGCTCACCTTGCGCGAACTGGCCGCCCGCATCGCGCGGCACGGGACCTTCAACTTCATGCTGTCCAACGGGCAGGCGCTGTGGGCGCACTGCTCGACCCACCTGTACTCCGTGGAGCGGCGCCACCCGTTTGCCCACGCGAGCCTCGCGGACGAAGACCTCTCGGTCGATTTTTCGCGCGACACCACGCCGCAGGACCAGGTCGCCATCGTGGTGACGGCGCCGCTCACGACCAACGAAAGCTGGACGCCGTTCCAGCCCGGCGAGCTGCGGGTGTTCGTCGATGGCACGGTTCTCGGCTGAACATTCCTCGCCCGCACGGATCGAAAGCGGTCTTCCCCGCATCCGGCGTCCGCCAGGAACAGACCGCGGGGCAGGTTCTCAAAGCGCGGTCGACTTGGTGCCAGGAAGCTGACGGCCGCACCAAAAACGATAGCTGAGTGCGCCCACTGGCTGCGGGCCGCGGGCCTATTTGGCTTTGAGCTGCGCTTCCAGCGCGTCGATGAACATCGCCGGCACGTCGAACCCGGCTTGCTGCGTGATCTCCTGGAAGCAGGTCGGGCTGGTGACGTTGATCTCGGTCATGAAGTCGCCGATCACGTCCAGGCCCACCAGCAGCAGGCCGCGCTGCGCGAGAACGGGCCCCAGTGCTTCGGCGATTTCGCGGTCGCGCGCCGACAGCGGCTGCGCCACACCCTTGCCGCCGGCCGCCAGGTTGCCGCGCACCTCGGTCCCCTGCGGAATGCGCGCCAGGCTGAAAGGCACCGGCTGGCCGCCGATGATCAGCACCCGCTTGTCGCCCTGCGCGATCTCCGGCACGAAGCGCTGCACCATCAGGCTGGTGGCACCGCTGCCGTTCAGCGTTTCGACGATGGAACCCAGGTTCAGCGCGTCGGCCTTGACCCGGAAGATGCCCATGCCGCCCATGCCGTCCAGCGGCTTGAGGATGATGTCGTGGTGCTCGGCGTGGAAGCGGCGAACCTCCTCGGGATCGCGCGTGACCAGCGTCGGGCTCACGAACTGGGGAAACTCCATCACGGCCAGCTTTTCCGGATGGTCGCGCAGCGCGCGCGGGCTGTTGAACACGCGCGCGCCTTCACGCTCGGCCTGCTCCAGCAGGTGGGTGGCGTAGAAGTACTCGCTGTCGAACGGCGGGTCCTTGCGCATCAGCACCGCGCCGAACCCGCTGAGCGGCCGCACGGCCTGGGCGTCTTCACGGAACCACTCCTCGGGATGGCCCGTGAGCGTGATGTCCCGAACCCGCGCCTGCACCAGCCCGCCCGAGCGCCAGCTGAGGTGCTGCGGTTCGCAGGCGGCGATGCGGTGGCCGCGGCGCTGCGCCTCGCGCATCATCGAGAACGTGGTGTCCTTGTAGGTCTTGAAGGCTTCGAGGGGATCGGCGACAAAGAGGAACTGCATTCAGGGCGGGCTTCGTGGACGTGCGGTACTGTTGCACAAAAAGAATAAGCCCGCTCCAGGAGCGCCGTGGCCCCCGAGCCCTCAGCCCCGCGCCGGGATCTCCAGCCCGCGCGCGACCGCCGGCCGGGCGGCGAACGCATCCAGCACGCGCTTGACCTGCGGGAAGCGCTCGAACTGCACCAGCCCACCCGCGCCGTAGAAGCCCACCAGGTTGCGCACCCACGGGAAGATCGCGATGTCGGCGATGGTGTAGTCGTCGCCCATCATCCACGCGCGCCCGGCGAGGTGCGTCTCCAGCACGGTCAGCAGGCGGGCGGACTCGGCCACATAGCGGTCGCGCGGCCGCTTGTCCTCGTAGTCCTTGCCGGCGAACTTGTGGAAGAAACCGAGCTGGCCGAACATGGGGCCGATACCCCCCATCTGGAACATCAGCCACTGCAGCGTCTCGTAGCGCCGCGCCGGGTCGGCCGGCATGAACCGGCCGCTCTTGTCGGCGAGATACACGAGGATGGCGCCGGATTCGAACAGGGCCAGCGGACGGCCGCCCGGCCCCGACGGATCCAGGATCGCCGGGATCTTGTTGTTCGGGTTGAGCGACAGGAACTCGCGCGACAACTGGTCGTTCTCCTGGAAGTTCACCAGGTGCGGCTCGTACGGCAGCCCGGTCTCCTCCAGCATGATGGAAGCCTTCACGCCATTGGGCGTGGGCAGCGAATACAACTGGATGCGGTCGGGGTGGCGCGCGGGCCACTTGCGGGTGATGGGGAAGGAGGAGAGGTCGGCCATCCGGCCATCCTACCCGGCCTGCACCTCCTGCGCAGTGTCCGCCAGGGTGAAGAAGAAGCTGGCGCCACGGCCCGGCTGCGACTGCGCCCAGACCCGTCCGCCGTGGCGGCTGACGATCTTGCGCACGATGGCCAAACCGATGCCGGTGCCCGGAAACTCGGCCGCGGTGTGGAGCCGCTGGAAGGGCGCGAACAGCTTCTCCGCGTAGGCGGGATCGAACCCCGCGCCGTTGTCGCGCACGAAATAGACGGGCGCCGCCCCTTCGCCCGGCTCGCAGCCGAATTCGATGCGGGCGTCTTCGCGGCCCCCGGTGAATTTCCAGGCATTGCCCAGCAGGTTCTCCATCAGGTCGGCCAGCAACCGGGCGTCGCCCTGCACCCGCGGCGTGCCGCCGATCGCCACCTCGACGCGGCGCTGCGGGTCCTGCTCGCGCATGCGGTGCAGCCAGCCCTGCGCGGTGGCGGAAAGGTCCACCAGCTGGCGCAACAGCGGGGCCTGCGACAGGTGGGTGAGCGACAGCATGGCGTCGGTCAGGTCCGACATCTGGCGCACACCGGCGCGCACGCGCGCCAGGTAGTGGCGGCTGGTCCCGTCCAGGCCATCCCCGAGGCGCCGCTCGAGCTCGCTGCTGAAGCCATCGATCGCTCCCAGCGGCGCGCGCAGGTCATGCGCCAGCGAATAGGCGAAGGTGCGCAGCTCGTCGTTGCTCTCCTGCAACTGCGCCGTGCGCTCGGCGATGCGCTGTTCCAGCTGGCTGTTCAGGCTCTCCAGCTCGCGCTGCGCCTGCAGGCGATCCGTGACGTCGGTGTTGACCGAGAGCACCGCCGCCGGGCGGCCTTCCTCGTCCCGGATCACGCTGAAACGCCGCTCCACCATGAGCACGCGGGCGTCGGTGGCGCGGCAGCGCACCAGGGCGACCCAATGCCCGCGCCGCAGCAACTCACGCCGGGCGTCCTCGTCGATGCTCGCCTGCGGACCCAGCAATTCGCTGAAAGTGCGGCCCACGGCCTGGTCCGCGCGCCAGCCGAACAGGCGCTCGGCGCCCTGGTTCCAGTAGCGGATGGCACGCCCGATCTCGTGCACCACGATGGCGTCGCTGGCCTGGTCCAGCATCTCCGACTGCTCGCGGATGCGGCGCTGGTCCGCCTGCCGTTCGCTCAGGTCTTCGATGAAGGAGATGAAGTACGGCTCGGCCGCTTCGCTGCGCACCAGCGTGACCGAGACGCGCACCGGGTACACCTCGCCGCCGCGCCGCACGAAGCACCGTTCCGCCGTGTAGCTCGATGCCGTGCCCTCGACCAGGCGGCGGACGTCGGCGGCGGCACTGGCTTCGCCGCCGGCCATCAGCTCGCCCGCCGGCCGGCCCACCAGCTCCTCGCGGCTGTAGCCATGCATTTCGCACAGCCGCCGGTTGGCGCGCAGCATCTTCCCGTCCAGGCTGATGTGTGCGATGCCCAGGGCGGCCTGTTCGAAGGTGGCGCGGAACCGCTCCTCGCTTTCCCGCAGCGCCGCGGCCGCGGCCGCGAACTGCTCGCGCAGGGGCGATTCACCCTGGGGGCTGGAGTGGAGCGGCTGCGGCATAGCCGCCCATTAAGCACCGAACGGAAGAGCTGCGCCAGAGGGCCGACGAGGTCAGGGCGGCCAGCGGCCCCGCAGCAGCCAGACGCGGCTGTGAGAGCCGGCCTTGAGCGCGCTGTTGACCAGCGCCAGCTCTCCCCGGCCGTTCAAGGCCAGCTTGCGCATCAGCTGGCCCTGGCTGCTGCCGTTGGCGCCGCCACCCGGGTCGGCGCTGCCGGGCACCGCGGCCGGCTGGGTGAAGCTGCGCCCCCCGTCGGGTGACAGCACCAGGGCCAGCCCGCGCGTGCCGTGCCCCTGGCGCGTTGCCATCTCCCAGGCCACGGCCAGGCTCTCGCCGCGGACCGCCAGCGAGGGGTACGACGCACCGGTGCTGGAGTCCGGCAGCGGGTCCGACAGCTCGCGCGGCGGGTCGAAGTTGCGGCCGCCATCGCGCGAGCGCAGGTAGCGGATGCGCGAGGGCCCGGACGGGCCGCCCGCCGCTTCGGCATGCACCAGGTGCAGCGTGCCGGCGGCGTCCACCGCCAGCTTCGGCGCGTCGGAATACCCCGGGCTGGGCGCTACCCGCGCCGGCGGGCCGAAGCTCTGGCCGCCATCATCCGAGCGCGACAGGTGGATGTCGGCCGAAGCCACCTCGCCCACCGTCCACGCCAGGTAGACGGCACCGCCGGGCGCCAGCGCGAGGGCCGGCGCACGCGCTGGCGGATCGCCCGCCGCACCGGCGAGCCTTCGCGGCACCGAGAAGCTCCGCCCGCCGTCGGTCGACCGGCTGACCCACAAGGGACCGTCGTATTCGGTCCAGGTGGCCACCAGCAGGCCGCCGGGTCCGGCCGCCAGGTCGAAGCTGCCGTTGTGCCAGAGGTCGCGGCTGATGCGGCCCTTGCCGTCACCGGGGACGGACTTCGACAGGTTGAGCGGGGGCGCGAACGTCCGGCCACCGTCCACGGAGCGGGCCAGCATGATCTCGCCGCCATGCGAGCCGCCGGAAAAGATGATCTCCTGCCAGAGCACGAACACCCGGCGGGCGTCGGCAGGGTCCAGCACCACGCGCGGCAGCCACGAAAACGTCTGGGGCTGGCGCGAGACGTCGACCGGTGCCGGCATCAGCGGCTTGCCCTGCGCCGAGTAGCGCTGGAACAGCACGGCCTTGCGCGCCTGGTCCACCCAGGCCACCGCGGCCTGTCCGTCCTCGCTCAGCGCTACGGAAGGGTCATCGACAAAGTCGTAGCGCGAGTCGTTCTGCTGCCACGGTCCGCGTTCACCACGGCCGGCGGCGACCTCGAGCGGGCTGTTCCAGGTCGACGGGCCGGACGCGGCCGGGCTCGGCGTCAGAGCCAGCGCCAGCAGCGCGGCGGCAATCGTGCGGGTGGAATCCATGCGCCCTTGGAGCGCATGGCGGCTCCCGCGTTCCCGGCTCTCAGAACGCCCGCTCGCCGCGGCACCAGGTGCCGCGCACCACCGGCATGCCCGCGGCTTCCTTGACGCGGATGAAGTCGGCCCGCTGGCCGGGCGCGATCTCGCCACGGTCCTGCAGGTCCAGGGCACGCGCCGGGTTGCGGCTGACCGTGGCCACGGCCTTGGGCAGGCTCCAGCCCAGCTGGTCGCGCAGCAGGAAGGCGCTTTGCACCAGGCTGGCCGGCACGTAGTCCGAGGACAGGATGTCCAGCAGGTCGCGCCGCGCCAGCTCGGCCGCGGACACGTTGCCCGAGTGCGAACCTCCCTTGACCAGGTTGGGACTGCCCATGACGATGGCCATGCCGGCCGCCCGGGCCGCCTCGGCCGCGCGCACGGTGGTCGGAAATTCGGAGATTGCCACCTGTTCCTGGCGCGCCAGCTCGACGTGTTCGATCTCGGTGTCGTCATGGCTGGCCAGCGGGATGCCGCGCTGCCGGCAGCCGGCCACCACCAGCGCCCGATGCCGGGCGGCGAAGGCCGCCTGCTGGGCCGTGCGTTCCTGCACCAGCCGCTCGTACTCGGCGTCGCGCAGGCTGCCGTTGCGTTCCGTGTAGCGGCGGTACTTCACCAGGTCGCGCCACTGGCGCTGGCCCGGGGTATGGTCCATCACGCTCACGAGCTCCACCAGCTCGTCATCGGCGAAACGGTCGAAGTTCTCCACGATGTCGGGCGCGGACACCTCGCACCGCAGGTGCAGCAGGTGCTCCACCCGCATCAGGTTCTCGCGGCGGCACGCATGCAGCGCGTCGATGGAGGTCTGGTAGGTCTGGCTGCGGGTGCCGCCCTGGTCCATGTCGCCGATGACGATGGAGTCCAGTACCGTGGTGATGCCGGCGGCGGCGCACTGCGCGTCATGCGTGACGGTGGCCGACGTGGCGTTCCAGATCACACCCGGACGGGGCACCAGGTGCTTTTCCAGGTTGTCGGTGTGCACCTCCACCAGGCCGGGCAGCAGCCAGTCGCCCTCCCAATCCTGCGCTCCGGCCGAGGCCGTGGCGCCGCCCCAGTCGATGGCGCGGAAGGTGTCGCCCTCGATCACCGCGCAGCCCAGGAAGGTCTCGGTGGCGGTGACGATGCGGGCATTGCGGATGACGCGCTGATTCATGAAGGCTCCAGGTTCAAGGGGTTCTGAACGATTCGAGGTCGAAGTGGCGGGTGGCGACGGCGTCACGCACCTCTTCGTCATGGAAAATGCCCACCACGGCGGCGCCGCGGGCGCGGGCTTCGCGGATCAGCTCGACGACGACCTGGCGGTTGACCGCGTCGAGCGACGCCGTCGGCTCGTCCAGCAGCAGGATGGGATGGCCGGCGATCAGCCCGTGGGCGATGTTCACGCGCTGCTGCTCGCCGCCGGAGAAGGTGGCGGGCGGCAACTCCCACAGGCGCTCGGGCAGGTTCAGCCGCGCGAGCCATTGCGCGGCGCGCTCGCGTGCCTGCGTGACGCTCGCGCCCATGCGGCGCAGCGGCTCGGCCACGATGTCCAGGGCGCCGACGCGCGGAATCACGCGCAGGAACTGCGACACATAGCCCAGCGTCTCGCGCCGGATCTCGATCACCTGGCGCGGCTGCGCCCGGGTCAGGTCCAGCCACTGCTCCCGGTGGCGAATGCGGATCTCGCCTTCGGTGGCCGCGTAGTTGCCGTACAGGCATCGCAGCAGCGAACTCTTGCCGCTGCCCGAGCGTCCAGTGAGGGCCAGGCACTCGCCGGGCGCGAGCTGAAGGGCGACGCCACCGAACACGGGCAGTTGCGCGCCCCCCCGGCCGTGCAGGGTGAAGGTCTTGCCCAGAGCCTGGGTTTGCAGTACGGGGATCATTCGGCAACCTCCGCCTCGGCGGCTGCGGTGCTGTGAGCCTGCAGAGCGGCCGGGCGGCTCATGGCGTCAGCACCGATGAAACGAGCAATTGGGTGTAGGGGTGCTGCGGATCGTCCAGCACCCGGTCGGTCAGGCCTTGCTCCACCACCTGGCCGTCCTTCATCACCAGCATGCGGTGCGCCAGCAGGCGCGCCACGGCCAGGTCGTGCGTGACGACCACGGCGGCCAGCCCCAGGTCGTCGACCAGTTCGCGCAGCAGGTCCAGCAGGCGCGCCTGCACCGAGACGTCCAGCCCGGTGGTGGGCTCGTCCATGAAGACCAGGCGCGGGCGCGTGACCAGGTTGCGCGCGATCTGCAGCCGCTGCTGCATGCCGCCGGAATAGGTGCCCGGCAGGTCGTCGATGCGGGCCGCCTCGAGTTCGACGCGCTCCATCCAGTGCAGGGCCTCACCGCGCAGCCGGCCGTAGTGGCGCTGGCCCAGCGCCATCAGCCGCTCGCCGATGTTGGCGCCGGCCGAGACGTTCATGCGCAGGCCCTCGCGCGCTTGCTGCTCCACGAAGCCCCAGTCGGTGCGGGCCAGCCAGCGCAGGCGCGCCTCCGACAGGCCGGCCAGGTCGCACAGGCCGCCCCCGCCCGCGCCTTCCTCACGGACGTCGTAGGACACGCTTCCTTCGTCGCAAGGCAGGCGGGCGGCCAGCAGCTTGAGCAGCGTGCTCTTGCCCGAGCCCGACTCGCCGACCACCGCCAGCACCTCGCCCGCATGCAGCTCGAACGCCACGCCGCGGCAGGCCCAGCGCGGCCGCCCTCCCTGCAGGAACTGCTTGCCGACAGCGTCGGCGCGGAGCAGGACGCCGCTCATGGCTGCTGGACTTTCTCCCTCTCCGCTTGGGAGAGGGTCGGGGTGAGGGCCACCGCCTGCTGCCCGCCGACATGGCCCGCGGCCCGCCGCTCGCCGCAGTAGTCGCTGTCGGAGCAGACGAACAGGCGCCGGCCGGCGTCGTCCACGATCATTTCATCCAGGAAGCTCTCGCGCGAGCCGCACAAGGCGCAGGCGTGCTGCCAGCGCTGCACCTCGAACGGGTGGTCCTCGAAGTCGAGGCTGCGCACCTCGGTGTAGGGCGGGATGGCGTAGATGCGCTTCTCGCGCCCGGCGCCGAACAGCTGCAGCGCGGGATTCATGTGCATCTTGGGGTTGTCGAATTTCGGGATCGGCGAGGGCGAGGTCAGGTAGCGGCCGTTGACCAGCACCGGGTAGTCGTAGGTCTTGGAGATGGCGCCCAGCTGCGCGATGTCCTCGTACAGCTTGACGTTCATCAGCCCGTACTCGGCCAGCGCATGCATCTTGATGGCCTCCAGCCGCCGCGGCTCGAGCCGGAACAGCGGCTCGGGCATGGGAACCTGGTAGACCAGCACCTGCCGCTCGGTCAGCGGCGCCTCCGGGATGCGGTGCCGGGTCTGGATGATGGTGGCCTCGGCCGTCTTCTCCGTCGTCGCGACGCCGGTCACGCGCTCGAAGAAGCGCCGGATGTTGACGGCGTTGGTGGTGTCGTCCGCGCCCTGGTCGATGACCTTGAGCACGTCCTTGCGCCCGACGAGGCTGGCCGTGACCTGGATGCCGCCCGTGCCCCAGCCATAGGCGAAGGGCATCTCGCGCGAGCCGAACGGCACCTGGTAGCCGGGGATCGCGACCGCCTTGAGCATGGCGCGCCGGATCATCTTCTTGGTCCGCTCGTCCAGGAAGCCGAAGTTGTAGTGCGTCTCCATCGTCATGCGACCTTCTTTTCGTCCTCGGAACGCTGCCGCGCATGGTCGGCGCGCAGCTTGCGCACCAGCTCCAGCTCGGACTGGAAATCCACGTAATGCGGCAGCTTCAGGTGCTGCACGAACCCGGAAGCCTCGAGGCCGTCGGCGTGCGACAGCACGAACTCCTCGTCCTGCGCGGGCGCCACCACCGGCTCGCCCAGTTCGCGGGCGCGCAGGGCCCGGTCGACCAGGGCCATGGCCATGGCCTTGCGTTCGCTGCCGCCGAAGGCCAGCCCATAGCCCTGCGTGAACTGCGGCGCGAGTTCGCGGCTGCCGGCGAACTGGTTGACCATCTGGCACTCGGTAATCTCGATGTCGCCGATGTCGATGGCGAAGCCCAGCTCGTCGGCCACCAGTTCCACGGCCACGTCGCCGCGGCGGATCTCGCCGGCGAACGGATGGCCGTTGGCGTAGCCCCGCTGCGTCGAATACCCCATGGCCAGCAGCCAGCCCTCGTCGCCCCGGGCCAGCGCCTGCAGCCGCAGCGGTCGGTCCGCCGGGAACATCAGGGGCTCGCGCGTCAGGTCGCCCGGCTCCTGGCCGGGCTGGGGCAGCGGCGTTTCGATCAGCCCCTCGCGCGCCATCAGCTCGTTCACCCGGGGAACCTGCCGAGCCAGCGGCTCGCCGGCCTGCAATGCCGGCGGCTGCGCGCCTTCGGCCAGCAACGTGAAATCGAGCAGGCGCTGGGTGTAGTCGTAGGTGGGTCCCAGCAGCTGGCCGCCGGGCACGTCCTTGAAGATCGCGGAGATGCGGCGCTGCAGGTGGATCCGGGCCGTGTCCAGCGGCTCGCTGTAGCCCAGGCGCGGCAGGGTGGTGCGGTAGGCGCGCAGCAGGAACACGGCTTCCAGCAGGTCGCCGGCCGCCTGCTTGATGGCCAGCGCGGCCAGTTCGGGGTCGTACAGCGATCCCTCGGTCATGACGCGATCGACGGCCAGCGGCAGCTGCTCGCGGATCTGCGCCACGGACAGTTCAGGCAGCTGCGCGTCGCCGCGCCGCTGCGCGGCGACCAGGCCCCAGGAGTTCTCGATGGCGGCGGCCCCGCCCTTGACGGCCACATACATGGTCAGACCTCCTGCAAGCGGCTGATGCGGGTGGTGCGGGGCAGGCCCAGCGCCTGGCCGCCGCAGGTGAAGAGCACGTCCACGCCCTGGGGAAACGCGGCATGGTTGGCCTGCCACTCGGCCCAGAAGCGGTCGCGCAGGCCGGCCAGGCGCAGGCCCTGGCTGCCCTGGATGCCGGGGCCATGCGCGCGCACGGCGGGACCCTCCCCCAGCGAAGCCACTTCGACCAGCAAGGTCGTGGAGAACTCCGGCGCGGCCAGGCTTCCCTGCGCGAACAGGTCCAGTGCCGGCATGCTCGCGGGCGCCGTGACCACGGCGAACGCGGCCTCGCCGGGCTGAGCCGTGGTGCGCGCTCCCGTGTGGAACCGCAGCCACTGCTCCAGGCCGGGCTCGGGCCGCTGCCACCACACGGGCGTGCTTTCGTCGGTGAGCGCCAGCAGCAGGTGCGCCAGCGCCGGGCCGAGCGCCACCCCGGGCACCTGCTGGCCGAGCGGCTGCGCCAGGCCGGGGCGCGCCAGCGCCTGCAGCGCGGCACGGAAGCTGCGCTGGGCGTCATGGACGGGATCGAGCAGTCCGGGCTTCATGCCGTCTCCCCCCGCACCATGGTGAAGAACTCCACGCGCGAGGCCGCCGCGGCGCGGCTGGCCGCGTCGCGGCTGCGCACCTGGGCCTGCGCCAGCGGCGTCACCACCTCCCGCAGCAGGCCCGGCCGGCGCCCGGCGTCCTGCAGCAGCGCATCGAGCACGGCGATCAGTTCGGCCTTGCGCTTGTCGCGTCCCAGCGTGTAGCCCACGCCGAGGAAGGCTCCGAGGCGCACGGCGCAGCGCGTCACGGTGGCCTCCCCGAAATTGAAGGCGTCCCCGGTCCCGCCGACGCGCCCGCGCAGCATGACCATGCCGGGCTCGGCGGCGCGCACGGTCTCGTGGGGCTGCAGCTGCGCGCCCGCCGCGGCGCTCTCCAGCTCTTGCCGGGTGGCCCGCGCCAGCACGGCCAGCCAGTGGCGCCGGGCCTCGCGTTCGCTTTGTTCACAAACTGTCATACAGATGTCTAGATCAGTGCGTAGATTGGGTGCCACGCGGGCACAGGCCTTCACTGGAACCGCGCAACATGACCGACTGATGACAAACGAACCCCTCTTCTTTCCGAGCCCGCCGCGCCGCAGCGGCGTGGCCGTGTGGCGCCAGATCGCGGACACCCTGGCCGAGGAGATCCGCAACCGCTGCTTCGCGGCGACCGGCCGGCTGCCCAGCGAAACCGAGCTGGCGGCGCGCTTCGCGGTCAACCGCCACACGCTGCGCCAGGCGGTGAGCGCCCTGCAGACCGAAGGGCTGGTGCGGGTCGAGAAAGGCCGCGGCATGTTCGTGCAGAACGACCTGCTGAACTACCCGCTGGCGCGCCGCACGCGGTTTTCGGAGAACCTGCAGCGCCAGGGGCTGCTGCCGGGCAAGCAGCTGCTGACCGCGCGCAGCCAGCCCGCCACCGCCGCGGTGGCGCGCGAGTTGAAGCTGGGCAAGGGCGAGGCGGTGCTGATGGTGGAGACCGTGAGCGAGGCCAATGGCCAGCCGGTGAACCTGGCCACCGCGTACTACCCGGCGCGGCGCTTCGAGGGCCTGCTGGACATGCTGGGCGAGGGCACCAGCACCACCGAGATCCTCAAGCGGCTGGGTGTGCAGGACTATGTGCGGGCAGAAAGCCGCATCACGACGCAGATGCCCACGGAGGAAACCGCCCGCCTGCTCAAGCAGCCGGTGAACCGGCCGCTGCTGTGCGTGGAAAGCCTGGACGTGGACCTGGAAGGGCGCCCCATCAAGTACGGCGAAACGGTCTTTTGCGGGGACCGCGTGCAGCTGTGCGTGTGCATGGAGGATGCGCGGTGAGCGACGGGCGCTATGCGGTCTACTTCGCGCCTGCGGCCGGCTCGCCCTGGTGGACCTTCGCCGCCCATTGGGTCGGCCGCGACGAGGCCAGCGGCGCGGCCCTGCCGCAGCCCTGCCCCGAGGGGTTCGACGCGGCCTCGTTCGCGCAGCTCACGGCCGAGCCGCGCCGCTATGGCTTCCATGCCACGCTGCGGCCGCCCATGCGGCTGAAGGCTTCCGCCCAGGCCTTCGAGCAGGAGGTCCGGGCGCTGGCTTCGCGCCTGCGGGCGGTGCCGCTGGGCACGCTGGTGCCGGTGTACATGGACGGCTTCGTGGCGCTGGTGCCCTCGGTGCGCAATCCGGCGCTCGGCGCGCTGGCCGCGCAGTGCGTCACCACGCTGGAGCCCTTGCGCCAGCCGCTGGACGAGACCGAACGGGCGCGCCGCCGGCCCGAGCAGCTCGATGCCCGCGGGCGCGAACTGGTGGACCTGCACGGCTACCCCGGCGTGCTGGAGCGCTTTCGCTTCCACATGACCCTGACCGGCCCGGTGGACACCGCCACGGCAGGCCGGCTCGTGGCGCACCTGGCGAACCCCGTCGCGCGGCTGAACGCGCAAAGCGCGCCGGTGCTGGACCGGCTCTGCATCTTCCACGAGGCGCAGCCGGGCGCGCCCTTCCTGCGCGTGGGCGACGTGGAGCTTGCGGCATGAGCCGCCCGGCCGTTCCGGAGGCTCATGGCACCGCAGCTCGTAGAGCGGAGGCTGTTCAATGAGCGGGCACTGGGTGTTCGTCTGCGGGCCGTCCGGCGCCGGCAAGGACAGCGTCATGGGCTGGGCCGCCGCCGCGCTGGCGCACGAGCCCCGCATCAGCTTCGCCCGCCGGCTGGTCACGCGGGCCGCTGCTCCCGGGGCCGGCGACGAGGAGCTCGGCGCCGAGGCATTCGGCCGCCGGCTGTCGCAGGGCGGCCTGGCCTGGCACTGGCGCGCCCACGGGCATGACTATGGGATCGCCGCCGCCTATGCGCAGCAGGTGGCCACCGGCGGCGTGGTGGTGGTCAATGGCTCGCGCGAGCATGTGGCGGGCCTGGGCCGGCGGCCCGGTCACCTCAAGCTGGTGCTGGTGACGGCACCGGCCGACCGGGTGGCCAGCCGCCTCAAGGCACGCGGGCGCGAAGACGCCACCGCCATCGAGCAGCGCATCGCCAGGAACGGCGCCCTGGCCGAACCCGAGGCCGACCTGGTCCTGCGCAACGACGGCGAACTGGCGGCCGCCGGCCACCGCCTGAGAACCTGGCTGCTATCTCTTTTATAGCTGATTGCGCCTAAGCGGCGCGGGTTGCAGGCTGATCAGGCTGCCAGCTTCTGGCGGCCTGGCAGGCTGCTCGCGGCCAGCACCGCACCGAAGTGTTCCCAGCCCGGCGTGGTGCGGGCCGGATTCTTGGCGAGGTCGTCCCAGCGGCGCAAGGCCACGGCGTCGGCGGCGAACGGCTGCGCGATGAAGGCCGCCGCGTCCTGCGCGTTGAAGGGGCCGCCCTGGAGTTCGAGGCTGCGCACCGAGGCCGGCGACAGCTGCCCCCAGTAGCCCGCGTCGGTGGCGCACAGGTAGCGCTTGGCCGCCACGTGCAGCCGGATCGGCTCGATCACGGCTTCGGGAAATGCGCCGCGCAGGAACGGGATGGCCCGCCACTCGTGCAGGTCGTCCTTGCCGGTGGCCTCCTCGGGCAGGCTCTCGGCCAGCAGGTGGCCCAGGTCGTGCAACAGGGCCGCCGCGACCAGCTGCGGGCTGCTGCCCGCCTGCTGCGCCAGCAGCCCGCACTGCAAGGCGTGCTGCTCCTGGTTGATGGCTTCCATGCCGTAGCGGGCGGCGCCCGCGGTGCGGTAGAGATGGACGATCTGTTCGATGCCAAGGGCCATGTTTGAAGCCTTCTTCAGATCAGCGCTTTGCGGATACGGGCGGACACCAGGTCGATCACGCTGACCGTCAGCACGATGATGATCATCACCGCGCAGGTCTGGGCGTACTGGAAGCCGCGGATGATCTCCCACAGCACCACGCCGATGCCGCCGGCGCCCACCATGCCGACCACCGAGGCCGAGCGCACGTTGGATTCGAAGCGGTACAGCGAGTACGAGATCCACAGCGGCAGCACCTGCGGAATCACGCCGTAGAGGATTTCCTCCAGCGCGTTGGCCCCCGTGGCCCGGATGCCTTCCACCGGCTGCGGGTCGATCGACTCCACCGCCTCGGAGAACAGTTTGGCCAGGATGCCGGTGGTGTGGATCCACAGGGCCAGCACGCCCGCGAAAGGCCCCAGGCCCACGGCGACGATGAACAGCATGGCGAACACCATCTCGTTGATGGCGCGGGCCGCGTCCATCAGGCGGCGCACCGGCTGGTGGATCCAGGCGGGAACGATGTTGGCCGAGGACAGCAGCCCCAGCGGCACCGCGCAGACCACGGCCAGCGCCGTGCCCCACAGCGCGATCTGCACCGTGATCACCATCTCCTGCAGGTACATGCGCCATTCGCGGAAGTCCGGCGGGAAGAAGCTGGCCGCGTACTCGGCCATGTTGCCCGAGTCCTTCACCAGGTCGAGCGGGCGCATGTCGGCGCCCTTCCAGGAGCCCGCAAGCAGGGCCAGCACCAGGCCCCAGCCCACCAGGACGGCGAGGTTGGCACGGGGCGGGGCGGGCGGCGCCGGCTGGACCACGGAAAGATGGGCTTGGGCGGTCATGGGGGCGGCCCGGTCAGAGCTGCTTGGACAAATCGGCCAGCTTCTTGTCGATCTCGGCCAGCTTGGCCTGCTTCTCGACCGCGGGCAGCGCGGCATCGGCCTCGAGCTTGTTGCGGTCGCGGAACAGCTCGAGCTGGCGGATGGGGACCAGCTGGGCGTTCGTCGAGGGCTTGAAGGCCGACAGCTTGGAGATCTTCATCAGCGTCTCCTTTTCCTGGGCGCCGCCCTGGCCGTAGCTGTAGAAGAAGGTTTTGAGCTTCTGCTTGGTGGCTTCGGGCAGGTCCTTGCGCATGACCAGCGGATCCAGCGGGATCAGGGGCGAGGTCCAGACGATGCGCAGTTCGGCGAATTTCTGCGGCATGTTGTCCTTGATCTTGTCCATGGCCTCGCTGTTGCAGGTGGCCACGTCGATCTGCTTGTTGGCCACGGTCAGCGCGTTGGTCTCGTGGTTGCCGCTGCGCACCACCTTGAAGGCAGTCTTCGCGTCGACCTTGTTCTGGGCGAACACGTAGTAGCCGGGCACCAGGAAGCCCGAAGTGGAATTGGGGTCGCCGTTGCCGAAGCTGAGGTTCTTGGCGTTCTTCAGCACGTCTTCGAGGTTCTTCAGCGGGCTGTCCTTGTGCACCAGCAGGTGCGAGTAGTAGCCCTGCGTGCCGTCGGCGTTGACCATCTGGGCGAACACTTCGCCGCCGGCGCGGTCCACCGCCTCGATGGCCGACTTGTTGCCGTACCAGGCCAGGTGCACCTTGCCGAAGCGCATGCCCTCGATGATGCCGGCGTAGTCGGGCGCGAAGAAGGCATTGACCTTGTAGCCGGTCTTCTTGGCCATGTCCTCGAGCAGCGGCTGCCACTGCGACTTGAGGTTCTGGCTGGATTCGGTGGAGATGATGCCGAAGTTGATTTCCTTGAGCTTCTGGGCGAGGGCGCCGGTCAGGGCGAGGGTGGCGGCCAGGCCGGCGAAGGCTTGCTTGATCATGGATTCGTTCCTTTGCGTTGTCGGTTGATGGTCAGGAGGCGCGCTGCAGTTCGGCGAGCTTCTTGTGGATGGCGTCCAGCTTGCCCGCCTTGTCCTGCGCGCTCACACCCGTATCGGCTTCGAGCCGGGTCTTCTCCTTGAACAGCTCCAGCTGGCGGGTCGGCACCAGTTGGGCGTTGCTCGATTCGCGAAAGCCGCTGAGCGTGAGCTTGTTGAGGATGGCGAGTTCGCGCGCGGCGTCCGGGCCCTTGCCGTATCCGAGCAGGAAGGCCTTGACCCGCTGCTTCACGTCGCCATTCAGGTCGGTTCTCCACACGATGGGATCGCCGGCGATCAGCGGCGACTTCCAGACCACCCGCAGGCGGCTGGCGATTTCCGGGGAGCGGGCCTGGACACGTTCCATCACGTCGGAGCTGTGCACGGCGGCATCCACCTGCTTGTTGGCGACGGCCATGATGTTGGCCTCGTGGTTGGCGCCACGCGTGTTCTTGAACACGGCCTTCGGGTCGAGGTTGCGCTGGGCGAAGATGTAGTAGCTGGGCACCAGGAAGCCCGAGGTGGAGTTCGGGTCTCCCATGCCGAAGTTGATCGACTTGCCGTTGCGCAGGATCTCATCGATCGTCTGCCACGGGCTGTCCCGGTGGACGGAGACCATCGAGTGGTAGCCGATCGAGCCGTCCATATTGACGACCTGCGCGAACACTTCCGAGCCTGCGCGGTCGACCGCTTCGATGCCGGGCTTGTTGCCCAGCCACGCGACCTGGACCTTGTTGAACCTCATCGCCTCGATGACACCGGCGTAGTCGGGCGCGAAGAAGGCGTTCACCTTCAGGCCGGTGCGCTTTTCCATGTCGGCCAGCAGCGGCTGCCAGTCCTGCTTGAGGTTCTGGCTGGATTCCGTGGACAGGATGCCAAAGCCGATTTCCTGGGCCGCGGCAGTCCCCAGCGCGAGCATGGCCGCCGCCAGAGTGAACAGTTTCCTGATCATGGCAATCCCTTCAGGCGGCCTGGGCCAGCGGATTGGCCCAGGCAGCGGCGGCGGCCGGCTTGCGCGGCTCCTGCAGGCTGGTGATGTGGTCGCCCAGCGCCAGGATCTCGTCGGCTTCGGCGCCATACAACTGGCGCAGCAGGGCCGGCGTGAGGGCCGCCGATGGGCCGTCATAGACAATGCGCCCCTGGTGCAGGGCCACGGTGCGCGCGCAGTACTTCATGGCGACGTTGACCTGGTGCAGCGACACCACCACCGTGCAGCCGTCTTCCCGGTTGACGGTGGACAGGATGTCCATCACCCGGCGCGAGGATTCCGGGTCCAGCGAGGCGATCGGCTCGTCCGCCAGGATCACGCGGGCGCCCTGCACCATGGCGCGCGCGATGGCCGCGCGCTGCTGCTGGCCGCCCGACAGCGTGGAGGCCCGCTGGTGGCAGCACTCGGCGATGCCCACGCGGCGCAGCGCGTCGACCGCGCGCTGGCGCTCTCCTTCGCTGAACCAGCGCAGCAGGCTGCGCCAGGACGGCATGCGGTGCAGCGCCCCCGCCAGCACGTTCACCAGCACCGGCAGGCGGTCCACCAGGTTGAACTGCTGGAACACGAAGCCCACGCCCGCGCGCACCTGGCGGATGTCGCCGGCGATGCGCCCCCCCTTCTGCACGGTCTGCCCGTGGATCTGGACGTGGCTGTCGCCGGCGTCGGCCGGCATCAGGCCGGCCAGGTGCCGCAGCAGCGTGGACTTGCCGGAGCCGGAGGCGCCGATCAGGGCCACCATCTCGCCGGGCAGGATGTCGAGGTCGATGCCGTGCAGCGCCTTGCGGCCGTTGCCGAAGGTCTTGTCGAGCGCGCGAATGCGGATGGCGGTGTCCATGGAGGCTCCGGAAGGGGAAGTCCGGCGCATCGTGAGCGCCCAACATGACGTTTTGATGGCAGCCGGGGGCCGGCTTGCGGCAGGGCTGGAGCGGCTATCCTGCCCAGGATGAAGCCCACCTCCACCGTCGCCCTCGCGTTCGATCCCGCCCTCGCCCTGCCGCAGGCGCACAAGCGCCTGCGCGACGGCTTGTCGGCCGTGCTGCAGATCGAGGACAGCCTCTGGCTGGCCAACGACGAATCGGCCAGCCTGGAGCGGCTGACGCTGGCGGAAAGCGGCACCGCGGCCGCCGCCCATCGGCAGTTCCAGCTGCACAAGTTCCTCGACCTGCCGCATGGGGCGCAGGGCAAGCCGCCGCGCGCGCCCGAGATCGACATCGAGGGCCTGGACCATGACGGCGGCTACCTGTGGCTCACGGGCTCGCACAGCCTCAAGCGCGAGAAGCCGGACGCGGGCGAAGGCGCGAAGGCCGGGCACAAGGCACTCACGCGGGTGAGCGCCGAGGCCAACCGCTACCTGCTGGCGCGCATCCCGCTGGCGCGGGGCCCCGACGGGCTGGTGCCGGTGCGGCGGCTGCGCGTTCCCGGCGACACGCTGGCCGCCGGCCGGCTGGGCTCGGGAAACAGGGCCCGCGGCAATCCGCTGGTCGAGCTGCTGCGCACCGACAAGCACTTCGGCCCGTCCATGCGCCTGCCGGGCAAGGACAACGGTTTCGACGTGGAAGGCCTGGCCGTGTCGGGCGACCGTGTCTTCCTCGGCCTGCGCGGGCCGGTGCTGCGCGGCTGGGCCGCCATTCTCGAGCTGCGCGTCGAAGGCGACAGCGAATCCGGCCAGCTGCGTCTGCGCGCGGTCGCGGGGACCAAGGGACGGCGCCTGCGCAAACACTTCCTGGATCTGGGCGGGCGCGGCATCCGCGACCTGTACCGTGACGGCGAGGACCTGCTGATCCTGGCGGGGCCGACCATGGACCTGGACGGCACCATCGCCTTGTTCCGCTGGCCGGGCGCCCTGCAGGCTGCGGGGCCGAGCCTGGTCGCGGCGGCAGGACTGCAGCATCTGCTGGACCTGCCGAACGGCGCGGGCTGCGATCGGGCGGAGGGCATCGCGCTGTTCAGGGCCGCTGCGGGCCAGGCCACCGCACAGGTGCTGGTGGTGTACGACGCCGCGGCCCCGGCACGGCAGACCGGCCCGGACTCGGTGCTGGCCGACGTGTTCGATCTGCCGGTGCGATCGGCCCCGACCTGAGCCCGCCTGCCGCCGTCAGGGCGTTTCGCGCACCGTGCTGGGCAGTCCTGTGGCCTGGCTCACGGCGATCTGCCAGCCCCTGCTGGTCTTCACGAAAGTCTGGGTCCAGCGCACATCGAACCATTTCCCATCGGTTCCGCGCTTGATCGGGCTGAGAGCGCGGGCGATGCAGACGGACTCGCCAAAGCACGACAGCTTGAACTCCGGAGTGGGCGCCATCTCCACCGAGGGCTCGGCGGCGATGACGCTGACGATTCGCGCGTCTTTGCCGTCCACCTTGCCGCTGGTGTGCGTATGGGTGAAGTCGTCGGTGTAGAACCGCCGCAACGCCACCGCGTCGCGGCTGCTGGCGGCACTTTGCACTTCCTTGCGGAACGCGGCGATTTCGGCCTGCAGCTTGGTGTCGGCCTGCGGCACCGGATCGATGGGATGGGCCAGGGCCGTTGCAGCCAGGGCGCCGAGGCAGGCAACGCTGTGCATGGAGAGGCGGCGAAGGTGGTGCATGGCGTTTCCAGTTGAAAATCGAAGTGTAAACGCCGCTCTGGACCACTTGGCGGTACCCGACGGCGGCAGGCCGCACCCCCGGGCGAGCTCAGATCTCGATCTTCGACCCCAGCTCGACCACCGAGTTGTTGGGCAGCTTGAGGAAGTCCGCCGCGGCGCTGGCGTTGTGGTGCATCTGCGCGAACAGCTTCTCGCGCCAGGGCGCCATGCCGCCGCCGATGGTGGGCACCACCACGTCGCGCGACAGGAAGTAGCTGGTGGTCATGGGCTCGATCTCGCAGCCGCGCCCGCGGATCTGCTCCAGGGCCCGCGGCACGTCGGGATCGTTCTTGAAGCCGTAGTGGATCACCACCTGCCAGCAGCTGTGGCCCAGCGGCTCGATCTCCAGCCGCTTGCTCATGCCGATCCAGGGGACCTCGTGGCTGCGGACGGTGACGAACAGGTTGTGCTCGTGCAGCACCTTGTTGTGCTTGAGGTTGTGCAGCAGCGCGTTGGGCACGGTGCCCGGTTCGGCCGTGAGGAAAACGGCCGTGCCTTGCACCCGGTTGGGCGGGCTCACGAACACCGCCTCCAGAAAGCTCTTGAGGTCGATGGCGTCGGCCCGCAGCTTCTGGTTCAGGATGGCCCGGCCCTGCTTCCAGGTCATCATCACCGTGAACATGATCAGGCCGATCAGCACCGGGAACCAGCCGCCGTCGACCAGCTTGAGGGCGTTCGAGGCAAAGAACAGCAGGTCGACCACGAAAAAGATGCCGGTGGCCGCCACGCACAATGCCAGCGGCAGCTTCCAGGCGAAGCGGATCACGAAGAAGGTGAGCACCGTGGTGATCAGCATGTCGGTGGTCACCGCGATGCCGTACGCGGAGGCCAGGTTGGTGGAGTTGCGGAACAGGCCCACCGCGACCACGATGGCGCCGAACAGGCACCAGTTGACGGCGGGGATGTACACCTGGCCCGCCTCGCGCACCGAGGTGTGCCTGATCTCCATGCGCGGCAGGTACCCCAGCTGGATGGCCTGCTTGGTGACCGAGAAGGCCGCGGACAGCAGGGCCTGGGAGGCGATCACCGTGGCCGCGGTGGCCAGCACCACCAGCGGCACCAGGGCCCAGTTGGGCGCCATCAGGTAGAACGGGTTGCTCACCGCGGCCGGGTTGTGCAGCAGCAGGGCGCCCTGGCCGAAGTAGTTCACCAGCAGGGCCGGCATGACCAGGCCGAACCAGGCCAGGCGGATCGGCTTCTTGCCGAAGTGGCCCAGGTCGGCGTAGAGCGCCTCGGTGCCGGTGACCGCCAGCACCAGCGCGCCCAGCAGGACGAAGGTGGTGCCGGGGTGCTGGAAGATGAAGCGCAGGGCGTGGTGCGGGCTCAACGCGCCCAGCACCTCCGGGTGCGCGGCGATGTGCGGCAGCCCCAGGGCCGTGATCGCCAGGAACCAGAGCGTGCACACCGGCCCGAACAGCCGGCCGATGCCGGCCGTGCCGTTCTTCTGCAGGGAAAACAGCACGAAGATGATCACCAGCGAGACGGGCACGATGTACGGGTGGAACGCCGGCGAGAGCAGTTCCAGCCCCTCCACCGCCGACAGCACCGAGATGGCCGGCGTGATCACGCCGTCGCCGTAGAAGATCGCGGTGCCGAAGATGCCGATGCCCAGCAGGAAGCGCTTGAGCTGGGGCTTGTCGTTCACCGCCGTGGACGCCAGCGCCAGCATCGCGATCAGGCCGCCCTCGCCGTTGTAGTCGGCGCGCAGGATCAGCGTGACGTACTTCAGCGACACGATCACCGTCACGGTCCAGAAGACCATGGACAGGATGCCGTAGACGTTGTCCGGCGTGAGGGGCACCAGGCCCGAGTTGAAGACCACCTTCAGCGCGTACAGCACGCTGGTGCCGATGTCGCCGTAAACAATGCCGATGGCGCCGAGGGTCAGCGCCGCAAGCGAGGATTTCGAGCTTTGCAAGTGGTGGCCCCGTTTTTCGCGCCGGTGCGGCGGCGGGGTTCCGTTCCTTAGGGAGCGCTATTGTGCGCCTGCAGCATGCCCCTGGAAGGGGAGATGTTGCAGCGCAGCAACGACCCGCTGCGCCCTAGTCGTAGGTCTCTGCTTCCGGGTCGGTGGCTTCCAGTTCGTAGCTGGCTGCCAGCATGGCCAGGCGGCCGATCACGCCATACATGTAGAAGCGGTTGGGCGCGCTGGCTCCCGGCTTCTCGCCGGGCTGAGGTAAGCGCGTACTCTCGGCAAAAGCCAGCGGCACGAAGCCGGCGCCCGGCGCGTTCAGGTTCTCGTCCACGCCACGCTCGGGGTGCACGCGGTAGAAGCCGCCGACCACGTAGCGGTCCATCATGTAGACCACCGGCTCGGCCACGGCGTCGTTGATGCGCTCATTGGTCATCACCCCCTCCTGGATGATGACGTCGTGCACTTCCTGCCCGTCCTTGACCACGGACATCTTGTTGCGGGTCTTGCGGTTGATCTGCTCCAGGTCCTTGACGTCGCGCACCGTCATGATGCCCATGCCGTAGGTGCCGTTGTCCGCCTTGACGATCACGAACGGCTTCTCGTTGATGCCGTATTCCTTGTACTTCTTGCGGATGCGGGTGAGCAGCGCATCGACGTTGATCTGCAGGCACTCCATGCCCGTGCCCTCGGCGAAGTTGACCTCGCCGCACTTGTTGAACATCGGGTTGATCAGCCAGGGGTCGATGCCCAGCAGCTTGCCGAAACGCTTGGCCACTTCCTCGTAGCTCTGGAAGTGCCGGCTCTTGCGCCGCACCGACCAGCCCGCGTGCAGCGGCGGCAGCAGGTACTGCTCGTGCAGGTCTTCCAGGATGCCGGGAGGACCCGCGGACAGGTCGTTGTTCATCAGGATGGTGCAGGGGTCGAAGTCCTTCAGCCCCAGCCGCGTCCTGCTGCGCACCACCGGCTCCAGCACCACCGACTCACCGGTGGGCAGCTGGATGGTGGTGGGTTCCTTGATCTCGGGGCTGATGGAGCCGATGCGCACGTTCAGCCCCGCCATGTGGAAGATGCGCTTGAGCTGCAGGACGTTGGCCAGGTAGAAGGTGTTGCGGGTGTGGTTCTCCGGAATCACCAGCAGGTTCTTGGCCTCGGGACAGATCTTCTCGATGGCGGCCATCGCGGACTGCACGGCCAGCGGCAGCATCTCGGGCGTGAGGTTGTTCCAGCCGCCCGGGTACAGGTTGGTGTCCACCGGCGCCAGCTTGAAGCCGGCGTTGCGCACGTCCACCGAGGTGTAGAACGGCGGCGTGTGCTCCATCCACTCGAGCCGGAACCAGCGCTCGATGGCCGGCATCGATTCCAGCACGCGCTGCTCGAGTTCGTTGATGGGGCCGGTCAGGGCCGTGATGAGGTGGGGAACCATGCGGCCCTCTTGCGCCAGGCGTTTGAATAATCGACAGGAATTGTAGGGAATTGGGGACGGCCTTGGCGCTTGCAAGGCCGGCTGAGCTTCAGCTCTGGCGTGCCAGCGGCAGGTTCAGCAGCAGGTTCTGAGGCTTGAGCTTCAAGCGGTTGTTCTCGTCCATGGCCATCGCCAAGTAGACCGGTTTGCCCGCCACCTCGGGCCGGACGGCCGTGGCGTCGGCGAAATGCAGGCGGAACAGGCACAGCATCCGCTTCATGCGGGGCTCGCCTACGTCCTCGCCCTGGTACAGCGCGTTCAACACGGCGCTGGCCTGCGCGTCCAAACCCACGTGCCAGACCCACTGCTCGTCGTCGATCTCGCGTTCGATGGCGATGGCGACATCGACGCCCATGAAATGGCGGACCCACCGCTCCAGCACGCGGCACAGGTCGTCCAGCGCCGGCTGCCCGTGATTGAGGCTGATGACGAAATCGTGGGCTTCGCTGCGGTCCCAGTACTGGTCGGCGTTGTCCGGGTTCAAGACGTCCAGTTCGGCCGTGCGCAGCGGCGCGCCGGCCTGGCGCAGCAGGTCGCCGATGGTGCCGAAACCCGCCGCCAGGGCCTGGCGCTCCACCGTCTCGTCGTCGGCGGCCATCACCTGGCCTTCGTCCTGGATCGCGATCTTCTGGGGGCGGAACAGCATCTCGGCGGCTCGCGCCTGCATCGCGGTGGCGGCATCGCCCAGCACGTGCCGCAACAGCACTTGCGTGAGCTGCTGCACCAGCAGCGGCGGCACGTCCACGTTGCCGCGGAACAGCTGCAGGTAGCTGCCCTCCAGCGTGGGCTGCGCCAGCAGGCGGGTGCGAAAACGCAGCCACACCGCGTAGTTGGAGCGCGCGTCTTCATCGGCCAGCGTGGCCAGCCGCGCCTCGGGCACTTCGAGGCGCGGGTTCGCCAGCAACTCGTCGTGCAGCGCGCGTTCAGGCGCACAAGACTCTTCGACAGGCGCGAGCTCAGGACGCACCAGCAGGCTGCGCAGGAAATCGTCGGTGACGACCAGCTGGCCGTCCGGCCCGGCTTTCAGGAAACGGTAGCCGCAGGCCGGCCAGAAATCGGCCATGTCAGCGGCGCAGTTCGCCCTGGCCCAGCACCACGTACTTGAGCGAGGTGAGGCCCTCGATGCCCACCGGGCCGCGGGCATGGAACTTGTCGGTGCTGATGCCGATTTCGGCGCCCAGCCCGAACTCGAAGCCGTCGGCAAAGCGCGGGCTGGCGTTGACCATCACGCTGGCGGAATCGACTTCACGCAGGAAGCGCTGCGCATGCACATGGTCGCGCGTGACGATCGCGTCGGTGTGGTGGCTGCTGTACTGGTTGATGTGGGCGATGGCCTCGTCCACGCCTTGCACGACCTTGATGCTGATGATGGGGGCGAGGTATTCCTCGTACCAGTCCTGCTCGGTGGCGTCACGCAAAAGGGCTTCGACAGGCTCAGCCCGAACGGAGCCGAGGATGGCCTTCGCTTGCGCATCGCAACGCATCTCCACGCCCTTGGCCGCGAACACGGCTCCGATCTTCGGCAGGAACTGCTGCGCGAGCCCGCGCGCGACCAGCAGGCCTTCGATCGCGTTGCAGGGCGAGTACTTCTGTGTCTTGGCGTTGTCGGCGATCGCCACCGCCATTGCCAGGTCGCTCGGGTCGTCCACATAGACATGGCAATTGCCGTCCAGGTGCTTGATCACCGGGACCCGGGCTTCGCGGCTGATGCGCTCGATCAGGCCCTTGCCGCCGCGCGGGATGATCACGTCGACGTACTGCGGCATGGTGATCAGCTGGCCGACGGCCTCGCGGTCGGTGGTCTGCACCAGCTGCACGGCCTCGGCGGGCAGGCCGGCCTGCGTGAGGGCCTGCTGCACCAGCCGGGCCAGCGCCTTGTTGGAGTCGATCGCTTCCGAGCCACCGCGCAGGATGCAGGCATTGCCGCTCTTGATCGCCAGGCTGGCCGCTTCGATGGTGACGTTGGGGCGGCTCTCGAAGATCATGCCGAACACCCCGATGGGCACCCGCATCTGGCCCACGCGGATGCCGCTGGGCTGCTGCTTCATGCCGATGATCTGGCCGATGATGTCGGGCATGGCGGCCAGCTGCTCGCAGCCCTGGGCCAGCGTCTCCAGGATCCTGGGCGTGAGCCTGAGCCGGTCGACCAGGGGGGCGGCCAGCCCTGCCGCCGTGGCGCGCTCGAGGTCCCTGGCGTTTTCTGCGGCCAGGGCTTCCCCGCTGGTGCGCAGCAGCCCGGCGAGGGTTCGCAGCGCTACGTTTTTAATAGCAGCATCCGCCCGGGCCATGCGGGCTGCAGCCATTCTGGCCTGCAAGCCCAAAGTCTGCATGTGCTCGGCGACGTTCAACGCGTTCATCCGTCGATTATCCCCTCTGCCGTCATCCCCACGCAGGCGGGGATCCAGGGCGCTCAAGCCACCGGTGCGGAAGCACTGGATTCCCGCCTGCGCGGGAATGACGAGCCCGGGCTCGGCGTAGCGCATTCCTGGCACAGCTGCAGCGCCAGGCGGTGCAGTGCCTGCCAGCCGTCGCCGGGCCAGCCGGGGCACTTCAGGCCCTTGACGATGCCGTCCACCTGGTGGGCCGAATGAAGCAGGTTGTCCACGGCCGTGGACGAAAGGCGCGGCAGCACCCGCTCGAACAGCCGCTCCTTCAGGCCCCAGACCCGCTGTTCGCGCAGCGCCATCGGAAGCGGGCGCCCGGCGGCCATCGCGTCCTTCACGCGCTTCAAGGCGCGGATGTCCTCGGCGAGCGTGTAGTGCACCAGCACCTCGGCCTCGCCTTCCGCCTGCAGGCCGTCCAGCATGCGCTGCACCCGCGCCACCTGGCCGCCCAGCACGGCCTCCGACAGCTTGAACACGTCGTAGCGGGCCACGTTGAGCACGGCGCTCTCGACCTGCTCGAAATTCAGTTCGCCCGCCGGATACAGCAGGGCCAGCTTCTGGATCTCCTGGTGCGCGGCCAGCAGGTTGCCTTCCACCCGGTCGGCGAAGAACTGCAGGGTGCGCTGGCCTTCCTCGCCGCCCAGCACCCGTTGGCCCTGCTGGGCCAGCCGTTGCGCGATCCACTGCGGCAAGGCCGCGCGCTCGACCGGATCGAGCTGGATCGTCACGCCGAAGCTGTCCAGGGCCGCGAACCAGGCCCCGCCCCTGGTCATCTTGTCCAGCCGCGGCAGCAGCACCAGCGTGAGCGTGCCGTCGTTGCCGGACGCGGCTTCGGCGATCTGCTGCAGCGCGGGGCTGCCTTCCTTGCCGGGCTTGCCCGAAGGGATGCGAATCTCGACGATCTGCCTGTCGGCGAACAGGCTGAGCGAGCCGCCGGCCGCCAGCACCGCGCTCCAGTCGAAATGAGCGCCCGCCACCGTGTGCACCGTGCGCTCGGTGTAGCCCTGGATCCGCGCCGCGGCGCGGATCGCATCCGCGGCCTCCTGCACCAGCAGCGGTTCGTCCCCATGCAGCGTGTAGAGCGGCCTGAGCCCCTTCTGGAGGTGCTGGCTCAGTTGGGCGGCGGCGAGCTGCATTCCTGCCTAGTTTAAGGGCGGGCGCGCATTGGACCTTTGAACGCAGAGGACGCTGGCGTGCAGCCGCCTGCTCAGGCAGAAGCCACCACCTCGCCAACGATCGCCACCGCCCGGTCGATCAACTCCGGCGTGATCGTCAGCGGCGGCGCGAAGCGGATCACCGTCTCGTGCGTCTCCTTGGACAGCACACCGCGAAGGGCCATCTGCTCGACCAGCTTGCGCGCGCTGGCGCGGGCCGGGTCGATGTCCATCCCGATCCACAGGCCGCGCCCGCGAACGTCGCGCACCACCCCGGGCGCGGCCGCCTGCACCTGGCGCAGCCGCTGCATCAGCAGGCGGCCCATCTCGGCGCTGCGCGCGACCAGCCGCTCGTCTTCGAGGACCTTCAATCCTTCCAGCGCCACGGCCGCGGCCAGCGCGTTGCCGCCGAAGGTGGAGCCGTGGCTGCCGGGATTGAACACGTCCATCACGGCGGCATCGGCCAGGAACGCGCTCACCGGCAGCAGGCCGCCGCCCAGCGCCTTGCCCAGGATCAGCGCGTCCGGCCGGATGCCTTCGTGTTCGAAGGCGAACCAGCGGCCGGTGCGGCCCAGGCCGGCCTGCACCTCGTCGTCGATCAGCAGCACGCGCCGGGCGGTGCACCACTGGCGCAGCTCGGCGAAGAAACCGGGCGGCGGCAGGATCACGCCCGCCTCGCCCTGGATCGGCTCGATCAGCACGGCGCAGGTGTTCGGCCCGGCCGCGGCGCGGATGCTGGCCATGTCGCCGAAATCGAAGTGGCGAAAGCCTGGCGCGAACGGCCCGAAGCCGGCGCGGTACTCCGCTTCGCTGGAAAAACCGATGATGGTGCTGGTGCGGCCGTGGAAGTTGCCGCGCGCCACCAGGATCTCGGCCTGCCCGTCCGGGATCTGCTTGACGAAGTGGCCCCAGCGCCGCGCGCACTTGATCGCCGTCTCGACCGCTTCGGCGCCGGTGTTCATGGGCAGCGCGCGCTCGAAACCGGCGATGGTGCACAGCCTGGCGAGAAAGGGGCCCAGGGTGTTGCCGTAGTAGGCACGCGAGGTGACCGCGACGCGCTCGAGCTGGGCCTGCGCCGCCGCGACCAGGCGCGGGTGCAGATGGCCGTGGCTGACGGCGGAATAGGCGCCCATCATGTCGATGTACTCGCGCCCTTCCACGTCCCAGACCAGGCAATCGCGGGCCCGGTCCACCACCACCGGCAAGGGGTGGTAGTTGCGCGCGCCGAAGCGCGCTTCCACGGCGACGCAGTCCTGGCTGGCGGGTCCGACCTGGCTGTCCATGGCATCTCTCCCGGTTGCCACCTCAGCTTAGGCGGCCGGTGCAAGCCCTGCCGTCGGATAACGCCGCGTCCGGCGCAAGCTCAGCCCTACAGCGCCTTCACGGCGGCCAGGCGCCGCATCAGCTGCTGCACCAGGTCGGTCTGCATGTCGCGGTACAGCAGGTTCTCTTCCGATTCCTTGGCCAGCACCGCGGATTCGTTGAAGCTGATGTCGCGCTGCTGCAGCAGCTCGGTGTCGGGGATCAGCTCCTTGCCCTGGGGCGTGCGCAGGCGAAAGCGGATGCGGGTGCGAAGCTGGAATTCGCGCACCTGGCCCGAGGCGTTCAGGCCGACGACGACCTTTTCGCGCTGGTCGGCCAGGAGGTCCAGCACGACTTGCGCCTGCTGCGGCGTCGTGGGTTCGCCCAGCACCTGCAGGTTGCCGTTGGAAGCCAGGTTGCGCTTGAGTTCATTGCCCAGCTGCGAGCTGCCGGGCGCCGCGACGTGGATGCTGTTGAAGACGAAGTCGGGCGCCTGCCGCAGCTGGAAGCCGCAGGCTGCCAGCAGCAGCGGCGCGAGCAGGAAGGCGAGTCGGCGCCGCTGCATCAGATCACCACGTTGACCAGGCGCCCGGGCACCACGATCACCTTCTTCGGCACGGCCCCCGGCGCATGCTTCATGAAGTCTTCGCTGGCCAGGGCGAGTTGCTCGATCTGCTCCTTGCTGGCGCCGGCGGGCACGAGCACCGAGCCGCGGAGCTTGCCGTTGACCTGCAGCACCAGCTCGATCTCGTCTTGCCGCAGGGCTTCTTCGTCCGGCTTGGGCCAGGGCGCGTCCAGCAAGTCGCCGTGCAGCGTGACGTAGCCCAAGGCCTGCCAGAGTTCGTGCGTGACGTGCGGCGTCACCGGGTAGAGCACGCGCAGCAGGATGCCGAAGCCCTCGGCCAGCGCCGCCTCGGCGCCCTCTTCGCCGAGCGGCGCTGGGCCGCCCCGAGCCGCGAGAGCCCCCCCGGGGGGCAGCGCCGAGGCTTCGGCCCCAAGCGTGGGGGCTCCACTCCACTTGAAGTCTTCCAGCGCATTGAGCAGCTTCATGGCGCCGGAGACCACGGTGTTGTATTGCATCCGCACGTAGTCGTAATCGACCTGCTTGAGCACGGTATGGATTTCCAGCCGCAGGGCCTTGCTCTTCTTGCCAAAATGGCCTGCGGCCCGCACCCGCTGGGCGTGGGTAGCTATCGAAGGTATAGCGCTGAGCTTGTGGCCGAAGTTCCAGACACGGCGCAGGAAGCGCCAGCTTCCTTCCACCGCCGCGTCGTTCCATTCCAGTGTCGCTTCGGGCGGCGCGGTGAACATGGTGTACAGGCGGGCGGTGTCGGCGCCGTACTTGTCGATCAGGTCCTGCGGGTCCACGCCGTTGCGCTCGGTCTTGCCCATCTTTCCCACGCCGCCGTACTGCAGCGCGGTGCCGTCGGCCAGCGTGCCGCCGGTGATGTGGCCCGCGGCGTCATGCACGGGCGTCACCTCGGACGGCGGGAAGTAGTGCTTGCCACCCTTCTCGTCGCGCGTGAAGTAGATGTGGTTCAGCACCATGCCCTGGGTCATCAGCTTGACGAAAGGCTCGTCGAACTTCACCAGCCCCATGTCTCGCATCACCTTGGTCCAGAAGCGCGCGTACAGCAGGTGCAGCACCGCATGCTCCACGCCGCCGATGTACTGGTCCATCGGCATCCAGTACTGCGTGCCCTCGCCCACCATGGCCGCGTCGTTCCTGGGGTCGCAATAACGCATGAAGTACCAGGACGAGTCCACGAAGGTGTCCATGGTGTCGGTCTCGCGGCGCCCCGGCTTGCCGCAGACCGGGCAGGTGCAGGCCAGGAAATCCTCGCGCTTGTTCAGCGGATTGCCGCTGCCGTCCGGCACGCAGTCCTGCGGCAGCACCACGGGCAGATCCGCCTCGGGCACAGGCACCGCACCATGTTCTTCGCAATGGATGATGGGAATCGGCGTGCCCCAGTAGCGCTGGCGGCTGATGCCCCAGTCGCGCAGCCGCCAGGTGGTCTTCTTCTCGCCCAGGCCTTTTTGCTCCAGCGCGTGGGCCACGGCATTGACCGCGTCCTGGTAGCCGAAGCCGCTGTAGACGCCGGAGTTGATGGTGACGCCGCGCTGCCCGGACTCGTCCTTGACGGCGTACCAGTCCTGCCATCTCTTGTAGTCGTAGTGCTCGCCGTCCACGTGCACCACCTGCATGATCGGCAGCTTGTACTTCATCGCGAACTCGAAGTCGCGCTGGTCGTGCCCGGGCACGCCCATCACCGCGCCGTCGCCGTAGCCCATGAGGACGTAGTTGCCGACCCAGACCTCGATGTCATCGCCGGTCAGCGGGTGCTGCACCATCAGCCCGGTAGGCATGCCTTCCTTTTCCCTCAGGGCCAGCTCGGCCTCGGTCGTGCCGCCCTTCTTGCAGTCCTCGATGAAGCTGGCGAGCGCCGGATTGGAGCGGGCAGCGTGCGTGGCCAGCGGATGCTCGGGCGCCACGGCGCAGAAGGTCACGCCCATGATGGTGTCGGCCCGGGTGGTGAACACGTACATGCGCCCGCCGCCGATCAACTCGCCGTCCGCGCCACGCAGTGTGTGCGGGAAGGCGAAGCGAACGCCTTCGCTCTTGCCGATCCAGTTGGCCTGCATCAGGCGCACGCGCTCCGGCCAGCCGGGCAGCTTGTGCTGAACGTGGTCCAGCAGTTCCTCGGCGTAGTCGGTGATCTTCAGGTAGTAGCCGGGGATCTCCCGCTTTTCCACCAGGGCCCCGGTGCGCCACCCGCGGCCGTCCACCACCTGCTCGTTCGCCAGCACGGTCTGGTCCACCGGGTCCCAGTTCACGACCTGGGTCTTGCGGTAGGCAATGCCTTTTTCCAGCATCTTGAGGAACAGCCACTGGTTCCACTTGTAGTAGCCCGGATCGCAGGCGGCGATCTCGCGGCTCCAGTCGATGGCCAGGCCCATCGCCTGAAGCTGGCCCTTCATGTGCGCGATGTTGTCGTAGGTCCACTGGGCCGGCGGCACGTTGTTCTTCAGCGCCGCGTTCTCGGCCGGCAGGCCGAACGCGTCCCAGCCCATGGGCATCAGCACGTTGTAGCCGTTCATGCGCAGGTAGCGCGTGAGCATGTCGTTGATCGTGTAGTTGCGCACGTGCCCCATGTGCAGCTTGCCGCTGGGATAAGGCAGCATGGAGCAGGCGTAGAACTTCTTGCGGCGCGGGTCCTCGACGACCCGGTAGGCGTCGCGCGCCGTCCAGTGCGACTGCGCGGCCTTCTCGACCTCGAGATGGTTGTACTTGTCTTGCATGGTGGGCAAATTGTAGGGGTCCCCCCTCACCCTCACCCGGCGCGACAGGGCCGGGCCAGGGGCTAGCGGCGCGGCTGCGCGACGAACCCTATGCGGTTCAGGCCCGCTTTCTGGGCCGCGTCCATCACCTCGACCACCCGGCCATAGGGCACGGCCTGGTCCGCGCGCAGCTGGACCTCCGTTTCGGCGCCCTGCTTCGCGGCGGCGGCCAGGCGCTCGGCCAGCTGCTCGGGCGACACCGGCTGGTCATTGAAGAAGGTCCCGCCGGCCGCGTCCAGCGCCACGGTGACAAAACGCGGCGTATCCCCCGGCTGCGCCGCTTCGCTGCGCGGCAGGTCCAGCCGGATCGAGCTGGCCAGCAGCGGCGCCGTGATGATGAAGATCACCACCAGCACCAGCATCACGTCCACCAGCGGCGTGACGTTGATCTCGCTCATGGGCTTGGGGCCTTCGGTGCGCTCGAGGCGTCCGAAAGCCATCAGCCGCGCTCCGCCGGGTGTGACATCAATTCGCGCAGGTCGCGGGCGAAGCCTTCCAGGTCGGCCTCGATGCGGCCGATCAGCCGGCCGAACACGTTGTAGCCGAGCACGGCGGGGATGGCGACGGCAAGTCCGGCCGCGGTCATGATCAGCGCCTCGCCCACCGGCCCCGACACCTTGTCGATGGTGATCTGGCCGGCACCGGCGATGCCGATGAGGGCCTGGTAGATGCCCCAGACGGTGCCCAGCAAACCCACGAAGGGCGCCGTGGAACCGACGGTGGCCAGCAGCACCTGGCCGAACTGCAGCTTGTCCAGCACCCGGTGCAGGGCGTCGCGCAGCACGCGCGTGAGCTGCTGGGACCGGTCCCCGGCGGCGGCCAGCGAGCCTTGCGGCTGGGCCTGCGTCGATTCGATCAGCGGCAGCACCAGGCCTTCGCGGTCCAGCCCTGCCACCTTGTGCCAGGCCTCGTCGATGGAGCCGGCTTGCCAGAATCCGGCGGTCGCGCGGCTCACGTCGCCAGCGGCGCGGCGCAACAGCCAGGCTTTCCAGAGAATGACCACCCAGCTGGCGACGGACATCAGCAGCAACAGCACCGCCACTGCCCGGCTGACCCCGTCGGTTTGCGAAAACAGCGTCGTGAGGTTCATCTCAGCGGCCACCGCGGAACCGGCTTTGCCGGGCCGCCGGTGGCGCCCCTTGAGGGGAGACGACGAAGGCGCTTCGGGGTGGGCGTCATATCAACCCGAGCACGTCGAACATGTCGTACAGCCCGGACTGCTTGCCGGCCAGGAACCGCACCGCGCGCAGGCTGCCTTGCGCGTAGGTTGAGCGGCTGGCCGACCTGTGGGTGATCTCGATGCGCTCGCCGGTGCCGGCGAACAGGACGGTGTGGTCGCCGACGATGTCGCCGCCGCGAATGGTGGCGAAGCCGATGGTCGAAGGGTCGCGTTCGCCGGTGACCCCTTCGCGGGCATACACGGCGCACTCCTTGAGGTCTCGGCCCAGCGCCTGCGCGATGACTTCGCCCATCTTCAGCGCGGTGCCCGAGGGTGCGTCCACCTTGTGGCGGTGGTGTGCCTCCACGATCTCGATGTCATAGCCGGTGGCAAGCGCCTTGGCCGCCATCTGCAGCAGCTTCAGGGTGACGTTGACGCCGACGCTCATGTTCGGTGCCATCACGATGGCGATGTCCCGGGCCGCTTCAGCGATCTGCTCTTTTTGCGCGTCGGAAAAGCCGGTGGTGCCGATCACAGCCTGCACGCCCAGCTCGCGGCAGGCCTGCAGGTGCGCCATCGTTCCTTCCGGCCGGGTGAAATCGATCAGCACCTGCGCATGGCCCAGGCCTGCGCGCAGGTCCGAGACCACGGGCACGCCGCTGGCCAGGCCCAGGAACGCGGCCGCATCGTTGCCGATGGCGGGGCTGGAGGCCCTGCCCAGCGCACCGGCGAGCTGGCAGTCGCCCGAGGCCCGGATGGCTTCGATCAGCATGCGGCCCATGCGGCCGGAAGCACCGGCAACGGCGACCCTGCGCGGCGAGGCAGCCGATGAAGCGGTGGCTGCCATGCCTTAACGCGTCGCCGGTTCCAGCGGCGGGTAGCTGGCCGCCGCGGGCGGGGGCTCGGGCGCCGCAGCCGGACGCGCCGGCGCGTTGCCGCCGCTACGGCGCAGGGCCTCGTCGCTGGCTTCCAGCACGGGCACCCTGGCGCCCTTGCGCTTGTTGTCCAGGGTGGCCACGAAGTCGGCCTCGCTGGGCATGGCATCGCCCTCGAAACGCTCCAGCCCCTCGCCCTTGAAGAAGACGCTCAGCCGGCGGGCCTGCGACTCGACGCCCTGGCGCTTGAGGGTGAAGACATAGTCCCAGCGGTCGGCATGGAACACGCTGGTGACCAGCGGCGTGCCGAGCAGGTCACGCACCTGCTGGCGGCTCATGCCGGGCTTGAGCGCCTGCACCTGCTCGCGCGAGATGAAGTTGCCCTGCACCACCTCGACCTTGTAGGGCGCCAGCGACCCGGCGAAACGCTGGGTCACGCCATCGAGGGTGCCGCAGCCGGCAACGACCACGCAGGCAGCCAGGCCGAAGGCCAGGCGGGTGGTGCGGAAAACGGGGACGGTCATGGGTGTCGGCGCTGGCGATATGATGAAAACCATTGTAGCGGGAGGCCCCCGGCGGCCCGCTCGCGCACCACCATGTCCAACATCGACGAACTCAAGAACACGGGCCTGAAGGCCACGCTGCCGCGGCTGAAGATCCTGGACGTCTTCCAGAAAGGCTCGCAACGGCACATGACCGCCGAGGACGTGTTCCGCGTGCTGCTGGAGGAGCGTTCCGACATCGGCCTGGCGACCGTGTACCGGGTGCTGACCCAGTTCGAGCAGGCCGGCATCCTCAGCCGCAGCCACTTCGAGAGCGGCAAGGCGGTGTATGAACTCAATGAGGGCACGCACCACGACCACATGGTCTGCCTGGACTGCGGCAAGGTCGAGGAGTTCTACGACGCCGAGATCGAGAAGCGCCAGCACGCGGTGGCCAAGGCCAAGGGCTTCACGATCGCGGACCACGCGCTGAGCCTGTACGCGCACTGCACCAAGAACCCCTGCCCCAACCGGCCGGCGCGATAGCACCCGTCATTCCCGCGCAGGCGGGAATCCAGCGCTCCCGCTTACAACGCCCTGCATCCCCGCCTGCGCGGGAATGACGGCCTGCCTATGGGTTCTTCTCCATGGCCCGCCGATGCCGCTCGACGAAGTCCTGGTAGGTGTCGACGCCGCGCAGCTGCAGGATGGTGTTGCGCACGGCGGCCTCCACCAGCACGGCGATGTTGCGGCCGGCGACCACGGGAATCACGGCCTTGCGCACCGGCACGCCCAGCACGTCCTGCACCAGGGGTTCGTAGGGCAGCCGTTCGTATTCGCGCTCCAGCGTCTCGCGGCGCACCAGATGCACGATGAGCTTGAGCCGCATCTTGCGGCGCACGGCGGTCTCGCCAAAGATGGCGCGGATGTCCAGCAGGCCGATGCCGCGCACCTCGAGCAGGTTCTGCAGCAGCTCGGGGCAACGCCCCTCGATGGTGGTCTGGTTGATGCGGTACAGGTCCACCGCGTCGTCGGCCACCAGCCCGTTGCCGCGCGAGATCAGCTCCAGCCCGAGCTCGCTCTTGCCCAACCCCGATTCGCCGGTGATCAGCACCCCCAGGCCCAGGATGTCCATGAACACGCCGTGCATCGAGGTGCGCTCGGCGAAGTGTTTGGACAGGTAGGCGCGCAGCACGTCGACCACGAAGGCCGACGGCTCCTGCGTCGCGAACATCGGAATCTGGGCGCGCTCGCACATCGACAACAGCGCGTCCGGCGCGACCTGGCCGTCGGTGAGCACCAGCACCGGGGGCTCGAGCGTGACGATGCGAGAGATGCGCCGCGCACAGTCTTCCGCGGTGGCGTTGGTCAGGTAAGCGATTTCGCGCTCGCCCAGGATCTGCACCCGGTAGGGATGGATGTAGTTCAGGTACCCGACCAGGTCGGCGCCCGAGCGGGCCGCGCGGACGGCAATTTCATCGAAGCGCCGCTCGGAGGCGCCCAGGCCCGCGACCCATTCCCACTTGAGTTGCGCCCGGTGGTCTTCGAACAGGACGTCGGCGCTGACGACGGTAGGTTTCACTTCAGGCCGGCTGCGCGGACTGCCAGGTGGCGATCAGCTTGTGCAGTTCGGCCGCGTCGGTGCTGGCCTTGATCTTCTCGCGCAAGGGCGCGTCGGACAGCAGTTCGGCGATCTCGGACAGGATTTCCAGGTGCTTTTGCGTGGCCGCCTCGGGCACCAGCAGGAAGATCAGCAGGTTGACCGGCTGTTCGTCCGGCGCGTCGAAGCCGATCGCCTGGGCCAGCTGGAACAGGGCCGCCATCGGCGCTTTCAGGCCCTTGATGCGGCCGTGGGGAATGGCCACGCCATGGCCCAGGCCTGTGGAGCCCAGGCGTTCGCGGGCGAACAGGCTGTCGGTGATCAGCGCCCGCGACAGTCCATGCAGGTTCTCGAACAGCAATCCGGCTTCTTCGAAAGCACGCTTTTTGCTGGTGGCGTCGACACTCACGAGCACTTGAGCGGCGGGCAGGATGGACGCGAGGCGGTTCATGGGCGGGTATTCCCGGATTATGCACCCCGGACACTGCGCTGCAACAAAAGTGTCACCCATGAAAAAGCCGCCCCCCAGGGCGGCTTTCTCGGTGCAGTTGCGCGCTTACATCAGGCGTTTGGGGGCCTCATGGTGATGGTCCTGCAGCCGGGTCTTGTGGCGCCCGACCTGCCGGTCGAGCTTGTCGACCAGCTCATCCAGGGCCGCGTAGAGGTCTTGGTGCGAACTCTCGGCGAACATGTCGTTGCCCTTGACGTGGATCTTGCATTCGGCGCGCTGTCGTCGTTCTTTTTCCTTCTGCTTTTCAACCGTGAGCAGGACCTTGATGTCGACGACCTGGTCGAAATGGCGGGTGATGCGATCGAGCTTGATGGTCACGTAGTTGCGCAGCGCGGGGGTAACTTCGAGGTGGTGACCGCTGATCGTCAAGTTCATGTAGAGCCTCCTGTTGCACTCGGGGTTGAAAAGCCGCCTTCGAAGGACGGGCGGCAGAGGAAAGGAAGGAACCGGTTCTTGAATTCACTATGCGCCGGGGCTTGCCGAATTGCAACGCCTTTCGGCAGCCGCCCCCCGGAAAAAGGCAAACCGTTTGTCGGACTGGCCGCAAGTGCCTGACGGGCCTCAAGTTTGGGCAGGGCCCGCGGCCGGCAGCCGCAGCCGCCCGGCCAGCCACACCGCGGCCAGGCTGACGGCGGCGCCCACCACCGCCGCGACCCAGTAGCCACGGACCTGGCCCTGCGGCCCGCGGTCGATCAGCAGTCCGCCGGTCAGAGAAGCCAGCCCCAGGGCGGCCGACTGCACCGAGGCATTCAGCGTCATGAAGGTGCCGCGCAGCTGCGGGCGCGCCACCGCACTGATGAGGGCCATCCCGGGCACCATGCGGGCGTTCATGAACACGAAAAAGCTGGTGGTCACCACCAGCAGGCCGGCCAGCGGAAGGCCGGCAGCGACCGTGATGGCGGCGAGCGGAACAATCCCGATCAGCGCCATCAGGCGGAAGGTCTCGATCTTGCCGCGCCTGTCGGTCATGCGCCCGACCAGCCGCGCGCTCACCAGGGTGGCGGCGCCGCCGCACAGATAGATGTAGGGAATCTGGTCGGCGCGCAGCCCGGCGTTGGCCGTCATGTAGATGGTGACGTACGGAATCACCGTGAAACCCGCCGACATGAGCAGCGCCGAAAACAGCAATGCCTTCTGGTGCTCGCGGTCGCCCAGGACTTGCGCGATCGCGACGAACGCCGGCGGCCGCTCCGCTTGCAGGTGTGCATTCAGCCGCGGCATCGTCACCGCCGCGAACACGGCAAACAGGGCGCTGAGCGCGGCGATGCCGATGAAGGGGACCTGCCAGCTGAAATGCGCGGCGAGGAACAGCCCCGCCGGCACGCCGGCCACCGTGGACACCGAGAACGAGGTCATGACCAGCGCCATGGCCCGGCCCCGCCGCTCGAACGGGATGCTGTCGGCGATGATGGTTTGGCACAGCGCCGAGAGCACGCCACCGAACAGCCCGGCCGCGATGCGCGCCACCATCAGCCAGGAGTAGCCCGGCGCCAGCCCGCAGGCCAGGGTCGCCAGCGCGAACAGGGAATACAGCACCAGCAGCAGGCGCTTGCGGCCGAAGCGGTCGATGTAAGTGCTCGCCACCAGTCCCGAGGCGCCTGCAGCCAGCGTGTAGGCGGAGACGAGCAGGCCGAACTGCGCTTCGGTGATCTGGAACAGGGTGGTGAACTGGGGCCCCAGCGGCATCATGATCATGAAGTCCATGATGTGCGTCAGCTGGATGCCGGCCAGCGTGAGCAGCAGCCACAGCTCGCGGCGGGGAGAGAGGGGTTCGGGCACGCGCCATGATGCCGGAAACGAAAGAGGCGGCCCTGGGAGCCGCCTCTTGACCACCTTCGGTGGTGCGAGCCTAGCGGGTGGGCCAGGCGCTCATGCGGTTGGCGTACCGGCTCCAGTCGGCGCAGCCGCGTGCCCGCGGGTGGGCTTGGGCGCCGGGCCGCTCGAGATTGGCATGCTCGACACGGTCGCCCTGCGGCTTGTCGCGGGGACTGTCGGAGAAGCGGTTGGACATCTTGGGTTCACGGAACATGGTGGAACTCCGGTGCGCGGCGATCAGCTGCCGCTCTCATTGCTGGGATTTTTGGGGCCGTCCTGGGGGACGGGGCGCGCGGCATAGCGGCTCAGGAACGGCCAGGCATGGGCCGAGCGGCCACGCTGGCCGTCCAACGCAGCGGGCTTGCCGTCGTTGGCCGTCGGCCGCCAGCCGCTGCGGCTGGCGTTCGGGTCGTTCGCTAGCTGGATCATGAACAGGAACTCCTTGGGATCCCGGCGGGCCGGGGGACCAGGTCAATGTAGGGGCCCGGACTCATCGGCGCTGTCGGACGCGTCGGCCCGCCGGTGTAGGACGCCTCCTGCTTGAGCCATGGTGCGGGGACGGCGGAGAGGCTCCGTGCGGCGGCCAAGAATCGACCATGCCCCTGACGATCCGACGCAACGGCCTGCGCTCTCCGCACCTCCCCCACAGCCCGCGGGTACTGCTTCTGGTGGACTTCATCACCATGCTGGATTTCCCGGGTTCGGAAAGGCTTGCCGGCCCCGCGCTCGCGGCGGCCCGCGCCACGGCTGAGCTCAAGCAGCGGCTGGCCGCCGAAGGCGTGGCCACGATCTACGCCAACGACAACTACGGGATCTGGCAGTCGGACTTTCACAGTCTCGTGTCCACCTGCCTGGGCCTGCGGGGGGAGCCCGGCGAGATTGCCCGCCTGCTGTACCCGCAGGCGGCAGACCTCACCATCCTCAAACCGCGGCATTCGGCTTTCTACGCCTCGCCGCTGGAACTGCTGCTGGCGGAGATGGACACCACCGAACTGGTGATCTGCGGCCTGGCCACCGACATGTGCGTGCAGCTCACGGCCGCGGATGCGTTCCTGCGCGAGTTCAAGACCTGGGTCCCGGCCGATTGCACCGCGGCCCAGACCGAAGACGCCAAGGCCACCGCCCTCGCGTACATGGGATCCGTCCTGAAGTGCGACGTGAGGCCGGCGGGCGCGTGCGACGTGAGGCCGGCGGGCGCACCGCAGCCGGCCTGAACGCCCCCGCCCCTGCCAGGAACTGCTGGCGTTCGTCACCGGTCGCGCGGCATAATCGCGCGTCCTCATGACCGGAGAGCGCTCCTTGGAAGCCAGCCCTAGTCGGTAGCTTTCAACTCCCCTTGCATCGGAGTTGAAAGCTTTCAGCCGCAACACCACGCCGATGCACCACCCCAAGGGAGTGAGCCATGCTCAACATCTTCACGCTCGCGAACGGGCGGCTCTTCCAGGAAGAGATCGAGTCCCTCGAGGAGCTCTCCAGGTTCCAGCCGATCTGGGTCGACCTGGAGTCCCCCACGCTGGAAGAAAAGCGCTGGGTCAAGCAGTACTACGGCCTGTCCATCCCCGAGGACGCCATGGACGAGGACATCGAGGAGTCCGCCCGCTTCTACGAGGAAGACAACGGCGAACTCCACATCCGCTCCGACTTCCTGATCGCCGACGAGGACGAGCCGCGCGCGGTGCGCGTCGCGTTCATCCTCAACCTGGTCAACGACGCGCTCAAGAGCAAGGGCGTGCTGTTCTCCATCCACGACGAGGACGTGCCGGTGTTCCGGCTGCTGCGCCTGCGCGCGCGGCGCGCGCCGGGGCTGATCGAGGACGCCAAGGAGGTGCTGCTCAAGCTGTTCGACGCCGACGCCGAATACTCCGCCGACACGCTGGAAGGCATCTACGACGAGCTGGAGAAGGTGAGCAAGCAGGTGCTGTCCGGCGAAGTGACCGACACGCTGGCCGGCGAGGTGCTGGGCGACATCGCGCGGCAGGAAGACCTGAACGGGCGCATCCGCCGCAACGTGATGGACACGCGGCGCGCGGTGAGCTTCATGATGCGCAGCCGCATGCTGTCGGCCGGGCAGTTCGAGGAAGCGCGGCAGATCCTGCGCGACATCGAATCGCTGGACAACCACACGGCCTTCCTGTTCGACAAGATCAACTTCCTGATGGACGCCACCGTCGGCTTCATCAACATCAACCAGAACAAGATCATCAAGATCTTCTCGGTGGCCAGCGTGGCGCTGCTGCCGCCGACGCTGATCGCCAGCTTGTACGGCATGAACTTCCGCTTCATGCCGGAGCTGGAATGGCGAGGCGGCTACCCGTTCGCGCTGACGCTGATGGTGGCGTCCGCGCTGGTGCCGATGTGGTACTTCCGCAAGCGCGGCTGGTTGCGCTAAGGGTTCAGGCCAGCAGCGCCTGCACGATCGCCGCCGACTGCCGGCTGGCGACTGCCTCGATGAACTGCAGGAAGTCCCCCGTGGCTTCATCGTCGGCGCGATCCGAAATCGTTCGCACCGCGGCGTACGCCACGCCGTAGTCATGGCAGACCTGCGCGATCGCGGCCCCCTCCATCTCCACGGCCAGCGCGTCCGGCAAGGCCTGCTGCAGGGCCCGGCTTTCCTGCGAGGTCGAGACGAAGCGGTCCCCGCTGATGACCAGGCCCCGATGGAGCTTGGCTGACGGCAGCGCCTGGCGCACGGCTGCCGCCAATCGGTCCGACAAGGCCACGTCCGTGGCGAACCGGCTCTTGCCGTACAGCGGCACCTCGTGGCGGGGGAAGATCGGCGAAGCGTCCAGGTCGTGCTGCAGGAAGCTGTCCGCCACCACGACATCGCCGCGCTCGACGCCCGGCGCGAGCCCGCCGGCGACGCCGGTGAAGACGATGCGGTCGACGCCGAACCGCTCGATGAGCGCGGTGGCCGTCGTCGCGGCAGCGACCTTCCCGATGCGTGAGAGCACGATCACCACCTGCTGGCCGTGCAGGCCGCCGAGCCAGAACTCGCGTCCGGCGGCCATCTGCTTGCGCTCGCAGGGCATCAGGGCCAGCACCGCGGCCAGCTCCTGGTGCATCGCGGCGACGATGGCGAGCGTCATCCCGAGGACAAGGCCGTCTGCGGCCTTGTTTTGCCCTTAGCGCTTGTCGCGCAGCTCCCGGCGCAGGATCTTGCCCACCGGCGTCTTGGGCAGGTCGGTGCGGAACTCGACCACCTTGGGCTGCTTGTAGCCGGTGAGGTTGGCGCGGCAGTACTCGCGCACCTTCTCCTCGGTCAGGCCCTGGTCCTTCTTGACGATCACCAGCTTCACCGCTTCGCCGGTCTTCTCGTCCGCCACGCCGACCACGGCGCATTCGAGCACGCCCTCGAGCTTGGCCACCACGTCCTCGACCTCGTTCGGGTAGACATTGAAGCCGGAGACCAGCACCATGTCCTTCTTGCGGTCCACGATCTTGAAGTAGCCGCGCTCGTCCATGATGCCGACGTCGCCCGTCTTGAAGTAACCGTCGGCGGTCATGACCTTGGCCGTCTCGTCGGGACGCTGCCAGTATCCCGCCATCACCTGCGGCCCCTTGATCGCGATCTCGCCCGGCTGGCCCATGGGGACTTCGTTGCCGTCGTCGTCGATGCACTTCATCCACGTGTTCGGCAGCGGCACGCCGATGGTGCCGGTGTACTCCTTGCTGGTGGTCGGGTTGCAGCTGGCCGACGGCGAGGTCTCCGACAGGCCATACCCCTCGCAGATCGGGCAGCCGGTCTTCTCCAGCCAGAGCTTGGCCACGGCGCCTTGCACCGCCATGCCGCCGCCCACGGAGTTCTTGAGGTTGCTCCAGTTCACGGTGTTGAAATCGGGGTGATTGGCCAGCCCGTTGAACAGCGTATTGACCGCCGGAAAGCTGTGGAAGGTTTCCTTGGACAGCGTCTTGAGCACCGCCGGCAGGTCGCGCGGGTTGGGGATCAAGATCAGCTTGCCGCCGGTGCGCATGGACAGCAGCATCCCCGCGGTGAACGCGAAGATGTGATAGAGCGGCAGCGCGCAGACCCCGGTGGGCTGCTGCCCCGCCGGCACCGTCTTCATCACCGGATCGTTCCAGGCCTCGGACTGCAGCGTGTTGGCGATCAGGTTGCGGTGCAGCAGCACCGCACCCTTGGAAACGCCCGTGGTGCCGCCGGTGTACTGCAGCACCGCCACGTCGTCCGGCTTGATCTCGTGCTGCTTGAGCGTGCCGCGCGTGCCCTGGGCCACCGCCTCGTTGAAGCGCACCGCGCCCGGCAGGCTGTAGGCCGGCACCATCTTCTTGACGTTGCGCACCACGTAGTTGACCAGCGCTCCCTTGAGCGTGCCGAGCTGGTCGCCCATGGCCGCTAGCACCACGTGCTTGACCGGCGTGTTGGCGATGCACTGCTGCAGGGTGTTGGCGAAGTTCTCGATGATCACGATGGCCTTCGCGCCGGAGTCCTTGAGCTGGTGCTCGAGTTCGCGCGGGGTGTAGAGCGGGTTGACGTTGACCACCACCAGCCCGGCGCGCAGGATGGCCGCCACGGCCACCGGATACTGCGGCACGTTGGGCATCATGATCGCCACCCGGTCGCCCTTGGCCAGGCCCAGCCCCTGCAGGTAGGCGGCAAACGCGCGGCTCAGGGAATCGGTCTGGGCGAAGGTGACTTCCTTGCCCATGAAGCTGTACGCGGGCCGCGCTGCGTACTTCTGGAACGCCTCTTCGACCAGTTGCACCAGCGAGGTGTATTGCGAGGCGTCGATGTCGGCCGGCACGCCGGGCGGGTAAGCGGCAAGCCAGGGGCGGTTGTCGTTCATTCTTGTCTTCTCCAGTGGGCGGGAAAAAGGGCCTCGCGGATTCTCCGGCGGGGCCCCCGCACGGGAGTTTGTGTTTTCCCTATGGTTGCGAAGAGGCAGCCCTCTAATTCAAGCGGCCTTGAGCGCGGCCAGCACCTCGTCGAGCATCTTCTTGGCGTCGCCGAACAGCATGCGGTTGTTGTCCTTGTAGAACAGCGGGTTGTCCACGCCCGCATAGCCCGAGGCCATGCTGCGCTTCATCACGATCGAGGTCTTGGCCTTCCACACTTCCAGCACCGGCATGCCGGCGATGGGGCTGGCCGGGTCGTCCTGCGCAGCGGGGTTCACGATGTCGTTGGCCCCGATCACCATGGCGACGTCGGTGCCGGGGAAATCGTCGTTGAGTTCGTCCATCTCCAGCACGATGTCGTACGGCACCTTGGCTTCTGCCAGCAGCACGTTCATGTGGCCGGGCATGCGGCCCGCCACCGGGTGGATGCCGAACCGGATGTTCACGCCCTTCTCGCGCAGGTGCCTGGTGATCTCGTAGACCGTGTGCTGCGCCTGGGCCACCGCCATCCCGTAGCCGGGAACGATGATCACGCTCTTGGCTTCCTTCAGGAGTTCGGCGGTTTCCTGCGCGCTGACGGACACCACTTCGCCGGCCGGTTGCGCCGCCTCGCCCTTGGCGGCGGGTGCACCGGCGCCGCCGCCGAAGCCGCCCGCGATCACGCTGATGAAGTTGCGGTTCATCGCGCGGCACATGATGTACGACAGGATCGCGCCGGAGGAGCCGACCAGCGCGCCGACCACGATCAGCAGGTCGTTGGAGAGCATGAAGCCGGTGGCCGCCGCCGCCCAGCCCGAGTAGCTGTTCAGCATGGAGACCACCACCGGCATGTCGGCGCCGCCGATCGCCATCACCATGTGGATGCCGAACAGCAGCGCGATCGCCGTCATCACCAGCAGCGGCACCATGCCCGCCCGGATGTCCGGCGCGTTGATGAATTCGCGGCCGCACCAGATCACCACCAGCAAGCCGGCCAGGTTGAGCCAATGGCGCGCCGGCAGCAGCAGGGGCTTGCCGCCGATCCTGCCGTTCAGCTTGCCGAACGCGACGAGCGAGCCCGAGAACGTCACGGCGCCGATCAGGATGCCGACGTAGATCTCCAGCTCGTGGATGGTCTTCTCGGCGCCGCTCAGCGGATGCGACGTATCGATGTAGCTGGCGAAGCCGACCAGGCACGCGGCCAGGCCGACCAGGCTGTGCATCAGCGCCACCAGCTCGGGCATCTGCGTCATCTTCACGACCCGTGCCGCATACAGGCCGATGGCGCCTCCGGCCACGAGGGCGGCGACGATCCACGGCAGGCCCGCCGCCGATACGCGTGGCCCGAACACCGTGGCCAGCACGGCCAGGGCCATGCCGACCATCCCGAACAGGTTGCCGCGCCGCGCGGTCTCCGGGTTGGACAGGCCGCCCAGGCTGAGGATGAAGAGGATGATGGCGCCGATGTAGGCGCCGGTTGCCAGGTTTGCGGACATGATCTGAAGATTCCTACTTGCGGAACATGGCCAGCATGCGCTGCGTCACGGCGAAACCGCCGAACATGTTGACAGCAGTGAGCACGATGCCGCCGAAGGCCAGCAGGCGGATCCACGGGTCGGGCGCCGCGCCGCCGGCCAGGGGCGGCGCGATCTGCACCAGGGCGCCGATGGCGATGATGCTGGAGATCGCATTGGTCACGCTCATCAGCGGGGTGTGCAGCGCGGGCGTCACGTTCCACACCACCATGTAGCCGACGAAGCAGGCCAGCACGAACACCGTGAAGTGGCCGAGGAAGGCGGTGGGCGCGTTGGCGCCGACGAACCAGAACACGGCCGCGAGGATGCCGAACATGATGGCCAGCTTGCTGTTGGACATCGGTTCGCCGGGGGCGCCGTGGCCGTGGCCCTTTTTTGCGGCAGGCGCGGCGGCAGCGGCCTTGGGCGCGGCCGGGGCGGCGGCAGCCTTGAGCGGCGGGGCCGGCCAGGTGATGGCGCCGTCCTTGACCACCGTCAGGCCGCGGATGGCGTCGTCGTCCATGTTGACGTCGATCACGCCGTCCTTGTTCTTGCACAACTCCTCGGTCAGGCGGAACAGGTTGGTGGCATACAGCGTCGAGGACTGGCGCGAGAGCCGGCTCACCAGGTCGGTGTAGCCGACGATGGTCACGCCGTGCTTGACCACGGCCTGGCCGGGCTCGGTCAGCTCGCAGTTGCCGCCCTGCTCGGCCGCCATGTCGACGATCACGCTGCCGGGCTTCATGCTCCGCACCATCTCGGCGGTAATCAGCCGGGGCGCGGGCTTGCCGGGAATCAGGGCGGTGGTGATGATGATGTCCACCTCCCGGGCCTGCCTGGCATACATCTCGCGCTGGGCCTGCTGGAAGCCTTCGCTCATGACCTTGGCGTAGCCGCCGCCGCCCGAGCCTTCTTCCTCGTAGTCGACCTTGACGAATTCCCCGCCCAGGGACACGACCTGGTCGGCCACTTCCGCGCGGGTGTCGTTGGCCCGCACGATGGCGCCCAGGCCAGCGGCCGTGCCGATCGCCGCCAGGCCGGCGACACCGGCGCCCGCGATGAACACCTTGGCCGGCGGCACCTTGCCGGCGGCCGTGATCTGGCCATTGAAGAACCGGCCGAAGGCATGGGCGGCCTCGATGACGGCGCGGTAGCCGGCGACGCCCGCCTGCGAGGTCAACGCGTCCATCTTCTGGGCGCGCGACAACGTGCGCGGCAACGCGTCGATGGCCAGCACGGTGGCCTTTTTCGCGGCCAGCTGCTGCATCAGTTCGGGGTTCTGTGCCGGCCAGATGAAGCCGATGAGCGTGCCGCCTTCGCGCAGCAGGCCCGCTTCCTGCGGGGTCGGGGGGCGCACCTTGTAGACCGCGTCGGCCCCGGCCCAGAGGTCCGCCGCGGTCGGGGCGATGCTGGCGCCGGCGGCGCGGTAGGCGTCATCGCCGAAGTTGGCGCCCTCGCCGGCGCCGCTTTCCACCGCCACCGAGAAGCCCAGCTTCACCAGCTTCTCCACCACGTCCGGTACCGTGGCCACACGCCGCTCGCCCGGCGCCGTTTCCCTGGGAACCCCGATCAGCCAGGATTTCCTGCCGGCAAGGGGGGTTTCACCCGCCGAAGTCTGGGCGAGTACGCCTGTTTCCATGGGGGTATCTCCTCGCGCTGCGCACGGTTGTAAGAATTGCTGACCGCGAGCTTACATGAAGATCAAGTAGGCTCCCGTCCCCCCTTTCCATCCTGTTCCACGTTGCGCCCCCCCTTCCTGCTTGCGCTGTCGGCCTTGCTGCACCTGTACATCGGTGCCCGGCTTCTGCCCGGATGGCCGGGCCTGTGGCCGCCTGCGCTGCTGGCGGCCTGGCTGGTCGCCTCGGCGGTCTTCGTGCCGGTCGGCCTGATGGCGCGCCGGCTCACACCGGCGCCGCTGTCGGACCGGCTGGCGTGGATCGGCTTCCTGTTCCTGGGACTGTTCTCGTCCCTGTTCGTTCTGACCCTGCTGCGCGACGCCCTGCTGCTGGTGGCTGCCTTGCTGGCCCTGCTGGTCCCGGGCTGGAGCGGGACCGGCCTGGCGGAGCAGACCGCGCTCGGCGTGCCGCTGCTGGCGCTTTCGCTTTCTGCCCTGGGCCTGCTGAACGCGCGCCGCACCGCCCGTGTCGTCGAGGTGGAGATCCCGATCGAAGGGCTGCCGGCGGCGCTGCACGGCTTCGCCATCGCGCAGATCAGCGACATCCACGTCGGGCCGACCATCCGCAAGGCTTACCTGGAAGGCATCGTCGGGGCGGTGAATGCGCTCGACGCCGACCTGGTGGCGATCACCGGGGACCTGGTCGACGGGCCCGTGCATGAGCTGGCCGGCCACGTGGCGGCGTTGCAGGGCCTGCGTTCGCGCCACGGGAGCTTTTTCGTGACCGGCAACCACGAGTACTACTCCGGCGCGGCGCCCTGGCTAATCGAATTGCGGCGGCTGGGTGTGCGCGTCCTGCTGAACGAGCACGTGGTCATCGAACGCGGCGGCGCCGCGCTGGTGCTGGCCGGCGTGCCGGACTACATGGCGCACCACTTCAACCCGGCCCATCAAAGCGACCCGGTCGCGGCCCTGCGCGGCGCGCCGGCCACGGCAGCCGTCAAGGTCCTGCTGGCGCACCAGCCGCGCAGCGCAGCCGCAGCCGCAGCGGCCGGGTTCGACCTGCAGGTGTCCGGGCACACGCACGGCGGCCAGTTCCTGCCCTGGAACCTGTTCGTCCGCTTCCAGCAGCCGTTCACGGCCGGGCTGCACCGGGTCGGGCGGCTATGGGTCTACGTGAGCCGCGGCACCGGCTACTGGGGACCGCCCAAGCGGGTGGGCGCGCCGTCCGAAATCACTAGGCTCAGGCTGATTCCAGCCTGAGCTGGCGCTGGTCCTACAAGGAGCCGAGGTGCCGTCCGACGCGGATGAGCTGGCCCGGGGCCAAAAACTGCCCGTATGCCACGCCCAGCATTCCTCTCCTCACCGCTCACGGGCGCCCGTGCCAACGGCGTCTTCTACCTCGGCGCGGCGCGTTGCCGCCGCAAGTTCGAGCTCTATTACCCCGACGGCTTCCAGGACGACACCTACCTGGTGGCCGAGCGCTCCTACAAGGAGCGCGCCCACCTGGAATGGCAGGCTGAACTGGGTCCCGCCGCCTTTCGCAAGCTGCTGGCCCGCGGCGAGTTCCGCCAGATCGCCGATGCCGCCATCCGCATCGAGTCGCGCACCAACCTGCTGTTCTCGTTCGAGAAGATGGCCTTGCGCGATGCGCTCAAGACGCCCGCCGGCGCCCGCCTGTTCGCGCACGAGCTCTACGCTTTCCTGTACGGCCGCGGCTCGCCGCAGCGCAAGTTCGAGGACTGGGTCCAGGCCGTGTCCGAACTGCCGCGCCTGAACGCCAAGGTGCTGACCTGGCCCCTGGTGACCGTGTTCGGCTTCATCGCCCGCCCCGACAAGCACCTGTTCCTCAAGCCGCGCGTGACGCGCAAGGCGGCCCGGGACTACGGCTTCGATTTCGGCTACCGCAGCGAGCCGTGCTGGCCCGTGTACCAGGGCCTGCTCACCTTCGGTGCCATCGTCCGGCGCGACCTGGACCGCAAGCCGGGGTTCAAGGCCCGCGACAACATGGACATCCAGTCCTTCATCTGGGTCCAGGGGTCGGAAGAGTACGAGCCCTGAGGCAGCTGAAGAACTCCTGCGCCAGCGGCAGCGCATTCAGCAGCACGGCCGCCGCGAAGCCCGACGCCAGGTAGGCCGGCGGCAGCGGCTCGCGTTTGGCGCGCAGCGCGAAGTCGGCCATCGCCGGGCCCCAGGCCATCACCGCCAGCAGCGCCAGCGACACCAGCGGCAGCAGCTCCAGGAAACTGTGCACCATCTGCTCGAACGGGCCGACGCGGCGCAGCGGCGTGGTGTAGTGCAGGTCCCAATAGACGGTGAGTTCGTGCATCACGAACACCGCCGCCACGATCAGCAGCACGGCGGCGTTCACTTCGAGGAAGGCCACCGCGAGCATGCCGACACCGACCTGCGCGAACATCAGCAGGTGCAGCAGGTTCTCTTTGAGGCCGCTGGTGGTGGCGATCTGCGTGCGGCGGTGGCAGGCCCAGTCGGCCAGGCCGCACGCGACCCACAGCGGAAACACGGCGTACATGAGCAGCAGGCGGGCGGGTTCGGCCATGGCCTCAGGGTGCGAACTGTTCCAAGGCGATCGGCAGCGCGGCGAGCAGCCCGAGCACAGCGGTGATAGCGGCACGGCGAAGCGGGAAGGTCGTTTGCATGCTCATCGAGCGAGGCCAGTGACACCGCATTGTGTCCCATCCGGTGCTGGCCGCCTCCCATAATCAGGCGCATGGACATCCGTTGGAAACCCAGTGTCACCGTGGCGGCGGTCATCGAGCGCGAGGGCCGCTTCCTGCTGGTGGAAGAAGAGACCGCCCGCGGCCTGATGCTGAACAACCCGGCCGGCCATCTGGACCCCGGCGAGTCGCCGGCCGAGGGTTGCGCGCGCGAGGCGCTGGAGGAGACAGCGCACCGGTTCACGCCGACCGCGCTGCTGGGCGTGTACCTGGCGCGGTCGCGGTCGGCCAGCGGCGAGGACGTCACCTACCTCAGATTCGCGTTCTGCGGCGAACTGGGCGAGCGCGAAGCGGGCCGGGCGCTGGACACCGGCATCGTGCGCACGCTGTGGCTCACGCCCGACGAGTTGCGCGCCAGCGCCCCGCGCCACCGCAGTCCCCTGGTGCTGCGCTGCATGGCGGACTACCTGGCCGGCGTGCGGTATCCGCTGGGCGCCGTGCAGACGGAGCGCAGCGTCTACGCTTCGCTATAGCTGCAATTGCATCAGGTCAAGGGTTCCTCGGGATAATCGCGCACATGGATGCGAAGGCCAGGGTGGTGGTGGGCTTGAGCGGAGGCGTGGACTCCGCCGTCACCGCGCACCTGCTCAAGGCGCAGGGCCACGAGGTGGTGGGCATCTTCATGAAGAACTGGGAGGATGACGACCGGCCGGCAGGGTCGAGCGACGACTCCCCGCAATACTGCTCGTCGAACCAGGATTTCGTCGATGCCGCCGCGGTGGCCGACGTGCTCGGCATCGAGATCGAGCACGTCAACTTCGCGGCCGAGTACAAGGACCGGGTCTTCGCCGAGTTCCTGCGCGAGTACCAGGCCGGGCGCACGCCCAACCCCGACGTGCTGTGCAACGCCGAGATCAAGTTCAAGGCCTTCCTGGACCACGCGATGCGGCTGGGCGCAGAAAAGATCGCCACCGGCCACTATGCGCGGGTGCGGGAGCGCGGCGGGCGCTTCGAACTGCTCAAGGGCCTGGACGAGACCAAGGACCAGAGCTACTTCCTGCACCGCCTGAACCAGGCCCAGCTGTCGAAAACCCTGTTCCCGGTCGGTGAGCTGCGCAAGACCGAGGTGCGGCGCATCGCCGATGAGATCGGCCTGCCCAACGCCAGGAAGAAGGATTCGACCGGCATCTGCTTCATCGGCGAGCGGCCGTTCCGCGAGTTCCTCAACCGGTACATCAGCAAGGAACCGGGGCCGATCAAGGACGAGCGCGGCCGCACCCTCGGGCGGCACGAAGGCCTGAGCTTCTACACGCTGGGGCAGCGGCAGGGGCTGGGCATCGGCGGCGTCAAGGAAAAAGGGGCCCAGCGTGGCGGCGGCGAGCACGCACCCTGGTTCGTCGCGCGCAAGGACGTGGAGAAGAACACGCTGTGGGTGGTGCAGGGCCATGACCATCCCTGGCTGCTGTCGTGGGCGTTGGCGGCGGACGACGTGAGCTGGATTGCCGGGGAGCCGCCGGCGCCGGGAACCTACGGCGCCAAGACCCGCTACCGGCAGGCCGATGCGGCTTGCACGCTAGCGGCGGGCGCCGGCGGCTTCAGCCTGGACTTCGACGAGCCGCAGTGGGCGGTGACCCCCGGCCAGTCGGCGGTGGTCTATGACGGCGAAATCTGCCTGGGTGGCGGCGTAATCGCCTCCACCGTGCCTTTTGTAGAAGAAAAAGGCCTGCAGCCCGCCACCGCTGGACGCTGATTGCTACCTTTTCAGGAGCGGCAGCTCCACCAGCCGGGCCTGGACGCTGCCGCCGCTGTCCACCCACAGCTCCCCCACCGACACCGGCAGCGTGAAGCGGCGCGGTCCGGCGCTGCCGGGGTTGACGTACAGCACGCCACCCGCTTCGCGCGCCAGCGGCTTGTGCGAGTGGCCGCTGACCACCACGCGAACGCCGGGCGGCAGCCCTCCGCGTTTCAGGTCATTCAGGTCATGCAGCACATAAATCGTCACGCCGGCCAGGATGACCAGCTCCGTCTCGTGGATCGGCTCGGCCCAGTGGCCTGTGTCGTTGTTGCCGCGCACGGCAGTCACCGGCGCGATGCGGGCCAGCTGCGCCAGGATGTCCGCGCCCACGATGTCGCCGGCATGCACGATGTGGTCGCTGCCTTGCAGGAAGGCGATCGCCTCCGGCCGCAGCAAGCCGTGCGTGTCCGAGATCAGGCCGATGCGCATGCCGGTGCGGCCCTTACTCGCACAGCTTCTTCAGTTCGGCCAGTGCCTTGGGCCAGGCCTCGCGCATGAACTGTTCGTACTCGGGCGTGGAGTCCATCTCCACTTGCACCTCGGTGCCGCCGGCCTTGTCGACGAAGCGGTAGTTCTCGTACGCCGGGAACCAGGCCTTCGCTTCGGCGCTGTCGAAGTCTTCGGCGCCATCCTTGATCATGCCGATGTGCCGCAGCGAGACGAACTCCCCCGGCCGGTTCTCCACGACCTCGGCGACCATGCCCATCTGCCCGCCGGGCGTGAGGAACCGCACACGCTGCCCCTGGTCCCACGAGCCCTCGTAGTAGGAGCCTTCGTGGAACGGCGCGGTCCACGTGCGGTAGCTCTCCGGCGCGAGCATGAGCTCCCAGACCTGGCGGCGCGGGGCGTTGATCTGCGTGCTGAAGTTCAGCTTCTTGTGCATGGCGGTGGGCCTTTCTTCCCGGCAAACTAGAAGCATCGCGCCGCCGGGCGGCGACGTGTCTGACAAACCGTAACAGCGCCTCGCCCGGCGTCCGCTCACCAGGTGCCGAGCGCGCGGTCCCAGTCTGCCAGGTACGCCGGCTTGTCGCCGCCCGCGCCGTCGACAAAGCGCGCCGGCGGCAAGGTGAGCCTGCCCTGTTTGAACTTCATCTTGACCAACACGTCGGCGTGCCGCTCGCCGCCCCGCCAGAAGCTGTGCGAGAACCAGGCGCATTTGGCGTCTGCGTACACGACGGTGCTTTCCACCCGCACCCGGCTGAACATCGGCAGCGGCCGGCTGAACCGCACCAGCTGCGCCAGGTTGACGAACTGCACCTTGCCGCGCACCAGCGTCATCAGCAGCCGGGTCTTGACCAGGTAGTCCGCCTGCGCCGCTTCCGCCAGCTGCAGGTAGCGATCGCTCTTGAGGATGCGAAAGCCGGTGTCCCAGGGCGTGACCCAGAAATGGCAGGTCGTCACCGGCCGCGCGTGGGTCGTGCGCGGCGCGAACAGCGCCAGCAGCAGGGCGATGAGGTTCCTCAGCAAGCCTGCCATGGGCCTACGCCTGGTGGCAGGCCACGCACAGCTTGTTGCCGTCGGCGTCGCGGAAGTAGGCGCCGTAGTAGTGCTGGTGGTACTCGGGCCGCAGGCCCGGCGCTCCTTCGGAAGTGCCGCCGTGGGCCAGCGCCACCGCGTACGCCTCGTCCACGCGGGCACGCGTGTCCGCCAGGAAAGCCGCCATCGGGCCGTTGCCCGGCTGCGGCGGCTGCCCGTCGTACGGCCGGCCGATCAGGAAGAGCGGCCGCGGCCCGGGACTGGATTGCCAGCCGGCCCAGGGGCGTTGCGGCTCACAGAACCGCTGCTGGATCCCCAACGCGGTCATCAGCGGGTTGTAGAAGGCCAGGGCGCGACCGAAATCGCTGACGCCGACAAAGATGTGCGAGAACATGTCGCCCTTACTTGTTGCGGTCGGCCGGGTGGTTGACGCCGTCGCTGGTGGGCACCGGCCCGAGGTCGAACGGGTTCACACCTTCCAGGCAACCGACGTTGTAGCCGTACTCATCGCGACTGGAGCGGCGTTGGTGGTGCGTGTAGATGCCGCAATAGGCGCAGAAGTAGTGCTTGGCGATGTGGGTGTTGAATTGGTACAACCTGAGTGCGTCGTCGGCCCTGCAGGATCTTGAGCCCGGCCAGCGGGACGGAGGCGACGATGGCGCCGCGCCGCCGGCACATCGAACAGTCGCAGCGGCGCGGATCGACGATGCCGTCCGGCAATTCGAGTTCCAGCACGACGGCGCCGCAATGGCACGAAGCCACCTGCAGTCGGCTGACGAAGGACCCGTGTTGTATTCCGATTTGCTCCAAGATCACTACAACCAGGGTCGAGATTGCGATGGCTGCGCTGAGGACGTACGGAGTCGAGCCTCGCCCCAGTCGTACAAGCAGCCCGGTCACTGGGACTCCCACGAGGGCAACACCCGCCAGGGCCGAGTAACCGATCAGCACTACCGAAGACAGAACGTGCCGCCCTAGCTCTGGCCAGTAGCGCTCTGCGGGGATCTCCCATCGAGACAACGCGGTCTCTTGCGGAAGGTAGGCAATTGCGCCGGCTATCAGGATGCTCATTGCGAGCACTCCAAGATAGCCACCAACGAGCCGCCAACGGCTAAGCGGCCACCCTCCCTTCGCGAGCACTGACGTTGCAACTAGACCCGCGATGAACGCAAGCGCATACGGATGAAAAAGAAACTCGCGGCCCATGGCAATTTAACTTCGGCGTTGACCGGCGCACATGAGGCGAGTGCGCAAAGCGCGCGGATGCACGTGTGCTTCCGTATCGAACAACCTGTTAGGCCGAGGCTGGATAGCCACTAGAAAACCCGCGATATGCATGCCATGTACCCCACGAGGCGAGGGCAGAGACCGCTAGAAAGACAGTCTCCTGCCCCGAGACCGTCCCGTTGTCCAAGGAGGCTAGAAGCCAAAGCCCTGGGACTGCAATTGTCAGCCAGCGAAGTGCCGCATTCCCCCAGCGTGGCACGTGCCAGGCAGCCGCGAAGAGCAGGCCCACGAGAACAAGAAGCGCAGCCGCCAAGACGAAAGAAAGAGCACGGTCCGTCCAAGCGGCGCCCTCGGCCACGAGGGTTAAAGTAGCGAGCGTCAAAAACATCAGGTTAACGCCAGTAGCAGCACAAAGCGAGAGGTACCTCATTCCGCGGCCCAACGTTGGAGGTAACCGGCGACTGGTGACGAGGAGCCGCGCAGCGGCGGACGCCGCCAGGCGTCCGTGTTGACCGACCTGTCAGGCATCAGTCGCACCTTAGTCCATATCGCTTCTTGAATTGCGCCGCCTCTGAAGGTGGCTCCTTCGTCAGGAGGGCGCACGCAGTGAAGTTGCCCACCATTCGCCGCTCAGAGCCGTCAATGTAGACCCAGTCCGCAATCTGGTCTCGAAGGAACTCGATTCGCTCGCCAAACCTGTGCTTCTTGACAAGGCGAGGCTCGTTGTTGAGAGTCCCAGCGAACCGGCCTCCCTGCCGGGAGAAGGCATTCACCCAAAAAAACTCCGTGTTCTTCCCATCCGAAATGGCGACCTTCAACGCATAGTCGGACGTACCTTCTTTCGGACGGGCCGCAGCAGCAAGGAACTCATCAAGTGTCGCTCGGGCCTTTTGGAACGCTTCGCGCATGGCCGGTTCTTCGCCTGCCATATAAGCAATCTCGTCACGCGCTGCTCGGTCGAGAATTGACTGGCCGAATGCAGGCGCCGCGGCAAGCGAAGCAGTCGTAAACAACAGTAGTGCTCGAAAAAGCATGACGTGGATTCTGATGCCTAACGTGAAGGTAACCGGCGCCTTGCGCGCGGAAGGCGCGAAGCGCCGGGACGCCGCAAGGCGTCCGTGTCGACCGACATGCTATGTTGCATGCTACTTGACCCCCTCCAGGACCTCCCGCACAGATTCCCAACCGGGCTCGTCACGGGCAACGATTTTCATACTGATGGGAGGAAGTGAGTCAAAGTACTCGCGCAACGCCTTTGCATGCGCCGCTGCGTCCTCGACGTAGTAGTAGTGAGTCCGGCCGTCGTCCCCACTCCGTGTCATCGCGTGCACCCCGCCGACACCGATGATGCGATCCAACGCAGTGGAAAGGTCGCGAGCGCGGATCCACTCCTCTTCAGTGGGCAGTCCATTGGGCAAGGAGGCATAGCCCCACATCACGCGTAGTAGAAAGCGATACTTCGATCGTACTTCTTGGGAAGGCAACCGCGAGACGACAGAGACAATCTCTGGAGTGGCCCGGTTGGTTCGCTCGAGGACCATCCAGCTACCCTGGGCACTCGGGGGCGCACCTAAGGCTGCAAGCGAGCTACAGAGTAGCGCAAGTGTCCAGGTGGCGCGAACAAGTGTCTTCATGCGACATAACGTCAAGGTAACCGGCGACTTGCGCCAAGAGCCCTCAAAGCCGGCGGGCGCAGCAAGGCGCTCCGTGTTGACTGACCAGTTATGGCTTACTCATTTGCGTGCCTGCGAGTGCGGACCGTTAGCTTGCTTGAGCAAATGCCATACGTGCTTTGCGTGAAAGAAGAGCGCCACCACTCCCCCGATTATCAAAAACGGAACTGCAATGGCGATGATCGGTCGGAGCATCTGGACCTCGAAATACCCGCCGGCCACAGCCAAAACTGCCACGAGGCACACCGTTCCATCCAGCACTCGCAACCACCGTCGCCTGCCAGGCCCCGTCCCACGAGCGAGTTCTGGCTTTGCGGGATCAGCGCGGGCACCGCACTCCACGCACCGAAGTTGGGGCTGTAGCTCGGCGCCGCAGGCAGTGCATCGGTTCATTGCCATCTAACTTTGGAGTTGACCGGCGACCGGCGGAGAGGGCCGGAGCGAAGCGAAGAAGCGCCGCTGGGCGTCCGTGTCGAACGACCTGTTAGACCTCATTGCTGCTTGTTCTCCTGGCGAGATACTTGCGCACCCCTTCAGCGTTGTTGAAGGGAGCCGGTGACTCAAAGTTCAAAACCTCGTCTAGAGCCTCGTCCAGATTGGCATGATGATCTACCGCCGCTGGCACAAGAGAGTAGACACCGTTCTGCACCGAGAACCAGCCTCGCTTGTTCGGTACAGAGAACAATGGTTCTAGCGGGTTGCCGCGATCATCCCAGAACAGCCAGTCAGCGGCCTCGACATCTAAGCCTTCGCACGCAGCGACAGCCGCTGCCTCGCTCTCATAGGCGACCAACGTGCGCTCGTCGGTAGCTACGGCAAAGATCATGAGGTCTAACGTCGGCGCCCGGCCGGCGCGGGCTCGAGAACGATCTGGCGATTCGGCAAGCGTCAAAACGGAATATCGTCATCCATATCGTCGAACCCCGACGACGGCTTGGACGGCGCGGGACGCGCACCGCCCCCACCACCACCCGCCGGCGCACCCTGGCGCGCTGCCGGCGCGGGCGCGCGGCGCTGCTGGTAGCCGCCGCCACCGCCGCCTTCTTCATCGCCGCCGCCCGGGCCACCCATCCCCTCCCGGCTGCCCAGCAGCTGCAGCTCGGTGGCGATGATGTCCACGGTGTTCTTCTCGATGCCGTCCTGGCCGGTGTACTTGCCGTACTTCAGGCGCCCTTCCACGTAGATGGGGCGCCCCTTCTTGACGTATTCGCCGGCGATCTCGGCCAGGCGGTCGTAGAACGTGACGCGGTGCCACTGCGTGTCTTCGATCATTTCACCGCTGGTCTTGTCCTTGCGCTTGCTGGACGTGGCCACGCTGACGTTGGCCACGGCCTGGCCGGAGGGCAGGTAGCGGATTTCGGGGTCGCGGCCGCAGTTGCCGACGAGGATGACTTTGTTGACGGATGCCATGCCTGTGTTCCTTCGCAATAAAAGTGATTATGTCGCCTGCGCTTCGTCCGCCAGCACTTGCCTGGCGGACTGCGGGCGCGCCGGCGCGCGCATCGGCCAGGCCACCGCCAGCCAGAGGAACATCAAACCGGCGCAGGCGGCGAACAGGCCCTGCACTCCAACGTGCTGGGCCAGCCATCCGCCGACCGCCCCCCCTGCGAAAAAACCCAGGGATTGCAGGGTGTTGTACACGCCCAGGGCGGTGCCGCGGGCATGCGGCGGCGCCACGCGCGAGGCCAGGCTCGGCTGCGAGGCCTCCAGCACGTTGAAGCCGCAGAAGAACAGGAACAGCAGCAAAGCCAGGCCCAGGATGCCGGGCTGGGGCGCCACCAGCAGCAAGCCCAGCTGCACCAGGCCGATCAGGCCGACCGCGCCCAGGAACACCGCGCGCAGGTAGCCGCGCCGCTCCAGCGGGAACAGGATCAGGGCCATCACGCCGAACGAGGCCAGCACGGCAGGCAGGTACACCGCCCAATGGCTGTCCTTGCCCAGCCCGGCCTGCACCAGCAGCGCGGGGATGGCCACCCACATCGCCAGTTGCACCGCGTGCAGCACGAACACGCCCACATTCAGCCTCAGCAGCGCGGCATGGGCCAGGACCTCCCCGATCCGCCCGCGCGGCGCGTTCTTCTGCGCGGGCGGGGCCGGCGGCGTCCACCAGATGACCACGGCGATGCAGGCGAGGGCCAGCAGGCCGGTCAAGCCGAACAGGCCGGCCAGGCCGATGCGTGCCGACAGCAGCGGCGCCGCCACCAGCGACAGCGCGAACATCAGCCCGATGCTCGCGCCCACCATGGCCATGGCCTTGGTGCGCACCTCGTCGCGGGTCTGGTCGGCCAGCAGCGCCGTCACCGCCGCCGACACCGCCCCCGCGCCCTGCAGCGACCGCCCCACGATCAGCCACAGCAGGCTGTCGGCGGAGGCGGCCACGAAGCTGCCGCCCGCAAAGACCAGCAAGCCCAGCACGATCACGCGCTTGCGGCCGAAGCGGTCGGACGCCATGCCGAACGGGATCTGCAGCACCCCCTGGGTCAAGCCGTAGATGCCCATGGCCAGCCCGACCAGCGACGCGTCGTGCCCACCGGGGTACCGGGACGCCTCCAGCGCGAACACCGGCAGCACCAGGAAAAGGCCCAGCATCCGCGAGGCGAACACGGCGGCCAGCGACGCGCTGGAGCGGCGTTCGCCCGCGGTCATGCGGCTGGGGTCTGAGGAAGGCGGGAGAGCGGTCACGGGAATGAGGCAGGCAAGAGCAGGCGCGGGCATCGCCTGCGCGGCAAACCCCGCATTGTCAGCTATGGGCCCGGGCGGGGTGGCTGCGACCCGCGCTTGCCGGTCTATCATGCCGGGTTTCCCTCCACGGTCCGGCCTTGAACTCTTCTGCCGACGGCAAACACCTCGAGAACAGCGAGAGCGGCAAGTACCTTGCCGCGGCATTGGCGCACCAGCGGATATCGATCCGCGGCGCCCGCACGCACAACCTCAAGAACGTCGACCTGGACCTGCCGCGCAACCAGCTGGTGGTGATCACCGGCCTGTCGGGCTCGGGCAAGTCCTCGCTCGCCTTCGACACCTTGTACGCCGAGGGGCAGCGCCGCTACGTCGAGAGCCTGTCGGCCTATGCCCGGCAGTTCCTGCAGTTGATGGACAAGCCCGACGTGGACGTGATCGAGGGCCTGTCGCCCGCGATCTCGATCGAGCAGAAGGCCACCAGCCACAACCCGCGCTCCACCGTGGGCACCGTGACCGAAATCCACGACTACCTGCGGCTGCTGTTCGCCCGCGCCGGCACTCCCTACTGCCCTTTCCATCACCGGCCGCTGCAATCGCAGACCGTGTCGCAGATGGTGGATGCGGTGCTGGCCCTGCCCGAAGAAACGCGCCTGATGGTGCTGGCGCCGCTGGCGCGCGAACGCAAGGGCGAGTTCGTGGAAGTGTTCGCGCAAATGCAGGCGCAGGGCTATGTGCGGTTCCGGGTGGACGGCATCGCCTACGAATACGAGAACCTGCCCAAGCTCAAGAAGAACGAGAAGCACGACATCGACGTGGTGATCGACCGGCTGAAGGTGCGCCCGGAGATCCGCCAGCGCCTGGCCGAGAGCTTCGAGGCGGCGCTGCGGCTGGCCGACGGCCGCGCCATCGCCGCCGAGATGGACGGCGCGGACGGGAAGGCGGCGGGGGCCCCCACCCCCCCTCGAGAGCACCTGTTCAACGCCAAGTTCGCCTGCCCGGTCTGCAACTACTCGATCAGCGAACTCGAGCCGCGGCTGTTCTCCTTCAATTCCCCGGTCGGCGCTTGCCCGTCCTGCGACGGCCTGGGCCACATGGAGTTCTTCGACCCGCAACGCGTGGTCGCCTTCCCCTCGCTGTCGCTGGCATCGGGCGCCATCAAGGGCTGGGACCGCCGCAACGGCTATTACTTCAGCATGCTGGAAAGCCTGGCGCGGCACTACAGGTTCGACCTCGAGGCGCCGTTCGAAGACCTGGAGCTGCCGGTTCAGAACGCGATCCTGCACGGCTCGGGCGACGAGGAAATCAAGTTCAGCTACGTGATGGACTCGGGCAGCTTCGCCGGCAAGAAGCTGACCAAGAAGCACCCTTTCGAAGGGATCCTGCCGAACATGGCACGGCGCTACCGCGAGACCGATTCGGCCGCGGTGCGCGAGGAGCTGGCGCGCTTTCGCAGCATGCAGCCCTGCCCGGAATGCGAGGGCACCCGTCTGCGCAGCGAGGCGCGGCACGTGAAGTTTGGCGAAGGCGAGCAGGCGCGCACCATCTTCGAGATCAGCCGCGCCACGCTGCGCGAGTGCCTGGACTACTTCACCGGCCTTGAACTGCAGGGCGCCAAGGCCGAAATCGCCGACAAGGTGATCCGCGAGATCGGCAACCGGCTGCGCTTCCTGAACGACGTCGGCCTGAACTACCTCAGCCTGGACCGAAGCGCGGAAACGCTGTCGGGCGGCGAGTCGCAGCGCATCCGCCTGGCCTCGCAGATCGGTTCTGGGCTGACCGGCGTGATGTACGTGCTGGACGAGCCCAGCATCGGCCTGCACCAGCGCGACAACGACCGCCTGATCGGCACGCTCAAGCATCTGCGCGACATCGGCAACAGCGTCATCGTGGTCGAGCACGACGAAGACATGATCCGCGCCGCGGACCACGTGGTGGACATGGGTCCGGGCGCCGGCATCCACGGCGGACAGGTGATGGCGCAGGGCACGTACGAAGAAGTCAAGGCCACGGCGGCATCGCTCACCGGCCAGTACCTGTCGGGCGCCAAAAGCATTGCCGTGCCCCGCAGGCGCACGGCGCGCCTGCCGGTGGTGCGCACCACGCCCTCCGAGCCGCGCCCGGCGCGCTTCGCGCCCAGCCCTGCGGCCGAACGGCGTGCCGAGCGCGAGGCCCAGCACCTGGCGACGCTGGGCGAACTGCAGGAAATCCGCGTGATCGGAGCCAGCGGCCACAACCTGAAGAATGTCAGCGTCGGCTTTCCGGTGGGCCTGCTGACCTGCGTCACCGGCGTCTCCGGCTCCGGCAAATCGACGCTGGTGAACGACACCCTGTACGCGGCGGTGGCGCGCACCCTGTACCGCGCACACGAGGAGCCCGCCAGGCATGAAGCGATCGAGGGCATCGAGCACTTCGACAAGGTGATCAACGTCGACCAGTCCCCGATCGGCCGCACGCCGCGCAGCAACCCGGCCACCTACACCGGGCTGTTCACGCCGCTGCGCGAGCTGATGGCCGACACCACGGTGGCCAAGGAGCGCGGCTACGGACCGGGCCGCTTCTCGTTCAACGTGGCCGGCGGCCGCTGCGAGGCCTGCCAGGGCGACGGCGTGGTGAAGGTGGAGATGCACTTCCTGCCGGACGTCTACGTGCCGTGCGACGTCTGCAAAGGCCAGCGCTACAACCGCGAGACGCTGGAGGTGAACTGGAAGGGCCGCAACATCGCGCAGCTGCTGGACATGACGGTGGAGGATGCCCACGAGTTCCTCAAGCCCGTGCCCACCCTGGCCCGCAAGCTGCAGACCCTGCTGGACGTGGGCCTGTCGTACATCAAGCTGGGCCAGGCGGCGACCACGCTGTCGGGCGGCGAGGCGCAGCGCGTCAAGCTGGCCCTGGAGCTGTCCAAGCGCGACACCGGGCGCACGCTCTACATCCTGGACGAGCCGACCACCGGACTGCATTTCGCGGACATCGATTTGCTGCTCAAGGTGCTGCACCAGCTGCGCGACGCCGGCAACACCATCGTGGTGATCGAGCACAACCTGGACGTGATCAAGACCGCCGACTGGGTGATCGACATGGGCCCCGAGGGCGGTGACGGCGGCGGCACGGTGGTGGGCACCGGCACGCCGGAGGACATCGCCGCCAACGCGCAAAGCCACACGGGCCACTACCTCAAGCGCCTGCTGTAGGCTCGCGCCCCATGGATTCGGTCACACAACTGGCGCTCGGCGCCGCCGTGGGGGTCGCCACGCTGGGCCGCCGCACCGCGGTGTGGAAGGCGGCGCTGTGGGGTGGCATCGCCGGCACGCTGCCCGACCTGGACGCCCTGATCGACTACGGCGACGCCGTGGCGAACATGACCTACCACCGCACGGAGAGCCACAGCCTGTTCTGGCTGACGCTGGCCTCGCCCTTGCTCGCCGCGCTGGCGGCGCGGGTCCACGGCGAATGGGGCCAGTTCAGGCGCTGGTGGCTGGCGATCTGGCTGGCGCTGGTCACCCACCCGCTGCTGGACACGATGACGGTGTACGGCACCCAGCTGCTGCTGCCGTTCACCGACCACCCCTTGGGCGTCGGCAGCATCTTCATCATCGACCCGCTCTACACCGTGCCGTTGCTGGTGGGGGCGGCCGTGGCGCTGGCTCGCCCAGGAGATGCCGGCCTGCGGTGGAATGCGGCCGGCCTGGTGCTCTCCACCGCCTACCTGGCCTGGAGCGCCGCGGCGCAGTGGCAGGTGCGGGAAGTCGCGCAGGCCTCGCTGGCAGCCCAGGGCATCGCCGCCGAGCGGGTGCTGGTGACGCCCACGGCGTTCAACACCGTGCTGTGGCGCGTGGTGGCCGTGCGCGAGGGCGGCTACGAGGAAGGCTTCTACTCCCTGCTGGACTCGCAGCCGCGCATGCGGTTCGACAGCTTCGGCACCGACACCGCGCTCCACCGCGAACTGGCGGGGCTCTGGCCCGTGCAGCGCATGGCCTGGTTCAGCCATGGCTTCTTCCGCATGCACGCGCGCGACGGCGCTGCATTCATCACCGACCTGCGCATGGGCCAGGAGCCCCACTACGTGTTCAGCTTCCGGGTGGCGCAGCGCACATCCGAGGGCTGGAAAGCGGTGCCTGCGACGAACGCGGGCTCGCGCGGCGGCGACCTGGGCGCCGCCGTCCGATGGCTCTGGGCGCGCCTGCTGGGCAACGACCTGCCGCCGCCACGCTGAAGGCACGACGGCATGACCGCGCGCGACAAGTTCCTGCCCCGCGACCTGGCGGCCGCGCTGGCCATCGTCTTCATCTGGGGCAGCAACTTCCTGGCCATGAAGTTCGCCTTGCACGACTTCACGCCTTTTCAGCTGGGCGCGGCCCGCTATGTGCTCGCGGTGTTGCCGCTGGTGCTCTTCATCCGCCCGCCGCGCCTGCACTGGAAGTGGGTGGTGCTGTACGGGCTGCTGCAGGGCGTGGGCCAGTTCGGCTTCCTGTTCTGGGCGCTCCAGGTGGGCATGACCGCGGCATTGGCCTCGGTGCTGATGCAGACCCAGGTCTTTTTCACCGCGCTGCTCGGATTCGTGCTGTTGCGCGAGCGCGCCAACGGGCCGCTGCAGGTGGGGCTGGGCCTGGCCGCGCTGGGCCTGGTCTGCTTCGGCGCCAACTACGCCACGGCCGGCGGTGCCGCCGGGACCACGGCACTGGGATTCGCGCTCAACCTGGCGGCGGCAGCTTCCTGGGGGGCCTCGAACATCATCACGCGCAAGGCCCAGGCCGACAGCGGCGGCTTCGATCCGCTGGCGCTGGTGGTCTGGGCCAGCCTGGTGCCCATCGCTCCTTTCATGCTGCTGTCGCTGGCGTTCGACGATCCCGCGGCCCGGTGGAGATGGACCGCCGCGCCGGTGAGCAGCTGGCTGTCCGTGGTCTACCTGGGCTGGGTTGCCACCATCGCCGCCTACGGGATGTGGACCGGGCTGCTGAAGCGCTACCCCGCCAATCGCGTGGCGCCCTTCAGCCTGGGCGTGCCGCTGGTCGGGCTGGGCGCCGGCATGCTGGTGCTGGGGGAAACGGTCACGGCCTGGCAGTGGGCCGGCACCGGCCTGGTCATCGCAGCGCTCGCCGCGTTCCTGCTCGGCCCCCTGGTCATGAGCCAAATCGGCCGGCAGCCCCCATGACGCGGGCGCACCCAGCTATCGATTCAGTAGCGCAGGTCATTGCGCCAGAAAGCCGCCGTCCACCGGCAGCACGTGGCCGGTCACCATGGCCGCCGCCGGGCTGGCCAGGTACAGGATGGCATGGGCCACCTCCTGCGGCTGCGCCAGCCGGCGCAGCGGCGTCACCGCCTGGATGCGCTCGACCAGCGCCGGTTGTGACTTGAGGGCGGCGATGAACTCGGTGTCCACCCAGGTCGGCGCCACCGCGTTCACGCGCAGGCCCTGCGGCGCCCACTCCACGGCCAGTGCCCGCGTCAGGTTCACCACCGCGCCCTTGCTGGCCTGGTAGGAAATATTGGGATAGAGGCCGCCACCGGACAGCCCGAAGATCGACGCCACGTTGACGATGGCGCCGCCGCCCTGCGCCAGCATCTGGCGCCCCGCCGCCTGCGCGCACAGGAAGACGCCCGTCAGGTTGACGTCGATCACCCGCTGCCAGTCGGCCAGGCTCAGTTCCACCGTGGGCCGGCGCAGCGCCATGCCCGCGTTGTTGACCAGCACGTCGAGCCGGCCGTGCTGCGCAACGATGCGTTGGAAGGCCGCCGCCACTTGCGTCTCGCAGGCCACGTCCAGCGGCTCGGCGGTCGCGGCCGGGCCCAGCTCGCGCGCCGCGCGGGCAGCTTCCTGCGCGTCCTTGTCCATCAGCACGACCCGTGCGCCGGCCCCCATCATCAGCCGGGCGGTGGCCAGCCCGATCCCGCGGGCGCCGCCCGTGATGGCGGCGATTCGCCCGTCAAGCCTGAAGGCGTCCAGGGGTGAGGCAGTGGCGGCAGCGGGCATGGCGGTCTCCTTGAACCGCCCCGATCCTACCTAGGCGAAGTAGCCCAGGTTGCTGGGGTAGGTGCCGCCGCCGAAGTGACCCAGGTTGGGCAGGATGCCGGCCATCTCGGTGTCGGCGGCGCCGAACCACCTGGCCAGCGTGGCGGCGTACTGGTCCACCGAGGTGGTCGGCAGCAGGCGTCCCTGGCCCACATGCCACTGGTCCTCGGGCGCTGCCGTGTTGCCCACGCTGACCGGCGGCGCCGTGCCGTAGAAGGCAGCGCCTTTCACGGCGCCGCCCACGACGAAATGGTGGCTGCCCCAGCCATGGTCCGAGCCGTCGCCGTTGGAGGCCAGCGTGCGGCCGAAGTCCGACGCGGTGAAGGCCGTCACCTTGTCCGCGACGCCGAGTTCCACGGTCGCCTGGTAGAAGACCGTGAGCGCGTCCGACAGCCGCGCCATCAGCGTGGGCTGCTGCGCGATCAGGTTGTCGTGCAGATCGAAGCCGCCCATGGAGACGAAGAACACCTGGCGGCGCGCACCCAGCGTGTTCCGCCCGGCGATCAGGCGCGCCACGGTACGCAGCTGGTCGGCCAGGGGATTGCCGGCGGGGAACTGCGTCGACAGCGTTGCCGAGGCCAGCGCCGACTGGATCTGCGTCTCGGCCGCGATGGCGCGGGCCGTGACCCGGTTGTACTCGTGCTCCAGCACCTGCGTGCGCGGCTGCTGGATCAGCTGGGTCATGGCGGCGCGCACGGCGGCCGAGCCGTACACGTTGCCTTTCACCGCGTTGATGCCCACCGCGCCGTTGCTGCTCACCTGGTGCGAGAGCGCCTGGTCGCCCGAGAGGAACACCGCGTTGCCGCTGACCGACATGCAGGTGAACAGCGAATTGGCGTTGCTGGACAGGGCCAGGTCGCCGAGGTTGCCGCCCCACCCGACGGTGGAACCTTCCGGCGAAGACGACTGCCACACCGACTGCTGGTCGTTGTGCGAGAACAGCTTGGGCGGGATGGGGAAGTTGCGGCGGTCGCTGCCGTTGTATTGCGCCCGCGTCAGCGGCACCACCAGCGGTCCCACGTTCAGCTGCACGGCGGCGCGGCCGGCGTTGAACAGGCCGGCCAGGTTGCCCATCGCCGGGTGCAGGGCGTACTGGCGCCCGCCCGGAAGCGGGGCCGCCGGGTTCAGCACCGTGCCGGCCAGCGCCTCGCGCGGCAGGGCGATGGAGCCGCGGATGGAGGCATAGCGGCTGTAACTCGGCTCGTCGTAGGTGACCACGCTGTTGGCGTAGTCGTTGCCGCCGAACAGGAACACGCAGACCAGCGCCTTGTAGTCGGTGGCGTTGAAGGCGGCGGCCTCGCCGATGGCCGCCAGGTTCAGGGCGAAAGGCAGCGCCGTGCCGGCCATGGCGAGCTGGCCTGAGCGGCGCAGAAACGCGCGGCGGCTGTGCAGGTGGGGTTGGATGAGGTGCACGCGCGTCTCCTACTTCTGGACCAGGTACTCGGGACTGGCCATCACCATCAGCACGGCCGCCGCCACCTTGTTGCGGCGGGCCGCATCGGTGCTGGAGGCCATGGGCACCAGCGCGTTGAAGATCAGGTTCATGTTGTCGGCGCCGAGCTGCCCCGCGCACAGCAGCAGGTTCAGGCGCCGCACGAGTGCCGCCGGGTCGCCCGCCATCGCCAGCTCCTGCGCATAGGCCGGCTGCAGGTCGGCGCCCAGCCCGTTGCGCACCGTGTTCTGCATGAAGTTCAGGTAGCCGCCGACGCTGCTTTCCGTGACGATCTGGAATTCCGGCGCCACCGCCTGGGTGGCGGCCAGTGCCGTGGAAGGCGGCACATAGCCCGGGCGGAAGAAGTTGAACACCGAGGGCGAACGCAGCGGGCTTTGTCCCAGCTGCGTGGCCGGGTTGCCGAGGTCACCGACCCGCCAGGCATCGCCGGCCGAGGCCAGCCCGAAAGTGCGGCCCCATTGCACCAGGCGCAGCATGGGCTCGCGCAGCTTGCCGAACCTGGGCTGCACCAGGCCCTGTGGGCTGCGCGCCTCGTCGTCCAGCAGGATGGCGCCGAACACCGCGCCCAGGTCGCCGCGCACGCCGGCACCGTTGTTGTTGAACACGGCGGCCACGCGGCCCACATAGGCCGGCGACGGGTTGCTGGTGACCAGCCGCTGGATCATCTGCCGCGCGAAGAAGGGGCCCACGTTGGGATGGCTGAACAGCGTGTCCAGCGCCGTGCGCAGCGCAGTGGCGCCCGGCGTGTTCGCGGGAATCGTCGTGCCCAGGAAGGTGGCCGCCAGCGTGGAATGGCGCGACGCATTCAGCGCCATCGGCAAGCGCGTGTACACCGTGCCGGGAATGTTGCGCCCGTTCACGTTCACGGGCGGGCTCTGGCTCTGGTCGAAGTCCCAGCCGGTGAACACGCGAGCCAGGTTGGTGACGTCGGATTGGGTGTAGCTGTCGATCTTCTGGCCCTGGGCGTCGCGCCGCTCCGTGCCGTCGGCTTCGAGCTGCACCAGCCCGATGGTCATCAGCTGCATCACCTCGCGGGCGTAGTTCTCGTCGGGCTGGCGGCCGGTCGCGGTGTTCTCGCGCTGGTTGCCGCGGGTGTTGAGGAAATATCCCATCGCCGGATTGAGCGTCACCGCTTCCAGCAGGGTGCGGAAGTTGCCGAAGGCATGCGCGGCCAGCAGGTCCCACCAGGCCGCGATCGCGTGGCTGCGCCAGCTGAAGTCCAGGCTGCCCAGCGACACCACGAAGAACTCGGACAGCGCGAGCGCCACCCGCTTGCGCACCGCGTCCGTCGAGGTGAACAGCTGGTTCCACACCATGTTGTCGCCCGGGCCGGACTGGTCGAAGTAGCGCTGCGTGGCGAACGGGTCGCCGTAGCCTTTGCTCTCCAGCCAATCCCAGCCGGTCATCGCGGTGGCACCCATCTGCTGGCCCAGCCACCCCGCGTAGCCCATGCTGCGCACGGCGGCGATCTCGGCCTCGGACGCGGAGAACTGGGCCTGCAGCAGGAAACGCGCGGCTTCCGGGTCGCTGCCCGCCGTGGTGAAGCTCTGGCCGGCGGTGCTCAGGGTGCGCGGGCTGGCCGGCGGGGCCGGTGCCGCGGTGCCGGTGGGACCGGCTCCACCCGCACCGCCATCCCCGCCACCGCCGCAGGCTGTCAACAAAGCCGCCGCGCCCGCCGCTGCCGCGACGGCGCCCTGCACGGGTATTGGCATGTGCCCTCCTCGTTCTTGTCCGGGCACCAGCTTGGCCGTATGGCTGAGCTTCAGTCCGTCAGCAAGCTGTGGCTGGGTGTGACAGCGGTTACCAGCTGTTGAGCTGGTCCCCGCTACTTGGCGGCTTCCAGCAGGTCGCGCGTGCGGCGCGCTTCGGTGCGCGCGGCATCGGCGAAATCGTCGCCCTGCGAGGCGTACAGGATGGCACGCGAAGAGTTCACGACGATCGGGGCATCGGCGCGCCAGCCCGCCTTCACGGTGGCGACCGGATCGCCGCCTTGCGCGCCCACGCCGGGGATCAGGAGCGGGGCCGTGGGCGCCACCGCGCGCACCCGCTCGATCTCGTTCGGGTAGGTCGCCCCCACCACCAGCCCCAGCTGCCCGTTGAGGTTCCAGGGTCCCTGCGCCAGCCGCGCCACATGCTCGTACAGGAGCGGCTGGCCTTCGATCGTGCTCAGCCGCTGGTTCTGCAGGTCGTCGCCGCCCGGGTTGGAGGTGCGGCACAGGAGAAAGGCGCCCTTGCCGGGGTGCTGCAGGTAAGGCTGCACCGAGTCGAAGCCCATGAAGGGCGACAGCGTCACCGCGTCGGCGCCATAGCGCTCGAAGGCTTCCCTGGCGTACTGCTGCGCGGTGGAGCCGATGTCGCCGCGCTTGGCGTCGAGGATCACCGGCACGTGCGGTGCCACCTGGCGGATGTGGGCGATCAGCTGCTCCAGCTGCGCCTCGGCGCGGTGCGCGGCGAAGTAGGCGATCTGCGGCTTGAAGGCGATGGCCAGGTCCGCCGTGGCTTCGACGATGCGGGCGCAGAACTCGTGGATGCGGCTCGCGTCTCCGCGCAGTGCGCCGGGGAAGCGGGCGGGCTCAGGATCCAGGCCCACGCACAGCATGGAGCCGTTGCGCTGCTGCGCCCCCAGCAGCATTTCGAGGAAGGCCTGTCCTGAGCCTGTCGAAGGGGCCTGTCCTGAGCCTGTCGCATGGGTCATGACGGGCGATTGTAAGGATGGCACCTCGCCATCGCCCACAATGCGTCTCCATGCAAAAGCTCACCCGCTTGCAGCTGACGCTGCTGGTCCTGCTCACGGTGGTCTGGGGCCTGAACTGGCCGGTGATGAAGCTGGGCGTCACGGAATTCCCGGCGCTGAGCTTTCGCGCCCTCTCGATCTGGATCGGGATCCCGGTGCTGGCGGCCGGCCTGCTGGCGCTGAAGGTGCCGTTCCGGCTCGAGCGCCGGTACTGGCCCGAGCTGCTGTGGCTGGCGGCCACCAACATGTTCGTCTGGCACGCCTGCATCATCCTGGCGGTCAAGACGCTGTCCAGCGGACGCGCGGCGATCCTGGGCTACACCATGCCGATCTTCTCGGCCGTCATCGGCGCCTTCCTCTTTTCGGCGGTGCTGAGCCGGCGCGGCTGGCTGGGCGTGAGCGCCGCCGCCCTGGGCGTGGCGCTGCTCCTGTGGCACGAGTTCACGCAGCTGGCCGGGCGTCCGGCCGGTGTCGCGCTGGCACTGCTCGCCGCGGCCACCTGGGCCCTGGGCACCCAGCTGCTGCGACGCACGCGCATCGAGGCCGCGACCTTGACCCTCTCGTTCTGGATGACGGTCCTGACCGGCATCGTGATGGCCGCTCTGGCGATCGCCTTCGAGCAGCCGCAATGGAAAGCGCCCGGCTTCACCGCCTGGTGGACCATCCTGTTCAACGCGGTGCTGATCTTCGGCTTCGCCCATGCCGCCTGGTTCTACCTGGCGCGCGGGCTGCCGCCCGTTGCCTCCACGCTGAGCGTGATGTTCATTCCGGTGGTGGGCGTGTTCTCCGGCGCGCTCTGGCTGGGCGAGGTGCTGCACTGGCAGGACTGGGCCGCCGTGCTGCTGATGATGGTCGCCATCGCCTCCGTGCTCTGGCCCTCGCGCAGCGCGTCCAGCTAGATACAAACCTCACTTCCCGCTTAGGGAAGCGGCTTATCCCGCCTACCGGAAAGCCCCAGTCCCTCCCTTCCGAATCCGCTTAGCTGCGCCGCGCCTTTTGCCTAGGGCGCGAATGCGCTGCGCTGGTGTCATCACCCCATGCCTTGCCCCAGCGTGCGGCGAGGCGCAAACGGGGCGGAACATGTTCACGGAATTGATTGCGGGCACCAAGGAACTGGCAGCGGGATACCACTGCGTGTGCGCCGGTTGCGCCGAGCTGCAGGCCCAGGGGCAGGTGGCACCAGGGGCGCAAACCGCGGCCGTCTCCACCGCCGCCCGCATCGACGAGAGCGCCGCCCTGATCGCGGGCAGCCACTGGAGCAGCGGCCCCGGCGAGCGCACCGTGATCACCTATTCGTTCTCCAAGCCCGGCTCGCGGTTCGACGCCGCCGAGGCCGCCTTCAGCAGCTCGGCCAGCGAGTTCAGCGGGGCGAACAAGCAGACCACCCGCGCAGTGCTCGATTCGATCGAAGCGGTGTGCAACGTGCAGTTCGTCGAAGTGGCCGATGGCGGCGCCGCCCCAGGGGTGCTGCGCTACGGCTATTCGCAGCGGCCGAACGAGATGGGCTTTGCCGGGTACGCGTTCTTCCCCTCGGCGTCCGAGGCGGGCGGCAACATCTGGATCGGCAAGGACCAGGCCGCCGGCATGTGGGACTACTACCGGCCGAACCTGATCCTGCACGAGACGCTGCATGCGATCGGGCTGAAGCACCCGTTCGACGGGCAGGCGGTGCTGGCCAGCCAGACCAACATCATCCCCAACACGGTGATGAGCTACTCCACCATCGCCGGCAGCCAGAGCGGCGCGCTCTCGCAGTATCCGGCCGAGCCCATGGGCCTGGACATCAAGGCCTTGCAGGACCTCTATGGCGTGGCCCGGCATGCCGAAGGCAACTCCCGCTACGACGTCTCGGACGCCGGTTTCCAGTGCTTTCGCGCGCTGTGGGATTCAAGCGGCGTCGACACCCTGGACGCCTCGCGGTGCGCGCAGGGCGTCCGCCTGGACCTGGCCGCCGGGGCGCGCAGCGATGTGGGCGCGCAAGTGAAGGCGTTCGCCTACTTCGGCACCGGCGCGGGCCGCACCAGCCAGGAACTGACCTACACCGCGACGCTGTCCATTGCTCCGGGCGTGTCGATCGAGAACGCCACCGGCTCGGCGTTCGGCGACGTGCTCCTGGGCAACGCCTTGGCCAACATCCTCTCGGGCGGCGACGGCGACGACCTGCTGGAGGGCCGCGGCGGCAACGACACCCTGCTGGGCGGCAACGGCAAAGACCTGTTCCGGCTGGGCACCGGCGTTGCCACCGTCAGCGGAGGCGAAGGAGAGGACACGGCGGTGTTTGCGGGCAGCAGCCGGGACTATGTGGTCAGCAAGAGCGCCGACCACTACACGGTGAGCAGCCTGCGCGAACCGGGCTCGGTCGCCACCTTGCAGGGCGTCGAGAAGATCGAGTTCTCCGACCTGAGCCTGGCGGCGGGCCAGAGCCAGGCCGCGATCGTCCGAACGGACGCCTTTTCCGCCCAGGCGTTCCGCTTGTACAAAGCGGCCCTGAACCGCCTGCCCGACCAGGAAGGTCTGGCGTGCCAGGCACGGGTGCTGGAGCAGGGCGTGCCGCTGTCCCAATTGGCTGGCAACTTCATGGCCAGCGCCGAGTTTCAGCAGCGTTTCGGCACCCCCGACCACCAGGGCTTCGTCTCGCTGCTGTACCACAACGTGTTGGGCCGCGCTCCCGACCAGACGGGCCTTGCGTACCACACCACGCTGCTGGAGCAGCAGACGCTGACAAGGGCCGATGTGCTGGCGGCCTTCTCGGAATCGCCGGAGAACCAGGCCGCTGTCGGCGTTGGCCTGGTGGGCGTGCTCTACCCGATGATGTGACCGGTCAGCGCCGGGCCACCGCCTGCTGGTACAGGCCCCGCACCCGCGGCACGTTCTCCTGCAGCCGGCGCATCCGCTCCGGCCCTGCGGGGTGGGTGGACAGGAAGGCGGGCCCGCCGTTGCCGCCGGACGCCTGGCCCATCTTCTGCCACAGGCTGATGGAAGCTTCCGGCACGAAAGCGCCGCGGGCGGCGAGCTCCAGGCCCACCAGGTCGGCTTCGATCTCGTCCTCGCGGCTGAATTTCAGCGTCAGCAGCTGCGTGCCCACGTTGGCCGCCACGTCGCCAAGCTGGCCCAGGCCGAACAGCGCGGCGCCGATGGACAGCAGCGCGCCCGTGCCCTGGGTCTTGGCGATGCGGGCCCGTGCATGTTCGCGCAGGGCATGCGCCATCTCGTGGCCCATCACCATGGCCGCCTCGTTGTCGTCCAGCCGCAGCTGGTCGAGCAGGCCGGTGTAGAGCGCGATCTTGCCGCCGGGCATGCAGAACGCGTTGAGCTGGTTGCTGCCGATCAGGTTGACTTCCCAGCGCCACTGGCGCGCGCGATCGTTCCATTGCACGCTCTGGGGAATGAGGCGCGACGCGATGTGGCGGATGCGTTGCAGCTGCGGGTGGCTCTCAGGCGCCAGCGCACCCTTGGCCCGTGCCTCCGCCATCATCTTGGCGTACTGCTGGGTGGACGCGGCCTCCAGTTCCTCGGCCGGCACCAGGCCCTTGACGCGCGATTCGCCGCCCACATCCACCTGCGACAGTGCCGGGGTCGCAGCGGCGGCGCCGGCGAGCGCCAGGAAGCCGCGGCGCGGCAGCCACGGTGACGACTTGGCGTAGCAGAGCTGGCACATGGCGCAATAATAAAGACGATCAGCCCGGCCCATGTCAGACAACACCAATACCCAGCCTCAGACCGAGCGCCCCCCCGGCTGGGCCCAGAGCCTGAAGGTCTACCTGGAGCCGGCAACGCTGCGCATGCTGTTCCTGGGCTTCTCCGCGGGGCTGCCCTTGCTGCTGGTGCTGGGCACCCTGAGCTTCTGGCTGCGCGAGGCCGGCATCGACCGCACCACCATCGGCTACCTGTCCTGGGTGGGCCTGGCCTATGGCTTCAAGTGGGCCTGGGCGCCGCTGGTCGACCGCATGCCCATTCCCCTGCTCACGCGCTGGCTGGGCCGCCGCCGCAGCTGGCTGCTGCTGTCGCAGCTGGCGATCACGGCCGGCTTGGCCGGCATGGCGTTCAACGATCCCAAGCTGTCCCTGGAGGTGGTGGTGTGGTGCGCCCTGGCCGTGGCCTTCGGCTCCGCCACGCAGGACATCGCGCTGGACGCGTTCCGCATCGAATCGGCCGACCCGCAGCGCCAGGCGGCACTGGCCGCCTCCTACCAGACCGGCTACCGGCTGGCCATGATCTGGGCCGGCGCCGGTGTGCTGTGGATCGCTGCCCGCGCCGAAGTGGCCAACGCGGCCAACTACCAGCACGCCGCCTGGCAGACCGCCTACCTGGTGATGGCCGGCTCCATGCTGGTGGGCATGCTGACGGTGCTGCTGTCGCCGGAGCCGGCCCGGCGGGAATTGCCGGCCGCCAAGAACGCGGGCGAGTGGCTGCGCAGCGCGCTGGTCGAACCCTTTGCCGACTTCGTGCGCCGCTACCGCTGGCAGGCCGGGCTGATCCTGGCGCTGATCGCCGTCTACCGCATCAGCGACGTGGTGATGGGCATCATGGCCAACCCGTTCTACGTGGACATGGGCTACACCAAGGACGAGGTGGCCGCGGTGACCAAGGTCTACGGCGTCATCATGACCCTGGCCGGCGCCTTCATCGGCGGGGTGCTGGCGCTGCGGCTGGGCGTGATGCGCGTGCTGATGCTGGGCGCGGTGCTCAGCGCCGCCAGCAACCTGCTGTTCGCCTGGCTGGGCTCGCGCGGCCATGACGTGCAGGCCCTGATCCTGGTGATCGCCGCCGACAACCTGTCCTCCGGCATCGCCTCGGCGGCCTTCATCGCGTACCTGTCGGGCCTGACCAACGTGAGCTACTCGGCGACCCAGTACGCCCTGTTCAGTTCCATCATGCTGCTGCTGCCCAAATGGCTGGCGGGGTTCTCCGGCAAGTACGTCGACGCTTTCGGCTACGCCCATTTCTTCACCGCCACCGCCTGCCTGGGGGTGCCGGTGCTGCTGCTGGTGTGGCTGGCTTCGCGGGTCAAATCGGCCCCCAGCCCGCACACAGCGGGCGCCATCAGCTATTGATTTTGTAGCATCTGGGCAGCCTGGGCGGCCAGCGCCTGGCGCTGCACCTTGCCCAGCGCCGTCTTCGGCAGGGCCGCCAGCCGCAGCCAGTGGCGCGGCAGCTTGTACCTGGCCAGGCGTGGCGCCAGGAAATCGCGCAGTTCGGCGTCGGTGGCCGGGGCTCCCGGCCGCAGCACCAGCGCCATGGCCACCGCTTCGCCCCACTCGGGATCGGGCAGCGCGAACGCGGCGCATTCGGCCACGGCCGGATGTTCGTTCAGCACCGCCTCGATCTCGGCCGGGTGGATGTTCTCGCCGCCGGAGATGATCAGGTCCTTGGCGCGCCCGACGATGCGCCAGCTGCCGTCGGCCGCCTGCGCCGCCAGGTCGCCGGTGTGGAACCAGCCCTGGGCATCCACCGCCGGCGTGTCGGGCCAGTAACGGCGCACCACGTTGCCGGCGCGCAGCCACAGCTCGCCTTGGGCGGCCTGCGGGTCGGCCAGCCGCGCCTCGACGCCCGGCGCCGGCCAGCCGCAGGAGCCCACGTGCGTGAAAGCCTGCGCCGGCGGCAGGGCGATGGAGAACGGGCCGGTTTCTGTGGCGCCATAGACGTTGCACAGCGGCACGCCGCGCGCGTGGAATGCTTCGATCAGCGCCGCCGGCAGCAGGCTGGAGCCGGCCCAGACGGCGCGCAGGCAGCCGAGGTCGGCCGCCGCCCATCCCGGGTGCTCGATGAGCGCCTTCATGGTGGCCGGCACCTGCAGCGTCAGGCTGGGGCGATGCTGCGCCAGTGCCGCCAGCGTGCCTTCGGGCGTGAAGCGGGGCAGCAGCACCACGGCGGCGCCGGCATGCAGCGCCGGCAAGGTCTGGATGCACAGGCCGCCCGCGTGAAACAGCGGCAGGACCGTCAGCACCACGTCCGGCGGTTGCAGCGCCTGCACCGCCGCCGCGGCCGCCATGTTGGCCAGCAAATTGGCCTGCGTATGCACGGCCCCCTTGGGTGTGCCCGTGGTGCCGGAGGTGTAGACCAGCAGCACCGGCGCCTGCGCCTCGGCCCGGTCGGGTGCCGGCCCGGCGCCGGTGGCCGCCGCGAACGCGAGGTCGTGCGAGGCGATGCCGTGCCGTGCCGCCAGCCCCCGCGCGGGCTCGGCCCATGCCGCGTCATGCACCAGGTGCGTCGGCCGGCAGTCGGCCAGCAACGCATCCCACTCGCCCGGCGCCAGCCGGAAGTTCAGCGGCACCAGGACGGCGCCCAGGCGCGCCAGCGCGAACAGCAGCACCAGCTGGGCCGCGTGGTTCAAACCCAGCCAGGCCACGCGGTCGCCGGCACGCACGCCCCAGTCCCGCGCCAGGCAGGCCGCAGCGGCTTCGGCCCGGTGCGCCAGCTGCCCATAGCTGAGTGCGGCGCCTTCGAAGTGGAGCGCCAGCGCCTGCGGCCGCTGCGCCGCGTGCCGCTCCAGCACCTCGGTGAGGGTTCTCATTTACCTAACTTTACCGCCGCGACAAGGCGCCGCCACCGCGCCCGGCCAAGATGAACCGCAGGGCCGCACCCAACTCATTACCATCGCCTGATGCAGCAACTGTTGATGATCGAAGACGACGCGCGGCTGGCGCAGATGGTGGGCGAGTACCTGGAGCGATCGGGCTTCGGCGTGACGCACGCCATCGATGCCAGGGCGGGCCTGGCGGTCCTGCAGGAACCTGCGGCGAGCCGGCCCGACCTGGTGATCCTGGACTTGATGCTGCCGGACATGGACGGGCTGGAAGTCTGCCGCCGCCTGCGTGCGCTGCCCGGCGAGGCGGGCCAGGTGCCGGTGCTGATGCTGACGGCCAAGGGCGACCCGATGGACCGCATCGTCGGCCTGGAACTCGGCGCCGACGACTACCTGCCCAAGCCGTTCGAGCCGCGCGAGCTGCTGGCGCGCATCCGCGCCATCCTGCGCCGGCGCGGCGAAGGGGCGCCGCCCGCCGCCAAGACCCTGCGCTTCGGCACCCTGGAGATCGACCGCGACGCGCGCACCGTGACGGTGGCGGGGCAGCCCTGCGAGCTGACCTCCTACCAGTTCGACCTGCTGATCGCGCTGGCCGAGCGCGCCGGCCGCGTGCTCACGCGCGACCAGATCATGGAAGCCGTGCGCGGCCGCGAGCTGGAGGCCTTCGACCGCTCGATCGACGTGCACATGGGCCGCATCCGCGCGGCGATCGAGGCCGACCCGAAGAACCCGAAACGCATCCTCACCGTGCGCGGTGTCGGCTACGTGTTCGCCAAGCAGCAGGACTGAGCCGTGCCGGCCCCCACGTTTGCGGCCGGGCCGCTGCTCTTCTCTCCAGGAAGGCCCGGCCCGGCTTGGGCCGGCCCGGCGCTGGTCTGATGGCTTCCTGGCACGGTCGCCTGCGGTTTCCGCTCTACCTGCGCATCTGGCTGGCGGTGATCGCCGCCGTGACCCTGCTCACGCTGGCGTTTGGCGCGCTCTGGGAGCTCTACCGGGACCAGGTGCGCACCGAGCAGGCGCAGCCGGTGCGCGAGATGATCGTGCGCAACGCCGCCGGCGAAGTGATCGGCCAGGGCGCGCTGCGGCGCACCACGCCGGGCAGCGGGCCGGGGCCGGCCTCCAGCTTCGAGGGCCAGGTCATGCTCAAGGGCGGCGGCGAGATCACCGTGCAGCTGCCGCCGCGCCAGCGCCGCCCGGGCGATGTTCCTGCCGGCCTGCGTCCGTTCCTGCCCCGCGGCCCCTCCGCCCTGTTCTGGCTGCTGGGCGTGGTCGCGGTCGCGGTGGTGCTGGGCAGCTACCCCATCATCCGGCGGCTCACGCAGCGGCTGGAAGACGTGCGCCGCGGCGTGGAACGCTGGGGTGAAGGGGACCTGTCGGTGCGCGTCTCGGAATCCGGCAGTGACGAAGTCGCTTTCCTGGCCAGGCGCTTCAACCATGCCGCCGAACGCATCCAGACTTTGATCCAGAGCCACAAGTCGCTGCTCGCCAATGCGTCCCATGAACTTCGCTCGCCGCTCACGCGCATCCGCATGGGCCTTGAGCTGATGGGCGACGAAGCCTCGCCCTCGTTCCGCGCCGAGATCAAGCGCAACATCGCCGAGCTGGACCAGCTGATCGACGAGATCCTGCTGGCCAGCCGGCTGGATGCCCGCGAAGCGGACATCGGCACCTTCGAGACGGTCGACCTGATGGGGCTGGCCGCCGAGGAATGCGCCCGCTCGGACGCCGAGCTGGTCCTGCCCGAGGGCAGCCCGGCGATCACGGTGCATGGCGTTCCCAAGCTGCTGCGGCGCGCCATCCGCAACCTGCTGGAGAACGCGCGCCGCTACAGCAACGGCGCGGCCACGGTCGAGCTGGCCCGGGACGGTGGCCATGCGGTCTTGCGGGTGCGCGACCAGGGACCGGGCGTTCCGCCCGGGCAGCGCGAGCGGATCTTCGAGCCTTTCTACCGGCTGCCGGGCGCCAGCGAGCGAGAAGGAAGCGTGGGACTGGGCCTGGCCCTGGTGCGCTCGATCACCCAGCGCCACCGTGGCACGGTGCACTGCGAAGGCCAGGACGGAGGCGGCGCCTGCTTCGTTTTGCGGCTGCCCTGCGAAGCGGTGTAGGTTCTGTAAAAAACGATTTCAGCCACTCGCCAGCGCGGGGGAAAATCGCCACCATGGCGCCCATGCCTCCTCCAGTTGAGGGAGGCGCGGCCAGCAGAACACCCCTACAGTCCCGCGGACGCTGTCACGCAGGATTTCCACATCGAAGACTCCCAACGACGTCCTTCCGAGGACCTTTACACAGCCACCGCGAGGTGGCTGTTTTTTTGCCGGCCGACAATGGCGCCATGAACCCCACCGCCACCTCCCGGTTCGCCCGCCAGTTCCAGCTTTCGGTCCCGCTCGCCCTGGCCCCTATGGCCCTGGCCAGCGGCGGCGCGCTCGCGGCCGCCTGCGCGCAGGCCGGCGCCCTGGGCCTGGTGGGCGGCGGCTACGGCGAGCTGGCCTGGACGCAGCGTGAATACACGCTGGCGCTGGAGCGCGGCCCGGCCGAGCGCATCGGCTGCGGCTTCATCGTCTGGAAGCTGGACGAAGACGCCTCGGCGCTGGACTGGGTGCTTCAGATGCGGCCCCGGGCCGTGATGCTGTCCTTCGGTGACCCGCGGCCCTATGCGGCGCGAATCGCGGCGTCCGGCGCGCAGTTGCTGTTCCAGGTGCAGCGGCTGGAGCAGGTGCCGATGGCGCTGGAGGCCGGCGCCTCGGTCATCATCGCGCAGGGCTCGGAGGCGGGGGGCCACGGCATGAACGCCAACAACGGGCGGGCGACGATGGCCTTCGTGCCCGAAGTCGCCGACTGGCTGGCCGCCCATTCGCCGGCGACGGTGCTGCTGGCCGCCGGCGGCATCGCGGACGGCCGGACCCTGGCAGCCGCCCGGGTGCTGGGGTCCGATGGCGCGCTGGTGGGCTCGCGCCTGTGGGCCACGGCCGAGAGCCTGGCGCCCGAGGGTGCCAAGCAGCAGGCACTGCAGGCCAACGGCGACGCCACCGCCCGCAGCAGCGTGTTCGACATCCTGCGGCGCAAGCGCTGGCCGGCACCCTACGACTTTCGCGCGATCCGCAACGACCTGCACCGCGCCTGGGAAGAGCGCATCGGCGAGCTGCAGGCCTCACCCGAGGCGGCGCGCGCCGCGTACGACGCCGGCGTGAAGGCCGGAGATTTCAGCCACGCGCACGCCACGGTGGGCGAAGCGGTGGGCCTGATCAAGGACTTGCCTGCCGCGGCGGAAGTGATCGCCAGGATGAGCCGCGATGCCGACGCCCTGCTGGCCGGCGGCGCTCAGACGCGCGGCTGAGCCCTGCTGGTTTCCATGGCGGCCAGCACCCGGGGCGCCAGCAGGTCTTCCAGGCAGCGGTGGTGACCGAGCGGGCATTCGCGCTCGAAGCAGGGCGAACAATCCAGCGGCGGCAGGTAGTCCGGCTCCTGCTTGAGCCAGAGGATGCGCGCCTGCGGGTTCAGGGGCGGCGTGTGCAGCGGGCTGGAAGACCCGAACAGCGCCACCTGTGGCACACCGAAAGCCGCGGCCACGTGCATCAGCCCCGAATCGTTGCTGACCACGGCGGCCGCGTTCGCGATGATGGCAAAGGCCTGGTCGAGCGAGGTCTTGCCGGCCAGGTTGCTGCACCGGCCTGGCGCTGCCGCCGCGATCTCCTGGCACAAGGCGGCCTCTTTGGCGGAGCCGAGCAGAACAGCCGGTCGATCGAGAAGGCGCGCCAGGTCTGCGAAATGGCGCGTCGGCCAGCGCTTGGAAGCACCGTACTCCGCGCCGGGCGCGAACACGTGGAAGCCCTGCTCGTGCAGGCCATGCAGCGCCAATGCACCCGTGGCCGCCTCCTTGTTCAAGCGGAGTTCAGGCCGGTCGCGCTCCAGCCCGTCCTTGTCGCCGCTGAGCGCGGAATAGAACGCCACCATCGGCGGCTTGTCCTTCGGGTTCTTCAGGCGGTGCGTGAGCAGGCCCACGCGCGCTTCCCCCAGGTAGCCCACGCGCCGTGGAATGCTGGCCAGGAACGGCAGCAGCGCGCTCTTGAGCGAGTTGGGCAGGACGTAGGCCGTGTCGAAGCGGCCTTGCCATTCACGCGCCAGCTTGCGCCGGGCCCCGAACTGCAGGCTGCCGTGCTGGAACGGGAACTCGACGACTTCCGCCACCTGCGGCATGGCCCGGTACACCGGCCCGACCCAGGGCACGGCAGCGACCGTGAGCCGCTCGCCGCGGGCAGCGAGGCGCCGCAGCAGCGGCTCGCTCATCACAGCGTCTCCGATCCACTGCGGGGCGATGACGAGGGATTGCACGCCCGCCATCGTCATCCCCGCCGCAGAGCCTGCCCCCGCCTCCGCGGGAATGGCGAGGTGCTAATGCCCGCCACCGAAATGCTCACCCTCCTTGAGCTTGTAGACGGTGCCGCAGTAGGCGCACTTGGCGGCGCCGCTGCGCGCCACGTCCAGGAAGATGCGCGGGTGGTTGTTCCACAGCTTCATGCCGGCCACGGGGCTGGGGCAGAACACGCCGCCGTTGGCGTTGAGGTCTTTGGCCCCCAACTCGACAATCGTTTCTTTCTTGGCGGTGGGGGACATGCTCAGACCTTGGTCAGCCAATGGGCGTACTTGGGATTGCGGCCGTTGACGATGTCGAAGAACGCAGATTGCACCTTCTCGGTGACCGGGCCGCGCGAGCCGGCGCCGATCTCGATGCGGTCCAGTTCGCGGATCGGCGTCACTTCGGCGGCAGTGCCGGTGAAGAAAGCCTCGTCGGCGATGTAGACCTCGTCGCGGGTGATGCGCTTTTGCACGATCTCGATGCCGAGGTCCTGGCAGATGTGGAACACGGTGTTGCGGGTGATGCCGTTGAGCGCGCCGGCCGACAGGTCGGGCGTGTAGATCACGCCGTTCTTGACCACGAAGATGTTCTCGCCGGCGCCCTCGGACACGAAGCCCGAGCTGTCCAGCAGCAGTGCCTCGTCGTAGCCGTCGTCCAGCGCTTCCATGTTGGCCAGGATGGAGTTGGTGTAGTTGCTCACCGCCTTGGCCTGCGTCATGGTGATGTTCACATGGTGGCGGGTGTAGCTGGAGGTCTTGACGCGGATGCCGCGCCTCATGCCCTCTTCGCCCAGGTAGGCGCCCCAGGCCCAGGCCGCCACCATCAGGTGAATGGTGTTGCCCTTGGGGCTGACCCCCAGCTTCTGCGAGCCGATCCAGGTCAGCGGCCGCAGGTAGCAGCTTTCCAGCTTGTTGGCGCGCACCACGGCACGCTGGGCTTCGTTGACGTCTTCCTTGCTGAACGGGATGGCCATGCGCAGGATCTTGGCGCTGTTGAACAGGCGCTCGGTGTGCTCCTGCAGGCGGAAGATCGCGGTGCCGTTCACGGTGTTGTAGGCCCGCACGCCCTCGAAGGCGCCGCAGCCGTAGTGCAGGGTATGGGTGAGCACGTGGATCTTGGCGTCGCGCCAGTCCACCATCTCGCCATCCATCCAGATCTTGCCGTCGCGGTCGGCCATGCTGGGAATCACGCTCATCTCGGGTCCTTCGGTGGGCAAACGGCGATTTTACTGAGCCGGCTGTTGCGGCCGCACCAGCGACCACTTGTGCAGCTTGCCGTCCACGAATTCGCAGGTCACATGCGACTGGGTGCCGTCGGTCCAGCGGAACACCTCGGGTTGCTGGTCCTTGGGCGAGAGCTGCTCGCCCAGGGCGCGGGTCAGGGCCACCACGTGCAGCAGCGTCACGCCGCGCCTGAGCCTGGCATTGAGCATCACGGCGCTGCCCACGTAACCGATCGGCCGGTCGGCCGCCTTCTTCAGCACATGCATCAGACGGGTGAAGTGCAGCAGCACCCACATGACGATGGCGCCCGAGGCGACCGCCAGCCCGGCCCAGCCATAGGCACGCCAGGCCAGGGCGACGATGAGGACCCCGGCAACCGGGACGAAGATGCGTTGCCAGTTCATGCGGCGATTGTCGCGGCGGCCGGCGGCATGCGGCCTGTGGCCAGTGCGTAGGCCCAGTCGGGGCGGCCGTGTTCGGCGGCCAACCGTGAAGCCTCTGCCCAGTCGTACGGCACGGCCCGCAACTGCACGGCCCAGCCGGCGCGGCGCCGTTCGACCACCGCGTAACGGGCCTCGGGGGCGCCGTTCTCCGTCCGGTGCGGGGGATGAGCGTCTTCGTAGGCCTGCAGGCCCACGCTGCCGGGGTTGACGATCAGGGTGGCGCCGCTGCGCACGACGCGTGGCACATGGGTGTGACCGCACAGGATCAGCGAGGCGGCGGAAACGTCCGGCCCCGAGGCCAGCCGCTGCGCCACCTCGCCGGCTGTCGCCACGCGCACCTCGCCAGCCGGGGTGACGGTTTCCAGCCAGTACACCAGGTCGCTGCCGGGCGTGCCGTGCACCAGCAATGCGTCCGGCTGCAGCCAATGAAAAGCGGGAATGGCCCGCATCCACCGGGCGTGCTCAGCTCCTATTTTGGTAGCAGCGTAGCCGTCGCTGGAGGCGGTGTCCCAGGCCTGCGGGCCGCGATCCCAAAGTTTGAGCAGCTGCCGCTCATGGTTGCCGGCGATGGTGACGAAGTCGCGCGCCATCAGGAAATCCGCCGTTTCGGCCGGCAGCAAAGGGCCGCTGAGGATGTCGCCCAGGTTCACGACCTGGTCCACGCCCTGCGCTTCGATGTCTTCCAGCACGGCCTGCAGCGCGGGCAGGTTGCCGTGGATGTCGGAAAGAACGGCCAGCCGCATCACACCCCCGTCATTTCCGCGCAGGCGGGAATCCAGGAACGCGGGAGCACTGGATCCCCGCCTGCGCGGGGATGACGGTCTCATCATGTGAGACCCCGCACGACTTCCATTGCCTCCTCGATCCGGTCCACGGCATGGATCGTCAGTCCTTCGATGTCGCGGCTGCCCTTCTTGGGCGCGTTGGCCTTGGGCACCACCGCCACCGAGAAGCCGAGCTTGGCCGCCTCGCGCAGCCGCTCCTGGCCGCGCGGCGCCGGCCGCACTTCGCCGGCCAGGCCGACCTCGCCAAAAGCGATGAAGCCCTTGGGCAGCGCCTTGCCGCGCAGCGACGAGGTGATCGCCAGCATCACCGCCAGATCCGCCGCCGGCTCGCTGATGCGCACGCCGCCCACGGCGTTGACGAACACGTCCTGGTCCATGCAGGCCACGCCGGCGTGCCGGTGCAGCACCGCCAGCAGCATGGCCAGCCGGTCACGCTCCAGCCCGACCGACAGGCGGCGCGGGCTCGGCCCGCCGCTGTCCACCAGCGCCTGGATCTCCACCAGCATCGGCCGGGTGCCCTCCAGCGTCACCAGCACGCAGCTGCCGGGTACCGGCTCGGTGTGCTGCGACAGGAAGATGGCGCTCGGGTTGGCAACGCCTTTGAGGCCCTTCTCGGTCATGGCGAAGACGCCGATCTCGTTGACGGCGCCGAAGCGGTTCTTGATCGCGCGCACCAGCCGGAAGCTGGAATGGGTGTCGCCCTCGAAATAGAGCACGGTGTCCACCATGTGCTCCAGCACGCGCGGGCCGGCGAGGGCGCCTTCCTTGGTCACGTGGCCGACCAGCACCACGCAGGTGCCGCTGCTCTTGGCGGCCCGGGTGAGGTGGGCCGCGCATTCGCGCACCTGGGCCACCGAGCCGGGCGCCGACGTCAGCTGGTCGGAATAGACCGTCTGGATCGAGTCGATCACGGCGACCGCCGGCCGGCTCGACGCCAGCGTTGCGAGGATTTTCTCCAGCTGGATCTCGGCCAGCACCTGCACCTGCGAGCGGTCCAGCCCGAGGCGGCGAGAACGCAGCGCCACTTGCGCGCCGGATTCCTCGCCCGTGACGTAGAGCGAAGGCACTCCGGCGCGTTGCAGGTTGTCCACGGCCTGCAGCAGCAGCGTCGACTTCCCGATGCCGGGATCGCCGCCGATCAGCACCACGCCCCCCTCGACGATGCCGCCGCCCAGGACCCGGTCCAGCTCGTCGATGCCGGTGGGGGTGCGCGCCACTTCATTGGCTTCGATGTCGGCCAGCACCGCCACGGCCGAGGTCCTGGCCAGGGAAGCGAAGCGGTGCTTGCCCGCGCCCGCGGCCGGCTCGGCGGCGGTTTCGACCAGCGTGTTCCAGGCCTCGCAATGCGGGCATTTGCCTTGCCACTTGGGCGTCGTGCCGCCACACTCGGTGCAGCTGTACACGGTCCTGTCTTTCGCCATGGCGGCAGTGTATCGGGCCGTCCCCGCCGCCCGGAAGGAGCAAGCCCTGAATCTCATGCAAGCGCTAGGCCTCGCGCTGGCCATCGCACCGCTGGCCGCACTGGCGGACGCTGCGCCGCCCGCGGCCGAGGCCCCCCGGGCAGCGGCCGCGCCATTCCAGATGCAGGTGCTCGCCACCGGGTTGGCGAATCCGCACAACATGGTGCTGGGGCCCGACGGCCACCTGTGGGTGACCGAGCTTTTCGCGCGGCGCATCCTGCGCGTCAACACGGCCACCGGCGCCATCACCGTGCTGGCGGAGGTGGGCGACGCCGTCCACTCCAGGCCAGGCGGGGGCCACGCGCAGGACGGCCTGCTGGTATCGCCCTGCATCCAGACCTGATGAAGGGCAAGGGCCACGACCACGTCTACGTGTCGCTCACCTACGCCACGGGCCGCGGCGGCCCGTTCCCGAATGCAACGGCCATCCGCCGCTACACCTACGACGCCGGCAGCGGCAAGCTGGTCGCGCCGCTGGACATCCTCAAGGGCCTGCCGGCGTCGCAGGACCATCAATCGGCGCGCCTGCTCCTGGGACCCGACCGAACGCTCTACTACGCCATCGGTGACCAGGGCGCCAACCAGCGCGCTTACCTGTGCGAGCCGAACCAGGCGCAGACGCTGCCGACCGCGGCGCAGGTTGCTGCGGCCGACTGGTCGAGCTACCAGGGCAAGATCCTGCGCATCCACCTGGATGGCAGCATCCCGGCCGACAACCCCGTCATCCGCGGCGTGCGCAGCCACATCTACGCGCGCGGCATCCGCAACACGCAGGGCATGGTGTTCACGGCGCAAGGCAAGCTGTTCGCGGTCGACCAGGGGCCGGGCAGCGACGACGAGCTGAACATCATCCTGCCGGGGCGCAACTACGGCTGGCCGCACGTCTCCGGCTACAAAGACGATGCAGCCTATGCCTACGCGAATTTTTCCGCCGCGCAGGGCGGTTGTTCCAACCTGTCGCAGGCCCAAAGGGATGGCCTCATGCCGCCACCGCAGGTCCCGGTGCAACAGGAATCCGAATGGCCGGACGCGGACCATGTGGAGCCGCTCAAGACCTTTTTTACCGTCGGCAACGGCCACGACTTCCGCAATCCCTGGTGCGCCGAGCACGGGTTCTTCAATACCTGCTGGCCCACCATCGCGCCCTCGTCCGTCGCCTACTACCCGGCGGGGCAGGGGGCACCGGGCTGGGGCCATTCGCTTCTGATCACCAGCCTCAAGCGCGGAATGCTGTACCGGGTGCAGCTCGACGAGAGCGGCACCCGGCCCACCGGAGCTGCGCAGCCCGTGTTGCGGACGCCCAACCGCTACCGCGAAGTCGTCGTCAGCCCGGATGGCCGCACGCTCTACGTCGCCACCGATTCCACCGGGGTGGGAACGACGGACGACGGCCGTGGCACCAGGGCACTGGCCAACCCAGGCGCCATCCTCGCGTTTCGCTACCTCATGCCGCCCGCCGGGCGCTAGAACCCGGTCAGCGCAGCGGCATCCGGCTGCGAAGGAGCATCACCTTGTCAGTCACGGTGAGCAGGATCGAGCGGCCGTCCTGTCCGCCGAAGGCCAGGTTGCTCAGATGCGCGCCGCCGCCCACGGGCATGACGCAAAGCTGCGCGCCGTCCGGGGCGAACACCCCCAGCTTTCCGGGCCCTGTCATCCACAGCCGGCCGGCACGGTCGACCTTGATCCCGTCGACCATCGGTGGCTGGCCGGGCATGGGCGCGACATGGACAAAACGCTGTTTCGCAGCGAGGGCTCCCGACGGTTGCACGTCGAACTGGTAGACCCAGCCGTCCTCGCCTTCCGCGACATAAAGCTTCTTGTAGTCGCGCGAAAAAGCGATGCCGTTGGGCAGCTTCAGGTCGCCCGCCATCAGCTCCAGTGTCCCGCCCGTGATCCGGTAGACGCCACGCACCTTCTGTTCCTCGGGAGCGACCTGCGGCCCGTTGCCCTGCAGGCCGAACGGCGGGTCGGTGAACCAGACGGCCCCGGCGGCGTCGATCGCCAGGTCGTTCGGGCTGTTGAGCTTGCCGCCCTGGAAGTTCTGCGCAGCCACGACGGTCTCCCCGGCCGGCGATGTGCGGGTCACCCGCCGGTCATGCCGTGCGCTCCAGTGGTTGCCCAGGGCATCGAACGCATTGCCGTTGGCGTAGCCCGATGGCTTTCGCCACGGCTGCGGCTTTTTCGACCCGTCCAGGCGGTAGATGGTGTCGGCCGGGATGTCGCTGAAGACGAAATAGCCTTGCGGGCTCCAGGCCGGGCCCTCGGTGAACCGGAAGCCCGAGGCCACGAGGGCGGGCTGGGCCTGCTCCAGCAGGTCCTCGCAGGCCGCCTGAGCGCCGGCCGGCACGAACACGAGCACTGCGGCGAGCGCCGCGGCGGCCGCTCTGGTCGTCATTGCCGGGCCGGGCGGTCGCTGGGCAGGATGCATGGTGGCGCCTTTCCTGGACAAGGGTGGAAGGCGTCAGGATACGGCAGCCCGCGAAGCGAGGAGGCCTTCATGGGCCATGCTCTTCCGTGACTGCGACCCTTCTATTGACAGGCTTCGCCGAATATTTAACATCTTAACTTTCTCGGCCATGAGCACCGCCTTCGCCCACCGCAACCTTCCGCGCCTGCTGCTGCAGGCCCGCGAAGCCGTCATGGCCCACAACCGGCCGCGGCTGCGCGAGCACGGCCTGTCGGACCAGCAGTGGCGCGTGCTGCGCGTGCTCGGCGAACACGGCACGGTGGAGACCGGGCGCGTGGCCCGCGAGGCCTACATCCTGGGGCCCAGCCTCACCGGCGTGCTGGCGCGCATGGAACGCGACGGGCTGATCCGGCGCGAACGGGATCCCGCCGACCAGCGACGCACCGTGGTGGAAGCCACGGCGAAGGGCGCCAGGCTGGTGGGAAAGCTGTCGCACGCGGTCGAGGCGCATTACCAGTGGATGGAGAAGTCGCTGGGCAAGCAGAAGCTGTCTCAGCTGTACGGGCTGCTGGACGAGCTGATCGAACTGGAGCAGCCGCTATGAATTTCGCGCCGCAAGGCACCGTGTACGGCACGCTGCTGAACTTCCGCAGCGAAGTGCAGGCGCTGGCGCCACAGATGCACGAGGCGCCGTACCGGGCGCCGCCCCGGGCCCCGATCCTGTACGTCAAGCCGGCCAACACCTGGAGCGCCGACAACGATCCCATTCCCGTGCCGGCCCGGGTGCCGCAGGTGGAGGTCGGCGCCACGCTGGCCATGGTGATGAGCTCCGCGACCGGGATCGCCGGCTACGTCCTGATGAACGATGTGTCGGTGCCGCACACCAGCTTCTTCCGCCCGCCGGTGAAGTTCAAGTGCCTGGACGGCTTTCTGGGCATCGGCAGCGAACTGGCGCCGGTGGACCCGGCTTCGTTGCACCTGCAGGTGCGGATCAACGGCGAGTTGCGGCAGACGGTCGCGTTCGACGCGCTGGTGCGAGACCCGCGGCAGTTGCTGGCCGACGTCAGTGAATTCATGACGCTGCGTCCCGGCGACATGCTGATGATCGGCTGCGACCACCCGCGGCCGCGGGCCCGCGTCGGCGACCGCATCGAGCTCAGCGCCCCCGGCCTGCGCATGCTGACCAACACCCTGGTCGCGGCATGAAGCACGCCCGGGTCATCTACCAGGGCGTCACGCAGGATGCGGTCGAGCGCGACGGCCAGCTGGCGCTGAACGACGGCCGGACCGCCGGCTTCGACGACGTGACCTGGCTGCCGCCGCTGCAACCCGTTGCCCGCCCGCGCACCATCCTCGCGCTGGGCCTGAACTACGCCGACCACGCCAAGGAACTGGCGTTCAAGGCGCCGGAAGAGCCGCTGGTGTTCCTCAAGGGCGAGAGCGCGTTGACTGGCCATCGGCAACGCACCCGCAGGCCCGCAGGCGTGGAGTTCATGCACTACGAATGCGAGCTCACGGTGGTGATCGGCCGCACCGCGCGCCAGGTGAGCCGCAGCGACGCGTATGACTTCATCGGCGGCTACACGGTGGCCAACGACTACGCCATCCGCGACTACCTGGAGAACTGGTACCGCCCCAACCTGCGGGTGAAGAACCGCGACGGCGCCACGCCGCTGGGGCCCTGGCGGGTGGACGCGGCCGACGTGCCGAATCCGATGGCGCTGGCCTTGCAGACCACCGTCAACGGCAAGGTCACCCAGTCCGGCAATACCCGGGACATGATCTTCGACGTGCCGTTCCTGATCGAGTACTTCTCCAGCTTCATGACGCTGCAGCCCGGCGACCTGATCCTGACCGGCACGCCCGATGGCGTGGTCGATTGCCGCCCGGGCGACGTGGTCGTCACCCGGATCGAGGGCCTGGGCGCCCTCATGAACACGATTGAATGAGATGCGAATCGAACACCTGATCGACGGCAAGTCCGTGGCCGGCCGCGACTACTTCGAAACCGTCAACCCGGCCACGCAGGAAGTGCTGGCCGAGGTCGCCTGCGGCGGCCAGCACGAGGTGGATGCCGCCGTCGCCGCCGCGAAAGCCGCGTTTGCCTCCTGGGCAGCGATGCCGGCGCCGCAGCGCGCCAGGCTGATCCGCAAGCTGGGCGACCTGATCGCGGCCCACGTGCCGGAGATCGCGCGCACGGAGACCAACGACACCGGCCAGGTGATCGCCCAGACCGGCAAGCAGCTGGTGCCGCGCGCGGCGGACAACTTCTACTACTTCGCCGAGATGTGCACGCGGGTGGACGGCCATACCTACCCGACCGAGACCCACCTGAACTACACGCTCTTCCATCCGGTCGGCGTGTGCGCGCTGGTCTCGCCCTGGAACGTGCCTTTCATGACGGCGACCTGGAAGGTGGCGCCCTGCCTGGCCTTCGGCAACACGGCGGTCCTCAAGATGAGCGAGCTCTCGCCGATGACCGCCGCGCGCCTGGGCGAGCTGGCGCTGCAGGCCGGCATTCCGGCCGGCGTGCTCAACATCGTGCACGGTTATGGCAAGGACGCCGGCGAGCCGCTGGTGCGGCATCCCGACGTGCGCGCCATCTCGTTCACCGGCTCGACCGCGACGGGCAACCGCATCGTGAAGGAAGCGGGCCTGAAGAAGTTCAGCATGGAGCTGGGCGGCAAGAGCCCGTTCGTCATCTTCGACGATGCCGACCTGGACCGTGCGCTGGACGCCGCGGTGTTCATGATCTTCTCCAACAACGGCGAGCGCTGCACCGCCGGCAGCCGCATCCTGGTGCAGCAGTCGATCTACGCCGACTTCGCGCAGAAGTTCGCGGCGCGCGCCCAGAAGATCGTGGTCGGCGATCCGCTGGATGAGAAAACCACCATCGGCCCGATGATCTCGCCCGGCCACCTGGCCAAGGTGCGCAGCTACATTGAGCTGGGCCCGAGGGAAGGCGCCACGCTGCTGTGCGGCGGGCTCGAAGCGCCGCTGCTGCCCGACCGGGTGAAGAAAGGCAACTACGTGATGCCCACGGTGTTCGCCGACGTCGACAACCGCATGAAGATCGCGCAGGAAGAGATCTTCGGGCCGGTGGCGTGCCTGATCCCGTTCCAGGACGAAGCCGATGCGATCCGCATCGCCAACGACATTGCCTATGGCCTGTCCAGCTATGTCTGGACCGAGAACATCGGGCGTGCCCACCGGGTCGCAGCCGCGGTCGAGGCCGGCATGTGCTTCGTCAACAGCCAGAACGTGCGCGACCTGCGCCAGCCCTTCGGCGGCACCAAGGCTTCGGGCACCGGCCGCGAGGGCGGCACCTGGAGCTACGAGGTGTTCCTGGAGCCCAAGAACGTGGCGGTGTCGCTGGGTTCGCACCACATTCCGCATTGGGGGGTGTGATGAAGACAGGACAGCCGAACGCAAAGGCCGCGAAGATTACGCAGAGGACGCAAAAAAGTCCTTTTGAATTGTTTCTGCGTCCTCTGCGGTTTCTTTGCGACCTCTGCGTTCGGCTGTCCGCTTTCAAGGAGCCGCAATGGGAAAACTAGCCTTGGCCGCCAAGATCACCCACGTCCCCTCGATGTACCTGTCGGAAATGCCCGGCCCGAACTTCGGCTGCCGGGACGCGGCGATCAACGGCCACAAGGAGATCGACCGCCGCTGCCGCGCGCTGGGCGTGGACACCATCGTCGTGTTCGACGTGCACTGGCAGGTCAACAGCGAATACCACATCAACTGTGGCCCCAGGTTCGAGGGCATCTACACCAGCAACGAGCTGCCGCACTTCATCAAGAACATGCCCTATGCCTACCCGGGCAACCCGACGCTGGGGCACCTGATCGCCGACACGGCCAACGCCATGGGCGTGAAAAGCCGCGCCCATTCCGACACGACGCTGGAGCTGGAATACGGCACCCTGGTGCCGATGCGCTACATGAACGCCGACCAGCACTACCGGGTGATCAGCGTCAGCGGCTGGTGCGAATGGCACGACCTGCAGGAGTCGGGCCGCTTCGGGCTGGCGGTGCGCAAGGCCATCGAGGAGCAGTACGACGGCACGGTGGCGGTGTTCGCCAGCGGCTCGCTTTCGCACCACTTCGCCGACAACGGCCGCGCGCCCGAGTTCATGCACAAGGTGTACGACCCCTTCCTGGAACAGGTGGACCACCGCGTGGTGGAGCTGTGGAAGGCCGGTGACTGGAAGACCTTCGTCGGCATGCTGCCGCTCTATGCCGAGAAATGCTGGGGCGAAGGCGACATGCACGACACCGCCATGCTGCTGGGGCTGCTGGGGTGGGACCAGTACACGGCGCCGGTGGACATCGTCACGCCCTACTTCGGCAGCTCGGGCACCGGGCAGATCAACGCCGTGTTCCCCGTCACTCCCCTGCCCGCCTGACCATGCCCCATCTCGTCATCCTCTACACGCCGAACCTGGACCGCGAGGTCGACATGACGGCGCTGTGCCGCGCCATGGCCGATGCCATGCTGGAAGTGCGCGACGAAGACGGCAGGCAGGTGTTCCCCACCGGCGGCACGCGCGTGCTGGCGTTCCCGGCGGCGCATTGCGCGGTGGCCGACGGCAAGGGTGACTACGGCTTCGCCTACTTCAACATCCGCATGGCGGCCGGACGCTCGGACGCTACCAAAAAGAGAGCTGGCGACGCCCTGTTGACGCGGGCCCAGCCGTATTTCGAGTCGGCGTTTGCCAAGAACCCGGGCGGCCTGACGCTGCAGATCGACGAAAGCCCCGGCCAGGTCTACGACGGCAAGTTCAGCACCTTGCATACCCTGTTCAATAAATGACACCCAACTTTGTCATTCCCGCGAAGGCGGGAATCCAGGGCTCCCTCATTCCCGCGAAGGCGGGAATTCAAGGCTCCCGCCCCACTGGATCCCCGCCTTCGCGGGGATGACGGGCCCCCTTTATGTTTGACGACAAGCTCATCCGGCAACTTGCCGCCGAACTGAACGAGAGCGAGAAGTCGCGCGTGCAGGTCGAGCATTTCTCCAAGCGCTTTCCCGGCATGACCGTGGAAGACGGCTACGCGATCTCGCGCGCCTGGGTGCAGATGAAGATCGCCGAAGGCCGCACCGCGCGCGGCCACAAGATCGGGCTGACTTCGCGCGCCATGCAGCTGTCCAGCCAGATCGACGAGCCCGACTACGGCACGCTGCTGGACGACATGTTCTTCGAGCCCGGCGACATCCCCACCCAGCGCTTCATCGCACCGCGCGTGGAAGTGGAACTGGCCTTCGTGCTGAACCGGAAGCTGGAAGGCACCAAGATCGGCGTCGAAGACGTGCTGGCCGCCACCGACTACGTGACGCCCGCGATCGAGATCATCGACGCGCGCATCGAGCAGTTCGACCGCCACACCAGGGCCATGCGCAAGGTGCAGGACACGATCAGCGACAACGCGGCCAATGCCGGCATCGTGCTCGGTGGCCGGCGCGTCAACCCGCGCCAAGTCGACCTGCCCTGGTGCGGCGCCATCCTGCGGCAGAACGGCGCGGTGGAAGAAACCGGCCTGGCCGCCGGCGTGCAGGGCCACCCCGCGGTGGGCGTGGCCTGGCTGGCCATGAAGCTGGCGCCCTGGGGCGAATGCCTGCAGGCCGGGGAGGTGGTGCTGGCCGGCTCCTTCACCCGTCCGGTCGCCGCCAAAAGGGGCGACCTGTTCGATGCCGACTACGGGCCGCTGGGCCGCTTCGAGTTCCGCTTCGCCTGACCCTCAGAGGAGACGCGCATGCAAACCCCCGTCAACCCGTTCAAGCAGGCACTCGCGCAAAAGAGGCCGCAGATCGGCCTGTGGCTGGGCCTGGCGGACCACTACAGCGTGGAGATCTGCGCGGCCGCCGGCTTCGACTGGCTGCTGGTGGACGGCGAGCATTCACCCAACGACCTGCGCAGCATCCTGCAGCAGGCGCAGACGATCGCCGCCTATCCGGCCTCGCACGCCATCGCCCGTGTGCCCATGGGCCATGGCAACGTGGGCCAGGCGCTGATCAAGCAGTACCTGGACCTCGGCATCCAGACGCTGCTGGTGCCCATGGTGGACACGCCGCAACAGGCCGCCGAGATCGTGCGTTCCATGCGCTACCCGCCCGATGGCGTGCGCGGCATGGGCGGGGCCCGGGCCTCGGGCTGGGGCCGCAACCCGAACTACGCGCGCGAGGCCAATGGCCAGGTCTGCCTGCTGGTGCAGGCCGAAACGCGCCAGTCGCTGGACAACCTGGAAGCCATCGCCGCCACCGACGGCGTCGACGGCATCTTCATCGGCCCGGCCGACCTGTCGGCTTCCCTCGGCCACGTCGGCAACCCGGGCCACCCGCAAGTGCAAGCCGCGATCGAGGATGCCATCGCCCGCATCAACCAGGCCGGCAAGGCAGCGGGCATCCTCACGCCCGACGAAGCGCTGGCGCGCCGCTACCTGGAGCTCGGCGCCACCTTCGTCGCCGTCGGCCTGGACACCAACCTGCTGGTCAAGGCCACCAGCGCCCTGGCCGCCAGGTTCAAGTCGAGCGCCACCGCGGCGCCGGCCAGCAAGACCTACTGAGACGATGAGCGACGCCCCCCAGCGCAAGTTCCGCTCGGAGCAGCGTCCCGTGCTGATCGCCGGCGCCGGGCCCGTCGGGCTGGCGCTGGCGGCGCTGCTGGCAAGGTACGGCATCGCTTCGCAGGTGATCGAGCTGGACGCCGGCTACTGCACCGGCAGCCGGGCGATCTGCCTGTCGCGACGCTCGCTGGAGATCCTGCATTGGGCGGGTGCGGCGCGGGCGGTGCAGGCCAAGGGGCTGGCCTGGACGCGCGGGCGCAGCCATTTCCGTGAACGCGAGGTGCTGGCCTTCGAGATGCCCCATGGACCGACCGACCGCTTCGCGCCCATGACCAACATCCAGCAGTTCTACGTCGAGCAGTACGTCCACGAGGCGCTGGACCCGTGGCCCGGCCTGGCCCAGGTCCACTGGGGCACGACGGTGGAAGAAGTGCGGGTTTCGCCGGAGGGCGTCACGCTGGGCTGCCGCCGCGGCAATGAGCGCGTGGCGTTCGAGGGCGACTGGCTGATCGCCTGCGATGGGGGCCGCAGCCGGGTGCGCGAGGCGCTCGGCCTGGCACTGGAAGGCACCACCTATGAGGGCCGCTACGTCATCGTCGATGTCCGGCAAAAGTCGAAGCGCCCGACCGAGCGGCTGGCCTGGTTCGACCCGCCTTCCAACCCCGGCTCCACGGTCCTGATGCACCGCCAGCCCGACGACGTCTGGCGCATCGACTACCAGTTGCGCGATGACGAAGATCCAGTGGAAGCGGTCAAGCCCGAGAACGTGCTGCCGCGGGTGCGGGCGCACCTGGCCTGGATCGGCGAGGACCAGCCCTGGGAAGCGCAGTGGATCTCGATCTACAACGCCAAGTGCCTGTCGCTGGCGCAGTATCGCCATGGCCCGGTGCTGTTCGCCGGCGACGCCGCGCACCTGGTGCCGATCTTCGGCGTGCGCGGGCTGAACTCGGGACTGGACGACGCCGGCAACCTGGCGTGGAAGCTGGCCGCGGTGATCCGTGGCGACAGCGCGCCGGCACTGCTGGACACCTACGACGCCGAGCGGCGCGCGGCCGCCCTGGAGAACATCGACTACGGCAGCCGCAGCACCGAGTTCATGGCACCGCCGCACCACGGCTTTGCCCTGCTGCGCGATGCCGTGCTGCGGCTGGCGGGCAGTGAACCGCTGGTCCGCGACCTCATCAATCCGAGGCAGAGCGCGCCGGTGCGCTACGCCTGCGGCCCCCTGCTGGGCCCCGACGAAGGGTTCGCCTCCCAGCAAGCGGCGCCCGGCGCGCCCGCGCCCGAAGCCCTGGTGACCCTGGAAGGCCGGCCCCGCCACCTGACCGAGTGGTTCGGAGCCGGCTACACCGTGCTGAGCTTCGCGCCTTCGCTGGCGGTGCCGGGCGCTGCCGTCGTGACGATCGACCCGGACGACGAGCGCAATGCCGAGGCCCTGCAGCGGTACGCAGCGGCGGCCGGTGCCGCCTACCTCATCCGCCCGGACGGCTATGTGGCCGCTCGCTGGGCCCGTGCCGACAGCCGCGCCATCCAGGCGGCCCTTGTAAAGCTGAGTCAGCATGCCTGAAGCCAACCTCGACACCGTCTACACCAGGCTGGCGCAGGCCGTGCAGGCCAGCGGGACGGAAAGCGAACTCTTTCTTGCGATGCTGAGCCTGCGCCTGATCGCCGATTCGGGAAAGTGGGCGTTCTGCGAGCAAGCCATCGCGGCTACGCTCGACGATCTGCACCGCCACCCGGCCCCACCCTTTTCAACCCAAGGAGACTGAACATGACCATCGCCCGCCGCCAATTCGTTCAAGCCGCTGGGGCGTCCGCCCTGCTCGCCGGCCTGGGCCAGCGTGCCTGGGCCCAGGCCCAGCTCGAGAACGCCCGCATCATCACCGGCTTCGCCGCCGGCGGCACCTCGGACACCATCTGCCGGCGCGTCGCGCAGAAGCTGCAAGGCGACTACGCCAAGGCCGCGGTGGTCGAGAACAGGACCGGGGCCGGCGGGCAGATCGCCGTGCAGGCCATCAAGGCCGCGGCGCCGGACGGCAGCTGGATCTTGCAGACCCCGACCTCCATCCTCACCATCTACCCGCACATCTACAAGAAGCTGCCGTACGACCCGGCGGCCGACCTCACGCCGGTGACCGTGGGCTGCCTCTTCGACTTCGGTTTCGCGGTCGGGCCGGCCGTGCCCGCCAACATCAAGACGGTGCCCGAGTTCCTGGCCTGGGCCAAGGGCAATGCGCTGGGCGCCAACTTCGGCTCGCCCGCCGCCGGCTCGACACCGCACTTCATCGGCGCGCTGCTGGGCAAGAACGCCGGCGTGGACTTGAAGCACGCGGCCTACCGCGGCACGCAGCCCGCCATGCTGGACCTGCTGGGCGGCCAGATCTCCGCGGTGTCCGGCCCGATCGGCGACATCACGCAGCACCTGCCCACCGGCAAAGTCCGTATCCTCGGCGTCTCCGGCGCCAAGCGCAACCGCTTCGCACCGGACGTGCCCACCTTCGAGGAGCAGGGCATCAAGAACGCGACGCACAGCGAGTGGTTCGCCTTCTTCCTGCCGGCCAAGGCGCCGACCGAGATCGTGACCCGCCTGAACGCCTCGATGAAGAGCGCGCTGGCGCAAAAGGACGTGATCGACGGGCTGAACGGTTTCGGCCTGGAAGCCATGTCCTCCACCCCCGCCGAACTGGCCGAGCTGGTCAAGCGTGACACGGCCAAGTGGGCGCCGATCGTCAAGCAGGTGGGCTTCACCGCGGACTGAGCTTCACCATGAACGCAGTACTCAAACCCCAGATGCACCCCGACGAATGGCAGGCCCGGGTGCAGTTGGCCGCCTGCTACCGCATCTTCGACATGCTGGGCTGGACCGAGATGATCTACAACCACATCACGCTGCGGCTGCCCGACAGCGTGACCGGTGGCAGCAAGCAGTTCCTGATCAACCCGTTCGGGCTGCACTACAGCGAAGTCACGGCCAGCAACCTGCTGAAGATCGACCTGCAGGGCAACAAGCTGGAGGACAGCCCCTGGGTGGTGAACCCCGCCGGCTTCACCGTGCACTCGGCGATCCACGACAACGTGCCCGACGCGCATTGCGTGATGCACACCCACACCACCAACGGGCTGGCGGTGGCGTGCACGCAGGGCGGGCTGGCGCAGAACAACTTCTATTCGGCGCAGCTGCACGGCCTGGTGGCCTACCACGACTTCGAGGGCATCACGGTGCATCCGGAGGAGGCGCCGCGGCTGCTGAAGAACATCGCCGGCAAGCCGGCGGTGATCCTGCGCAACCACGGGCTGCTGTCCTGGGGCCACACCCTGCCGCTGGCCTTCGTGCGGCTGTGGACGCTGCAGCGCGCCTGCGACGTGCAGGTGACGCAGGCGGCGCTGGGTCCGGCGATCCCCGTGCCCGAATCCGTCGCGGCCAGAACCGTGGCGGACTCCTTCCAGTGGGACCAGCGTTTCGGCGCCGGCCAGGACGTCTTCGACGCGCTGGTCAGGCGGGTCGACCGGATCGATCCCAGCTATAAAAACTAGAGCACGATACGCCCGCTGTACGCGGGCTGGAGCATGATTTGACCCTGAAAGTCTGCATCTACGGGGCCGGCGCCATCGGCGGCTGGATCGGCGTGAAGCTGGCGCGCGCGGGTTGCGAGGTGAGCGTGGTGGCGCGCGGAGCGACGCTTCAGGCGCTGCAGCTGCACGGGCTGCGGCTGGAAACAGTTGCCGTTCGGGCTGAGCCTGTCGAAGCCCTCGCGAGCCCTTCGACAAGCTCAGGGCGAACGGAGATCATTTCCGCGCCGGTGCGCGCCACCGAGGCGCCGCCCGAACTCGGCGTGCAGGACCTGGTGGTGGTGGCGGTCAAGGCGCCCGCCATGGCCGACGTCGCTCGCGCCATCGCGCCCCTGCTCGGGCCGCGCACGATGGTGCTCACCGCCATGAACGGCGTGCCCTGGTGGTTCTTCGAAGGCTTCGGCGGCCCGCATGCGGGTACGCGCCTGAAGGCGGTGGACCCGGAAGGCGCGATCGCCCGCGCGGTGCCCGGGCATCACATCATCGGCTGCGTGGTCCACGCCAGCTGCTCGCTGAACGGCCCCGGTTTCGTCAAGCAGCATTTCGGCAACAAGCTGATCGTCGGCGAGCCTTCCGGCGAGAAGACCCAGCGTGTCCGCGACCTGGTGGCGCTGCTGGAAAAGGCGGGCTTCGAAACGGCGCTGTCCGAGCAGATCCAGAAGGACGCCTGGTACAAGCTGTGGGGCAACATGACCGTCAACCCGGTCAGCGCCATGACCGGCGCCACCACCGACCTGATCCTGGGCGACGACCTGGTGCGCGGCTTCATCTCCAGCGTGATGCTGGAGGCGCGCGAGATCGGCGCGCGCATCGGCATCCCGATCGAGCAGCAGCCGGAGGACCGGCACCAGGTCACGCGCAAGCTGGGCGCGTTCAAGACCTCCATGCTGCAGGACGTGGAAGCCGGCAAGCCGGTGGAGCTGGACGCGCTCGTCACCGTGGTCAAGGAACTCGGCGAGCTGACCGGCGTGCCCACCCCGTTCACCGATGCCCTGCTCGGCCTGTCCCGGCTGCATGCGCGCGTGCACGGCCTGTACTGATGTTGCCCCCACGCTCGCTGGCTGCGTGTAGCTCGCTGCCCCCCGGGGGGACCTTCGCGCCTTGGGGCGGCCCGGCGGCGCTCAACACGTGACCTCAACCACCCGCGCGCTCACCGGCACCGCCTTCGCCACGCTGCTGCTGATCGCCCTGATGATGGGCGCCAACCACGTGGCGGCGCGTGTGGCCTTCAACCACGGCGTGGATGTCGCCACCGCGGTCGTGTTCCGCAGCGCGGTGACGGCGCTGGTGATCGTCGCCCTGCTGGCCAGCCAGGGCGTGCGCGTGACTTTCACGCCGCGGCACCGGAAGATGCTGCCGCTGATCGGCCTGTTGATCGGCGTGCAGAGCCTGTGCCTGTATTCCTCGGTGGCGCGGCTGCCGGTGGCGCTGGCGCTGCTCGCGTTCAACACCTATCCGATCTGGACCGCGTTCTGGTCCTGGGTGGTGTACCGGCAAAAGCCCGAGAAAGCGCTGCTGCTCGCGATGCCGGTGATCCTGGCCGGCCTGGCGCTGGCGCTGGACGTGCTGGGCGCGGCGTCTGGCCTGGGCGCCCAAGGCCAGTGGGCGCGCATCGGCGCCGGGGTGGCATTCGCGCTGGCCGCGGCGGGCACCTTCGGCCTGGCGCTCGTCATCACACAGCATGAAGCCGGCGACGTCGACGGCCGGGTGCGCACCGCCACCACGATGATCATCGCGGGGCTGGTGGCGCTGGCCCTCGTCACCACGCAGGGTGGTTTTCACTTGCCGCAAGCGCCCGCCGGCTGGGGTGGCCTGGCGGCGCTCACATTCCTCTACGGCACCGCCTTCACGATCATGTTCACGGTGCTGCCGCGCCTGGGCGTGGTCGGCAACTCCGCCATCATGAACGTGGAGCCGGTGTTCGCGCTGGTGCTGGCCTGGTTGATCCTCGGGCAGGCGATCGCGCCAGTGCAAGTCGGCGGCGCGCTGATCGTGGTGGGCGCCGTGATGGCGCTAGGGATGCGAAAGCGGTAGCGGCAGTCGCCGCACCAGCATGGGGGTGAACACCGCAACGTGCACCTCCCGGCGTAAACTCCGCACCCTTGTGCAGGGGGATGCGGTGTTGCGCAGGCTCATCATTAGTGTTCTGGTTTTCTCGGCCATCGGGGCCCTGGCGCCCAGCCAGGCCTGGGCCGAAAGCCTGAAGTTCGGCCTGGACTGGTCTGCCACGGGTGCGCACGCACCCTACTTCGCTGCCGCCGGCCGCGGCAGCTTTCAGCGCCGGGGCCTGAATGTGGCCATCGAGCCGGGCGCTGGCGCGGCTGATGCGGTACGGCGCGTCGCCGCGGGTGGCACCGACTTCGGCATCGCGGACCTCAGCGCCATCATCAAGCACAACGCGCTGCATCCGCAGAACCCCGTCACCGCTTTTTATATCGTCCACGACCGCTCGCCGCTGTCGGTGATGACCTTGGCGCGCAACAACATCGCGCACCCCCGGGACCTGGAAGGCAAGACGGTGGGTGCGCCCGAAGGGGAGGCGGGCAGGACCATGTTCCCCCTGCTCGCCCGGGCGGCCGGGGTGGACCCGGCCAAGGTCACGTGGCGCACCACGGACGCGCGGTTGAGGGAGTCTGAACTTGTCGCCGGAACGGTGGACGCCATCACCGGCTTTTCGACGGCGGCACCTTTCCTCGTCCTGCAAGGCGTCTCCGAGTCGGAAATCCGCGTCTTGAGGTACGCGGACTTCGGCCTGGATCACTACAGCACGGCGGTCTTCGCCAGGACCGAACGGACCGCGCGCGAGACTCCGCTCATGCGCGCCGTTGCGGCAGCGGTGGACGAGGCCCTGCGCTGGTCCATGGCCAACCCCGAGGAAGCCGTCGAATTCCTGGCCGGCACGAACAGGAGGATCTCCAAGGATGTCGAGGTTCGGCGCCTGAAGACCACCGTCGCCGAGCTGATGGTGACACCCACCACACAGGCGCACGGCCTCTCCCACGTCGATCCAGGGCGGCTGCAGAAGATGATCGACGATGTCGCTGCATCCCTGGCGTTGCCCGTGCGTCCCCCGGCCGAACAGGTCTACCGCCCTTTGCTGAACCCCTCCCGGCTGCCGGCCATGAACTGGTTGCCCCCCAGGCCGCGTTGACGCCCCAGCCTACCGGGCCCCGGCCCCCGGCTTGACCCCGCCGTCGGGTAGCGGCACCGAAATCGGCGCCACTTCCACCGGCGCCAGGCCCTCTTCCTTGTCCAGGCCGATCTTTTCCGCGGTGGCGGGCGACAGGTCCACGATGCGTCCGGACACGTGCGGCCCGCGGTCCTGGATGGTGACCACCGCGCTCTGCCCGGTCTCCAGGTTGGTCACCTTGGCCGTGGTCCCCAGGGGCAGGGTCTTGCTGGCGGCGTTGTCGTCACGCGGGTCCATGGGGGTGCCGTCGGCCATCCTGCGGCCCTCGAACTTGCGGGCATAGAACGAGGCCTTGCCGACCTGCTTCTTTCCGGAGCGGTCCAGCTGGTGGCCCGCTGCCGCCGGGTGGTTGGCCTGCGCGGCTGCCCTGGCCTGAGGCTGACCCGCCCCGGCGGCACCGGGCACGCTGACGGCGATGCAGGCGAAGGCGGGCAGGACGAAGTGGCGCAAGCTGCGCAGGGGCTGTGTCATGGAGCTGCTCCGGATGTGCGTTTTTGTCGGCTGCAGTCTCGCGGGCTGCCCTGCGCCCCGCGGTCGGGCAGTGCCGCCCACCCGGGTAGGAATCGGCTTGCGCCGCGCAGCTAGGCGGCCACGGCGGTGGGCACCCGCTGGGCCAGGGCGCACATCAACTCGTAGCCCACCGTGCCTGCCGCGCGCGCCACTTCGTCTATGGCGAGCACGGCGCCACTGGAAGCGCGGCCCCACAAGATGACCTCGGTGCCGATGCCGGCCTGCGGCACCGGCGTGAGGTCCACCGTCAGCATGTCCATGCTCACGCGCGCCACCAGCCGGGTGCGCACCCCGTCCACCAGCACCGGGGTGCCGGTGGTGCAGTGGCGCGGATACCCGTCCGCATAGCCGCAGGCCACGACGCCGATGCGCAGCGGCGCGTCGGCCGTGAAGCTGGAGCCGTAGCCCACAGTGTCTCCGGGCGCGAGGTCCTGCACGCCGATCACACGGCTTTGCAGCGTCAGGGTGGGCTGCAGCTGCCAGCCGGCGATGTCGTGGTCGGGGTAGTCGGGCGCGCTGCCGTAGACGGCGATGCCGGGTCGGATCCAGTCGGCGCGCACGCTGGCGTCCTGGCCAAAGCGCAGGGCCGCCGCGCTGTTGGACAGGGTGCGCTCGCCGGGCAGCTCGCGCGTGATGGCGTCGAACACTTCGCGCTGGTGCGCGATGCCGCGCGGGCCGTCGGCATCGGAGAAATGCGTCATCAGCGAGATCTCGCCGACCTGCGGCATGGCATTGAGCCGCGTCCAGGCGGCGCGGTAGCGGCCCGGCGCAAACCCCAGGCGGTTCATGCCCGAATTCATCTTCAGGAAGACATGGTGCGGCTGCTGCGTCTTGTGCGCCGCCAGCATTCCGATCTGCTCGTCGCAGTGCACGGTGTGCCACAGCGAAAGGCGCGAACACAACTCCAGGTCGCGCGGCTCGAAGATGCCTTCGAGCAGCAGGATGGGCCCGCGCCAGCCCAGGGCCCGCACCCGCTCGGCCTCGTGCAGGTCCAGCAAGGCGAAGCCGTCCGCCCCGCGCAGGCCCTCGAAAACGCGCTCGATGCCATGCCCATAGGCGTTGGCCTTGACCACGCCCCAGACCTTGCTGTCCGGGGCGGCCTGCCGCATGCGTGCCAGGTTGTGGCGCAGCGATTCGGTGTGGACGGTGGCCTGGATCGGGCGCGGCATGCGGAGCTTCCAAGGGTCGGGAGCGGGGATTTTGTCATTACCTCGCGTGATATAACCCTCTGTCGTTTGGAGACAGCCTCGAAAAATCACACGGCATCAGCACAGCTGATGCCGGCCACTGCACGATGAAGCGCGGTTTCTACACCATCATGTCGGCGCAGTTTTTCTCGTCGCTGGCCGACAACGCCCTGTTCATCGCGGCCGTCGAATTGCTTCGCACCAACGGCTCGGCCGAATGGCAGCGGGCCGCGCTGGTGCCGATGTTCGCGCTGTTCTATGTGGTGCTGGCCCCGTTCGTCGGGGCCTTCGCCGATGCGCAGCCCAAAGGCAAGGTCATGTTCATCAGCAACGCCATCAAGGTGGTGGGCTGCCTGATGATGCTGTTCGGCGTGCACCCGCTGATCGCCTATGCCGTGGTGGGCCTGGGCGCGGCGGCCTACTCGCCGGCCAAGTACGGCATCCTCACCGAACTGCTGCCCGCTTCGCAGCTGGTCAAGGCCAACGGCTGGATCGAGGGCCTCACCATCGCCTCCATCATCCTGGGCATCCTGCTGGGGGGCCAGCTGGTGGGCCAGGCCATCGCCACGCGGCTGCTGGCGCTGGATTTCCCGATGCTGGACACCGGCGTCGACTCGGCGCCGGAAGCCGCGATCCTGATCCTGATCTTCATCTACGCGCTGGCCGCCTGGTTCAACACGCGCATCCCGCTCACCGGCGTGGAGATGCGGCCCATTCCGCGCAACGCGCTGGAGCTGGTGCCCGATTTCTGGGCCTGCAACTCGCGGCTGTGGCGCGACAAGCTGGGGCAGATCTCGCTGGGCACCACCACGCTGATCTGGGGCGTGAGCGGCAACCTGCGCTACATCATCCTGGCCTGGGCGGCGGCCGCCCTGGGTTACGGAACCACGCAGGCTTCCGCGCTGGGCGGCGTGGTCGCGATCGGCACGGCCATCGGCGCGGTGGTCGCCTCGCTGCGCATGCGGCTGGACATGGCCACCTCGGTGATCCCGATGGGGGTGGCGCTGGGCGTCCTGATCATCGTGATGAACTTCATCACCAACGTCTGGGCCGCGGTGCCGTTCCTGATCTTCATGGGCGCGCTCGCGGGCTTCATGGTGGTGCCGATGAATGCGCTGCTGCAGCACCGCGGCCACAACCTGATGGGCGCGGGCCGGTCGATCGCGGTGCAGAACTTCAACGAGCAGGCCTGCATCCTGGCGCTGGGCGCGTTCTACAGCCTGTCCGCCGGCATGGGCATGTCGGCCTTCGGCGCCATCACGGCCTTCGGCCTGGTGGTCGCCGCGGTGATGTGGCTGATCCAGCGCTGGCATGCCAGCAACCTCGTCAAGCACAAGGAAGAGGTCGATCACCTGCTGCAGATCGCGCGGCAGGACAACTCGCATGGGTGAAGGCCTGGCGGCCAGCCGGGGCTCGGCGGCGCTCCCGGCGCTCGCACTGATGTTCAACGCCTTCGTCTGGGGCGTCTCCTGGTGGCCGTTCCGTGAGCTGCAGGTCCGGGGCCTGCACCCGCTGTGGGCCACCGCCGGAATCTACGTCGTCTCGCTCGCCTGCCTGCTCGCCTGGAAGCCGCGCGCCTGGCAAGGGCTGGCGGCGCACCCCGGCTTGTGGCTGCTGATGCTGGCATCCGGCCTGACCAACGTCGGCTTCAACTGGGCTGTGACGGTCGGTGACGTGGTGCGGGTGGTGCTGCTGTTCTATCTGATGCCGGCCTGGGCCGTGCTGCTGGCCTGGCTGCTGCTGGGGGAGCGGCCGACGGGGCGTGCGCTGCTGCGGCTGGTGCTCGCGCTGGCCGGCGTGGGGGTGGTGCTCAAGACGCCCGGCACAGCCTGGCCGGTGCCCGAAAGCATGGCCGACTGGCTGGCCCTGATGGGCGGCTTGAGCTTCGCCCTGACCAACATCCTGCTGCGGCAACTGCGGGCGGCCCCCGCGTCCTCGCGCGTCTTCGCCATGTTCACGGGCGGGACCTTGACGGCGGCCGGGGCTGCGCTGCTCGGCATGGCCGGCGGCGCGGTGGCAGCGCCGCCCTGGCTGCCCGGGCCGGCGCTGGCCCTCGCCCTGGCGCTCAGCCTGGGCTTCCTGGCTGGCAACATGGCGCTGCAGTTCGGCGCGGCACGGCTGAAGGCGCAGACCACCGCCCTCGTGATGCTGTCGGAGGTCGTGTTCGCCAGCGTCTCCTCGGTGCTGGCCGGCGCCTCCGGACTGACCTGGCGCACCTGGCTGGGCGGATCGCTGATCCTGGCCGCCGCCGCCTGGTCGGCCTGGCCCGAGTCCCCCACCGAAAGCGGCGTGGGCGCACAATCGTCCGCATGACCAGCGCCTACGACTTCGAAGCCCGGCAGATCGACGGCAAGACCGTCCCCTTGAGCCGCTTCAAGGGCAAGGTGCTGCTGATCGTGAACACGGCCAGCGCCTGCGGCTTCACGCCGCAGTTCGGCGGGCTGGAAGCGCTGCACAAGACGTACGGCACGAAGGGGCTGGTGGTGCTGGGTTTTCCGTGCAACCAGTTCGGCGCGCAGGACCCGGGCAGCAACGAGGAGATCGCGCAGTTCTGCCAGCTGAACTACGGCGTGAGCTTCCCCATGATGGCCAAGGTCGATGTCAACGGCGCCTCGGCGGACGCCTTGTTCCGGTGGCTGACGAAAGAGGCGCCCGGGCTGCTGGGCAGTACGGCGGTGAAGTGGAACTTCACCAAGTTCCTGGTCGGCAAGGACGGGCAGGTGCTCAAGCGCTATTCGCCGCAGGACGAGCCGGCGAAGCTGGCCAAGGACATCGAGGCCGCCCTGGCTTGAGCCCGAAGAGGGGCCGCAGCCAGCGCGTGCGGCGGATCACTGCCGTCAGCCCCCAGCAGATCGCCACCGTCCCGGCCACCAGCAGCACGGGCTCGGCCACCGGTCCCAGCTGCCAGGGCGCCAGCCAGACGACCAGCACGATGATCGCCGTCTGGTGCAGCACGTACCACGGGTAGACCGATTCGTTGGCCCAGGCCAGCCAGGGCCAGGGCCGGTTCAGCCGGTGATGCGCCCAGCCCAGGATCGCCATGATGGCCGCCCACAGGTAGAAGTCGCCCGACAGCCGAACCAGCACGCGCTGCTGCCACGGGTCGCCGGCGCCTAGGAACTGCCGCAGCGTGAAGTGGACCGCGAGCAGCAGGAGCGCCCAGCCCAGCGCCTTCCAGCGCAGCCGCGCCGCCTCGGCCCAGAAGCCGGCATCCAGGCCGATCCACCAGCCGTAGAGGAACAGGGTGAAGTAGACGGCGTGCAGCCAGCCGTCGCCGACCAGGTCGCGCGTGGGCGGGAAGTGCCGCCACAGCAGCAGCGACCACAGCGCCAGCGGCAGCACGGGCAGCAGCATCAAAGCCGGGCCCCGCAGCCCGGCAAAGCGCCGGCGCAGCCACTGCCCGGGTGCGGACTCCAGCACCGGCAAGGCCAGCAGGAGCGCGGCCGTGTAAAGCCACAGGTAAGGCAGGAACCAAAGGTGGTTCCAGGTGATGCCCACGTTGGCGCCGTCGAAAGCCGCCGCGGGCCAAGGCCCGCCCGTGGCGTAGCGCAGCACAAAGGCGCCGAAGCCCGGCTCGATCAGCCCTTTGGCGACCCCTTGCGCATAGGGCTGATACGGCACCACCACCGCCATGCCGAAGGCCAGCGGCAGGAGCAGGCGCCAACTTCGCTGCGCCAGCAGCTGGCCCCGGCTCTGGCCGCGCTGCAACAACCCGAACGCCACGCCGGAGACCAGGAACACCAGGTCCATGCGCCACAGGTTCAGCGCCCGCATCGGCCCCTGCAGCCACGGGGCCGCCTGCGGGCTCTTCAGGTGCCAGTCCCAGCCGGCCACGTAGTACATGGCGGCGTGGTACAGGATGACCAGCGCGAAGGCCAGCGCGCGCAGCGCATCGATATCGTGTCGGCGGTTCATCGGGTGCCTCCGGGGAAGTTCGGGCGCATTCTGGAAGCCGGCCGCCATGCCGGATCAGCGAAGGTGACCACCCGGTGGGGAGATGGGACGAGCGGCGCCGGGCGGGGACGAGAGGTCCGTCCCCCGTAGACTCGGCACCCATGTCCGATCCGCGCGAATCCTGGCTGGCCCGTTACCGGCGCTGGCGCCGCCCGGCCGAGGTGGGGTTCTGGGTGGTGGTACTGGGCTCGCAGATCGTCTTCAACACGCTGGTCACCTGGATGGACCTGCGCCGGGCCGGGGCGGCAGCGCCGCTGTGGCAACCGCTTTCCTGGGAACTGACCAGCACCGCCGTGGTTGCCCTGCTGATTCCGGCGGTGGTCGTCTGGGAGCGGCGTCACCCCGTCCGCCTGGACACCCTGCCCGGCGCCATCGGCTGGCATGTCGGGGGCAGCCTGGCGTATTGCCTGGTGCATGTGCTGGGCATGGTCGGCTTGCGCAAGCTGGTCTACGGCATCGCCGGCACCCAGTACCAGGTGTCCAGCTGGGTCGCGGTGCTGGGCTACGAGTACCTGAAAGACGTGCGCAGCTACTTCCTGATCCTGGTGGCGCTGTGGAGCTACCGGCTGGTGCTGCTGCGGCTGCAGGGCGAAGCCCGGGTGCTGGACCCGGCGGAGCCGCCGGCCGGCCAGCCTGTTGCCGCGCCACCCGCGCCGGTCCAGCGCCCAGAGCGCTTCCTGGTGCGCAAGCTGCGCAAGGAATTCCTGATCGCGGCGGGCGAGATCGACTGGCTGCAGGCGCAGGGCAACTACATCGGCCTGCGCGTGAACGGGCACGACTACCTGTTGCGCTCGACGCTGGCCGATTTCCTGGAGCAGCTGGACCCGGCGCGGTTCGCACGGGTGCACCGCAGCTGGGCCGTCAACCTGGACCGCGTCGCGGAGATCGAACCGCTGGAGGGCGGCGACGCCCGGCTGAAGATGAAGGACGGCAGCCTGGTGCCCTGCAGCCGGCGCTACCGCGAGGCGCTGGGACGCTAGCGGCTAGTTGATCCAGCCCATCTCGCGCAGCCGCGCTTCTTCGAGCCGCGCGAGGTCGGCCAGCGTGCGGCCCGGCTCGTCCCGGAAGCGCTCGTCCAGGCGGCGGACGTAGCTCACGCGGTCGACACGGAAGCTGCGGAAGTCGTTGCGCTGCTCGCACCAGGCCGCCAGCGTCCAGACCTTGCCCCAGTAGAAGCAGCCCAGCGGCCGCAGGGTGCGCTCGCTGGTCTTTTCGCTCAGGTCCCGGTAGTTGATGAACACCTTGCGGCGCTCCTGCGCCGACTCGCGCAGGGTCTGCAGGATGCGCTGCGCCGGCTCCGGCAGGCCGCCGTGCGGCGCATACACCGCCAGGGCTTCGGCCGCGACCCGCGCCTCCACCGGCAGCACGGACAGGATCTTGCCCAGCGCGTCCTGCGCACTTTGCGCCAGCACCGGGTCCAGCCAGACCTGCGCCATGCGCACGGAAGCGACCAGCGCCTTGGCCTCGTCCTGCGTGAACATCATGGGCGGCAGGTCAAAGCCGGCGCCCAGCCGGTACCCGACCCCGGCCTCGCCTTCGATCGGCACGCCCTGGCCCTGCAGGTCCGAGACGTCGCGGTAGATCGTGCGCTCGGACACTTCCAGCCGCTGCGCCAGGTAGGCCGCGGTCGTGAGCCGCCGGCCGCGGATCAGCTGGACGATGTTGAAGAGGCGGTCGGCACGGCGCATGGAGGGACGTTAATGTGCAGCGTCCCTCCTGACAAGCTGGTGTCAGTAACATCGCCTCACCATGGTCGAGACTTCCCCCCCTGCCGCCAGAGAGGCTGCCGCCTCGCGCTCATTTGCCAGGCGGTTCTGGCCGATGCTGGGGCTGGGGCTGCTCGGCATCGCCGGCTTGCTGCCGCAGGCGATCGGCCTCAGCGGAACGGCCTCGCTGCCGGCGGAGCTCGCCGCACTGCCCAGGGCCGCGGTGGTCGCCCTGTCACTGCTCAACCCGCTGCTTCTGACCCTCGCCGGGGCGGCGGTCGGCGCCGCGCTGGCTCATCGGGTCGGCCTGCGCAGCGCCCTGGCGGGAACTTCACCGGCCGGCGCGCTGGCAGGGCTGCCGCTGGCGCTGCTGGTGGGGTCCGCGCTGGCGGTGCTGCTGCAGCTGGTGGACTGGGCCTGGAAGCCCTGGCTGGGCGCGCAGGCCGAAGTGCTGCGATCGCAGGCGCAAGGACCAGGGCGCCTGCTCACCGGCATCCTCTACGGCGGCCTCACCGAGGAAATCATCACGCGCTGGGGGCTGCTGAGCCTGCTGGCGTGGGGGATCCATCGCATGTTCGGTCGCCGCCACGCGCAGGCGCCCACCTGGGCCATGCTGCTGGCGATTCTCTTTGCCGCGCTCGCCTTCGCTCTGGCCCACCTGCCGGCGCTGGCCGCCGTGATGGAGCTGACTCCCGCCTGGGTGGCCCGTACCCTGGCGCTCAACCTGCTCGCCGGACTGGCCTATGGCTGGCTGTTCTGGCGCCACCACCTGGAAGCCGCCATGGCCGCGCATGCCGCGACCCATGTCGGGTTCTGGCTACTCGGGCTCGTGTTCTAGCGCGGCATCCAGGACTTCCACCCAGTGCCGCACCGGCGTCGCGGTGCCGCCCTGCAGGTGGGTGATGCAGCCGATGTTGGCCGAGAGGATGGCTTGCGGCTCCAGCTGGCCCAGATGCCCGAGCTTGCGGTCGCGCAGCTCGCCCGCCATCTGGGGGTGCAGCACGGAATAGGTGCCGGCCGAGCCGCAGCACAGATGCGACTCGTTCGTCGCCACGCGGATGTCGAACCCGAGCTGGCGCAGGTGCGTCTCGACGCCGCCGCGCAGCTGCTGCCCGTGCTGCAGCGTGCACGGCGGGTGGTAGGCCAGCACGCCCTGCGGCGCCCGCACCCGGGCCTGCAAGGCAGGCACCAGCTGGGGCAGCAGCTCGCTCAGGTCGCGGGTGAGATCGCTGATGCGCGCGGCTTTCGCTGCGTACACCGGGTCGTGCTGCAGGTGGTGGCCGTACTCGCGGACGGTGACGCCGCAGCCGGAGGCGTTCATCACCAGGGCCTCCACTTCGCCGCGTTCCACCAGAGGCCACCAGGCGTCGATGTTGGCCCGCATCTGGGCGCGCCCGCCGTCCTGGTCATTCAGGTGGAACTTCACCGCGCCGCAGCAGCCCGCGGCCGGCGGCACCACCACCTGGATGCCGGCGGCGTCCAGCACGCGCGCGGTGGCGCTGTTGATGTTGGGCGCCATGGCCGGCTGCACGCAGCCGGCCAGCATCAGCACCTTGCGCGCGTGCTGGCGCCGCGGCCACGCGCCGGCGTCCTGCCGCGCCGGCACCTTGGCTTTCAGCGCCGCCGGCAGCAGGCCGCGCACCGATTGCCCCAGCTGCATCGCCGGGCCGAACGCCGGCGAAGTCAGTCCTTCCTTGAGCGCCCAGCGTAGCGCCCGCGAGCCGGCGCCGCGCGGCACCTTGCGCTCGACGATGCCGCGCCCGATGTCGGCCAGCCGCCCGTACTGCACGCCGCTCGGGCAGGTGCTCTCGCAGTTGCGGCAGGTCAGGCACCGGTCCAGGTGAAGCTGGGTCTTCTGCGTCGGCTGCTCGCCTTCCAGTACCTGCTTGATGAGGTAGATGCGGCCGCGCGGCCCGTCGAGCTCGTCGCCCAGGATCTGGTAGGTCGGGCAGGTGGCGGTGCAGAAGCCGCAGTGCACGCACTTGCGCAGGATGGCCTCGGCCTCGCGGCCTTCGGCCGTGTCCTGGAATTCGGGGGAGAGATGGGTTTGCACAGGTTCAAAGGTCCGGCAGCAGCCGTCCCGGGTTGAGGATGCCGGCCGGGTCGAACTGGCGCTTGAGTTCGCGATGAATCCGGTCCAGCGGTGGCTTCAATGGATCCAATCGGGCCTGGGCCCGCTCGCCGTGTGCGCGGGCAGCTATGAAAAGCGTAGCATGCCCACCCGCCGCCGCCGCCACGGCGCGCAGCCGTTGCGCCTGCCCGGGCTCGGCGCGTACCCAGCGCTGGCCACCGTGCCATTCGATCAGCGGCGCCTCGGGCAGTTCCAGCAGCGGCGCGGTCTGGGGAACGGACAGCCGCCAGAGATCACGTTCGCCCCGCTCGGCAAACCATGGCAGGCGCTGGTCCCGGCAGAGCGCCCAGTCGGGCGCGACCCTGGTGTTGTCCTGGCGCTCCCCGCCCAGGGTGCGGCAGGCGGATTCGACGGCGGCCTGGGCGCCCCGCAAGCGCAGGTAGAGCGTCGGCGCGCCGCCATCGTCCACCCAGCAGCTGGCGTTCAGCGGCAGCGGCTGGCCCCCCCAGGCGTTCAGGCGCTGCAGCGCCTGCGCCTGCGGCAGCTCGAACTTGAGCGTGGCCTCGGCCGGCGCTTGCGGCAGCACCTTGAGGCTGACCTCCGCGATCAGGCCCAGCGTGCCCCAGGCGCCCGCCATCAGCCGCGAGACGTCGTAGCCGGCGACGTTCTTCATCACCTGGCCGCCGAAGGTGAGCTGCTCGCCGCGGCCATTGACCAGCGTCAGGCCCAGCACGTAGTCGCGCACCGCGCCGGCACTGGCGCGGGCCGGGCCCGACAGGCCGGCGGCCACCATGCCCCCGACCGTCGCGCCGCCCGCGAAGTGCGGCGGCTCGAACGGCAGGCACTGGCCGCGCTCGGCCAGCACCGACTCGAGCTCGGCCAGCGGCGTGCCGGCTCGCACCGTGACCACGAGTTCGCTGGGCTCGTAGCTGGCGATCCCGCGCAGCCCTGCCGTGCACAAGAGCTCACCCTCCAGCCGGGCGCCGAAGAAGTCCTTGCTGCCGCCCCCGCGGATGCGCAGCGGCCGGCCTTCGGCGGCTGCCGCCTTGATCCGTTCGGTGAGGTCGGCCAGCGCTTCCATCCAGCCATGGTAAGCGCCCTCGGCCACGCGGCGATCACGCGGCGTTTTGACCTTTGTTCATTCAGTCGCTGAAGAAATTGACGGGCAGGCCCGGCACGTCGACCCGGGTCCAGGCCACGTGTCCCGACTGCGGAAAAGCCTGCAACTCCTCGGCCGGCCGCTTGTGGCTGGCGCTCGTGACGTAGAGCGTGCGCAGGTCTTCACCACCGAAGCAGGGCATGGTCGGGCAGCGGAACGGCACCGCCAGCTCCTGGAGCACTTCACCTTGGGGCGACAGCTTGAGCACGCGGGCGCCCTCGAACATGGCGCACCAGTAGTTGCCCTGCGCATCCACCGCCGCGCCGTCGGGCCGGCCGCCGTACCCCGGATCGCCCGGGTTCCAGCCTTGCGGCTTGCCGGGGAACTGCCTGAACACGCGCTGGCGGCTCATCTCGTTGGTCGGCGCCGCCCAGTCCCAGGCCCAGATGGTGTGCTGGGGCGTGTCGGACCAATAGACCGTGGTGGCATCGGGCGACCAGGCCAGGCCGTTGGCGATGGTGGCGCCGCCCGCCTGGCGCCGCACCAGCGGCTGGCCGCCCGGGCCGTTGTCGGGCCGGCAGTCGATGCTGAACAGTTCGGCCCTCGCCTGGTCGCGCGGCTCGTACATGGTGCCGGCCCAGAAGCGCCCTTGCGGGTCGGCCTTGCCGTCGTTGAAGCGGGTGGTGGCCGGGTCGTGGTCGAAGCGGTGCACCAGGTCCAGGGCGCCACCCCAGCGACGGGCCCGGTAGACGCCGTCGCGCAGGGCGACGACCAGTCCGCCGCTGCGGGCCGGCGCGATGCAGCCCGGCTCCTGCGGCATGGCCCAGCTTTGGGCGGTGCCGACCGCCACGTTGGCGCGCCGCAGCCGCCGCCCGGAAATGTCGACCCAGTAGAGCATCTGCTCGTGCGGGTGCCAGAACGGTGATTCGCCGAGCTGGTCCGCCTCCTGGACCACGCTTTGCCACGGGCTCATGGGGCCGCCTCCATCTCGATCGTCATCTGTGCGCTCATCGATGCTCCGGGCTGCAGCGTCACCAGCCCGAGTTCGCGGGCGTCGGCGCCGGCCGCCACCCGGCTGGCCGCATTGTTGACATGGCTGACCGGTTCGACGGCGATGAAGTCGCGGCTGCCGTTGGTGAACACCACCAGCCAGCGCAGCGTGGATTCGACGCGCACCCGCAGCCGCGGATCGAGCAACTCGGCCGTGCCGCTCCAGCCGGCGTAGCAGTGGTCCACGTCCAGGCTTTCGCAGTCCGCGTCCAGCCCCTGCGAGGGCGCCAGCGCGGTGGGCAGCTTGTCGCCGCCCATCTCCCACCGGCCGCTGGCGCCGAACCGCACGCGGCTGCCCGGGCGCTTGACGAAGTACGGATGCCAGCCCAGGCCAGCCGGCGCCGGCTGGCCCGACTGGTTGGTCAGCGACAGCGTCATCTCCAATGCGCCGGGCCGCAGCCGGAAGGTCTGCGAGGCGTCGAAGGCGAAGGGCCAGGCGGTGTCGGCGCGGTGCTCGTAAGCCAGCATCGCGAAAGCCGGGTCGCTCTCCAGCACTTCCCAGGGCCGCTGCCAGCCCACGCCATGGATGGCGTGCGGTTCAGGTTCATTGTTGCGCACCAGCGGATGCCGGGTGCCCTGCCACTGCAAGGTGGCGTGCGCGATCCGGTTGGAGAACGGCACCAGCGGGTAACTGCCCGACTGCCGGGAGGAGGCCAGCCCTTGCGGCGGTGCCGGCCGCAGCACCGGCAGCCCGCCCAGGCGCAACCCGGCGATGCAGCCTCCCAGCCGCGGCTCGATTTCACAGACCAGCGCTGGCGCCGTAAGTGTGATCATGTGTCTCCTCGCCAGGCCATTGTGCACGCGGGCGGCGGCTGCGGGGCCACGGGCCAGGGACAAACCGGTAACATGATCCGCCCATGCCCGATCCCACAGCGCCCCGCACGAGCCGATCCCACCTGATGCTGGTGGAAGCCGCGCGCTATGCGTTGCTGCGCCGCCTGGCTTTCGCCATGCGGCACCAGATGGTGGTGCACTTGCAGCCGATCGGCATGGTGACCGAAGTCATGGACCGCCGGCTGCGCGCCCCCGAGCCCGACCTGGCCCAGGTGCAGGAAGGCATGGTCAGGATCCATGGCTTTTCCAAGGCGGCGGTGCAGTCGTGCCTGGACGTGATCACCTGGATGGCGCCGGACGCGACCACGGTGGCGCTCGATGCCGGGGCCGGCGAATGCCTGGGTATGCTGCGCAGCAACTTCAGCTTCCGCGGCTACGCGCTGCGAGACGAGATCGGCGCACTGCCGATGCCGGTCTCGCGCGCCGCGCTGCGCAATGTGCTGCCGGCCTGCCTGCTGGCGCTGACCGACGTCGCCGCCTCGCCCGCAGAGATGGCGGTCAGCGGCGAGGCCGGTGACGAGGAGGCCAGCCTGGTGGTGACGGTGCGCGCCACCGAAGGCCCGGCGGGATTCGCCGGCGACGCGTCGTACCGGCAACTGCATTGGCACGAGGTGGAGGCGCTGGCGCGCGCCGACAACGTCGATGTGGTGCGCGAGGGCGATGGTGCGCGGCTGGTGTTTCGCGGCTGAAAAATCGCCAGCAAGTCACGCGAGCTGATCGAACGTGGACTGCCCTGCGACCCGCGCGGCTCGGCTCCCAAGACGAGTCATGGCTTTCGGAAGATGAGCACGTGCTGCCATGGCAACACGTCGACGGTGGACTCGTGCACCAGGGCGTGAGGGGCCATCTCGGTCTTCACCTGCGCCTGGCTCATCTTGTGGAGCGGCTTGATGGGGACCGCCGGGTCCTCGGCGCGGTACTCCACCAGCACGACTCGGCCGCCCGGTCGCAGCGAACGCACGACGTCCTGCATGATCTCGAACGGAAACTCCAGCTCGTGATAGACATCCACCAGAAGCGCCAGGTCGACGCTTTGCGCAGCGAGCCCCGTGGCGCGCACGGACGCCAACACCGGCCGGATGTTCCGCAGCCCGGACTCCTGGGCCTGCGCCTGGAGCAAGCGCAGCATCTGCGGCTGAACATCCACGGCAAAGACGATGCCGCCCGGGGCGACCAGCGGCGCCAGCCGCCGGCTGTAGAAGCCCGTGCCGGCGCCGACGTCCGCCACGTTCATGCCGGCTGACAGGCGCAGCTCGCGCACCAGGAGGTCGGCGCGCTCCTCGCGTTCACGCCCCTGGCGCTCCAGCCATGCAGCGCCCTGCCAGCCCATGACGCCGGCGATCTCCCGGCCCATGTAGCGCTTGCCGATGCCGTCGGGGGTGCGTTGCACCGTCTCGTACGCTGGCTGCGCCCAGAGCGGCGCAGCGCAGGCCAGGGCCCAGAGCAGTAGGCAGCGGCGAGCGGCTTGCATGCGGACATTCTGCGCCTGTTCGCAGCCCCGAGATGCGCGGCACCGCCGCGGCGGCATCTGTTCCGCCCTGGATGGCTGAGCTGCGAAGCCGCTGGTGCGGGCCCGCTGTCGCGCGAGTAAAATGTGACAAGTTGCCCCCCTGGGGCGAACGTGCACGCTTCGAAGCCCGCCATGCAGCTTTCCCAAGACCCCTCCGCCCTTGCCAACCTGGTTGTCCTGGGCGGCCTCGTGCTCGGGCTCGTCCTTGGGGCAGTGGGCCAGGCCACCCGCTTTTGCGTACGTGGTGCGATTGCCGACTGGGTGATCTTCCGCGGCCCGGCGCGCCTGGTGTCGTGGCTGCTGGCCGTCGGGGTCGGCGCCGTCTGCGTGCAAGTGCTGATAGGCGCGGGGATGCTGGACGCCAGCCGCACCGTCGCCTGGTCCGACCGCGTGGCCTGGCTCTCGTACCTGGTGGGCGGCCTGTTGTTCGGCTACGGAATGATCCTGAGCGGTGGCTGCCCGCAGCGTTGCCTGGTCAAGGCCGGCGCAGGCAGCCTGAGGGCAGCGGTGTCGCTGGTGGTCCTTTCCATCGTCGCCTTGATGACGATCCGCGGTGCCTTCGCCGGTGTGCGCGCCCAATACCTCGACAGCGTCGCCTGGACCCTGGCCGGCCCGCAGGACCTGGGCGGCATCCTCTCGCGCGCGCTTGGTGCCGATGCCTCCGTGCTGCGCTGGACCTTCAGCGTGCTGCTGCTTGCGGCCGTCGTGGCGTTCGCCTGGCGCGTGCGCCGCGCGCTGGATCCGGCGCACTGGATCGGGGGCGTCGTCGTGGGCCTGCTGCTGGCTGCCGCCTTCTGGCTGACCGGCAGCATCGGCTTTCTGCCCGAGCATCCGCAGACCCTGGAGCCGGCCTGGCTCGGCACGCAGTCGCGCCGGCCCGAAGGCCTCTCGTTCTCGGCCCCGCTGGCCGGCGCCCTGGACCTGCTCACGATGTGGTCGGACCGTGCCACGGTCGCGACCTTCGGCGTGACCCTGATGCTGGGCGTGCTGGTGGGCAGTTTCCTCAGCGCGCGCCTGCGAGGCGAATTCCGGCTGGAATCCTTCACCACCCCGAAGGACCTCGCATCGCACGCCGCCGGCGCCACGCTCATGGGGTTCGGCGGCGTCACCGCGCTGGGCTGCTCGGTCGGCAACGGCGTGACCGGGCTGGCGCTGCTGTCGGTCGGCTCCGCCCTGGCGGTGGGCGGGATCGTGGCCGGTGCCTGGCTGGCCCTGAAGGTGCAAGACCGCGCGGCGAATGCTCCGGGCGGCAGCCGGCCCGCGCTGGCCACCGCCGGCCCCGGTTGATCCACGCTCAGGGGCCGGCGAGCTCCAGGTCGTCGGCGATGGCGGCGATGCCGGCCTTGGCGCAGACATCATCGGCTTCGCCCCCGGGGGCCCCCGACACGCCCACGGCGCCGATGGTGCTGCCGCCCGCCTGGATCCCCCGGCCGCCGCCGATGGCCACGGCCCGCGCCACGTGGCGGATGCCCGAGGCTTCCTGGCCAGGCTGCGTCAGCCGCGCCAGGGCCAGGGTGTCCAGCTTGAACGTCAGCGCCGTGTAGGCCTTGTCCGTGGCCACCTGCGGTGTGTGCGGCCCGGCCAGCCGGTCGCGCAGCATCACGAGGGGATCGCCCGCGCGGTCGGAGACGGTGACCGCCACCTGGTAGCCCTGCCTGGCGCAATGATCGAGCGCGGCCCGGGCGACGCGCAACGCGGCCTCCGGCGCGATCGAACGGAAGTTCATCATCAGGGTCTGGGGCTGGGCGTGGACCGAGTGGGCGGCGCCCATGGCGATGGCGGCGACCACGGCGGGCCAGACACGGTGGTTCAGGGTGGCGATGTGCATGGCGGGCTCCGGTCAGACGGGTGCGGCGTAGCCGGGGTTCGGCAACGCCGCCGTGAGCTTGGGCACGTTGACGGCCCGCGGGCTGACCTTGCCGCCCCGGGCCTTCAGCCATTCCTCGACCAGTTCCCAGACGGGCCGGTTGCCGGGCGCCTTGGCGGCTTCTTCCGAGACCGGCGCCCACCCGGCGACCTTGTAGTTGCGCCCGGCCTCGATCGGCTTGCCGTTCAGGCGCATGTCCTCGATGCGGCGCCCGGCCGAGGCGAGGGGGTTGCAGCTGTATTGCAGGCCGCCGACCCGAACCATGTCGCCGCCCTGCTGGTAGTACGGATCCGGGTTGAACAGGTTGTCGCACACGTCTTCCAGCACCGTCTTGAGCATCTCGCCGCTCATCTGGGTGACGGTGGCATAGGAGTAGGTGGTGGCGGTCATGTCCATCAGCCATTCCCGCGTGATCGGCTGGCCGGCCAGCAGGGTGGTGCCCCAGCGGAAGCCGGGGGAGAAGGCGATCTCGGCGCCTTGCACGTCCATCAGCGCGTCGAGCAGCAGCTGGTCGCCCGAGCCGTTGAAGTTGCCGCGTCGGTAGAGCGTGCCCTCGGTGCGGCCGAGCGTCTCGCCCAGACGGGCTTCGTAGGGGCTGCGGATCTTCGTGATCAGCGCGTCCATCTCCGCGTCGGGCGGGAGCATGTTGGCGAACACCGGCAGCAGCTTGTAGCGGTAGTCGACCACCTTGCCGCCCTTCACGTCGAAGTCCATCACCGAGAGGAACTTGCCGTTGGAGCCCGCATTGGTCACCAGGGTCTGGCCGCCGCGGTTGCTGACGACCGAGGCGACCGGCATCCCGTCATGCGTGTGTCCGCCGAGGATGGCGTCGATGCCGCTGACCCGGCTGGCCATCTTCAGGTCGACATCCATGCCGTTGTGGCTGAGAAGGACGACGACCTGCGCACCCTTGCCACGGGCCTCGTTGACCACCTTCTGCATGTTCTCGTCCTGGATGCCGAACTCCCAGTCGGCGACGAGGTAACGCGGGTTGGCGATCGGCGTGTACGGGAAGGCCTGGCCGATGATGGCGCACGGCAAGCCGTTGATCTGCCGGATCACGTAGGGCTTGAACACCGGATCGCCGAAGTCGGTGGTCTTGACGTTCTGCGCCAGGAACTCGACCTTGCCCTGGAAATCCTTCTCCACGATCTCCTTGACGCGCTCCATGCCGAGGGTGAACTCCCAGTGGCCGGTCATCACGTCCACGCCGAGCAGCTTGGCGGCGTCGACCATGTCCTGGCCGCGGGTCCACAAGGCCGTGGCCGATCCTTGCCAGGTGTCGCCGCCGTCCAGCAACAAGGCGCCCGGACGGCTCGCCCGCATCCGCTTGACCAGGGTCGACAGGTGCGCGAAGCCGCCCACCTTGCCGTAGCGGCGGGCGGCCTGCTCGAAGTCAAGGTAGGTCAGCGCGTGGGCCACCGGCGTGCCGGCAGGGACCTTGGCGGCCTGCAGCAGGTGGTCGCCGACCAGGTGCGGCAAGCGGCCACGCATGTCCCCGATGCCCAGGTTCACGCTCGGCTCGCGGAAGTAGATCGGCCTGAGCTGGGCGTGGCAATCGGTCATGTGCAGGAACGACACGTTGCCGAACGGCGGCAGGTCGTACAGCGCATCGGCCGCGGTCGCGGCGTCCGCTTGCGCCCAGCGCCCGAGCCCCATCCCGGCGACCGACGCCGCGCCCATCACCTGGAGAAATTCACGCTTGGATAGGTTCATGAATTAGCCGTTGCTTATGTCTCCGGGAAAAAAGCGGCCCGGGCATGCCAGGCCGCTTGTCTTTCGCCGGCTACTGGTTGACCGGCGACTTCGGGTCGAGCAGCAGCGCCATGATGTGCCGCACCTGCTGCTCGGTGAGGTTGCCCATGTGGCCCGAACGCGGCATGTTGGAGCAGGCGTTGTAGGCCTTGGCGTTCCAGATCTTGCCCCAGGTGTACTCGACGATCGGCCGGGCGGCGGCACTGTCGGGATCGGTGATGCCGCGGATCTTGCCGTAGTTGTAGAGACTGGGGCCGATGGTGCCGAACGAGATCTCCTGCTTGCTGATCTGGTGGCAGTTGTAGCAGTTGCCGCCGTTGGCGGCGCTTGCGGTGTCCGTCCAGGTCAGGCCACGGCCGCTTTGCGCGATCTGTTCGCCCTGCTTCCAGTCGCCCAGGAACTTGCCGTCCCCGGGCCACTTGACCGTCTTGAGGTTGGCTTCTTCGATCCGCTTGGCCGTGGCTGCATCGAGCGGCTTGCCGGCGACGTCGGCCGCGTTGCACAGCCTCAGTGTTTCGTCGATACTGGTGACACGGTCGACCGTCGCGATGCCCTCGGTGCGGAAAGCAGCCTTGACCATCTGGGCCGCCACCTGGTCGGGGTCGGCAGCGGCCGACCCGCCACCGGTGGCGCAGCCCACCAGGGCGGCGGCGGCCATTGCGCAGGCGATGGCGAGGGGTGTTTTTTTCATGCCGTCTCCTGCTTCAACGCTTGATCGCCGGGGCGACGGACTTGGCGCCCTTGGCGTTGACCCCGAGGTACGTGGACAGGGCCGTGAGCGCGTCGCTGCCGAATTCGGGATAGGGGAAACGCTGCTGGCGGAAGCAGTCATTGAGCCGCAGCTGCATGCTCCACATCTGGCCGTTCGACACGCGGTACGCAGGCCAGGCGGCGAAACCCACACCGTCGCCCGGGTTCTTGGTCAGGTTGGGCAGGTCCTGCAGGCGGATGCGCTTGCCGTCCTCGCCGTGGCACGACGCGCAGGCAAAGTCATGGGTGCCCCCGCGCATGAAGAACAGGCGCTTGCCCGCTTCGTAGAACGTCTTTTCCTGCGCGTGGGCTTGCGGCAGGTTGAAGGGCAGGCCCCTGGATTCGGCGGCCACATAGGTGGCCAGCGCGGTGACGTTCGCCATCTCGCCGCGGCCGAACGGCGTCTTGCCGATCTCGGCGGCGTTCAAGCCTTGCAGACGCTCCATGCAGCTGACCAGGCGCGTCTCCAGGTCCTGCACCTTGCCGGTGTCCGCGAAATACCGCGGGAGTTCGACGAAGGCGCCCTTGACCACGCCGGGCCCCTTGCCCAGGTCGCATGCCTCCAGCGACGCATTCTTCGGCCCGCGCTTTTGCTTCCAGAGCGCCTCGCCCTTGGCCTCGAACAGATCCGCCGGGTTGCCGTCCTCCAGCATCTTGCGGTATTCCTCGATCGACTCGGTCGCGGATTTCTGTGCCAGCGCGCTCGTGGCTGTGACGGCGCCAAGCAGGACGACCAGGGAGAGTCTTGCCTTCCTCATGCTCAGGAAACCGTCGCTTCGTCGGTGCGCGTCTCGCCCTTGTTGTCCTTCCAGGTGACCGCGACCTTGTCGCCCGCCTTGGCGCCCTTGAGGGTGAACTGCAGGAACGGATTCTTGGCCACGGCCGGGCCCCACTCCGCGCTCATGACCTGCTTGCCATTGTGGGCGGCGGTCACGTTGGTGATGTGCCATGCGGGGATCACCTTGCCCGCGCTGTCCTTGCGCTGGCCGGTTTCCATCTCGTGGCTCATGAGGACGCGGACCACCGCGTTGCCGCCGCTTGCCTGGGCGCGAATGCGCATCGGATCTGCCATGATGAACTCCTTGAATGTACGGGAACAGTGTGGATCTGGGCGAGGCGGTCAGCCGCCGCATCCGCCCAGGGTCACCTTGACTTCCTTCTTGGCGTACAGCGCCTTGCCGTCGTTGGTGATGGCGACGGCATAGACGTCCGAGGTCTGGCCCATCTTGGCGCGGGTGGCGAAATTGGCGTCGACCGCGTCGGTGACATCGAACTTGGCCACCAGGGCGCTCGGATTGCGCTCGACCAGCACCAGCAGGTGCTTGACGCCGGGCAGGCTGGTGGCCACGGCCATCGGCACCACGGCGCCGTTTTCGGCGATGTCCGGGGCGGTCAGCGTCACGTCCTTGCTTTCGACCGGGGCGCCGCCGCCGTAGGCCTTGGCCGCGTCGGCGATGCTGCGGGCCTCGAACGCGCCCTTGTTGAACGCGAGCGCATCGCGCGGGAACAGGCCGGTCGCCGCCAGCAGGCTGGCAACGGCCATGGATTGCTTGAGAGTGTCGCGTCGCGTCTGCATGGCGTCTCCAGTGATGGTTAGTTAAGTCGATGCTAATTTATGGGCGGCAGGGTGCCATCCGTAGTATCCCTGGCGCTACTGGCTCGCGCCGGAGGCCAGCCAGTCGGCGATCTTCCTGGCCTCGTCGGCCCCCAGTGCCTGGGGCGGCATCGGGATGTTGCCCCAGACGCCAGCTCCGCCGGCCTTGATCTTCTCCGCCAGGTAGTCGTTCTTGCCGGCATGCTTCCTGGCGATGTCGCTCCAGCTCGGCCCGATGAGCTTGCGATCCTGCGCGTGGCAGGCGGTACAGGTGTTCTTCTGGAGCAGTTCGGTGGGGATGCCGCCAGCGCGTGCGGCCACCGCCGGCGCGGGCCTGGCCGGCGAAGCCGGAGTGGCAGCGGCCGCCTGCGTCATGGCGCCGGCAGGGGCAGCCGGCGCGCGGCTGGTGTCCGCGCCCCGCTGCGGCCCGACGGTGCGGTTCTGCTCGGCCAGGTTGCCATGGGCATTGCGCGCGAAGTCCGGCAGCATCGAAGCCACCTTCGGCTCCACCGGGCAGTTGCTCATGCAGGCGGTGCCGATGACATCGGGTTTGGTGGTGGCCCCCGGCAGTTCCTTGCCCGGCCACAAAGCGTGCGCGGTCGAGAGGCCGTTGCGATTGGGCAGCCGCTGCTGGACTTCGGCGATGTTCCGGTCGCTCAGCACGAAGTCATCCGGGACGATGCGCCCCAGGTTGAGCATGTAGGCGGTCACGGCATAGACCTCTTCCGTGCTCAGCGACTTGGGCTGGTTCCACGGCATGGCCCGGTTGATGTAGTCCCACAGCGTGGACAGGCTGGACAGCTTCATCAGCGTGGTGCGGCCGGGGTAGTCGCTGCGCAGCAGGTTGGCCGTGCGCCCGGACTTGATGTCCGCGTCGCTGGTTCCCCCCACGAGCGGGCTGAACACCTCGTTCGATTCGCCGAACACGCCATGGCACGAGGCGCATTTGCTCTCCCAGACCTCCTGGCCCCTGGCGACCGAGCCCGAGCCCTTGGGCAGGCCCTTGAAATCCGGACGCACGTCGATGTCCCAGGCCGCCACCTCGGCCGGGGTCGCGGCCCGCCCGATGCCGGGGAACCGGTCGGCGGACTGCGCATGAGCGCTCGCCACGCCCGCCATGCCCAGCGCAAGGGCGGCCAGCCGTTCAGGAAGTCTGGACATTCTTCACCTCGCCGCTTTCCTGCACCAGCCAGGTCTGCACCGCGTTGTTGTGGTAGATCGAGCGCGTGCCGCGCACGCCGCGCAGCTGCTTGTAGGTCGGCTGTATGTAACCGGTCTCGTCCATGGCGCGGCTTTGGATCAGGGCAGGCTTGCCGTCCCAGACCCAGTCCAGGTTGAAGCGGGTCAGGCACTTGCTCAGTACCGGCCGCTCGAGCCGTGCGGTACGCCAATTGCGGCCGCCGTCGACCGAGACGTCGACACGCCGGACCTTGCCGCGCCCGGACCAGGCCAGGCCGGTGATGTTGTAGTAGCCCTTGTCCAGCAGCACCTGGCCGCCCGACGGTGTGGTCACGACGCTCTTGCATTCCTGGATGCTGGTGTACTGGCGGTGCGTGCCGTCCGGCATCAGGTCGATGTAGTGCAGCACTTCGTCCTTGGTGCCGTAGGGCTGGTCACCCAGCTCGATGCGGCGCAGGTACTTGACCCAGCTCACGCCCTGCACGCCCGGCACGACCAGGCGCAGCGGGTAACCGTTCTCGGGACGCAGCATCTCGCCGTTCTGTCCGTAGGCCACCAGGACTTCACCCGAGCGGATCAGGCTCATGGGAATGGTGCGCGTCATCGAGGAGCCGTCCGCGCCCTCGGCCAGCACGAACTTGCCTTGCCGCAGGTCTGCGCCGGCCATCTCGAGCAAGGTGATCAGCGGCACGCCGGTGAATTCGCTGCAGGAGATCATGCCGTGGGTGTACTGGCAGGTCGGCACGGCGACGTTGCCCCACTCCATGCCCGTGTTGGCGCCGCATTCGATGAAACAGAACCGCGACACGGAAGGCAGCCGCATCAGCTCGTCCATGGTGAACACGCGCGGCGACTTCACCATCCCGTTGACCATCAACCGGTGCTTCGAAGGATCGATGTCCCACCAGCCCTGGTGGTGCCGCTCGAAGTGCAGGCCGGCAGGCGTCACGATGCCGAACAGCGATTGCAGCGGCGCGAACGACACCGAGGCCTGCGTGGTCTGGGTCAGCCCCGGGCTGGTCCGCCGCTGCACGTTGCGCTCGTACCTGGACGGCTTGCCGTAGCCGTCGGTGGCGACGGCCTGGCCCAGCCCTGTGGAGTGCTCCGGCAGCTTCAGGATCACCGGGTCGCCGTCGGCTGGCGCAGCGGCCTGCGCCATGGCGGCCGGCGCGACGGCGCCTGCAGCGGCCGCGGCAAAGGCGCTGCGCATGAAGTCGCGGCGGCCGTTGCGCGCTTCCTGCACGACGGCTGTCACCGCGTCGCGGCCCAGGAAGTTCTCCGGCGCTTTGCGCAGCCGCCCCTGGTTGAATCGGTTGAGGTCCATGTCTCGATCCTTGTTTCAGCAGCTGCGCCGGCCTCGCTATCGCGGGCCGTGAGTTCGCCGTTGTTCAGCATATCCGCATGCGCGAATATATCGCAGGTACCTGCACTGCCGCGCGGATCGTCCCTAGTGGAAACCCCTGCGCCCGCGAAGCGGTCAACGCTGCCGGGACCTCACGTCCTGGCGTGCGGCCTCGAGCCGCTGCTCCAGATAGGCGCCATAGAAATCGGGACTCGACAGACCCTGCAACCGCGGCGCGGCTTCTCGCGCGCCCTTGCCGAAGAAGAGGACGGTCGGTGCAATGGCGACCTTCCAAGCCTGGATCACCTCATCATGGGTTCTGCCCTGCCCGGCAAAGTCGAGCACGCGCGCGTTGCTGCGCATGTCGACCTGCACCACGGGCTGGCCCTCCTGCAGCAGCCCCACCAGGTGGTGCTCGCGCACGGTCTTGCAGAACGGGCAGCCCTCCAGGCTGACCATCACCACCAGGGGACGCTGCAGCCGCAGGGCCGCGTCGAGCTCGCCGGGCAACGAGGCGGCGGTCGGCAGCCGCAACGGCGAGGCGGCCCCCACTCCCGCCGAGCCCAGGCACGACAGCATCGCTGGGACGACATCCCGGCGCCTCACTTCTCCTCCCGTTCCATCAGCAGGTAGGTGTTGTAGGCGTTCATGCGGTTGGCGAGGCGAAACAGGGGCAGGTGCTCGAAGCGCGACCAGTCGGTGCGGGCATACGCGTCGTCGAAAGGCTCAATCTCCCGTGCCGCCTGGCCCATCGTCTGGCGCAGGTAGGTCAGGTAGTCGCGCGTCAACTCCATGTCCACCCGCGCATTCCGGGACAGGGGCCCGTGTCCCGGCACGATGATGTCCGCGCCGAGCTCGATCAGGGTGGACAAGGCCTTGATCCACTCTCCGCTCCTGGCCTGGCCCACGAAGGGAATCCGGCCACGGAACACGATGTCGCCCGCGAACAGCACCTTCTGCTGCGGCAGGTACACCACCAGGTCCTCGGGCGTGTGGGCCGGGCCCACGGGCAGCAGGACCAGGCGAACGCCGCCGATCACCATCTCGCGCCGGCCGTCGATCCAGTCGTCCGCGGGCACCAGCCGGGTCTGCGCATCGATCCAGGGGGCCAGCTCGGTGCGGGAGGCGATCAGCCGGGACTGGGCCAACTCGGAGTTGAGGTACTCCAGGGCTGCGCGATGGCCGATGATGCGGGCGCCCGCGCGCTGGAACTCCTGCAAGCCGTAGATGTGGTCCGCGTGGTAGTGGGTCACGATCACGTGGCTGACGGCCTTGCCGCTCACCCGCCTGGCTTCGGCCATCAACTCGCGGGCCAGCTGGGGCGACCCCAGGGCATCGATCACGACCACCCCCGATTCGGTGACCACGAATCCGGCGTTGGAGATGAAGTTCCGGTTGGCCGGCGTTCCCAGCGCGGAAGCGCCTTCGACGTACCAGGCGGAAGGGGAGACCTGCGACGCGACAAGGCTGGTCTGCGCGGCCCCGAACGCTGGCGAGCCGATCAGGAAGCACGCCGCCAACAAACGCCAGCATGACGTGCGGCAGGGGCCCTGGCGGGAACGCGTCATTGGTAGATAAGCCTCGACTTATTGTGAGCTTGCGGCCGCTGCCCGGCAACGGACCCGAAGGACTTACTGCAGGTCGGCTTCGATGGCGATCTGGGTGCACACGGCGCGGCAGAGCGTGACCACCCGGTCGTTGTTGATCCGGTAGTAGATCTGCACGCCTTCCCTGCGCTTGGCAAGCACGTTCGCCTGGTACAGCGTGTTCAGGTGCTGCGACATGTTGGGCTGCGTGGTGTCGATCTCCTCCAGCAGCTGGCTCACGTTCTTCTCACCGTTGCACAGCGCGCTGATGATCTTCAGCCGCATCGGTGCCGACATGACGCGGAACACCTCGGCCGCAATCTCGAACACCTCGTCCGATTCAGCCGCCGACCTGGCAGCGGCTGCACCCGTAGCGCGTTTAGCCATGATTGATCCGTTCCTCATGGCTATATTACCAACTGCCGATGAATGTTGCAGCTCCGTGGCCGGCGCGTACCAGCCCGGGACGCTAGGGCTTGATGTACGCATGGCGCTCGCGGGCCTGCAGTTGGCCGATGCGGGCGACGCCTGAGGGCGTGAACTCGGCGTCCATGTTGAACTGGTCCTTCTTGAGGTCGCGGCTGCGCAGGGTGATCTCGCACACCTCGAAGCGCACGCCGCGCGCCTTGAGGGCGCTGACCAATGCCGCATAGTCGACGTTGCTGTTTTTCTTGTCCCGCGCACCGTCCAGGAGGAAGTCGACGCCGTCGGCATGGGTCACCACCACGATTTTGGTTTCGGGCGCCACGTCGAGGTGGTTGCGGATATTGCGCAGCCCTTTGGTTGCCTGCGTTTCCGCGTTGTCGATGTGGTAGACAACCCGATCCTGGGCGAGCGCCCCGCCCACGGCCAGCAGCAGGCCGAGGGTGCCGGCGACAAGTTTTCCAGCGGTGTTCATGGCGTTCTCCTTGGGACGGTGGTCGGTCTGGCGGATTGTGCGCGCGGCGCCTTACGGGTTTCCCCTCTGAGCTCGACCGCGGCCTGTCTTTACAAAATCAGTGTCCGCTGATGTAGCGTCGGCGTGCGAAGCCCCGCTCAGGCAAGCACGCAAACTCACCAGGAGAAGGAAGATGGTTGTCCGATGGATTGCAGCGGTGCTTGCCGCCGCGGTACCGGCGCTTGTTGGGGCGCAAGGCAAAGAGGCGTTGTATGCGGGAAGCCTCGCAGCCACATGCGCAAGCTGCCACGGCACGAACGGGCGATCCGCGGAAGGCTCGGCGGTGCCCTCCCTGTCGGGCATGCCGCGGACCCAGATGATCGAGCAAATGGCGGCGTTCAAGTCAGGGGCGCGCACCGCGACGGTGATGCATCAGCTCAGCAAGGGCTACACCGATGCGCAGATCGCCCTGATCGCGGACTACTTTGCGGCGCAGCGACGCTGACCTTCCTGGAGACACCTGCAATGAAGCGTCGTTCATTCCTTCAATCCTCCAGCGCACTCGGCCTGCTGGGCCTGGGCGCCTGCGCCACCCCTTCGATTCCTGCCAGCGCCCGCGTGGTGGTGGTCGGCGGCGGCTATGGCGGCGCGACCGCCGCGAAGTACGTGCGAATGCTCTCCGACCACAAGATCGACGTGGTGCTCATCGAGCCGAATGAAGCGTTCGTCTCGTGCCCCATCTCCAACCTGGTGGTGGGTGGCAGCAGGAAGATGGCCGACCTCACGACGCCCTATTCCGGGCTGGAGCGCAACCACGGCGTCAAGGTGGTCCGCGACATCGCCAAGACCATCGACACGCGGGCCAAGACCGTCACCCTGGGCGGCGGCGCGACGATCCGCTATGACAAGCTGGTCGTGTCACCCGGGGTCGACCTGATGTCGGCCGGCGTCGAAGGCCTGCAGGCCGCCAACGCGGCGGGCACGCTGGTGCAAGCCTGGAAGGCCGGCCCCGAGACCGCGGTCCTGCGCCGGCAGCTCGAAGCCATGCCCGACGGCGGCGTGTACGCCATCAGCATCCCCGAGCAGCCTTACCGCTGCCCCCCGGGCCCCTATGAGCGCGCCTGCCAGGTGGCCTGGTACTTCAAGAACGCCAAGCCGCGCAGCAAGGTGCTGATCCTGGACGCCAATCCGGATGTCACGTCAAAAGGCGCCTTGTTCAAGAAGGTCTGGGCCGAGCAATACAAGGGCATGGTTGAATATCGGCCGCAGCACAAGGCGGTGGGGGTGGACCCGCGCACCGGCGTGCTGCGATTCGAGGTGCAGGAAGACGTCAAGGCCAACGTGCTCAACGTGCTGCCCAACATGCGCGCCGGCGCCATCGCCGTGCAGAGCGGGCTGAACAACCTGGCCAACAACCGGTGGTGCGGCGTCGACTACCTCACCTTCGAATCGACTGCCGCGAAAGACGTCCACGTTCTGGGCGACTCGATCCAGATCGCGCCCGGCATGCCCAAGAGCGGGCACATGGCCAATGCCCACGGCAAGGTCGCCGCCGCTGCGATCGTCGCGCGGCTCTCCGGCTGGGAGGTGAACCCGGCGCCCATGCTCACCAACACCTGCTACAGCTTCGTCGATGACCGCAACGTCGTGCACGTCGCCAGCGTTCACTCGTACGTCGCGGCGGAGCAGACCTACAAGACCGTGGCCGGGTCGGGCGGCCTGAGCACTGCCCCGAACGAGCTGGAAGGCGTGTATGCGATGAACTGGGCACGCAACATCTGGGCGGACATGCTGACGTGAGCACGGCGGCATCTTGCCACTGCTCGCGCCGGACGCGGAGCATGGCGTCCTCGCGCTTATAGCTTCCGCTCGTACGACCAGACGCGCTGCCTCGACATCAGCCACCTCAGGCGCCCAGAACAGCTTTCCAGTGCACTCAGGTGCTGCAAGGCGACCGTGCGATCACTCGCGCGCGCATCGTCTCTCAGAGCGAATCGCTGCAAAAGCGCGATGCGTACCTCGGCACGCACAAGCGCGGCGCCCAGGGGCACCTCGGGGAGATCGGCCTCGTCGCTGGACGCGTCGCCTGCGACCGCGCAATGGCGAGAACTGGCCCGCATGGCGCTCTCGATGTCCCGAACGACCTGTTCCAGGTGCTGGCCCGGCTCCATCGCTGCGCCGGCCCTTCGGCGCTCAGTCAGGCTGCCAAGGAGAGCGCCCACCTTCGACGCTGGCACTGCATGGTCCGCCCTGGTCGCGGCAAGCGCGCTCTGCGGCATCGAGTCGAAAGCAGCATCGCTCTGAACGATCGTGGTGCCGCCTGCTCTGGCGATGCTGCGCAGCCCGACAGTGCCATCGTCCAGCGCGCCGGACAGCACGATGCCGATCGATCTCGGCCCGTGGTGATGCGCTGCCGATTGGAACAGCGCGTCAAGGGACGGCCGGAACCGGGCTTGCGCCGCGCACGGCTGCACGGCGGCGCAATAGCCGACGATCATCAGGTCGTGACCAGGCGGCGCGATGTAGATGTGTCCTGCATGAAGCCGTTCCCCGTCAACGGGGTGGCGGGCAGGGAGCACCCCCGCGCGGCTGAGGATGGACGGAAGGTCACTGGTGTGTCTGGCGGGCACGTGAAGCCCGACCAGCAGGGGAGCAGCAAACTCGGCAGTCAGCCCGGCGACGATCTGCTTGAGCGCCTCGACGCCTCCTGCCGAGGCACCGAGCACCACCACCTTGTCCGAGCTCTGCATTTCGTTGATCTTTTCGGCCCGGGCACGCCACGCTCCGGCAGTTTGCTCAATATCATCGGACTTTACGCAGCCTGCGGGTCGGACCTTCCAAATTCCGACCTGGGCGCGCTATTTGTCTGGGGAGCGGTAAATGCATCACGAGAACGCCGCAACGGCGAGCGCGGCCATTGTCCAATCCGAGCACAGGAGTGAAACCGAGGAGCGGATTGGCGCGGAGCGGCGCAGGCGCTCCATCAAGTCCGGCGGTGCCCGCCCCGGCCGGGCGTCCTTTGAACGGAAGGACCTCAACCTCATCAACATGGCAGTCGCTGGCTTGTGCGAGGCTGTCCGCGACTACGCGATCTTCATCCTGGATCCCGATGGCGTCATCGTGTACTGGGGCATGGGAGCCCACCTGATGAAGTGGTGGACCCGGGAAGAAGCCGAAGGGGCGCACCTGCGGCTCCTGTACCCGGAAAACGGGAGCGAAGACGGCACCGCAGAGGCGCATCTTTACGAATCGGCCATGACAGGGGAATACGTCGGCGAAGGGCAGAGGGTCCGGCGGGGTGGCTCGACCTTCTGGGCGCATGTCGTGCTGACGGCGCTACGCGATCCAGACGGCAAATTGATCGGGTTCGCCAAGGTCACGCAGGACCTGACGAAGCGCCGGGCCATGGAGGCCTCGGTAGCGCTGGCCAACGAGGCGCAGAGCAGCCGTGATGCCGCCATGGCAATTGCCGAAGACGCGCACGCAGCTCGGGAACGCGCGGAGGAGGCCCGACTGCGCGCCGAAGCCGCGCGCGAGAGGGCCGAGCGTGCCGCGGCCAACCTGCGGCAGCAGGCGCAAAGCGCCCAGGGGCACCTGGCCCCGTCCGACGGGCCCGCGCTTGCTGCCCGAGAAGCCGGAAACGCTGCGGCGGGAGCGGGTCTGGATGCCTATATCGACATGTTCCGCGAAGGCGAAGACAAGGGCACGTAGTCTCGATCCATGAGCGGTGGGGCCACGGCTTTGGTTTCCGTGCCGGTCCGACCATCGCGCACTGCGCTGTCTCCAACGTCTAGAACCCCCGTCGCCGCGAAGCGGTCTACCAGAGAGCTGAATCGCGAAGGTCCTGAAGCTGTTCACGCTGTCGTCGCGCCCGGCGCCTGCGCCAGATCATGAGCAGGACAAAGGCGAACGCGGCGAAGGCGCCCTGCTCCCAAAGCGCAAGGTGCCGCGCAATCATGACGGGCGCGACCAGGGACAGTAGACCGGCGCCGAGAACCGGGCCGAGGAAGACAACGTACAAGGGCAAGGGGCGTGACAGGCTTACAACAGGCTCCATTTTGCCTGGCAAGGTGCCGCTCTCCTAGAGGTCGGGCCCTGCCCGCGCACGGACCTGCAGAAGGCCACGATGCCCCGAGGGCGGCCAGAGTGCCGTCAGGTCTCCCAAAAAAAAAGGCCCGCCGAAGCGGGCCGAACATCCAAAGGAGACTTGCTGTTATTCGGGAACCGGTCAGCGGTTGTAGGCCGTCTCTCCGTGCGACGAGATGTCCAGGCCTTCGCGCTCTTCCTCTTCAGTCACGCGCAGGCCGATCACCAGGTCGACGATCTTGTAGGCGATGAAGGCCACGACCGCGGACCAGACCACCGTGGTCAGCACACCCTGGAACTGGATCCAGACCTGGCCACCGATCGAGTAATCGGGGTTGGCCTTGTTCGCCACGTAGTCGTAGATGCCGGTGCCGCCCAGCGACGGCGAGGCGAACACGCCGGTCAGCAGCGCGCCCAGGATGCCGCCCACACCGTGGACGCCGAACACGTCCAGCGAGTCATCCGCGCCAAGCATGCGCTTGAGGCCATTGACGCCCCACAGGCAGACCAGGCCGGACAGCAGGCCGATCACGATGGCGCCCATCGGGCCGACGAAACCGGCAGCGGGCGTGATGGCGACCAGGCCGGCGACGGCGCCCGAGGCGGCACCCAGCATCGAGCCCTTGCCCTTGGACAGCGCTTCGCCGGCGATCCAGGACAGCGTGGCGGCGGCGGTGGCCACCAGCGTGTTGACGAAGGCCAGGGCGGCGACGCCGTTGGCTTCCAGGTTGGAGCCGGCGTTGAAGCCGAACCAGCCCACCCACAGCAGCGAGGCGCCGACCATGGTCAGGGTCAGGCTGTGGGGGGTGAGCGATTCCTTGCCGTAGCCGATGCGCTTGCCGATGACGTAGGCGCCGACCAGGCCGGCGACACCGGCGTTGATGTGCACCACGGTGCCGCCCGCGAAGTCGAGCGCGCCCTTGGCCCACAGCCAGCCGGCCGCGGCCGTGACTTTCTCCAGCGAAGCCGCATCGGTGATCGCGTCCGGGCCGTCCCAGTACCAGACCATGTGGGCGATCGGCAGGTAGGCGAAGGTGAACCAGATCACCACGAACAGGAGCACGGCCGAGAACTTGATGCGCTCGGCGAAGGCGCCGACGATCAGCGCGCAGGTGATGGCGGCGAAGGTGGCCTGGAAGGCGACGAAGCTCAGCTCAGGAATGACAACGCCCTTGCTGAAGGTGGCCGCGATCGAATCCGGCGTCACGCCCTTGAGGAAGATCTTGTCGAAAGTGCCCATGAACGGGTTGCCGGCGGTGAAGGCGACGCTGTAGCCGTACAGCACCCACAGCACGTAGATCAGCGAGCTGACCACGAACACCTGCATCAGCACCGACAGCATGTTCTTGCTGCGGACCAGGCCGCCGTAGAACAGGGCCAGCCCCGGCAGCGTCATCAGGATGACCAGGAAGGTGGACATGGTCAGGAACGCGGTGTCACCCTTGTTCGGCGTAGGTGCCGGCGCGGCAGCGGCTTCGGCCGGAGCAGCTGCGGCTGGGGCGGCCGCAGGCGCAGCGGGTGCGGCAGCGGCCGGCGCGGTGGCGGCAGGGGCCGTCGCAGCGGGGGCGGCCGGCGCCTGCGCCATCACGGCAGCGGTGCCCGCCAGCAGGCCCAGGCCCAGGGCCAGGGAAGCGAAAAGCTTTCTCATGGTTGTCTCTTTCGAAATCGCTTGGGGGTTAAAGGGCGTCCTTGCCGGTCTCGCCGGTGCGGATGCGGACAACCTGTTCCAGGTCGTAGACGAAGACCTTGCCATCGCCAATCTTCCCGGTGCGGGCCGCGGATTCGACGGCCTCGATCACGCGCTCCACCAGGTCCTCGGCCACGGCGGCCTCGATCTTCACCTTGGGCAGGAAATCCACCACGTATTCCGCGCCGCGGTACAGCTCGGTGTGGCCCTTCTGCCGGCCGAAGCCTTTGACTTCGGTGACGGTGATGCCTTGCACGCCGATACCGGAGAGGGCTTCGCGCACCTCGTCCAGCTTGAACGGTTTGATGATGGCCGTTACCAGTTTCATATCTGTTCTCCTTTGGAAAGCGCGGGCGTCAGAACGAGTACTTGATGCCCAGCACGATGGTGTCGTTGCCCAGGTTCTTGTTGCCGGGTCCGCGGTAGTTGTCGTTGTCGGTGCCGACGATGGCGGCGCTGGCGGACAGGCCGTTGCCCAGATCCTTGCCCAGCGTGAGCGAGTAGTCGGTATAGGAGAAGGGGTCGTTGCCGGCGCCCTTGACCTTCTGGTAGCCGATGTGCGGCGTGAGCGACCAGCCGCTGCCCAGATCGAACGCGGCGCTCAGGTCCAGGTAGTAGCTGTTCTTGCTGTTGGCGAAGCCGAACAGGTTGCTGGTGGCGTGCGAGTACTTCAGCGTGGCCGGGCCGAACGTGCCGGCCAGGTACACCTCGGTGGTGTTCGGGCTGATCGGCAGGCTGTGGCCGGGGTACTGGTAGGTCAGGACGCCGAGGTCATAGCCGAAGTCCCCGAAGGTGCCCTTGTAGCCGCCGTACACGTCGATCTCGACGTCGGCGTCTCCGCCCGCATCGGAAATCCACTTGATGGTCGAACCCCAGGTGCCGACATAGAAGCCGCTCTTGTGGGCAAAGTCGGCACCGGCCTGCAGGGCCGGCTTCTTGCGCGACTGCGAGATGCCGCGGTAGCGGTACTCGGTGACGGCGCCCACGTTGAAGGACAGCGTGTAGTCAGGCGCGGGCGCCGCGGTCTGGGCGAACGCGGCGCCGGACAGGGCCAGGGTGGACAACAGGGCGGTCGCTTTGAGGTTCATGGTTTCTCCGTCGATGAAAGGCGATGAGGAGCTCTAAGCAGGAGCCATGCCAAACGTCACACGCCTGAAATGTGGTCAGCTCAGCCTCGTGCTGTCGCGTTACCCATCTGTCGGCGCTCGAAAGGGCTTCGATGCACCAACAAGGTGCAATCTTGGTTCTCGATCGATGCACCACGCTCAGGCATGCACCCGGGCTGGGAGGAAACCTGCCATGAGCTTGTCTTTGGTGCGCAGCCGCGCGCTGTTGGGCCTGTCGGCGCCGGAAGTCACCGTCGAGGTGCACCTGGCCAATGGCCTGCCCAGCTTCACCCTGGTCGGGCTGGCCGACGTCGAAGTGAAGGAAGCCCGTGAACGGGTGCGCTCGGCCCTGCAGACCTGCGGCCTGGATTTCCCCCATAACAAGAGAATCACCGTGAACCTGGCCCCGGCTGACCTGCCCAAGGATTCCGGCCGCTTCGACCTGCCGATCGCCCTGGGCATTCTGGCGGCCAGCGGGCAGGTGGATGCGGGCAAGCTCGCCGGGCATGAGTTCGCCGGCGAGCTGTCGCTCTCAGGCGAGCTGCGGCCCGTGCGCGGGGCCCTGGCCATGAGCCTGGCGCTGCGCGGGTGCGACGCGCAGCTGGTGCTGCCGCCGGGCAGCGCCGAGGAAGCGGCCCTGGTGCCGGGAGCGCGGGTCTGGCGCGCCCGGCACCTGCTGGACGTGGTCGCCCAGCTGCAGGCGCAGGCCCCGCCGGAGCCTGGAGAAGGCTGGTGCCGCGTCGTCATGCAGCCGCCCGCCGTGAGCTCCGAGGGTGCCGACATGGCCGATGTGCGGGGCCAGGCCGCCGCCAAGCGAGCCCTGGAAATCGCGGCCGCCGGCGGCCACAGCCTGCTGCTCATGGGCCCGCCCGGGTCGGGCAAGTCGATGCTCGCGCACCGCTTCGCGGGCCTGCTGCCGCCCATGAGCGTGGACGAGGCCCTGGAGTCCGCCGCCATCGCCAGCCTGGCCGGACGCTTCCGGCTGGAACAGTGGGCCCGGCGGCCGACCTGCAGCCCCCACCATTCCGCCAGCTCCGTGGCGCTGGTCGGCGGGGGCTCGCCGCCGCGGCCCGGCGAAATCTCGCTCGCGCACCATGGCGTGCTGTTCCTGGACGAGCTGCCGGAGTTTCCGCGCGCCGCCCTGGAAGCCCTGCGCGAGCCGCTGGAGACCGGCCGCATCACCATCGCGCGGGCCGCCCGACGCGAAGACTTTCCGGCGCAGTTCCAGTTCGTGGCGGCCATGAACCCCTGCCCCTGTGGCTGGCTGGGGACCGCACGCAAGGCCTGCCGTTGCACGCCCGACCAGGTCAGCCGCTACCAGGGCAAGCTGAGCGGCCCCTTGCTGGACCGCATCGACCTGCACGTCGAAGTGGCGGCGCTGGCGCCCGACGAACTGCTGCACGCGCCGTCCGGCGAAGCCACCGCCAGCATCCGCGAGCGATGCGCGGCCGCGCGCCACCGGGCGATGTCACGCCAGGGCAAGCCGAACCAGGCGCTGCAAGGCAAGGAGATCGACCGCCAGACCGGGCTGGAACCAGCCGCCATCAAGTTCCTGAACACGGCGGCGGATCGCCTCGCCTGGAGTGCGCGCGCCACCCACCGCGCGTTGAAGGTGGCCCGCACCATCGCCGACCTGGACGCGGCAGACGCGGTTCAGGTCGTCCATGTAGCCGAAGCGGTGCAGTACCGGCGCGGCCTGTCGGCCTGAAAGCGAACAATCGGGCATGACCGCCGACGCCCAAGCTCCCCGCCACGACCGCCGCCTGGTCGGCTGGCTCTCACTGGCGCAGCTGATCACCTGGGGCAGCGTGTTCTACACCTTTGCCCTGCTGATGGAGCCGGTGGAGCGCGAGCTGGGCCTGACGCGGGCGCAGTCGTCGCTGGCCTTCAGCCTGGCGCTGCTGGCCGAGGGGGCCGCGGCCTGGACGGTGGGCCGCTGGATCGACCGGGGCTACGAGCGCGCGGTGATGACCGGCGGCTCCCTGCTGGTGGCCGCCTGCCTGGCCCTGCATACCCAGGTGCAGGGCGTGGCGGGCTTTTACGCCGTCTGGATCGCGCTGGGCGCCGCGCTGGCCGCCACTTTGTACAACCCGGTGTTCGCCGTGGTCACGCGCCGGTTTCCCCATGACTTCCGCCGCGCCATCATCACGCTCACCTTTCTGGGCGGACTCGCCAGCACGGTGTTCATCCCCGTGTCCGCGTGGCTGATCGCCTCGCTGGGCTGGCGGCATGCGCTGTGGGTGCTGGCGGCCCTCCACTTGCTGGTATGCGTGCCGCTGCACGCCGTGCTGCTGCGCGGCGCGCCAGGGGCTGCGGCATCCGTGGACGCCCAAGCGGGTGCGGCGTCGCCCGGTGCGCACCTGCGCAGCGCGCCCTTCCTGATGATCGGCGTGTTCGTCGTCGGCATGATGGGGGTGACCGCCGCGCTGCCGCCGCACATGATCAGCCTGCTGCGGGAGGCGGGCTTGTCGCCGGCCTGGGTGATCGCCGTGCCAGCGAGCATAGGCGCCATCCAGGTGCTGGGCCGGCTGCTGCTGTATTTCTTCGAGCACCGCTTCGACCTGCACCTGGCGAACCGGCTCATTCCCTGCCTCATTCCGCTCGGGCTGGCCGCGCTGCTGCTGGCGGGCGGCTTTCCCGGGGCCGCGCTGACATTCGTGTTGCTGTACGGCCTGGGCAACGGCATGATCACCATCGTCAAGGGCACGGCCGTGGCGCAGTACGTCAGCCGGGAGCACGTCGCGTCCCTCAATGGCGCACTGGGCCTGCCGACGGCGCTGGTGCGGGCGCTGGCGCCCTTCCTGCTTGGACTGCTGTGGAGCCAGCAGGCCGGCTACAGCCGCGGGCTCTGGCTGCTGCTCGGCATGAGCCTGGTGTCGGTGCTGGCGCTGTGGTTCGCCCAGCGGCTGGCCCGCAGGGCGGGCGCCTCCTAGGCTCAGAGGTTGGGCGCCAGCAGGCGCTCCAGCCGGGCGATGTCGGCGCCGCGCCGCGCCGCCTGGTGCTGCAGCTGGTCGGCCCCGATCTTGCCGACGTTGAAGTACGTCGCCTCCGGATGGCTCAGGAAGAACCCGCTCACGCTGGCGGCGGGCGTCATGGCCAGGCTTTCGGTCAGGCCCAGGCCGGCGTCCTGCGCCTGCAGCAACTGGAACAGGTCGCCCTTGACGCTGTGGTCGGGGCAGGCCGGGTAACCCGGTGCGGGCCGGATGCCGCGGTACTTCTCGGCGATGAGTTCTTCCAGCGAGAGCTGCTCGTTGGCCGCGTAGCCCCAGAGGTCCTTGCGTACGCGCTCGTGCAGCGCCTCGGCGAATGCCTCGGCCAGCCGGTCGGCGAGCGCCTTGAGCATGATGGCCGAGTAATCGTCGTGATCTTGGAGGAAGTACTCTTCCTTCTTCTCGACACCGATGCCGGCCGTCACGGCAAAGGCCCCTACATAGTCGTTTGCTACACCTTTAGGAGCGACAAAGTCAGCCAGAGCGCGGGACGGCCGCATTTTTCCTTCGATCACCTGCTTCTGCGCCTGCTGCCGCAGCCCGTACCAGGTCATCGCGACTTCCTGGCGCGACTCGTCCGTGTAGAGCTGGATGTCGTCGTCGTCGACGGTGTTGGCGGGCCAAAAGCCCAGCACCGCGTTGGCCGTGAGCCAGCGTCCTTCCACCAGCCGCTTGAGCATGCGCTGGCCGTCGGCATACACGCGCACGGCTTCCGTGCCCACCACTTCATCCTTGAGGATGGCGGGGAACGGTCCGGCCAGATCCCAGGTCTGGAAGAACGGGCCCCAGTCGATGTACCGGGCGAGTTCAGCCAGGTCGAAGTTCTTGAACAGGCGGCGGCCGATGAACTTGGGCACGGGTGGCTGGTAGCCCGACCAGTCGATCGGCGTCTTGTTGGCGCGGGCTTTCGCCAGAGGCCACAGGGGCACCTGCCTCTTGTTCGCGTGCTGGTGCCGCACCCGCTCGTAATCGGCGTTGACTTCGGCGATGTATTTCGCCGCCTGCTCGGACAGCAGGCCCTGCGCCACGCTGACGCTGCGCGATGCGTCCGGCACGTAGACCACCGGCCCCTCGTAATGCGGGGCGATCTTCACCGCCGTGTGGACGCGGCTGGTGGTGGCGCCGCCGATCAACAGGGGAATCTTCTTGACGCGGAAGTGCTCGTCCTTCTGCATCTCGGCCGCGACGTACTGCATCTCTTCGAGCGAAGGCGTGATCAGGCCCGACAGGCCGACGATGTCCGCGCCTTCGACCCTGGCCTTGGCGAGGATCTCGTGGCAGGGAACCATCACGCCCATGTTCACCACCTCGAAGTTGTTGCACTGCAGGACCACGGTGACGATGTTCTTGCCGATGTCGTGCACGTCGCCCTTGACGGTGGCAATCACGATCTTGCCCTTGGGCTTGACGTCCTCGCCGGCGGCGGCCTGCAGCCTCTTTTCTTCCTCGATGTACGGAATGAGGTGGGCCACGGCCTGCTTCATGACGCGGGCCGATTTCACCACCTGCGGCAGGAACATCTTGCCCTGGCCGAACAGGTCGCCCACGATGTTCATGCCGTCCATCAGCGGGCCTTCGATCACGTGCAGCGGCCGCCCGCCCTTGGCCAGGACGGCCTGCCAGGCCTCCTCGGTGTCCGTCACGATGAAGTCGGTGATACCGGACACGAGCGCGTGCGACAGGCGCTGCTCCACAGTGCCGCTGCGCCATTCGTTGCGCTTGCTGTCGTCCTTGGCCGCGCCCTTGGCGGACTCGGCGATCTCCACCAGCCGCTCGCCGGCATCGGGCCGGCGATTGAGCACCACATCCTCGACCCGCCCCCGCAGCTCGGGTTCGACTTCGTCGTACACGCCCACCATGCCGGCGTTGACGATGCCCATGTCCATACCTGCCTGAATCGCGTGGTACAGGAAGACGGTATGGATGGCCTCGCGCACCGGGTCGTTGCCCCGGAACGAGAAGCTCACGTTCGATACGCCGCCCGAGACCTTGGCGCCGGGCAGGTTCTGCTTGATCCATCGGGTGGCGTTGATGAAATCCACCGCGTAGTTGTTGTGCTCCTCGATGCCGGTGGCGATGGCGAAGATGTTGGGGTCGAAGATGATGTCTTCGGGGGGGAACCCGACTTCGTCCACCAGGATGCGGTAGGCGCGCTCGCAGATCTCGATCTTGCGTTCGTAGGTGTCGGCCTGGCCCTTTTCGTCGAAGGCCATCACCACCGCGGCGGCGCCGTAGCGCTTGACCAGCCTGGCCTGGTGCTTGAAGCCGTCAACGCCTTCCTTCATCGAGATGGAGTTGACGATGCCCTTGCCCTGGACGCAGCGCAAGCCGGCCTCGATCACCTCCCACTTGGACGAGTCGATCATGATCGGCACCCGGGCGATGTCGGGTTCGCTGGCCATCAACTGCAGGAAGCGCACCATGGCCGCCTTGCTGTCCAGCATGGCCTCGTCCATGTTGACGTCGATCACCTGGGCGCCGTTCTCCACCTGCTGGCGGGCCACCGCCAAGGCTTCCTCGAACTGGCCGTTGAGGATCATGCGGGCGAAGGCCTTGGAACCGGTGACGTTGGTGCGCTCGCCGATGTTCACGAACAGGCTGCCCGCGCCGATGGCCACGGGCTCGAGGCCGGACAGCTTCAGCGGGGGAACGGCGGGAAAAGCGGACATGGGGCTCACCTTGGTATTCACGGGAAGGTGAGCGCGGTTTGAGTTCCCGAGCCTGACGCTTAAGCAATCGGCTTAAGCGCTGCAGCGCTCCTCGGGATAAAGTGATTTTACGTGCAGCGGCCCCATGCCCGCATGTTGCCCATGACCATCCTGAACATGATCTTTGCCCGCAAGGCGCCCGAAGATGCGCAGGAGTCGCGCATCCCGCTCGAGCGGCTGCGCTCGATCGCGGGCTCCACCTCGGCTGACCGCGCCGCCGAGATGCTGACCGCGCCCACCGCGCTCATGCAGCTGAGCCACGAGGAAGCCCGGGCGGTGGTTGCCTACATGCAGCCTCGCCGCATCGCCGAAGGCACGACCTTCATCCGGGAGGGCGACACGGCCCAGACCGACTTCATGCTGCTGGTGCTGGGCGGCGAAGTGACGATCGAGTCGATCGTGGTCAGCCGCACCGCCCCCATCACCGTGACGGTGCTGGGCCCCGGCAGCCTGATCGGCGAGATGGGCCTGCTGGATGGGGCGCCGCGTTCGGCCTCCTGCACCGCGATGACCGACCTGCGCTGCGCCATCCTCACGCGCGACGCGATGAACCAGCTGCTGAACGACGACCCGCAGACCGCCGCCAAGCTGATGATGGCGATTTCGATGCGCATCGCCGAGCGCATGCGCGAGTGCCAGGACAAGCTCAAGCTCTACGCACAGCTGACCCAGGCCATGAACGAAGAGATCAACGAGCTGATGCCTTTGTGAGACCTTGCGGGTCGGATGCCGGGCATTCTTCGTACTCGTGGGTGGCGGGTGTGCCGAGGTCCTGTTGACCGCAAAAGTCTGAACGGCACAGCGCAGCGGGCGCTGGAACGGCAAACGAGCCAGCGCGCTACCGCCCGCTGGCTCGCCTGGCTTGCCCGGCGCCGCGCCCGGGCCGCTCCGCCGCGGCATCCCGCAGCGCCGCATCGATCAGCGCGTCCGCCATCCACAGGACCGTGCGCTCGAGGTCCCGATCGCCCAGCCCCCACATGTCTTTGAGGATCACATAGGCCTCGATGCCGTAGATCACCGACAAGCCCCGATGGAGGCGGTCGCGCACGGCCGGCGGCAAGCCCGGTGCCAGCGGAGCGATGGCGTGCTCCAGGATGCGGATGCGATGGCCACGCCGGTACGGCTCTTCTTCCAGGAGCCCGGCCCGCTCCAGCGCCCACTGCTCCAGCGCCAGCTGCGCCGCCGCGCGCAGTTGCGGCTCGAACTCCTTGAAGCGCGGGAACGTGGACTTGAACAGTTCGCGCACGCGTTCGCGGCCGCCCCGGCTGTCGGCCGCGAGTTGCCGCACGGGCCCCAGGGAAGCATCGATCACGGTGGTGATCAGGGCGCTGCGGCTGGGAAAGTAGCGATAAGCCGTCGCCCGCGAGACGTTGGAGCGGACGGCGAGCTCAGCAACGGACGGGATGTGGCCGCTGTCCCGGATCAGCTCCATCGCGGTATCGAGAAGTAGTTTGAAAGTCGACGCCTTCACCCCCCGTTCGGGGGGTACCGCAGGTTCCGTGGGCTTGTATTTGGCGCGAGGCATAGGGTATGTCCGGAGCGGCGGCGCGGCTGGTTTTGCTTTTCGCCTTTTGTTGTTCTCAGTATGATGGACATGAAGGGTGAGACGCGAGTCTCATTTTAAATAAGGCGTCTCACGGGTAACAGGCAGCACCGCACCCGGGGATTTCGCTTCAAGGAGACAAAGCGATGCGCATTGCCAGCTGGAGCTGGGGCGGGCGGCTGCATGCCGGCACCGTCTCGGCCGACGGCGCCGAGGCCACGCCTCTGGCGGTTTCCGACGCGGCGCGCGGCGCCTTGGAAATCCTGGAGCGGCTGGTGCGCGGCGAAGGGTTGCCCGCAGAGGCGGGTCCGCGCCTGCCGGTCTCCGCACTCACGCTGCGCGCGCCGCTGCCTCGGCCGCGCCGCAACCTGTTCTGCATCGGGCGCAACTACCGCGCCCACGCCGCGGAGCTGGCCACCACCGTCTTTCGCGAAAGCCTGCCGGAAAAGGACGCCTGGCCGATCGTGTTCACCAAGTTCCCGGAGACGGTGGTAGGGCCGCATGACGGCGTGCGCTTGCCGCCTCCTTCGGTGACCACGCAGATCGACTACGAGTCCGAGCTCGCGGTGGTCATCGGCCGGGGCGGGCGCGACATCTCCCGGTCCCGCGCCATGGACCACGTGTTCGGCTACACGGTGGTCAATGACGTGAGCGCGCGGGATGTGCAGGTGCGCCACCAGCAGTGGGTGCTGGGCAAGAGCTTCGACACCTTCTGCCCCATGGGCCCCTGGATCGTGACTGCCGATGAAGTGGATGGACGCGACCTGCAGGTGCGCGGCTGGCTGACCCCGAAAGGCGGCAGCACCGAACTGCGCCAGGACGGCCGCACCCGCGACATGATCTTCGACATTCCCACCCTGATCGAGACCTGCTCGCGCGGCATCACGCTGCAGCCAGGGGACATCATCGCCACGGGCACGCCTGCCGGCGTCGGCATGGGCTTCCAGCCACCCCGCTGGCTGGGGCCGGGCGACGTGTTCCGCGTGGAGATCGAGGGCGTTGGCGCCATCGAGAACCGCTTCGACTACGCCTGAGCTCCCCATGACCTTTCACCTGATCGACAAGATGGCCGTGGAGGACGAAGGCGAAGGCGACGCCGTGGTCTGCCTGCACGGCCTGGGCGGCAGCTCCAACACCTGGACGGCGGTGATGCCGGCGCTGGCCGGCTACCGCGCCGTGCGCATCGACCTGCCGGGCAGCGGCCGCTCCCATGCCGCCGGCGGCGAGCTGTCCATCGCCCGGCTCGTCGAGGCGGTACTTGCCGTCTGCGGGCGGCTGAACATCGCCCGAGCCCATCTCCTGGGCCATTCGATGGGCACCATCGTGTGCCAGCACCTGGCCGCCGAGCATCCCAAGCTGGTGCGAAGCCTGGCCCTGTTCGGTCCCTTGATGGCGCCCGCGGAAGCGGCACGCGATCCGATCCGCACCCGCGCTGCCAAGGCTCGAAGCGAAGGCGTCGCCGGCATGCAGGAGATCGCGCAAACGCTCATGAACGGCGCCACTTCAGCGGACTCACGTCAGCGCTTTCCGGCAGCCGCCGCTTTCGTGCGCGAAAGCCTGATGCGGCAGGACCCGCAAGGCTACGCCCGCAACTGCGATGCCTTGGCCGAGGCCAAGCCGGCGGCGGTCGAGCGCATCGCCGCGCCCACCTTGCTGGTCACCGGCGACGAGGATGGCGTCGCGCCGCCGCAAGCGGTGCGCGCGATGGCCGAAAAACTGACCGGTGCCAAGGGGGGCGTGCGCACCGTCGTCCTCAGCCGCTGCGGGCACTGGACACCCATTGAACGGCCGGAGGAATGCGCCCGTGAGCTGCGCGCCTTCCTGCCCGCCCAACGCTGAAGGATTTGCCATGGCCGACGTCCTGTTCACCAATGCCCGGGTCTTCGACGGTTCGGGCGAGCAGCCCTTCACCGGCGACGTGCTGGTGCAGGGCAACCGCATTGCCCGTGTCCAGCGAACAGGCTGGGGCGCGCGCAGCATGCCCGTCATCGGCGTGGCGACGGTCGATGCGGCCGGCGCCTTCCTGATGCCGGGCATGGTCGAGGCGCATACGCATTTCTCCTGGAACGACCAGCCCAGCCTGGACGCGATCCAGCGCATGCCGCCGGAAGAACACATCCTGTGGTGCGCGCAGGTGGCCAAAACCTACCTGGACATGGGCTGGACTTCCTGCGTGGGCGCGGCCGCCGCCAAGCCGCGGCTGGACGTGGTGATCCGCAACGCCATCAACGACGGCACCATCATCGGGCCCCGCTACATGGCGGCCAGCCAGGAGATCACGGTGCCCGGCGGCCTGGGCGACACCACCCAGCCGCACCTGCCACAACCCGAGTTCGCGTTCGGCGCCGTGGTCAGCGGCACCGAGGAAATGCGGCGCTGCGTGCGGATGTTCGCCAAGTACGGCGTGGACACCCTGAAGATCAACCTGTCGGGCGAGTCCATCACCGGCATGCCGAGCGCCATGTCGCAGTTCACCGAAGCGGAAGTCGCCACCTGCGTGGAGGAAGCCAAGGCCTGGGGCAAGCGCGTCGCCGCCCATGCGCGCTCCTGCCACTCGATCAAGCAGTGCGTCCGCCTGGGCATCGAGGTCATCTACCACGCCAGCTTCGCCGACGAGGAGGCGCTGGACCTGCTGGAGGCCCACAAGAAGCAGCATTTCGTGGCGCCCGGCCTGGCCTGGCTGATCAACACCTGCAACCACGCCAGCGAGTTCGGCATCACACCCGAAGTGGCGCGGGGCATGGGGTACGTCGAAGAGCTGGAGGCCGCCATCGAATCGATGAAGGCGCTGCGCCGGCGCGACGTCCGCATCCTGCCGGGCGGCGACTACGGTTTCGCCTGGACACCGCACGGCACCAATGCCAGGGACCTGGAGTACTTCGTCAAGTACCTGGGCATGTCCACCATGGAAGCCCTGCTCTCCGCGACAGCCTGGGGCGCACCCATGATGAAGATGGCCGACCGGCTGGGCAAGATCCAGGACGGCTTCCTCGCCGACCTGCTGCTGGTCGACGGCGATCCGCTGGCCGACATCACCGTGCTGCAGGACAAGTCGCGCATCCTGGCCGTCATGAAAGACGGCGAATTCCACCGCGCGCCACCGATGCGCAGCGCCGCGCGCACCGCGACGCGCTGGGCCGCCTGAAGGCCAAGGAGCAAGCCATGGACACCACGCTGTTCACCAACGTCCGCGTTCTCGATGGCACCGGCGCCGCGCCCTGGATGGGCAGCGTGCTGGTCGAGGGCAACCGCATCCGCCAGGTCGGCCGCGGGGTGGCGCCGATCTCCACCGCGGGAGCCACCGTCATCGACGGGGCGGGGGCCACCCTGATGCCGGGGATGTGCGAAGCCCACACGCACTTTTCCTGGAACGACGCCGCCACCTTGTCCGCGATCCAGACCATGCCGCTGGAAGAGCACGTGCTGTGGTGCGCCAAGGTGGCCAAGCGTTACCTGGAGGCCGGCTTCACCTCCTGCGTCGGCGCCGCCTGCGCCAAGCCCCGGCTGGACGTGGTGATCCGCAACGCGATCAACTCGGGGCAGATCCCCGGGCCGCGCTACCTCGCCGCCAGCCAGGAGATCACTGTCCCCGGCGGTTTGGGGGACGAAACCCTGCCGCACCTGCCCTTTCCCGAGTTCAGCTTCGGCGTCAACGTCAACTGCGCCGACGAAATGCGCAAGGTCGTGCGCATGTTCCTGAAGTACGGGGTGGATTCGATCAAGCTCAATCTGTCGGGCGACAACTTCGTGCCTGACGCGCCAGCCCACACCACCTGGATGAGCGACGCCGAAGTCGCCGCCGCCATGGACGAGGTGCGCGTGCGCGGCAAGCGGGGCACCGCCCATGCGCGCTCGGCGGCCTCGGTCAAGCAGGCGCTGCGGCACGGCATCGACGTGATCTACCACGCCAGCTTCACCGACGAGGAAGCGCTGGACATGCTGGAAGCCGCGCGCGAGCGGGTCTTCATCGCGCCCGGCATCGGCATCCTGCACGCCATGCTCAACGAGGCGGAGCCGTACGGCATCACCCGCGCCAAAGCGACCGAAATGGGCTACCAGATCGAATGGGAGGCGGCCATCGAGTCGCTCAAGGCCATGCACAAGCGGGGCGTGCGCATCCTGTTCGGCGGCGACTACGGCTTCGCGTTCACGCCGCACTGCCAGAACGCCCGCGACCTGGAGTTCTTCGTCAAGTACCTGGGCTTCACGCCGATGGAGGCGATCCGCTGCGCCACCGCCTACGGCGGGCAGATCATGATGAAGGGCCACGAGCTGGGCCAGGTCAAGGAAGGCTTCCTGGCCGACCTGCTGCTGGTGGACGGCGACCCGCTGGCCAACATCTCCATCCTGCGCGATCCGAAGCGGCTGCTGGCCGTGATGAAGGACGGCCGCTTCGCCAAACAGCCCGAAATGACCGCACACCCGTTGAGGCGGGCCGCGTGAACGCAGCACGAAACCGCAAGATCGCGGCCTGGCTGCTGGTCGGCGGGCCGCTGGCCGTGTTCTCGCTGTGGGCCGTGGTCGACAACCCGCGGCTGTACCTGGTCACCATGCTCAACGGGCTGACGCTGGGCTCGCTCTACTTCATCGTGGCCAGCGGCTTCACGCTGGTGTTCGGGCTGATGCGCAACGTCAACCTGGCGCACGGCTCTCTCTACCTTCTGGGCGGCTACGTCGGCTTCATCGTGGCCGAGCGCACCGGCTGGTGGCTGCTCGCCATCGCTGCCGGATTCTCGGTCGCGGCGCTGGGCGGGCTGCTGATGCAGTTGCTGATCCTGCGCCACATGCAGAACCAGGATCTGCGGCAGACCATGGTCACCATCGGCCTTTCCATCGTGATCGCCGACGTCCTGATCTGGATCTTCACCGGGCAGGTGTACCAGATGGAAGCCCCGGCCTGGCTGCAGGGGCCGATCCGTGGCATCCCCGTCATCAACGCCTATTCCGCCTACCGGCTCAGCCTGCTGGGCATGGGCATCGTGATCGGCGTCGCGCTCTGGCTGCTGCTCAACCGCACCCGCGTGGGCATGATGATCCGGGCCGGCGTCGACGATCGCGCGATGCTGTCCGCGGCCGGCGTGAACGTGAACCTGGTGTTCGCCATCACCTTCGCGCTGGGTGCCGGGCTGGCCGGCCTGGGCGGCGTCGTCGGCGCCGTGGAGCTGTCGATGGTGCCGGGCGAAGACACCCGGCTGCTGCTGGCGTCCCTGATCGTCGTCATCGTCGGTGGCATGGGCAGCGTGGTCGGCGCCGCGGTGGGCGCAGCCATCCTCGGCCTGGCTGAAACCTATGGCCTGGCCTACGCGCCCACTTACAGCGTGGTCTTCACCTTCCTGATCCTGATCCTGGTGCTGGCGTTCCGACCGCGCGGCATCCTGGGGAAAGCGGCATGAATATCCTTGTCATTGCCGCGCAGGCGGGAATCCAGGTTTTCCGGCAAGGGCTTGCCCGATGAGCGCGGCCCACTGGCGCAAGGCGATGAACAGCGCGGCGACGGCAACGGTCGCGCGGCTGCCGGGCGCGACCGATGGCACGGCCGGGCCGCGGACAGCCGCTCGCATGGAGCCCGAAGCTGCGGACCCCTACGCGGACAGCGGCGCCCCGCGCTGGCTCAAGTACTTGTGGCGCACGGTGTCCGCACGCCACGTGCTGACGCTGCTGGGGCTGGTGCTCTTCCCGTTCATCGTGTCGCCCTTCATGGCGTTCCAGGTCGGCGCGCAGGCCCTGGTGCTGGGGCTCGTCGCCCTGTCGCTGACCTTCCTCAGCGGCTATGGCGGCATGGTCTCGCTGGCACAGATGACGGTCGCCGGCGCGGCCGGCTACACGGTGGCCATCCTGGGCACCAGCGGCACCGAGCTCAGCCTGAACTGGCCCTGGGGCGTCGTGATCGTCTTGGCGCTGGCCGTCGCCGTGGCCTTCTCCGTCCTGATCGGCTGGCTGTCGGTGCGCACCGAGGGCATCTACACCATCATGATCACGCTGGCCATGGGCGTGGCCTTCTACTACCTGGCGCTGCAGAACTATTCGGTGTTCAACGGCTTCCAGGGCTTCCAGCGCGTCTACCCGCCCACGGTGTTCGGGGTCGACTGGCGCTCGCCGCTGCCGTTCTATTTCATGTCGCTGTTCTTCGCCATGGCGGGCTACTTCGGCGTGAAGTACCTGGTGCGGGCGCCGTTCGGCATGGCGCTGCAGGGCATTCGCGACAACCCGCGCCGGATGAACTCGCTGGGCTACAACGTGACAGCGCACCGGGTGGCTGCCTACGCCGTGGCCGGCTTGCTGGCGGGCATCGGCGGCGTGCTGCTGGTCTGGTACAACGGCCTGATCACTCCGGGCTCGATCGGCACCTACTGGCTGATCAACATCCTGGTCATCGCCGTGCTGGGCGGCATGAAGCACCCGATCGGCCCGTTCCTGGGCGCGCTGGTCTTCGTCCTGCTACAGACCTTCGCGATCGACCTGGTCGACCGCGAACGCTTCAACCTCGTCATCGGTGGTGCCTTTCTCGCCATCGTGCTGTTTTCCCCCGACGGGCTGCTCGGGCTGTGGGCGCGCCTGAAGGCACGCCTGCAGCGCGGGCCGACCGTTTCGTCATCGGTGCGCTGACGCGCATCAGTTCAACCTGAAGGAGACAAGCGTGAAGACCGAGAAAAGATTCCTCTTGCGTTCGCTGGCAGGCGCTGCGATCGCGGCCACCCTGGCCACCAGCGCCTGGGCACAACAGGGCACGCCCGTGAAGATCGGGCTGCTGGCGACGCTGGAAGGGCCGTTCGCGGCCGGCGGCGCCGACGGGATGCGCGGCGCGGAGCTGGCCGTCAAGCAGCGCAACGGCGTGGTCGCCGGCCGCCCCATCCAGATCATCAAGGCCTCGTCCGATGCCAAGCCCGACGTGGCCGTGAACGCCACGCGCAAGCTGGTGGAGCAGGACAAGGTCGACATCATGGTCGGCCCCCTCTCCGGCGGCGAAGGCATCGCGGTCAAGGACTATTCCAAGACCCAGCCGCAGATCACCTTCATCAACGGCGGCTCGGGCGCCCAGGCGACCACGCTGGAGAACCCCAGCCCCAACTTCTACCGGTTCAACACGGAGGGCGCGCAGTGGATGGTGGGCCTGGGCAACGCGGCCATGGCCAAGGGCTACAAGCGGGTGATGGTGATCGCCGAGGACTACGCCTTCCCGTACTCGCAGGTCCAGGGCTTCATGACCGAATACTGCAAGGCCGGCGGCAAGGTGCCGGTCAAGGCCTGGGTGCCGCTGGGCGGCAAGGACTACAGCTCGGTGATCGCCCGCATCCCCAAGGACGTGGACGCGCTGCTGCTCGTGCTGGGCGGCGCCGACGCGGTGAACTTCCTGAACCAGTACGAGGCGGCCGGCGGCGACAAGCCGTTGCTGGGCGGCTCCATCACGGTGAGCCAGGACGTGCTGAACTACCGCGGCAAGAAGCGTGACTCGCTGGTGGGCACCCTGTCGGCCGGGCCGTACGCCGATTCTTTCGACGGCGCCGAATGGAAGGCCTTCGTCGAGGACTACAAGAAGAACTACCCGGTGTCGGCCGGCGGCTACCCCAGCCCGTCGCTGTTCGCGTTCGTCTACTACGTCAACATGAAAGCGGCGCTGGACGGCCTGGCCGCTGTCAATGGCGACCTGTCGAACAACCAGGCCAAGTTCCGTGAAGCCCTCAACAAGATGGTGCTCAAGACGCCGACCGGGGAAGTTCGGGTGGACGAGAACCGCCAGGCGATCGGCACCACCTTCGTGACCGAAGTGGTGAAGGACGGCCAGGGCAACCTGACCACCAAGGTGGTGCGCAAGGTCGACAACGTGAACCAGCTGCTGGGCATGAGCAAGGCCGAGTTCAAGATCGGCTCGCGCGACGTCCCGAACTGCCCGTAAGCCAAGCGATCCATGGCCTCCATCAGCACACTGCGTCCCGCGCGCGCTTCCACGCGCGCGGCCCCACCTGCCGCCCAGCCTCCCCTGGCGTCGAACGACGCCCTGGTGCTGGACAACGTGACGCGCAGCTTCGGCGCGCTGCGGGCGGTGGACGGCGTGTCGCTGACGGTGGCCGCGGGTGAAAAACGCGCCATCCTGGGCGCCAACGGCGCGGGCAAGACCACGCTGTTCAATGCCATCACCGGAGACTTCCCGCCCACGGCGGGAACCATCCGGTTCTTCGGCGAGGACGTCACCGAGCTGCCTCCGTACGAGCGCATCCGCAAGGGCCTGCGCCGCACCTACCAGTCCTCGCTCCTGTTCCGCGACCTGACGGTGCGGGACAACCTTTTCCTGGCCGTGCGCGGTGTCGCGAACGGCCGATTCAGTTTCATCCGGTCCGGTGCGCGGCATGCGTCGCGGGCGGCTACGCAAGACCTGCTGGAGCGGGCCCGCCTGTCGCACATCGCCGACGAGCTGGTCGCCAACCTGGCGCATGGGCAGCAGCGCCAGCTGGAGATCGGCATGGCGCTGGCCGGTGCCCCACGCCTGATCCTGTTCGACGAGCCGGCCGCGGGCCTGTCGCCGGCCGAGCGGCGCGAACTCGTCGCGCTGCTGACCTCGCTGCCTTCGCACATGAGTTTCGTGCTGATCGAGCACGACCTGGACATCGCCCTGCGTGTCGTCGAGCGGGTCACGGTGATGCACAACGGCCGCGTGCTCAGGCATGGCACCCCCAGCGAGATCGAGAACGATGCGCAGGTGCAGGCGATCTACATGGGAGGCAAGCACTGATGGCCCTGCTGCCGCAACGCAAGGACAAGACCGCGCCGCCCGGGCCGGTGCTGGAAGTCGACCGGCTGGATGTCTACTACGGCCGCGCCCACGCGCTGCAGACGGTGAGCGTCACGCTCGACCACGGCATCCTGGGCATCGTGGGACGCAACGGCATGGGCAAGACCACGCTGTGCAACGCGATCACGGGCCTGGTCAAGGCCAGCGGCAGCATCAAGCTGGCCGGCCAGGAGATCCTGGGCCTGGCACCGCACGAGATCACCCGCCGCGGCATCGCCTACGTGCCGCAAGGCCGCAGGGTCTGGCCTTCCCTGTCGGTGGACGAGACCTTGCGCCTGGTCGCCAGCCACCGGCGCGAGGTGGATCGCGTCTACAGCATGTTTCCACGCCTGGCCGAGCGCAAGTCCAACGGCGGCGCCCAGCTCTCCGGCGGCGAGCAGCAGATGCTGGCCATCGGCCGGGCGCTGCTGCTGGAGCCCCGTTTGCTGGTGATGGACGAGCCCACGGAAGGCTTGGCCCCCGTCATCGTCGAGCAGGTGGCGCAGGCGCTGCGCTCGCTGGGCGGCGACGACGGCATCGCCGTGCTGCTGATCGAGCAGAACCTGGGCGTCGCGATCGAGGTGGCCGACCGCATCGGCGTGATGGTCAACGGGCGGATCGCCCACCAGATGGCGGCCGGCGAGCTGGCCGCCGATACCGCCCTGCAGGAGCGGCTGCTGGGGGTGCGCTCCAGCGGCGCCGAAGACGAAGCCTCCCCTGCGCCGATGCCGGCGTCGGCGCCCGACGCGGGCGAGACACGCGTCTTCACGGTCCGCCGCGCCTATTCCGACGGGTCGCTGCCCCAACTGGACAGCCTGCCGCCGCAAACCGTGCGGGGCTTCAACCGCTGGAACGCGGCAGGAACGGCAGCCCCGGCGACGGACATTCCCAGAACCGTCGAGCGGGACAAGTCACCCTCGGGCTCACGCCAGGCCGACGCGCCGGCGCCATCGGCCCACGTCTTCGAGTTCCCCATCGCGGCCAGCAGCGCCCGCGCGGCCTATGTGGCCGGCACCTTCGACACCAAGGGCCGCGAGCTGTTCTACCTGCGGCAGTGCCTGGAAAAGCTGGGCCTGCGCGTGGTGACCGTGGACCTGTCCACCTCCGGCAAGCCGTCGCCGGCCAGCGTGCATCCACGCGAAGTCGCCCGCCACCATCCGCGGGGCGAAAGCGCTGTCTTCACGGGCGACCGGGGCAGCGCCGTCACCGCCATGGCCCTGGCCTTCGAGCGCTTCGTGCTGGGGCGCCGCGACCTGGGCGGGGTGGTTTCAGCCGGCGGCTCAGGGGGTACGGCACTGGCCACGCAAGCGATGCGGGCCCTGCCCGTCGGCCTGCCCAAGGTGATGGTGTCGACCATGGCCTCGGGCGACACTCGCGCCTACGTCGGCCCCAGCGACATCTGCATGATGTATTCCATCACCGACGTGTCCGGCATCAACCGCATCAGCCAACGGGTGCTGTCCAACGCGGCGCACGCCTTGGGCGGCATGATGGCCCACACCCAGCTCGCCGATGAAGCCGCTACCAAGCCCGCCCTGGGCCTGACGATGTTCGGCGTCACCACGCCGTGCGTCCAGGCCGTGACGCGCCAGCTGCACGACGCCTACGACTGCCTCGTGTTTCACGCCACGGGCGTCGGTGGCCAGTCCATGGAGAAGCTGGCCGACTCCGGCCTGCTGGCCGGGGTGATCGACGTGTCCACCACGGAGATCGCGGACGAGGTCGTCGGCGGCACGCTTTCGGCCGGACCCGAGCGCATGGACGTATTCGCGCGGCATCCGCTTCCTTATGTCGGGTCCTGCGGCGCGCTCGACATGGCGAACTTCGGCGCCTGGGACACCGTGCCCGACCGCTTCAAGGCACGCAAGCTGTACCGGCACAACAGTTCAGTGACGCTGATGCGCACGACCGCCGACGAGTGCCGCGCCATCGGTGAATTCGTCGCCGGCAAGCTCAATGCCATGACGGGGCCGGTGCGCTTCCTGATCCCGGAAGCGGGCGTCTCGGCCATCGACCGTCCTGGCCAGCCCTTCCATGACCCCGACGCGAACCGGGCGCTGTTTGCAGCCATCGAAAAGGCGTTCCGTCCCGGGCCGCAGCGCAAGCTGGTGCGCCTGCCGCTCCACATCAACGATGAAGCCTTCGCCGACGCGCTGGTCGCCGCCTGGCATGAGGTCTCGGCCACCCGGCCCGTCGCGCGCGCCGCGCGCTAGCAAGAAGGACATCCCATGGCTCGAATCCCACGCGAAACCATTCTCGCCGGCCTGCGCCGCAAGGTGGCCGCAGGCCAGCCCATCGTCGGCGGGGGCGCGGGCACCGGCCTGTCGGCCAAGTGCGAGGAGGCCGGCGGCATCGACCTGATCGTGATCTACAACTCCGGGCGCTATCGGATGGCCGGGCGCGGCTCGCTGGCCGGGCTGCTGGCGTACGGCAACGCCAACGAGATCGTCTGCGAAATGGCGCATGAGGTCCTGCCTGTCGTCCGCCATACCCCGGTGCTGGCCGGCGTGAACGGGACCGACCCCTTCATGATCCCCAGCGAGTTCCTGCAGCGGCTGATCACGCTGGGCTTTTCGGGCATCCAGAACTTCCCCACGGTCGGCATCATCGACGGCACTTTCCGCGCCAACCTGGAAGAGACCGGCATGGGGTACGGACTCGAGGTCGAACTGGTGGCGCAGGCACACGCCCTGGACCTTCTGACCACGCCCTACGTCTTCAGCGAGGCGCAAGCCCGGGCGATGACCCAAGCCGGCGCCGACATCGTGGTCTGCCACATGGGGCTGACCACCGGGGGCGCCATCGGCGCCTCTACCGCCATGACCCTGGCCGATTGCGTCGGCCCCATCAACGCCTGGGCGGCCGCCGCCAAAGCCGTCAATCCGGCCGTGCTGGTGCTGTGCCACGGCGGCCCGATCGCCGAGCCCGAGGATGCGCGCTGGATCCTGTCGCGGTGCCCGGGCATCCACGGCTTCTACGGCGCCAGCTCGATGGAGCGGCTGCCCACCGAAGTGGCGCTGACCGAAGCGACCCAGCGCTTCATGCAGATCACCCGTTGAACACGATTGCTTCCATGGACTCAAGGAGACCGCTATGACCGGCGCCCAATTCGGCACCTTCATCCTCGCACTGATAGGCATCGCGATCGTCGTGGCCGTGGCCGTATGGCTGCTGCACTGGCTCTACCTGCGCAGCAGCAAGGAGCGCGCGTTCGTGCGCACCGGGCTGGGCGGCCAGAAGGTGGTGCTCGACGGCGGCGCCTTCGTGCTGCCCATCGTGCATGACGTGATCCCCGTGAACATGAACACGCTGCGGCTGGAGGTGGCGCGCGGGCGCGACAAGGCGCTGATCACCAAGGACCGGATGCGGGTCGACGTGATCGCCGAGTTCTACGTCCGCGTGGCGGCGGTCCCGGAAGCGGTGGCGGCGGCGGCGCAGACCCTGGGCCAGCGCACGCTGGCGCCGGAGCAGCTCAAGGAGCTGGTCGAAGGCAAGTTCGTGGACGCGCTGCGCACGGCGGCGGCCGAGATGACCATGGAGGAGCTGCACGAAAAGCGCGGCAGCTTCATCAAGCGGGTGCGCGAGAGCGTGGCCGGCGACCTGACCAAGAACGGCCTGGAGCTTGAAGCCGCTTCCCTGACCCAGCTGGACCAGACGTCCATGGAGTACTTCAATCCCAGCAACGCCTTCGACGCCGAAGGCTTGACCCGGCTGACCGAGCAGATCGAGCACCGCAAGAAGCAGCGCAACGACGTCGAGCAGGACACCCTGATCGCGATCCGCAACAAGAACCTGGAAGCGGAGAAGTTCGCACTGGAGATCGACCGCGAAAGCGAATACGCCCGCCTGCACCAGCAACGCGAAGTCGAGGTCGCACGGGCCCGCCAGCGGGCCGAGGTGGCGGGCGAGCGCGCCCAGCGCGAGCAGGACGCCGAGACGGTTCAGATCACGGCGCGGCAGGCGATCGAGGCGGCCCGGATCCGGTCCGAGCAGTCCATCGAGCAGGAACGCATCGGCAAGGAAAAGGCGCTGCAGTCCGCCGAGATCGAGCGGCGGCAGGCGCTGGAACTCGCCGAGCAGCAAAGAGCGATCGCCGTGGCGCGCGAGAGCAAGAACCAGAGCGAAGCCCAGGCTGCGGCCGACACGGCGCGCGCCGGCGCGGTCGCCGCCGAGGAGAAGGTGTTCACGGCGCGCGAGGTCGAGATGGCGCAGCGGCGCAAGGCCATCGAGCTGATCGGCGCTGCCCAAGTCGCCGAACGCGAAGCCCTGCGGCTGACCAGTGCGGCCCAGGCCGAGAAGACCGCCAGCGCCGACCGCGGCGCCGCGGTGCGGGCGCAGGCCGAGGCCGACGCCGACGCCGACAAGATTCGCGCGCTGGCCTCGCGCGTGCGCGCCGAGATCGAGGCGGAGGCGCTGCGCATGATGAACGAGGCCCACAACACGCTTTCGCCGGAGGCCCGCACGTCGGCACTGCGCCTGAAGCTGGTGGAAAAGGCCGAAGCCATCATCCGCGAATCGGTGCGGCCGATGGAGCGCATCGAAGGCATCAAGATCCTGCAGGTCGACGGCCTGGGCGGCGGCGGCCATGCCAACGGCGATGCCAACGGGCATGCGGGCGGCTTCGCCGACGGCGTCGTCAACTCGGCGTTGCGTTTCCGGGCGCAGGCGCCGCTGGTGGACCACCTGCTGCGCGAGATCGGCCTGGACGGCAACGACATCCACCGGCTGGTGGGCAGCGCCACGGGTACCGCCGCCCTGCCGCCCGGCGAGCCCGCCAAGAACAAGCAGTAAGCCATGGTCCGCGTGTACGTGTCCACGGTGATCGGCGCCTCGGCGGATTCGGTCTGGGGCCGCATCCGCGACTTCAACGCCCTGCCCCAGTGGCATCCCGGCATCGCCGACAGCCGCATCGAGAACGGCGAAGCGCCCGACAAGGTCGGCTGCATCCGGCACTTCCACACGCGCGACGGCGGCATGATCCGCGAGCGGCTGCTGGCGTTGTCCGACTTCGATTACAGCTGCACCTACGCCATCCTGGAAAGCCCGATGGGCGTGGAGAACTACACGGCCACGCTCAAGCTGACGCCGGTCACCGATGGCGCTCGCTCGTTCGCCGAGTGGAGCGCCGAGTTCGATTGCGACGAGCGGCGCGAAGGCGAGCTCTCCGAGCTGATCGGCCAGGGCGTGTTCCAGGCCGGCTTCGAAGCGCTCAAACGTCACTTCGGGGGCCGGTAGTGCTGCAGAAGGTGGTACGCTCCACCATCATCGACGCGCCCATCGACCGCGTCTGGGCCGTGCTGCGCGACTTCAACAGCCATGACCGATGGCACGACGTGGTGGACCAGAGCCGCATCGAAGGCGGTGAAGCGTCCAGCCAGGTCGGCTGCGTGCGCAACTTCACGCTCAAGGACGGCAACCACATCCGCGAGCAGTTGCTGGCGCTCTCCGACACCGACTACCGCTCCACGTATTGCATCGTCGAGGCCTCGGTGCCGTTGCAGCGCTACGTCGCCACCGTCACGCTCAAGCCGGTGACGGATGGCGACCGCACGTTCTGGCACTGGGAGTCCAGCTTCGCCACGCCGCCGGGCATGGAGCGCGAGCTGCGCGACATGGTGGCCCAAGGCGTGTACGAGGCCGGCTTCGAGAACCTGCGCCGGCACTTGCGCGCCGGGGGCGACCTGCAGGGCGGGCGCCGGGCGTCTTCGCAGGCACCGGTCACGACGGGCTCTGTTCCGTCGCGGCAGATCCGTGTCAGCCGGTACGGCGGTCCCGAAGAACTCGAGGCCGTGCCGGGACAAGCCGCGGGCCCGGGTCCGGGGGAGGTGCGCATCCAGCAGCGTGCCGTCGGCGTCAACTTCATCGACACCTACCTGCGCCGCGGCTGGATCCCCGGCTTGTTGCCGCTGCCGGGGGTGCCGGGCATGGAAGCCGCGGGAACGGTGCTGGATGTGGGCCCCGATGTGGGCGGGCTGCTGCCCGGTGACCGGGTGGCCTACCTGTGCCCGCAGCCCGGCTCCTATTGCAGCGTGCGGACGGTGCCCGCCCGGTGGGTCGTGCGCCTGCCTGCCGCCGTGGAGGACGCAACAGCTGCCGCACTGCTGCTCAAGGGCGTGACTGCCGACTACGTGCTGCGTGACCTGGGGCGGGTCGGCCCCGGCATGCGGGTGCTGGTGCATGCCGCTGCCGGCGGCGTCGGCCTGCTGCTGTGCGCTTGGGCTCGCCGGCTCGGCGCCACGGTGCTGGGCACGGTCTCGACCGAGGCCAAAGCCCGGGTGGCGCGGGATTACGGCTGCCAGCATGTGATCGTGACGCCGGACTACCGCTTTGCCGATGCGGTGCAGCGTGAATGCGGCGGTGCCGACCTGGTCGTCGACGGCCTGGGTGACGCCGCGCGAGAGGAAAACATGGCGGCCCTTGCACCCTGCAGCCACTGGATCAGCCTGGGCCAGGCCGGCGGGCGGCTGCAGCCGATCGACCCGGACTGGCTGCTGTCCAAGTCGGTGACCTTCTCCCGGCCGGTCGTTTTCGATTACGTGGCCACGCCAGCCAGGCTGGCGGAGCGGGCCGAGCGCGTGTGGGCTGCGCTGGCGGGCGGCGCCTTGCGGTTGCCGCCGATCGAGCGGTTCGCGCTGGACGCCGCCGGCCGGGCCCATGAGCGGCTGGAGTCGCGCGGCACCATCGGCGCCTTGGTACTCGTCACCTGAACAAGAAAAAGGCAACAAAATGATCCATGGCATGAACCACTTCACCGTGATCGCGAAGGACCTGGACCAGACGCTGGACTTCTACGTCGGCGTGCTGGGCCTGCAGCAAGGGCCGCGCCCCGACCTGGGTTTCGCAGGCGCCTGGCTGTATGCGGACGGGAAGCCCATCCTTCATGTCTATGCCGACCGGCCGGTGCCCGCGGCGGGAGTGATCGACCACATGGCCTTCTCGGCCCGCCACCTGCGCGACGTCAAGGCCCGCTTCGATGCGCGTGGCCTGAACTACGACCTGCGCCAGCAGAAAGGCTCGGGCACCTGGCAGCTGTTCTGCCTGGACCCGAATGGCGCCAAGGTCGAGCTGGATTTCGACCCGAGCGAAACGCTCTAGGCCTCAGGCCGCTTCCTTGTAGAAGAACTCGCGCCGCACCGAGCGGGCGGCGAGCGGCTGGACCGCCTGGCGGATCGCGGCGATGTGCTCCGGCGTCGTGCCGCAGCAGCCCCCCACGATGTTGACCAGCCCCTCGGCCGCGAAGTCGCGCAGCAGGCGCGAGGTGACTTCCGGCGTCTCGTCGAAACCGGTCTCGCTCATCGGGTTGGGCAGGCCCGCGTTCGGGTAGCAGCTGATAAAGGTATCCGGCGCCGCGCGATTGAGCTCCTGGATATAGGGGCGCATCAGCGCGGCGCCCAGCGCGCAGTTCAGCCCCACGGCCAGCGGCTGGGCGTGGCGCACGCTGTACCAGAACGCGGTGACGGTCTGGCCGCTGAGGATTCGCCCGGAGGCGTCGGTCACGGTGCCGCTGATGATCAGCGGCAGGCGCTCGTCCGACTTCTCGAAGTACTCATCGATCGCGAACAGGGCGGCCTTCGCGTTGAGCGTGTCGAAGATGGTCTCGACCAGGAACAGGTCGCAGCCGCCTTCGGCCAGCGCCTGCGCCTGCTCGTAGTAGGCGGCGCGCAGCTGCTCGAAATCGACATTGCGCGCGCCCGGGTCGTTGACGTCGGGGCTGATGCTCGCGGTCTTGGGCGTGGGGCCCAGGGCACCGGCGACGAAGCGCGGCTTGTCCGGGGTGGAGAACTTGTCCGCGGCTTCGCGGGCGATCCGGGCCGAGGCGAGGTTCATCTCGCGCGCCAGGTGGCCCAGGGCGTAGTCGTCCTGCGCGATGGTGGTCGCGCCGAAGGTGTTGGTCTCGATGATGTCCACGCCGGAGGCGAGGTACCCCTCATGGATGTCGCGGATCACGTCCGGCCGCGTCAGGCTGAGCAGCTCGCCGTTGTTCTTCAGGTCCTTGGCATGGTCCCGGAAGCGCTGGCCCCGGTAGTCGGCTTCGGTCAGCTTGAAGCGCTGGATCATGGTGCCCATCGCGCCGTCCAGGATGGCGATGCGTTGCTCGAGCAGGGCCGGCAGGGCCTGGCCGCGGGTGTAGGCGATGGGCTTCATGGTGCACCGATTGTAAGAAGCGGACGTTAAGGTCACATCCGTCAGGGACAATCGCACCCATCTTGCTGTCACCCCAGTCCGTTCTCCAACAAGTCTTCGGCTACGAGCAGTTCCGCGGCCCGCAGGCCGCCATCGTGGACCACGTCATCGGCGGGGGCGACGCGCTCGTGCTCATGCCCACCGGCGGCGGCAAGTCGCTGTGCTACCAGATCCCCGCCATCGCCCGCCAGCGTGCCGGGCACGGCATCACCATCGTGGTGTCGCCGCTGATCGCGTTGATGCACGACCAGGTCGGCGCCCTGCACGAGGCCGGGGTGGAAGCGGCCTTCCTGAACTCCACGCTCAGCGGCGAGGAGGCCAACGCGGTGGAAAAGCGCATGCTGCGCGGCGAAGTGACGCTGGTGTATGCCGCACCGGAGCGAATCACCACGCCGCGCTTCCTGGCCCAGCTGGACTCGATGTTCGAGCAGGGGCGCATCGCCCTGTTCGCCATCGACGAGGCGCATTGCGTGAGCCAATGGGGGCATGACTTCCGGCCCGAGTACCGGGCGCTGACGGTGCTGCACGAACGCTACCCCGGCGTGCCGCGCATGGCCCTCACCGCCACCGCCGACGCGCTGACGCGCGCCGACATCGTGGAGCGGCTGCAGCTGGAGCAGGCGAAGCAGTTCGTCAGCAGCTTCGACCGGCCCAACATCCGCTACACCATCGTCGAGAAGAAGGACGCCACCACCCAGCTGCTGCGCTTCATCGAGCGCGAACACGAAGGTGATGCCGGCATCGTCTACTGCCAGTCGCGCAAGCGGGTGGAAGAAATCGCCCAGACGCTCAGCGGCCAGGGGATCAACGCCCTGCCGTATCACGCGGGCCTGGAGGCGCAGATGCGGCAGCGGCACCAGGACCGCTTTCTGCGCGAGGAAGGCATCGTGATGGTGGCGACCATCGCTTTCGGCATGGGCATCGACAAGCCGGACGTGCGCTTCGTCGCCCACCTGGACATGCCCAAGAACATCGAGGGCTACTACCAGGAGACCGGGCGCGGGGGCCGGGATGGCCTGCCGGCCGCGGCCTGGATGGCCTATGGCCTGCAGGACGTGGTGAACCAGCGCCGCATGATCGACGAGAGCCCGGCCGGCGAGGAGTTCAAGCAGGTGATGCGCGGCAAGCTCGACGCCTTGCTGGCGTTGGCCGAGGCGACGGACTGCCGCCGCGTGCGGCTGCTGGGCTACTTTGGTGAAGCCAGCACACCCTGCGGGAATTGCGACAACTGCCTGACCCCGCCCGAGATCTGGGACGGCACCGACGCCGCCCGCAAGCTGCTGTCCACCATCTACCGGGTGCAGCAGCAAAGCGGCATCAGCTTCGGCGCCGGCCACATCATGGACATCCTGCGCGGCAAGGCCACCGAGAAGGTCAAGCAGTTCGGCCACGACGCGCTCTCCACCTTCGGCATCGGCGCGGAGCTTTCGGAGACGCAGTTGCGCGGCGTGCTGCGGCAGCTGATCGCCATCGGTGCGGTCGCCGTCGACGCGCAAGCCTTCAACACCCTGCGGCTGACCGAAGGCTCGCGTGCGGTGCTCAAGGGCGAGCGCCAGGTGATGCTGCGGGAATCGGTGTCGCTGCCCGCGGGCACCAGGCGGCGCAGCAGCCCGGGCAAGTCACCAGCGTCCGCGGTCGCTGCCGGCCTGACCGATGCCGGGCAGGCGCGCTTCGCGGCGCTCAAGGCCTGGCGCGCCGAGGTGGCGCGCGCCCACAACCTGCCGGCCTACGTGATCTTCCACGACGCCACCCTGGCGGCGATCGCGGCGCTGGCTCCGCAAAGCCGGGACGACTTGCAGGGCGTCAGCGGCATCGGGGCCAAGAAACTCGAAGCCTATGGGGATGAGGTGTTGCGGGTCGTGCGTGACTGACGTCATTCCCGCGAAGGCGGGAATCCACAGGCGGGAGCACTGGGTCCCCGCCTTCGCGAGGACGACGAGGCTACTGCAGAAAGCCGATGTTGCGCGCTTCGCGCACCTCCGGCTTGATGCGGTGCTCCGCTTCCAGCTGGTCCAGGAACTCCGCGGCGCTGAACTCCGCCGCCAGGATGTCGACCTGGCGCTTGACCGCCGCGAAGTCGCCCGGGCAAAGCTGGTCCATGCGGGCCAGCCGTGAACCGATTTCAGGCGTGAGCTGGCTGGCGTCGCCGCCGAGCGCTTCGGTCACGAACATCCGCTCGCGCTGCTCCACGGTGAGTGGGTTGAAGCGGATCTTGAAGGTGAAACGGCGCAGCGCCGCCTGGTCGATGCGGTCCAGCAGGTTGGTGGTGCACACGAAAATGCCGTTGAAGCGTTCCATGCCCTGCAGCATCTCGTTGACCTCGGTCACTTCGTAGGTGCGCTGGGCGCCGCGCCGGTCCTGCAGGAAGCTGTCGGCTTCGTCGAGCAGCAGCACGGCTTTCTCGTTCTCGGCCTCGCGGAACATGGCCGCCATGTTCTGCTCGGTCTCGCCGACGAACTTGCTCATGAGGTCGCTGGCCTGCTTGATCAGCAGCGGCCGCTCCAGGCTCTTGGCGATGTGTTCGGCCAGGGCCGTCTTGCCGGTGCCGGGCGCCCCGTAGAAACACAGCGTGCCGTGGCCGCGGGCCTTGAGCGCCTGCACGATGCGCGGCACCTCGAAGCGGCTTTCCACGTTCAGCATGCCCAGGTCGTAGGTGGTGACGCTGCGCCGCTCGCCCGCGCCGGCGCTGCGGTTGCCCAGCGCCTCGTCGGCGTTGCGCAGCTGGCGCTCGATCAGCGCTTCCGTGTTGCCGCTGTCGGAGTGCGCCAGTCCGGCGAAGCGCACGGCGGTGCGGATCTGCGCCGGCGTCAAGCCCTTGCGCCCGGTCAGCTTGGCCACGAACGCATCGGAAACGGCGACGCCTTCCAGCGTCTTGCGCACCAGGCCCTCACGGGCGCCAGGAGGCGGCGATTTCAATTCCAGGTGGTAGGCGAAGCGGCGGCGAAACGCGGGGTCGATCTGCTCGATGCGGTTGGTCACCCAGAGGGTGGGCACCGCGTTGGTCTCCAGGATCTGGTTGACCCAGGCCTTGCCGCTGACGCTGTTGTTGGAGGGCGCCACCACCTGCTCGGCCCGCGCCATCAGCTGGGCCGCTTCCGAGCTGATCGGCGGGAAGACGTCTTCCACTTCGTCGAACAGCAAGGCGGCCTGCGCGCTGCCCTTGAGGAACACCTGCGCGATCTGCAGCGAGCGGTAGCGGTCACGCCCGGAGAGCGAGTTGCCGTCGCGGTCGGCGTATTCCACCTCGAACAGTTCGAGCCCGGCGGCCTGCGCCACCACCTTGGCCAGTTCGGTCTTGCCGGTGCCGGGCGGTCCGTACAGCAGCACGTTGACGCCCGGCTCCTTGCGGGCCACGGCGTTGCGCAGGAGGGAGCGCAGCACCTGCGCGTCCTCCTGCACGAACTCGAAGTCGGCCAGGCCCAGCCCGCTCTTGGCGCAGGGCCGCGTGAACACCGCCATGAGCTCGCTCTGGTCGCGGTATTCGCGCATCAGCACCGGCGGCAGCTTCTCGCTGACCTTCATCAGGTCGGCCAGGTCCGTGATGTTGTGCTCGGAGATCAGGTTCTCCACCAGGCCGATGCGCTCCAGCCGTGACCCCGCCCGCAGCGCTTCGCCGACCTCCGCGGCATTGACGCCCGCCACCTCCGCGATGGCGGCATAGGCCTCGGGTGCGTTGTTGACCTTGAACTCCACCAGGATGCTGCGCAGGTCGCGCTGGTAGCGCGCCAGCGTGCCGTAGAGCAGCAGGGCGCGCTCGGCCCGGTTCAGCTGCAGCAGCCCGGAGAGCGCGTCGATGTTCTTCTCGACCAGCGTGGACTGCTTCTTGAGCGCGTGGGTCAGCCAGTCGCCGGTGACGGCCAGCACGGACAGCAGGTCCTTGGGCTGGTCCTTGGCGTACTCGTCCAGGTAGAAGAAGAGCGTGCCTTCTTCATAGGGGCCGCGCCAGACGCCGTGCCGCTCCAGGAATTCGCGCGTGGAGAGCGACTCGTGGCCGCGCCAGAACTCGTTGTCCTTGCAGCGGCGGCCCAGGAACTCGCGCAGCCGCGCCAGCGCGGGCGCCGGCCACACCAGGTGGCGGCCGGCCAGCGAGAGCAGGCCATTGAGGTCACGGCGGACGTTGAACTTGCCGCCCTGCTTGGCGGCCAGCGTCAGCACGAAGTGCGAGCACATCAGGTCCAGCACCGGCGCGTCTTTCAGCCCGGGTGAGGGAAGCACCTGCACATCTGCCGAACGCTTGACCATGGGAAGCCTCCAACCGGGGACGCTTTACGATAACTCGGCCTGATGCTACATGGAAGACGCTGATCGTGGCGAAAGCCCTACGTCGGCCGTGAAACCGCCGGACAATGGTCGCCCATGATCGACCTGGCCGACATCCGCAACGCCGCTGCCCGCCTGCAAGGGCAGGTGCTGGTGACACCGTGCGCCGAATCGCGCACGCTCTCGCACATCACCGGGGCGCAGGTGTTCCTCAAGTTCGAGAACCTGCAATTCACGGCCTCTTTCAAGGAGCGCGGCGCGGCCAACAAGCTGGCCCAGCTGGTGGAGGACGACCGCCACCGCGGCGAAGGCGGGCCAACCACGCGGGGCGTGGTGGCGATGAGCGCGGGCAACCACGCGCAGGGCGTCGCCTACCATGCGCAACGGCTGGGCTTGAGGGCGGTGATCGTGATGCCGCGGTTCACGCCCGGCGTGAAGGTGGAGCGCACGCGCAGCTTTGGCGCCGAGATCGTGCTGCACGGCGACACGCTGGACGAAGCGCGCGGCCACGCCATGCAGCTGGCCACCGAACAGTCGCTGACCTTCGTGCATCCGTACGACGATGAAGCAATCGTGGCCGGCCAGGGCACGGCCGGGCTCGAGATGCTCGAGGCGGTGCCCGAGCTGGATGCCATCGTGGTGGCCGTGGGCGGCGGCGGCCTGATCGCCGGCATCGCGCTGGCGGCCAAGTCGATCAAGCCGCAGGTGGAAGTCGTGGGCGTGCAGATGGTGCGCTTCCCCAACATGTACAACGCCATGAAGCGGACCACGCTGCCGCAGGGCCAGAGCACGATTGCCGAAGGCATCGCGGTGGGCACCCCGGGCGGTGTGCCGCGCGAGATCATCGAGCGGCACGTGGACGACATCGTGCTGGTGGACGAGGGCGACATCGAACAGTCCATCGTGATGCTGCTGGAGATCGAGAAGACCCTGGTCGAGGGCGCAGGCGCCGCCGCGCTGGCCGCGCTGCTGAAGTACCCGGAGCGGTTCCGCGGGCGCAAGGTCGCGCTGGTGCTGGGCGGCGGCAACATCGACCCGCTGCTGCTGGCCGCCATCATCGAGCGCGGCATGGTGCGTGCCGGGCGGCTGGCGCGCATCTGCGTCAGCGCGCGCGACGTGCCGGGCTCGCTGGCCAAGATCACGGCCACGGTGGCCGAGGCCGGCGGCAACGTGGACGAGGTGCATCACCAGCGCGCCTTCACCACGCTGGCGGCGCAGAACGTGGAGATCGAGCTGGTGATCCAGACGCGCGGCCGGGCGCATATCGCCGCCGTCCTGGACGCCTTGCATGCGGCCGGCTTTCAGGCCCAGGAGCAGAAATGAACAACGAAACCACGCAGGCAGTGAACAGGGAAGCGCTGCAAGCAGCGTTGGCCGAGTACTTCGCCCCCTGGGTGCAGCAGCTCGGCCTGGCGGTGGACAGCTTCGACGCGCAGAGCGTGACGCTGCGGCTGCCGCAAAGCGACCAGTTGTCGCGCGTCGGCGGCATGCTGTGCGGCCAGGCCATGATGGCCGCGGCCGACACGGCCATGGTGCTGGCGCTCATCAACCAGTTCGGCGGGTTCCGGCCCTGCACCACGGTGCAGATGAACACCAGCTTCCTCAAGCCTTTGTCGGGGCAGGACGCGCTGGTGCAGGCCCGGGTGGTCCGCGCCGGCAAGTCGCTGGCCTTCGGCGAGATCGATATCCGGGGCGCGCAGGACGGCAAGAGCGCCTGCCGGGCGACCACCACCTACGCCCTGCTCTGACCGGCCGGGCTGGGGCCGGTAAAATCGCGGCAGTCAATCAAGGAAACCGACCCATGTCCAGCCCCGAACCCCGCCACAGCCGCGGCGAAGACCAGCAGCCCCAGGATGGCGTCGAGGCCATCGTTCCCGCCATGCCGATCGTCTTGCCCGTGGTCGGTGGCGTGCTGATGTTCCTGCTGGCCTTCATCGCCATCTACATGGCCTGACCCGCCTTCTCTCCAAGCCAAAACGGCCTGCAGCCCGCGTCCAGTGGGCGCAGGCCGCTCTTGTTTTCATAGCGGTAATCCTCGGGATGGCCCGAAGGAGCCAATGCATAACCTCATGCAGGTTTTGCATGGAATTGGGCCCAGCTGCAGACCCGCCAGCGGGACGCTTGCCTAGAATTGACCTCCCAGCCGACCCGCGGACTGTGAGCCACCCTTCACGATCCAGCGCTGCCGATCCCGCAGCCCGCCCGTCGCCTCTGCCAAGCCCGGTTTCAAAAAGGCGCGCCCGGAACCCTCGGATCCAGCTCCTCCTTTTTGAAAGCAGGTTTTTCAACTTCAGGAGCTTTGGGATGAACTCACCCGTGATGCAGGGGCTTACCCTGAACGCGCCGGCCCATGTCAAGAACGCCAAACTGATCGCCTGGGTGGCCGACATGGTCGCCCTGTGCCAGCCGGAATCGGTGTACTGGTGCGACGGCAGCGAAGAGGAATACAACCACCTGTGCCAGCAGCTGGTGGACGCCGGCACCTTCAAGCGCCTGGACCCGGTCAAGCGGCCCAATTCCTACCTGGCCTGGTCCGACCCCAGCGACGTGGCCCGGGTCGAAGACCGCACCTACATCTGCTCGCACAGGAAGGAAGACGCAGGCCCCACCAACAACTGGATGGACCCGGCGCAGATGCGCGCCACCCTGCAGCCCCTGTTCGACGGCTGCATGCGCGGGCGCACGATGTACGTGGTGCCGTTCTCCATGGGCCCGCTGGGCTCGCCGATCGCCCACATCGGCATCGAGCTGTCCGACAGCCCGTACGTGGCCGTGAACATGAAGACCATGACCCGCATGGGCAAGGCCGTCTACGACGTGCTGGGCGTCAACGGCGACTTCGTGCCCTGCGTCCACACCGTGGGCGCGCCGCTCGAGCCGGGCCAGAAGGACGTGAGCTGGCCCTGCAACAAGACCAAGTACATCGTCCACTACCCGGAGACGCGCGAGATCTGGTCGTACGGCTCGGGCTACGGCGGCAACGCCCTGCTGGGCAAGAAGTGCTTCGCCCTGCGCATCGCCTCCACCATGGGGCGCGACGAGGGCTGGCTGGCCGAGCACATGCTGATCCTGGGCGTCACCAACCCCGAAGGCAAGAAGTACCACGTCGCCGCCGCCTTCCCCTCGGCCTGCGGCAAGACCAACTTCGCCATGCTGATCCCGCCCAAGGGCTTCGAGGGCTGGAAGGTCACCACCATCGGCGACGACATCGCCTGGATCAAGCCGGGCCAGGACGGCCGCCTGTACGCGATCAATCCGGAAGCGGGCTACTTCGGCGTGGCGCCCGGCACCAACACCGACACCAACCCGAACTGCATGGCCAGCCTGGACAAGAACGTCATCTTCACCAACGTGGCGCTGACGGACGACGGCGACGTGTGGTGGGAAGGCATGGGCCCGGCGCCCGAGCACGCGATGGACTGGCAGGGCCAGGACTGGACGCCGGCCCTGGCCAAGGAGACCGGCGCCAAGGCCGCGCACCCGAACGCCCGCTTCACGGTCGCCGCCATCAACAACCCGGCGCTGGACTCGGCCTGGGACGACCCCAAGGGCGTGGCGATCGACGCCTTCATCTTCGGGGGCCGCCGCTCGACCACCGTGCCGCTGGTGACCGAGGCCCGCAATTGGGTGGAAGGCGTCTACATGGCCGCCACCATGGGCAGCGAAACCACCGCCGCGGCCTTCGGCCAGCAGGGCGTGGTGCGCCGCGACCCGTTCGCCATGCTGCCCTTCGCCGGCTACAACATGAGCGACTACTTCCAGCACTGGCTGGGCCTGGGCAAGAAGCTCGAAGCCGCGGGCGCGCAGTTGCCGCGCATCTACACCACCAACTGGTTCCGCAAGGGCGAGGACGGCAAGTTCGTCTGGCCCGGCTACGGCGAGAACATGCGCGTGCTCAAGTGGATGATCGACCGCATCGAGGGCAAGGCCCCGGGCCAGCAACACGTTTTCGGCGTCAGCCCCGCCTACGAAGAGCTGAACTGGACCGGCCTCGAATTTTCCCCCGAGCAGTTCAAGAGCGTGATCAGCATCGACAAGGCGGCCTGGCAGAAAGAGCTGCAGCTGCACGCCGAACTGTTCCAGCAGCTGGAGTACCACCTGCCGCGCGAGCTGGACCAGACCAAGGCAGAGATCGAGAAGCGCCTGGCCGCGTAGGCCGCCGCCGCCAAGGAAAAAAGCCACCCAAGGGTGGCTTTTCTCATGGGCTGCGGCGCGATCAGTAGTACGGGCGGCCGGTGCCGTTGCCGTAGGGCACGCCGGTGGCGCGGCTGATGTCGGCCATCACGCGGGCGTCGCTCAGGGCCGCCTGCCACAGCTTTTCATCTTCCACCGACTGGCGGTAGGAAGCCGCAACCCGCTTGAGCAGGCCTTGCAGGGAGCGGGTCGCGCGGCGCGCCGGCTTGGCGAACAGGCCGATGGCGGCGAACACCAGGGTCCACATCACCACCCAGGCAGCCAGCAGGTGGCCTTCGGTCCAGGTCTCGACGACCTCGTTGGCCACCACCACCAGGGCCGCGACGATCGCCGCCAGCAGCAGCGTGGCCGCGCCACGGGCGCTGTCGAAGCCGCCGGCGAGGCTGCGCACCGCCGCGGCGGCACGCTGGAGCCGAACCACGCCCGGGTGTTCGGTGGGGTAATCGACAGAGGCAAAGCTGGTCATGGTTTTCTTCCTTTTCTGCGCCGGACGGCTGGATTGCCTGGCGCCTGACCGCAATACTAGGGTTTGACCTGATATTTATCCAATTTAGATTGATGATGCATATCATTCACAGCCATGATGGTTAAGGCGCCTAATTTCCGCACGCTGGACCTGAACCTGCTGCGCGTGTTCGACCAGGTGATGGCCGAGCGCAACCTGACGCGGGCCGCGCGCAACCTGAACATGACCCAGCCGGCCGTGAGCAATGCCTTGAACCGGCTGCGCGAGGCCTTGGGCGACAAGCTGGTCAACCGCAGCGGGTACGGGGTGGAGCCTACGCCGCGGGCCATGGCCCTGTGGCCGGCGGTCGGGGACGCGTTGCGGCAGCTGGAAGCCTCGCTGGCGCCCGGCCAGTTCATCGCTTCCGAGGCCACCAACACCTTCGTGCTGGCGATGGCGGACGCGACCGCGGCCGAGCTGATGCCGGGCCTGGTGGAAATCATCGAAGCGGACGCCCCGGGTGTTTCCATGCGCGTGCTGCCCCTGACCACGCGCGACCCGCGGCGCTTGCTCGACGAAGGCCAGATCGACCTGGCCGTCGGCTTCTTCCCGGCCGTGCTGGCCGACCTGACGGCGCAGGCCCAGTCGGGCGGCATGGCCGCCTTCGAGCACCAGCGCCTCTATGACGGCCAGTATGTCTGCGTGATGCGGCGCGACCATCCCTTGGCCCGCGGGCCGCTGACCCTGAAGCGGTTCTGCGAGGCCCACCACCTGCTGGTGAGCTTTTCCGGCCGGCCCTTCGGCTTCATCGACGAAGCGCTGGCTTCGCTGGGCCGCACGCGCCGCATCGTGCTCACCGTCAACCAGTTCTTCACCGCCGGCCTGGTGGTCGCCGGCTCGGACCTGCTGACGGTGCTGCCCCGCCATTTCGTCAAGGTCACGGGCCGCACCGAGGAACTCACCTTGCGCGAGCTGCCGTTCGAAGTGCCGCTGGTGCATGTGGATTCGCTCTGGCACCGCCGACAGATGCAGCGCAGCGACCATGCCTGGCTGCGGCTGGCGGTCGCCGCCGCCGCCAAGCGGGCGTTTGAAGGCGCCAAGCTCTGAGAACGGATCACCGGCTTGGCGCAGCGCATGCGCGCACGCGCGCCCTGGCCGCCTGACAATGGCGGGGTGAAGATCCAGCTGCTGTCCGACCTGCACCTCGAAACCCAGCCCGAACTGCGGCTGGCGCCGGCGGCCGGTGCCGATCTGCTGGTGCTGGCCGGCGACATCGGCTCCTACCAGCCCGGCAGCCGGCTGCAGAGCACCGACTTCGGCCTGGAGCGCTTCTCGCCGCGCAACGGCTGGCCGGTGCCGGTGCTTTACGTGCCCGGCAACCACGAGTACGACAACCTCGACTGGGACCAGGCCCATGCCAGGCTGCGCGAAACCTGCGAGCGGCTGGGCATCACCTGGCTGGAACGCGAGGTGATGCAACTGGACGGCGTGCGCTTCGTCGGCACCACCTTGTGGAGCGACTTCGACGCGCTGGCGCAGCAGGCCGACGCACCGGCCCGCGCGCTGAAGCAGCGCGAGAAGGCGTTTCGAGCCGCCAACTTCTACCTGCCCAAGACGGCGGCCACCCGGGCCGGCGAACCGCTGCTGGCCGAAGGCTGGCGCGAACTCGGCCTCGCCTGCCAGGCGTGGCTGCGGCAGGCACTGGCCCAGCCCTTTCCCGGCACCACGGTCGTGGTGACCCACTTCGCGCCCACCCTGCGCAGCGCGGATCCGCGCTACGGCATCACGCCCGGTACCGCCGGCTTCTGCAATGGCCTGGATGAGTTGCTGCCCCAGGCCGACCTGTGGCTGCACGGCCATCTGCACTGCCGCCACGACTGGCGCGCGGGCAACTGCCGGGTGGTCGCCAACCCGCTGGGCTACGCGCGCAAGGGCGAGCAGGAAGGCTTCCGGGCGGACCTGCTGCTGGAGGTGCCGTGCTAGGCTCCCCTTACGACTTTTGCAGGAGATGCCCATGAAAATACTTCTGGCCGTGGACGGCAGTGACTACACCCGCCGCATGCTCGACTACGTCGCCGCCAACACCTCGCTGTTCGATGCGGCCCACGAGTACACCGTGTTCAACGCGCAGCCGCAACTGCCCCACCGCGCGGCCTCCATGGTCGGGGGCCAGGCGGTGCAGGAGTACCACGAAGAAGAAGCCCGCCAGGTGGTCGACCCTGCGGTTGCGACGCTCCAGGCGCGCGGGCTGAAGGCGGGTGCGGCCTGGAAGGCCGGGCCGGCCGGCGAGACCATCGGCGAGTACGCCGAACAGGGCGGCTACGGCCTGGTGATCATGGGTTCGCACGGCCACGGCGCGCTGGGCCGCATCGTCATGGGCTCGGTGGCCAACCGCGTGCTGGCGCATTGCAGCGTGCCGGTATTGCTGATCAGGTGAAACCAAGGCGCCAAAGGCGCCTTGGACTCGCCCGCCTGCGGCCGGCGATCAGCGGGCGTTCAAGCCGTCGAAGCAGGTGGAGAGCACCAGCTCGATGATTTCATCGTCGCTGTGCTGCCCCGAGGCCTTGAGGAACTCCAGCACCGGATCGCAACCGCGCGCGTACAAGGTGTAGAGCACCGCCAGCGGCGGCAGCCGGGGATTCAACGCGCCCTGCGCCTGCGCCGCCTCGATCCACGACCCGAGCTGGTCGCTGATATTGACCAGGCCGTCCATGTACTCGCGGCTGCCCATCAACGCGGCGCGCAGGCTCGAGTTCTGGCTGGGAAGCGAGGGCATCTGTCCGCCCAGCTGCATCTGCAGCGTCCAGCGCACCACGGCGCGCAGCTTCTCCAGCGGCGGCTGCGCGGCGTCCAGTCCCGCGAGGAACTCCTGCGCCCGGCGCATCACCCGCACCATGGCGGCAGCGGCAAGGTCTTCCTTGCTGGGAAAGTGCTTGTAGAGGCTGGCCTTGGCGATGCCCACGCCGGCCGCGACCTCGTCCACCGTCATGGCGTCGAACCCTTTTTCGGCCAGCAGCCGGTTGACCTTCTGGATGATGGCCTCTTCGCGCGCGGCCAGCATCTGCTCCTTGAAGGAAGGCCGGGCAACGAGGTTCATCATCGAGAAATTCTAGTCCTGTTACGTGAACCAACAATCGCACGGCGCGCTTTACAAGGTGCACACGATGCAGACGTCTGGCAGGACGACACTTCCGGGCAACAGAGCACCCACCATGAAAACGCCCTGGACTTCTACCTTGGCCTGGCTGGCGGCCGTGGCAGCCGCCCTCGTGATGGCCTGGGCGGCGCCCGACGAAGCCAGCATCCTGCGCCAGTCAGGCGGCTGGCCGGCTTTGGCCCGCTAGGCGCCCGCCAGGGTTCGGCTGGCGGCGCCGGTGAGCGCCGAGGTCAGCGCATCCAGCACCTCCGACTCGAGGTTCCAGCAGTGCCAGTACAGCTGGATCGGCAGCACCTGCCCGGCCAGCACGTTGACCAGCGTCCCCTGCTGCAGCAGTCCGCGCGCCAGCAGCTCGGGGACCACGCTGACGCCCCAGCCCGCGAGCACGGCCCGCACCTGCCCCTCCGAGCTGGGCACGAACAGCTGGCTGAGCGCCACGCGTTTGAGCCCGAAGGCCTTGGCCACGAACTCGCACTGCATGTCGTCCTTGCGGTTGAAGGCGATGAAGGGCAGTTCGCGGAAATTGTGCGGCGTCAGCCCCTGCGCGCAGTGCTCGCGCGCATAGGCCGGCTCGGCCACCGCCACGTAGTTCATGGCGCCCAGCGGCAGCACCTTGCAGCCGCGCAGCGCCTGCCGCAGCGTGGTGATGCAGCCCAGCACCTGGCCTTCGCGCAGCCACTCGTGGGTGAAGTCCTGGTCGTCGGTGATGATCTCCAGCGGCAGCCCCTGGCAGGCCAGTTCGTTGAGCGCCGGCAAGGCCCAGGTGGCGATGCTGTCGGCGTTCACCGCGATCGAGATGCGCTCTTCCTCGCGGCCGCTGCCGGTGGAACTGGGCGCCAGCTCCTTCAGGTCACGCTCCAGGTCGGCGCGCAGCAGCCGCAGTTGCTTGGTGTGCTTGAGCAGCAACTGGCCGGCGGAAGTCGGCTTGAGCGGGCGGCTGCGCACGATCAGCACGGTGCCCACCTGCGCTTCCAGCGCGCGCAGCCGCTGTGACACCGCGCTCTGCGTGATCGACAGCCGCTGCGCTGCCCGCTCGAAGCCGCCCTCCTCGACGATGGCCGCCAGGCATTCCAGGGCATCGGGGTCGAAGGTGCTCATGCTGCTCTCATTAGGATGCCTGATGTTTCTGCTGAGAGTTTAAATTCACTTCTTGAGCCCCACAACATCGCCGACACTCCCGTCATGAAAGTCCTTGTCCTGGGCGCCGGCATCATCGGCGTGAGCACCGCCTGGCACCTGCTCGAACGCGGCCACCAAGTGGCCGTGGTCGAGCGCCAGGACGGCGCCGCCCGGGAGACCAGCTTCGCCAACGCGGCGCAGATTTCGGTGAGCTACTGCGAGCCCTGGGCCACCCGGCACGCGCCGGCCAAGCTGCTCAAATGGATGTTCCGCAACGACGCGCCCCTGCTGTTCCGCCCGCAGCTCGATTGGCAGCAGTGGCGCTGGGGCCTGCAGTTCCTGGCGCAATGCAACGACCAGGCGTTCGAGCGCAACGTGCGCCAGCTGGTCGCCCTGGGCGCGTACAGCCATGCGGCGCTCAAGGACGTGGTGCGCGGCACGGGCATTCACTACCAGCGCCTGGAGCGCGGCATCGCCCACTATTTCACCGACCAGGCCTCGCTGGAGGGCGCGGCGCAGGCCGCCGGGCTGATGCAGAAGTTCGGCGTGCAGCGCAAGGTGGTGTCCACGGCCGAACTGCTGCAGATCGAACCGGCGTTCCAGCGCTTCGCGCATCGCATCGTGGGCGGGACCTACACCGCAAGCGACGAGAGCGGTGACGCGCGCCTGTTCACCGAGCAGCTGGCCGGCCTGTGCGCGCAACGCGGAGCCCAGTTCCTGTTCGGCCATGAAGTCGCCCGTCTGGAGAAAGCCGGCGGGGCTGTGAACACGGTGCAGGTCCGTGAGCGCGCCACGGGCATCGCGCGCGCACTCCAGGCCGAGGCGGTGGTCGTGGCTTGCGGCTCCTACAGCGCGCCGCTGCTGCGCACCGTGGGCGTGGATTTGCCGATCTACCCGGGCAAGGGCTACAGCGCGACGTTTGCGCTGCAGCGGCCGGAACTGGCGCCCTATGTCAGCACCATCGACGACGAGGTCAAGTGCGCCATGACGCGCCTGGGCGACGAGCTGCGCGTGGCCGGCACCATCGAGCTGGCCGGGTACGACACGTCGCTGGACACGCCCACCGCGCGGGCTCGCTGCCGCATGCTGGCCGAGCGCATCGAGCAGGTGCTGCCCGGCGTGTGCGACACGCGCAGCGAAGCCGAAGGCGGCCGCCCGCGTTACTGGACCGGCCTGCGCCCGGCCACGCCGACCAACATCCCGTACATCGGCCGCACGCCGGTGCGGGGGCTGTGGGTCAATGCCGGGCACGGCACGCTGGGCTGGACCCACGGCGCCGGCTCCGGCAAGGCCATCGCCGAGCTGATCAGCGGCGAGCAGCCGCAGATGGATTTCGCCTGCTACGGCTTCAGCCGCCCTGCAGCAGCTGCCACAGCGCGGACGGCGTGAGCGGCATCTGCAGCGCCGGCGCCAGCTCGGGCCGGCCGGCGCGGGCCAGGGCGTCGGCCACCGCGTTCACGACGCAGGGCGTCGCGCCGATGGTGCCCAGCTCACCGACGCCTTTCACGCCGAGCGGGTTGGTCAGGCACGGCGTGGCCTCGTCCATGCTCGTGACGAAGTCGCAGTCCACCACGTCCGCGCGCGGCGCCGCATAGTCCATCAGGCTGCCGGTCAGCAGCTGGCCGCTGTCACCGTCGTAGACCACCTGCTCGCACAGCGCCTGGCCGATGCCCTGCACCGCACCGCCATCGAGCTGGCCGCGAACGATCATCGGATTCACCACGCGGCCCACGTCGTTGACGCTGCTGTAGGCGACCACGCGCACTTCGCCGGTCGCCGGATCGACTTCCACCTCGCTGATGTGGCAGCCGTTGGGCCAGCTGGGACCCGAAACGCTGCTGGTGCTGTCGGTGAAGATGCGCTGGCCCGGCTGGCGCGCCGCCAGCTCGAACAGGCCCAGGCCCAGGTCGGTGCCGCGCACGCTGAAGCGGCCGCCGCGGTAATCGATGTCTTCGGCCGCGGCTTCCAGCGCCTGGGCGGCGAGTGCCCGGGCCTGGCCCAGCGCCTGCTCCGAGCCCACCTTCAAGGCGGAGCCGCCGGTGAACAGCGAGCGCGACCCGGCGCTGCCGAAGCCTTCGCCCCGGTCGGTGTCGCCCAGCACCACGCGCACCTGCTCCAGCGGCACGCCGAACACGTCCACCACCAGCTGCGCCAGCGTGGTGGCGATGCCCTGCCCCATGCCGTTGACCGCCGAGAACACCTCGATGGTGCCGTCGGCGCGGCCGAGGGTCGACGGGCCGCCCCTAGACCCGAGAGCCCCCTCGGGGGGCAGCGCAGCGGCCTCAGCCGCAAGCGTGGGGGCCTTGATGCTCAGGGTCACACGTTCCTGGAAGACATTGCCACCGGTCCACTCGAGGAAGGTGGCGATCCCCAATCCCCGCCATTTGCCCGCGGCGCGGCTGGTTTGCGCCCGCGCTTCGAAGCCGTGCCAGTCGGCTTGCGCCAGGGCCTGTTCCATCACCTTCTCGAACTGCCCGCTGTCGTAGACCTGGGCCATGGGGTTGCGGTAGGGCATCTGGTCCGGCCGGATGAAGTTGCGGCGGCGAAGTTCGACTCGATCGATCCCAGTCTGGCGCGCGGCCTCGTCCATCAGCCGCTCGATGATGTAGATCGCCTCGGGCCGCCCTGCCCCGCGGTAGGCGCCGATCGGCGTGGTGTGGGTCAGCACCGACTTGAAGTGGAAGTCGATCGCCGGGATGTCGTAGACGCTGGTCTGCACCCAGGGCCCGATCATCAGCTGGATGGCCACGCCGGTGCCGGTGGCGTAGGCACCGACATTGCCCAGCGAGCGCAGCCGCAGCGCCAGGATGCGGCCATCGCCGGCCAGCGCCAGTTCGGCTTCCGAGCGCAGATCGCGCCCAGGCGTGGCGGAGAGGAATTCCTCGCTGCGGTCGGCGATCCACTTGACGGGCCGCCCCAGCTGCAAGGCGCTCCAGGCCACCGCGGCGTCTTCCGGGTACAGCCCGGTCTTCATGCCGAAGCCACCGCCCACGTCGCCGACCACCACCCGCACCTTCTCCGCAGACAAGCCGGGCAGCATGGCGCACAGCGAACTCTTCACGCCGGAGGGCATCTGCGAGCTCATGCGCACGGTGAGCCGCCCGTCTTCGGAGATCCACGCCAGCACCGAGCGCGGCTCCAGCGCCACGGCCGACACACGCTGGTTCACCAGCCGCAGCCGCACCACGTGGGCGGCCCGGTCGAAGCCGGCCTGGGCCGCCGCGGCATCGCCGTGCTGCATTTCCGCCGCGACGTTGTCCGGGGCTTCGGGACAGAGCGCGGGCGCTCCGGCCGCGGTGGCACGCTCCACGTCGACCACGGCCGGCAAGTCCTCGTAGTCGACGGTCACCGCTTCCGCGGCATCGCGCGCCTGCTGCGCGGTCTGCGCGACCACCAGGGCGACGGCTTCCCCCACGAACCGCGCCGCTTCATGCGCCAGCACGTGGCGTGGCGGCGAAGCGCCGGGCGCGCCGCCGGCGCGCTTGAAGCTGGCGTTCAGCGCCATCGGCTTGACGCCGGCGGCCACCAGGTCGGCGCCGCTGTACACCGCGGCGACGCCGGGCATGGCGGCCGCGGCAGCGGTGTCCACCGACACGATGCGCGCATGCGGATAGGGCGAGCGCACGAAGCACAGCCGCAGCTGGCCGGCCGGCGCCACGTCGTCCGTGTACTGGCCCAGGCCCTTGAGCAAGGCTTCGTCTTCCACGCGGGCGACAGCGCGGCCGCTGCCGAAGCGCGCGGCGTGTTCAGGGAAATCGGTGGTCATGCGGATCGTCGTCATTCCCGCGGAGGCGGCAATCAGTGCATTGTGTCCCGAACCGTCATGCCCGCGCAGGCGGGCATCCAGGGCATCCAGGGCATCAAGGGCGTCAAGGGCACGCTGCGCGTGCTTTCTGGGTCCCCGCCTACGCGGGGATGACGCCGAAGCGTCACCTACACGGGGATGACGCCGAAGCGTCACCTTCGCGGGGATGACGCCGAAGCGTCACCTTCGCGAGGATGACCGTCTACCGGGACAAGGCCGTCCCGGCCGCACCGGCGGTCAGCCGCTCGCCCATCCACCTCAGCAGGTCGAGCCACATCTGCCGCATCTCCGAATCCAGCGGCGTGCGCATCGCATTCGGCAGCTCGATGGTGACCACCGGCACGCCCTTGTGCACGCCGCCGTAGTTGCCGAGCGAGCCGGGGAAGATGCCCACCTGGTCCAGGTACAGCCGGCCCAGCCTGGAGGGCGGGACCGAGGGACCGTCGAAGTCCAGCACGCCGTAGGGGGCGTGGATGGCCACGATCAGGTGCGGCTTGAAGCTTTGCATCTGCTCGTGCAGGAAGCGGCTCTCCGGCTCGGACAGCGGCTTCTTGCCGGGCCAGCGCCGCGGGTCCTTGCGGGTGCGCTTTTCCCAGTAGTGGGCGGCGTCGCGCTCCCAGTTCGGCGTCGGGAAGTTGCGGTTCAGGTCGACGCCGTTGGCGTTCACGCGGCGGGGCGGCTGGTTCAGCACGCCGTCCGGATTGAGGACGGGAATGAAGCGCCAGTGCACGGGCTGCGGCAGGTCCACCGGCTGCTGCGCCTGGCGGATCCAGTGGAACGCCAGCGAAGCAGCCGAGAGCTCGTCGCCATGGATGGCGCCCATCACCAGCACCCGCAGCCTGGCGTTGTCGGCCTTGACGTCACGGGTGTAGAGCGGCACGCCACGCACGGAGCGGGCCGGCCCTTCGTTCAGCGCGGCCTGCGCACACAGCGCCTTGCCCACGTTCGGAAGCCGCAAGGCAAATGTGTCGCACGCCCGCATGTCTTGGGCGCAAGCCGCTATGGAAATGAGAGCAAGCGCCAGGCCGGTGGCGAGCGCCCGCCTCACTCGTCGCGCTCCCCGGCCTCGTACAGCGTCTCGCGCCCCATGCGGTCGAGCACCAGTTCGGCGGTCCAGGGCAGCATCAGCGCGCCGCAGCGGCTGTCGCGGTAGATGCGCTCGAGCGGCAGGTGCTTCATCATCGACTGGCCGCCGCAGGTGCGGATCGCCAGCCGGGCGATGTCGTTGGCGCCCTCCATCACCGTGTACTGCGCCGCGTACAGGCGCATGCGCTCGTCCTTGCTCGGGTTGGGACGCGCTTCCAGCACCGCGCGCAGGAACAGGCTGCGCAGCTGCTCGAGCTGGATGCGCATCTGCGCCACCGCGATCTGCTTGGTGGGGTACATGCGGCGCACGGTCTTGCGCTCGCCGGCACGCGACGGCTCGCCCGTCGCTTCGTTGATTTCGCCGCGCAGGTAGCTGACCGTGAAGTCATAGGCGGCGTTCGCCAGCCCCAGGTAGGTGGGTGCCAGCGTGAAGAACATCGCCGGCCAGGTCTGCGCGCCCTTGAAGTAGACGCCGCGCGGCATGAGCTGCTCGTCGTCCGGCACGAACACGTCCTTGAAGGCGAGGTTGCGGCTGACGGTGCCGCGCATGCCCAGCGGGTTCCAGTCGCCGCTGATCGAAAAGCCTTCGCTGCTGGCGGGCACCGCCAGGTACAGCGTGTCACGGGTGTCGGGAACCTGGCCTTCCTTGTCCTCGGTGCACAGGATGCCGTAGTAGTGCGCGGCGCCCGAGAGCGACGCGAAGATCTTGCGGCCGTTGACCACCCAGCCGCCTTCGACCTTGCGCGCCGTGGTGCCGAACGGCGCGCGGCCGGCGGCGGCGGCACTGCCTTCCGAAAAGGGCTGGGCGTAGATCGCGCCGTCGTTGACCACCCGGGCGAAATGCAGCTCGCGGCGGCGAGCGTGCTCGGCGCGCTCGGCTTCGGTCATCGGGATGCCGTCGGCCAGCACCCCGGTCCACATAGTCGAGCAGATGTGCATGTTCCAGGTCAGCGCCGTGACGCCGCAGAACCGGCCGATCTCTGCAGCCACCATCATGTAGGTGGCGTAGTCGGCGCCGCCGCCGCCATGGCTTTGCGGCACGCACAGGGCCAGCAGTCCGCGCTCGCGCAGGTCTTCGTAGTTGGCGAACGGGAAGCTCGCGGTCTCGTCCCACTGCGCCGCGCGCGGCGCGAACTTCTCGCGACCCAGTTCATAGGCCAGCGACAGCAGCGAGCGCTGGCGCGCCGTGAAGGCATGGTCACCCACGGCGGGGGTGAAGCCGAGGGCAGGCAAGGCGTCCATCTGGGGCCCTTTCAGTGCAAATGGCGCGGCAACGCCAGGAAGTTCAGCAGGGCGGCGTCGAACTCCTCCGGCGCCTCCAGGTTCTGCAGGTGGCCGATGCCGGCCAGCTCCAGGTAGGTGCTGTGGGGAATCTTCTGCGCCATCTTCTTCATGACATCGGGCGGCGCGTTGCGGTCATGCTCGCCGGCCACCAGCAGCGTGGGGACGTGGATGGCGGGCAGGCTGGCGCGCCGGTCGAAGGTGAGCATGGCCTGCAGGGCGCGCCGGTAGGTCGAGGGGTTCACCCCGCTCATGCAATGCGTGGCCAGCCGCACGCCCTCGGGCAAGGAACCGGGGCCGACCATCTGCGGCACCAGCACCTCGGCGAGCTCGGCCATGCTCTTGCCGGCGTCCAGCGGCGCGGTGCGCTGGGCGATGAACTCGCGCTGCCAGTCGCCATCGGGCTTGCCGAACGCCGGCGAGGTGCCGCACAGCACCAGCCGGCTGACCAGTTCGGGCCGGCGCGCCACCACCTCCTGCGCCACCATGCCCCCCATGCTGTGGCCCACCAGGACAACAGTGCCCCCACGGTTGTCACTGCGTGTACTGCGCTGCCCCCCGAGGGGGCCTTCGGGGCTTGGGGCGGCCCGATGCCCCTCAAAGCTGCCGACAAGCGCCTCGATCAGCAAGGCGCAGCTTTGCGCCAGCCCCTTGAAGGTGTAGGGCTCGATGGGCGCGCTGCGGCCGTAACCGGGCATGTCCCAGGCGACGGCGCGGTAGCCGCAGCTGGCCAGCGTTTCCACCTGCGGCGCGAACGCCAGGTGGCCGCCGCCGACGCCGTGCAGCATCAGCACCGTGGGCCCGGCGCCCAGCGCCGTGAACGTGGGGATGGCCGTCATGCGATCAGCTTTCCATGATCGACGACCGCGGTGCCGTCCAGGCTGACGGTGCAATGGCGCAGCGGCAGGTCGAAGTGCCCCAGCGTGTGGCGGCCCGCCACTTCGTTGGCGCCGGTGCTGTAGAGAAAATTGCCGGCGAAGGCGCGCAGCTCGGTGCCGTTGAAATCGCGCTTGTCGTACAGCGCCATGCTGTCCCAGCGCGCGGCCGCGTTCAGCCCGTAGCCGACATGGCTGACCGCATAGGCTTGCTGGTCGCCCCAGGCCGCGATGTAGCTGCGCATCAACTCCGCGTCGACCCCGGTACCCTCGATGCGGGTGATGTAGTCGTCCTCGATCACCAGCGTCACCGGCCGCTCCAGGTAGCGCTTGAACGTGAGGTTGACGTCGCCTTCGGCCAGCACCAGGCGGCCGTTGACGCTGCCGGCCGCGGGGAACGCCAGGGCCAGCCCGCCGGGCCAGTGGGTCATGGTGCCGGGCCGGGTCGTGGTCCCCCAGTTCCCGCCGCTGACCGCGCCGGCCAGCGAAACGCTCAGCTCCGTGCCCGCCGATGAGGTCACGCGCATGTTCTTCGCAGCGCGCAGCCGCTTGACGTGCTCCTTGACCAGTGGCTCCAGCGAACCATCGGGCACCAGCCGCGCGAGCGCTTCGGGGTGCTCGTTGCTCACGTAGATCACGCGCGCGCCGCCTTTGAGGATGGCGGGCAGCTCCGGGGCGTGCATCAGGCCTTCGACCGTGCAATCGACCACCAGCGTGCTCGACGCCAGCGCCGAGATCACCGGTGCTATGTTTTGGATAGCGTCCGACGCCCCAGTGGAGCGCGCCACGGGCGTTTTGGCCGCGAAAGAACTGGGGAGCGCCAGGTTGAACGCGCGGCAGCCCAGGCGCGCCGCGGCGAGCATCGCCAGCTGCACCAGCACCGGCCGGCTCTGGCTTTCGGACAGGACCGCCACGCTGTCGCCAGGATGCAGCGCGCAGCGGCGCAGCACCGCCTCGAAGGCTTCCAGCCACAAGGGCTCGACAATTTCCTGCAACATGGGATCGGGCTTTGGTTCATACTACATGAAAATTCATGGAAATCGAACTCATGAATCCCCCGCCGCCCCAGGCGCAGCCGCCGACCTTCTCCCGCCAGGAGTTCCGATCGGCGCTGGGCATGTTCGCCACCGGCGTGACCATCGTCACCGCGACGACGGCCGAGGGGCGGGCCATCGGGCTCACCGCGAACTCCTTCAACTCCGTCTCGCTGGAGCCGCCCCTGGTGCTGTGGAGCCTGTCGCGCGCCGCGGCATCGCTGCCCGCGTTCAGCACCGGCTCGCACTACGCGATCAACATCCTGGCGGCCGACCAGAAGCTGCTGGCCGAGCGCTTCGCCCTCAAGGGCGCCGACCGCTGGGTCGGCGTGGAACACCGGCCCGGGCCGAGCGGCGCACCTTTGCTGGCGGGCGCGGCGGCCACTTTCGAGTGCTTCAACCGCAGCCGCTACGAGGAAGGCGACCACGTCATCTTCGTCGGCGAGGTCGAGCGTTGCACCTGGCGGTCCGGCGCCACGCCGCTGCTGTTCCACGGCGGGCGCTTCTACACCGAGCTGCCCTTGTGACCACCCCCCGCTTCGTCGACGGCTACCTGGGCTACCTGCTCGGGCAGGCCAACCACGCCCTGTACAAGGAGTTCGACGCCCAGGTGCGCGCCGCCGGCCTGAGCTCCATCGAGTGGCGGGTGCTGGCGACGCTGCATGACAGCGATCCGCTCACCGTGAGCCAGCTGGCGCTGGAAGTGCTGTCCAAGCAACCCACGGTCACCAAGCTCGTGCAGCGCATGGCCGACCAGGGCTGGGTGCTGCTGCATGCCGACGCCACCGACCAGCGGCGCACGCTGGTGACCGCCAGCCCGGGCGGCAAGCGCCTGGTCAAGCCGCTGGTCGAAGCGGCAAAACAACACGAAGCCCGCGTGCTGCGGTCGCTTGGTGCTACTGAAAAGATAGCGTTGCGCAAGCTGCTGGAGAAGCTGGCGCAGCACGCCTGAGGCGCCTCACCGGTTCAACCAGGTGATGGCCAGCTGCAGCACGGTGGCAAAGCCCACCCACAGCAGGTAAGGGATGTTCACCAGGGCCACCCAGCGCGCCAGCGGCCACGCCGTGCGCATCGCCCACAGCAGGGTGGCCAGGACCAGCAGGATGTCCAGGGCCGCCAGTTCGTTGCTCTTCAGGCCGAACTGCAACGGCGTGAAGGCGAGGTTAAACAGCAGGTTGAGCCCGAACGGCAGGAACACGCGCCAGGGCCAGCGCTTGCGGATCGCCTGCAGCAGCACGTAGCCGAAGCTCAGGGCGATGACGACGTAGAGCACCGTCCACACCGGCCCGAACACCCACGCGGGCGGCGCGAAGCCAGGCCGGATCAGGCTCTCGTACCAGGCGGCGGAATCGTTCATGGACGCATCGTAGACGCTGCGGCTCAGCCGGCGACCGCCGCCCGGCGGCACTACCATCGCCGCATGACCGACCGCAAGAACCACCTCGACGGACTGGCGATCTCGCTGCTGCTGGCCTGCTGCCTGTTCTGGGGCTTCCAGCAGATCCTGATCAAGGCCACTGTCGGTGAAGTGCCGCCGCTGTGGCAGGCCGCGATCCGCTTCGCCGGGGCCACGGCGCTGCTGTGGATCTGGTGCGTGGTGCGGCGGGTGCCGCTGTTCACGCGCGACGGCACGCTCCGGCCCGGGCTGCTGGCAGGCGTGCTGTTCGCGGCCGAGTTCAGCTGCATCTACCTGGGCCTGCGCGACACGACCGCTTCGCGGCTGACCGTGTTCCTCTACACCTCGCCGTTCGTCGTCGCCCTGCTGCTGCCGCGCCTGGTGCCTTCGGAAAAGCTGCGCTCGGTGCAGTGGGTGGGCCTGGTGATCGCGTTCGTGGCGGTCGCGGTCGCCTTCAGCGAAGGATTCACCGGCCCGACCACGGCGCGCCAGCTTCGCGGCGACGCCCTGGCGCTGGCGGCCGGTACGCTGTGGGGCCTGACCACGCTGGTGATCCGCGGCTCGGCCATGGCGAAGGCGAGCGCGGAGAAGACCTTGTTCTACCAGGTGGCCGTCACCACCCTGATCGCCCCGCTGCTGTCGCTGGCACTGGGTGAAACCTGGTCGCTGGACTACTCGGCCCGCGCCTGGGGCTCGCTGGCACTGCAGACCGTGGTCGGCGCGTTCGCCAGCTACCTGGCGTGGATGTGGCTGCTGCGGCACTACCCGGCCACGCAGATGTCCTCGTTCACCTTCCTGACGCCGGTGTTCGCGCTGGTGTTCGGCGTGCTGCTGCTGTCCGAGCCGTTGACGGTGCAGCTGATGCTGGCCCTGTGCGGCGTGGCGGTGGGGATCGTGCTGGTGAACCGCAAGGCCCGGATCTAAGGGCCGTCATCCCCGCGCAGGCGGGGATCCAGAACACGCAAACACTGGATTCCCGCCTTAGGCGGAATGACGCGGCGCTACTCCGGCGTGAAACCCACGGTCTTGACCAGCCCGGCCCAGAACTCGGTCTCGGTCTTGAGCAGTGCCGTCAGCTCCGCCGGCGAGGTGGGCATGGGCTCCATGAAGGCGGTGGCCAGGCTGTCGACCACCTCCTGGGAAGCCAGCGCCCCGCGAATGCCCGCGTTCAGCCGCTGCACCACCTCCTGCGGCGCCCGCGCAGGCAGGAAGAAGCCGAACCAGCCGACATAGGCCAGCTCCTTGAAGCCCTGCTCGGCCAGCGTGGGCGTCTCGGGCGTGAACTTGCCGCGCCTGGCCCCGCTGGTGGCCAGCAGCCTCACCTTGCCGGCCTTCACGTTGGGCATGAACTCGCCGGTGGGCCCGACCACCGCGGCGATCTGCCCGCCGATCATGTCGGCCAGCGCCGGTTGCGAGCCGCGAAAGGCAATGTGGCGCAGGTCCACCGCGCCGGCCCTGGCCAGCGCCGCCCCGATGAAGTTGGCGGCCGAGCCGGCCCCGGCCGAACCGAAGTTGGCCTGCGTCGGGTTGGACTTGCACCAGGCCAGGAACTCGGGAGCCGTTCTCACGGCGGCCGGCACCATCGGTCCGACCGCCAGCGCGTAGTCGAACATGGCCGCACCGGACACCGGCGTGAAATCCGCGGCCGGGTCGTACGGCAGCTTCTTGTAGGTGTACAGGTGCAGGCTCATCGGCGAGGTGGGCGTCAGCAGCACGGTGCTGCCGTCCGGCGGCGCAGCCTTGACCGCCTGCACGGCGATCTGCCCGCCGGCGCCGGTGCGGTTCTCCACGATGGCCGTGCGCGCATAGCCCGGCTGCAGCTTGTCGGCGACGCGGCGGCCGGCCAGGTCGATGGTGCCGCCGGGCGCGAAGCCGATCAGCACCTTGGTGCTGTCCAGGGCCTGGGCCCAGGCGGTGCGGCCGGCCGCCGCCAGCGCCAGGGCGGCGGCGGTGCTGGTGACGAGATCGCGGCGGGTGATGTTCATGGGACTGCTTCCTTCCTTCAGGCGCCGATGCCGGCTTGGTGGGGTTTGGGCATGGCGACGACGGCCGCCTTGGTGGTGGCTTCCTGCGCCTGCTCCTGCGCGACGAACTGCGTGAAGATGCGGCGGAAGTGCGACAGCGCGGCGTCGGCGGCCACCGCTTGCAGCTCGAAGCTGGCGTCCGCGTCCATCTCCTTTTGCTGGGCCTCGATCAGGTGCTTGTCCTCCATGAAGCCCTCGATCAGGCTGCCGTGCAGCGAGCGCGAGATGTTGGCGTCGTCGCCTTCGTAGTTGTTCAGGTAGGTCCAGAAGAAGTGCGTGCTGCGGCGCGTCTCGGGCGTCATGAACTGGCAGTTGCGGTACTCACGCGTGCCTTCGCGGTTGCCCTGTTCCGAGCCGCTGCCCGCCGGCGAGAACATCGACTCCAGGAAGAAGATGCCGGGGATGTGCATGTGGCCGATGTTGCGCCGGTCGACATGCCGGTCCTTCTCGGCGGCCGGCAGCACCTTGCGGTGGAACGGCGGCGGCAGGGCGTCCATGTGCCAGCGCTCGACGCGAAAACCCCGCGGCAGCCGCTCGATGGCCACCGGCTTGGTCTTGTAGGCGTACTCCTCGGAGCCGCCCAGCGTCTTGGTGTGCACGAAGGCCAGGTGCGCGAAGTCGGAGAGGTTGTCGACGATCAGCAGCCAGTTGGCGTCGTAGTGCATGTAGTCATGGATGCCCTTCCACTGCGGATCGCGCAGGTAGGGGAAGTCGATGATGTCGTCGGGGTTGGCCTTTTCCGGATCGCCCATCCAGATCCAGACCAGGTGGTCCCGCTCCACCACCGGGTAGCTCTTGACGCCCAGCTTGGCCGGCACGACCTCCTGGCCGGGGATCTGGATGCACTTGCCGCTGGGGTCGAACTTCAGGCCGTGGTACATGCAGCGGATGCAGTCGCCCTCGCGCCGGCCCAGGTGCAGCGGCACGCCGCGGTGGCAGCAGCGGTCGCGCAGCGCCACGACCTTGCCGCTGTCGCCCTTGTAGAGCAGCACACCCTCTTCGAGCAGGGTGCGGGCCAGCAGCTTGCCATCGATGAGTTCGTGGTCCCAGGCGGCCACGTACCAGCAGTTCTTGAGAAACATGAGCGATCCTTTGTGATGGGACAATCCTAGGCAGCGCCGCACCTGCGATCAACGGCCTGCGCTGGCCGCTGTGTTCCGGAATCTGGACAATGAACTGGGACGATTTCGATGCCTTCTGCCAGGTGGTCGACCACGGCGGCTTCACCGCGGCGGCGCGGGCGCTGGAGCGGCCCAAGTCCAGCCTCAGCGCGTCGGTGGCGCGCCTGGAAGAGCAGCTGGGCACGCGGCTGCTGGAACGCACCACGCGCAGCCTGCGCCTGACCGACGCCGGCGAGTCGCTCTACCGGGATATTTCCAAGCCGCTGTCGCAGCTGCGCGAATTCGCGGTCGATGCCGTGGCCAAGGGCGCGCAGGTGCAGGGCACGCTGCGCATTGCGGCGCCGTACGAGTTCGGGGCGCATCACCTCGCCTCGGTGACCTGCCGCATCATGGAGGCGCACCCGCAGCTGAAAGTGCATATCGATGTGGAACATGCGCGAGTCGCGCTGTTCGAGCGGCACTATGACATCGTGTTCTCCGCCATCGAGCACAGCTTCGCACCGTCGACCGTGGTGGCCAAGCGCGTCTATTCGCTGGAGCGGGGGGTGTTTGCCTCACCGGCGCTGATGGCACGGCTGCCTGAGTTCGCCACCCCGGACGGCCTCGATGCCCTGCCCCTGCTGGCCGGTGGCGAGGACACCACCTGGTCGTTCACGCAAGCCGATGGCGGCACGGCCGAAGTCGAGGTTCGCAACCCGCCGCTGCGCAGCGGCAATGCCGAGGTGCGGCTGCAGGCCGCGATCGCCGGGCTGGGCGTGGCGCGCATCACGGCGACGTTCTGCGCGGCCGCCGTGGCAAGCGGCCAGCTGGTGCGCCTGCTGCCGCAGTGGCAGTGCACGCCGCTGCGGCTTTACGCGCTGCTGCCGGGGCGCCGGCTGGTGCCGGCCAAGGTGCGGGCTTTCCTCGACGGCCTGGAGGAAGAGGCGCGCCAGCAGGGCAGCGTCACCGGCGCGCCCTGAGCGGGGCACGCCGCCTCACTGGCTGGCGGTGATCCCGCCGTCGATGTAGAGCACCTGGCCCGTGACGAAGGAAGCGCCCGGGCTCGCCAAGAAGAGCGCGGCGCCGGCGCAGTCCTTGGGGTCGGCCACCCGGCCCAGCGGAATTCGGCCCAGCACCTGGGCGCGGGTTTGCGGGTTCTCCAGCCAGTGCCGCGCCATCTCGGTCCGCACCACCGTGGGCGCGATGCCGTTGACGGTGATGCCGTGCACGGCCAGCTCACTCGCGTGCTGTCGGATCAGCATGACCAGCCCGCCCTTGGTGCTGCAGTAGGCGGAGTAGCCGCGCCCGCGCAGCCCCAGCTGGGCGCGCACCGACAGCAGGTGGACCTGCGCGCCGCCGCGCCCGCCGGCGATCTGGTGCTTCGCCGCCGCCTGCGCCAGGAACATGGCGGCCTTCAGGTTGACGGCCAGCACTTCGTCGAAGGCTTCTTCCGTCACCTCCAGCAGCGCCTGCTCGCGCTGCATGCCGACACAGTTGATGAGAATGTCCAGTCCGCCCAGTTCCTCGCGCACTTCATCGACGCAGCGGCGGATGTCGGCGACCGAATGCGCGTCCATGGGCAGGCCCACCGCCTGGTGACCGGCGGCTACCAGGTCCGCGGCAAGCGCCTCGGCCTTGGCCGCGTCGCGCCCCGAGATGGCCACCTTGGCACCCGCCAAGGCCAGGCCCCAGGCGATCGCCTCGCCGATGCCGCCGTAGCCGCCCGGCACATAGGCCACCTTGCCGGACAGGTCGAACAGGCCGGACAGCTCTCGCTGGAAATCGATGCGGGGCGTGATGTCAGCCATCGTCAATCCATCAGCAAGCCGCCGTTGAGATCGATGACCTCGCCGGTGATGAAGCCCGACAGCGGCGAGGCCAGGAAGCGCACCACGTGGGCGAACTCCTCAGGTTCGCAAAAGCGCCCGACGGGGATGTCCTTGAGCAGCTTCTGGCGCTGTTCTTCATTGAGCTGTTCGGTGATCATGGGCGTCTTCACGTAGGCCGGCGCGATGGCGTTGGCGGTCACGCCGAACGGCGCCAGCTCGCGGGCCAGGGAGAAGGTCAGCGCGCTCATCGCGCCCTTGGAAACCGAGTAGGCCGTGCCGGCGGTCAGGCCGCCGGTCTTGGCTGCCAGCGACGAGGTGTTGATGATGCGTCCATGGCGCCGTGCCTTCATGGCCGGCAGCACGCACCGCGCCAGGTAGAAGGCCCCGTCGAGGTTGGCGCCCAGCACGCGGCGCCACTCGGCGGCATCCGTCCCCTCGGCCTTGTTGTTCGACAGGATGCCCGCGTTGTTGACCAGGATGTCCACGGGCCCGAGCGCCCGGGCGATGGCTGTGTGCCCCGCCTGCACCGCCTGGGCGTCGCTGATGTCCAGGCAAAAGGCGCGGGCGTTCGGCCCCAGTTCCTCGGCGAGTGCCCGGTTGCGCTTCTCGTTGACGTCCACCATCGCGACCCTGCAGCCGTCTTCCAGCAACACCTTGACGACCGCCAGTCCCATGGTGCCGGCCGCGCCGGTGACCAGCGCGACTTTCCCTTCCAGAGGTCTAGACATCCAGCACGCTCTTCTTTCCGAACAGGCCGCGGGAGCGGAACGTCACCACGGCGATGAACAACAGGTACATGGACATCAGCGACCATTCCGACGCATAGGCGCCGGTCAGCCCCACCACCATCCCCACCAACAGCCCGGCGATGACCGCGCCCCAGAGCGAGCCGACGCCGCCCAGCACGATGATCAGGAAGGCCGGCACCACGGCGTCGACGCCCACGTGCGGGCGGATGCCCCAGATCGGCGCCATCACGACGCCGGCGATCGCGGCCAGCGCCACGCCGATGGCGAACACGAACAGGCGCAACCGCTTGAGGTTGATGCCCAGCGCCCGCACCATCTCGCTGTCGTGCGCGCCGGCCTTGATGATGGCGCCGTACGGCGTCTTCTCCAGGAACAGCCAGAGCGCCACGATCATCACCACGGCGAAGCCGCTGGCAAAGAAGCGGTACTTGGAATAGATCAGGTCGCCCAGCAGGAAAGCGCCCGAAATCGCGGCCGGCAGCTGCAGCTGCTTCTCGTTGCTGCCCCAGACCACGCGGATGGTCTCCTCGATCACCAGGGCCGCGCCGAACGTCAGCAGCAGGCCATAGAGCGGGTCGCGGCCGTAGGTGCGCCGCATGCACAGCTCCAGCAGCATGCCGAACAGCCCCACGAACACGGGCGCAAGCAACAGTGCCACCAGGTAGCGGGTCTCGATGGGCAGCGCCATGTACCAGGCCTGCAGGCCGGGGAACCAGCCCAGTTGCGGCGCCATGAAGAACATCGCGAAATACATGCCCAGCGCGAACAGCGAGCCGTGCGCCAGGTTGATGGTTTCCATGACGCCCACGATCAGCATGAAGCCCAGCGCGATCAAAGCGAACAACAGGCCCAGCGACACGCCGTTGACCAGGTGGGGAAGGAGGTTGATGAGCCCGTCCATGTTCGCCTTGCCTCCCAGGGCGTCATGCCTCGTAGCTGGGCGTGGCTTCGTAGCTTTCCAGCTTGCAGGCTCCGGCGGCCTCCTTGTCCACGACCTCCCTGGGATCGACGTTCGACAGGATCTTGAAGATGTCGTCCTTCTCGGCCGGCTTGTCGTTGTAGGCGGCCATGTAGATCGTCTGCTGCACGTGGTGGGTGTTCGGGTCGATCCAGGCCTCGTGGTGCTGCAGGCGGTCGGCGGCGCTCATCTTGCGGCCTTCCAGCTTCTTGATGAGGGCGATGTTGTTCGTGGTGCCGGCCTCCTCCACGCAACGCAACAGTTCACGCGTGGCCATGTAGCCGTTGTGGAAGACGTTGCCCGGCACGCGGATGGCCATGCCGGGGAAGTGCTTCTGGTAGTTGGCCACGAACTCCTTGACGCCCGGCAGCTCCAGGCGGTAGTACCAGGTGGTGCCGAACACGCCGAAGATCGCGTCCGGGCCCAGGCCGTACACGTCCGGCCAGTCCTGCTGGTTGTTGATCCAGGCGGCCGACTGGTGCATCTTCAGCTGCACCACCTGCTGGCGCAGCGCCTTGATGTCGTCGCCGCCGACGGCGGTGGCCACCGCATTCGGCTTGAGCTGCTGCAGCTTGAGCAGGTAGGCCGAGAAGTCGCGCGTGTTCTGCGGGACCATCAGCTCCTCGACCACGCGGCCGCCGTTGGCCTCGATCACGGCCCGGGTGGCCTTGGCCGTGTTGTGCCCCCAGACGTAGTCGTTCGTCAGCAGCACCCAGTTGCGCCCGCTGGTCTTCATCGCGTTGCGCACGATGGCCTGCGAGAAGTTCGACCCGTTCCCGTCCCACACGAACTTGGTGCGGTGGCAGTCCTTGCCGGCTTCGGTGGGCGAGCTGGAGTTGGTGTTGAAGAAGATGGCGCCGTACTTTTGCGCCACCTGCGAGATGGCGTTGGCGACGCCCGAGTGCACCGCGCCGATCAGGAAGGCCGCTTCGTTGCGGGTGATCATGCGTTCGGCCACGCGCGAGCCGGTGGCCGGCGTGGTCTCGGTGTCCATGTGGAGGGCTTCGATGCGCCGCCCCAGCACCCCGCCCTTGTCGTTGAATTCCTTGATCGCCATCATGGCGCCCAGCCGCTCCTCGCCCCCGGAGGCCGCGTACTGGCCCGACGCGTCCATGGTCAGCCCGATCACCAGCGGCTTCTTCTGCGCCGCCTGCGCCCAGGCGTGGTTGTGCTTCCAGGGTCCGTAGAACGGCGCCGCCCCGTACAGGCCGGCACCGGCCAGGGCCAGTGCCGACTGCTTGAGCAGCGAGCGGCGGGAGGTCGGAATGTCTTTGGAATCGCTCATGTGGGTCTCCTTCGGTGGGTGTGGGGTGGTGAGCGTCAGCGGGGAATGATCTTCACGTTGCTGGCCTTTTCCTGGGCTTCGAACAGCGAAGCGATCAGCTTGTCGCCGAAGCCCAGGTTGACCGCCTGCACGAAGCTCTGGTGCGCGGCCTCGCCCATGAAGGAGGCGACGGGCAGCTGCTCGGCCAGGTGGGTGTAGTAGCGCAGGTCCTTCTGCGCGTTGGCGATGCCGAACTTGAAGCCGGTGACGTCGCCTTCCTTGAGCGTCCGGGTCACCATCATCTGGAAGATGCCGCAGTTGACGCCGCCGGCCGAGATCACGTCGTACAGGCGGTTCAGATCCACGCCCGACTTGGCCGCGACGGCGAATGCTTCCGCGATGCAGGCGGCAAAGCTCATCGCCATCATGTTGTTGACCAGCTTGAGCACGTGGCCGCTGCCGGGCGGGCCGACGTGGAAGATGTTTTCGCAGAAGGCCTTGAGCACCGGCTCGACGGTCCTGAAGTCTTCCGGGGCGGCGCCCACCATGGTGTTCAGCCGCCCTTCCTCGGCTTCCTTGGGCGTGCGGGCCAGCGGCGCGTCGACCATGCGCGCGCCCCTGGCCTGCAGGTCGGCGCGGATGCGGGTGGTCGACGAGGGCTCGGCTGTGGAGGTGTCCACCACCAGCAGGCCGGGCCGCGCCGCCTCCAGCAGGCCGTCCTTGCCGTACACGATCTCTTCCACCTGGGGCGAGCCGGTGACGCAGATGAACACGATGTCGGCGGCACGGGCGCACTCGGCGTTCGTCCTGGCCTCGTTCGCGCCGGCCGCCAGCAGGTCATCCAGGTTGCTGCGGTTGCGGTTGGCCTTGAAGGTCAGGCTGTAGCCCTTGGCCAGCAGGTTCTTCGCCATGCCGTGGCCCATCATGCCGATACCGATGAATGCGATGTTCTGTCCCACGTTGCTGCTCTCTTTCGGTGTTTCAAGGATGGCGCTGGCGGCTTCGCCGAGCCCGGCGCGGGCCTCGTCCCAGCGCGTCACCAGGCGGGCATAGCGCCCGGCAATGTCGGCAATGACCGCCTCGTCGTCCATCTGCCCGGCGAACCAGCGGCCCGCCGCGTCGGCAAAGATCGAGCGGCCGACCGCGAAGCCCCGGCAGACCGCGTGCGGCGCCGCGATGCGGAAACTGCGATCCAGGTCTTCCTCGCTGGCCTCGAGCCCCAGCACCAGGACACCGCGGCACCACCGGTCGTGCCGCTCGATGACGGCAGCCAGCGCGTTCCATTCGGCATCGCCATCGCAGGGCGGCAGCTTCCACCAGTCGGGGCGGATGCCGGCGGCATAGATCTGCGTCAGGGCCTGGGCGAGCGTGGTCGCATCCCGCGCCATCTCGCGCGGCGGGATCACCTCGATCAGGAACTCATGCCCCGTGCCTACGCTCGCCGCCTGCAGCTGCGACAGGCGCTCCAGCTGCGCCTGCCGCAGCTCGAACGGATCGTCGGGATGCCAGCTCACCAGGCACTTGGCCACGTGCTCGGCCGGCCAGGTGCGCATCTCCAGCGCCAGTTGCTCGCCCGCTTCGAAGGCCAGCGGGCGCGAGCCGGGGAGCTCCACCGGGCGTGCCACCCACCAGCCCTTGCCGGTGAGCGTGGGCAGCACGTCGTGCCCAAACCGGCCGTCGAGGATGACGCCGGCGCCGGCCCGGGCTGCCGCCCCGCGCCGCGCCCCTTCGGCGATCAGATGCTTGAACTCACGGATGTCCCGCTCGCCACGCCCATGGCGCGCCGCGATCTCTTCGAGCTGGCTGCGGTGGTCGAAGGCCAGGATCACCAGCTCGGGCCAGTGCCGCGTCCGCGTGCTGACGCGGTGCAGGTGCTCCAGGCCGGCGTCCTCGCGCAGGCGCGGCGTGGGCGAGCCATGCGCGATGAAATGCTGGAGTTCGTCCCAGCTGGCCATCGCTGGCGCACAGCCGTGGCGCGACACGACGATGGCGCCGCAGGCGTTGGCCCAGGAGCAGCAGCGCTCCAGCGGCTCGCCCTTGAGCCAGCCGCGCAGGAAGCCGGCCATGAAGGCGTCGCCGGCGCCCAGCACGTTGAACACCTCCACCGGGTAGCCGGGCCCTTGCAGGCCTTGCTCCACCCGCGCCGGGATGGCGCCTTCGAACACGACGCAGCCCTGCTCTCCGCGCTTGACGACCAACGTGGCCTGGGTCAGCTCGCGCAGGCGGCGCAGCGCCGCGAGCGTATCGGTGTGGCCGCCGGCGATGTGGATCTCTTCTTCGGTGCCGACCACCAGGTCGCACTCCGCGATGACGCTCTGCAGGTGCTTGGTGACCTGGTCCGAGGGCACGAACCGGCGCTCGCCCAGGCCCGGACTGGTCAGGCCCCAGAGCACCGGCCGGTAGTCGATGTCGAGGATCACACGGGTGCCGTGCCGGCGGGCTGCCGCCATGGCGGTGCGGCAGGCGTCATAGGTGTTCGGCTGCGACAGGTGGGTGCCCGACAGCAGCAGGCCGGTGGCTGAGGCGATGAACTGCTCGTCGAAGTCGGAGGCGGCGATCGCCATGTCGGCGCAGTTGTCGCGGTAGAAGACCAGCGGGAACGTCTCGCGGTCCTGGATGCCGAGGAACACCAGCGCCGTCAGGCGCTTGGGGTCGGTCTTCACATGGGAGACGTCAACCCCTTCGGCGGCCAGCGTCTCGCGCACGAAACGGCCGTTGTGCTCGTCGCCGACGCGCGTGAGCATGGCCGGCTTGCCACCGAGCCGGGCCAGGCCGACCGCCGTGTTGCAGGGCGAGCCGCCCAGGTACTTGGCGAAGGTCTGCATGTCCTCCAGGCGGCCGCCGACCTGCTCGCCATAGAGATCCACGGCGGCGCGGCCCATGCAGATGAGATCGAACGGCTTCTTCATGCACGCCTCCGTTTGGCCGCGGGCGCAGGTTCCTGCTTCTCGGCCAGCTGGTGCCCGGTGCTCACAACCAGCGCCTGCGCCAGGCACAGGGGCGCCACCAGCGAGCGGAACGGCTTGGTCGAGTCGTCCGCCAGTTCGAAGCAGACCTTGGCCGCACCGACCAGCGGCGACAGCGGCCCGTCGGTGATGGCGATGACGGCGAGGCCGCGCTTGGCGCAGGCATCGGCGGCCTCCACCACCTCGGGCGAGTAGTTGCGAAAGCTCGCCACCAGCAGCACATCGTCCGGGCCGATCGCGCGCAGGCTCTGGCGCAGCATGCCGCCCGCGCCATCCAGCAGATGGGTCTTGAGTTCGAGCTGGCCGAGCGCGTAGGCCAGGTAGCCGGCCACCGGAAACGAACGGCGTTGCGCCAGCACGTGGATGCGGTCGGCTCCCGCGATCAGCTTGACGGCCGCCTTGAGGTCGGCCTCGCGGATGCTTTCCTCCAGGTGGCCGAGCTCGCCGACGGAGTCGCTCACCAGCTGGTGCAGCACGCCGGCCGGCGCCCGCTGCCCATTGAGCTGCTTGCGCCGCAGGTGGTCGATGCGTTCACGGTAGCTGCCGGAACGCTCCACCAGGTGGCCGCGGAACACCTGCTGCATGTCCGAGAAACCGCGGTAACCCAGGTGGTTGGCGAAGCGGATCATGGCCGAGGGCTGCACCTCGGTCTGCTCGGCCACCGCGGCCACGGTGCCCAGCGCCAGGTCGTGCGGTTTCTCGAGCGCAAAGCGGGCGATGCGCTGGAGCTGCTTGGACATGTCCGGGTAGGCGCGGGTGATCGCGTCCTTGAGCTCTTCGTAGGTGGTGGCGCTGTGCATCGGAGCGGGCTGAATCGGGTAACTACTAGAACAAAAATTCTTGATCGGTCTAATGTTAGAACGTATATTCCGTTTCGACAAGCTTTCAGAACAAGGGTTTTCCCGTCATGCAAACCGCCCCGGGCCGCGCGGCCCTGTTTCCCCCGCCGATGCTGATCACGCTGGCGGTGCTGTTCTCGACGCCGCTGTGGCTAGCCAAGGCTGGCCTGTACCAGTACCTGGCGCTGGAAATCATGATCTGGATGCTGTTCGCCCTGGGCTTCAACCTGCTCCTGGGCTACACCGGGCTGCCTTCGTTCGGCCACGGCGCCTACTTCGGCATCGGCGCCTATGCCTTCGGGCTGCTGCAGCACAGGGTGTGGGCCAACCTGTGGTTCGACCTGGCCGGCGCGGTGCTGGCCGCGGCCTTCTTCGGGGCACTGGTAGCGCTGTTCATCTCGCACCGGCGCGGCATCTACTACGCCCTGCTCACCATCGCCTTCGGCCAGGTGTTCTGGTTCGTGTCGATCAAGTGGCATTCGCTGACCGGCGGCGAGGACGGCCTGCTGAACATCAAGCGCCTGCCGGCGGACTTCGGCTTTTTCAGCATCGAGCTGAAAAGCAATGAGGCGCTGTTCTACTTCTGCCTGGCGCTGTTCGCGCTGGCGATGGTGGCGCTGTGGCGGCTGGTGCACTCGCCGCTGGGACGCGTGTTCTCGGCCATCAAGCAGAACCAGACGCGCGCCGCCTTCGTCGGCTACAACGTGTGGCTGTACAAGTGGCTGTCGTTCACGATCTCCGCGGGCGTCGCCGGCCTGGCCGGGGCGATGTTCGCCATGGCGCAGCAGTCGGCCTATCCCAACGTGATGAGCCTGCACAACTCGGGCTTCGTGGTGATGATGGTGCTGATCGGCGGCGGCCTGGTCAGCTTCTGGGGGCCGGTCATCGGGGCGGCCTTCTTCATCCTGGCAAGGGACCTGCTGGGCGCCTACACCGAGACCTGGCTGCTCTGGTACGGGTTGGTGTTCATGGCGCTGGTCCTCTACAAGCCCGAAGGCGTGGCCGGCATCTGGCAGGCCTGGCGTGCGCGCAAGCCCTTGGCGTCCGCACCGGCCGCCGCTCCGCGGGAAAAGGAGGCTTGACCATGACGCTGTTCCAGGCCTCGGGCCTGTCCAAGCGCTTCGGCGACACGGTGGTGCTGGAAGACATCACGCTGTCGGTCCAGGAGGGCGAACTCGCCGGCATCATGGGCCCGAACGGCGCCGGCAAGACGACCTGCTTCAACGTGCTGACGGGGCGCTTCAAGCCGGACCGCGGCCGCGTGACCTTCGCCGGCGAAGACATCACCGGCCTGGAGCCGCGCGCGATCGCCCGCAAAGGCATCTCGCGCTCGTTCCAGATCATGAACCTGTTCAACGACTATTCGGCGCTGGACAACGTGCTGGTGGCAACCCCGCACGTGCGCAAGCAGGGATTCAACGCCTGGCGCGACCTGGGTGCGGACAGCGCCGCGCATGACATCGCGGCCGCGGTTCTGGCCCGCGTCGGCCTGCGCGGCAAGGAGAACGTGCAGGCCAAGAGCCTGTCCTACGGCGAGCGGCGGGCGCTGGAGATCGGCGTGGCGCTGGCCGCGCAGCCGCGCATGCTGTTCCTGGACGAGCCCACCGCCGGCCTGGGGGCCGAAGGCACCGCGCGGCTGGCGGACCTGGTCAGCCAGCTCAAGCGCCACCTCACCATCGTCATCATCGAGCACGACATGCAATTTCTTTTCAAGCTGGCCGACCAGGTGTCGGTCATCCACTGGGGCCAGGTGATCGCCCGCGGCGCACCGTCGCAGCTGCGCGAAAACGAATGGGTGCAGCGATCCAACCTGGGAGCGCTGGCTTTATGAGCGCCGTCGCTTCAGGGCTTCGATCCTTCGACAGGCTCAGGACAGGCCAAGCTCAGCCCGAACCGATAGCCGTTCGCCCTGGGCCTGTCGAAGGGCTCAACACCATGCTGGTCGTCGAGCGGGTCAATACCTTCTACGGCGAATCCCAGGCCTTGTTCGACGTCTCGCTGGAAGTCGCGCCGGGCGAGGTCGTTGCCCTGCTCGGCCCCAACGGCGCCGGCAAGACCACCACCTTGCGGACCATCCTGGGCCTGACGCCGGCCCGCGCCGGCAGGGTTTGCTTCGACGGCCGCGAGGTCACGCACGAGCCCACCCACGAGATCGCGCGCAGCGGCATCGGCTGGGTGCCGGACGACCGCCGCATCTTCCCCACGCTCACCGTGGCCCGCAACTTGGCCCTGGGCCGCAAGAAGACGCGCTTTCGCCCTTGGAGCGAAAAGGAATGCTTCGAGATCTTCAGCGCGCTGGAGTACCTGATGCACCGCGAATGCGAAAACCTCTCGGGCGGCGAGATGCAGATGGTGGCGATCTCGCGTGCCCTGCTCGGCTCACCCGGGCTGGTGCTGTTCGACGAGCCGAGCCAGGGCCTGGCGCCCAAGGTGGTGCAGGACGTGATGAAGACCATCAGCCGCTTGAAGCGCGAAGGCGTCGCGGTGCTGGTGGTCGAGCAGAACGTGCAGAGCGCGCTGGAAGTGGCCGACCGGGCCTACGTCATGAACCTCGGCACCATCGTGCACGAGGGGCCCGCAGCGCAGCTGCGGGGTGACGCGGCGCTGCGCCGCCAACTGTTGGGGGTGTGATGGGGCAGCCGCTTCTCAAGGTCGAGCGACTGACCAAGCAGTACACGCGCGGCGTGATCAACAAGCAGGTGACGTTCTCGCTGGCGGCGGACTTCACGGTGGAAGGCGCCACCGTGGTCGGCGTGATGGGCCCGAACGGCTCGGGCAAGACCACGCTGTTCGAGCTGATCACCGGCAGCAACCTGCCGACCTCCGGCCGGGTGCTGGTGGACGGCCAGGACATCCACAACGTGCGCACACGCGAGCGCGACCGCCTGGCCATCCACTACCACCAGTCCTACCAGGTGCGGCATTTCCAGCGCAGCAAGCCTGATTTCATGCTGGAGCATTCGGCCAGCACCGCGCCCTTGGTGCACCTGTTCGACGAGCCGCAGTTCAACACCCAGGACGGCTACATCGGCTTCATGCTGGACTTCTTCCAGCGGCTGCGGCGCGGCGGCAAGCTGGTGTTCCTGTGCCTGCACCCGAATGAGCCCTACCACATCGACATCCTGCGCCAGAGCTGCGAGCGCTTCATCTTCGTGCAGAAGGGCGTCGTCACGCAGGCGCCGGACTGGGAGACGCTGTGCGCCGACGCCCGCGTGCGAAGTTACCTGGGCGCGCTGGCGCCTGCGCTCGAGGCAGTCTGACTCCAAAGCCCTGGATTCCCGCCTGCGCGGGAATGACGATGGTTTGCTGGATTCCGCCTGCCCGGGAATGACGATGGTTTGCTGGATCCCGCCTGCGCGGGAATGAGGATGGTTTGTCATCCCCGCGCAGGCGGGGATCCAGTGCTTGCGGCCTGGGTCCGCGCGAAAGCGACGTACCACTCCAGGCACCCCGGATTGGCCATCGCATCCTGGTTCACCACCTTCTCCAGCGGTTGGCCCAGCAGCAGCTTCTTGATCGGCAGCTCCTGCTTCTTGCCGGACAACGTGCGCGGAATCTCCGCGACCTGGAAGATGCCGTCCGGGATGAAGCGGGGCGACAGCGCGGTCTTGATCGCGTTGTTGATGTAGCCCTTTGTGGTGTCGTCCAGCGTCACGCCGGCACGCAGCACGACGAACAGCGGCATGTAGCTTTCGCGCCCCAGGTACTCCAGGTCCACCACCAAGGAATCGAGCACCTCCGGCAGCGCCTCCACGGCGCTGTACAGCTCGCTGGTGCCCATACGCAGGCCGTGGCGGTTGATGGTGGCGTCGCTGCGGCCGTAGATGATGCAGCCGCCCTCGGCGGTGATCTTCAGCCAGTCGCCATGCCGCCACACCCCGGGGTACATGTCGAAGTAGGAAGACAGATAGCGCTTGTGGCCCGGGTCGCCCCAGAAGTACAGCGGCATCGACGGGATCGGCTTCGTGCACACCAGCTCGCCCACTTCGCCCACCACGGGCCGGCCCTGCTCGTTCCAGGCTTCCACCGCGCAGCCCAGCAGGCGGCACTGCATCTGGCCGGGCACCTGCGGCAGCTCGCGGTTGCCGCCGATGAAGGCGCCGGCGAAGTCGGTGCCGCCGGAGATGTTGCACCACCAGATTTCGAGGGGCCGTTCCCCCTGAGCCTGAGCGGAGTGAAGCTGCTCGAATTGCCGCGTGCCCCAGCGCTGCACCTCCTCGCTCAGCGGCGATCCGGTGGTGCCCAGCGAGCGCACGGTCTTGAGCCCCGGCAGGGCCGTGAGGTCCACGCCCGCCTTCATGCAGTTGGCGAAGAACGCGGCGCCGGCCCCGAAAAACGTGACTCCCAGGTCCGCCGCAAACCGCCACAGCACCGTCCAGTCCGGCTTGTCCTTGGCGCCGCCCGGGTTGCCGTCGTAGATGCAGCAGGTGGTGCCATTGAGCAAGCCGCTGACCTGCGCATTCCACATCACCCAACCCGTCGAGCTGTACCAGTGGAAGCGCTCGCCCCAGCTGTTGCGCTGGTAGCTGCAGCCGATGTCGTTGTGCAGGGCCTTGAGCGCCAGCGCCACCAGCACCGTGCCGCCATGGCCGTGGACGATCGGCTTGGGCAGCCCGGTGGTGCCGCTGGAGTAGACGATCCACAGCGGATGGTCGAACGCCAGCCAGAGCGGCTCGAACGCCGCCACTTGCGCATCATTTCGGGCCGTAGCCCGCGCGAAACCTTCGCAAGGCGCTACCAAATCCATAGCGGATTGCGGTACCCCGAGGCACTCGAGCACCAGCAGGTGCTGCACCGTGGGCAAGGCGGCGCGCATCTCGGCCACCACGGCGGTGCGGTCGAACTCGCGCCCGCCGTAGCGCACCCCGTCGCAGGCGATCAGCACCTTGGGCTCGATCTGGCGGAAGCGGTCCAGCACCGCGTTCGTGCCCATGTCGGGCGCGCAGACGCTCCAGACGCCGCCGATGCTGATCACCGCCAGGAAGGCCACGATGGCCTCCGGCACGTTGGGCAGGTAGGCGGCGACGCGGTCGCCCGGCTGCACGCCCTGCTGCTGCAGGTGCAGCGCGAGCGAGGCGACCTGGCGCCGCAGCTCGGGCCAGCCCAGCTCGCGGTGTTCACCTTTTTCGTTGCGGCTGATCACGGCCGCGAAGCCGGCCGCATGCGCGGCGTCGACATGGCGGAACACCTGGTGCACGTAGTTGGTCTGCGCGCCTTCAAACCAGCGGGCGCCGGGCATCGTCGCCTCGCCCAGCACGGCGCGGTGCGGCGTCGGCGACTGCATGTCGAAATAGTCCCAGACGCTTTGCCAGAAGGCGGGCAGGTCGTCCACCGACCAGCGCCACAGCGCGTCGTAGCTGTCGAAGTTCATGCCGCGCGTGTCGCGCAGCCAGTCCTGGTAGAGACGGATCTGGGGGATGCGGGGGTCTGCCATGCTGGAAAGCGTAGCAGCGAGCAGGGGACGAGAGCCCCCGCACAAACTCGGGCCCGCGCCCTGCGGCCGGTGTTCAGGTGCGGCACTGCACTTGCGTGATGAGAATCTTGCGCTGCCGGCGCTGCGGATCGGACGATTCAGCCTCGAGACCACGGTTGGCGTTCAGGAAGCCGACCGATTGCTGCAGGGATTGCGCCGCCAGCGGCGCCAGGTTGCTGGAAGGCTCAGCGGCTGCACTTTCCCCGCCCACGCCTGGCCCGGCCGTGGAGGGTGAGCTGGCTGGCGCGGGTGTCGGCGCTGCCGGGACACCGCCGACGGCGCCCGAAGGGGCGGCTGGCGTGCCCGCAGGAGCGGGAGGCAGTGGTGCCGGGGCCGGTGTCTCGGCCACAGGCGCAGGCGCGGGCGCGGGCGCGGGCCCTGGCGCAGGAGCAGGCGCAGGCGCGGGAGCAGGCGCAGGCGCGGGCGCGGGCGCGGGCCCTGGCGCAGGAGCAGGAGCAGGCGCGGGCCCTGGTGCAGGTGCAGGTGCAGGTGCAGGCGCAGGCGCTGGTGCAGGTGCAGGCGGCGGCGGGACCGGAGCCGAGGTCGGAGCGGGCGTGGGCGATGGCGCGGGGGACGGCGATGGCGCAGCCCGAAACTTCACCTTCTGCGCTTCATAGAGCGGCGCGAAGCCCGTGAAGGCCGGCGCCGACACCGTGGAGAAGCTTCCTGCCAGGTTGTTGCCGTCCACCAAGGTGTAGACGTCGCCGGCAGCGGGCAGGTAAGACAGGCCGGCGACGCGCAGTTCGCCCGCCAGCGTCACGTCGCCGTTGTCCACCTTCAGCAGGTCGGTGCCGCCGGCCGCCACTTCCAGCTCCAGCCGGGAGCCGGCCTCGAGCACCAGGTCGCCCTTGACCTTCAACTCGCCGATGGCACCCGCGCCGCCGGGCCGCAACGTTCCTCGCGACACCAGCGCGCGGCCGGACGCCAGGTCGATCTCGCCTGTGCCCTGGATCGTGCCGCCATCGAGGTTCACCAGGTCGGCGCCCGCGGCATGCAGCTTCGTGCCCGCGTCCAGCCTCACCGTGCCCGCGTTCTCCAGAGTCGTGCCCTGCAGGTGGATGTCACCGCCGCTGGTCTGCAGCGTGCCATGCACCCCGACGCCGGCGTTGCTGGCGCGCAGCTTGATGGAGCCCCCCGCCGTGATGATGCTGTCCACGTTGATCGGCTGGCCCGCCGCTGCCGTCTTGAGCTCGACCTTGCCGGAGCCCTGGGTGCGCACCGGCATCCCGCGCAGGTCGATCCCGCCGGCATCCGGCCCGGACACCTCCATCGTCAGGTCGCGGTTGTCGGAGATGAGGAGTTCCCCGCCGTCGAAGCTGCCGCTGACCTGGATCAGCCGGCTGGCCAGCAGCTTGACGTTGGCGTTGATGCCCTCGAGTTCGCTTTCGCGCACCGTATAGGACGTGGGACCGTCCTGCAGGTCGATGGTGCCCGGCCCGCCGACGGTCGGGTTCAGCTGACTGGCGGAGCCGTCGTTGTCGTCGCCATCGCCGGAGCCGGCCTGGATGGTGATGACCTCCGGGTCGAGCAGGAGCGTGCCGATGCTGCCGCCATCGGCGCCCATGTCGGCGCGGCCCCGGAACACCAGGCGGCGTCTGCCCGAGACCTCGGCGCGGCCCCCGTCGCCCGCACCCGCGCCGCGCGCCTGGATGTCGCCATGGAACCGCGTGGTGCCGTCGCTCCATGCCACGATGGTGCCGCCATGGCCGGACAGGGTGGCACTGGCCTGCAACTGCACTCCGGGCTCCACGGTCAGCTCGCGCGCATTGGCGATGCGCCGGTCTTGCCCCTGCCAGCCGCCGCCCAGCAGGATTTCTCCGCCCCCGTGAGCATGGCTCACGTCGACGGAGGCACTGGATCGCAGCGCCACGTTCTCGGCCGTCACGTGCACGGATCCGCCGCCGCTCGCGGCCCGGGCCTCGACCTTGCCCGCGATTTCAGCATGCGTTGCCGCCTGCAGCACCACCCGGCCGCCCTCCACACGGGCACCGGTCGCCTGGATCAGCCCGCTGTGCCGCAGGCGCCCGGCGAACATGGCGACGGAATCGCCCTTGAGCGTGCCGAGGTTCACGGCCTCGTCCTGCGGCGCCCTGACCTCCAGCCGGATGCCCTCCAGTCCGCGGCCGGTGACTTCCACCTTCTGCCCTGCGGCCAGGATCACGTCACCTCCGTGCGACTGCACCACGCCCGCGGCCCCGACCTGCACCTGCGGCGCGATCAGGACCACGTCACCGCCACGCGCAATGACGCGCCCGTCCACGGCGAGCGGGCCGGCGGCGCCGCCGCCGAAGCGCAGCCGCCCGGCCAGGGCATCCGCATCGGACATCCGCAGCGTGGAGGCCGTGAAGCCGGCCGTGTCGACGGTGGCACCGGCCCCCACGGCAATGCCCGCCGGGTTGACCAGCACGAGCCGGCCGTTGGAACCCAGCTGGCCCAGGATGGCACTGGGCTGGCCGCCCGTCACCCGGTTGATGGAGGTGCTGTGCGCCCCCGGCTGGGAGAAGTACACCGACTGGCCTGCGGCAATGCCGAAGCTGCGCCAGTCGATGGCGGAATGCCCGGTGCCGGCCCCGTTGCCGGTGGTCACCGTGGTGTGCGCCCCCTGGCGCGACACGGCAACGCTTCCATGGACAGCGTGGGGTGCCGAGAGCTGTGCATGGGCGGAGGGACCGAGGCCCGCCAGCGCCGCTGCCAGTGCGCAGAGGCGAGGTTTGAAGGCGTTGACACGTAACATTTTGGGCCGTCCAGCAACATGCAAAGGATTGACGTGAACAAGTGTTGGTAGCGGTGACGAACAGTCACGTCTCTCGGATGCCTCTATCGCTTGTAGGAGGCTTCTGACGCGGCCTGGCTCGCTCCCGTCGCCGAGCCATCCTTGTGCGGAAAATGAGCGCTAAAGTGCCGACTTGTTCTTTCGCACGACCGTGCTATATTTCCCCGCATGGACGCCAAGACCCAGAAAGCCGAACTGACCCGCGCCGCCATCGTCGGTGCGGCGCTGGACCTCGCGGCCGCCGAGGGGCTGGAGTCGATCACCCTGCAGGCGGTGGCCGACCGGATCGGCCTGTCCAAGAGCGGCGTCTTCTCCCGGGTCGGCTCGCGCGAGACGCTGCAGAAGGCGGTCATCGAAGAGTTCGGACGGCGCTTCCTGGCCGACGTGTTCGTGCCCTCCGTGCAATTGCCCAAGGGCCTGCCCCGGCTGGAGAGCATCGTGCAGCGCTGGATCGTGCGCACCCGCGATGTCGAGGCGAAGAACGGCTGCATCTTCACCGCCGGCGCCTTCGAGCTGGACGACCGCGAAGGCCCGTTGCGCGACTACCTGCACCAGGAGATCACCCGCTGGCGGGCCGCGCTGCGCCGCACCGTGCTGCAGGCCGTGGAAGCCGGCCACCTCAAGCCCGACACCGATGCCGAACAGCTGGTCAGCGAGGTCTACGCGTTCACGCTCGGCATGATCCACGACGCCCGTTTCCTGCGCGACCACCGCGCCGCCGAGCGCGCCCGGGCCACCTGGCGCCGGCTGCTCGCCACCTACACCCCCTGACCCGAACAACACGCAAGACATGCAGTCCTCTTCGCTTCCGCCCACCCATGTTTCGCACACTCGTGCGAAGAAAGGAAACACCATGCTGACCATACTGGCCCTTGCCGCCGCCTGGGGCGGCGTCCACGCCTTGCGTGCGGCCCTGCGCTCGCTCAAGAGCCTGCCGCGCCGCAACGAAGACATGGTCTTCTTCTGACCATGAACCGCACCGCGCTGCAGGCCACGTCGGCCTACTACCAGTCCAGTCCCGGCATTCGCCTGTTCCGCCTGGCGCTGGGTGCTTCGCAGAAGCTCTGGCCCGCGCTCGCCGTGCGGGCCGCCTTGCGCCTGTTCGGCACGCCGCTGCCGCCCAAGTGGCTGCAGCGCAGAGCCGCCTGGGACGCTGAGTGGCGCATCGAGCGCTGGCCCTTCGAAAGCGCCAGCGTCACCGTGTATTCGCGCCCGGTCGCGGCGCACGGGCCCGTGGTCCTCCTGGTGCACGGCTGGGGCGGGCACGCCCGGCAGATGCTGCCGCTGGCCGAGGCGCTGGCCCAGCAGGGCCTGCGTCCGGTGCTGGTGGAGATGCCGGCCCACGGACAGAGCGCCGGCAGCGTGAGCAACCTGCCGCAGTTCGCCCGCGCCATCGAGTACGTGGCGGCGCGGCTGGCGCAGCAGGGCTTCTCGCTGCGGGCCGTGGTGGCGCATTCGCTTGGTGCCAACGCTGCGGCCTATGCCGCCAGCCGCGGCTTGCCGGCCGAGCGCCTGGTGCTGCTGGCGCCGCCCGCGTCGCCACGCGAATACACCCGGCTGTTCGCCCACGTGTTCGGCCTGTCGGAGGCAACGCGGGCCGCCATGCAGAAGCTGATCGAGGCGCGTGAAGGCATCCTGATGCCGCAGTTCGAAGCCGAAGCGGCGGGGCCGCGCATCCACGTGCCCACCCTGGTGGTGCATGACCGGGAGGACAACATCAACCCGTTCGCCGACGGCATGGCGTATTCGCACGCCGTGCGCGGCGCCCAGTTGCTGGCCACGCGGGGCCTGGGCCACCGCAAGCTGCTCAAGGATGCAGAAGTGCTGGGGAAAGTGTCGATCTTCCTGCGCTGAGAACGCCCTTGTGCCAGGCGTGCGTTGCACCTAGCATCGCTCCAACCCAACAAGAAGGAGCGAGCGATGGGAATGTTCAGCTGGACCGAAAAGCCGGCCTCGGTGCTGCCGCAAGGCGGGGTGATCGCCCCCGATGAGCGGCTGCCGTGGCCGCAGACCGCGGCCATGGGCGTGCAGCACGTGATCGCGATGTTCGGGGCTACGGTGCTGGCGCCCATCCTCATGGGCTTCGATCCCAACATCGCCATCCTGATGAGCGGCATCGGCACCCTGATCTTCTTCTTCATCACCGGCGGCAAGGTGCCCAGCTACCTGGGCTCGAGCTTCGCCTTCATCGGCGTGGTGATCGCCGCCACGGCCTACGCCGGCAAGGGACCGAACCCCAACATCGGCGTCGCCCTGGGCGGCATCATCGCCTGCGGCATCCTGTACATCATCATCGGCGCCATCGTGCAGGCGGTGGGCACCGGGTGGATCGAGCGCTTCATGCCACCGGTGGTCACCGGCGCCGTGGTGGCGGTGATCGGCCTGAACCTGGCCGGCATCCCGATCAAGAACATGGCGGCCAGCAACTTCGATTCGTGGATGCAGGCCGTGACCTTCGTCAGCGTGGCCCTGGTGGCGGTGTTCACGCGCGGCATGGTGCAGCGCCTCTTGATCCTGGTGGGCCTGATCGTGGCCACCATCGTCTATGCCGTGCTGACCAACGGCCTGGGCCTGGGCAAGCCGATGGACCTGGCGGGCATCGCCAATGCCGCCTGGTTCGGCGCGCCCGGCTTCGCCGCCCCGGTGTTCAGCGGGGCGGCCATGCTGCTGATCGCGCCCGTGGCCATCATCCTGGTGGCCGAGAACCTGGGCCACATCAAGGCCGTCACCGCCATGACCGGCCGCAACCTCGATCCTTACATGGGCCGGGCCTTCATCGGCGACGGCGTCGCGACCGTGGTGAGTGGGGCCGCGGGCGGCACCGGCGTCACCACCTATGCCGAGAACATCGGCGTCATGGCCGCCACCAAGATCTACTCCACGGCGATCTTCGTGGTCGCCGCCGTCGTCGCCATCGTGCTGGGCTTTTCGCCGAAGTTCGGCGCGGTGATCCAGGCCATCCCGCTGCCGGTGATGGGCGGCGTGTCCATCGTGGTGTTCGGCCTGATCGCCGTGGCCGGCGCCAAGATCTGGGTGGACAACCGCGTGGACTTCTCGGACAACCGCAACCTGCTGGTCGCGGCCATCACGCTGGTGTTGGGCACGGGCGACTTCACGCTCAAGTTCGGCGGCTTCGCCCTGGGCGGCATCGGCACCGCGACCTTCGGCGCGATCCTGCTGTGGGCGCTGCTGGGCCGCGGCCGCGGCGCACCCACCGTGGCCGCAGGCGATCCGCCGGTCAACCCGGCAGGACCTCGAGCACGATGAAGAGCGAACGCTGGCCGGCCTGGAAGTTGTTGTCGGCGGCCAGCACCAGCGTGCGGTGGCCGTTGGCGAGGCGGTGCCCCCAGCACACCGCCTCGATGTTGTCCAGGCTGAGGCCGTTCCACACGGGCGGCATCTCCAGCAGCAGCTCGCGGGTCATCGGCACGATGGCGCCGTCCGTCCGCCCGAGCGCGCCGATGTCGGTTGTGGCCCCGGTGATCTCCGTCAGCACCAGGCGGATGGTGTTGCCCACACCCGGCGCATAGGCGCGCTCCACCGCGATGAAGCTGCGCGGGCCGGCCGCCAGCAGCTCGACCAGGCCGTTGTCCGGCGCACCGCGCGCGCCGAGCACCCCCGCCCGTGGAATGCGGGGCAGCTCATAGGCCCACTGGCCGGCTGCGGCGCCGGTCGCGGGATCCAGCGCCGTGACGCGCACCACGCTGCCCGCCTGCAGGCTGGCGACCGTGCCGTCCTGCGCCAGCGCGTCCTCGTTGGCGATGAACACCGTGCCGTCGGGCGCCAGCGCCAGCGCCTCCAGGCTCTTGTTGTCACGGCTGCCGGCGCTGGTGTTGTCCACATAGGCATACGCGGCGGGCAGCGGCAGTTCGCGCACGAAGCCGCCGTCGGTGCGCATCTCGCGCACGAAGGGCTGGAAGCGCCGCGCCGGGTCCGGATGCCAGACACCCTCGGACGCCCAGAGCAGCCGCCCCGCACCGCCGGCGCGCAAAGCCTCCGGATCGACAGTGCGCTGGTCCGCCGGGAACGGGCTGCCGTCCGGCCGTCGCAGCAAGACCTGGCCCAGGATGCTCACCTTCACCGGCCCGGGCCCGTCGTATCGGATGTCCAGCTGGTACAGGCGCGGCGGCCGGCCCTGACCTCCGCCGTCGTCGGACAGGGCCCAGAAGCTGCCGTCCGCATCCCGGTCCAGGCCGGAGATGCCACCGAACTCCACGCCCGCGAACAGGATGCCGGTGGGAAGCGCCGCCGCGCCGAGCAGGCGCAGGCCGGCGATGCCGTGGGCCGGGCCGGCCGGTTGGCTGGCGCACGATCCCAACAAGGCCAGCGGTCCGGTGCCCAGGACGAAGTGGCGTCGGTTCAGCATGGCCGCGATTGTGACCGCGGGGCGCAAGCCCGGCGACACGCCGCGGTGCGGATTACCATGCAGCCATGCGCATCTGGACCCGCCCCATCTCCGTGGCTTTGCTCACGCAAATGCACCACGACACCGCCGTGGCGCACCTCGGCATCGAGTTCCTGGACGTCGGCGACGACTTCATCCGCGCGCGGGTGCCGGTGGACACGCGCACCCGGCAGCCGTATGGCCTGTTGCATGGCGGTGTCAGCGTGGTGCTGGCCGAGACGCTGGGCTCCTGCGGCGCCGCCTACTCCTGCCCGCAAGGACACCGCGCGGTGGGGCTGGACATCAACGCCAACCACCTGCGCGGCGCCACCAGCGGCTGGGTCACCGGCATCACGCGGCCGGTGCACATCGGCCGCAGCACCCAGGTCTGGCAGATCGAGATGAGCAACGACAAGGGCGAGCCGACCTGCGTCTCGCGGATCACGATGGCGGTGCTGGCGCCCAGGTAGTTGGTGTCGTCCCCGCGCAGGCGGGGACCCAGAGAGGCAGCGCCGCTGCCTCTCCTAACGCCCTGGATTCCCGCCTCCGCGGGAATGACACGCCTGCTTATCCCCGTGCCATCCGCTCGCTTTTCCAGTACACGTCGTCCCCGCCGTCCATGCGGTTGAGCACGCGCGCGAGCACGAACATCAGGTCCGACAGCCGGTTGAGGTAGCGCCGGGGCGTGTCGTTCAGCGTCTCGGCCAGCCCCAGCGCGACCACCGAGCGCTCGGCGCGGCGCGCGACCGTGCGGCAGACATGGGCTTGCGAAGCGCCGCGGGTGCCGGCCGGCAGGATGAACTCCTCCAGCTTGGGCAGCCGGGCGTTGTGCTCAGCCAGCGCTTCGTCCAGCGCGGCGAGCGCCCTCGGCTTGAGCAGCTCGAAGCCGGGGATCGACAGCTCTCCGCCCAGGTTGAACAGCTGGTGCTGCACCTCGACCAGCAGCGCCCGCACGCCATCGGGCAGCGGCTCGCACAGCAGCAGCCCGATGTGCGAGTTCAGCTCGTCCACGTCGCCCAGGGCCTGCACGCGCAGGCTGTTCTTGGCAACGCGGCTGTTGTCGCCCAGTCCGGTGGTGCCGTCGTCGCCGGTGCGGGTGGCGATCTGCGTCAGTCGTTTGCCCATGGCAGCATTGTCCCACCGCGGCGGTTACCTGCCGCGTACGGATGTGTCGCGCGCAACAGCGGGCAAAAACGCTGGCTGAGACGGGTGCGATGCGGTCGAATGCCTGATGGCTGATTACCAAAGCTCTTCCACGCGCGCAGCGGCCCCCCGCCTTTCACGGCGCCCGGCGCGCACCTTGATGCTCGTGACCACCCTGGTGGTCGGCGCCGCCCTGGCCTGGTCCTCGCGGGCGCAGACGGGGGCACCACCGGCTGACGACAAGCGCCCGCGCGAGGTTGCCCAGATGCGCCTGAGTTCGGCGCAGGTGCAGCAGGCTTTCCAGCACATCGACAGCAACCGTGACGGTGCCCTCAGCCGGGTGGAAATCCGCGTGTTCCCGCGCATCGAGCGCCACTTCGAGCGCATCGACGCCAACCGCGACGGGACCATTTCGCCGGCCGAATTCGAGACGGCGCTGCAGCAGGCCTCCTAGCAGAGCAGGCTCTGGATGCGCAGGCGTCCTACGCCTGTTGCCGGGTTTGCGCGACAGCCCGGCACCGTGAGCGCCGCACCATGGGGCGTGATGTCAGGAGCCTTGCCATGACGAAGAACCTTTCCCCGCGCTGGCGCCGGGCTGCCGGCCTGGCCGCCGCGCTGGCGCTGGGCGGCTGTTTCGACCCGGCGCTGGCCCAGATCCGCTCGGTGCAGCCGGTCGCGCCCGCCACGCCGCGCCAGGCGCAGGCCGTGCCCGCACCCGTGGGCGCACCCGCCATCAACCCCGGGCTGCCGACCGGCGCCGGGCTCAGCTCGCCCTCGCCGTTTCCCGCGGGCCTGCCCTCGCCGGTGCCGTTCCCGGCCGGCACGCCTTCCAGCGTGATCGCAGCGCCCGCAAGCGCCGCTGACACCCGTGCCGTGATCCAGCCCGGCGCGGCGACAGCGGTTCCCGCCGCCGCGGGCGTCGTGCAGCAACCCGGAACCAACGCCCAGGTCAACACCGTGCCCAATACCGTGCCGAATACGGCGGTGATGGGCGCCGGCGGTACCGGGGCCGCCACCATGGGCTCGCCGACCGCCAGCGCTCCGCAGACACCGGTGCAGGTGGTGCAGACCTTCAACAGCGCGGACATGAACCGCGATGGCGGCCTCACCCGCGCCGAAGCCCAGCGAATCGCGCTGCCCAACTCCTTCGAGGAACTCGACCGGAACAAGGACGGGGTGCTCAGCCGCGGCGAGTACGAAGACGCGTTCTGAACGGATAATGGGCTGAGCCCGTTTCCATTGCGGGTTTGCCTTGCGCAGGAGACCCGCATGAACGCCCCCACCGCCCTCACCCACCTCGTTCCTGAAATCGACCAGCGCGAGGTGCCGCAAGCGCTGATCGATGCGCTCAAGGCCCGCTTCGGCGCCAACTGTTCCACGGCGATGGCGGTGCGCGAGCAGCACGGCCGCGACGAGTCCTCCTTCGAAGTGCCGCCGCCGGCCGCGGTGGTGTTCGCCGAGAACACCGCCGACGTGGCCGACGCGGTGCGGCTGGCCAGCGAGCACCACGTGCCCGTGATCCCGTTCGGCGTCGGCTCGTCGCTCGAAGGCCACCTGCTGGCGGTGCAGGGCGGCATCAGCATCGACGTGAGCCGCATGAACCAGGTGCTGTCGATCAACGCCGAGGACCTGACAGTCACGGTGCAGGCCGGCGTCACCCGCAAGCAGCTGAACGAAGAGATCAAGAGCACCGGCCTGTTCTTCCCGATCGACCCCGGCGCCGACGCCACCCTGGGCGGCATGAGCGCCACCCGGGCCTCCGGCACCAATGCCGTGCGCTACGGCACCATGCGCGAGAACGTGCTGGGCCTGGAAGTGGTCACGGCCAGCGGCGAGGTGATCCGCACCGGCACGCGGGCGAAGAAGTCTTCGGCCGGCTACGACCTCACCCGGCTGATGGTGGGCAGCGAGGGCACGCTGGGTGTCATCACCGAAGTCACGGTGCGCCTTTACCCGTTGCCCGAGGCGATCTCGGCCGCCATCTGCTCGTTCCCCAGCATCGAGGCAGCGGTTCGCACCACGATCCAGGTCATCCAGCTGGGCGTGCCGATCGCCCGCGTGGAGCTGATCGACCACAACACGGTCCGGATGGTGAACGCGCACAGCAAGCTGGGACTGCGCGAAGAGCCGATGCTGCTCATGGAGTTCCACGGCTCGCCCGCCGGCGTGAAGGAGCAGGCCGAGACCGTGCAGGAGATCGCCAGCGAGTTCGGCGGCAATGCATTCGAGTGGGCCACCACGCCGGAAGAGCGCACCCGCCTGTGGACGGCCCGGCACAACGCTTACTTCGCGGCGCTGCAGTCGCGGCCGGGCTGCCGCGCGATCAGCACCGACACCTGCGTGCCGATCTCGCGCCTGGCCGACTGCCTGCTCGATTCGATCAAGGAAACCGATGCCAGCGGCCTGCCCTACTTCCTGGTCGGCCACGTGGGCGACGGCAACTTCCACTTCGGCTACCTGATCGACCCCAACAGCGAAGAAGAGCGCCGCGTGGCCGAGAAGCTGAATCACCAGCTGGTGGCGCGGGCGCTCGGCCTGGAAGGCACCTGCACCGGCGAGCACGGCGTGGGCCTGCACAAGATGGACTTCCTGGTCACCGAGGCCGGCGCCGGCGCGGTCGACATGATGCGCACCATCAAGCGCGCGCTGGATCCGAAGAACATCATGAACCCGGGGAAGATCTTCTCGCTGTAGCCACTCAGTTGCCGCACACGGCGGGCAGCTTGACGAGGCGAGTCGCCAGAAGTTTGCAGGCCTGGCTGCGTTCGGGGTCAATGAGGCCGTATTCGAGGGAGGCAAGCAACGGACCCGAGGCCCGGCGCTGGTCAGCAAGCTCGGACCACAAGCTCCCAAGCCTGAAGTGCGCCTCAGCATTGCTGGAATCCAACGCAACCGCGCGTTCCAGCCAGGTGAGAGCCTCCAGGCGCCGGTTCATGGCCCAGAGAGAAAGCCCGGCGCCCACGAGTGCCGAGCTGTCCTGGGGCTCCATCCTGGCGAGCGCCTGGTAGGCGTGCAGCGCCTCCTTGTGGCGGCGCAGTTTCACCCAACAGTCGGCCAAACCCCTGAACGCCTCGGCGCGGTCAGGTTCCAACTCCGACGCCCGGATGTATCGCTGCGCTGCTTCTTCAAACCTGCCCAGACGAGCGAGTGCCACGCCCCAGCCGATCTGGGCAGTTGCGTCTTGCGGATTGTTGGCCGCTGCCTTCTCGAACTGCTCGGTCGCGGTCTGCGCCTTACCCAAGGTCAAAAGCCCGAGGCCCCAATAAAGATGGGGTGCCGAATCCGCTGGCGCAGCTCGGGAGGCTCGCCCGTATTGCACGAAGGCTTCTTCGTGCCGCCCAAGGTCGAGCAGGGCATTACCCAGGTTGATGAATGCGGGAACAAAGGACGGGTCGATGCCAAGTGCCTCGTTGGCGAGCCGCGCTTGGGCCTCAGAGTTTCCGGTCAACGAGTGAATGATCGACATCCCCACAAGCGCCCACTTGTAGTCCTCTCGACGCTTGGCGCCCAGAATGGCCTGGAGGATCTCTCGCGGGCGCTCGAAGTCGCAGGCGCTCCTCGCGCAACGCCGGATCTCCTGGTTGATGTAGTAGCTGGCCAACAGGTAGGGATTGGTGGCGTTCATCACCTTTTCCGCCATGGTGGCGATGACGCTCTCCGGATCGTCTGCGTCCCCTTCCACCGAGAGGTGCTGCTCCTGTTCCCGCACCTGGAACCAGACGCGCATGACAAGCCGGCGACCAGACATCACCAAATCCCCGTTGACGACGGGCTCTCTCAAGCCCAGCGCCTCCTTCGCGAAGCGCACGATCGACTTGTATTGAAGGCCCGAGCCGGGGATCTGAATGTCGACCTGCGCGCCCTGCGTCGAGAAGATTTCGCGTTGCATCCTGCTTTGCGCGCCGGTGCTGATCGCGAGCAGTTTCGAGGCCAGTCGGTTGCCGATCACATCAGCCGAATAGCCTTGCTTGCTTAGCGGCTCCGGCGACTGGATCGGATTGATGAGGATGACGCGCGCACGGGTTTCCCGATAGCCCATCCACAAGGCTGCAAGGGTCAGCGCCAGCAAGATCATGCTGACGGTGATACTGCGAATCTTGCCCAGCAGGTCGGCCGCCATCCCCACTTTGGACACCGCGCGGGCGGCCGCTGCCGCGGCGATCCGGTGCCGTTCGCTCAACCTCGAACTCAAGCGCGCGTGCAATCTCCCCATGGCAGCCCCTCTGGTACGGTTTCGACCATTGTGAGGAGCTCATGCGCATGGCGCATTGGGGAAGGACCGGGGCTCACTTCGCGAGCGGGTAGCGGGGCGTCTTGCGCGGCCAGCGCGATGGCAAGCAGCAGCGCGCGCCCCATCCTCAGCGCCCGAACAGCCCTCGGATGACCGCACCACCGACGCCCGGCACCACGGCGTCGAGCACGCCCTGCACCGGGTTGGCCGGCGCTGCGGGCGCAGCGGCCGCGGCAGGCACCGGCTCGGGCTGCGAGGAAGGCGCATTGCCGCGTGCGTGATGGTCCACACCCAGCATCGCCATGGTGTTGGCCTTGACGCGCACGCGCACCGCCCATTCCGGCTCCCAGGCGGCCCGTGGGTCGGTGGGCCGTGGCGGGTGCACGAAGGTGCTCTCGCTGCCCCAGGCCATCATGCGCGCCATGGCGCCATTGCCCTCGCGGCCACCCGGCGCCGCGAAGATGCCCCTGGGCACGGCGCAGGAGGTGGTCTCGGGCTTGAGCAGCACGTTCTCCTTGACCCAGCGGTCGATGGTCGCGTTGGGCAGGTAGTCGAACAGCCCCATGCCGGTGTCGCCGGTTTCCGCGCTGGACCACATCACCAGGTCGTCGCCGACCTGACCCATGGCGTGCAGGTAGTAGGCGCGCGCATGCGGCACCGGCTGCCAAGACAGGCCGATGCTGTCGGCCAGCTGGCCGCGCGGGGCCAGCTGGATGGCGGGCATCAGGTTCTGCGCTTCGCCCAGCGTGAACTTCATGGAGGCGGGGACACCCTCCCCCTGTACACGGTGCTCGCCGACCAGCGACGCGCCCTGCGGCACGTTCATGCGCGCTTTCTCGTTCGGGTACAGCGCGTGCTGCGGGCTGACCCGCGCGCCGCGGTCGGGTGCGTAGCGGCCGGCGAACGCGCTGCCCATCTCGGCCGGGTTGCCGCGGGCCAGGTCGATCACGCGCGGCTGGCCGCGCCGCACTTCGGCGCCGCAGCCCCAGTAGACGAGGATGCGGCCCTTGGGCTTGTCGCGCTGCATGTCCTGCATCTCGCCTGGCTCGTACTCGCGCGGCGCCGCCTGCGCGGGCGGCGGCAGCAGGGGCAGCGAGTCGCCCATGCGCAAACCCGCGGGCACGAACTGTTGCGCCTCGACGCCGGGCCGCAGGCTGTTGTGCAGCGCGATGTCCAGCACGCGCGCGGGCATCACGTTCATGCCGCGCGCGGCGCCGTAGGCCTGTTGCGCGCCGGCGCCGGGACGCCCGCCCCCGAGCAAGCCGCCCAGGCCGCCGCTGGACATGTCCATCTCGGGCATGCCGGCCATGCCCCCGGTGGAGACGTCGATCCACAGCTGCGCCTTGGGCGGCTTGGCGTGGGTCTGGGCGCCGGCCGACAGCGCCAGGGCGCACAGCGCCGCCAGGGGTAGTTTCTTGAGGGTCATGCGTTTTCTCCTTGTCTCAACCACGCAGTCTTTCGATCAATCCGTTCAGTTCTTCCAGCGAGCCGAACTGGATGGCCAGTTCGCCCATCTCCTCGGCCTGTCCATTGCGCTTGACGCGTTTTTTCACGCGCACCTCGACCTGCGCGGTGAGCAGGTCGGAGAGCTCCTCCTCCAGGCGCCGCAGGTCGCGCGACTTTTCCTTTTTGGGCTTGGGCGAGACCAGCGCGAACTCGGCGCCGATCTTCTTGACCAGGCTCTCGGCTTCACGCACCGACAGCTTCCTGGCCGTGATCTGGTTGGCGGCGGTGATCTGGGCCGCACGCTCCAGTGCCAGCAGCGCCCGGGCGTGGCCCATGTCCAGGTCGCCCGCCATCAGCATGGTCTGCACCGGCTCGGCCAGGTTCAGCAGTCGCAACAGGTTGGAAGCGGCGCTGCGAGAGCGCCCCACCGCTTGCGCCGCCTGCTCGTGCGTGAGGCCGAAGTCGCGGATCAGGCGCGCCAGGCCCTGCGCCTCTTCCAGCGGGTTGAGGTCCTCGCGCTGGATGTTCTCGATCAGCGCCATCGCCGCCGCGGCCTCGTTGGGCACGTCGCGCACCAGCACCGGCACGCTGTCCAGGCCGGCGAGCCGGGCGGCCCGGAAGCGCCGTTCGCCGGCGATGATTTCGTACTTGCCGGCGTGGGCGCCGTCCGAAAGCTTGCGCACGAGAATCGGTTGCATGATCCCCTGCGCCTTGATCGACTCGGCCAGCTCGTACAGCGCCCCCTCGTCCATGCGGGTGCGCGGCTGGTAGGTGCCAGGCACCATGTCCGCCAGCAGCAGCGACGCGGGCAGGCCCGGGTTGGCGGCTGGGGCCTCGGCGGCGGCCTCGCCGGCGGTGGGGCCGAGCAGCGCTTCCAGGCCGCGTCCCAGGCCCTTGGGTTTCTTGGTTGCCATCATCATTCCTTGGATGCGTGTCTTCGCGCTGGTGTCGCCCCCTCGGACGGGAGGCGGCCGCAGGCCGCTTCGGGAGGGAACCTCATCCCTTAGTCTTTCATCAGGTCTTGCAGGAGCACGTGGCCCTCGGGCCAGCTCGCCAGGCCCGAGTCGGCGTTGATGTGGCCGCACTCGCCGTAGTCCATGAACTGCGAACCCCAGGCATGCGCGAACAGCCGCGCGCGCTCGAAGGCGCAGTACGGGTCGTTGCGGCTGGCCAGCAGCACGCTGGGAAACGGCAGCGCCTGCAGCTCGATCGGCGACCAGGTGGGAATCTGCTCGCGCACCTCGGTCCGCTCCACGTCGCCGGGCGCCACCAGCAAGGCCGCCTTGACGCGGCGCGTGTTCTGCGAGCGCGCGGCCCAGGCCGCCACCAGGATGCAGCCCAGGCTGTGTGCCACCAGCACGGCCGGCTCGTCGCGCGAGAGCAGCACGTCCTCCAGCCGGGCGATCCAGTCCCCCCGCAGCGGCTTCATCCAGTCATGCTGCTCCACGCGGTGGTACCCGTGCCGCTGCTCCCAGAGGGTTTGCCAGTGCTGCGGCCCGCTGTTCTCCCAGCCGGGCAGCAAGAGGACGTTGGAAGGTTTCATTTGCTATAAATTCAATAGCTGGATGCGCCGACCCGGTGCGGGCTGGCGCCCTGTTCGGCCTACATCTTGCGAATCCGGTCCACCATCTCCCGGGCGAATTCGACGAACGCCTGGCTGCCGCGCGCAGCCGGGTCGAACACCACGCCCGGCAGGCCATAGCTGGGCGCCTCGGCCAGCCGCACGTTGCGCGGGATCACGGTGTCGAACACCTTTTCCTTGAAGTGCGCCTTGAGCTGCTCGCTGACCTGCTGCTGCAGCGTGATGCGCGGGTCGAACATCACGCGCAACAGGCCGATGATCTGCAGGTCGGGGTTGAGGTTGGCGTGCACCTGCTTGATGGTGTTGACCAGGTCGGTGAGGCCTTCCAGCGCGAAGTACTCGCACTGCATGGGCACGATGACGCCGTGCGCGGAACACAGGCCGTTCAAGGTGAGCATCGACAGCGACGGCGGACAGTCGACCAGGATGAAGTCGTACTCCTGGTCTACCGCGGCCAGGGCCTGCTTCAGGCGCTTTTCGCGCCGCTCCACGTCCACCAGTTCGACCTCGGCCCCGGCCAGGTCGCGGTTGGCGCCCAGCACGTCATAGCCGCACTTGTCGCTTCTCACGCGCGCCTCGGCCACGGTCGCCGATTCCAGCAGCACGTCATAAATGGTGAGCTCCAGCTTGCGCTTGTCCACGCCCGAACCCATGGTGGCATTGCCCTGCGGGTCCAGGTCCACCATCAGCACCCGCTGGCCGACCTTGCCGAGGCCGGCAGCCAGGTTCACGGCCGTCGTGGTCTTGCCGACCCCGCCTTTCTGGTTGGCGACGCAGAAGATCTTGGCCATCAGTGCCCGCCCGGCCGCCTGGAGGGCATGAACGGACGCCGGGAGCGGACGTGGGGGCTCATCGTTGGCTAGCGAGAAACGGCGAGCTTCACGCCGAAGCCGATCAGGAACAGGCCCGCGACCTTGCTCAGAACCCGGCTGATGAGCGGGTTGGCCTTGAGCCGCTCCGCCAGGAAATGGGTCAGCAGCACGACGATCAGCCCGTAGAGGAAAGTCAGCCCGGCGATGGTGGCCGCCATCACGCCGAAAGTCACCATGCCCTGGTGCCGGGCCGGGTCCACAAACAGGGGGAAGAACGCCATGTAGAACACGATGGCCTTGGGATTGAGCAAGGTGATCAGGCCGGCCTGCTTGAAGTAGTGCCGGGGCTCGATGTTCAAGACCGGCGCGTCGCCTGGCTTGGCCAGCAGCATCTTCAAGCCCAGCCAGGCCAGGTAGGCCGCGCCCAGCCACTGGACGGCATGGAAGGCCGCCGGGTACGCGACCAGCAAAGCCGCCACACCCGCTACCGCCGCCCACATGAGCACCTGGTCCCCGGCGATCACGCCCAGGGTGGCGGCCAGGCCGCCGGCGATACCGCCCTTGCTGGTGGAGGTGATCAGCGCCAGGTTGCCGGGGCCGGGGATCGCCAGAAAGATGATGATCGCGGCGACGAAAGCGCCGTAGTCTGCAACGCCGAACATGAAACCCCCGGGGGCGGTAGCCGATTTTGGAAGGTCGAGTTTACGTCAGGGGTGCCGCCGTTTTTCTCATCCAGACAATGCAGCGCTCGGCTTTCAGCCCCGGAACCGCGAGCTGTTCCACGTGAAACACTTCCGCCCCGGTCGGCAATGCCGCGATCTCATCGGCAGGGAGCTTGCCCTTCATGGCCAGCCAGGTGCCGCCCTCGCCCAGCGCCTGCCTGGACAAAGTCACAAAGTCCCCCAGCGAAGAGAAGGCGCGGGAGCTGATCACCTCGTAGGGCCCGGCCAGCCGCTCGACGCGACTGTGGACGCCGCGCAGATTCGCCAGTTTCAGCTGCACGGCGGTCTGCTGGACGAACGCGGCCTTCTTGGCGACGGCATCCACGCATTCGACGCTCAACCCGGGCAGGCAGATCGCCAGCACCACGCCGGGCAACCCGGCGCCGGACCCCACATCGAGCAGCCGTGCCGCCCTGCCCTCAAGCTGGCGCCTCAGCGGCTCAATGACAGCCAGGCTGTCCAGCAAGTGGTGGGTGAGCATCTCAGCCGGGTCGCGAACGGCGGTCAGGTTGTAGACCTCGTTCCATTTACGGATGAGGTCCAGGTAAGCGAGGAGCTGGGAGAACTGATGGTCGGCCAAGGAAAGGGCCAGCGCATCGGCACCTTCGCGAAGGCTTGCTTCGAGAGTGCTCATGAATGCTCTTCTCCCGCCGCCGTCGGGAGAGGATCGCAGTGAGGGCGCGACGCATCGGGCGCCCTCCCCCCGGCCCTCTCCCCCAAGGAGAGGGAGCAGGTCAGCTCGCTCATGCCGGCTGCTTCTGCGAAGCGGCCGTCTCGAACCCCTTGGACCTGCTCTTCTTCAGGTGGACCAGCAGCAGCGAGATGGCGGCTGGCGTCACGCCAGAGATCCTCGAGGCCAGCCCCAGTGTTTCCGGCCGGTGCTTGTTGAGCTTCTGCCGCACCTCGATCGAGAGCGCCGGCACCTGCATGTAATCCAGGTCGGCCGGCAGCTTGAGGCTCTCGTAATGGGCCGAGCGTTCCACCTCGCCCTTCTGGCGGTCGATGTAGCCGGAGTACTTGGCGGCGATCTCCAGTTGCTCGACCACGGGTTCGTACAGCCCGCCCAGTGTTTCACGTGAAACTGCCGGGCTCACGTACTTGCCGCCGTCAAGCGACACCAGCGATTCGTAACCTACTTCGGGTCGGCGCAGCAGGTCGGCCAGGTTGTGTTCGTGTTCGATGGCTTTGCCCAGCACCCGCTCGGACTCCACCGCCGGCAGATTGCGGGGGTTCACCCAGACCGATCTGAGGCGCTCTGTTTCACGTGAAACAGCATCCCGCTTGCGGCTGAATGCGTCCCAGCGGGCGTCGTCCACCAGCCCCAGCGCTCGGCCGGCCTCGGTCAGCCGCATGTCGGCATTGTCTTCGCGCAACTGCAGCCGGAACTCGGCCCGGCTGGTGAACATGCGGTAGGGCTCGGTCACGCCTTTGGTGATCAGGTCGTCGACCAGCACGCCCAGATAGGCCTCATCCCGGCGCGGCAGCCACGGCTCGCGGTCTTGGCACTGAAGCGCTGCATTGACCCCGGCGAACAGCCCCTGCGCCGCGGCTTCCTCGTACCCGGTGGTGCCGTTGATCTGGCCGGCGAAGTACAGGCCTGCAATCTGCCGGGTTTCGAAGCTGCTCTTGAGGGAGCGGGGATCGAAGTAGTCGTACTCGATCGCGTAGCCCGGCCGCAGGATGTGCGCGTTTTCCAGCCCAGGGAGCGTGCGCACCAGCGCCAGCTGGATGTCGAAGGGCAGGCTGGTCGAAATGCCGTTGGGGTAGAACTCGTTGGTGGTCAGCCCTTCCGGCTCCAGGAAGACCTGGTGGCTGTCCTTGTCGGCAAACCGGTTGACCTTGTCTTCCACGCTCGGGCAGTAGCGCGGCCCCACCCCTTCGATCTTGCCGCTGAACATCGGGCTGCGATCGAAGCCTGAACGGATGACCTCGTGGGTGCGCGCGTTGGTATGCGTGATCCAGCACGGCACCTGGCGCGGATGCAGGGCCGCGCTTCCCATGAAGCTGAACACGGGCACCGATGTCGAGGGCGGCACGCCGGGCGCCGGCGGCATGCCATCGCCGGGCTGCTCCTCGGTCTTGCTAAAGTCGATCGTGCGGCCATCGATCCGCGGCGGCGTGCCCGTTTTCAGGCGCGCCTGCGGCAGCTTCAGTTCCTTGAGCCGGGCCGAGAGCGACTGCGCCGGTGGATCGCCGGCACGGCCCGCCGCGTAGTTGTTGAGGCCGACGTGGATCTTGCCGTCCAGGAATGTCCCCGTGGTCAGCACCACAGCGCGCGCACGGAAGCGGATGCCCACTTGCGTGACAGCGCCGACGACTCGGTCGCCCTCTACCATCAGGTCGTCCACCGCCTGCTGGAACAACGCCAGGTTCGGCTGTTTTTCCAGGCGCCGGCGGATCGCTGCCTTGTAGAGGATGCGGTCGGCCTGGGCCCGGGTGGCACGCACCGCCGGTCCCTTGGAGCTGTTGAGGATGCGAAACTGGATGCCTGCCTCATCGGTGGCAATGGCCATGGCGCCGCCCAAGGCGTCCACTTCCTTGACCAGATGCCCCTTGCCGATACCGCCGATCGAGGGGTTGCAGCTCATCTGCCCCAGCGTCTCGATGTTGTGCGTCAGCAGCAGGGTTTTGCAGCCCATGCGTGCGGATGCCAGGGCGGCCTCGGTCCCGGCGTGGCCGCCGCCGACCACGATGACGTCGAATTCTTCCGGGTACAGCATCTCAGGCCTCGATCAGTTCAGTCTTGAGCCCAGCGGCTTGGGCAGCATTCGCCTGCCGACGGTCGGCCGTGACGAACAGGTCTACCCCAGCGGCCTGAGCCGTCGCGATGTGCAGCGCGTCCATGGCTCGCAGACGGCCGCGTTCCATGGCAGCGATCGCCAGGGCTTCCACTCTCCGGTCCAGCTCGACACGGTCGAAAGAGCCGAAGTCTTGTTGCACCTCGGCCATGATGCGCAAATAGTCGTCGGCCGGCACCAGCCCGTCATGCCGCTGCCGGTTGATGGCTGACGTTATCTCGGCCTTGCAATGCGCCGCAACGACCATCGTTCGTGCCATCTCGCTCACCACCCGCACGCGTTCGCTGCCGCGCTCTTCGTTGTACCGCTTGAAGAGCGCCGAGGTGTCCATCAGGATTCGCGTCACCAGCCACTCTCCCGCTCTTCAATGATGAGCTGGGCGCCGGTCTTCCCGTCCGGTCGCACGATCCGCAGCGGTTCAATCGCCCGCTTCCAGGCCGGCAACGGCTCCGACGCTGCGGCATCCCGGACCGGCACGAGTTCGGCCACCGGTTTGCCGTGCCGCAGGATCCGCACGGTCTCACCCTTTTCCACCAAGTCCAGCATCTCGCTGACATGGGCGCGGAACTCGCTCAATGACAAAGTCTGCATTTGTACAATTCACCTTATCTGTACATTGTAGCGGCCGCATGCAGACATGGTGCAATGAGCGTCATGAAACTCCTCGTCTTCGCCGGCAGCACCCGCCAGCTCTCCTACAACCGCCGCCTGGCCAAGGCCACTGCCGCCATGGCGACCGCCACCGGGGCGGACGTCACGCACATCGAACTGGCCAACTTTGACGTGCCCATGTACAACGCCGACCTCGAAGCCAAAGCCACGCCGGCCGACGTGATCCGCCTCAAGCAGATCTGCTTCGAGCACCCGGCCTGGATCATCTGCGCGCCCGAGTACAACGCCAGCTACCCCGCCCTGCTGAAGAACACGCTGGACTGGGTGTCCAGCCCGGTCAAGGGCAACCCCGAGTGGACCGACGGCTTCAAATCCACCCGCGGCAAGGTGGTCGGCATGCTCAGCGCCTCCCCCGGTGCGCTCGGCGGCCTGCGCTCGCAAAGCCACCTGGCGCCGCTGCTGCTGAACCTGCACTGCTGGGTGGCGCCGCAGAACTTCGCGCTGGGGCGGGCCGGGGACGCGTTCGATGCCGACGGGCACCTGGTGGCGGAGTCCGCCCGCAAGAACGTCCAATCCGTCATCGACCAGGTGATTTGGGCTGCAGCCCGCTTCCAGCAAGCTTAAGTCGCTATCAGTTCAGTAGTGCATGAACTGTCGTCCGGGCTGCGGTGCCTGCTGCATCGCCCCTTCCATCAGCTCCGCGATCCCCGGCATGCCGAGCGGCAAGCCGGCGGGGGTGCGGTGCGTCCAGCTGGATGAAGCGAACCGGTGCCGGATCTTTGGGTCGCCGGACCGGCCGGCGGTGTGCGGCGGGCTGAAGCCATCGGCTGAGATGTGCGGCGACGGGCCGACACACGCGATGCGATACCTCGCGAATCTGGAGGCGTTGACCCGCTGAGAGAAACAGCCGTCACCAAGGAGAACAGGCGCTGACTTCTTCCTGGTGACGGCTGTTCCGGCGGCGCGCACACCCTGCCGGTCATTCCCGAGTGGTGACGCGCATGCGTCATCCCTTCGCAGGCGGGGACCCAGAGACAGGACCAGACAGCGGAAGCACTGGGTCCCCGCCTCCGCGGGGACGACGGCACCTCAGAACGGGTAGTGCCGCGTCGCCGTCTGCACCGTGATCCAGCGCAGCTCGGTGAACTCGGCCACCCCGGCCCTGCCGCCGAAGCGGCCCATGCCGCTGCCCTTGACGCCGCCGAACGGCATCTGCGCTTCGTCGTGCACCGTCGGCGCATTCACGTGGCAGATGCCCGACTCGATGCGCCGCGCCACGGTGAAGGCACGCGCGATGTCCCTGCCGAACACCGCCGCCGACAAGCCGTACTCGTTGTCATTGGCGCAGGCCAACGCTTCTTCGGTGTTCCTCACCCGCACCACCGCCTTCACCGGGCCGAAGGTTTCTTCGTGGTAGATGCGCATCGCCGGCGTCACGTGGTCCAGCACCGTGGCCGGCATCAGGGTGTTCTCGGCCTTGCCGCCGCACAGCAGCCTGGCCCCTTTGCTCACCGCGTCGTCGATCAGCGCGTTGCAGTGCGTGACGGTCCCCATGCCGATCACGCTGCCCAGCACCACGGGTTCGGGCTTGCGCGGGTCGCCCAGCGGCAGGGACTTGGCCTTGGTCACGAACTTGCTCACGAACTCGTCGGCGATCTTCTGGTCGACGATGATGCGCTCGGTCGACATGCAGATCTGCCCGCTGTTGGCGAAGCAGCCGAAGGCGGCGGCATTGACCGCGTCCTCGATGTCGGCATCGTCCAGGATCACCAGTGGCGCCTTGCCGCCCAGCTCCAGCACGGCCGGCTTCAGGTACTTGGCGCAGGTCTGCGCGATGATGCGCCCGACCTTGGTCGAACCGGTGAAGTTGACCCGCCGCACCGCCGGGTGCGCCACCATCGCCTCGACCACCGCGCCCGCATCGGCCGGCGCGTTGGTGATGTAGTTGACGACGCCCGGCGGAAAGCCCGCCTCGACGAACGCTTCCACGATCAGCTGATGGGTGCGCGGGCAGTTCTCGCTGCCCTTGAGGATCACCGTGTTGCCGCAGGCCAGCGGCGTCGCCACGGCGCGCACGGCCAGGATGATGGGCGCGTTCCACGGTGCGATGCCCAGCACCACGCCCGCGGGCTGGCGAATGCCCATCGCGAGCGAGCCCGGGACGTCGGACGGAATCACTTCGCCATTGATCTGCGTGGTCAGCGACGCCGCCTCGCGGATCATGCCGGCGGCCAGCATGACGTTGAAGCCGGCCCACATGCCGGTGGCGCCGGTCTCGGCCGCGACGGCTTCGCTGAACTGCGCGACTTTGGCCTCGAGCTTGTCGGCGGCCTTGAGCAGCAGCATGCGGCGCTCGCTCGGACCGGTTTCGCTCCAGGTCTTGAAGGCTTCGGCGGCGGCTTCCACGGCCATCACGGCGTCTGCCGGCGATGCGGCAGGCGCGCGGGTGGCGACGGTGCCGTCGAGGGGGTTGCGGCGCTCGAAGGTCGCGTTTTTCTCGGCCTTGACTTTGAGGCCGTTGATCAGCATGGACAGGTCGGACATGTTTTCGTACTCCTAAAAAATTCCGTTCGGGCTGAGCCTGTCGAAGCCCTTCGACAGGCTCAGGGCGAACGGGGTTGGGTGACAGGCTCAGGGCGAACGGGGGTGTTGCGGGCTCGGGCAGCAGTCGTGGTCTCGCTGCTCTGCGCGCCGAGGTAGGCCTCGCGCACAACGGTGCTGCGCGCGAGCAGCTTCGCGGCGCCGCTGGCCACCAGCGTGCCGCGCTCCAGCACGTAGCCGCGGTCGGCCACAGCCAGTGCTTTCTTTACGTTCTGCTCCACCATCAGCACGGTGGTGCCGGCATCGGCGATGCGGCGGGCAATGGCGAGCAACTCATCCACCATGCGCGGGGCCAGGCCCAGCGACGGCTCGTCGAGCATCAGCAGGCGCGGCGCGCTCATCATCGCGCGCGCCACCGCCACCATCTGCTGCTCGCCACCGCTCATGGTGCCGGCCAGCTGCTGCGCGCGCTCGCGCAGTTTCGGGAAATCATTGAACACCTGCTGCAGGCGCTCGGCACGCTCGGCCTTGCTGGCCAGCCACCCGCCCAGCTCCAGGTTCTCGGCCACCGTCATCTGCCCGAACAGCTGCCGGCCTTCGGGCACCAGGGCGACGCCCGCCTGCACGATCTCGTGGGTCTTCTCGAACAGGTCTTCGCCGTCCAGCAGCACGTCGCCGCTGCGGGGAATCAGCCCGGTCAGCGCCCGCAGCAGCGTGGTCTTGCCGGCGCCGTTGGGACCGAGGATCACGGTCAGACCAGGCCGGGCTTCCAGCTTCACGCCGCGCAGCACCTGCACGGGCCCATAGCCGGCCGACAAGCCCTCGACCTTCAAGTGGGCCCGGCCGTTGCCGCCCAGCACAAAAGCTTGCGGCTCCCACCTCATTCGCAAACCTCCACCCTGCGGGCCGAGGTGCTTTTCGCCTTGGGAGCGGCCCGGCGGCTCATGTCGCGCCCTCTTCCACCATCTCGTCGCCGAGGTACGCCTCAATGACCTCGGCGTTGCTTGTCACTTCGGCCGGCGTGCCGTCAGCGATCTTGCGGCCCTGGTGCAGCACGATCACGCGCTCCACGTGGCGCAGCAGCGTGGTCACCGCATGTTCGATCCAGATGACTGTCAGGTCCAGTTCGTCGCGCAGGCGCCGGATCAGGCGTGCCATCTCCTCGATCTCGGCTTCGGTCAGGCCCGCCGCCACCTCGTCCAGCAGCAGCATGCGCGGCCGCGTCGCCAGGGCCATGCCGATCTCCAGCAGGCGTTGCTGCGACGGCGTGATGTCCCCTGCACGCATCGCGGCCTGCGCCGCGAGCCCGATCAGCTGCAGGATGCCGGCCACGTCGCGCAACGCCCAGGGCACGTTCTGCTCTTCGCCCCACAGCCAGTACTTGCGCGGCCGGCGGCCGGCGAACTTCAGGCCGAAGGCGATGTTTTCCGCGACCGTCATGTCGGCAAAGGTGCGCGGGGTCTGGAACGTACGCGCCAGTCCGTGCGCCGCGAAGCGATGCGGGCCGCGGCCGGTGAGGTTGTCGCCCAGCACGCGCAGTTGCCCGGCGGTCGGCACCTGCACGCCCGAGATCGCGTTGAAGAAGGTGGTCTTGCCGGCGCCGTTGGGGCCGATGATGCCGACCAGCTCGCCGGGCGTGAAGCTGGCGCTGACCGCATCGACCGCCGTCAGCCCGCCAAAGCGCACCGTGATGTTTTCGGCCTGCAGCAACGGGCTAGACATAGCGCCGCTCCCGCTTCCTGCGCTTGTCGCGGGCCTTCTCGCCGCTCCACTCGTAGCGCCGCTCCTTGCCCCAGGCCCGGGTCTCCTGCCACCAGCCTTTGAACGTGTCCCAGCGCAGCGAGGCCAGCCCGCCCGGCAGGTACAGCACCGACAGGATCAGCAGCAGCCCCAGCGACATCATGTATATCTGCGGCGCCTTCAGCCGCAGCGTCTCGGCCAGCAGGCTGAACACGATCGCGGCGATGAGCGGCCCCCACAGCGTGACGGCGCCGCCGATCAGCGCGATCAGCACGGTCTGGAAGCCGATGAACGGGTTGAACACCGTGTGCGGGTCGATGTAGGTCCAGCGCACCGACATCGCCGCGCCCACGGCGCCAGCCACCGCGGCCGTCATCGCGAACCCGGCGATCTTCACCAGGCGGGTGTTCACGCCCAGCGTCTGGGCCCGCTGCTCGTCGGCGCCAATGCCCATCAGCGCCAGCCCGAAGCGCGTGCGCCGCACCACGATCGACAGCAGCACGGTGCCGCAGGCCAGCGCCAGCACGGTCAGGTACACCACGTTCGGCTCCGGCACGGTTGAGAGCACGCGGCCCACGGTGCCCGTGACCTGCTTTTCCCAATAGGTGACCGCATGGCGGATCAGCTCGGTCATGCCGAAGGTCAGCACCGCGAAATACGTGCCGCGCAGGTGCAGCACCGCGGCGCCCATCACCACGGCGACCACGATGGCGATGCCGGCGCCGGCCGCGATCGACTCGATCCACGAATACTTCTCCAGCATCAGCGCGCTGGTGTACGCCCCGATGCCGAAGAAGGCCGAAGTCGCCAGCGACAGGTAGCGCGTCGCGCCGCAGAACAGCCCCCAGCTGGAAGACAGCGCCACGTACATCAGGCAGGTCAGCGCCATCGACACCGCGAACTCGCTGCCGTACGACGGCAACGCCAGCGCCCAGCCTGCCAGGCCGAACAGCACCAGCAGGTCGCGGATGAGAAGTTGGCGGGAGGTCATGAATTCAGAGCGTCATCCCCGCGAAGGCGGGGATCCAGGGGCGGCGGGAGCACTGGATTCCCGCGTGCGCGGGAATGAGGGGGTTGGTGCTCATGCCTTTCTACCCTTGCGCGCGAACAGGCCCTCGGGCCGCAGCAGCAACACGCCGATGAACACCACGTACGACAGGAGCGCCTTAAGCGACGGGTTGGTGTAGTGCATGCCCACGGCTTCCACCACGCCCAGCAGCAGTCCGCCGGCCAGCGCGCCGCTCATGCTGCCGAAGCCGCCGAGCGTGATCACGATCAGCGCCGTCACGGTGTAGGGCTCGCCCATCGCCGGCGAGATCGTGTAGGCCATGGACAGCAGGCAGCCCGCCACCCCCGACAGGCCCAGGCCGATGCCGAACATCAGCGGGTGCAGCCGCTTGGTGTCGATGCCCACCAGCTGGGCGCCTACCTGCGACTGCATCAGCGCCCGCACGCCCTTGCCCAACAGCGTCATGCGCAGCAACACGATCAGCGCACCGGCGAACAGCAGCGCCAGCGCGAACACCAGCAGCTTGTTGCCGGCGAACTGGGCACCACCGAACTTCACCGGCTCGGTGAAGTAGTCGTAGCCGCGCAGGTCGCCGCCCCACATCCACGAGGCGAAGTTCTGCACCAGGAACATCAGGCCGAAGGCGACCATCAGCCCGCGCGCTTCGAAGATGTCCAGGTTCGGCGAGGTGGCGTTCAGCCGCCGGAAGCACAGGAAGTGGACCGCCAGGCCCAGGGCCATCAGTACCGCGAACGACACCGGCACCATCAGCAGCGGCGACAGCCCCAGCGTGGTCTGCGCCATCCAGGTCAGGTAGGCGCCGACCATCAGGAACTCGCCATGGGCGATGTTCAGGATGCGCATCAGCCCGTACTGCAGGTTCAGGCCCAGCGCCACCAGCGCGTAGATGCCGCCGGTGATCAGGCCGGAGGCCAGCAGTTCAGTCCAGGAGCCGAGAGACATGGGATGAATTCGTCATCCCCGCGCAGGTGACGCGGGAGCGTCATCCCCGCGGAGGCGGGGACCCAGAACGCGAAGCTCTGGATTCCCGCCTTTGCGGGAATGACAGTGGGTTAGTTACTTCCAGGCCGCCTTCGCGGGGTTCAACTTCGCCGTCGCCACCTGCTGCGGCCACACGACCTCGAACTCACCGTTCTGCCACTGGCTCACCGTGCCCGGTGTGCCGACGTTCTCGCTGCCGGTGAACTTGATGTCGCCCATGATGGTCTTGTGCGTGTTGCCCGCCACGTACTCCCGGATCGCCTTGCGGTCCAGGCCGGCTTTCGCCACGGCCGCGGTCAGGATCTCCAGGCCGGCCCAGCAGGCGCCGCTGGCCCACCGGTCCGGCTCCTTGCCGCCGAACTTCTTGGTGTGGGCATCGAAGTAGGCCTTGGCCGCCGGGTTGCTCTTGGCGTTCCACGAGCCCATGCCCAGCACGCCTTCTGCGCCGGCCGGTGTCATCACGTTCCGGTACAGCTGGAAGGCGGTGCCGACCGAGGCGTAGAAGAACTTCGGGTTCAGCCCCACTTCCTTGGCCTGCTTGCTGGCCAGGATGGTGTCGGGCGGGTAGGTGAAGCCGACGAAAGCGTCCGGGTTCTTGTCCTTGATCGAGCGCAGCACCGGCGACAGGTCTTTCACGCCGCCGGGGTAGCTGGTGTCCTGCACCATCTGGATGCCGCTGCCCTGCAGGGCCACCTTGAGCGCCGAGTAGTTCTCCAGCCCGAACAGGTCGTCCACGTAGACGCAGGCCAGCGTCTTGCAGCCATTGGCCTTGAGCATGTCCACCAGCGCGTTGGTCATCGGCGCGGGCTGCTGCAGCAGCAGGAAGAAGTACGGCAGCTTCATCTCCACCAGGCGGCGGCTCAGCGCCGTGGGCGCGAGGAAGGGGTACTGGAACCGGTTGGCCAGCGGGGCCACGGCGAAGTTGGCGTTGCTGCCCCAGGGCGGCAGCACCAGGTCGACCTTGTCGCTGCCCATCAGCTTCTCGTACGTGCGCACCACGGTTTCGGTGTCGCTGCGGTCGTCCGAGCTGATCAGCTCGATCTGGCGCTTGGCGCCTTTGACGTTCAATCCGCCAGCCGCGTTCTGCTGCTCGGCCCACAGCAGGTAGTTCGGCTCCTGGCTGACCTGCGCGCCGCCGGTCCAGGGACCGGTGCGCGACATGGTGTAGCCCACCCGCACCGGGCCGGACTGCGCCAGCAGCTGCGGCGCCACGGACATCGCGCCCACGGCTGCGGCCGCACCCTGGATCAACTTGCGACGTGTTGCCTGAACCATGTCTGTCTCCTCGAATGAGCCTGTGGCTGTGAACCTCCCATGCTAGGAGGCGGGGCGGCAGCCGCTTTGCTGCCAGGGCACTATGTGCTTGCCTGTCCGTGCACGCGGGATGGGGTTTTCCCGGGCCCCCCTCACGGCAGCGCAGGAAACCGGCGAACATCGGCCATGGCTGCCTCCCTCGTACTTTCCACCGACAGTGTCGCTGCGGCCGACCGGGCCCCCGCCTGGCGCGACTGGATCTTCAGCCACTTCGGCGGGCTGGAATCCGACCTGTACGGCGACACCGACTTCGACGGCCACATGGCGGCCTCCCATGCGGGCGACGTGATCCTGACCAAGCTGGAAGCCAATCGCCACCGGGTGCTGCGCAGCCCCCAGCTGGCGCGCACCAGCGAAACCGGCTGGCTGAAGATCGTGGCGCCCTGGGAAGGCTCGGCCGAAGTCGAGCAGCATGGCCGCCGCGCCGGCGCCCGCGACGGCGGCTGGGTGATCTACGACACCACCGGCAGCTACGCGATCGAGAACCCCGAGCGCGTGGAGCACCTCATCGTGATGCTGCCGAAAGACCAGATGGCCGAGCACGGCGTGCGGCTCGACCAGCTGATGGCGCGGCACGTCGGCGGTGCCAGCGGCATCTCGCGGGTGGCGCTGCAGACCATGCGCAGCACCTACCAGGAGCTGCCGCACATGAGCGAGCAGGCCGCGCGCGGCGCCGGCGAATTGATCATGCAGCTGGTGCGGCTGTCCTTGCTGGAGCTTTCAGGCCAGGAGACGGCGGTCACGCAACGCGAGGCCCTGCGCGACCGCATCCGCGCCCACGTGGCGCGCCACCTGCGCGACCCGCACCTGTCGGTGGACAGCATCGCCCGGGCACTGAACTGCAGCCGCCGCCACCTGTACAACGCCTGCGCCGGGGACGAGGACACCCTGGCCGGCTACATCCAGCGCCAGCGCGTGGCCGCCTGCGTGCGCGAGCTGCAGCAGGAGCCGCAAGGCACCCGCCCGATCACCGAGATCGCGCTGTCCAGCGGCTTTTCCAACCTGTCGCACTTCAGCCGGGTGTTCCGCGAGCACACGGGCATGAGCCCGAGCGAGTTCCGACTGGCCGTCATTCCCGCGCAGGGGGGAATCCAGGCCTGTCCCCGCGAAGGCGGGGAGCCAGCATCAAAAGGCGGAAGCACTGGATCCCCGCCTGCGCGGGGATGACCTGAACCTGAACGAATCGTCATTTCCGCGCAGGCAGGAATCCAGGCCTGTCCCCGCGGAGCCAGCACCAAAAGGCGGAAGCACTGGATCCCCGCCTGCGCGGGGATGACCGGAACCTGGACGAATCGTCATTCCCGCGCAGGCGGGAATCCAGGGCCTGTCTCCGCGGAGCCAGCACCAAAAGGCGGAAGCGCTGGATCTTCGCCTGCGCGGGGATGACCGGAACCTGAACGAATCGTCATTTCCCGCGCAGGCGGGAATCCAGGCCTGTCCCCGCGGAGCCACACCAAAAGGCGGAAGCGCTGGATTTTCGCCTGCGCGGGATGACCGGAACCTGAACGAATCGTCATTCCCGCGCAGGCGGGAATCCAGGCCTGTCCCCGCGGAGCCAGCACCAAAAAGGCGGAAGCGCTGGATCCCCGCCTGCGCGGGGATGACCGGAGCCCAGACGAATCGTCATTCCCGCGCAGGCGGGAATCCAGGCCTGTCCCCGCGGAGCCAGCACCAAAAGGCGGAAGCGCTGGATCTTCGCCTGCGCGGGGATGACGGGTCACGCGGCCGATCCCAATTTCTCCAGCACCGCCACCGAAGCGATCTCGATCCGCCCATAGCCCAGCGCCACGGCGCCGGCTTCGACCAGCACCTTCAACTCTTTGGAGAGCGTCTGCCGGGTGACGCCCAGCATCATGGCCAGTGCTTCCTGAGACACCGGCACCACCGGCCGGGCGTCGCGGGCTTGCGTCGCATCGCCCCGGGCCAGCAGCATCAGCCGCCGCGCCACCCGCGCCCGGGTCGAGCGCAGCGTGGCGTCCTCCACCATGCCGTACAGCGAGCGCATGCGCGCCGCCAGCATCCGGCAGATCCCCTGCGAGAACGCATGCCGCTTCATCAGCGCGTCGAAGCCCGCGCGCGGCAGCACCAGCACCTCGGCCTCGCCCAGGGCGGTGGCGTCGTGCGTGCGCGGGCGGTGGTCGATCAAGGAAATCTCGCCGAACCAGTTGCCGGCCTCCAGCACGGCCAGGATCGCCTCCTTGCCGTCCTCGCGCAGGCTCGAAATCTTGAAACTCCCGCGCAGCAGGCCGTAGAACGCGCCGTGTCCCGGCGGCACCGCATCGCCTTGGCGGAACAGCATCTCGCCGGCGCGCAGGTGCAGGCGCTCGCACCCGGCCAGCAACGCGCGCCGCTCAGCCATGGGCAACGAGCCGAACCAAGGGTTGGCAGACAGCGCCGCCAATAGCTCAGCAGTGGGTTTCAATGGGCGCCTTCGGGACAGGGTGTTCCCGGCATTGTCAATTTCTTGACAGTTCAGCGTCAAGGCCCGGCGAAGAATGGCCGCTCCCCAGCAGGAGACCAGATCCATGAATGCGAGAGCGCAGTTCACCCGCATGGACGAGAGCACCCCGGCCGACTGGCAAGTGATCGGCGGCGAGTTCATGCCCTTTGCCCGCGATCTGCCCGCGCGGGTCATGGCCCACCTCAAGCTCCTGGAAGGCGACTACGGCGGCTTTCCGGTCGACCGCTACACCCACTCGCTGCAGACCGCCACCCGCGCGCTGCGCGATGGGCGCGACGAGGAGTACGTGGTATGCGCGCTGCTGCACGACATCGGCGACACGCTGGGCAGCTACAACCACCCGGACATCGCGGCGGCCGTGCTCAAGCCATTCGTCAGCGATGCCAACCTCTGGATGATCCAGCACCACGGCATCTTCCAGGGCCACTACTTCTTCCACCACATCGGCATGGACCGCGACATGCGCGAGCAATTCCGCGGCCACGAGCACTTCGCCCGCACCGAGGAGTTCTGCGCGCTCTACGACAACCCGGCGTTCGACCCCAAGGCCCAGACGCTGCCGCTGTCCGAGTTCGAGACGATGCTGCGCAAGGTGATGGCCCAGCCGCGCAACACCCTCTACAAGGCCGCGCTCGACCGGTAACCTACCCGCCGTTCGCCCGAGGCAAGCCCACCGTTCGCCCTGAGCCTTTCGAAGGGCTCGCGAGGGCTTCGACAGGCTCAGCCCGAGCGGGAAGCGGCTCAACCCGAACGATTTATTCCCGCTGAATTGTTGGAGCCCCTATGAACATGAACGTCGCATGCCTGAAAGAAGTCGTGAGCCAAGAGGAATGGAAGCTGCGCGTCGATCTCGCGGCCTGCTACCGGCTGGTGGCGCTGTACGGCTGGAGCGACCTGATCTTCACCCACATCAGCGCGCGCGTGCCCGGGCCGGAACACCACTTCCTGATCAACCCCTACGGCCTGATGTTCGACGAGATCACGGCCTCGTCGCTCGTGAAGGTCGACCAGCAATGCAACAAGATCATCGACTCGCCGTTCCCGGTGAACCCCGCCGGCTTCACCATCCACAGCTGCATCCACGGCGCCCGGCATGACGTCGGCTGCGTGCTGCACACCCACAGCCGCGCCGGCGTCGCCGTCAGCGCGCAGAAGGCCGGCGTGCTGCCGATCAGCCAGCAGAGCACCTTCGTGCTGGCCTCGCTCGCCTACCACGCGTACGAAGGCGTGGCGGTGCGCGACGAAGAGAAAGTGCGGCTGCAGGCCAGCCTGGGCGACAAGACTTTCCTCATGCTGCGCAACCACGGCCTGCTGACGGTCGGCCCCACGGTGGCCGACGCGTTCCTGGCGATGTACACCTTCGAGAACACCTGCCGCATCCAGATCGACGCGCAGGGCGGCGGCGAGCTGGTCACGGTGGACCCGGCCATCATCGCCGGCGTCGGCGAAGCGCGGCGCAAGGTCACCATGGGGCTGGGCGCCAACCTGGCCTGGCCGGCCCTGCTGCGCAAGCTGGACCGCATCGATTCCTCTTACAGGGACTGAACGTCCGGCCGCGAGCGGTTCCCGACTTCAGGCCCCCGCAGCGACCAGCTGCACAGCCGGCCGGCCGTTGGAGACCCCATCGCGCGGGTCGTGCTCCAGCACGGACACGACCTTGCGCGTCATCTCCACGCTGCCGAAGAAGGTGGCGAAGGCCACGTCCTTGGCATCGCGCCCGGTGCCGATGCGCACCAGCCGGTCCACGGGCGCCATGCCGGTGGAGTCGAACAGCACCCAGCGCCCACCCACCCAGGCCTCGAAGATGGCGTGAAAGTCCTGCGGCGGCTCGTCGAACCACACGTAGCCCGCCACCAGCCGCGCCGGGATGTTCAACGCCCGGCACAGCGTGATGCCCAGGTGCGCGAAGTCGCGGCAGACACCGGCGCGCTGCGCGAACACCTCCTGCGCGGTGGTGGTGGAGTTCGTGCTGCCGGGCTTGTACTCGATGTGGTCGTGGATCCAGTCGACGATGTGCCGCACCCGCGCCAGGCCGGGGGGCGCGTTGCAGAACAGGTCGCGCGCGGCCGGCCCCAGCACGTCCGACTCGCAGTAGCGCGTGGGCATCAGGTAGTGGAAGACCGCGTCCGGCACCTGGCTGACCGGCGTGTCGGCCAGCGGCTCGTCGATCTGCTCCGAGTACACCTCGACGTCGGCTTTGTATTCCACCCGCAGCGGGCCGGGCGCGGCGTCGAAGCGGAAGAACCGGTTGCCGCTGCCCGGGTCCTGGAACCGGTGCACGTCCACGCCGGACGGCAGCGACAGCCGCTCACTCACGATCTTCTGCGTCGGCCAGTGGGCGGCTTCCAGGTTGAAACAGAAATGGGTGGGCGCCTTGACGTCGTAGTCGAGCGCGGTCTCCACGGTGGACAGGTGCACGGTGGCCTCCTCGGGGCTGCTCGGCCATGCTAGCCGGCGGTCCGGCGCGGCCCATCAGCATGCGGCGACGGGCCCTGTAGGACGGGAAGGCTACTTCCCGAACCAGCCGCGCAGCTTCTCGCCGAGCCTGGCGCCCGCGCCGGTGCCGACTCCGGGCATCACCGCCGTCCCCACCGCGGCGCCCACCAGCGCCGCCCGGCTGAGCGTCACGCTGGGCGAATCGAGCGTGCCGCCCACCACCAGCGGGACACCAAGGGCGCCGCCCAGTGCCGCAGGCCCAAGCTCGACCGTTACCCGGCCGGTGAGGGCGCGGTCCGGCGCCAGCGCCAGCTGGCCGCTCGCGGCGAGCAGGCCGGAGCTGGCCACCAGATGGGTCAGCTGCATGGCCCGGCCCTGCGTGTCCAGCTGTCCGGCCAGCGTGTCCAGCGCGGTCTGCCCGCCGCGGCTGATGCCCACGCTCTTGACGGCTTGCGCCAGGTCCAGCCCCCGCACCACGGCGTGGCGCACGACGAAGCGCGTTTGTGACTTCAGCGCCTCGGCGATCGCGCCCGGGTCGCGGAACTCGGCCTGCCAGGTGGTCTGCGCCTCCAGGCGCCCGGTCAGCGGCCTGGCGGGGGCGGTCAGGGCCGCCACCTCGACGTTTTGCGTTGCCAGCCGGCCCTGCAGCAGCCAGCCGCCAGCGCGCGGGGCCAGCGTGAACGGCCCCGAGATCGTGCCACCGCCGATCTCGGCCTTCAGGGCCCAGCCCTGGCCGTCGGTTCGGAGGACGGCCTTGGCGCCGGCGAAGCGGCCCGCCACCACCTCGACCCACGCCGATTCCAGTGCTCCGGCGGGCCGCAGCTGCACCTGCGCGTTGACGGTCATCGAGCGGCCGCGGCTGTCCAGCCAGCTCACTTCCTCCAGCACCAGCCGTTGCGGAAGATTTCGGGCCTTTTGGGGCGCTGGCCCGCCTGTACCGGGCGCAGTCTGCTTCTGTTTTTGTAGCGAAGCGGCGATGGCGGCCAGCGCCGGCTGGGGCAGCGAAGCGCGCCGCACCGCCAGCTCGGCCAGGGCCGGCGAGCCGGCCAGCAGGGAGGTCCAGACCGGCCGCGCCTCCAGGCGCTGCAGCGTGAGCGGCGGCTGGCTTTGCACCACCACCTGCTCCACCACCACCCCCGGTCGTGGCCACAGGCTCAGGTGCAGGCGCCCCAGCTTCACGGGCAAGCCCAGCGCCCGGGAGGCCTCGCGTTCGGCGCGCAACCGGAAGTCATCCGTGGCGGTCCAGCGCCACAAGGCGAACACAGCCGCGGCAGCCAGCACGGCCAGCACCAGCAGCCCCAGCAGCAGCCCTTTGAACCAGAATCGCATCAGGTCATTGTGGGCCGCCAGCACGAGGCGCGGGGGCCGGCTAGCATCCTGTGCTTTGCAACGAGGAAGAAGAACACCATGAAGCTCTATTACTCTCCCGGCGCCTGCTCGCTGGCCTCTCACATCGTGCTGCGCGAAGCGGGCCTGGCCTTCGAGCCGGTGCTGGCCAGCACCAAGACGCACCAGCTGCCCGACGGCACCGACTACTACGCCATCAACCCCCTGGGTTACGTGCCGCTGCTGGAACTGGACGACGGCACGCGCCTGCGCGAGGGGCCGGTGATCATGCAGTACATCGCCGACCAGGTGCCCACCAGGAACCTGGCGCCGGCCAACGGCACGCTGCCCCGCTACCGCCTGCAGGAGTGGCTGACCTTCATCGGCACCGAGGTTCACAAGACCTTCTCGCCCCTGTTCAACCCCGACATGCCCGAAGAGGGCAAGAAGATCTCGCGCGACAAGCTGGCCAGCCGCTTCCAGTGGCTCGACAGCCAGCTCGAAGGCAGGCAATACCTGATGGGCGACTCCTTCAGCGTGGCCGATGCCTACCTGTTCACGGTCACCAACTGGGCCAAGCCCATGGGCCTGGACCTGGCGGGCTACAAGAACCTGGTGGCGTATCGTGAGCGAGTCGCGTCCCGCCCCGCCGTGCAGGAAGCACTGAACGCCGAAAAACCTGGAGCCAAGTCAGCATGAACCGCAACACCCCCCGCGAAGAACATCCCGAAGGCACCGCCCCCGCCTTCACCGGCGAGGCACGCAATTCCTTCCTGGAGGAAAAGGCTTTCAAGTCGCGCACCATCCTGCTGTTCGGCGAGGTCAGCGACAAGTCCGCCGCCGACATCACGCGCCGCCTGATCGCGCTCGACGCCGACAGCAGCGACCCGATCGACATGCTGGTCAGCTCGCCCGGCGGCCACCTGGAATCAGGCGACGCCATCCACGACATCATCCGGTTCATCAGCGCCCCGGTGAACATGATCGGCACCGGCTGGGTCGGCAGCGCCGCCACCCACCTGTACCTGGCGGTGCCCAGGGAGCGGCGCGTGTGCCTGCCCAACACGCGCTTCCTGATCCACCAGCCCTCGGGCGGCGCCGGCGGCCCGGCCAGCGACATCGCGATCCACGCGCAAGAGATCATCAAGGCGCGCGAGCGCATCGCGCAGACCATCGCCCGCGAAACCGGCAAGCCGCTGGACACGGTGCTCAACGACATCGAGCGCGACCGCTGGCTGTCGGCCGAAGAGGCGATCGAGTACGGGCTGGTGTCGCGCATCATCCACCGCAAGACGGATCTGAAGAAGTAACGGGTCGCGTCTCGCGAAGGTGACGCCCAGGAGCGTCACCTACGCGAAGGGGGACCCAGAGCGCACGCGCAGCGTGCTGCCTGGAACGCCCTGGATTCCCGCCTACGCGGGAATGACGCTCAAAGGCTTTTGCCGCGAAGCCACTCCCGCCCCGACCCACAGCGCCGCGGCCGAGAACACGAGGCCGCGCGCCAGCCCACCCGGCCCATCGGCGATCCAGCCCACCACCGTCGGCCCGACGATCTGTCCTGCGGCGAACACGATGGTGAAGGCGCTGATGCCCGCGGCCCACTGCGCGGGCGGCAGGTTGTGGCGCACCAGCGCGGTCGTCGACGCCACCACGGACAGGAACACCCCGCCGAACACCAGGCCCGACGCCAGCACTGCCGGCCACGCCGCCGTCAGTGCCGGCACCACCGTGGCTGCACCGAGCAGGGCATTGAGCAGCGCCAGCGGCTGCCCGCCGCGGTAGCGGTCCAGCAGCCCGGCCCAGATGCGCGAGGACGCGATCACCGCCACGCCCAGCAGGGCGTAGAACAGCGTGATGCGTTGCGGCCCCACACCCTGCTCGCGCAGCAGCGCAATCACGAACGTCATGTACCCGATGTAGCCCACGCCGAACAGGGCGTAGCCCGCCAGGCCCGCGGCGAAATCGCGCCAGCGGAACACCCGCGGCACGCCACCCCCGGCGGGCGCTGCCGCCGCGCCGGTGCCCAGCGCCTGCAGCACGCGGGCGGGCCACGCCAGCAGCGCGGTGGCGGCGAAGCAGGCCAGCGACAACGCCCACCAGGCCCAGGCCCAGCCATGCGGCCGCTCGCGCGCCGCTTCCAGGAGCGCGGGCACCAGCAGCGCCGACAACACGATGCCCAAGCCGGTGCCGCCGTAGTAGATCCCAAGCAGGAACCCGCTGCGCTTGGGCTGCAGCGCGCCCAGGCGCGCGGCCAGCAAGCCCCCGGCGATGAACAGGAAGGCGCTGGCGGCACCGGCCAGCACGCGCTGCAGCAGCAGCGGCGCGGCGCCCGTGAAGAACCCCGACAGCCCCATGAACAGGCTGGCCAGCGCCGCGCCCCACAGCACCATCCGCGCGGGGCCGTGTCGTGCCAGCAACCGCGGCGTCACCAGTGCGCCCAGCAGGTAGCCGAGCGCGTTGGCGGTGTTCATCGCCCCCGCCAGCGTGTACGACCACTGCAGGTCCGCCCGCATCGGCGGCAGCAGCAGGCCATAGGCAAAGCGCGTGACGCCCAGCGACACCGCCGCGCCCAGCGACAGCGCCAGCGCCAGCCGCAGGTGGGGGACGCTGCCGGGTGCCCTCACGCGGCGAAGATCCGTGCCGGTGCTTCCACCGCCACCACCGGGAAGGCGAAGCACGCCGGCAGCTGCCCGATCCCCTGCGCGGCCTCCAGCTGCTGCATGAAGCGCTCCCGCACTGCCGGCGGCACCTGCCCGTGCCGGTCGACCAGCTGTCCCCACAAGGGCAACCGTTGCCAGGGCGGCGGCACCGTGCGGGCGGTGTCCAGCCAGGCCGCCGGGAACAGCCGGCGGTACGCCTCGACGCCGTACAACCAGGACTGGCCTACCACCTGGGTGGCCGGCTCGGTGCGCCCCAGCCCGCCCAGGAGCGCCGCCAGTTCGCGCCGCCGGGCCGGCGCCTGGGCGGCTTCCAGCGACGAACCGGTGCAGGCGGGGTCGCTGTAGAAGTGCAGCCGCACCCGCGCCGGCGCCAGCCGGCTGTACGAGAAACAGCCGCTGGCACGTTCCAGTGGCGGCCCGGTGTCCCAGGCGCGGGCGCGGGCCCGGAACTCGCAGGTCCAGGCCACGGCGTCGGCGTTGCGCTTGAGCCCGGCCAGGTACTCCTGCCAGCGTGCGTTAGCCGCATCCGGCCGGCGGCCGCATCCCATCCGGATGAACAGGTGCGTGTACTCGAGCAGGGCCTGCTCCAGCGGCATCGGCGCCAGCTCGGCCACCCGCCGCGCCAGGCGCAGCTGCAGTTCGAAGAAGGCCGGCGAGAAGTCCATGGAATTGCATTTACCTCAACCAGCGATTCTGCGCTGACCGCAAGGCCTTCAGCCGCCGGGTACGCTCTGCGCATGCCTTCCCTCTTCGACCCCGTGCAGGCCGGCAGCCTGAAGCTGCCCAACCGCATCGTCATGGCGCCGCTCACGCGCAACCGCGCACCGCAGGCGATCCCCACGGCGACGATGGCGGAGTACTACGCGCAGCGCGCCAGCGCCGGCTTGCTGATCACCGAAGCCACGGCCATCAGCCACCAGGGCCAGGGCTATGCCGACGTGCCGGGGTTGTACGGCAGCGAGCAGCTCGATGGCTGGAAGCAGGTGACCGACGCGGTGCACGCGCGAGGCGGGCGCATCGTCACGCAACTGTGGCACGTGGGCCGCGTCTCGCATGTGGCCCTGCAGCCCGGCGGCGGCCAGCCGGTCGCGCCCTCGGCGATCACGGCCAGGACCAGGACCTACCTGATCGAGGACGGCAAGGGCAGCTTCGTCGATACGTCCGCGCCACGCGCGCTGGATGCCGGGGAGCTGCCCGGCATCGTGCAGGATTTCCGCCATGCCGCGCGCCATGCGGTCACCACCGCCGGCTTCGACGGCGTCGAGGTCCATGCCGCCAACGGCTACCTGCTGGACCAGTTCCTGAAGACCGGCGCCAACCGCCGCACCGACGCCTACGGCGGCTCGATCGAGAACCGGGCTCGCCTGCTGCTGGAAGTGATGCAGGCCATCGTCGGCGAGATCGGCGGCGGCAGGGTCGGCGTGCGCCTGTCGCCGGTGACCACCGCCAACGACATCCATGACGAGAACCCGCAGGCGCTGTTCGAGTACGTCGTGCGCCGCCTGGCGCCGTTGAAGCTGGCGTATGTACACGTCATAGAAGGCGCCACCGGCGGCGCCCGCGAGCTGGCCGACCGGCCGTTCGACTACGGCGCCTTGCGCCAGGCCTGGCGCGACGCCGGGGGGCAGGGTGCCTGGATGGTGAACAACGGCTACGACAAGGCGCTCGCGCGGCAGGCGGTGAACCAGGGCGCCGACCTGGTGGCGTTCGGCCGCCTGTACATCGCCAACCCGGACCTGGTGGAGCGGCTGCGCGAGGACGCGCCGCTGAACACGCCCGACCGCGCCACCTTCTATGGCGGCGGCGAACGCGGGTACACCGACTACCCTTCGCTGCAGCACGAAAGGACCGCCTGATGACCGCCTTGGAGCAACCCCGCAGGGTCGAGCGCATCGTGACCGGCCAGCCCACCAGCGACGGCGCCGGTGTCAAGCTCACCCGCTTGCTGACGCAGGACCTGCAGCGCCGGCTCGACCCGTTCCTGATGCTGGACAACTTCGCCAGCGACGACCCGAACGACTATGGCGCCGGTTTCCCCAACCACCCGCACCGGGGCTTCGAGACCGTCACCTACATGATCAGCGGCCGCATGCGCCACCGCGACAGCGCCGGCCACGAGGGCCTGCTGCAGAACGGCGGCGTGCAGTGGATGACGGCCGGCCGGGGCCTGATCCACAGCGAGCTGCCCGAGCAGGAACAAGGCCGCATGGAAGGCTTCCAGCTGTGGCTGAACCTGCCCGCGCGCGACAAGATGTGCGAGCCCTGGTACCGCGACATCCAGAGCGCGGAACTGCCGCAGTTCACCACGCCCGAAGGCGTGACCGTGCGGGTGATCGCCGGGCAAAGCCACGGCACGCAAGGGGCGGTGCAGCGCGAAGCCACCCAGCCCCTGTACCTGGACCTGCGCTTCCCCGAAGGCGGTGGCGTGTTCGAGCAGCCGCTGCCCGCCGGGCACAACGCGTTCATCTGCGTTTACCGGGGCGCCGTGGAGGTCGGCGGCCGGCAGGTCGAGCCGCAACGCATGGCCATCCTGGCCAACGAAGGCGATGGTGCGGTGCTGCGCAGCACCGGCGCCGCACGCGCCCTGCTGATCGCGGGCCAGCCGCTGCGCGAGCCGATCGCGCAGTACGGGCCCTTCGTGATGAACACCCGCGAGCAGCTGATGGAAGCAGTCGAGGATTTCAACAACGGCCGGCTGGCGTGAGGGCTTCGACAAGCCCAGCCCGAACGGACCCCATGCCGTCGGCGGAGCGGACTCTAGCCCAGTCGCCGCACGCCCTCTGCCGTTCGCCCTGAGCCGGTCGAAGGGCTCTTGCGATCACCTTTTCTCCAGCGCCCCCGCGCCCATGCGCTTGAGGTCGTTGGCCTCGTTCTGGCGGGCATCCGCAAGATCGGCCTCGGCCTGGCGGCCGGTCAGCACACGGGTGGCGCTGCGGGCCACCGAGCTGATGCCGGTGCGCTCGCCGGAGGCGTTGAACGCGTTGTCACGCTGGGCCCGCACCAGTGAGTTGTGCAGCACGATGGCGCCGGTGCTGCTGCGGTCTTCGGCGGGCAGGGGAGCCACGTCGGTCATCACGGTGCCCGGCGGGGATTCGATGCGGTCGGTCTCGGGCTGGGTCTGGGCCGTCACGCCGACGGCGAGAGCCGCTCCCAGCGCCACGGCGGCAAAGCGCGCAAGGGCTTGGTACTTCATGGTCTCTCCTTGGGACAACATGAAAGCATCATTGCCGCAAGGTGGGCCGCCGTCTGTGGCCCATGGCGCGCAACGCCTGTAGGACCGCCTTTACACAGCCGCAACCTGCGGCGCATGACCGCGTTACACCCGGCAGCCAGACTCGCCTCCAGCTTGAGCCACTTCCCGCGCCCAGGCCCATTCAAGGAAGGATGATCGATGAAACTCGTTCACAAGCAGATCGGCGCAGCCCTGCTGCTGGCCGCCGCCGGCCTGACCGCCGCCGCCCAGACCACGCCCGCTCCCGCCACCCCGGCCGCCGCGGACGCCAGGCACCAGCGCCTGGACCCCGCCCAGCGGCTGGAGCGCTTCACCCAGCGCATGGGCGAGCTCAAGCAGAAGCTGCAGATCACCGCGGCGCAGGAATCGGCGTGGACCCACTTCACCAACGCCATACGGCCCAACGCCAATGCGCAGCGGGTGGACCGCCAGGCGCTGGCCCAGCTCACCACGCCGGACCGCATCGACCAGATGCGTGCCCTGCGCAACCAGCGCATGGCCGAGATGGACCGCCGCGGCGACGCCACCAAAGCGTTCTACAACGCGCTCACGGCTGAGCAAAAGCAGGTGTTCGACACCGAGACCGCCAAGCGCGGCCATCGGGGCCACGGGCGCCACTCCCATGCGCGGCTGAGCGGCGCACGCCCATGAAAAAGCCTGCGCCATGCGCAGGCTTTTTTCTTCCCGGGAGCGGGTTACCGGCGGAACACGGGGTTGTTCGGCTCGGCGTTCGGCCGGCCGCCCACCATGGTGGAGGCTTCGCCCGCTTGCGTCGGGACCTCGGAAACGCGCTGCGGCAGCGGGACCACCAGCCGGCCTTCGTCCGGGTTGGGGTTGTGGGTGGCGACGTTGGGAACGCCATTGGTCATGGTGCTGGCTTCGCCGGCCTTCATCGGCACGTTGGACGTGACGGTGGCACTGGCATGCGGCTTGTAGTGCCGGTCGCTGCTGCTCGCGCCCATGACGGAGGTGTCGGTGGCCCACGCGGAAGCGGCCAGCAGGCCGCCCAGCAGCGCGGCGGCGGTGGTCTTGGCTTGTTTCATGAAGGAGTCCTCTCGAGAAAGTTCGAAGTTGAAAGGCCACCCCCGCAGCGGCGGGGGCGTGCTTCGAACCTTAGGCCGGTCAGCCGTGGGGACATGCCGGACAGCCGGGGCTGTGCCTGTAGGAATGCTCGGGAGGACGCGTGCGAACGTGCCTCGGCGCTACGTCGTCAGAAGCTGCGGGCGTAGCGCACGAAGAGGAAATCCTCGCCCGGATTGGGCTTGCGGATCCCGGCGTTGGAGATGTGCTGCCAGCGCAGGCTCAGCTCGCCCTGGCGGTCTGCACCCAGGCTGCGGCCCACCGCCAGGTTGTCGCTGAAGTTCCAGTTGGTGCTGAAGGTCTTGTCCGGGGTCACGTAGCGTCGGTGGGTCACCGACGCACCGATGCCGCCTTCGACGAACCAGGGCGATCGGCCCTGGTCCAGCCGGTACCGCAGCAGGGGGACCAGCCCGAGCTGGACGAAACCGCGGTGCCCGCCGCCGAAGTCGCGGGCGTGCCAGTAGCTGCCATACAGCTCGGTCAACGCACTGAATTCACCGCCCAGTGCCTGCGCCTTCCAGGCCCAGGGCCACAGGGCGCCCACGCTCGCCGCCGTGACATTGCTGTCCGAAGCGCCGCCGCCGATCTGGGCGAAGGCACTGGCGGGGCGCCAGTCCTGGGCCTGAGCGGCGCAGGCCAGGGCGGTGGTCAGGGCAAGGAGCACGGGGCGCGGGCGAAGGCTCATGGTGATGAGGGCAGGGAGTGGAGCCTGCATTGTGAAATAAATCTCAGCAGGCCGTCACCTCGGCAACCTTCGCCGTTGCAGCCCGGGCACCCTGCTCCTGCCGCCCCGGGCTGCGGGCTGACCGCCCACGTGCGCCGCCGCTGGTGGCGACAGGCGGACTGCCCACCGTCCTACAGCTTGCGGTAGAGCGGGGCGATACAAAAAGCCTTCTGCTTTCGCAAAGACTTCAGGGTATGACAGAGACCCCGGCCACTGCCGCACCCCTGACCGTCATGACGGTCAACATCCACAAGGGCTTCACCTTCTTCAACCGCAAGTTCATCCTGCCGGAACTGCGCGATGCGGTACGCAAGGTCGGGGCCGACGTGGTGTTCCTGCAGGAGGTGCAAGGCACGCACGAGGACCATGGCAAGAAGCACACCACCTGGCCGGAGGCGCCGCACTACGAATTCCTGGCCGACAGCATCTGGCCCCAGTACGCCTACGGCAAGAACATGGTGTATCCCAAGGGCCACCACGGCAACGCCATCCTGTCCAAATTTCCCATCGTGCGCCACCAGAACCACGACGTCTCGGTGGCCGGCCCGGAAAAGCGCGGCCTGCTGCACTGCGAGCTGCGCGTGCCGGGTCAGGCCATGGAAGTGCACGTGATCTGCGTGCACCTGGGCCTGGCCGAGGCGCATCGCCAGCACCAGCTCGACCTGCTGTGCGAGATGGTGCGCGGCGAGGTGCCGGAGAACGCGCCGCTGATCGTGGCGGGCGACTTCAACGACTGGCGGCGCCGGGCCAATGCCATCCTGGAGCGCCAGATCGGGCTGCGCGAGGTGTTCGTCAACGCCTATGGCGAGCCGGCCAAGACGTTCCCGGCGCGCTTCCCGATGCTCTGCCTGGACCGCATCTACGTGCGCAATGCCTCGGTGCACCTGCCGGTGGTGCTGCCGCGCAAGCCCTGGTCGCACCTGTCGGACCACGCGCCGCTGGTGGCCGAAATTCACCTGTGAGAAGGACCTGCCATGGCTGCCCGCTGGTACGAAGGTAACCACTTCACGCTGCTGGAAAACGGCGAAGAGTTCTTCCCGCGCGTGTTCACCTGCATCGCGAACGCGAAAAAGGAAGTCGTGGTCGAGACCTTCATCCTGTTCGAGGACAAGGTTGGCCTGCAGCTGCATGCGGCGCTGGTGGCGGCCGCGCGGCGCGGCGTGCAGGTGGACGTGACGATCGACGGCTGGGGTTCGCCCGACCTGTCGCCGCAGTTCGTGAGCACCCTGTCGGAAGCGGGCGTTCGGCTGCACGTGTTCGACCCGGGCCCGCGGCCCTTTGGCTGGCGGCCCAAGGTGCTGCGCCGCATGCACCGCAAGATCGTGGTGGTCGATGGCGAAGTGGCCTTCATGGGCGGCATCAACTACTCGGCCGACCATCTGGGCGATTTCGGGCCCGAGGCCAAGCAGGACTACTCGGTGGAGATCCGCGGCCCGCTGGTGGCCGAGATCCACCGGTTCTCCCATGCGGCGCTGGCCGCCGGCTCACGGCACAACCCCCGGCACCGGCGCTGGTGGCGCTGGCGCCGGCAGGCGCGCAGCGCCCCGGACCAGCTGCCCAGGGCCGGCACGGCCCGCGCGATGCTCGTCACCCGCGACAACGGCACCCACACCACCGACATCGAGCGGCAGTACCGCATCGCGATCCGCTCCGCGCGCAAGCGGATCGTCATCGCCAACGCCTATTTCTTCCCGGGCTACCGGCTGATCCGCGACCTGCGCCGGGCCGCGCGCCGCGGCGTCGACGTGCGCCTGATCCTGCAGGGCCAGCCCGACATGGCGATCGTCAAGCTCGGAGCCAGCGCGCTCTACAGCCACCTGGCCAAGGCCGGCGTGCGCATCTTCGAATACTGCGAGCGGCCGCTGCACGGCAAGGTGGCGCTGGTGGACGACGAGTGGTCCACCATCGGCTCGAGCAACCTGGACCCGCTGTCGCTGTCGCTCAATCTGGAAGCCAACGTCGTGATCCGCGACCGGGCCTTCAACCAGCACCTCTACGAGCGGCTGGACCTGCTGGTGCGCCGCAGCTGCACGCAGGTGGACTACGAGCAGCTGGAATCGGCGGACTGGATGCAGGTGATGCGCAGCTTCATCGCCTTCCACCTGGTGCGCCTGTGGCCGCTGCTGCCTTCCTGGCTGCCGCGGCACCGGCCGCGGCTGGCGGCGGCCGAACAACTCGCGCCCGCCGGCGGCGTGCCGGCGAAGGAAGAACGATGAGCACGAGATCGCTTCCGCGGGGGGGCATCGGCCAGGCCGGGCCGCTTGAGGCCGCGGCCCCCCCGAAGAAAAAGGGCTGGACCTCCCGGCCCTGGTGGCCCTGGGCCAAGCGCATCCTCACCTTTGCCTTCTTCGCGCTGGTGGCGTACTACAGCATCCGCTACGCGCGCAACGTGGACTGGGGCGAAGTCTGGCAGACCATGCTGGACACGCCGCGCGGGGTGCTGGCCACCGCGGCGGGCCTGGTGGCCTGCAGCTTCGCCCTCTACTGCAGCTTCGACCTGCTGGGCCGGCACTACACCGGCCACGGCCTGCCCAAGGCCAAGGTCTGGCAGGTCAACTTCATCAGCTACGCCTTCAACCTGAACATGGGTTCGCTCGTCGGCAGCATCGCGTTCCGCTACCGGCTGTACGGCCGCCTGGGCCTGGACGTGCCCACCATCACGCGCGTGATGTCGCTGTCGATCCTCACCAACTGGCTGGGCTACCTGCTGCTTGGGGGGGCGGTGTTCGCGATCGCCCCGCTGGAGCTGCCGCCCGACTGGAAGATGGGCAGCGAGGGTCTGCGGCTGCTCGGGTTCGGCATGCTGGCGGTGGGCTTGGCCTACGTGGCGGCCTGCTTCTTTTCCGGCAAGCGCAGCGTCACGATCCGCGGCCACGAGCTGATCCTGCCGCCGCCCCGGATGGCCATGCTGCAGGTCACGATGGCGGTCACCAACTGGATGATCATGGGCGCGATCCTGTTCACGCTGCTGCAGGGCAAGGTGGGCTATCCCGCCGTGCTCAGCGTGCTGCTGGTGGCGGCCGTGGCGGGTGTCATCACCCATGTGCCGGCCGGCCTGGGCGTGCTGGAAGCCGTGTTCATCGCGCTGCTCTCGCACCGGGTGCCCGAAGGCCAGTTGCTGGCCGCCCTGCTGACCTACCGCGCCCTGTACTACATCGGCCCGCTGCTCGTGGCCGCAGCACTCTACCTGTTCGTCGAGGCGCAGGCCCGAAAACACCCCGCACCCAGCTGAATCGAAAGAACTCCATGGCACGACCCCCGTTCCCCTCCCTGCTGTTCAACCCCTTCGCGCTGTGGATGGACCTGGCCCTCAAAACGGCTGAGACGCTGTTCGCCTCCGGCCTGGTGATCGGCACCCGCGTGAACCGCATGCAGCTGGCCGGGCCGAACCCGAGCGCGCGCGACCGCAAGGAGTTCACGCTGATGGGAACCGAGAAGCTCAAGGCTATGACGGATTCGGCGATGGCGGTGGGGCTGCGCATGCACCAGTCGCAGCTGCACCTGCTGAGTGCGGCCCTGCAGCCCTTCCACACCGCGTCGACGGGCAACGCCCGCCGCCTGGCCCGACCGCGGCGCCGCGCCCGCGGCTGAAAGCCACCCATGCAAGCGCGCCTGGCCAACGAGACCGACCTTGCGGGCTTCCGCAGCGAGGCGGGCTCGCTGCTGGCGCACCAGGTGCCGCCTGAAGCCGTGGAGTGGGAAACAGCCCAGGCGCAGAACGCGGATCATTTCGGCGATCCGGTCCTGGCCAGTGCCAGCCGTCCCCGCGGCCTGCCCAAGGCCGCCATGGCCATCGTCCCCGCGTCCTTCCTGCGGCTGTGCGAAGTGGTGGTGCTGCACCATGACCCGCAGCGCTTCTCGCTGCTCTACCGGCTGTTGTGGCGGCTGGTGCACGAGCCCGGCCTGCGCAACGACCCGGTCGATGCCGACATGCTGCAGGCCCAGCAGATGGCGCAGGCCGTCCGGCGCGACATGCACAAGATGAAGGCGTTCCTGAAGTTCCGCCCGGTGGTGGACGAGCAACGCCCCGGCGAGCCGCTGCACCTGGCCTGGTACGAACCGTCGCACTACATCGTGGAAGCGGTGGCGCCTTGGTACGCCAAGCGCTACGCGCAAACCCGCTGGGCGATCGTCACGCCCGAGCGCGGCGTCGAATGGGACGGGCGGCAGTTGCACTTCGCCTCGGGCGCCCGCCGGGAAGGCCCGCCTCCCACCGGCGGCAGCGACGCCCAGTGGCTGGCCTGGCACCGCGCCGTGTTCAACCGCTCACGGGGCGGCTGACATGGAAGCCCGCGCCGCCGGGCGCATCGCCTCGCTCGACGAGCTCAAGGCCGCCACCATGCGCTGCCGCGAGTGCCCGATCGGCGAATTCGCGACCCGGTCGGTGATCGGTGAGGGCCGGCTGAAGGCACCGCTCATGTTCGTCGGCGAGCAGCCCGGCGACCAGGAAGACCTGCAGGGCCACCCGTTCGTCGGCCCGGCGGGCAAGCTGCTGTCGCGGGCGCTGCAGGAACTGGGCATCCCGCGCGATGCCGTGTTCGTCTCCAACGCGGTGAAGCACTTCAAATTCGAGCTGCGCGGCAAGCGCCGCATCCACAAGAGCCCCAGCCAGCGCGAGGCCGCCGCCTGCCTGCACTGGCTGGAAGCCGAGATCGCACTGGTCCAGCCCCAGGCCCTGGTGGCGCTCGGCGCCACGGCCTCGCGCCAGCTGCTGGGGCGCGCGGTGCCGGTCACCGCCGAACGCGGGAACTGGTTGCCGCGGGCCGATGGCCTTCAGGTGCTGGTGACGCTGCATCCTTCGGCGCTGCTGCGCATGCAGGGCGAGGACCGCGAGGCGGCGTTCGCGGCGTTCGTGGAGGACTTGAGGAAAGCGAAGAAGGTTTTCGCGAAGTAGCTGTCATTCCCGCGCGACGGGAATCCAGTGCTTCGGCACCCCTGGATCCCCGCCTGCGCGGGGATGACGTCTCTGCTTCGGGGATGACGCCTCTGCTTCGCGGGGATGACGCCTCTGCTTTACTCCACCCGGCGTTCCTTGCGCACCACCCGCGTCGCGGCCTTCTTGGCCTTGTCCGAGGCCCGGCCCTGCTTGCTGACGGCGCCGTCATCGCGGTCGCGCTGGGGCGCGGCGCTGCGGTCCGTGGTGGGATTGATGGGCGTCATGCCCGGGTCACGCGGCACGCTGCCGCCCGAGGCACCTGCGATCGCGGCCGGCGGGCGCAGGTTCACGCCGCCGCCCCCATCGGTGCCCTGAGGGCTGATGCCGCCCTGGGGCGGCCCGGCCATCGGCCCCTGGCCGGCCTGCGCACCCGACATCGCCGGGCGTCCTTCGAACACCGCGGCGGCGCCGGTGCTGCCGCCCCAGGCCTGGTTGACCGCAAACAGGGTGGCAGCCAGAACGACGGCAACCGCGATCCAGTGATGGGGTTTGTGCAATTTCATGGTGCTGGGCTCCTTGCATTTCAGTGTGGGAAGGCGCCCGGTGGGCAGGCAGGTGCAATTGGCAACAGAATGTGTAGGACAGCACCTGCGACCCACTGTTAAGATGCGCCGCTTTTCGCCAGCCTCTGCAGTACTCGCAGTACCCCATGACCGTCGCCCTCGCAGGACGCGCCCCTGCCACGTTCGAGATCAAGAGCGCCAACCTCCCGCTGGTGGCGCTGCTGCTGAAGTCGGCCGACCTCCCCACGCTGGCGGGCGAACTCAAGGCGCGGTTCGGCGACATCCCCTCTTTCTTCGACAACGATCCGCTGGTGATCGATCTTTCGCCGCTGCAAGGCGGGGCGGATGTCGACTTTCCGGCGCTGCTGGACCTGCTGCGCGTGTACCAGGTGATGCCGGTGGCAGTGCGGGGCGGATCGCCGGAGCTGATGGAGGCCGCGATGCGCGCGGGGCTGGCGGCGGCGAACGATGCGGTGGTGCAAGGGCTTCGACAGGCTCAGCCCGAACGGGGTGGGGCTCAGCCTGAGCAGGGTGGGGCTCAGCGCGAAGCGGGTCGGGCTCAGGGTGAACGAGGTTCGGCTCAGGGCGAACGCAAAAACACCGTTCGGGCTGAGCCTGTCGAAGCCCTCGCGCAACAGCCCGCCCTCATCATCGACAAACCGCTGCGCTCAGGCCAGCAGGTCTATGCCCGCGGGCGCGACCTGGTCGTCATGCAGATGGTCAACCCCGGCGCCGAAGTCATCGCCGACGGCCACATCCACGTCTATGCGCCGCTGCGCGGCAAGGCCATCGCCGGCGCGCGCGGCAACACCGAGGCGCGCATCATCGCGCTCAGCCTCGAACCCGAACTGATCTCCATCGCCGGTGTCTACCGCACCAGCGACGTGCCGCTGCCCGCCGAAGTGCGGGCCAGGCCGACCCAGGTGCGCCTGGTCGGCGGCACCGAAGGCAAGCTGGTGATGGACGCCCTCTCCACCCGATAAGGACAAAACCCCATGGCAAGAATCATCGTCGTCACCTCCGGCAAGGGCGGGGTGGGCAAGACCACCACCAGTGCCAGCTTCGCCTCGGGCCTGGCGTTGGCCGGCTACAAGACCGCCGTCATCGACTTCGACGTCGGCCTGCGCAACCTGGACCTGATCATGGGCTGCGAGCGCCGCGTGGTGTACGACCTGATCAACGTGATCCAGGGCGAGGCCACCTTGAACCAGGCGCTGATCAAGGACAAGCACTGCGACAACCTGTTCGTGCTGGCCGCCTCGCAGACCCGCGACAAGGAAGCGCTCTCGCGCGAAGGCGTCGAGAAGGTGCTGGGCGACCTGGCGGCCATGGGCTTCGAGTTCATCGTGTGCGACTCGCCCGCCGGCATCGAGACCGGCGCGCTGATGGCCATGCACTTCGCCGACGAGGCGCTGGTGGTGACCAACCCCGAGGTGAGCTCGGTGCGCGACTCCGACCGCATCCTGGGCATGCTGGCCTCCAAGACCAAGCGCGCGATCGAAGGCAAGGAGCCGATCAAGGAGCACCTGCTGATCACCCGCTACAACCCCAATCGCGTGGACCAGGGGCAGATGCTCTCGATCGAGGACATCCAGGACATCCTGCGCATCAAGCTGATCGGCGTGATCCCCGAGAGCGAGACCGTGCTGCAGGCCAGCAACCAGGGCTCGCCGGCGGTGCACATGAAGGGCAGCGACGTGAGCGAGGCCTACAAGGACGTGATCGACCGCTTCCTGGGCCAGGACAAGCCGCTGCGCTTCGTCGACGCGCAAAAGCAGGGGTTCCTCAAGCGCCTGTTCGGGGGCCGTTGAGCATGGCGTCGCTTCTGTCCTTTCTTCTGGGCGAAAAGAAGAAGACCGCCAGCGTCGCCAAGGAGCGGCTGCAGATCATCCTGGCGCACGAGCGCAGCGGCCGCAACGCCGCCGAGCCGGACTACCTGCCCGCGCTGCAGCGCGAGCTGGTGGCCGTGATCAGCAAGTACATCAAGATCAACCCGAACGACATCAAGGTCCAGCTCGAGCGCCAGGGCAACCTGGAAGTGCTGGAGGTCAAGATCGAGCTGCCGGATAGCAAGTGAAGCGTCATTCCCGCGCAGGCGGGAATCCCGGGCATTGAAAGCTCTGGGTCCCCGCCTGCGCGGGGACGACGGAGTTTTTGCTCAGCTTGACGCGCCTTCGCCGGCCCGGCGATAAAGCGCGATGGCCCTCTCCACCATCGTCCGCGTCACCCATGCCTACGCCTGCAATGCCGAACGCGTGTACGACGCGTGGCTGGACCCCCAGCTTGCGAGCCGGTTCCTGTTCGCCACGCCGCCGCTGGGCCAGGTGGTCCGCTGCGAGATCGAGCCCGGCATCAACGGCCGCTTCGTCATCACGGACCGCCGGCAGGTACCCGACCCGTCGGTGACCATCGAGGTCGAACACTGCGGCCGCTTCCTGCAGCTGGACCGGCCGCGCCGCGTGGCGTTCAGCTTCTCGGTGCCGCAGTTCTCGGAACACGAGACCACGGTGATCGTGGACATCGTGCCCCAGGGCGACGGCTGCGAGCTCACGCTGCGCCACGATCTGGGCCCCGCCGACGACGCGGGCGACACGCTGGAGCGCACCGAGCAGGGCTGGGGCACCGTGCTGGCGAACCTGGAGCGCGCGCTTCAGGCGAGGTGACGCGCGGCCCAGGCACCGGCCGCCGCGCCGCAGGCGCTGACGAAAGCGCCCCAGGCGATGTCGAGGAACGTCAGCCCGAGCGGCCAGTCGCGCATCACCGCCAGGTTGGTCAGGTCGTAGGTGCCATAGGCGAACAAGCCGAAGAGCGCACCCAGCAGCGCGGCCCGCATCACGTCACCACCGGCGGGGTGCGCTGCGAAGATCACCACGCCCACGGGGTACAGCAGGTAGAACGCGGCCGCCGCCGCCAGGTTGGGCTTGGCCGCCATCAAGTGGCCGATGCCGCTCTGGTACCAGGCCTTGGCGATCACGCCCAGCCAGAGGAAGTCCAGAACGCCGATGGCGACGAGAGCGGCGAGGTAGGTGAGGGCGTTCCGGGTCATTCGACCATGAGCATAGCCTCGATCTTGTGGCCGTCGAGGTCGCGCACGAAAGCCGCGTAGTAGCCCTTGTCGTATTCGGGGCGCAGGCCCGGCGGGCCGTCGTCCTTGCCGCCCAGGCTGAGCGCCTTGGCGTGGAACGCGTTCACCTCCTCGATGGAGTTGGCCAGGAACGAGATGTGCACGCCGTTGGCGGTGCCGGCCGCCTGGCCGTCGTGCGGCACCTGGATCCAGAACTCCGGGAACTTGCGCCCGTAGCCGGCGGCCCCCGGGAATTCCATCATGCAGGGAATCTGCAGCGTGGCGAGCAACGGGTCGTAGAAGGCCTTGGCGCGGGCGAAGTCGTTGGTGCCCAGCGAGACATGGGACAGGACGCTGTCGGCGAGTTGGGGCATGGCGGTTCCTTTCGGGTGGATGGACCCGGAAGGTTAGGCGGCGTCCTGGCAGCGTTTGTCAGGAGCACTCGTCATTCCCGCGGAGGCGGGAATCCAGGGCGCCCCGGGTCCCCGCCTGCGCGGGGACGACGACTCAACCCGAACCGCCGACGTTGCCGCCGCGCGTGCTGCGCCCGCCCCCCTTGCCGCCGGTGCGCGCCTGGGTGACGTTCATCGTGCCGTTGACCGTCTGCCGGTCATGGCGGCTTTCGGGCGTGCGCTGGCCCTGGTTGGTCTGGGTCGGCGCCTTCTTGCCCTGCTTGTTGTGGTCGTTTTCCAGCTTGCCGGTGCCGGGCTGCTGGAAATCGGCGGGGTTGCCCTTGGCCGCCGCGCGGGCCGTCTTCTCGGCCGCGCTGCCCTTCATCATGCTGTCGGGGTGCTTGTCGCGGTTTTGCTGGCTGCGAAGGAAATCCTGCTTCTTGCTCATGACTTGTGCTCCATGGAGGGGTGGGCCTCGTGTTCGTTCGAGGAATGTTCGTGCCTGGCCGAGCCGGGCTCGGCGACCTTCCTGTGCATGCCGGCCACGGCTTCGGCCGGCATCAGTTTGGCGGCGGCCACCTGCATCTTGTTGCGCCAGCCGGTCACCACGTCGGCCTCGCCGCGCAGCATGGCGTCGAAGCCCAGGCGCGCGACGTAGGCCGGGTCGTCCTTCTTCATGTCGCTGCCCATCCTGGTGTGGGTCAGGTCGGCACGCTCGAAGAAATCGGTGTCGGTGGGGCCCGGCATCAGCAGGCTGACGGTGACGCCCAGCTCCTTCATCTCGCTGCGCAGCGCCTGCGCGAAGGAGTCGACGAAAGCCTTGCTGGCGTTGTAGACCGCGTGGAAGGTGCCGGGCATGTAGCCGGCCACCGAGCCGGTGACCAGGATGCGGCCCTGGCCGCGGGCCGTCATGCCGCGGGCGATCTGCTGGACCAGGTAGAGCGTGCCGGTGATGTTGGTGTCGATCACGTGCTGGATGGCGCTGAAGTCCTGCTCCAGGAACGGGCCGCCCAACCCGTGGCCGGCGTTGGCCATCAGCGCGTCGACCTCGCGGCCCTGCAGCGCCTGGCACAGCTGGTCGATGCCGGCCTTGCTGGCCAGCTCGGTCTGGATCGCGTCCACGCGCTGCGCGCCCAGCGACTTGAAGTCCATCACCGCTTCGTCCAGCGGCGTGTCGGCCGCGACCACGAGGTCGTAGCCATGCTCGGCGGCGCAGCGCGCCAGGTGGTAGCCGATGCCGGTCGAGGCGCCCGTGACGACGGCCAGCGGCCGCTTTGCTTTGGCTTCCATGGGTTCCTCCTTGATGATGCGAACCATTCTGGAAGTCGCCCAACGCATCCGCTGTCGGACAAGGTCGGTGCTGCGTCATGCCTTGTTAAGCGCTGCAAGTGAATGTCTCCCGCAGGCCTGAGCCCGTCGCAGGCCTCACACAAGAACACCGCCTACAAACAGCCGAGCAGGCCCTGCGAGACACTGTGCATATCAACAGTCCAGGAGCAGTACACATGACTGACAAGCAGACGCAAGCCATGGCCGGCCAGAGCAACATGGAAAAGGACCCGAAGGACTGGGTCACCGGCGACGAGCCCATGACGGGTGCGCAGCGCAGCTACCTCAAGACCCTGAGCGAAGAGGCCAGGGAGCCGTTCGACGAGAACCTGAGCAAGGCCGACGCCTCCAGGCGCATCGACGAACTGCAGGCCCGCACCGGGCGCGGCCAGCACGCGCAGACCGAAGACGCACAGGCTTCGGCTTCGGTGGAAAACGTCGTCTCCCGCTAGCAATTCGCGCAGCAGAGCGCCTCCTGCTCCCTCTCCCTCCGGAGAGGGTTGGGGTGAGGGCATTCACCCCAGCGGCCGCACCCCGATCAACCAGGCGTGCGCCCAGAACGCGAACACGGCCCACAGCAGCAAGCCGGCGAACAGCGTGGCCGCCGTCCCCGCCGGCCTGCCGGGCGGATAGGTGGTGCCCGCCGCGCGATCGCGCTGCCGCGCGGCGCGAAAGCTGAACACGGCCCACACCAGGAAGGCGCCGAACAGCACCACGTCGGCCAGGGTGCCGTTGGCCAGCAGGTGCGCCAGGGCCCAGACCTTGACCGAGAGCACCATCGGGTGGTGCAGCCTGGCCTTGATCGCGTTGCGCGGCACGTAGGTGGCGGCCAGCAGCACGAAGGACACCACCATCAGCAGGGCCGCCAGGTGGTTCATCCCGCGGGGCGGCTGCCACAGCACCACCGGGCTTTGCCGCGCCAAGCCGTAGCCCCACACGATGAGCACCAGGCCGATGATCGAGAGCACCGAGTACAGGCCCTTCCAGCCGTTCTCGCCCAGCCGGCCGACCATCCGCGCGCGCCAGCCCTCGGCCACGATGCGCGTGGCGTGCACGCCCAGAAACAGCACCAGCCCCAGTACCAGCATTGCCATGCGATTCCCCTTCGGTGTGGCGTCGCGATTATGGCTGGCTGGGCCATGCCGGATGACGCCGCACGCCAAGCGCGACCATGGCCTACACCGGCTGGGCTTGCCAGGCCCAACACTGCAGGCAATCCCACCGAATCCGGAGCCTTGCCATGGTCGCCATTTCCCGCCGTAATCCCCTGCACCCCCGCATGGCCGAAGCCATCGCCGAGAGGCTGACCAAGAAGAACAACGTCGACAAGAAGCCCGACCAGGGCGACAACCCCGACACCGGCCGCACCACCAAGCTCGGCCGCAAGGCCGAAAGCCCGGCCAGCATCCGCAGCAGCGGCCCCAGCGGCCAGAGCGGCCGCGCCAAGCATCAGGTCAAGCACCCGAACAAGTGACGGGCCATGCCCGTCTTCCCCGGGCAGGTGACGCGCAGCGTCATCCCCGCGAAGGCGGGGACCCAGAGGTGCAACGCACTGGATTCCCGCCTGCGCGGGAATGACGATCACTTGCGCAGCAGCATCAGCGACACCACGCCCGCCCCTACCGCTCCCGCCGCCCCCGCCAGGTACACCGAACCCAGCCCCGCCGCCGACGCCAGCCAGCCACCCAGCGGCGCGGCCAGGCCCATGGCGATGTCCTGGAACGCCACGTAGCCGCCCATCGCCGCGCCCCGGCTTTCGGGTGGCGCCCGCCGCACCGACTCGACGCCGAAGCCCTGGAAGGCCAGCGCGTAGGCGCCGCCCGTCAGCGCCGCCCCCACGCAGGCCAGCACCGGCCCCGGCGCACCCCAGATCAGCAGCTGCGCCACCGCCTGCACCCCGGCACACACCAGCCCCACCCGGCCGCCGCCCAGCCGGTCCGGCAGGTGGCCGAACAGCAGCCGGGCCGCGATGAAGCCGCCGCCCAGGCTGAAGAACGCCCAGGCCGTGCCTTCCCAGCCGCGCTGCGCGAACAGCAGTGCGACGAACGCCATGAACACGCCGTAGCCGATGGAGGCCAGCGTCAGCGCCGCCCCCGGCAGCTTGACCGCGCCCAGCACCTTGTAGAACGGCTGGCGCGGCGCGCCGCTGGGCCTAACGCCGTTCAGCACCCACACCAGCGCCAGCGCCGCCAACGGCACCAGCACCGTGGCTGCGGCGATGCCGGCAAAGCCCAAGCGGGCGTGCACCGCCACACCCACCGGCGCGCCGGCCCCGTAGGCGGCGAACAGCGCCATGCCGATCCAGCCGATCACCTTGCCGGCGTGCTGCGGCCCCACCCGGGCGATGCCCCAGGTCAGCATGCCGGTGATGAAGAAGCTCTCGGCCACGCCCGTGACCAGCCGCGCCGCCAGCACCAGGCCCACGGCCAGCGCCGGGCGATCGGCGAACGGCAGCGAGGCGAAGTACAGCGCGGCCACCAGCACGAGCACCGCCATCAGCCCGGCCACGGCCGCCGTCTTCGGCCCGCGCACGTCCACCACCGCGCCCGCCCACATGCGCCCCACAAGCAGCGCCGAGGCGTACTGCGCTCCCATCACCACGCCCACCATCACCGTGCTCTGCCCCAGCGCCCCGTGCACGTGCAGCGGCAGCACCGGCATGGCCATGCCCATGGCGAAGTAACCCAGGAACGTGGCCAGGGTCAGCGGCAGCAGCGGCAGGAAGGCGGACCAGAGCGAATCGGCTGGGCCGGGCGAGGAAGCGGGCGCGGCGGAAGGCATCAGCGCGGAGTTGACCACAGCCCGGAATGCTCCTGTTTTGATAGCTGCATGCGCCCGTACGGTGCGGGCTACCGGCCCAAAATACTCGTCATTCCCGCGAAGCCTGCCCCCGCCAAGCGGGGGGGGGGGCGGGAATCCAGTGCTCCCCTGCCCAGCCGAGCCGCCGCCTACCGCCCGGCGCCCGCCTTGAACCTTTAGTCCCCCAAGCCAGTCCTACCCTGCATGAACCGCAGGGACACCATGAAACTCTTTTCGCTGCTGGGCCTGGGCTCGGCCCCGGCCTTGGCCACTGCCGCCGCGCCCGCCAACGCCCCCCAGCCGCTGCGCCTGCCGCAGGCCGAGTGGAAGAAGCGCCTGACGCCGGCCGCGTACAAGGTGCTGCGGGACCACGGCACCGAGCCCCCCGGCACCAGCCCGCTCAATGCGGAGAAGCGCCCCGGCACCTACCACTGTGCCGGCTGCGACCTGCCGCTGTTCTCTTCCGAGGCCAAGTACGAAAGCGGCACCGGCTGGCCGAGCTTTCACACCGCACTGGCGGGCGCCGTCGCCACCCAGCGTGACTTCAAGCTGATCCTGCCGCGCACCGAATACCACTGCGCCCGCTGCGAAGGCCACCAGGGCCACCTCTTCGACGACGGCCCCCGCCCGACCGGCAAGCGCTATTGCAACAACGGCGTGGCGCTGCGTTTCCAGCCGGGGGCCGCATGAACCGCCAGCAAGCAACCGCCACGGCCGCCCGGCGCATGAACCCGGCGATGGCCGGCCTGGCCGCCCTGCTGCTGCTGGGCGCCGCCGCGCTGGCTGTGCCTTTTGCCGCGCGCGCCCAAGCTACGGGGGCGCAACAACCCGCCACGCAAGCCGCACCCCAGCAGACCGCCAGGGCCACGTTTGCCGGCGGCTGCTTCTGGTGCACCGAGGCCGATTTCGACAAGGTGCCGGGCGTGGTCTCCACCACCTCGGGCTACATCGGCGGCAAGGTGGCCAACCCCACCTACGAGCAGGTTTCCGGCAACGCCACCGGCCATGCCGAGGCGGTGCAGATCGTCTACGACCCGGCCCGCGTGAGCTACGAACAACTGCTGAACGTCTACTGGCGCAGCATCGACCCCACCACCGTCGACCGCCAGTTCTGCGATGTGGGCAGCCCGTACCGCACGGCCATCTTCACCCACGGCCCCGAGCAACTGCAGGCGGCCCGAAAGTCGCTGGCGGAGCTGGAGAAGAACAAGCCGTTCCGCGACCCCATCGTCACCCAGATCCAGCCCGCCGCCACCTTCTACCCGGCCGAGGCCTACCACCAGGACTACCACACCCGCAACCCGTTGCGCTACAAGTACTACCGCACGAGCTGCGGGCGCGACAGCCGGCTGCAGGAGCTGTGGGGCAAGAAGGGCTAGCCGCGCCCGCGTCGTTCCGGCGTTCGCCGTCATTCCCGCGCAGGCGGGAATCCAGTGCGCCCTATCCCCACTTCCTTCGCCCTCTCCAGGAACTTCTCCACCACCCCCGCCACCTTCGCCTTCGGCGCCGCCTGCACCTTCACCAGCAGCTCATGCCCCGGCTCGGTCACGCCGAAGCGCTGGCCGATGTCGCGGCGGATCTGCCCCAGCAGCGCCGCGGCCACCTCGGCATCCGCCATCGCCCGGTGCGCCCGCCCGGAGAACGACAGCGAATGGAACGCCGCCAGCGACCCCAGTTTGTGATTGGGCGCCTGCGGGTACAGCCGCCGCGAGAGCAACAGCGTGCAGGCAAAGGCATGCGAGCCGTCGCACCCGGCCCGCTGCAGCTCCGCCGCCCAGAAGCGCCGGTCGAACGAGGCGTTGTGCGCCACCATCGGCGCGTCGCCCACGAAGCGCGCCGCCTCGGCCATCACCCGCGCCGCCGGCGGCGCCGTGGCGATCATCGCGTTGCTGATGCCGGTGTACGCCTCGATGAACGGCGCAATGCGCACCCCCGCGTTCATCAGCGACTGGAACCGGTCCACCACCTGGTCGCCCTCCATCAGCACGATCGCGACCTCGGTGGCGCGGTCACCCTGGGCGGGAGACAGGCCCGTGGTTTCGAAGTCGATGACGGCGGTGAGGGGCATGCGGCGAGCATACGGCGTGAAACGAGTTCGCCGGCCAGCATCGAAACCCCCGGCCCTTCCAGCGCAGCCCTAAGTGATTTACCTAAGGCGACGTACCCGCCCGCAACTACCCTGAGTCCATTCGTGGCGGCTGATGCTGCTGCGTAGTGGAAAGCGGGGTCCTTATGCGATGGTCGAACAGCTGGCTTCTTGCCAGGCTTGTCGCTGCCTTGGTGGTGTGGACCTCGCAAGCCGGCGCCGCCACCATCGCCGTGCAGGGATCGGCGATCAGGATCACCGGGCAGATCGAGATCGGCGACCTGAGAAAGCTGCAAGACCTGCTCTGGACGGCCGATGGCATGCGCGCCTTTTCATCCACCGGCACGTTCATCCTGGACTCCAGCGGAGGCCGGGTGGTGGAGGCGCTGAAGATCGCCCAAATCGTGGAGCTTGGCTTCGGCACCACGGTGGTTCCTGCGGGCTCCAAGTGCTACAGCGCCTGCTTCCTGGTGTTTGCGGCCGGCAGCTACCGATCGGCCGGCGAGGGCGCCGCACTCGGGGTGCACCAGGTGGCCATGGCCAAAAGCAGCCCGAAAGATGCCGCAAGCGCAGCGTCGCTTTTGCGAGTGGGCACGGGCGTAGCCAGCTACCTGAAAAGCCGGGGCATTCCGCACCAGGTGATCGACAAGATGAACAGCACGCCCGCATCAGACATGTTCGCCTTCGGCAACCGCTGGATGATGGACCAGGGCATCGACGACCAGATGGGGGGCGAGCCGCGTTTCATGGCGCTGGTGCACCAGCGCTGCGGCCAGGACCCGCACGATCTGGAGCCGGGCCGCACACCTGCCGCCGACAGCCCGGCGCTTCATCACAGCTGGCTTGGCTGCATGGCCCTGGTCAGGAACCACAGCCGCACCGCCGGCCGCCCCTACCTGCTGGAGCTGATGGGCGTGCGGCAGGACGCGCGCACGCGTGAGATCACGGGGTTGAGTGCGGAAGGCAGGGGGCGCAGCCGGTAGAGGGCAGCGCCGGAGTGACCCGGGCAGTTCTCGACGGCCAGGCGTCGGGTGCCTGGGGCAAGCGGGCGGTGCATCGATGAGTGCCCTGCTTCGTCAACAAGTGCCCTGCTTCGTCATTCCCGCGACGGCGGGAATCCAGTGCTCCCTATCCCCACCGCCTTCGCCCTCTCCCAAACTTCTCCACCACCCCCGCCACTTTCGCCTCCGGCGCCGCCTGCACCTTGACCAGCAGCTCATGCCCCGGCGGTCACGCCGAAGCGCTGGCCGATGTCGCGGCGGATCTGCCCCAGCAGCGCCGCGGCCACCTCCGCGTCCGCCATCGCCCGGTGCGCCCGACCGGATGAGGGCAGCGCATGGAACGCCGCCAGCGACCGCAGCTTGTGGTTGGGCGCCTGCGGGTACAGCCGGCGAGAGAGCAGCAGCGTGCAGGCAAAAGCATGCGAGCCGTCGCAGCCCGCCCGCTCCAGCTCCGCCGCCCAGAAGCGCCGGTCGAACGCGGCGTTGTGCGCCACCATGGGCGCATCGCCCACGAAGCGCGCCAGCGGCGCCGCGGCGATCATGGCGGTGCTGATGCCGGTGTACGCCTCGATGAACGGCGCAATGCGCACCCCCGCGTTCATCAGCGACTGGAACCGGTCCACCACCTGGTCGCCCTCCATCAGCACGATCGCCACCTCGGTGGCGCGGTCACCCTGAGTGGGGGACAGGCCGGTGGTTTCGAAGTCGATGATGGCGGTGAGGGGCATGGGGTGAGCATATCGCTCGACCTTGGCTTATCTCCCGCGCTTTGTTGTGCGTGGCGACAGACGGCCCGAAGAATCGGAGCAGGTTGGGGCCGCCCGTCCGGGAATCTCCAGGAGCCTCGCGGACAATGATTCTGGATCGCTCACTTCGCATTCCCAAATTTCCACAACTCGCCAGCCAAGCGACTCAAGCTGCGACCTTATTCGCACGTCGCGGTCAACGTTTGCCTTGAATTTTGCTGACCAGAACTCTGGTCGGGTCTTAGGCTCTGCGGCAAGTCCGCAGTCGTGCCGGTGCCAGAAGCATCCATGGACGAACACAACGGTCCCGTGCTTCGCAAACACGAGATCAGGATTGCCGGGGAGATCCTTGCGATGAATGCGAAAGCGCAGTCCCATGCGATGTGCCGCTTTGCGGACGGCGATTTCGGGCGCAGTGTTCTTGCCCCGAATGCGACCCATCATCCGACTGCGGACTTCCGGCGAAACAATGTCAACCATACGGGCTCGTACTAAGCGCGCTTGGCTCAGCAAAGCCGGTACGGACTGCTTGAATCACCTCATCAAAATCCATGGAGGGTAGATTGGAAAGATCGACCGTATAGCGGAGGCCGACAATGCCCGAAGGCAGCACCAAGTCATCAGGCAACCGCGGGAACTCACCTTCAACGGGTAACGTCAGCGCATCGAAGTGCTCGAAGAATCTGAGCAGTTCCCCGGTCGAGCGCAGCTCCTCTGACCATCCGAGTGGCACAAGCTTTGCCATGAATGTATCGGAGGCGGTAGCGTCATGACGTATCAGGTCGAGTACCGCGTCAATCCGATCGGCGAGTGAGTGTGTGCCCTGCACCGACTGCTCGAGCAGGATTGACAGCACGAGCAGCCGTCGCGGCGCCGGTACAGACAGCTGGTCCACGCGGGAGATTTCGTGTTCATGGCGTCGGCGGCGGGTGGTTTTGACCTCGAGGTGCAGACTACGCCCCACGAAGTCGTGGCGTTCATTGTCAGGTCCGCTCCAGTGGTCAATCGCGCGGGACCCAAGCGCTGGAATCATGATCTTTTCCAGCGCGAGCAGCTCGCCATAAAGCCCAACCTGGACGGTCTTCTCCATCGCGGGCGACGCGGCCTTCCAGGCGACCTGCCAGTCACGCAGCGTCGTGAACACCGCATCCCAGGGACGGCGCTGTTCGACGGCAACAGCCTCAATAATCTGTTCACACAGAGGCGTGAACATCCGTTGGTGGCATGCATTGGAACAGACATCGACGAACTGGCCTGCACGGTCCAAGATGCGATGCCGCACCCGCAGACCCCGCAGATCGGGCACCGCAGGCTGCCGGTCCGATGGCCCTTCAACCGGTAGCAGCAGATGGAGATCGCCCCTTTGGTCTATCCCGAACATCGATCCCGAGATGACGGAGGACGCCTGGACCGTCGCCAAGGCGTCGTCATGGTCCGGGCGACGCGTGCGCAGGTCCGCCCAGATCTGGAGTGACGGACGCTCACTCATCGTCGATACCCTCGTTGACGATCCAGTCGACAGCATCATCTGATGTCGGGGGAAGGCTGAAGCCTATGGCCACGACTGTGTCGACCAGATGCGCAGCGCCGAGCTTCGCCGCATCTAGCGCATAGATGATGAGCAGGCCCTGGGTTGCAGGTCGCGCCGCGCGCATGGCCTGCGCATCGTACGAGCCGCCTTCGCGGCGGTATCCACCTGGGCCTCCCGGCAGGTCCACCCCTTCATGGCGGGGATCTAGAAGTGTACCGATCGATTCACGGCTGATCGGCGAGCGCTCGGAGACACCGATGCTTTGAGTGCCGACCACCACCACGGGCGCTGATTCGGGACTCGCCACGAAAACCGTCCAGTCCGAGAGCTCGCCCGCCTCACAGCGCTCTGCGATCCAGTCCGCAAGCAGGTCGGGACGGAGGGCCACGATCTCGTCATGAACTTCGTAGTCGCGCAGAAAGGCAATAACTGTGTTCGCTGCCACGTCGCGCGCAATCAACCCGCCATGAGCGCGCACCAGTGAGGCAAGTCCTTGCAAGAGAGTCTCGAGCAGTTGCCGATTGGCCACCAGCTTGCGCTGGTCATTCAGTGGCAGCAATACGGTCTGCGGATGCTCACCGGACCACGAGCTGCGCTGCCGCACCGCCATGGCTGACTTGTTCCGCGCAGTCAGCATCAGCTCGCTGTGCGCACGGAGTCGGATGGCCATCTGGTCGGGACGACGCCCGGCGCGTTCCAGGGCCTGGATCGAATCGCGCATCGCGTCCTCTACCAGCGCGAGCTCACCAAACCAGCGGGCAATGCCTTCGGTCGTCCAGATGCGGATTAGGTCCTCGTATCCAATTCGAAAGCCATACCAGCGCGCCATCTGCAGCAGCGTGTCAGCCATCGCTGCTGTCCTGAGGAAATAGCTGACGGTTAGCCCTTCCAGCGTCAGTCCGCGCGACAGCCGGTTTCCTCCGACCGCGATCAGGTGACGTCCCGGTCGTTTCTCGTACTCAAGCTCCTCGCCGGTGTCGCTGTTGAGCACGACGACTTCTGCGCGACGTAGGACCTGAATCGCGGCAGATACAACAGCCTCGTCACTCGGAGGGTCGGACATCACGGGCCGGAAATTCCTCCACGCATGCATCAACATGGGCGACAGATCCTGGCGCCGCTCCGCAGCGGCCGCCCAAAGCGAGAGCTGGAGTCGGACTGCCTCCGCCACTCGCGCCTGGTCTTGCTTTCGCGCTGATACGTGCACCAGCATCGTATGGGTAGCAGGATGCTCACCATTTCCCCGGATCAGTCGGACGGCGCCGGCGATACAGAAGGCCAGCACGGCATCCGTCAGCGTCGTGGGGAGCGTATCCGGACCAGCCTCCAGAGTCACTTCGGCCGTGCGGCGTCGCCGAACTGCTCCGCGCAACGCAGACGCATCCGTGTCCGGTACCAGACGGAGAACTTCGCGTCCCTGAGCCGACACGCCGAACAGCTCTTCGGTGCCTGTGTAAGCGGCGGGCCGGGGTAGCTGTATTACGAAGTCGCGCGGAAAGAGGTCTAGACCCACCTCTCGGTCGATAGCTCCCGGGTTGATCAGGATGTTGGCAAATGGTGTGGCTGTGTAGGCGACGTAGGCTGCCATGGGAACGCGAGCCAGGACCGAACGAATGAGCCGATTAGTCTCCGAGGGTCGGACCTCCTGGTCTTCCGGCTCGTCATCCTCAGGCTCTAGGTCGCGGTTGCCGCGGGTGTTGATGGACGCTTGGTCAGCCTCGTCATCGATCACAAGCACCGGCTTGTCGCGCAGAAAGCGTCCGGCCCGCTCGATCCAAGCGTCGATCTTGCGCAGCACCGAAACATTCTTCTTCGCCACGATCAGAAACGGGGAGGGGCTCTGAAGCAGACGGGTGTCGACGTTTTGGAAGTCGGCGTCGGGACTGGTCAGGGAAATCCATTCCTGTCCCTCCGCGGCCTGATCTACCCCGCCTTCCTGATGCCCCGTCAGTTCACGCTCAAGCCGGTTCTGCGTCTGCGCACGGAGGGATTCATGGATGCCAGACAGGACGATCACAAGCCGGTAGCCGGCATCAGCCGCGCGCGCGGCAAGGGCGGTATAGCTGGCAGTCTTGCCACTCTGCACATAGCCAACTACGAGACCGCGCGCCTGAAACGCCCGCGACGGAACCGGATCCGGAAGCTTGCGCAGAATGCGAAGTGACTGCGCTGCCACCGAGTCGATCTGCGCAGGCGCACGATCGCTGCGGCGGAGCATGGCTTCATGCCGCCCCCAGTGGTGCCAGCCGTGGTGCGGGATGCGGTCCGGCCAGCTGGGCTGCGGAGGTTCGGTGCGGGTGATGGTGTAGACCGTCACGGCGTTGGCGGTTTTGACAGGAGCAGTGGCTGGACCCCGGCATTGTCCAGGCGCTTCAAGAAGGCGGCTAGTTGCACTCTTCCGCCTGGGGTGTTAGCAAGCAGCTCGAGAAGCGCGGACAGCTCCCTCTCAGCCTCGCTGATCTGCACTTCCAGACCGCCGGCCATGCCAACACCTACCTTCCAGGCAAAGGAATTGGTCCGAACCTGCCGTACGGCTATTGCCGTCGTTTGGCCACGCGCGGTCGATGCCGATTGTGCGTAGCCAGGCTGCGGGGCCTGCGCGGTATGAGGAACGCTGGGGGGGAATGCTGGCTTCGTCTTCTTCTGCCCGGGAGGCGATCTGTACTTGTTCCGGCTGTCGGTTCGCGGAGTGACGGCGAGTTTCCTGATCTCTTCCAGCAGCTGGTGGGAAAGTTCAACGCTCTGCTTACTGATGTTGACCTTGAAGTGGTCGTCAAGCTCAGCGCCGAACTCGACAACGACCCGGGCCAGCTTGTCTTCTCATCGCTAGTCCTCCAGATGCCGTGCCAGCCGCCCCACTGGATTAGGCGGTTGTTGCGGTACACATAGATCCCCTGCGACTCGTTTCGACGGCCGTAAAGTCCGATTCGGTCCAGGTCTTGCTCCGCGGCCTCGCTGCTAGCGCCGTGCATGTCCTTAACCTCCTGCTCTGATGGAAGCAGGAACGGCTGAACGCGGACTGAAGCAGGACCCTTCGTCGTCGGAACTCTGATTGTCTTAAGGTCATATGGACTCACCTTGGCGTGCCCGACCGGGTTATTCGCCTGCACCAGCGTGTCGCCCACCCAGATCGAGACCTTCCGGCGCCCTGCGACCCTGCCCTCAAGGAACCGGTGGAAGACGAGCGCAAGGTGCCGTTCAACTTCCAGGAGCTCGGCCGTCTGAGGAGAGATTCCCCGCACGACGGGCATCCGCTGCGGGGGCCGCATGTCGCGCCAGATGACGGATGTTCCGTGGTCGCCGATGTCCGTAGCCTTGGCCACCCATTCCTCCAGTGGCTCGTCCTGCTTCTTCCAAGTGTCCATTCGGGCCTTGTCCCAGGACAGGTGGTGCACGGCTTCGCCCTTGCGCCGTGTGACGACGGAGAATGAGTCCGTCTGGGACCAGGACGCGCCTTTCAGCCCGTAACCATACTTGCCGAGATCCTCGCTGTCGTACTCGACACCGCTACCGATGCGCATGGCCTCCTCGAGCGTCTGGGCATCCATGCCGATCCCGTTGTCCGTGATGGTCATCCACCGGCCGTGGCCGTCATCAAGCGCGCCCATCACAATGCGGATCTCCGTCGCCTCCTTGCTGATCGCGTTGTCCACAATGTCAGCAACAGCACTGGGCAGCTTGTGCCCGACGGATGCCAGGATGTTGACCAGGCGGCGCGGATCAGGAGGAAGCTCATGCCTTGGCGACTGGCTGGGCACAGTAGGGGTTGTCATGATGGAACTCTCTCTTGCGAACAGTTCTGGACTGCGGTTTCGAAGGATCTCCAGCGTGCGCTCTCCCTCGTGACCATACAGCGCGATCATCGACCGGCCTGCAAGCCCGCCGCTCTCGGCACAGGCGCTGATGGCCATCGTTGCTGGGTCATCGGCCGGGTACACAGCCCAAGCGCCTATGCCCGGTCGCCGACCTGCATCCACCACCATCGCGAAGAGGCAGCCCGGATCGACAAAATCGTAACAGTGGTCGGCGGGGCAGTTGCCCTCCAACCGCCAGTTCTTGGCCTGCCGGTTCAGCTGCTGCGACACTACGCGAGGCCCGTTGTCCGTCTGATAGCGCAAAACGAGATCAACTGAGTCAGCGTCCCTTGCGGCCGGGAACACGCGATCGACCACCTCGGAATCGAAGTTGATTGCGCGCTGCTTCGCGCGTTCCTTCCCAAGGCGCCGGTAAGAATGGAACATGCCCAGTTCATTGTGGCGGAGGAAGCGGAGCACGATGAACTGCAGCCCCGTCGAACCCTCCACCTTTCCGACTGTAGACATGGTGACCATGGTCAGGCTGCAGCCAAGTCCGTGTCGCGCCGTACGGATCGACGCCTCGCTGTCTTATCGCTCAGCGCGCCAACTAGGCATTCGCCCAACGCCTTGGCAAGCAGCGGCGGCACCGCGTTGCCTATCTGCTTGAACGCGGCGTTCATGCTACCGCTGAAGACGAAGCCATCAGGGAAGGACTGGAGCCGGGCGGCCTCGCGAACGGAAATGGTCCGCGCCTGTGAGCTGTCGTAATGAATGTGGCTGTAGCTGTCCTTGCCTAGATGAGCCATCAGTGTGCGGGCAGGTTGGTTCGCCCACATCTTGCGCCACTTGTTCGGGAACTTGCTGACGTCATAGGGCGGCACGACAGAGTCCCAAAGCGCACGATAGGCTTTGCTCTTCTCTCCAATTGCTATGCCCAGCCCGCGCTGCCGCTCGAGTAGCTCGCTGAACATATCGATGGCATGTGCATGGGCTTGTGGATACTGGTCCCCTGCATTCATGCGGGCGAAGAGGGCATAGTCTCGCGGGAGGTAGCGGATGACGTGCGCGTGAATACCGGCTTCTGGAGCCTCATAACCCGGCCAGTTGCGCATGAGCCGCGCATAGGAAGACAGCCTTGAACCGACCACGTACGGCACCGGTTTGTCCAGGCGCCGAGCGCCACGGCGCAGCTCGCCGCTGGCCAGTAGGTCCCTGGCATGGATCGGCGGCAAGTCACCGATAGCCTGCTCAGCGGTCACGGCCGGCGGCAGCCTCGGCGTCGCTGCAGGTGCGGGCACATACGAGTGCGCGCGAGTGACACCGCCCTTCAAAAACTTCAGCGCCACGGCGCGTGATCCCTCATAACCGGGCGGAAGCTCTGCCCAGTGCGTAGGCGCTGGGAAGCGAATTTCCGCGCCGAGTTCGCGCCGATAGGCGATCAGTACCATGCGCTCACGCATTTGGGGAACTCCGTAAAACACGGAGTTAAGGAGCGTGTACCTGCACTCAAAGCCCTTGGCTGCGAGGATTTCGCAGGTTTCCTCCGCCACGTTCTGTCCGCCGTGGTTCAGGATATCTGGAACGTTCTCCATCAGCACGGCGAGAGGCCTGAAGGCATCTACGTAGCGCAGGTACTCCTTGTACAAGCGTGCGCGTGGATCATGGATGAACGCTTCTGGATGCGCATCCACCTCTCGGAGTTTGGGTCGGCCCACACGAGCAAACGCTTGGCAAGGTGGACCGCCGACAACGACGTCGATGGCGTTCTCCACGCTTCCCAAGCCGAGCTTGGCTGCAAGCTGCTGCGGCGTAGTCGATACGATATCAGTCGCACTGCTGTGCCGCGAATTACCGGCATGGAAGTTTGTGCCGTGCGACTTGGCTGCATGCTGATCGAATTCGACAGAACCTGCGATCTCCAGACCTGCCGCTTGCAGGCCAAGCGAAATACCTCCGCAGCCGGAGAATAGGTCTAGTGCCCTCGGTTTGCCTCCTCGGGCAAGGCGCTCGATCTTCCTGAGGATTGTCTGGTCCATCATTTCTTTCCTTGTTCTATGTCAGTAAGCTGACCTGCCTGGGGGCAGTTCGCGTGCGCTTAAGCGCTTCTGAACGGTCGGGCCGCGATGCACGTACACGACCGGGTTCGTAGCGCGTGACGTCTACGTGGAAGTCCTGCACCTGCATGTCGCGCAGGAATCCCGCAGCCGTGTCGATTGAGGCGAACCTTCGGATGCCACCACGGGATGCGGTGAGCACACGTGGGTAGCCTGGTTCAGTCATGCCGCATAGCGCGGCAATGCCCAAGCCCCCGCCGCGTAGCCCGAAGACTCGAAATTCACGCACGGCGCCTGCACCCGACAGCTCGCGCAAACTGGCTTCCAAGATCCTTTCCGCCGCCTCCAGCTCATCCATCCAAACACCCTATTAACGTTAAACGTCCCGTCGGATATCGTACTACGCCCGGACGAATCGGCAAAGAGCGCGGGAAGCCGCAAGCTGAGCTCGTCCGCGATATCAAGGTGTTTACTTAATCACGGGCCTGATAAAGTAAATCCCTCAAGGAGATTGCATGGGCACCGAATCACTAATTACCCTCGTCCTTCAGCGGCTGGGATGTACGCAAAAAGAGCTGGCCCTCAGGTTGAGCGTTTCGCCCGCCCAGATCAGCAAGTGGAAGAACGGCGAACACATGTCAGTTGAAGTGGGTGCGAAGCTAGGTGAACTCGCGGGCATTGGCGATAGTGACCCAGATTTCGTTTTTTTAGCAGGGTCACTTCAAGACGCGGAGAAGTGGAAAGTTCTGCTGCGGTATCTAGCCGATCTCGCCGCCGACGGTTCAGAGACGGGGTACCACACCTATCGATTAGAGGATGAGGAGGAAGCAGAACTTCTGTACGGGCACACTTTCAGCGTGCTCCAGCAAATGGGGGTAGAGATACCGCAGCCATTCCCCACGGAGCTTGCCTGCGATCACGATAGCGATGACGATCGGCTCGAAGACACGCTGTCTCAACCGCTCGCCTCGTTGATCATTGCCATCTACAGGTCTTATACGGACGTGTACGGCTTCTATGCCGCGTACGTGTCGAATCTGATCGATGAGCTAGAACTCTACGAGCCGCCGGCATGCGACATTGAGCCATGTTTGCTTGAGCTCGCCGCATGCAAGATTGAGCCGCCAAAGCTCGCCTCCCGTTTCAGCGAATTCAAACGTAAAACCACCAGAGAATATGAAGAGCGGCTGGAATTCATCAAGGAAAAGGCCTTCCGCGCGGGCCTTCCCATTCGAGCCGAACTGCTCGACTTGATCCATGAGTCGCACGGTGCCCTAGGAAGCGACGCGGAAGCGGAATCGCTCGGATTCAACAAATCTCGGCTCCACCCTGACATTTACATGAACGAAATTCTGGTCGGCATGCGCATCATTCACCAAGTGCTGCCAGCGATCATGGAAAAATTAGGGCTGGACAATTTCCAACTGGACGAGTCAAAGCTGCGGCTCTAACCGACGCAGGCAAAGCGACAAGATTTCAGACGTCGATATTCGCCGCCCTCAACGCATTCGTCTCAATGAAATCCCGCCGCGGCTCCACGTCATCCCCCATCAGCATCGTGAACACGCTGTCGGCGGCGATGGCGTCGTCGATCTGCACGCGCAGCAGGCGGCGCACGGTGGGGTCCATGGTGGTCTCCCACAGCTGCGCGGGGTTCATCTCGCCCAGGCCCTTGTAGCGCTGGCGGGCGGTGGCGCGCTCGGCCTCGCCGATCAGCCAGCGCATGGCGGTGCGGAAGTCGCTGACTTTTTCCTCCTTCTGCCGCTCGCCTTCGCCCCTGCGCACGGTGGCGCCTTCGTGCAGCAGGCCGCGGAAGGTGTCGGCCGCATCGGCCAGCGCCTTGTAGTCGGCGCCGTGCACGAAGTCCTGCGTGATCACGCTGCTCTTGACGTTGCCGTGGTGCCGGCGGCTGATGCGCAGGATGGGCTTGTCGGTGCGCACGTCGAACTCGCCGGCCACTTCGGCCGGGGCGGCGTTGCTGGCCTTGTCCAGTTCCTGCAGCTTGGTCTGCAGCGCGATGGCTGACGCTTCTGCGTCGGGCACGGTGTCGAGGTTCAGGTGCACGCCGTCGGCGATGGCGCGCAGCGCTTCCTTGTCCATGAAGTTCGCCAGGCGGTGGATCACGCCTTCGGCCACCTGGTGCTTGCGCGCCAGCTCGCCCAGCGTGTCGCCCGCGATGACGGTGGCATCGTCGCCGGCGGCCGTCTTGACCGAGGCTCCATTGAGCGCAATGCGCAGCAGGAAGGTGTCCAGGTCGCCCTGGCCCTGCAGGTACAGCTCTTCCTTGCCGGCCTTCACCTTGTACAAGGGCGGCTGCGCGATGTAGATGTGGCCGCGCTCCACCAGCTCGGGCATCTGGCGGTAGAAGAAGGTCAGCAGCAGCGTGCGGATGTGGGCGCCGTCGACGTCGGCGTCCGTCATGATGATGATGCGGTGGTAGCGCAGCTTGGCGACGTTGAAGTCGTCGGTGTCGCCCTTGCCGTTGCTGTTGGCGGTGCCGGCCTTGCCGATGCCGGTGCCTAAAGCGGTGATCAGCGTCAGGATTTCATTGCTGGTCAGCAGCTTTTCGTAGCGCGCCTTCTCCACGTTCAGGATCTTGCCGCGCAGCGGCAGGATGGCCTGGAACTTCCGGTCGCGGCCCTGCTTGGCAGAGCCGCCGGCGGAATCACCCTCGACGATGTAGATCTCGCACATCGCCGGGTCTTTCTCCTGGCAGTCGGCCAGCTTGCCGGGCAGGCCCATGCCGTCCAGCACGCCCTTGCGGCGGGTCATCTCGCGCGCCTTGCGCGCGGCTTCGCGGGCCCGGGCAGCTTCGATGATCTTGCCGACGATGATCTTGGCGTCGTTGGGGCGCTCCTGCAGGTAGTCGCCCAGGGTGCGGGCCACCACGTCCTCGACCGGGCCGCGCACTTCGCTGGAAACCAGCTTGTCCTTGGTCTGGCTGGAGAACTTGGGTTCGGGCACCTTCACGCTCAGCACGCAGGTCAGGCCTTCACGCATGTCGTCGCCGGTGACTTCCACCTTGGCCTTCTTGGCGGCATCGCTTTCTTCGATGTACTTGTTGATCACCCGCGTCATGGCGGCGCGCAGGCCGGTCAGGTGGGTGCCGCCGTCACGCTGCGGGATGTTGTTGGTAAAGCACAGCACCTGCTCGTTGTAGCCGCTGTTCCACTGCATCGCCACCTCGACACCGATGTTGGTGTTCTGGTCGCTCTGCCTGTCGCCCACGGCATGGAACGGGTTGGGGTGCAGGACGCTCTTGCCCTTGTTGATGTAGTCGACGAAGCCCTTCACGCCGCCGGCGCCCGAGAAGTCTTCGCTCTTGCCCGAGCGCTCGTCCACCAGCTTGATGTTGACGCCGTTGTTCAGGAAGGAGAGTTCGCGCAGCCGCTTGGAGAGGATTTCGTAATGGAAATCGTTGTTCTCCTTGAAGATGTCGGTGTCCGGCAGAAAGTGCACTTCGGTGCCGCGCTTGTCGGTGTCACCCAGGATCTGCATCGGCCGCACTTCCACGCCGTCGCGGATTTCGGTGATGGGGTTCTGCGGGAAGCCCTTGCTGAACTCCATCACGTGCACCTTGCCTTCGCGCCGCACCGTCAGGCGCAGCATGGAAGAAAGCGCGTTGACGCAGCTCACGCCCACGCCGTGCAGGCCGCCCGAGACCTTGTAGCTGTTCTGGTTGAACTTGCCGCCGGCATGCAGTTCGGTCAGGGCAATCTCGGCAGCCGAGCGCTTGGGCTCGTGCTTGTCGTCCATCTTCACGCCGGTGGGGATGCCACGGCCGTTGTCCACCACGCTGACCGAGTTGTCGGTGTGGATGGTGACCACGATGTCGTCGCAGTGGCCGGCCAACGCCTCGTCGATGGAGTTGTCCACGACCTCGAACACCAGGTGGTGCAGGCCGGTGCCGTCGGACGTGTCGCCGATGTACATGCCGGGGCGCTTGCGCACGGCCTCCAGGCCTTCCAGGATCTGGATCGCGCCTTCGCCATACCCCTCACTCGCGCCGGCCTGGTTGGCGTCGATCTTGGGCTGGTAGTTGGAGCTTCCCTCGCCGGCCGGGCCGGTGTTCACGTCGTTGTTTTCGTTGGACATACTGGCACTTCTTTCAAACTCTTGAAGGACGGAACCCGCCGGAGCGGGCGGGTCCACCTTGTCTGTCGTCCCCGCGGAGGCGGGGACCCAGAGCTTCCAAAAAGGCGGGAGCCCTGGATTCCCGCCTCCGCGGGAATGACGGAAAAACCTAGATCCTCATCGGCATCACCACGTACTTGAAGGTCGCGTTCTCCGGAATCGTGATCAGCGCCGAGCTGTTGGCGTCGGCCAGTTCCAGCTTCACCATCTCCTGGTCCATGTTGCCCAGCGCGTCGATGAGATACGTGACGTTGAAGCCGATCTCGATGGCGTCGCCGCCGTAGTCGATGTCGAGCTCGTCGACGGCTTCTTCCTGCTCGGCGTTGTTGGAGGCCACGCGCAGGGTGCCCGGCTCGATGTTCAGGCGCACGCCCTTGAACTTCTCGCTGGTCAGGATGGCGGTGCGCTGCAGGCTGGCCAGCAACGGCGCGCGGCCCAGCGTCACGGTGTTCTTGTGGTTCTTGGGGATGACGCGGTTGTAGTCGGGGAACTTGCCCTCGACCAGCTTGGTGACGAACTCCATGCCGCCGAAGCTGAACTTGGCCTGGTTGCTGGCGAACTGCATCTCGATGGCACCTTCGGCATCGGACAGCAGGCGCTGCATCTCCAGCACCGTCTTGCGCGGCAGGATCACCTCTTGGCGCGGCACTTCCACGTCGAGCGTGGCGTTGGCAAACGCCAGGCGGTGGCCGTCGGTGGCCACCAGCGACAGCTGCCTGCCTTCGGCCACGAACAGAATGCCGTTGAGGTAGTAGCGGATGTCGTGCACCGCCATCGCGAAGCTGACCTGGTTCAGCAGGTCCTTCAGCGTCTTTTGCGGGACCGAGAACACCGGCCCGAAGCTGGCCGCCTCTTGCACCAGCGGGAAGTCTTCGGCCGGCAGGCTCGTGAGCGTGAAGCGGCTCTTGCCGCCCTTGAGGATCAACTTGGCCTGCGACGACTCCAGGCTCACGGTCTGGTCGGCCGGCATGGTGCGCAGGATGTCGATCAGCTTGCGCGCGCCCACCGTGGTGGTGAAGTTGCCGCTGTCGCCGTCCATCTCCACCGTGGTGCGGATCTGGATTTCGAGGTCACTGGTCGTCAGCTGGACCTGATTGCCCGTCTTGCGAATCAGCACGTTGGCCAGGATCGGCAGGGTGTGGCGCCGCTCCACGATGCCCGACACCGATTGCAGCACGCCTAGGACTTTGTCTTGAGTGGCCTTCAGGACGATCATGGTCTTCCTCTTTCCTCTTATGAATTCTTTATTTAAAGATAGTAGTAGTTAGGTAAGGGACGGCGCCCGCTGTGGACAACGCCATTTTCGCCTTTTTCATCAAGCACTTGCCTCGTGTTGAAGGCTGTGCGCGCCCGTGCTTCCGGCCTGTACCCGCGAAAGGGACAACTCGGGGCTTTCGCCCGCCCCTGTGGACAAGACGCAGGTTGTGCCGGAACGGTCCACAGGGTTGTTGGGGCTGCTTCGTCATTCCCGCGAAGGCGGGAATCCAGGGCGTCAGGAGACGCGCGGCGCGCGTCCTCTGGGTCCCCGCCTGCGCGGGGATGACGCTGCGCGTCACCTGCGCGGGAATGACGGCGGGGTGTGCGGACCTCACTCTCACCCCTTCAGCGTCTGTTCCAGCACGTGCAGCTGCTGGTTCAACTCGGTCACCGTCTGGCGCTCGCCGCCGATCTTGCGCACGGCATGCAGCACGGTGGTGTGGTCGCGGCCGCCGAACAGCTCGCCGATCTCGGGCAGGCTTTTCTGGGTCAGCTCCTTGGCCAGGTACATGGCGATCTGGCGCGGACGGGCGATGCTGGCCGGGCGCTTCTTGCTGTACATGTCGGCGACCTTGATCTTGTAATAGTCGGCCACCGTCTTCTGGATGTTCTCCACGCTGATCTGCCGGTTCTGGATCGACAGCAGGTCTCGCAAGGCCTCCCGGGCCAGCTGGATCGAGATCTCTTTCTGGTTGAAGCGGCTGTACGCCAGGATCTTGCGCAGCGCCCCTTCGAGCTCGCGCACGTTGGAGCGCACGTTCTTGGCCACGAAGAACGCCACTTCCTCGGGCATCTCGGCGCTTTCGGCCTTGGCCTTGTTGATCAGGATGGCCACCCGCATCTCCAGCTCGGGCGGCTCGATCGCCACCGTCAGGCCGGAGTCGAAACGGGACACCAGGCGCTCGTGGATGTCGGCCAGCCCCTTGGGATAGGTGTCCGAAGTCATCACGATGTGGCTTTTCTTGGCCAGCAGGGCCTCGAACGCGTTGAAGAACTCTTCCTGCGTGCGGTCCTTGTTGGCGAAGAACTGGACATCGTCGATGAGCAGCAGGTCGAGCGAGTGGTACTTGTCCTTGAACTCGTCGAAGGTCTTGCGCTGGTAAGCCTTAACCACATCGGAGACGAACTGCTCGGCGTGGATGTAGAGAACTTTGCTGCCGGGCTTGTCGGCCAGCAGCTTGTTGCCCACGGCGTGGACCAGGTGGGTCTTGCCCAGCCCGACGCCGCCGTAGATGAACAGCGGGTTGTAAAGATGCCCGGGCGTGCCCGACACGTGCATGGCGGCGGCGCGGGCCATGCGGTTGGCCGTGCCCTCGACCAGGGTGTCGAAGGTCAGGCCGGTATTCAGGCGGTTCTTGAAGCCGGCATCGGCAGCGTCGGGTGCGATGTCGGCCGGCTCGGGAGGCGCGCCCATCTCGGCGGCGGTCGGTGCGGAGTAAGTACGGGCGGCGGTTTCTCGCTGAGCAAGCGCTAACTCAAGTTGCACCGGCTGGCCGTAAAGCTTCTCCAGCATGCCGGCGATGCGGCCCGAGTACTGGGCCCGGACCCAGTCGAGCTTGAAGCGGTTGGCCACGTACAGCGTGACCTTGGAGAAGTCGTCCGAGACCTGGGCGACCAGGGGCTTGATCCAGGTGTTGAACTGCTGCTCGGGCAGTTCCTGCGCCAGCTGGTCGATGCACGCCTGCCATAGGCTGCCGCCGGCGCCCAGCGCTGCCCCAGCCGCCAGGCTGTTGTGTTGCCCCTCACTCATTATTGGCTGCCGCCTCTGTGGATAGTTGTCATCGGCCAAACGCGCGATTCTAGATTATCAAGACCTTGTCCACAAACGCGGGAACGCCACCTTGACAGCGCAGGCTGGGCTTGAACGAGGCCCTTTGTCTTGCTGGGCTGCGGGTTTTCGCTGATAATCGCGGGTTCCCCTGAGAACCCCTTACCGAGTCGAGAATGAAACGCACCTACCAACCCTCCAAAGTGCGCCGCGCACGTACCCACGGCTTTCTGGTTCGCATGAAGACCCGCGGCGGCCGTGCCGTCATCAACGCACGCCGCGCCAAGGGCCGCAAGCGCCTGGCCGTCTAAGTAGGGGTTCGGGCGGGCGGCCCCGCCGTTCGCCCTGAGCTTGTCGAAGGGCTCGCAAGGCTTCGACAGGCTCAGCCCGAACGGAGGTTTCAGGTGCATAGGCTCAAGACCCGGGCGCAGTTCCAGGCCGTGATGGCGGGCAGCACCGTCTGCCGCACCGCCCACTTCGCGTTGCACCGCACGGGGCTTGAAAGTCCGGCCGCCGTCGACATGTCCCCCGCAGGGCCTGGGTCCACGAGATCCCAGGCCCTGTTTGCTGTCCAGGGGCCGTGGCTCGGGGTGCTGATCCCCAAGCGCTGGGCCAAGCGCGCCGTGACCCGCAACGCCATCAAACGCCAGATCTATACCGTGAGCCAGGATTTCGAAGCCCAGTTGCCCGCAGCCGCCCACGTGGTGCGGCTGCGCGCCGGCTTCGATCGCACCCAGTTCAAGAGCGCCAGTTCCGACGCGCTCAAGCGCGCCGTGCGCGCCGAGCTGCAGCAGCTGTTCGCCGGAGCCCGCCAGTGATGCAGCGCCTGCTGATCGGCCTGGTGCGTGGCTACCAGCTGCTGTTCTCGGCCTGGCTGGGGTCGTCCTGCCGGTTCCAGCCCACCTGCTCCGCCTATTCCATCCAGGCGTTGCGCCAGCATGGCGCGGCCGCGGGTTCCTATCTGACCGTGGCGCGCCTGGTGCGCTGCCACCCCTGGTGCCAAGGCGGCGTGGACGAAGTCCCGGCCGAAAAGCCGCGGCTCTTCTCGCGCCTGCTCTCCTCCCCTAGAACAAAGAAATCTTCATGAACGACATTCGCCGCACCATCCTGTGGGTGATCTTCGGTTTCAGCATGGTGCTGCTGTGGGACCAATGGCAGCTCGCCAACGGCAAGCAGGCGACCTTCTTCCCGACACCGCCCAAGGCCGGCGCACCCACCGACCCCGGCGCAGCGCGGCCCGGTGGCGCACCCGGGGCCAGCGGCGTGCCGGCACCGGTGGCGTCGCCGTCCACCGCCGCCACCCCGCCCGCAGGCGCGGTTCCGCCCGCCGGGACGGCTGCCCCGGCCCCGGCGCGTGAACGCGTCACGGTCGCCACCGACGTGCTGCGCGTGACCTTCGACAGCGAAGGCGGATCGGTGGTGCGCACCGAGTTGCTCAAGCACGCCGGTGACAGCGCCGCCGACAAGACCACCACCACCTTCGTGCTGATGGACCAGAGCGCCAACGGCGTCTACGTGGCGCAGTCGGGCGTGATCGGCGGCGACTTCCCGAACCACAAGACGCCGATGACGTTCAGCGGCGACCGCGCGCTCCAGGAAGGCGGCAATGACCTGGTGGTGCGTTTCGAGTCGCCGGTGCAAGGCGGCGTGAAGCTGGTCAAGACCTACACGCTCAAGCGCGGCGCCTACGACCTGGGCGTCAAGCACGAGGTGATCAACCAGGGCAGCGCCCCGGTGTCGCCGCAGCTCTATATGCAGCTGGTGCGCGGCGCCACCACCTCGGGCGGCTCCTTCATCACCAACCCCACCGGCACCTTCACCGGCCCGGCCGTGTACACCGAGGCGCAGAAGTACCAGAAGGTGGAGTTCAGCGACATCGACAAGAACAAGGCCGAGTTCCAGAAAGAGGCGACCAGCGGCTGGGTGGCGATGGTGCAGCACTACTTCGCCAGCGCCTGGATCCTGCCGGACGGCGTCAAGCGCGAGAACTTCGTGCGCAAGCTGGACAACACCCTGTATTCGGTGGGCATGATCGCGCCGCTGCAGCCGGTGGCACCGGGCGCCAGCCAGGTGGTCAACGCCACGCTGTTCGCCGGCCCGCAGGAGGAAAAGATGCTCGAGCGCACCGCGCCCGGGCTGGACCTGGTCAAGGACTACGGCATCTTCACCATCCTGGCCAAGCCGCTGTACTGGCTGATGGACAAGATCCACGGCGTGCTGGGCAACTGGGGCTGGTCGATCATGGGCCTGGTGCTGGTGATCAAGATCGCCTTCTACTGGCTGCAGGCCAAGGGCTACGAGAGCATGGCCAAGATGAAGGCCATCAACCCCAAGATCATGGCCATGCGCGAGCGCCTGAAGGACAACCCGCAGCAGATGCAGCAGGAGATGATGCGCATCTACCGCGAGGAAAAGGTCAACCCGATGGGCGGCTGCTTCCCGATCATGGTGCAGATCCCGGTGTTCATCGCGCTCTACTGGGTGCTGCTGTCCAGCGTGGAGATGCGCAACGCGCCGTGGATCGGCTGGATCCGCGACCTGTCCACGCCCGACCCGTACTTCATCCTGCCGGTGGTGATGACGCTCACCACGCTGCTGCAGACGGCGCTGAACCCGCAGCCGCCCGATCCGATGCAGGCCAAGCTGATGTGGTTCATGCCGCTGGCCTTCTCGGTGATGTTCTTCTTCTTCCCGGCCGGCCTGGTGCTGTACTGGATCACCAACAACGTGCTGTCGATCGCGCAGCAGTGGCTGATCAACACGCGCATGGGCGTGCCCCCGGAATTCAACCTGCCCAAGTTCCGCTAGGTCGTCATTCCCGCGAAGGCGGGAATCCAGGGCGTCCAAGCACGCTGCGCGTGCTCTCTGGGTCCCCGCCTGCGCGGGGATGACGCTGCGCGTCACCTTCGCGGGAATGACGACAATTTGCACATGCTGCCTCGCTCAGACTCCATCGCCGCCATCGCCACCGCGCCGGGGCGCGGCGCGGTCGGCATCGTGCGGGTGTCCGGCAAGGCCGTCGATGCCGTGATCCAGGCCGTCTGCGGCCGCAAGCTCAAGCCGCGCGGGGCGACCCTGCTGCCGTTCAAGGACACGCAGGGCGGCGCCATCGACCAGGGCCTGGCGATCCATTTCCCGGCCCCGCATTCCTACACCGGCGAAGACGTGCTGGAGCTGCAGGCCCATGGCGGGCCGGTGGTGCTGCAGCTGCTGCTGGCGCGCTGCCTGGAGGCCGGCGCGGCTTCGGGCCTGCGCGTGGCGCGCCCGGGTGAATTCACCGAGCGGGCTTTCCTGAACGACAAGATCGACCTGGCCCAGGCCGAGGCCATCGCCGACCTGATCGATGCCAGCACCGAAGCCGCCGCGCGCAGCGCCGGCCGCTCGCTCGCCGGCGAGTTCTCGCGCGAGATCCACCAGCTGCGCGACGCCCTGATCCACCTGCGCATGCTGGTCGAGGCCACGCTGGACTTTCCGGAAGAAGAGGTCGACTTCCTGCGCAAGGCCGACGCGCAGGGGCAGCTGGAGCGGCTGCAGGCGATGCTCGCCGGCGTGATGCGGCGCGCCCGCCAGGGGGCGCTGCTGCGCGAAGGCATCAAGGTGGTGATCGCCGGGCAGCCGAACGCGGGCAAGAGCTCGCTGCTGAACGCGCTGGCGGGCGCCGAGCTGGCCATCGTCACGCCCATCCCCGGCACCACGCGCGACGTGGTGAGCCAGACGATCCAGATCGAGGGCGTGCCGGTGCACGTGATCGACACCGCGGGCCTGCGCGAGAGTGACGACCCGGTGGAGAAGATCGGCATCGAGCGCGCCTGGGAGCAGATCGCGGCGGCCGACGCGGTGCTGTTCCTGCATGACCTGACACGGGCCGATGCTCCTGAATACATAGCAGCCAACGCCCGTTTGGCGCGGGCCGTGAGCCAAAAACTGCCTGAATCCGTGCCGGTGATCGATGTATGGAACAAAGTTGACGTCGTCCCCGCGCAGGCGGGGACCCAGAGAAGGCGGGAGCCCTGGATTCCCGCCTCCGCGGGAATGACGGTGTCCGCCAAAACCGGCGAAGGGCTTGAGGCGCTGCGCGCCCGGCTGCTGGAAGTGGCGGGCTGGCAGTCCGCGCCCGAGGGCGTGTACATCGCCCGCGAGCGTCACGTGCAGGCGCTGCGACGGGTGGACCGGCACCTGATGGAAGCGGCCGGCCGGCTGGCGCAGCAGGCACAGGCGCTGGACCTGCTGGCCGAGGAACTGCGGCTGGGCCAGAACGCGCTCAACGACATCACCGGCGAATTCACGGCGGACGATCTGCTGGGGGTGATCTTCTCCAGCTTCTGCATCGGCAAATAGCAGGCACCGGGGCCCCAAGGGACGGGCGGCACCCACCGCAGGATGGACGGCACACATCTCGTATCAGCTGTAAGGGGCCGTTAACGAGCCTTGCCGCAACGGCTGAGGCAGGCGTACTGTCCGCCTCACCATGAACGCTCCCCTGCCCACGCAGCTCAAGTTCGATGTCAAGGGATTGGTCCAGTCGATCGGCCACAACCATTCCAACGACAGCTTCCAGCTCACGCTGAGCGCGGCGCAATGGGAGCTGCTGGGCAGCTACATGCAGCCGTTCGCCCTGGCGCACGGCCAGAAGCTGATCGAGCAAGGCGCGCAGGACCGCACGCTCTACATCGTCGAAAGCGGCACGCTCACCGTGCATTACGCGGACGGCAAGGGCCGGGTGCGGCTGGCGATCGTGGGACAAGGCTCGGCCGTCGGGGAGGGCGCATTCTTCACGCGGCTGCCGCGCAATGCCACGGTGCAGGCCGCCAGCGCCTGCAAGATCTGGAGCCTGACGCCGATCCGGTTCACCGAGCTGGCCAACCGGCACCCGGCCGTGGCGCTGGAGATCGCGATGGCCTTGGGTTCGCTGGTCTCGCGCCGCCTGGTCAACAAACCCAAGCGCGTCGCCGTGACCTGAGGCGATGGGTTGGCGCGCCGTTCTTCGCCGCGCCGCTTCTCTCCAACTTTTTCACGGAACCGGGGAGCTGCCGCGCAGCAAGTCCAAGCTCGGCCCTTACACTGGATGAGCAGAGAAGAACGCGGCAGAAAGAATTCATTTCTTGCCGCCCAAGTCGGAAGGCCCCCATGTCCCTGTTCAGCTGGTTCTTGCCCACAAAAAAGAAGAAGGCCGCCAAGAGCGCGCCACCCCAGAGCTCGGGGCTGTCGCGGATGGAGCCCACCCGCCCGGTGAACCGCCGCGCGGCCGCGCCGGAAGCAGCGCCGGGGCAACCCGCCAACCGCAAGGGCGAGCGCATGGCCCGCCGCGAACTGCTGTACGGCGTGGTGCGCGAGGCCATGGTCCGCGCCGGCGTGCTGTCTTCCAGCTACAAGTTCAAGGTCCTGTCACTGGACGGGCGCGGCCGCCAGTTCCTGCTGATGGTGGATCTGGCGCGCGAACATGGCGGCGAGACGTCGCGCCTGGCGGAGATCGAGGCGCTGATCGCGCAGTCGGCCAAGTCGCGCTTCGACATCCTGGTGACGGCGGTCTACTGGCGCACCAACGAGCACGTGGCCGTGGGGCTGCCCGGCACGCGGGCCACGCCTTCGCGGCCCATGCCGCTGGATTCGCAGCCGGCGGCGCTGGATTCCGTGCCGCCCGTCGCCGCGGAAAAGCCGGTTGCGCGCTTCGACCCGATCGAGGCCGACGAAGTGGCCGCCTTCAAGCGGGCGCTGGCCGCCGGCCTGGCGCGGGCGGCGCCCTCGTCGGCCCGCTCCTTCGACGGCGCGGGCGTCCACGGTCCCCAGAGCTACACACTGCTGACGGGCTACGAAGACACCGAGATGCCGGACGAGCCGCGCGCGCCGGCCCTGAGCGGCACCCAGTACGGCGATCTGCGGTAAGGCGCGCTCAGCCCAGCAGTTTTTCCTCGGCCATGGCCAGCGTTTCGGCCTTGCCCGACAACACCAGCGTGTCGCCGCTGGCCAGGGACGGATCCTCCCCCAGCTCCGCGGGCTGGCCGCTCGCACGGCGCAGGCTGACCACCCGCACCCCCGTTGCATGCAGCGCGAAGTGGCCCAGCCGCCGGCCGACCGCGCGTGCGCCCGCGGGCAGCGTGACGGTGGACAGGCGCTCGTGCTCCAGTTCGTCGACCGTGTCGTCGTCGGCGCCGTGGAAATAGCCGCGCAGCAGGTTGTAGCGGGCATCGCGCTGGTCCTGCACGATGCGGATCACGCGCCGCATCGGCACGCCCACCAGCGCCAGGGCGTGGCTGGCCAGCATCAATGAGCCTTCCAGGGCCTCGGGCACCACCTCGGTGGCACCGGCGGCCTGCAGCTTTTCCAGGTCGTGGTCGTCCTGGGTGCGCACGATCACCGGCACCTGCGGCGCGTGCGCGCGGGTGTTGGCCAGCACCTTCATCGCGCCCGCCACGTCCAGGAAGGTGACCACCACGGCGCTGGCGCGCGCCAGCCCGGCCGCCATCAGGGCCTGCAGGCGGGCGGCGTCGCCGAACACCACCGAGTCGCCGGCGGCGCCAGCCTGGCGCACCCGGTCGGGGTCGAGATCCAGCGCCATGTAGGGAATGCCCTCGCCCTCGAGCATGCGCGCCAGGTTCTGGCCGCAGCGGCCGTAGCCGCAGATGATCACGTGCTTGTTGGCGTTGATCGACTTGCGCGCGATGGTGGTCATCTGCAGCGACTGCTGCAGCCATTCGCTGGCCACCAGCTTCATCACGATGCGGTTGCTGTACATGATGATGAAGGGCGTGGCGATCATCGAGATCACCATGCTCGCCAGGATGGGGTTGAGCAGGGCCGGCGGGATCAGCGCGTTCTGCTGCGCCAGTGCCAGCAGCACGAAGCCGAATTCACCGGCCTGCGCCAGGTACAGCCCGGTGCGCAGCGACACGCCCATCGAGGTGCCCAGCATCCGTGCCAGCGTGGTCACCAGCGCCAGCTTGAACAGCACCGGGAGCGTCACCATCAGCAGCACCAGGCCCCAGCGCTGCGCCACCAGGCGCCAGTCGAGCATCATGCCGATGGTGATGAAGAACAGGCCCAGCAGCACGTCGTGGAAGGGCCGGATGTCGGTCTCCACCTGGTGCTTGTATTCGGTCTCGGAGATCAGCATGCCGGCGATGAAGGCGCCCAGCGCCAGCGACAGGCCCGCCCGCTCGGTCAGCCAGGCCAGCCCCAGCGTGATCAGCAGCAGGTTCAGCACGAACAGCTCTTCGCTCTTGCGGCGCGCCACCAGCGTCAGCCACCAGCGCATCAGCCACTGGCCGCCCACCAGCAGCACGGCGATCAGCACCGCCGCTTTCAGCGCCGCGATCGCCAGCGACAGGAACAGGGCCTCGGGCTTGCTGCCCAGGGCCGGGATCAGCACCAGCAGCGGCACCACCGCCAGATCCTGGAACAGCAGCACGCCCATGACGCGCTTGCCGTGCTCGGACTCGAGTTCCAGCCGCTCGGACATCAGCTTGACCACGATGGCCGTGCTGCTCATGGCCAGCGCGCCGGACAGGGCCAGCGCCGTCTGCCAGCTCATTTTCCAGAGGGATGGGGTCAGCGCCGCGAGGAACAGCGTGCCCACGGTGCCGATCACCACCGTCAGCACCACCTGGAACAGGCCCAGCCCGAACACGTGGCCCCGCATGGCGCGCAGCTTGGGCAGGTTGAACTCCAGCCCGATGACGAACATCAGGAACACCACGCCGAACTCGCCCAGGTGCCGCACGCCTTCGGAGTCCTGGCCCAGCGCCAGCGCGTTCGGCCCGATCAGGATGCCGACCACCAGATAGCCCAGCATCGGCGGCAGCTTCAGCGATCGGCAGGCCACCACCCCCAGCACTGCGGCCAGGAGGTACAGCAGCGTGAGTTCGAGCGTGCTCACGCGGCCCCCACGTTTGGCGCCAGGGCGGCTGCACTGCCCCCCCGGGGGGCGCGAGCTTGCTTGAAGCGGTTCTGCGCGGCGCTCATGGTCCCGATGCTAGCGCGCCCTAGAATCGCGCCATGAATTTCGATGCCGACCGCGCGCTGCGCCTGGCCCAGGAGACCTTCGACATCGAGGCCGCCGCGGTGCTCGGCCTGAGAGCCCGCACCGGCTCGTCTTTCGCACGCGCCGTGGAGATGATCCTGGGCGTGCGCGGCCGCGTGGTGGTGATGGGCATGGGCAAGAGCGGCCACATCGGGCGCAAGGTGGCGGCCACGCTGGCGTCGACCGGAACCCCCGCGATGTTCGTGCATCCCGCCGAGGCCAGCCACGGCGACCTGGGCATGATCACGGCGTCCGACCTGGTGCTGGCCATCTCCAACAGCGGCGAAGTCGAGGAGCTCACCACCATCCTGCCGGTGGTCAAGCGCATGGGCACCCCCCTGGTCGCGATCACCGGCGGCCTCGGGTCGACCTTGGCGCGCCATGCCGACGTGGTGTTGGACAGCAGCGTGGAGAAGGAAGCCTGCCCCCACAACCTGGCTCCGACGGCCAGCACCACGGCGCAGCTTGCCCTGGGCGATGCGCTGGCCGTGGCGCTGCTGGACGCCCGCGATTTCGCGCCGGAAGATTTCGCGCGCTCGCATCCGGGCGGCTCGCTGGGCCGCAAGCTGATCACGCTGCTGCGCGACGTGATGCGCGCCGGCGACGCGGTGCCGCGCGTGGGCCCCGACACGAACTTCGGCGAGCTGATGCAGGAGATGGGCGCCAAGGGCATCGGCGCCGCCGCCGTGGTCGATGCGGACGGCCGGCTGCTCGGCATCTTCACCGCGGGCGACCTGCGGCGCCACGTGGAAAAAGGCACCGACCTGCGTTCCAGCACGGCGGGCGAGTTGATGAACCGGCAGCCCCGCACCATCCGCGCCGACGCTCTGGCGGCCGAAGCCGCGCAGGTGATGGAGCAGTACCGCGTCACGCTGATCTTCGTGGTGGACGAGGAGGGCCGCGTGTGCGGCGCGGTCAACGCCAACGACCTGCTGCGCGCCAAGGTGATATGAAGATGTCCCCCGCGCTTGCCTTCCCGCCCGAGCTGCTGCTGGCCGCGCAGGGCATCCGCGTGGCCTTCTTCGACGTCGACGGCGTGCTCACCGACGGCGGCCTGTACATGTCCGAGCACGGCGAGACGCTCAAGCGCTTCCATATCCTGGACGGCCTGGGACTGAAGCTGCTGCAGCGCGCCGGCATCACCCCGGCGGTGATCACCGGGCGCGACTCCAAGCCGCTGCGCGGCAGGCTGGCGGCGCTGGGCGTGACGCACGCGCATTTCGGCACCGAAGACAAGGCCCCGGCAGCGCAGCGGACGCTGGACGAGCTGGGCCTGGCCTGGCCGCAGGCGGCGGTGATCGGCGACGACTGGCCCGACCTGCCGGTGATGCGGCGCTGCGCCTTTGCCGCGGCGCCGGCCAACGCCCATGCCGAAGCCAAGGCGGCAGCCCGCTATGTGACCAGCGCGGCCGGAGGGCACGGAGCCGCGCGCGAATTCTGCGACCTGCTGCTGGTGGCCAGCGGCCGCTACGCGCAGTTGCTGGAGGACTACCTTTGACTGTGGGCGCCGCCTGGGCCTGGGTGCGCGGCGCCTGGGACCGCGTGGCCATCTACCTGCCGGTGATCCTGATGGGCTTGCTGGCGTTGGGCACCTACTGGATGGTGCGCAACACCCCGGCGCTGCTCGGCCCGGCCGAAGCGCAGGGGCCGGTCACGCACGATCCGGACTATTTCATGCGCAACTTCTCGGTGAAAACCTTCGATGCGGCCGGGCGCCTCAAGAGCGAGGTCTTCGGGACCGAGGCGCGCCACTACCCGGATACCGACACGCTGGAGATCGACCAGCCGCGCATCCGCTCGTTCAACGAGCAGGGCGAGCTCACCGTGGCCACCGCGAAGCGGGCGGTGAGCAACGCCGACGGCACCGAAGTGCAGCTGATCGGCGACGCGGTCGTCACCCGTGAACCGGCGGCAGGGCCCGGCCGCCAGCCCGAGCCGCGGCTGGAGTTCCGCGGCGAGTTCCTGCACGCCTTCCTGGGCGGCACCGAGCGCATCAAGTCGCACAAGCCGGTCACCCTGAAGCGCGGCTCCGACCAGTTCACCGCCGAAAACCTGGACTACGACAACCTCGACCGGGTGCTGGAATTGCGTGGCCGCGTGCGCGGCACCCTGGCCCCGGGCAGCAGCAGCCCCTGACCATGGACAAGCTGGTCTTCATCACGGGGGCATCGAGCGGCATCGGCCAGGCGCTCGCCTGGCGCTACCACCAGGCCGGCTGGCGCCTGGCGCTGGCGGCGCGCCGCACCGCGGAGATCCACGCCTGGGCCGTGCAGCAAGGGCTCGCGCCCGATCGCTACGCGGTCTACCGCGCGGACGTGGCCGACACCGACAGCATCGCCGCGGCCGGGCAGGCCTGCCTGGCCTCGCAGGGCGTGCCGGATGCGGTGATCGCCAACGCCGGCATCAGCATCGGCGTGGACACGGCCGTGCGCGAGGACATGGACGTGATCGCCGCCACCTTCGCCACCAACAACGTCGGGCTGGCCGCGACCTTCCACCCTTTCGTGCGACCCATGGTGGCCCGCGGCTCGGGCGCGCTGGTGGGCATCGCCAGCGTCGCCGGCATCCGGGGCCTGCCCGGCCACGGAGCCTACTGCGCCAGCAAGGCGGCCGTGATCAGTTATTGCGAGAGCCTGCGCGGCGAACTGCGCGGCACCGGCGTGAAGGTGGTGACGATCTCGCCCGGCTACATCGATACGCCGCTGACGCGGCAGAACAGGTACTCGATGCCCTTCCTCATGGCGCCCGAGGCGTTTGCCGACCGGGCGTTCCGCACCATCGAAGCCGGCGCCAGCTACCGCGTCATCCCGTGGCAGATGGGCCTCGTGGCCAAGCTGCTGCGCCTGTTGCCGAACGCCCTGTTCGACCACCTGCTGGCGGGCCGCCCGCGCAAGCACCGCAGGTGACGCGAGCCCGTCATCCCCGCGCAGGCGGGGACCCAGGCCGCACGCGCCGCGTGCTGAGCGCGAACGCCCTGGACTCCCGGCTTCGCGGAATGACGCCCCAAGAAAAGGGCCTGTCCGTGACAGGCCCTTGAGCTGATCTGCGAGGCTTAGTACCCGCCGCGGTTGCCGCCGCCCCCGCCACCGCGCGGGCCCGATCCGTAGGGGCTGCGAAAGCCGCCGTCATTGCCGCCGCCACCGCGGCCGCCACGGTCACCGCCTCCGCCCCCGTAGCCGCCACCGCCACTGCGGCCACCCCCACCGCCGCCGCCGTAACCGCCACCCCCGCCACCACCCCCATAGCCGCCACCGCCACCGCCGAAACCGCCAGTGCGGGGCGGGCGCGATTCCATGGGACGTGCTTCGTTGACGACGACGCTGCGGCCCCCCAGGGGCTGGCCGTTCATCCCGCTGATCGCGGCCTGCGCCTCGGCATCGCTGCCCATCTCGACGAAGCCGAAGCCCTTGGAGCGGCCGGTGTCGCGCTCCATCATGACCTTGGCGCTGGTGACCGCGCCGAATTGGCCGAACGCCTGCTCCAGGTCGCTGTCGCGGACCGAGTAGGGCAGGTTGCCCACGTACAGTTTGTTGCCCATGCTGGGGACTCCTGAATAAACACGATTGACTTGAGCGATGGAGTCCCGAAAACGCATTCAACCAGCACAGCGACGCGAAAGTGACCTGATCACCGCAACCCCGCGTGGCACTGCTCGAAGCCACGCAAAACGATTATGAGACAGATACCCGGGGGGTGGGCAAGAGGACCGCGCCCATGAAAAAAGGGCCCGTAGGCCCTTTTGCTGCATTGGCTGCCGTGAGGCAGGTTGCGGATCAGTAACCGCCGCGGCCGCCACCGCCGCCGCCGTAGCCGCCGCCACCGCCTTCGCGACGGCCGCCACCACCGCCACCGCCGTAGCCGCCGCCACCACCGCCGCCGCCGTAACCACCACCGCCGCCACCGAAGCCACCGCTGCGGGGGGGACGCGATTCCATCGGGCGGGCTTCGTTGACCACCAGGCCGCGGCCGCCGATCTGTTGGCCGTTCATGCCTTCAATGGCAGCCTTGGCTTCCGCCTCGTTGCTCATTTCGACAAAGCCGAAGCCCTTGGAACGGCCGGTGTCGCGCTCCATCATGACCTTCGCGCTGGAGACGGTGCCGTACTGGCTGAACGCCTGTTCCATGTCACTGTCGCGGTAAGAGTAGGGCAGGTTGCCCACGTAAAGTTTGTTGCCCATGAAGGCTCCTATAGAAAACGCTTGAAACGCGATGGAGCCGGGCACGCAATCACAAACTGGAAGAACTTCATTCAGAGACGCGAAACTGACCTATCACCGCAAACCTGTGCCCCGTTTCGGGCGTGGCACGAGCCCATTATGGGCCAAATCCGCAGCGGCAAGTGGAAATGCCCTAAATCGACCTGCGATCGGTGCCGTCATCGGCCGTGTAGTGGCGCCAACGGCCGAGCGCCTGGCGCAAGGTCAGCAGCTGGCCCTCGAAGGCGGGACAGGCCTTGCAGGCGGCCAGGTGCAGGCGCAACGCCACCCGGTCGGCCAGCGCCAGCGGCCGGTCTTCGCGGGCGACCAGCAGCGCGGCGGTTTGCTTGCAAGTGCGGCGGAGGATCATCGGGGAGTCTGTGTTCCGAACCAGTTGAGCTCCAGGCATTCGCGCAGGCGTAGCCGGGCTCGATGCAGCTGGACGTAGAGGTTGGTCGGCGTCAGCGCCAGCTCCTTACAGATCTCTTCGCTGGACAGCTCCAGCCATTCGCGCATCATGAACACCCGGGCCATGCCCGGTGGCAGCTTTTCGGCGCAGGCTTCCAGCACCTGGAAAAACTGGCGCGCCTGAAGCGCCGTATCGGGCCGGCCCCAGTCCGCCGGCGGCGCCGCGAAATGGCCATCGGCCTTGAACATCAGGGCATCGAGCTCATCCGCGCCCTCGCCGGCTTCGTCTTCGAGGCACACTTCCCGCTTGCGCTGGCGCAGGATGTCGATCACCTTGTGCTTGAGAATGCCCACCAGCCAGGTCTTGAGCTGCGAGCGGTTGCCGAAGGACTGCGGCTTGGACAGGGCCGCCAGCAGCGTTTCGGACACGGCGTCCTCGGCCCAGGCGTCGTTGCGAAGCTGCAGCCGCGCATACCGCAACAGGTAGGGCTGGTATTCGGCCAGTTGGCTTTCGATGGGCATGTGCTCGACTGTAAGAATGAAATGATGACACACGACCTATGGCCATGAACACCGCTTCCGCCCTCCTCGCCCTGGCCCTCGCGGCCGGCTCCGTTGCCCAGGCCCAGGTTCCTGCCGCGGCCGTGGCGGCCCCGGCCGTCGAGGGCCGCACCGTCGAAGGGCAGCCGTTCAAGCTGTCCGGGCTGCGCGGCAAGGTGGTGCTGGTGATGTTCTGGGCCACCTCCTGCGCGGTGTGCCGGGACAAGATGCCCGAGCTGCGCCAGAACTACGAGGGCTGGAGGGGCAAGCCCTTCGAGATGGTCCTGGTCAGCACCGACCGGCGCCTGCAGGACCTGCAGGAGTACGAGCGGATCATCTCGCGCACGGTGCCGGTGCAGCAGCGCTTCGTGCAGCTGTGGTCGGGCGAGGCGGGCTACCGCGACACCCTGGGCATGCCGGGCCAGCTGCCCCTGGCCTTCCTGGTCGACAAGAGCGGCAAGGTGGTCGAGCGCTACCAGGGCCGCATTCCTGCCGAGGCCTGGGACCGGATCGCGGAGCTGCTCTGAGGGTTTCCCCCGAAGTAAGAACCCCGGCGCATGCCAGACCAATGCCCAGCCGCAGCGGGATCCTCCGTTCCGGTTTTTTTCTCGAGACCCCTTTCCACCGGAGCCATTCCCATGAACCAACGCGCCATGATCGCCGCCGCCGCGGCCTCCCTGCTGTCCACGATGCTGGTGGCCGCCCCCGCCGCCGCCCAGGAAAAAGAAAAGTGCTACGGCATTGCCAAGGCCGGCCAGAACGACTGCGCCAACCTCGCCGGCACGCACTCCTGCGCCGGCCAGTCCAAGGTCAGCGACGATCCGGGCGAGTGGAAGTACGTGGCCAAGGGCACCTGCAAGGGCATGAAGGGCATGACGGCCGACGAAGCCAAGGCCAAGGCCAAGAAGGCCTGAGCCCGGTATGCAGTTGCCGGCAGGCATCGGCTGGCGGCAGCCGCACTACGCGCAGCTGCTGGAGACCCGGCCCGCGCTGGCTTTCATCGAAGTCCATTCGGAGAATTTCTTCGGTGACGGCGGCGCGGCGCTGGCGGTGCTGGAGCGGGGCCGCCGCGAGTACCCGGTCAGCCTGCATGGCGTCGGCCTGGGGCTGGGTTCCGCCGCCGGCGTCGACCCCTGGCATCTGGAGCGGCTGGCCTCACTGGTGAGCCGCATCGAGCCGGAACGCGTCAGCGACCATGCCTGCTTCGCCCGGGGCGTTCTGGCCGGGCAGATGGTGCACGCGGCGGACCTGCTGCCGGTGCCGTTCAACGAGGAAGCGCTGGCCGTGATGTGCGGCAACGTGCAGCAGGTCCAGGAGCGGCTGGCCCGGCACCTGCTGGTGGAGAACCTCTCGGCCTACATCGCGCCGGCCGGCAGCGACCGCGCCGAAACTGCATTCCTGTCCGAGCTGGCGCGCCGCACCGGCTGCCAGCTGCTGGTGGACGTGAACAACCTGTACGTCAACGCGCTCAATGCCCGCGAGCCCGACCCGGTGGCCGCGTGCACCCGGTGGCTCGACCGCATCCCTGCGGCCGTGGTCGGCGAGATCCACCTGGCCGGCCACTGCGTCATGGACGACATCGTGATCGATGACCACGGCAGCCGCGTCGCCGCCGACGTGTGGGACGTCTATGCCCACGCGGTGCGCCGCTTCGGCGCCGTGCCCACGCTGGTCGAATGGGACACCGACGTTCCCGCGCTGCAGGTGCTGCTGGACGAAGCACGGCGGGCGCAGACCGTCGCCGCCGGCCAAATTTCATGAGCCTGGCCCGGCAACAGCAGGAATTGCTGCAAGCCCTGTGGCGGGCGCGCCATGGCGACGCTATTGAATCCATAGCTGAGTCCGCGCTGCTGGCGCGGGCTGCAGGCCAAAATAGCTGGGAGCGGGGGCTGAAGGCCTACCGCAGCCAGGCCCAGGCGCTGGCCGTGCGCGCCTTGGCCGCGGCCTACCCGGTGGTGGCGCAGCTGCTGGGGGACGAGAATTTCGAGCCGCTGGCGCGCAGCCTCTGGCAGCGGCATCCGCCGGTGCGCGGCGACCTCGGGCAATGGGGCGGCAAGCTGGCCGCGCAGATCGAAGCGCTTTGCGAACTCGCCGCGCAGGAGCCGTACCTGGCCGACGTGGCGCGCTGCGAGTGGGCGCTGCACACGCTGGCCACCGCGGCCGATGCTCGCCGGCAGCCGGCCTCGTTTGCGCTGCTGGCCGAGCGGGACGCGGCCACCGTCACCCTGGTGCTCAGTCCCGGCGTGACCTGCATCGCCAGCGCTTTTCCCGTGGCCAGCATCGTCGCCGCGCACCTGGAAACCCAACCGAGTCTGGAGCAAGCCGGGGAGCGGCTGCGTGCGGGCATCGCCGAGACGGCGCTGGCCTGGCGCGACGGCGTGCAACCCCGGTTGCGGCAGGCGCTGGCGGGTGAGCCGGCCTTCATCGCGGCGCTGCAAGAAAACCGCTCGTTGCTCGACTCACTGGAAGCCGCGCCCGGCCTGCAGTTCGATGCCTGGCTGCTCCTGGCGGTGCAGCAGGGGCTGGCGGTGGCGGTGCGTGAACTGTGATCCCTTCCAAGGAGAGCGACCGATGAAGAACAGCTTGCAACGGCCGCTGGCCGCGTGGCGGCAACTGGTGTGCGGACTGGACGCGCTGCAGCCCGCGGCCGCGCTCGCGGCCCGCATCTACCTGGCGCAGGTGTTCTTTCTCTCGGGGCTGACCAAGGTCCAGGACTGGGGCACCACGTTGGCCCTGTTCACCGACGAATACCAGGTGCCGCTGCTGCCGCCCGACTGGGCCGCCTTCATCGGCACCGCCGGCGAGCTGGTGCTGCCGGCGTTGCTGGTGCTGGGCCTGGGCGGGCGCTTCGCCGCGCTCGGCCTGTTCGTGGTGAACGCGGTCGCCGTGATCGCGCTGCAGGAGATCGCCCCGGCGGCCCTGCAGCAGCACGTGTTCTGGGGCGCGCTGCTGGCCGGCCTGGCGATCTACGGTCCGGGACGCTGGTCTCTGGAGCGCTGGGTGTGGCCGCGCGTGAGCGCGGACGCAACGCCCCAGCCGGCCGCTACCAGTTGACCTCGCGCTCCGGCGTCGAGCCGATGCGGTGGATGGCCAGGTCCGCGCCTTCGTACTCTTCTTCCTGCGACAGCCGCAGCCCCATCACCGCCTTGAGCAGCCCGTAGACCACGAAGCCGCAGACCACGGCCCAGGCCACGCCCATCAGGCTGCCGATCACCTGGGCGGCCAGGCTGACCCCGCCCAGCCCGCCCAGGACCTTGGTGCCGAAGATGCCCGCGGCGATGCCGCCCCACAGGCCGCACAGGCCGTGCAGCGGCCACACGCCCAGCACGTCGTCGATCTTCCATTTGTTCTGCGTCAGCGTGAACATGCCCACGAAGATGGCGCCGGCCACCGCCCCGACGCACAGCGCGCCCAGCGGGTGCATCAGGTCGGAGCCGGCGCACACAGCGACCAGGCCGGCGAGCGGGCCGTTGTGCACGAAGCCCGGGTCGTTGCGGCCCAGCGCCAGCGCCGCCAGCGTGCCGCCGGCCATGGCCATCAGCGAATTCACGGCGACCAGGCCGGAGATCTTGTCGATGGTCTGCGCGCTCATGACGTTGAAGCCGAACCAGCCCACCGTCAGGATCCATGCCCCCAGCGCCAGGAACGGGATGTTGGACGGCGGGTGCGCCGCTATCACTTCTCTGCCGGCACCGTCCTTGCGGTAGCGGTTGCTGCGCGCGCCCAGCAGGATCACCGCCGGCAGCGCCAGCCAGCCGCCGACGGCGTGCACGACGATCGAGCCGGCGAAGTCGTGGAACTCCTCGCCCGCCACCGACTTGATCCAGCCCTGGATGCCGAAGCCCTGGTTCCAGGTGACGCCCTCGAACAGGGGGTAGACCACGCCGACGATCACCGCGGTGGCGATCAGCTGGGGCCCGAATTTGGCGCGCTCGGCGATGCCGCCCGAGATGATGGCCGGGATGGCCGCCGCGAACGTGAGCAGGAAGAAGAACTTCACCAGCTCGTAGCCGTTCCTGGCCGCCAGCTGCTCGGCGCCCACGAAGAAGCTGGTGCCGTAGGCCACGCTGTAGCCGACCACGAAGTAGACGACGGTGGAGACCGAAAAATCGACCAGGATCTTGACCAGCGCGTTGACCTGGTTCTTCTTGCGCACGGTCCCCAGTTCCAGGAACGCGAAACCGGCATGCATGGCCAGCACCATGATGCCGCCCAGCAGAATGAACAAGGTGTCCGAGCCCTGTTTTAGTGCTTCCATAAGCTCCTCTTTGGGTGAAATGCTGTGATTTGGTGCGTGCACCGGTCTTGGCGCCGGCTCGCACCAAAAACAAGCAAGGAATGCGCCAAGAGCGTGCGGTGAGCGATCGCTACGATGGCCGCCAATGGAAGCTTTCCTGATTTCAACCGGTATCGTGGCCCTGGCGGAGATCGGCGACAAGACGCAGCTGCTCTCGCTGGTGCTGGCGGCACGCTTTCGCCAACCCTGGCCGGTCCTCGGGGGGATCCTGGTGGCCACGGTGGCCAACCACGCGCTGGCGGGCTTTGCCGGGGCCTGGATCACGACGCTGGTGGAGCCCGACACCCTTCAGGTGGTGCTGGGCATCTCCTTCCTGCTGATGGCGGCCTGGATGCTGGTGCCGGACAAGCTGGACGCAGACGACCAGCCCCAGGCGCCGCGCCTGGGCATCTTCGCCAGCACCGTGGCCGTCTTCTTCGTCGCCGAGATGGGCGACAAGACGCAGGTCGCCACCGTGATGCTGGCGGCGCAATACAGCGACTACCTCGCCGTCGTCGCCGGCACCACGCTGGGCATGATGCTGGCCAACGCCCCCGTGGTGTGGTTCGGCGAGCGGGTCCTGCGGCGGCTGCCGGTGCGCCGGGTGCACCAGATCGCGGCCCTGGTCTTCGTGTCGCTGGGGTTTGGCGCCCTGCTGAGCGTGGGTTGATATACTGCCGGCCAGCGCCGATTTGCCCCAGCTTGCGGGCGCTCAATAAATTCAGCTAAAGACCGACAGCCCGTGACTGACACCCGGCCTCGTTTTTTAGCGACGCCGGGTTTTTTGTTGCCTCACATGATCGCCACGCCCCAGTCCATGCATTTCGCCGAACCGCTTGCGCTGCAAAGCGGCGCGGCGATCCGCGGCTACGACCTGGCGTACGAGACCTACGGCACGCTCGATGCCGGCAAGCGCAATGCCGTGCTGATCTGCCATGCGCTGAATGCCTCGCACCATGTCGCCGGCACGTACCCGGGGCAGGCCGGCTCCGAAGGCTGGTGGGACACCATGATCGGCCCCGGCAAGCCGGTGGACACCGATCGCTTCTTCGTCATCGGGATCAACAACCTGGGCTCGTGTTTCGGCAGCACGGGACCGATGCACGTGAACCCGGACACCGGCCGCGTCTACGGCGCGGATTTCCCGGTGGTGACCGTGGAAGACTGGGCCGATGCCCAGGCCCGCCTGCTCGACCGGCTGGGCATCGAGCAGCTGGCCGCGGTGATGGGCGGCAGCCTGGGCGGCATGCAGGCCCTCTCGTGGACCCTGCAGTACCCGCAGCGGGTGCGCCATGCGGCCGTGATCGCCAGCGCGCCCAACCTCAACGCCGAGAACATCGCGTTCAACGAGGTGGCGCGCCGCGCCATCGTCACCGACCCCGATTTTCACGGCGGCCACTTCTACCAGCACGGCGTGGTGCCCAAGCGCGGCCTGCGCATCGCCCGCATGATCGGCCACATCACGTACCTCAGCGACGACGTGATGAACGAGAAGTTCGGCAGGCAACTGAGGGTAGGCATCGGTCGTGCCGCCGCCGGGCCGGCCCCAGGCGCCACAGCCCCCGCGGGGGGCGGCGAAGCCAAGCCGGGCGCCGGGGTTGACTATCTTTACACCACGCAGGACATCGAGTTCCAGATCGAGAGCTACCTGCGCTACCAGGGCGACAAGTTCAGCGAGTACTTCGACGCCAACACCTACCTGCTGATCACGCGGGCGCTGGACTACTTCGATCCGGCCAGGGCGCACAACGGCAACCTGGCCAAGGCACTGGCGAGCGCCACCGCGAAGTTCCTGCTGGTGAGCTTTTCCACCGATTGGCGCTTCTCGCCGCGCCGCAGCCGCGAACTGGTCAAGGCCCTGCTCGACAACCGGCGCCACGTCAGCTATGCCGAGATCGACGCGCCGCACGGCCACGACGCCTTTCTGCTGGAAGACGCGCGCTACCTGTCCGTCGTGCGCTCGTACTTCGAGCGCATCGCGCAGGAGGCCGCCTCATGAGAGGCCCCGGGCCCACCGCCTGCCCGTCATCCCCGCGCAGGCGGGGATCCGGAGCTTGCGCGAATGGGTGCTGGCTCCCCGCCTGCGCGGGGACGGGCCTGGATTCCCGCCTGCGCGGGAACGACCAAAGCTTCCCGGACGCGACGGCGGGAATCCGATGAGCGACCGCCTCACCATCGAATCCATCGCCCGGCTGGTGCCCACCGGTTCGCGCGTGCTCGACCTGGGCTGCGGCGATGGCGCCTTGCTCGACCTGCTGCAGCGCCAGCGCGGCTGCAGCGGCTATGGCATCGAGATCGCCGACGCCAACGTGCTGGCCTGCGTCAAGCGCGGCGTCGACGTGATCCAGCTGAACCTGGACGAGGGGCTGGCCATGTTCGACGACAACTCGTTCGACGTGGTGCTGCAGATCGACACGCTGCAGCACCTGCGCAATGCCGAAGTCATGCTGCGCGAGACGGCGCGCGTGGGCAAGCTGGGCATCGTGGCCTTCCCGAATTTCGCCCACTGGCCCAACCGCCTCTCGGTCGTGCGCGGCCGCATGCCGGTGACCAAGCGCCTGCCGTACCAGTGGTACGACACGCCCAACATCCGCGTCGGCACCTTCAAGGATTTCGAGGTGCTGGCCACCAAGAACCAGCTGTCCATCCTCGACGCCTTCGGCCTGCAGGACGGCCGCGAGGTGCGCTTCCTGCCCAATGCCCGCGCTTCGACCGCGGTGTTCAAGTTCGAACGCGTGTAGGTTAAGATTTCGCGCATCGGGAACACAGCCTCCCGGTTCTCTCTCAAGAAAGACGGTGTCCCGTCCAAGCGCTGGCAACTTCACCCCTGGAGTGAATTCACGTGGACACCGCTGCTTCTTCCTTTTCCGTTTCCCCTGCCGAATTGCGCACGCTGCTCGGCCGTCCCGGCGCGCCACTGGTGCTGGACGTGCGCCGGCCGCCGCGCTTCGCCGAAAGCGACCGGCTGCTGGCCGGTGCCCGCCATTGCGCGCCCGATGACGTGGCGCGGCTGGCGGCAACCGAGGCGCCGCGCGATGTCGTCGTGTACTGCGTCTATGGCCACGAGGTTGGGCGGCAGGCGGCGCAGACATTGCGGCAGGCCGGCTGGAACGCGCGTTATCTTGCCGGCGGCATCGAAGGCGGCGAGCCGGGCGTGGACGCGCCGGACGACCTGGCGCGCTGGCGCGCCGAGCGCCCGGTCAGCATCCGCAAGCGCCCCGAGTTCGGCGTCACCGGCGGGCAGCCCTCGCGCTGGATCACGCGCGAGCGGCCGAAGATCGACCGCGTCGCCTGCCCCTGGTTGATCCGCCGCTTCATCGACCCGCGCGCCGAGTTCTTCCATGTGCCCACGGCGCAGGTGTTCACCGAAGGCAAACGCCTGGGCGCGGTGCCGTTCGACATCCCCGGGGCGCCGGTCTCGCACGAGTGGGAGCGCTGCAGCTTCGACGCCTTGTTGCGCGCCTTCGAACTGCAAGACCCGGCGCTGGACGCGGTCGCGACCATCGTGCGCGGGGCCGACACCGCCCGGCCCTCGATTGCGCCGCAGGCCGCCGGTCTGCTGGCGATATCGCTGGGCCTGTCGCGGCTGCATGCGGGGGATGACCGCGCGATGCTGGAAGCCGCGATGCCGGTGTACGACGCGCTCTATGCCTGGTGCGCCGACGCCCAGGACGAAACCCACACCTGGCGAGCGCACTCTGAAGGAGCTCCGGCATGACGCCGGTGACCTTCGGCCAAGCGCTGAAGTTCTGGATCAAGCTGGGCTTCATCAGCTTCGGCGGGCCGGCCGGCCAGATCGCCATCATGCACCGCGAGCTGGTGGAGCAAAAGCGCTGGATCTCCGAGCGCCGCTTCCTGCATGCGCTGAACTACTGCATGCTGCTGCCGGGCCCCGAGGCACAGCAGCTGGCCACCTACATCGGCTGGCTGATGCACCGCACCTGGGGCGGCATCGCGGCGGGGGCGCTGTTCGTGCTGCCCTCGCTGTTCCTGCTGATCGCGCTGAGCTGGGTCTACATCGCCTTCGGCCACGTGGACTGGGTGGCGGGGCTGTTCTACGGCATCAAGCCGGCCGTGGCCGCCATCGTGCTGCACGCGGTGTGGCGCATCGGCAGCCGCACGTTGAAGGCGCCGGCCCGCGCGCCGCTGCTGTGGGCGATTGCCGTGGCCAGCTTCCTGGCCATCGCCGTGTTCAAGATCCCGTTCCCGTGGGTGGTGCTGGCGGCGGCGCTGGCCGGCCTGGCCGGCGGGCGCTGGTCACCCGCGCAGTTCGGCGGCGGGGCAGGGCACGCCGCCGCGCAGAAGCACTACGGCCCGGCGCTGATCGACGACCACACGCCCACGCCGGCGCATGCGCAGTTCCGCAAATCGCGGCTGGCGCTGGTGGTGGGGCTGGGCGCCGTGCTGTGGCTGCTGCCCATGGGGGCGCTGGTGGCCTGGCAAGGCTGGGGCGGCACGCTGGCGCAAATGGGCTGGTTCTTCACCAAGGCTGCCTTGCTGACTTTCGGCGGCGCCTATGCGGTGCTGCCTTACGTCTACCAGGGCGCGGTGGAGCAGTTCCAGTGGCTCACCGGCCCGCAGATGATCGACGGGCTGGCGCTGGGCGAAACCACGCCCGGCCCGCTGATCATGGTGGTCGCCTTCGTCGGCTTTCTGGGCGGCTGGGCCCGCCAGGTGCTGGGGCCCGACGCGCTGTTCCTGGGCGCCGCACTGGCCGCCTGCGTGGTGACCTGGTTCACCTTCCTGCCCTCGTTCCTGTTCATCCTGGCCGGCGGCCCGCTGGTGGAAGCCACCCACGGCCAGATGCGGTTCACCGCGCCGCTGACGGCCATCACCGCGGCCGTGGTCGGCGTAATCGCCAGTCTCGCTCTGTTTTTCATAGCGCATATCGCCCGTCCCGTGGGGGCTACAGGCTATTTCGGCTTGAACGTGGACGTGGCGGCGCTGGCGCTGGCGGCCGCTGCCGCGGTGGCGCTGCTGCGGTTCAAGGTGGGCGTGATCCCGGTGATCGCGGCCTGCGCGCTGGCCGGCCTGGCGCTGCGGCTGGCCGGCTGGGCCTGAAGCTGCGCGCTATGCTGCGCGGGCCTTCCACCCGCACCCCATGGCACCCCGCTTCGCCCCCGTCACCACCGGTGCCCGCCTGTCCGACCAGGTGGCCGAACGGCTGGCCGCGCAGATCGAGACCGGCAGCCTGCCACCGGGCGCGCGGCTGCCGGCCGAGCCCGCGCTCGAGCAGCAGTTCGGGGTCAGCCGCACGGTGGTGCGCGAAGCGGTCTCGCGGCTGAAGTCGCTGGGGCTCCTGGTGTCGCGGCAGGGCAGCGGCGTCTTCGTCAACGCCCGCCTGCCGTACGCGCCGCTCAATTTCGACGCGAGCCACTCCGACTCGCGCGAAGCCGTGGTCCAGATGGCGGAAGTGCGCCGCGCGCTGGAGGCGGAAGTCGCGGCGCTGGCCGCGCAACGGCGCACGGCGGCCGACGTCCGGCGCCTGCGGCAAGCGGTCGCCGCGCTGGACAAGGCCGTGCAGGCCGGCGGCGATGGGGTCGAGGAAGACCTGCGCTTCCACCGCGCGCTGGCCGACGCCGCGCACAACCCGTTCCTGATCGGCACGCTGGACTACTTGGCGCAGTTCATGCGCGGCGCCATCGGCGTGACCCGCGCGCACGAGGCCCGGCGCGCCGACTTCACGGCCCAGGTGCGGGCCGAACATGCCGCCGTGGTCACGGCCATCGAACGCGGTGACGTGCGCCACGCGCGCCAAGCCGCGGCGCGCCACATGGACAACGCCATCCGCCGCATCCAGGAAGCCGACCCCGTGTTCTGGCAGCAGGAGGGGCAGCGGCTCGCTCAACCGCTGGTGGCGCAGCGGCAGCCCGCCCGCGGTCCGCGAAAGCGGGCGAAAGTCGTATGATGACCGCGATTCTGGAGCGGCGATGGATGGCAACAAGGTGAACGCAGGCGTGATCGGGCTGGGCGCCATGGGCGCCGGCATGGCGGCGTCGCTGCGGCGGGGCGGCCACGCGATTCATGTTTTCGACCTGCGCCGTGACGTGCTCGAGGCGTTTGTGCGCGAGGGCGGCGTGGCTTGCGCATCGCCCGCCGACCTGGCCGCTCGGTGCGACGTGGTGATCTCGGTGGTCGTGAACGCGCAGCAGACTGAGGGCGTGCTGTTCGGCGAAGGCGGCTGCGCCGCCGCCATGAAGCCCGGCTCGGTGTTCGTGATGTGTTCCACCGTCGACCCGGCCTGGTCCGCGGAGCTGGAGGCGCGGCTGGCGCAGGCGGGCTTGTTGTACCTCGATGCGCCGATTTCCGGCGGCGCCGCCAAGGCCGCCGCCGGGCAGATCACCATGATGACCGCCGGCCGCCCCGAGGCGTATGCCCGCTGCGGCACGGTGCTGGAGGCGATGGCGGCCAAGGTCTACCGCCTGGGTGACCAGGCCGGCGCCGGCAGCAAGGTCAAGGTGATCAACCAGCTGCTGGCCGGCGTGCACATCGCCGCGGCGGCCGAGGCCATGGCGCTGGGCCTGCGCGAAGGGGTGGACCCCGCGGCGCTGTACGAGGTCATCACCCACAGCGCCGGCAACAGCTGGATGTTCGAGAACCGCATGCCGCACGTGCTGGCCGGCGACTACACGCCGCTGTCGGCGGTGGACATCTTCGTCAAGGACCTGGGCCTGGTGCTCGACCTGGCCCGGGCCAGCAAGTTTCCGCTCCCGCTCTCGTCCACCGCGCACCAGATGTTCATGCAGGCCAGCACCGCCGGGCATGGCCGCGAAGACGACAGCGCGGTCATCAAGATCTTTCCCGGCATCGACCTGCCGGCCTCCCAAGGAAAAGCACCATGAACATCCTCATCACCGGCGGCAGCGGTTTTCTCGGCGCGCTGCTGGCCCGCGCGCTGCTGGCCCAAGGCTCGCTGTCGCTGCGCGGCGCCCCCGCGCGGAAGATCGAGCGCATCACGCTCACCGACAAGGCGCCGCCACCGGACGACCTGGCGGCCGATCCGCGGGTGCAGCATGTCGGCGGCGACCTGCTGGCCCTCGCGGCCTCCAGGCAGCTGCCGCCCGCCGGGACCGACCTCGTGTTCCACCTGGCCGCGGCCGTGAGCGGCGAATGCGAGGCCGACTTCGACCTGGGCATGCGCAGCAACCTGGATGCGACCCGGGCGCTGCTGGAGTCCTGCCGCGCGCTGGGCACCCGACCCGGCTTCGTGTTCGCCAGCTCGCTGGCCGTGTTCGGCAACCTGCCCGGCCAGCCGCTGCCCGAGCCGATCCGCGACGACACGCTGCCCACGCCGCAGAGCAGCTATGGCATCCAGAAGTTCATCTGCGAGCAGCTGGTGGCCGACTTCGCCCGCAAGGGCTTCATCGGCGGCCGCAGCGTGCGGCTGATGACCGTCAGCGTGCGGCCGGGGCGGCCGAACGGCGCGGCTTCCGGGTTCCTCAGCGGCATGATCCGCGAGCCGCTGGCCGGCCTGAGGGCCGCCGTGCCGGTACCCGCCGAGACGACGGTGGCACTGGCATCGCCGGCGCGCACGATCGAAGGCATCATCCGCGCCGCCGAGGCGTCGGACGCCCAATGGGGGCCGCTGACCGGCATGAACCTGCCGTCGCTGCGCACCAGCGTGGGTGAGATGGCGGCAGCGCTGGAGCGCGTCGCCGGCGCCGATGCGGCGCAGCTGCTCGACTGGACGCCCGACGCCGCCATCCAGCGCCTGGTGAAGACCTGGCCCGGGGACGTCCAATGGGAGCGCGCCCGCCAGCTGGGCCTGAAAGCGGACGCTGATTTCGAAACCGTGGTGCGCGACTACATCCGCGAGAACCCGCAGGCCGTGAAATGAAGCTCGGCTGCATCGCCGACGACTTCACCGGCGCCACCGATCTGGCCAACAACCTGGTGCGCTCCGGCATGCGGGTGGTGCAGGCGATCGGCGTGCCCACCGCGCCGCTGGCGGCGCCGGCCGACGCGGTGGTGATCGCACTGAAGTCACGCACCATCGCGCCCGAAGAAGCGGTGTCGCAATCGCTGGCGGCGCTGCACTGGCTGCAGGCGCAGGGCGCGCAACAGGTCTACTTCAAGTACTGCTCCACCTTCGACAGCACGCCCCGCGGCAACATCGGCCCGGTGGCCGAGGCGCTGATGGAGGCGCTGGGCACCGACTTCACCATCGCCACGCCGGCTTTCCCCGACAACGGCCGCACCGTGTTCAAGGGCCACCTGTTCGTGGGCGAGGTCCTGCTGCATGAAAGCGGCATGCAGAACCACCCGCTGACGCCGATGACCGACGCCAACCTGGTGCGCGTGCTGCAGGCCCAGTGCCGCGGCAAGGTCGGCCTCATCGACCACAAGGCCGTGGCGGCCGGGGCGCAGGCGGTGCGCAGCCGCATCGCGCAGCTGCGCAGCGAAGGCGTGGCGCTGGCGGTGGTGGACGCGGTGTCGAACGAAGACCTGGTCCGCCTCGGGCCCGCCCTGAAGGAGCTGCCCCTGCTGACGGCCGGCTCCGGGGTCGCCATCGGCCTTGCGCCCAATTTCGGCATCGAGCCCTCCGCCACGGCGAGCGAGCTGCCGCGCGCGGCCGGGCTGCGGGCCATCGTCTCGGGCAGCTGCTCGCTGGCCACCAACCGGCAGGTGCGCGCCTTCGTCGATGCGGGCGGCGCGGCGCTCGCGATCGATCCGCTGCGCATCGCGGCGGGCGAGGACGTCGCCGGTGAAGCGCTGGCCTGGGCCGCGCCGCGGCTGGCAAGCGGCCCGGTGCTGGTTTATTCCACCGCCGAAGCCGGCGCGATCCAGGCCACACAGGGGAAACTGGGCGTGGAAGCGGCCGGCGCGATGGTCGAGCGCACCCTGGCCGCCATCGCCCGCGGGCTGGTCGAGCGCGGTGTGCGCCAGCTGCTGGTCGCCGGCGGCGAAACCTCGGGCGCCTGCGTGCAGGCCCTGGGCATCGTGCAGATGCAGATCGGCCCCCAGATCGACCCGGGCGTGCCGTGGTGCCATGGCCGCAGCCCGGCGGCCGGTGGCGAGGGCGTGCACATCGCCCTGAAGTCGGGCAACTTCGGCACCGATGACTTCTTCACCAAGGCCTTCGGGCGCCTGGCATGAACGAGAGCCAGGCCCGCGAGGAGATCTGCCGCGTCGGGCGCAGCCTGTTCGAGCGCGGCTACGTGCATGCCACCGCCGGCAACATCAGCGTGCGCCTGGACGACGGGCTGCTGATCACGCCCAGTGACGCCTGCCTGGGCTTCCTCGATCCAGCCCAGCTGGCCCGGCTGGATGCGCAGGGGCGGCAGACCGGCGGGCTGGCTGCTAGCAAAACAGTAGCATTGCACGCCGGTATCTACAGGGCCGCAGGCACTTTCTACCCTGAAGTGCGGTGCGTGATCCACACCCACAGCACGCATTGCGTCGCCTTGACCCTGCGTAGCCAAGGCACCGAACTCCTGCCGCCGATCACGCCGTATTTCGTGATGAAGGTCGGCCACGTGCCGGTGATCCGCTACCAGCGGCCGGGCGCACCCGAGGCGGCCGCAGCCGTCGTCGAGGCCATCGAGCGGTACGGCCGGCAGGGCACGCCCTTGCGGGCCGTGATGCTGGAGCGGCTCGGCCCCAACGTCTGGCACGACAGCCCGGCTCAGGCGATGGCGGTGCTGGAGGAGCTGGAGGAGACGGCGCGGCTGGTGTGCCTGTGGCCCGAACCGCCCGAGCCCCTGACGCCGTCCCAGATCGATGAACTGCGAAAGAGCTTTGGCGCGCGGTGGTGAGGGCGTTGTGCAGCGACGAGTCTGCCAGGCGTGTACTTGGAGGCTACAAAAAGCCAGGATGCTGCGCATGAAGCTTGTTGACAACAACTTGCGAGCCGCATTCCCGAACGATTGCCAGCTTATGCGGCAGTGTTGAACCGCAGGATGGACCGGGGCGGTTCATCGGAGTAGCATTTCGCTATGCAGCTGGCAACAGGAACAGTCGTGAATGGCAAGGTGGTGGTGGACGGTCTTGACCTGCCCGAGGGAACAACCGTGACCGTCCTCACCCGCGCCGACGGACGGGCTGTGAAGCTTTCAGCCGGCGAAGAAGCGGATCTTCTTCAGGCATTGGACGAAGCTGACGTGGAGGAAGGAATTTCCGCCGAGGAACTCTTCACTCGGCTTCAGCGCTTCTGCTGAAACTCGGTGCTTCAGGTCCGAATCAAGCCGCGCGCAGAGCGCCAGATCGAGGCCGCAGCTGCCTGGTGGGCTGATAACAGGCCTGCGGCGCCAGGCGCCGTGATGGCTGACCTGCGCGGTGCTCTTGAAGTACTCGTTCTAGAACCCGGCATCGGTAGCAAGGTGGAGACGCCCCGCTCGGAGGTAGTGCGACGGCTCTATTTGGGACGAATCCACTATTTCGTTTACTACCGAGTACGGCGCAATACGCTGGAAGTCGTTGCGTTCTGGCATGAGCGCCGCGGTAGCGCTCCGAACGTCTGAGCCATGCGGTCGAACTCCCTCGGGGTGGAAGCCTTCTCGCGACGTTGAAGCGGGTGGGATACTTCACCGCTCCCACGACTTCGAGCTTTGCCATGCCGAACTTCGCCGCCAACCTCTCCATGCTCTACCCCGAGCATGCCTTCCTGGACCGCTTCGAGGCCGCCGCGCGCGATGGCTTCGAGGCCGTGGAATTCCTATTCCCGTACGAGCACCCGGCTGCGGAGATTGCGGCACGGCTGAAAGCCAACGGCCTGCAGCAGGTGCTGTTCAACATGCCGCCGGGCGACTGGAACGCGGGTGAGCGGGGCACCGCCTGCCTGCCGGGCCGTGAGAGCGAATTCCGCGAGGGCGTGACTCGTGCGCTGGCGTACGCGCAGGCACTGGGCTGCCCCCGCGTGCACGTGATGGCGGGGCTGGTGCCCGCGGGCGTGCAGCGCGAGGCGCTGCGGCCCACCTATGTGGCCAACCTGCGCTGGGCCGCCGAGCGGGCCGCGCAACAGGGCGTGGCGCTCATGATGGAGCCGATCAACACGCGCGACATCCCCGGCTTCTTCCTGAACCGGCAGGACCATGCGCACGAGCTGATCGCCGACATCGGCGCCGCCAACGTGCAGGTGCAGATGGACCTGTACCACTGCCAGATCGTCGAGGGCGACGTCGCGATGAAGATCCGCCAGTACCTGCCCACCGGGCGCGTGGGCCACTTCCAGATTGCCGGGGTGCCCCAGCGCCACGAGCCGGATGTCGGCGAGCTGAACTACGCGTACCTGTTCGACGTGATCGACGAGGTGTCGGCGCAGTGCGGCTGGCAGGGTTGGGTGGGGTGCGAGTACCGGCCGGCGCGCGGCGCGCAACCGGGCGGCACGACGGCCGGGCTGGGCTGGCGGCCCCGCGCTACTTCTTGATGATGCTGATGCTGCCGTCGGCTTCCAGAAAGGCGCAGCGCATTTCCTTGCGCAGGCAGTCGTGTTCGCGCAGCACCTTCTCGACGTCGGCCACGCTCACGCGCTGGCGTTTGCAGACGTCCTCGTAGATGGTGCCGTCACGGCCGAGCAGGACCTCGCGCCCTTCGACGATCTCCTCGATGCGGCGGTGGTGCGAAGTCAGGTACGACAGCCCGACGTTCAGCGCCATCAGGGTGGCCGCCACGAGCAGGCCCCCGGAAACCGAGTCGTCGCCGCCGGTCAAGCCATTGGACACGGCCTCGCTCAGCAGCAGAACGACCACCAGGTCGAACGGCGTGAACTGCCCGACCGTCCGCTTGCCCGACAGGCGCACCAGCACCAGCAGGACCAAGTAGATCAGGGCCCCGCGGACGACGAACTCCCACCAGGGGAGCTGCATGTCCAGCATGCGCTACACGGTCAGGATGTACTCCTGCCCGTCCAGCAGCTGCTCCACCTGGGCCGCCGACGGCCCCACCTGCCCCACCGCCTCGCGCAGCTGGCTCTCGCTGCAGGCGAACCGTTTGGTCCACCAGCTCACCTCGCGCGGGTTGTCCATGTCGATGAGCCCGCGGTTGGCGGGCACGGTGTCGAATACGAAGGCCATTGCCTGTGCTCCCGTTCTTGTTTCGATAGCTGTATTGGGCCCTCCCCCCAGCGCTGTGCATGACCGTGGGGAGCGAAACAGGATGTCATCCGGCTCCTACTCTGCGGATGAGTTCCAGCGCGGCCGCAGGGGCGCGCTCCTTGGCGCCGTTGATGAAGAAGATGAAGGCTTCGCGGCCTGGCGATCCATCGGCCCAGGCCCGGGCGCCCGCCGCCCAGGTGTCCAGCTCGGCGGGAAGGTAGCCGCTGGCCACTTCGCTGCGGCTGCGCATCAGGCGCAGGTAGGCGAACGGCGCCAGCTCGTCCGCGATGTTCGGAAACTTCTCCGAATCGGTGTGCACCGTCACGCAGCCATAACGGCGCGCCAGCGCCAGATAGTCCGGGGTGGCGAAGCTCTCGTGCCGCACGTCCAGCACGTGGCGCAGCGGGCGCCCGTCAGCCTTGGCCGGCAGCAGCGCGAGAAAGGCCTCGAAATCGGCCGCATCGAACACTTTGGTCGGCATGAACTGCCACACGAGCGGCCCCAGCTTGTCACCCAGTTCGCTGATGCCGCTTTCGACAAAGCGCGCGATCGATTCGCCCGCCGTCGCCAGCTGACGCCGGTTGGTGGCGAAGCGGTTGGCCTTGAGCGAGAACATGAAGCCCTCGGGCGTCTCGTCGCGCCACTTGACGAAGGTGGCCGGCTTGAAGGTGCTGTAGTAGGTGCCGTTGACCTCGATGGCCGTGAGCTGGCGGCTGGCATAGCGCAGCTCCTGGCTGTGCGGCAGGCCCTTGGGAAAGAAGTTGTCGCGCCAGGGCTCGTAGGTCCAGCCGCCGACCCCGATGCGAATGGGCTGCGCGTTCGTACTCATCTTTGGGTCTCCATGGCCTCACTCTAGCGCGAGGCCCACCGGCGGCGTAAAGTGGGCGGCTCCTCCGCGGTACAGAAAGAAGAGACTCCTGACATGAACGCTCCCCTGCACAAGGAAATGCCCGCCGGCCTGCTCGACGCCACCGCCGCCCTGGCCCACGCCAGCGCGCAATGGGACGCCGACATCGTGCGCCAGATCAGCGACTACATCGCCATCCCGGCCAAATCGCCCGGGTTCGACAAGGACTGGGCCGCGCACGGCCACATCGAAACCGTGCTGCGCAACGCCGCCGCCTGGGTCGAGGCGCAGAAGGTCGAGGGCCTGAAGCTGGAGGTCGTGCGGCTGGAAGGCCGCACGCCGGTGCTGTTCTTCGAGATCGCCGCCACGCGCGCCGGCGGCGGCGACACCGTGCTGATGTACGGCCACCTGGACAAGCAGCCCGAATTCAACGGCTGGCGCGCCGACCTCGGTCCCTGGACGCCCAAGTACGAAGACGGCAAGCTCTATGGCCGCGGCGGCGCCGACGACGGCTACGCGGTGTACGCCAGCATCGCCGCGGTGCAGGCGCTGAAGGCGCAGAAGGTGCCGCACCCGCGCATCGTCGGCCTGATCGAGACCTGCGAGGAATCGGGCTCCTACGACCTGCTGCCGTATGTGGATGCGCTGCGTCCCCGCCTGGGCCAGGTGGCGCTGGTGATCTGCCTGGATTCGGGCGCCGGCAACTACGACCAGCTGTGGCTCACCACCTCGCTGCGCGGCATGGCCAGCGGCACGCTGAAGGTCCAGATCCTGACCGAGGGCGTGCATTCGGGCGACGCTTCCGGCCTGGTGCCTTCGAGTTTCCGGATCATGCGGCAGGTGCTCGACCGGCTGGAGGACAGCAAGACCGGCCGGCTGCTGCCGCAAAGCTTCCATTGCGAGATCCCGGCCGAGCGCGTCGAGCAGGCCAAGGCGACCGCGGCCATCCTGGGCGACGAGGTCTACAAGCGCTTCCCCTGGGCCCATTACGACTGCGGCGGCTCCACCGCCTTTGCGCTGCCCACCACCACCGATCCGGTGCAGGCGCTGGTCAACCGGACCTGGACCCCGACCCTGTCCGTCACCGGCGCCGAGGGCTTCCCCTCGCTGCAGGACGCGGGCAACGTGCTGCGCCCCTACACCGCCTTCAAGCTGTCGCTGCGCCTGCCGCCCCTGGTCGATGCCGGTGCCGCCGTGCAGGAACTCAAGGCGCTGCTGGAAGACAACGCGCCCTACCAGGCCCGGGTCACGTTCGAGAGCAACGGCGGCGCCACCGGCTGGAACGCGCCGGACACCGCGCCCTGGTTCGAGCAGGCGCTGAACGCCGCCTCCCAGGCGCACTTCGGCGCGTCCTGCGGCTACATCGGCCAGGGCGGCACCATCCCGCTGATGAGCATGCTGAGCAAGGGCTTTCCCACCTCGCAGATGATGGTGTGCGGCGTGCTGGGCCCGCGCAGCAATGCGCACGGCCCCAACGAATTCCTGCACGTGCCCTACGCCAAGAAGCTGACCGCGGCGGTGGCCGAAGTGATCGCCCGGATGCCCTGAGCGCGGCGCCGGTCGGTGCCGGGGCGCCGTTGGTCCGGCCCGGCTTGCCGCGCGGTTTCGGCTGGCGGAACATCCGCCAGCCATGAGCAAGTCCTCGAGCACGTCCACGCTGTCCACGTTCACCGCAAGCGATGGCGAGAACATCGCCATCCAGGACTGGCCCCTGCCGGAGGGCCTGGCCCTGCGGGGGGTCGTCGTGCTGGTGCACGGCCTGGGCGAGCACGCCGGGCGCTATGAGCACGTGGCCCAGGCCCTCAATGCCTGGGGCTTCGCGGTGCGGGGCTACGACCAGTGCGGGCACGGCGATTCCGGCGGCGACCGTGGCAGCATCCCGAGCACCGGCCGCCTGCTCGATGACCTGTCCGACGTGGTGGAAAGCACCCGGGCCCGCATGCCCGACGCAGTCCCGCTGATCCTGCTGGGGCACAGCCTGGGCGGGCTGGTGGCGGGCCATTTCGTGTCCTTGCGCCCGCGCCAGGTGGACGCGCTGGTGATGTCCTCACCCGTGCTGAACCCGGGCTTGAACGCGTTCCAGAAATTCCTGCTGGCCACCCTGCCGCGCCTGGCACCCAACCTGCGCGTGGGCAACGGCGTGGACCCGCGGTACCTGTCGCACGATCCGGACGTGGTGGCCGCGTACCAGGCCGACCCGAGGGTGCACGACCGGGTTTCCGCCAGGCTGGCGCGGTTCATCGCCGATGCGGGGCCGCGCGTGATCGCGCGCGCCCCGAAGTGGGAAGTGCCCACGCTGCTGATGTACGCGGGCCAGGACCGGCTGGTCAACCCGCAGGGCAGCCGCGACTTCGCGGCAGCGGCGCCGCCCTCGGTGGTCACGGTGCGTTGCTTCGAGGACCTCTACCACGAGATCTTCAACGAGCGGGACGCCGCGCCGGTGTTCGAGTGCCTCAGGCGCTGGCTGGACGCGCGGTTTTCGTAGCGGACGCCAGCCAGAGCAGCGCCGCGCCGGTCAGGGCCACCGGCACCAGCGAGCCGTAGTTCAGCAGTGTCCAGCCCTGGGTGGTGACCAGCACCCCGGAGGCCAGCGAGCTCAAGGCCAGCGTGGCCATGACGAAGAAATTGAGCGCGCCCTGGGCCTTGTCGCGTTCTTCCGGGCGGTAAGTGGACAGCGACAGCGTGGTGCTGCCCGTGAACAGGAAATTCCAGCCCACGCCCAGCAGGAACAGCGCGCCGAGGAACTGGTGGAGCTGCACGCCCGACAGCGCGATCAGGATGCAGGCCAGGTTCAGGGCCACGCCCACGCCCATGATCGGCAAGGGCCCGAAGCGCTTGATCAGGTGCCCGGTGAAAAAGCCCGGTGCGAACATGCCGATCACGTGCCACTCCAGCACGAGGGCGGCGTCGGAGAACGGCAGCCCGCATTGCTGCATCGCGATCGGCGTGGCGGCCATCAGCAGGTTCATCACGCCGAAGCCCAGCGCCCCGCAGGCGGCGGCCACGACGAAAGTGGGCTGCCGCATGATCTGCGCGAGCGGCCGCCCGGGGGCGGCGGTGTTCCGGGGTGCCGGCGGCGGAAAGCGCAGGAACGCCATCAGCACCATGGCCAGCAGGGCCACCACCGCCAGTGCGACGTAGGCGCCGGCGAACGGAACGCTGGTCAGGTCCCGGGTGCGGGCCGCCAGGTTGGGGCCGAGCACGGCGCCGATCAGGCCGCCGGCCATCACCAGCGACACCGCACGCTCGCGAGCCGCCGGGGCGGCGAGCTCGGCGGCAGCGAACCGGTACAGCCCCGCGTTTGCGTTGTAATAGCCGGCGATCACGGTGGCCAGGCACAGCAGCCAGAAGTTGCGGCTGGCTGCGGCATAGGCGCACAGCAGCGCGGCGAGCAGGGCGACCACCAGCCCGGACTGGAACGACCATTGCCGGCCCCAGCGACGCTGGGTGCCCGCCACCACGCCCGTGGAGAGCGCGCCGCCGACCACGTAGCCCATCACCGGCAGGGTCGCCATCCACCCCAGCGGCGCCAGGGCCAGGCCGACCAGCCCATTGATGGCGATGAAGGTGACGTTGTTGGTGAGGTACAGCCCCTGGCAGGCGGCCAGGAGCCAGAGCTGGCGGTTCATCGGCCCAGTGTAAGGGCGGCCAGTACCGCCAGCGGCGCGGTCTCGGCGCGCAGCACCCGGCTGCCCAGCGAGACCGGGGCAAAGCCCCGGGCCAGCGCAGCCTGCTCCTCGCCGGCACTGAGCCCGCCTTCCGGGCCGGAAAGGACCAGGGCGCTCCCTGGCACGGGAACGGAGGCGATGGGCCGCGCCGCGGTGTCCAGCGACAGCAGCAGGCGCTGCCCCGCCGCCTCGGGCATCCAGGCCGCGAGCTCGCGCACCTCGTGCACCACCGGCACCCGGTTGCGGCCGCACTGCTCGCAAGCGGCCGCCGCAATCGCCTGCCAGTGCGCCTGCTTCTTGGCCGCGCGCTCGCCGGCGGGCCGCAACACGCTGTGCGACGTGAGCAGCGGCTGGATCGAGGCGGCCCCGAGTTCCGCGGCCTTTTCGACCAGCCAGTCCATGCGCTCGTTGGCCGGCACGCCCAGGGCCAGGTGGATCGCGAGCGACGGCTCACGTTCGACCGCCTGGTGCGAGCGCACCAGCACCTGCACGTCGCTGCGGCCCATGCGCTCGACCACGGCCTGCCACTCGCCGCCCTCTCCGTTGAACAGGATGATCTCGGCGCCGGGCTGCAGCCGCAGCACCTGCACGTGGCGCGCCGCACCAGGCGGCAGCGCCAGCGATGCGCCCGCACTCAAGGAGGCAGGGCAATAGAAGCGGGGCATGGGCTCAGAGGCGGCCGAAGGAAAAGGCGCTGGTCGACTCGGTGCCCTCGATCTGGTCCACCAGGCGCAGCAGGGGCGCGAGCTCGCGGTAGCGGCCGGCGGTGGCGCGGATGTAGGCGATGAAACGCGGCGTGTCGGCCAGGTACTTGGGTTTGCCGTCGCGCAGCGTCAGGCGCGCGAAGATGCCCGCCACCTTCAGGTGCCGCTGCAGGCCCATCCATTCGACGGCGCGGTAGAACTCGCCGAAATCGCTGTCGACCGGCAGCCCCGCTTTCTGGGCCTGCTGCCAGTAGCGCACGGTGATGTCGAGCACGAACTCCTCGTCCCAGCTGAGGAAGGCATCGCGCATCAGGCTGGCGATGTCGTACGTGATGGGGCCATGGACGGCGTCCTGAAAATCCAGCACGCCCAGCCGAGGCTCGGCGGAGTCGGCGGGCAGCATCAGGTTGCGCGGCATGAAATCGCGGTGCACGTAGACCGATGGCGAAGCCAGGTTGCGCGCGATGATCAGCTCGAAGGTGGCGTCCAGCGTCTGGCGCACGCTGCCTTCGACCTGCACGCCGCGGTGCTGCGCCAGGTACCAGTCGGGAAACAGCGACAGCTCGCGGGCCAGTAGCGCTGGATCGTAGGCCGGCAGCACGTCCGGTTTCGAAGCGAGCTGCCACGCGACCAACGCGTCGACCGCGCGCAGGTACAGGCCCTGGTTGGCGGCCGGGTTGTCGCGGTCGACCACCTCGATCATGGTCTGGTGGCCCAGGTCGTCCAGCAGCATGAAACCTTGCGGCTCGTCCCAGTCCAGAACTCGCGGCACGTTCATCCCGGCCTGGGCCATCAGCCCGGCCACCTTCACGAATGGCCCGCAGTCTTCCTTGTCGGGCGGCGCGTCCATGATGATGCGGCTGCCGCGCGCGCCGTCCACACGCAGATAGCGGCGAAAGCTCGCGTCCGCCGACGCGGGTCGCACCGTCGCGGCGTCCAGCTCATGCGGCGCGGCAATGCGGGCCAACCAGCGGTGAAAGGCAGCTTCGCGCTGCGCGCTCGGCCATGGAACTGCAGGGGAAAGCGTGGTGTCGCTCATGGATAATCCATTCTACAAATGCCGTCCCGAGCCCGATTCCGTTTGACCCCCGTGGCGCTCGTGGCGGGCGCCCTGCTGCAGGGCGGCATCCTGCGTGCCCAGGCCCCCGAAGCACCGGCGCTGCAGCCCAGCCCCCAGCTGCGCGAAGACATCCCCGCCGAGGCGCGCGGGCAGCTGCCCACCTTCATCAGCGGGGACCGGCTGTCAGGGCGCACGGACCTCGACACGGTGATCGAAGGCGGGGCCATGCTGCGCCGCGGTGACACGGTGATCCGCGCCGACCGGCTCGAGTACTGGCAGCCGGACGACCTGGCCCGCGCGCGCGGCAACGTCCGCATCAACCGCGCCGGCAATCTCTTCGAAGGCCCGTTGCTGGAGCTCAAGGTCGATTCCTTCGAGGGCTTTTTCAACGAGCCGCGCTACCGCTTCCTGCGCAACGATGCCTACGGCCAGTCCAGCCGCATCGACTTCATCGACGACAAGCGCGCTACCATCCGCGAGGCGACGTACACGACCTGCCAGCCCGGCAACGAGGCGAGCTGGCGCCCGGCCTGGATCCTCACGGCCGACCGCATCCACATCGACAACGAGGAGGAGACCGGCAGGGCCGAGGGGGCCGTGCTGCGCTTTTTCGGCGTGCCGGTGCTGCCGGTGCCGGGCATCAGCTTCCCGCTGACCGACAAGCGCAAGTCGGGCCTGCTGCCGCCCACCATCGGCCTGGACAACCTGAACGGCCTGGAGGTCACGCAGCCCTACTACTGGAACATCGCTCCCAACCGCGACGCGACCTTCTACCCGACGGTCATGTCCAAGCGCGGCGTCGATCTGGGCGGCGAGTTCCGCTACCTGGAGCGCGACTATCAGGGACTGGTGCGCGCCAACGTCATGCCGGCCGATTCGCTGCGGGACCGCGAGCGCTGGGCCTACCACCTGAAGCACGACGGTGTGGTGCACACGCCGCTGGCCGGGCTGGGCGCGCTGGGCCTGAACCTGAACCTGAACCGCGTCAGCGACGACAACTACTGGCGCGACTTCTCGCGCACCACCACCTCGCTGACGCAGCGGCTGCTGGCGAGCGACGGCGTGCTGTCCTGGGGCCGCGGCGATTTCTCCTTCACCGGGCGGGCGCTGAAGTGGCAGACGCTGCAGGACGTCAACTCGCCGATCGTGCCGCCGTACGATCGGCTGCCGCAGCTGGTCGGCCGCTACACCCGCAATGCGCTGCCCGCAGGGCTGGAGGCCTATGCCGAGGCCGACTACACGCAATTCGAATCCGACCGCTTTCTGACCGGCCAGCCGAACGCGCGCAGGAGTGTCGCCTTCGCGCAGTTGAGCCGGCCGTGGCAGGCGCCCGGCTGGTTCGTCACGCCCAAGCTGCAGCTGCACACGCGCCAGTACGACTTCGATGCGCCGCTGCCCGGCGGCAGGCGCAGCGCCGGCGTCAACGTGCCGACATTCAGCCTGGACAGTGGCCTGATCTTCGAACGCGACGCCAGCTACTTCGGCCGCAGCTTCCGGCAGACGCTGGAGCCGCGCGCCTTCTACGTGTACACGCCGTTTCGCGAGCAGAATTTCCTGCCGAACTACGACTCGGCCTATCACGACTTCAATTTCGGCACCATCTACACCGAGAACGCCTTCGGCGGCCATGACCGCATCTCGGACAACAACCTGCTGACGCTGGGCGCCACCACACGCCTGTTCGATGCCCAGACCGGCGCCGAGGCGGCCCGCTTCGGGGTGGCGCAGCGGCTGCGCTTCAAGGACCAGCTCGTCACGTTGCCGGGCGGCGCGCCGGTGAGCGAGCGGCTCTCCGACGTGCTGGTGGGAGCCTCGATCAACTGGTCGCCGCACTGGGCTTTCGATTCGACGGTGCAATACAACCCCAAGACGAGCCGGTCGATACGCTCGACCATCGGCGGCCGCTACAACCCGGGCAACTACCGCGTGGTCAGCGCCGCCTACCGCCTGCAGCGCGGCTTCAGCGAGCAGCTGGACATCGGCTGGCAGTGGCCGCTGAACGACCTGTGGGGCGACAAGGGGCGGGACCTCGGCCCCGGCCGCGGGCAGGGCGGCGGCCGGCTCTACAGCGTGGGCCGCGTCAACGTGAGCCTGAAGGACCGCCGGGTGGTCGACACCATCGTGGGCCTGGAGTACGACGGCTGCTGCTGGATTGGCCGCGTGGTGCTCGAGCGCCTGCAAAGCGGCACCACGACCTCCAACAAGCGGATCCTGTTCCAGCTCGAGTTCATCGGGTTCACGCGGCTGGGTTCCAATGCGCTGGGCGCGCTGCGGGAGAATATCCCCCGCTACCAGTTCCTGCGTGAGCAGGTGACTGCGCCCAGCCGCTTCAGCAACTACGACTGAGACCGCCATGAACCCACGTGTCCCCGCCCTTCTGCTCGCCTGCGCCGCCGGCCTGGCCTGGCCTGCCTGGGCGCAGCTGCGCCCCAGCCCGCAGGTCGGCGGCAGCGCGCCGGCCCGGCCGGACACTTCGCCCCGCGCCGCCGACTACATCGTGGCGGTGGTAAATTCGGAGCCGATCACCAACAACGAGGTGCGCTCGCGCATGGTCCGCGTGGAGCAGCAGCTGGCCCAGCAGGGCACGGCCATGCCCCCGCGCGACGACCTGGCCCGCCAGGTGCTCGAGCGGCTGATCAGCGAAAAGGCGCAGCTGCAGCTAGCCCGGGAAAGCGGCGTCAAGGTGGACGAGGCGCTGGTGGACCAGGCCGAGCAGAACGTGGCGCGGCAGAACCAGGTCGACATTGCCGAGCTGCGCCGCCGGCTGGCCGCCGACGGCATTGCGCTGACGACCTTCCGCGAGGACCTACGCAACCAGCTGCTGCTGGCCCGGCTGCGCGAGCGCGAGATCGAATCCCGGCTCAAGGTGACCGACCTCGATGTGGACCAGTACATCCGCGAGCAGCAAGCCGGCAACGACCTGTCGGCCATCGAGATGAACCTGGCCCACATCCTGGTGGAAGTGCCGGAGAACGCCGGCGAGCAGCAGCTCGGCCAGTTGCGGGCCAAGGCGCAGCGGGTGCTCGAGCGCGCCCGGGCCGGCGAGGATTTTCTCAAGCTGGCCCGCGAGACCTCCGACGCCCCCGGCGCGGCGCAGAGCGGCGGGCAGGTGGGCCTCAGGACCGCCGACCGTTACCCGCCGCTGTTCGTGCAGGCCACCCAGTCGCTGCGCGAAGGTGGCGTGAGCGACGTGGTGCGCTCGGGCGCCGGCTTCCACATCATCAAGGTGCTGGAAAAGCGCCAGGGCGGCCTGCCGGGCGCCACCATCACCCAGAACCGTGCCCGCCACATCCTGCTGCGCCCGACGGCGCAGCTGAGCGAAGCCGCGGCGCGCGCCCGCCTGGCCGACTACAAGAAACGCATCGAGGCCGGGCAGGCCACCTTCGAGCAGCTGGCGCGCGAACACTCGCAGGACGCCAGCGCGCGCAACGGCGGCGACCTCGGGTGGGCCAATCCGGGCGTGTTCGTGCCGGAGTTCGAGGACACGCTCAACTCGCTGTCGCCCGGGCAGATCGCCGAGCCCCTCACCTCGCGCTTCGGCGTGCACCTGATCCAGCTGGTCGAGCGGCGGCAGGCCACGCTCAGCCAGCGCGAGCAGCGCGAGATCGCACGCGGCGTGGTGCGCGAGAAGAAGCTGGAAGAGGCCTACTCGCAGTGGGCGCAGGACGTGCGCGGCCGGGCGTACGTCGAATTCCGTGAGCCTCCCCGCTAAACCCGAGCGGCGCCCGGGCGCCCCCGGCGGCGAGCGTGGGGGCGCGCATACCGCGCGCAAGCGCTTCGGACAGCACTTCCTGGCCGACCAGTCCGTGATCGACGCCATCGTGCGGGCGATCGCGCCGCGCGCCGGGCAGCCGATGGTGGAGATCGGGCCCGGGCTGGCCGCGCTTACCCAGCCGCTGGCCGAACGCCTGGGCCGGCTGACCGTGATCGAGCTGGACCGCGACCTGGCCGCCCGCCTGCGCAGCCACCCGCAGCTGCAGGTGATCGAATCCGATGTGCTGAAAGTGGACTTCGCCCAAGTGGCCAAAGGGCTGGGCGCTACGAAATTGAGAGTGGCAGGCAACCTGCCGTACAACATCTCCACGCCGATCCTGTTCCACCTGCTCGAGGCCGTGCAGGTGATCGAAGACCAGCACTTCATGCTGCAGAAGGAAGTGGTCGACCGGATGGTGGCCGCGCCCGCGACCGCTGACTATGGGCGGCTGTCCGTGATGCTGCAGTGGCGCTACGAGATGGAGAACGTGCTGTTCGTGCCGCCGCAGGCGTTCGACCCGCCCCCCAAGGTCGACAGCGCCGTGGTGCGGATGGTGCCGCGCCCGGACTTTGTGGCGGTCGATCAGAAGCTGCTCAGCCAGATGGTGCAGGTCGCGTTCAGCCAGCGGCGCAAGCTGCTGCGGCACACGCTGGGCAAGTGGCTGGAGCAGCGCAGTTTCGCCGGCGCGTTCGACACCCAGCGCCGGGCCGAAGAAGTGCCGGTGGCGCAGTACCTGTCACTGGCGCGCGCGCTGCATGAGGCGTGATCCGGCGGCGGGGATTCAGGGGTCCAAAGCAAAAATCCCCGCGGCTGCGGGGATTTCAACGCGCTGGATTCGCGCCGTCGCGGGAATGACGGTGCTTACGCCGCCGTCAACCAGTACCCCGCGTTGAAGGGGCTGCTCATGCGCAGCGCCAGGGGCGACACGTCCACCAGCTTGTCGGTGGGCATCTTCTCGCCGGTTTCGGTGACCACGGGGGCGCTTGCGGCGGCCTCGGTGCCTTGAGCCTCGTTCGCCCGTTCTGCTTGGCTGGTGTGTGCAGAACGGGCTACAGAAAAGAATAGAAGCATCGGAAGGGTATCTTCCGGTCCGCCCAGTAATCGGCAGTGTCCCGGAAGATGTCGAGCAGCTGCTCGCGCGCTTCCTTGTCGAACTTGGCGTTGGCCGGAATCTGCTCCAGGACCACGATGAACCCGGGCTGCGGGCCCGACTTGTGCAAGGGGTCGGTCATGCAGTCGTACAGCGCGTCGAAGTTCTTGCCGAAGTGGGCGGGCAGCATGAACTGCTGCGCGATCAGGTCCAGCACGTCCTGCTTGCTCTGGGCGCTGGCTAGGTTGGCGTACAGGAAGTGCTGCCCGAGCGAGCGGGCGCTGTCCTGCAGCTGCTGGACCCGGAAAGCCCGGATCGCCTGCACGATGTTGCTGCGCACGCCCTTCAGGGGCGTGTCCGCAAGGTCCTTACGAAGTGGCGTATCCATCTCCGCGTCTTTCTCTAAGGTCAAAAACATATCCCGCTTCATTTCAGGTTCACTCCACGATCTTGCGAAAACTGGCGTAGTGGTCAGCGGTGTAATAACAGGCATGCGGCGTCCGGGGAGGGCCACCGCACACGATGCGCCGGGCACCCCGGTCGCGCGATCCCGGCGTCTTCACGGTGTATTCGCGCCAGTAGCCGCGCTTTTCGATCGGCAGCAAACGCTCCCGGTTCCCGAACACCGTGCCGTCCTTGTCATAGGGGAACGGTCCGCCCTGGCGGATCAGTTCGTAGGTTTCCCGGCCTTGCCTCGGCAGCTCGGCCACCTGGATGGTGGCTGCGCCGCTGCTGGCCAGGCGATCCGTCGCCGTCCTGGCATGCACCATTCCAGGGCTGGAGAGCGCCGCCAACAAGAAGCCAGTGAGTGCAAACTTGAGGGCTGCTGCTCGCGCCATGAACGGTGAACGGACCTTCTTCGGGGTGACCTTGGGACGCCGTTCCGGGCCAGCGGGATCCTCTGCGATCCTCGGGTTAACCCGGAACTTTCAAGCGCGCTAGTGTCACCGATCCGGTTGCAAAACGCAAGCAGCTGCCCGGTTTTTGGGCAGCGAGCAAGGCCTTTCCCGGCCGCGGATCGCTCAGCTAAGTTAGTGCCAGCTATCTAGCTGGACATTAGCGCGCGGCGTTCGCGTCGGCAACGGTCAGGGCTGTCATGTTGACGATCCGGCGTACGGTCGTGCTGGCGGTCAGGATATGAACCGGCTTGGCTGCGCCCAGCAGCACCGGGCCGATGGCGATGTTGCCGCCCGCCGCCGTCTTGAGCAGGTTGTAAGAAATATTCGCGGCATCGATGTTGGGCAGGACCAACAGGTTGGCGTCGCCCGACAGGGTGCTGTGCGGCATCAGGTGGTCGCGGGCCGCGCCGTCCAGCGCCACATCCCCGTGCATTTCGCCATCGACCTCCAGCCAGGGAGCACGGTCGCGCAGCAGGTCCAGGGTCTCTCGCATCTTCACGGCGCTGGGCTGGTTGCTGCTGCCGAAGTTCGAATGCGACAGCAGGGCCGCCTTGGGCTTGAGGCCGAAGCGCATCATCTCCTCGGCCGCCATGACGGTGATTTCCGCCAGCTGCACCGCCGACGGGTCGTAGTTGACGTGCGTGTCGACCAGGAACACCTGACGGCCGGGCAGCATCAGGCCGTTCATGCAGGCAAAGGTGCAGACGCCTTCCCGGCGCCCGATCACCTGGTCGATGTAGCGCAGGTGGAGGTCGGTGGTGCCCCAGGTGCCGCAGATCATGCCGTCCACCTGGTCCTTGTGCAGCAGCATGGCGCCGATCAGGGTCAGGCGCCGGCGCATCTCGATCTTCGCCATCTGCGCGGTGACGCCCTTGCGCTCGGTCATGCGGTGGTAGGTCTGCCAGAAATCCCGGTACCGGTCGTCCTGCTCGACGTTGACGATGTCGTAGTCATAGCCCTGCGACAGACGCAGCCCGAACTGCTCGATGCGGCGGGCGATGATGGCCGGCCGGCCGATCAGCGTCGGACGCGCAATGCCCTCGTCGACCACGATCTGCGCCGCCCGCAGCACGCGTTCCTCCTCGCCTTCGCAGTACGCCACCCGCTTCTTCTGCGCACCCTTGGCGGCATTGAAGATCGGCTTCATCGTGGTGCCCGAGGCGTACACGAAGCTCTGCAGGCGCTCGCGGTACGCGTCCATGTCCTTGACCGGGCGCAGCGCGACCCCGCTGTCGGCCGCGGCTTGCGCCACGGCGGGAGCGATCTTCATCATCAGCCGCGGATCGAACGGCTTGGGAATCAGGTAGTCGGGGCCGAAGGCCAGCTTCTGGCCGGCGTAGGCGGCCGCCACCACCTCGCTTTGCTCCGCCTGCGCCAGCTCGGCGATGGCGTGCACGGCCGCGATCTCCATCTCCACCGTGATCGTCGTGGCGCCGGAATCGAGCGCGCCGCGGAAGATGTAGGGAAAGCACAGGACGTTGTTGACCTGGTTGGGGTAGTCCGTGCGCCCGGTGGCCAGGATCGCGTCGGGCCGCACGGCCTTGGCGTCCTCCGGCATGATTTCCGGGTTCGGGTTGGCCAAGGCCAGGATCAGCGGGCTCTTGGCCATCTTCCTGACCATCTCGGGCTTGAGCACGCCGCTGGCCGACAGGCCCAGGAAGATGTCGGCGCCCTCGATCACGTCCGACAGCGTGCGGGCCGCGGTCTTCTGCGCGAACGGCAGCTTGTCCTCGTCCATCAGCTCCTTGCGCCCCTCGTACACCACCCCGGCCAGGTCGGTGGCGAAGATGTTCTGGCGCGGCAGGCCCAGCTTGACCAGCAGGTTCAGGCAGGCCAGCGCCGCGGCGCCGGCGCCGGAGGTGACCAGCTTGACCTGGCCGATGTCCTTGCCCACCACCTTCAGGCCGTTGATGATGGCCGCGCCCACGCAGATGGCGGTGCCGTGCTGGTCGTCGTGGAAGACCGGGATCTTCATCCGCTCGCGCAGCTTGCGCTCCACGTAGAAGCAGTCCGGCGCCTTGATGTCTTCCAGGTTGATGCCGCCGAAGGTCGGCTCCAGCGCCGCGATGATGTCGACCAGCTTGTCCAGGTCGTGCTTTTCGTTGATCTCGATGTCGAAGACGTCGATGCCGGCGAACTTCTTGAACAGCACGCCCTTGCCCTCCATCACCGGCTTGGAAGCCAGCGGGCCGATGTCGCCCAGCCCCAGCACCGCGGTGCCGTTGGTGATCACGGCCACCAGGTTGCCGCGGCTGGTGTACCGGAACGCGTTGTTCGGGTCCTTGACGATTTCCTCGCAGGGCGCGGCGACGCCGGGGGAATAGGCCAGCGCCAGGTCGTGCTGGTTGACCAGCTGCTTGGTCGCGTGGATGGCGACCTTTCCGGGGGTGGGGAACTCGTGGTACTCGAGGGCGGCCTGGCGCAGCTCGCTGCGCTTTTCCTCCGTGTTCGCGAAAGAGGTCGGGGGCATGTCGGTTGTTGTCTCCTGTGGTGCAGCTTACGCCAGCCTTGCGGCGCGCCGGTTCTGGGGCTGCGATTGTAGGCGCCCCCCGTGCAAACCCTAGTACGCGGATATGCGTACGGGCACCGGGCTGCGCGGCACCCTGCGGGTGTGAGGCCGGAGCGTTGACGGTGTGGCGCCAAATGGCGCACAATGCGCCATCAGGAGCCAAGCATGTCGACCGAGCCGCCTTCGTTCGTTTCCGTCAAGCTGCCCGCCACGCTGGTCAACCAGGCGCGCGAGTCGGCGCAGACCATGCGCCGCTCGGTCGCGAGCCAGATCGAGTACTGGGCGACGCTGGGCAAAGCACTCGAGCATGCCGGCCTTACCACGCACGACAGCCACGCGCTGATCGCGCGCCAGGAGCGTGCGGCTTACGGCTCGCCCCCGGCGCCACAGGCGCTCTCGCCCGAGCTGGAAGAACTGCACGGGCACGTGCTGGCGCTGGCCAAATCAGGCGCGCTGAGCGCCCGCGCCCAGGAAACCGTGGCGGCGAACAAAGGCAAGGCCTCGCGCAGCAAGACCCGCAAAGCCGCATGAATCGATGCCGGTTCTGCACCTGATCGCAGGCCCGAACGGCGCCGGCAAGACGGCCTTGTACCAGTACCTGATCGCGCCCCGATACCCGGGGCTGCCGTTCGTGGACGCGCAGGGCTACGAGTCGGCGCGGCTGCAGCACGTGGCCGATCCGGAAGCCCGCGCCCAGGCAGCCCGCGCCTGGGCCGATGAGCACCGCCAGGTGTTGCTGCGGGGCGGCGCCTCCTTCGTGACCGAAACCGCGTTCTCGCATCCTTCACGCCTGGCGTTGGTGGCGCAGGCGCGGACACTCGGGTTCGAGGTGGTGCTGTATGCCCTGGCGCTGGACGAGCCGCGCCGGCTGTTGCAGCGGATCAGCCAGCGCCTGCGCGAGGGCGGCCATGCGGTTCCCTCGCACAAGGTGCTGGAGCGCTACCCGCGCTGCATGGACCATCTGCGGCACGCCGTCTTCCTGGCCGACCTGGCGCTGCTGATCGACGCCGCCGACGCGCATGAAGGCGGGCCGCGCCTCGTCGCCTCGGTGACCGCCCGCCAGATCCAGCTGCACGCGGTGCTGCGCCCGCGCTGGGTCGAGAAGGTGCTGGGTTTCGCGGAAGGCTAGGCGCTCAGCCGCGCATCAGCGCCTCGATTTCGTCCGCCTGCACCGGCACGCCGCGCGAAATCAGCTCGCAACCGTTGTGCGTGACGATGGCGTCGTCCTCGATGCGGATGCCGATGTGGTGGAACTTCTCGGGCACGCCCTCGGCCGGGCGCACATAGAGGCCCGGCTCGATGGTCAGCACCATGCCGGGCTGGAGCACGCGGCTGGGCCGGTTCTTGATCACTTCACCGGAGAGCGGGTCCTTGCGCTCGCTCACTTCGCCCACCTGCGACGGCTCCACGTAGCTGCCGCAGTCGTGCACGTCCATGCCCAGCCAATGGCCGGTGCGGTGCATGTAGAACTGGAAATAGGCGCGGGTCTCGATCACGTCCTGTGCCGTGCCGGCCTTGTTGCGGTCGAGCAGGCCGACGTCCAGCATGCCCTGCGCCAGCACCTTCACCGTGGCATCGTGCGGATCGTTGAAGCGGGCGCCGGCGCGCGTGGCCTCGACGGCCGCTTGCTGCGAGGCGAGCACCAGGTCGTACAGCTCGCGCTGCGGACCGGTGAATTTGCCGTCGGCCGGAAACGTGCGCGTGATGTCGCTGGCATAACCATCGAGTTCGCACCCGGCGTCGATCAGGACCAGCTCGCCCTTCTTCACCGCAGCGGCGTCGGCGCGGTAGTGCAGCACGCAGGCGTTCGGGCCGGCGGCGACGATCGAGCTGTAGGCCGGGTACTGCGAGCCGCCCAGGCGGAATTCATGCAGCAGTTCGGCGTCCAGGTGGTACTCGCGCACGTCCTGGCCTTCGCGCAGCATGCGGGCCGACAGCTTCATCGCGCGGATGTGGGCCCGGGCGCTGATCTGCGCCGCGCGCCGCATGATGTCCTGCTCGTGCGCGTCCTTGACCAGCCGCATCTCGTCCAGGATGGCGCACAGGTCGCGCTGCTGCTGCGGGCACAGCGCGCCGTACCGCACGCGCGAGCGCACCTGGTTGAGCCAGCCGCCGACACGGGCTTCCAGGCCCGCATGGATCGCGAACGGGTACCAGACCGCGTCCCTGTTCTCCAGCAGCTTGGGCAGCCGCGCCTCCAGCTCGGTGACGGGGTGCGCCGCGGTCACGCCCAGTTGCCCGGGCGCGGCTTCAGGACCCAGCCGGAAGCCGTCCCAGATCTCTCGCTCCATGTCCTTGGGCGCGCAGAACAAGGTACTGGCGCCGTCGCCCGTGACCACCAGCCAGGCGTTCGGCTCGCCGAACCCGGTGAGGTAGTAGAAATAGCTGTCGTGCCGGAACAGGAAGTCGCTGTCGCGGTTGCGCGGGCGTTCCGGCGCGGTGGGGATGAGGGCGATGCCTTGCGGCCCCAGCTGCGAAGCCAGGTGGGCGCGCCGCTGCGCGTAGAGGGTGTTGCTCATTCGAAAACCTCCGCCTTCCTGCGGGCTACGGTGCCATGAGCCTGGGTGGCGGCCGGGCGGCTCATGATGCGTTCAGTTGTGCCAGCCGCTGGGGGGTGCCGACGTCGGCCCAGGCACCGGTGTAGATCTCGGCGCTGACCTGCCCATTGTCCATGGCCGCGCGCAGCAAGGGCGCCAGCGGGGCCTTGATGCCTTGCGGGTTGCCGGGCGGCAGGCTGTCGAACAGCGCCTTCCGGTACAGGCCGATGGTCGAGTAGGTGTACCTGGCGCCGCCCTGGTTCTGGGCCAGGCCGTCGGGGCGCAGGGCGAAGTCGCCCTTGGGGTTGTGTTCGGGATTGGGCACCAGGAACAGGTGGGCCAGCTTGCTGCCCACCGCGAACCGTTCCAGCGCGTCGCGCGGGAACTCGAAGCCCGGCACGTAGACGTCGCCGCCCACCAGCCAGAACACGTCGCCCAGCAGCGGCAGCGCCCGCGCGATGCCGCCGGCGGTTTCCAGAGCGCCGCCGAAATCGCGGCCCTCGTGCGAGAAGCGGATCCTGGTTTGCTCCTCCTTCGATAGCATGTCGCGCATGGTGGATGCGGGCTGCGGGCCAAAACGGTCCTCAATCATGTGGCCCAGCCAGGCGGTGTTGACCACCAGGTCCCGGAAGCCGGCGCGCGCCAGTGCTTCCACATGCCACGCCATGAGCGGCTTGCCATGGACTTCCAGCAGGGGCTTGGGGCAGGTGTCGGTCAGGGGCCGCATGCGCTCGCCCCGCCCCGCCGCCAGGATCATGGCGTGCGCGCTCATGAGAGCCCCCACGCTTGGCGCGAAGCGCCTGCGCTGCCCCCACAGGGGGCCTTCGCGCCTTGGGGCGGCCCGGCGGCGCTCATTCACCATCCCCACGGTCCAGCGAGCGCTGCTCGGTCCATTCCGGCGCGAACCGGTTCACCAGGGCGTCCATCAGGCCGCGCGCCTGGGCCGAATGATCCTCGCCGTCGTGGCAGACATAGACGTCCACGCTGACCGACTTGCGGGCGGCAAAGGTGTGCAGGCAGACATGCGAAGCGGGCAGCAGCACCGTGGCGTTGACGCCCGAACCGTGCTGGGGCGAGGACCGGAAGAGCTCGGCGACGGGCTCCAGGCCCACCGCCTCCACCGCCTGGCGGCACCACTGCCCGAGCTGCTGCGCATCGGTCAACCAGGCCGCGTCGCACCGGCACTGGTACAGGTCGGCGGTCAAATGCAGGCCTCTCATGCGCACACTGTAGACGATGGCGCACGCTCTTTCGGGCCAGCCCTGCGCCCATGGCCCAGCCGCTAAAATCGCGGGTTTCCCCCGATCCGTTCCTCGACTCACTTCCCCGGAGCCCCTCCCGCATGGCCAATCCCACCCCTATGGCAAACGCGAGCCGCGTGCAAATGGCCAATGCGATTCGCGCCTTGGCCATGGATGCCGTCCAGCAAGCCAACTCCGGGCACCCCGGCGCGCCGATGGGCATGGCCGACATCGCGGTCGCCCTGTGGAGCCGCCACCTCAAGCACAACCCGTCCGACCCGAAGTGGTTCGACCGCGACCGTTTCGTGCTGTCCAACGGGCATGGCTCGATGCTGATCTACGCCCTGCTGCACCTGTCGGGCTATGACCTTTCGATCGAAGAGCTGAAGAACTTCCGCCAGCTGCACAGCAAGACCGCCGGCCATCCCGAAGTCGGCATCACCCCCGGCGTGGAGACCACCACCGGCCCGCTCGGCCAGGGCATCAGCAATGCCGTGGGCATGGCGCTGGCCGAAAAGCTGCTGGCCGCGGAGTTCAACCGCGAGGGCCACGCCATCGTGGACCACCACACCTACGTGTTCATGGGCGACGGCTGCCTGATGGAGGGCATCAGCCACGAGGCCTGCGCGCTGGCCGGCGCCTGGAAGCTGAACAAGCTGATCGCCGTGTACGACGACAACGGCATCTCCATCGACGGCCAGGTCACCCCCTGGTTCATCGACGACTCGGCGGCCCGCTTCAAGGCCTACGGCTGGAACGTGATCGGCCCCATCGACGGCCACGACATCGACGCGGTGGACCGTGCCATCGCGGACGCACGCCGGTCCGCGGACAAGCCCACGCTGATCGTGGCCAAGACCCAGATCGGCAAGGGCAGCCCCAACCGCTGCAACACCGCCAAGGCCCACGGCGAGGCGCTGGGGCCGGAAGAGGTCAAGCTCACGCGCGAAGCGCTGGGCTGGCCGCACGAAGCCTTCACGGTGCCGCCCTCGGTCTACGCCGACTGGGACGCGCGCAGCACCGGGCGCGACCAGGAGGCGCAGTGGGAGCGCCGCTTCGCCGCCTACAAGGAAGCGCATCCCGAGCTGGCGACCGAGTTCACGCGCCGCATGAAGGGCGAGTTGCCGCGCAATTTCGCCCAGGTCGCGGTCGACACCGCGGTGGGCGCCCATGCCAAGGCCGAAACGGTTGCCTCGCGCAAGGCCTCGCAGATGGCTCTCGAAGCCTTCACCGCCGCCATGCCCGAAATGCTGGGCGGCAGCGCCGATCTCACCGGCTCCAACCTCACCAACACCAAGAGCACGCCGCCGCTGCGCGTCGACCTGGCCGGTGACGTGGTGAAGACCGAAGACGGCCGGATCGGGCGGCACATCAACTACGGCGTGCGCGAGTTCGGCATGGCGGCCATCATGAACGGCCTCACGCTGCATGGCGGCTACATCCCTTACGGCGGCACCTTCCTGACCTTCAGCGACTACAGCCGCAACGCGATCCGCATGGCGGCGCTGATGAAGCAGCGCGTCATCCACGTGTTCACCCACGATTCGATCGGCCTGGGCGAGGACGGGCCGACGCACCAGTCGATCGAGCATGCGGCCAGCCTGCGCCTGATTCCCAACCTGGACGTCTGGCGCCCCTGCGACACGGCCGAGACCGCGGTCGCCTGGGCCGTGGCGCTGCAGAACATGAACCGGCCGACGGCCCTGCTGCTGTCGCGGCAGAACCTGCCTTACGCGCCCAAGGCCGGCCTGGAGGACATCAGCAAGGGCGCCTACGTGCTGGCGGACCCGGCCGAAGTGGGCCTGGACAAGCCGCTGCGCGCGGTGATCATCGCCACCGGCTCGGAGGTGCAGCTGGCGCTGAAGGCGCAGGAGCAGCTGGCAACGCAAGGCATCCCGGTGCGCGTGGTCTCCATGCCCAGCACCACCGCGTTCGACCGCCAGAGCGCCGCCTACAAGCACGAGGTGCTGCCGCCGGGCGTGCCTCGCGTCGCGGTGGAAATGGGCGTGACCGACTTCTGGTGGAAGTACGGCTGCGCCGCCGTGGTGGGGATCGACAGCTACGGCGAGTCGGCGCCCGCCAATGTGCTGTTCAAGCATTTCGGTTTCACGCCGGAGAACGTCGCGACTACGGTTCGCGCCGCTCTCAACAGATAACCGTTCGGGCTGAGCCTGTCGAAAGGCTTCGACAGGCTCAGCCCGAACGGAGCTTTTTCAACTCGTTTCAGGAGCTCTCATGACCCTCAAGATCGGCATCAATGGTTTCGGCCGCATCGGCCGCATGGTGTTCCGCGCCGCCGTGCGGAACTTCAAGGACGTCGAGATCGTCGGCATCAACGACTTGCTCGAGCCCGACTACCTGGCCTACATGCTCCGCTACGACAGCGTGCACGGCCGCTTCGAAGGCGAGGTCGCGGTGGACGGCAACACGCTGGTCGTCAATGGCCGGAAGATCCGCTTGACCCAGGTCAAGGACCCGGCGGAGCTGAAGTGGGGCGAGGTCGGCGCCGAGGTGGTGGTCGAGTCCACCGGCATCTTCCTGACCAAGGAAGGCGCACAAAAGCACATCGCCGCCGGCGCGAAGAAGGTCATCATGTCCGCCCCTTCCAAGGACGACACGCCGATGTTCGTCTTCGGTGTCAACGACAAGACCTACAAGGGCGAGGCCATCATCTCCAACGCCTCGTGCACCACCAACTGCCTGGCCCCGCTGGCCAAGGTGCTCAACGACAAATGGGGCATCAAGCGCGGCCTGATGACGACGGTGCACGCCGCCACCGCCACGCAAAAGACCGTGGACGGCCCGAGCAACAAGGACTGGCGCGGCGGCCGCGGCATCCTGGAGAACATCATCCCGTCGTCCACCGGCGCGGCCAAGGCGGTGGGCGTGGTGATCCCCGAGCTGAACAAGAAGCTGACCGGCATGGCGTTCCGGGTGCCCACGTCCGATGTGTCCGTGGTGGACCTCACGGTGGAGCTGAACAAGGAAGCCAGCTACCAGGAGATCTGCGCCGAGTTCAAGGCGCAGTCCGAGGGCGCGCTCAAGGGCGTGCTGGGCTACACCGAGGACAAGGTGGTGGCCACCGACTTCCGTGGCGATGCGCGCACCTCGATCTTCGACGCCGAAGCCGGCATTGCGCTGGACAGCACCTTCGTCAAGCTGGTGAGCTGGTACGACAACGAGTGGGGCTACTCCAACAAGGTGCTGGAAATGGCCCGCGTGATCGGCGCCAGGTAAGCTGCCCCTTCCTCAGCAAAACGCGCCTTCGGGCGCGTTTTTTTTTGGCCCTCAGCCCGGGTTGACGGGCCGGCCACATCCCCGTATGGTTGCTTTTGGCCTACAAAACGGGGAGGGCCTTCATGCACAAGGATGCAGATTTCCGCGTCTGGCTGAGCGAGACGAGCTGGGCGGTCGGGGTGCGCTACTGCCGCGCGCTGCTGTGGCTGCTGCCGGTGGCCGCCACTTTGATGGACCTGCCGCTGGTGCTCTCCACAGGTGCGGCCGAAGCCCGCAAGCTGGAGGCGCTTGTGACCTGGCAGGCCGCTGCCTGGCTGGCCAGCGGTGCGGTGGTCCTGGTGAACCGCGCGCCGGCGTCGCGGCGCCATCGGGAAGCGGTGCTGTATTTCTTCTGCGCCGTCTTCATGGGCCTGCTCACCTGGCTGGGCGTGCTGGCGTTGTGGCATGGCGGGAACGGGCTGGTCATCTATGCCGCCGGTGCGACCTTCATCGCAGCCGTGATCAGCACGCCCCGGCCGGTGCGGCGGCCCTTGTATGCCCTCAGCCTGCTGGCGCTCGGGCTGGCGGTGCTGACCCGCACCCAGGAGCCGGCAGCTCTGGTGACCGCCTTGAGCAATCCCTTGTGCGTGGTGATCCTGTGCCTGGCGCTGGACCGGTTCATGTACTCGCGCAGCCTGGCGCTGTACGGCGAGATCCGCCGGGCGGAGGCCGAGCGCGAGCGGGCGGACCGGGTGCTCTACAACGTGCTGCCCGCCTCCATTGCGGACGAGCTCAAGCGGCATGACAAGGTGAATGCGGTGAAGTTCGAGAACCTGGGCGTGCTGTTCGCCGACATCGCGGGCTTCACCGCCTACTCGCGATCGCTGCCGCCGGACGCGCTGGTGCTGATGCTCAACCAGGTGTTCTCGCTGTTCGACGAGCGCGTCGACCGGCTGGGACTCGAAAAGATCAAGACCATCGGCGACGCCTACATGGTGGTCTCGTATGCGCGGGTGGCGTCGCTGTGCGAGTTGGCGCTGCAGATGCAGGACGCCATGGCGGCCTACAACCGGACCAACGGCACCGCGTTGGCAATGCGGATCGGCATCCATGCAGGCCCGGCCGTGGCCGGGGTGATCGGCGTCAAGCGCTTCCTCTATGACGTGTGGGGCGACACGGTGAACGTCGCCAGCCGCATGGAGGCGGCCGGGCAGCCCGGGAGCATCCACGTCACGCAAGCAGTGGCGCAGCAGGCCAGTGGCGAGTTCGAGTTCGAGTCGCGCGGCCTGATCGAGATCCGCGGCCGCGGCACGGTCCCGGGTTACTGGCTGCGCGGGCCGCGGGTGGCCGGCGCAGTCCCGGCGGTTGACGCCGGCTGCCCGGCGCTGCCATGACCTGGTGCCGCCGTCCTACAGCTTTTCCCGTTGCGCTTGGTACTGTGTGGCCATGTCCGCAGCGCCCTCTTCAACCGCCAAGCCGCGCCGCCCGCGCGCCGAGTTCAAGCCCGCGTCTGCCGAGGTCCGCCTGCGGGGTCGGGGCCGCAAGTTGGCTCCGGCGCGGCCGTCGTTGCCGGCGGTGGCTGCATCCGACGAACCGGAGGACCGCAACGGCCAGGCGCACCACGGCCCGTTCCCGGGCGACCGCGCCGGCTAGCCCAGCCGCAGTGTCATCACCCCGGCGACGATCGCCAGGGCAGCGGCCATGCGTCGCCGGGTGAACGGCTCGCGCAGCACCCACCAGCCCAGCAGCACTGCGAACAGCACCGAGGTCTCGCGCAGCGCCGCGACCGTGGCCACCGGCGCCTGTGTCATGGCCCACAGCGCCAGGCCATATGAGCTCTTGGACGCCGCCGCCCCGCCCAGCGCGAAAGGCCAGCGCGTGCGGGCATGGCGCCACAGGGCGGCGCGGCCCCGGCGCGCCAGCACCAGCAGGGCGAACGGCCAGCCGGTCAAGGCGAACAAGGCCACCACGTATTGCAGCGCGTTGCCGCTGGCGCGTACGCCTACCGCATCAACCAGCGTGTACAGGGCGATGATGGCTGCGTTGGCCAGGGCGAAGCCCACCGCCCGGGGCTGGGCCAGCGCTTCGCGCGACAGCCCCATGGCGAACACGCCCGCGGACACGGCCAGCACCCCGGCCCAGGCCCAGGTGCTGAGCGCCTCGCCCAGCACCAGCCCGGCGCACAGGGCCACGAGCAGCGGTGCCGTGCCCCGCATCAGGGGATACACCACACCCAGGTCGCCGTGGCGCAACGCGCCCGCCAGGGTGGCGAAGTAGCCGATGTGCAGGGCCACGGAACCCGCGATATAGGGCCAGGCCTGCGCTGGCGGCCACCCCACGGCGAAAGCCAGCGGCAGTGCCACCAGCGTGCCGGCGCCCTGCATCACCGCCGTGTCCAGTTCCTGGTCGCCGCTGGACTTGACCACGGCGTTCCAGCCGGCGTGCAGCAAGGCGCCCAGGAGCACGGCGGCGACGACGGTCCAGGTCAAGGTCATGGGCCGAATGTAGTGGCTCGACAAGTTGCGGCCTTGTCCTGCGCGGCCTGACAACACGGCACCCTGCTTTTGACGTAGGCTTTTGCTGGACCTGATCTACTGCCCGGAGCGCTCCATGGCCGACACCGTCCACCCCGCCCTCGCCGCCGTGCGCAAATCCGGCGCCGCCAAAGTCAAGGTGGCGGTCAGCGACATCGACGGCGTCCTGCGCGGCAAGTACCTGCACAAGGACAAGTTCGAAGGCGCGGCTGAAGGCGGCTTCGGCTTTTGCGACGTCGTGTTCGGCTGGGATTGCACCGACACCACCTACGACAACGCGGCGGTCACAGGCTGGCAGCACGGCTTCCCCGACGCCCTGGCCCGGCTCGACCTCGACACGCACCGCCAGGTGCCCTGGGACGGCAACGTCGATTTCTTCCTGGGCGAGTTCATCAACCCGGACGGCACGCCGCACGCGGTCTGCCCGCGCCAGACCTTGAAGCGGGTGCTGGCGCGCGCGCACAAGCTCGGGTTCCAGGTCATGACCGGAATGGAATACGAGTGGTTCAACTTCCGCGAGACACCGCAGAGCTGGGCCGCCAAGCAGGGCGTGAATCCCGAGAACCTCACGCCGGGCATGTTCGGCTACTCGCTGCTGCGCGTGAACCAGAACCGCGAGTTCTTCAATGCGCTGATGGACGAGATGCTGGCCTTCCGGGTGCCGATCGAAGGGCTGCACACCGAGACCGGTCCCGGTGTCTACGAGGCGGCGCTCGGGTTCTCGGAGGCGCTCGAGCAGGCCGACCGCGCCATCCTCTTCAAGACCGGGGCCAAGGAGATCGGCGCGCGCTTCGGCATCATGCCCAGCTTCATGGCCAAGTGGAGCGCCCGGTACCCGGGATGCTCCGGCCACATCCACCAGAGCCTGTCGGACGGCAAGGCCAACCAGTTCCACGGCGCGGACAGCCCGCGCAAGATGAGCCCGCTGTTCGAGAGCTACCTGGCCGGCCAGGTGGCCTGCCTGATGGAATTCGCGCCCATGTTCTGGCCCACCATCAACAGCTACAAGCGGCTGGTGGATGGTTTCTGGGCACCGGTCAAACCGACCTGGGGCATCGACAACCGCACGGCCAGCTTCCGCGTGATCACCGGCGGGCCCAAGAGCACCCGGCTGGAAACGCGCTGCCCCGGCGCCGACGTGAATCCCTACCTGGCGATGGCCGCCCTCATCGCCGCCGGACTGCACGGCGTGGAAAAGGGCCTGAAGCTCACGGCGCCCCCTGTCACGGGCACCAACCAGGGAGCCGAGAACATCCCGCGCGCCCCGCGCACGCTGATCGAGACCACGCGGATCTTCGAGAAATCGGAGGTCGCCCGCGACTTTCTGGGCGACACTTTCGTCGACCACTTCGTCGCGACGCGCGACTGGGAGTGGCGCCAGTGGCTGGATGGCGTCACCGACTGGGAGCTCAAGCGCTATTTCGAGATCATTTGAGCATGAGGACCGCATGAGTCTTGCCAGCTTTTCCTTCCCCACGGCCATCCAGTTCGGCGCCGGCGCGCGCAAGGAAGTGGCGCGGCACCTGCAGGCGCAAGGCTGCCGGCGTCCCTTGCTCGTGACCGACCGCGCCCTGGCCCAGTTGCCCCTGCTGGCGGAGTTCCGCAGCCACCTAGGCGCGCTCGAGGTCGAGGTGTTCAGCGGCGTGGCAGGGAACCCCACGGCCAGCCAGGTGATGCAGGCCGCGCAGGCGTTCCGCTCGCACCAGGCCGACTGCGTGATCGGCTTCGGCGGCGGCGCCACGCTGGATGTCGCCAAGGTGGTGGGCATCGTCGCCACGCACGAAGGCAACATCCTCGACTACGCCTGGGACCATCCCCAGGCCCGTTCCATCACGGCGCCGCTGCCGTACTTCGTGGCGCTGCCCACCACGTCGGGCACCGGCTCGGAAGTGGGCCGCTCGGCCGTGATCAGCGAGGACGAGACGCACCTCAAGCGGGTGATCTTCAGCCCCGCCATCCTGGCGCGCAAGGTGTTCGCCGATCCCGAGCTCACGCTGGCCCTGCCGGCGCATGTGACGGCGGCCACCGGCATGGACGCGCTCACGCACAACATCGAAAGCTATCTTTCGCCGGCCTACCACCCGCTGTGCGACGGCATCGCGCTGGAGGGCACGCGCATTGCCGCCCGCGCCCTGGTGCGGGCCGTCGCCGAGCCGTCCGACCTGCAGGCCCGCGGCGACATGATGATGGCCTCGATGATGGGCGCCATCGCGTTCCAGAAGGATCTCGGCGCCGTCCATGCCTGTGCGCATGCGCTGGGCGCGGTCTGCGACCTGCACCACGGGCTGGCCAACGCGCTGATGATCGACACCGTGCTGGCCTGGAACCAGGAAGCCGTGCCGGAAAAGATCGGCGAGCTGGCGCACGTGTGCAAGGTGGCGGGCGGAGGCCCTGCCTTTGTTGCCTGGCTGCAGCAGCTCAAGGCCCGGGTCGGCCTGGCCGGCCGGCTGGCCGACCACGGCGTCGGGCGCGAGCAGTTGCCGCGGCTCTCCGAGATCGCCTTTGCCGACATCTGCCACCACACCAACCCCCGGCCGTGCACGCAGGCCGACCTGCAGCGCCTGTTCGAGGAAGCGTTCTAGATGATGCCCGCGGCCAGCCGCCTGAAGATCGGCCTGTCGGCCTGCTTCTCCCATGCGGACCCGACCCGCTCGCTCTTCACCGGCAAGACCTTGCAGTATGTGGAGCAGTCGATCGCGCACTGGCTCATGTCGTCCGGCGCCATGGTGGTGATGGTGCCCTGCCCGACCGGCAGCACGGCGCGCGGGGACGTGACCTACGAGCACTACGCGCAGTGGCTGGACGGCCTGGTGCTGCACGGTGGCGCCGACGTCTGGCCCGGCAGCTATGGCGAGGCGCCGCTGGAAGAGCGCTGGTCCGGCGACCGCGTCCGCGACGAGTACGACAAGGCGCTGGTGGCGGCCTTCGAGGCCAACGGCAAGCCGGTGTTCGGCGTGTGCCGCGGGCTGCAACTGCTGAACGTGGCCTTCGGCGGCACGCTCTACCAGGACATCCAGACCCAGAAGCCAGAATCGCTGCGGCACCGGGACGCCGACGCCTACGACCTCAACTACCACAGCATCGAGATCGTCCCGGGCTCGCGGCTGTCGCAGCTGTACCCGGGCGTGGAGCGTGCCCGCGTCAACAGCATCCACCACCAGGGCATCAAGGACCTGTCGCGGGAATTCGTGGCCGAGGCCGTCAGCCACGAAGATGGCGTGGTGGAAGCGATCCGCCGGCGCGATGCCCACAAGAGCTACATCGCGGCCGTGCAGTGGCACCCCGAGTTCCACACGCCGCAGTCCGACACCATCGATGACGCGCCGCTGCTGGAGGATTTCCTCAAGGCCGCGCTGGCCGCCAAGGCCGGCCGGAGCCTGGCGGCATGAGCCGCCCGGCCGTTCCGAAGGCTCATTGCACCGCAGCTCGCAGAGCGGAGGTCATCTAATGAGCGCGCTGCACGTCGCCAACCCCGCCAATGGCGAGCGGATCGCCACGCTGGAGGCGGACGACGCCGGTTCGGTGCAGGCCAGGGCGCAACGCGCACGTCTGGCGCAGCCCGCCTGGGCCGCGCTGCCGCTGGCGCAGCGGGCAGCGTGTATCGCGCGCTTCCGCGAAGGGGTGGTGCGTGACCGGGAAGGCCTCGCAGCGGTGATGACGCGCGAGACCGGCAAACCGATCCGCCTGTCGCGCAACGAACTCGATGGCTTGCTGCCGCGCATCGACTTCTTCCTGCAGGAAACCGACCGCGCCACGCGCACGGAAACGGTGTTCGACGAGGACGGCCTGCGCGAGCGCATCCAGCACCAGCCGCTGGGCGTGGTGGCCAACATCTCGGCCTGGAACTACCCCTGGTTCGTCGGGTGCAACGTCATCCTGCCGGCCCTGCTGACCGGCAACGCGGTGCTGTACAAGCCCTCCGAGTACGCGCCGATGACGGGTCTGGAGATCGCGCGGCTGCTGCATGAGGCGGGTGTCCCGCCCGACGTCTTTGCCTGCCTGATCGGCGGCGGCGAAGTCGGCGCGGCTTTGCTGGAGCAGCGCCTCGACGGCGTGTTCTTCACCGGCTCGCATGCGACCGGCTCCCGTATCGCGCAGGCTGTCGGCTCCCGGTTCATCCGCCTGCAGCTGGAGCTGGGCGGCAAGGACCCGACCTACGTGTGCGAAGACGCGGACCGTCGGGCCGCGGCCGAATCGCTGGCCGACGGCGCCATGTACAACACCGGCCAGAGCTGCTGCTCGGTGGAGCGGATCTACGTGCACGAAAAGATCCACGACGCTTTCGTGCAGGCTTTCGTCCAGGCGGTGCGTGGCTTCAAGGCCGGCGACCCCCTGGCCGAGGACACCTACATCGGGCCGCTGACGCGCGCGCCGCAACTCGAGGTGCTGGAACGCCAGGTGGCGGACGCCCAGGCGCGCGGCGCCGTGCTGCGCCTGGGCGGCGGGCGCCTGCCCGGACCGGGGAACTGGTTCGCTCCGACGGTGTTCACCGGCGTCAGCCACGACATGGAGCTGATGCGGGAGGAAAGCTTCGGCCCCGTGATCGGCATCCAGAAGGTCGCGGGCGACGACGAGGCCGTCGCCTTGATGAACGACACCCGGTACGGCCTCACCGCCGGCGTGTACACGCCCGACGAGCAGCGGGCCCGGGCCTTGCTCTCCCGCGTCCAGGCCGGCAGCGTGTACTGGAACTGCTGCGACCGGGTGAGTCCAAGGCTGCCCTGGAGCGGTGTCGGCGATTCCGGTGTGGGCCTGACGCTGTCGCGCTACGGCATCCAGGCGTTCACCCGGCCCAAGGCGTGGCATCTTCGCGCCGTTTAGCGGCGGCCAGCATCGCGTGCCCGGCTGCAGGCGCAGGCTGCGTAGGCACCCGACTACACCAACCGCCGCCGCCGGGCGCTCAGCTGTGGTGCCAGGCAAGCTTATCTTGAGGGCTTCGCATCACTCCGGAGAACACCATGGCCGCACACGACGCGTGCACCCTGCTTGACGATGACCACAACGCGGTGAGCCGCCGGTTCGAACAGCACAAGGCCGCGCACGAGGCCGACCGCAAGCAACTGGCGCAGCAGTTCGAGGCGCGCAGGGCCGAGCTGATGAGGGGGCATCCGGCATGAACCGGGACCACTGGAACCAGGTCCTGCGAGAAGGCGCGGTGGCGGGCACGGTGGCCAGCGTGCTCTCCACGGCCGTGCTGGCCGCAGTCGGGCGGCGGCAGGCCAAGAGTGCCGCGGCGCCGGTCAATGCCGCCAGCCACTGGCTCTGGGGCGACGAGTCGCTGCGCCAGGACCGCGCCACCTGGCGCCACACGCTGACCGGCGCCCTCACGCAGCATGCGGCCGCCGTCCTGTGGGCCACCTTGTATGCGGCCCTGTACGGCCACCGCCGGGAAGCCAAGCAGTTGCCGCAGGCCGTGGCCGGCGGCATCGCCACCAGCGCCACCGCGTACGTGATCGACTACACCATCACCCCGAAGCGGTTCACGCCAGGCTACGAGCACCGCCTCGACGGCAAAGGGATGCTGGCGGTGTATGCCGCCCTGGCGGCCGGCTTCGCCATCGGCGCGCTGGCCCTGGCAAAGGCGGGCGACCGCGAGGACATAGCCCGCTCCTAGCGCCCGCCGGTCGGGCTGGCACAGCCCTTGCATCAGAACTTGGATACAAGTTTGGATGCGCAAAGATGGTGCAAGCGGCGGTGATGGCGGTTTCTCAGGCTGGCGTGGCGGCTCCGGTCCCGGTGCTGGCGCCGCAGGCCTGGATTTCGCGCTTCGACTCGCCGCTGGCGGGCGCTTCCACCGGGCCACTGGCGGGCCTGCGCTTCGCCGCCAAGGACAACATCGACGCGCTCGGCCTGCCGACGACGGCGGGCTGCGCCGCATTCGCCTACTCGCCCACGGCGCACGCCACCGTGGTGCGCCGGCTGCTTGCCGCTGGTGCATCGCTGGTGGGCAAGACCAACCTGGACCAGTTCGCCTGCGGCCTGAACGGCACCCGCTCGCCGTACGGGCCGGTGCCCAACGCGTTCGAGGGGCGCTACGTGTCCGGCGGGTCCAGCTCCGGCTCTGCCTATGTGGTGGCGACGGGGCAGGTGGATTTCGCGCTGGGGACCGACACGGCAGGATCGGGGCGCGTGCCGGCCGGCCTGAACAACATCGTGGGCCTCAAGCCTTCCAGGGGGCTGGTCAGCGCGCACGGCGTCGTGCCGGCGGCGCAGAGCGTGGACTGCGTGTCCATCTTCGCGCGCACCGTGGGAACCGCCGCACGGGTGCTGCAGGCCGCGGCCGGCTACGACGAAGCCGACCCCTACTCGCGGCGGCTCCCGCTCGCGAGCGAGCCCTTGCCGCGGCACTTCCGCTTCGGCGTGCCGGACACGCTCAGCTTCTTCGGCGACGCAGCGGCCCAGGCTGCGTTCGGCCAGGCGATCGCCCGCCTGCGCGAACTGGGCGGCGAACCGGTGACGGTGGCCTATGCGCCGCTGGCGCAGGCCGCCGCGCTGCTGTACGAAAGCGCCTTGGTGTCCGAGCGCTACACCGCCATCCGCGCGTTCTTCGACCAATACGAGAGCGAGGTGATGGAGCCCGTGCGTTCCATCATCGCGGGCGGCCGCCAGTACAGTGCCGCCGACCTGTACGAAGCGCAAACGAAGCTGCGCGCACTGGCGCAGCAGGCGGCACCGATGTGGGACCGCATCGACGTGCTGCTGCTGCCGACCGCGCCGACGCACTACACCATGGCGCAGATGCAGGCCGACCCGGTGGCCTTGAACCGCAACCTGGGCGCCTACACCAACTTCGTCAACCTGCTGGATTACGCAGCGCTCTCGGTGCCCAGCGCGTTGCGCCCGGACGGCCTGCCTTTCGGCGTCACCTTCGTCGGCCCGTGCGGCAGCGACTGGCAGCTGGCGGAGCTGGGCCAGCGCTACCACCTGGCCACCGGCCTGCCGCAGGGTGCGACCGGTGAACCCCTGCCGCCGCCCGCGCCGATCCCGGGCCTGAGCCCTCACCCCAGGCCTCTTGCACAAGGAGAGGGAGCCAAGACAGTGCAGGTGGCGGTGGTCGGCGCCCATCTGTCGGGCATGCCGCTGAACCGGCAGCTGACCGAGCGCGGCGCCACTCTGGTCGGGACGGCGCAAACCGCGCCCGACTACCGCTTCTATGCCTTGCCAGGCACCGTGCCGCCCAAGCCGGGACTGTTGCGCGTCGCGCCGGGCGAGGGCGCACGCATCGCCCTGGAAGTCTGGCAGATGCCGATCGAGCACTACGGCTCGTTCGTCGCGCTGATCCCGGCGCCGCTGGGCATTGGAACCCTGGCGCTGGCCGACGGCCGCGGTGTGCAGGGCTTTCTGTGCGAAGCACAGGCGCTGCAAGGCGCCCACGACATCACCCATCTCGGCGGCTGGCGGGCGTACATCGCCTCGCTCGCCGGGAGCTGACCCTTTCCACGCCCACGGAGAAACCATGACCCCGACCCGCACCTCGCTCAAGCGCCGCTCCCTGCTGAAAGCCGCGTCCCTTACGCCCATCGCGGCCTCGGCCCTGGCGGCGGGCCAAGCCGCGGCCCAGGACCGCAAGGACACGCTGATCATGGCCAACGAGTTCGGCCCCAACATGCTGGACATCCACGGCCTGGGCGCCAACCGCCCCAGCTACGGCGTGGCCTGGAACGTGTACGACCGCCTCATCACCTACGGCCGCAAGAAGCTGCCCGACGGCACGATGATGTACGACTACACCAAGTTCGAGCCCGAGCTGGCCGAGCGCTGGAAGATGGACGCCGATGGCATGGGCGTCACCTTCTACCTGCGCAAGGGCGCGAAGTTCCACGACGGCTCGCCGGTCACCGCCAACGACGTGAAGTGGAGCTACGACCGCGCGCTGGGCATGGGGGGCTTTCCCACCTTCCAGATGAAAGCCGGGTCGCTGGAAGAGCCGGCGCAGTTCAAGGTGGTGGACGACCACACCTTTCACGTCAAGTTCATCCGCAAGGACAAGCTGTCGATGCCGGACATGGGCGTGCCCGTCGCTTCGGTCTACAACAGCACCCTGGCCAGGAAGAACGCCACCGAGAAGGACCCCTGGGCCGCCGAATGGCTCAAGACCAACACCGCCGGCGGCGGCGCCTACAAGGTGGCGAGCTTCAAACCAGGGCAGGAACTGGTGCTCGAGCGCTTCGACGACTGGAAGAGCGGCCCGCTGCCCAAGATCAAACGGATCATCCAGCGCGACATCCCATCTGCCGGCAACCGGCGCGCGTTGCTGCTGCGCGGCGACATCGACATGACCTACTCGTTGCCGCCCAAGGATTTCGCCGACTTCGCGGGGGACAAGGGCAAGCTCAAGGTCACGAGCCTGCCGGTGGAGAACGCGCTGTTCTACCTCGGCATGAACACGGCCAGGCCGCCGTTCAACAACGTCAAGGTGCGCCAGGCGGTCGCTTACGCGTTGCCCTACGACAAGATCTTCGACTCGGCCTTCTACGGCCGCGGGATCAAGCAAAGCGGCGGCAGCAACGACCCGAAGGCGCCGGTGTGGCCGCAACCCCACGGCTACAAGACGGACGTCGCCAAGGCCAAGCAGCTGATGGCCGAATCCGGCGTGGGCCCGATCGACACCGTGCTGTCCTACGACCTGGGCGGGGCCACCATCTCGGAGCCCGCCGCGATCCTGATCCAGGAATCGCTGGCGCAGATCGGCATCAAGCTGGCCATCAACAAGGTGCCGGGCGCCAACTGGCGTGCGGCCCTGCTGAAGAAGGACATGCCGATTTTCCTGAACCGCTTCGGCGGCTGGCTGAACTACCCCGAGTACTTCTTCTTCTGGTGCTACCACGGCCAGAACGCGGTGTTCAACACCATGAGCTACCAGAACCCGGTGATGGACAAGCTGATCACCAACGCCCGCTTCGCCGAAAGCAAGCCGCTGTACGACGGCATGGTCAAGGACATGATCAAGCTGGCCAACGAGGAGGTACCGCGGATTCCGCTGGTGCAGCCGATGCTGGACGTCGCCATGCAGCCCAACATCACCGGCTACACGTACTGGTTCCACCTGGAGCCGGACTACCGGCAGCTGGTCAAGGGCGCAGGAACCCCGGCGTAACGCAAACACGTCATCCCGCGACATCGTCATTCCCGCAAAGGCGGGAATCCAGAGGTGCGAAAAGCACTGGATCCCCGCCTTCGCGGGATGACGCTGAAGCGCCACCCTGCGTGGGGATGACGGCCAGAACACCATGCCCCTGCTCATTCTCCAACGCCTGCTGGGCGCGCTGCCGAACCTGTTCGGCATCGTGCTGATCACCTTCTTGCTGACGCGGGCGCTGCCCGGCGACCCGGCGGCGTTCTTCGCCGGCGGCGCCGGCACCCAGGAGGCGGTGGAGCAGGTGCGCGAGAAGCTGGGGCTCAATCGAACGCTGCCCGAGCAGTTCTGGATCTACGTGAAGGATCTCGCGCGCGGTGACCTCGGCCAGGCGCTGTCCACCGGCCAGCCGGTGCGCCAGGAGATCCTCAGCCGCCTGCCCGCCTCGCTGGAGCTGGTGCTGGCGGCGCTGGTGTTCGCCGTCAGCATCGCCATCCCGCTGGGCATCGCCGCCGCCCGCCGGCCCAACTCCTGGGTCGACCATGCCTGCCGGCTGGTCACCACGGCGGGCGTGTCGCTGCCCACCTTCTTCACCGGGCTGCTGCTGGCCTACCTGTTCTATTTCGTGCTGGGCTGGGCGCCGTCCCCGATCGGGCGGCTCGACCCTTACCTCACGGCGCCACCCACCATCACCGGCCTGTACACCGTGGACGCGCTGCTGGCCGGCGACATCAAGCTGTTCTTCGCCGCCGCGCGGCAGATGATCCTGCCGGTGCTGACGCTGGGCATTTTCGTGCTGGCGCCGCTGGCGCGCATGACCCGCGCCTCCATGCTGTCCGTGCTGTCCGCCGACTTCATCCGCACGGCGCGCGCCTCGGGCCTGTCCACCACCACGGTGCTGGTGCGCTACGCGCTGCGCAACGCGCTGCTGCCGGTTGTCACCACCCTGGGCATGGTGTTCTCGTTCCTGCTTGGCATGAGCGTGATCGTCGAGAAGGTGTTCGCCTGGCCGGGCGTGGGCTCGTTCGCGCTGGAGGCGCTGGTCGCCAGCGACTACGCGCCGGTGCAGGGCTTCGTGCTGGCCATGGCGGTGCTGTACACGCTGCTCAACCTGGTGATCGACCTGCTGTACGTGGTGATTGACCCGCGCGTGCGGCTGGGGAGCTGAACCAAGTGCCGAATCTTGTTCCAGCCCTCACCCCCTCTGCGCAGTCTGCTACCAAAAACATAGCGGGCGGCAAGAGCTTCTGGGGCCACGCCCGCTACGTTCTGTCGGACAACCCGTTCACCCTGGTGGCGGCGGCCCTGTTCGCGATGTTCGTGCTGCTGGCGGTGATCGGCCCCTGGATCGCGCCGTACGACCCGCTGGCCACCAACGTCGGCCCCACCCTGAGCCCGCCGAGCGTGAAGAACTGGTTCGGCACCGACTCGCTGGGCCGCGACATCCTCTCGCGGGTCATCGTCGCCACGCGCATCGACTTCATCATCGCGCTGTCGGCGGTGGGCGCCTCCTTCATCATCGGCGGCCTGATCGGCGCCTGCGCCGGCTACTTCGGCGGCTGGCTGGACCGCATCGTGATCCGCCTCACCGACATGGTGATGAGCTTTCCGCTGTTCGTGCTGGCCATGGGCATCGTGGCGGCGCTGGGCAACTCGGTGTTCAACATCATCATCGCCACCGCGGTGGTGAACCTGCCGTTCTACATCCGCGTGGCGCGCACCGAGGTCAACGTGCGGCGCGAAGCGGGCTTCGTCGAAGCCGCGCGCCTGGCCGGCAACGGCGACGCCCGCATCCTGCTGCTGCACCTGATCCCCAACGCCATGCCGCCGATGATGGTGCAGGTGTCGCTGAACATGGGCTGGGCGATCCTGAACGCCGCCGGCCTGTCCTTCATCGGCCTGGGGGTCAGCCCGCCGGCGGCGGAGTGGGGAATCATGGTGGCTGAAGGTGCGACCTACATCATCTCCGGCGAGTGGTGGGTGGCCCTGTTCCCCGGCGCCGTGCTGATGCTGGCGGTGTTCACCTTCAACCTGCTGGGTGACGGCCTGCGCGACCTGATCGATCCCAGGAGAAGGACATGAGTGCACTCCTGGAGGTCAAGAACCTGTCGCTGCAGTTCCGCACCCGTGGCGGCACGGTGCAGGCGCTGGAGGACGTGTCGCTGTCCATCGCCAGGGGCGAGACCGTGGGGCTGGTCGGCGAATCCGGGTCCGGCAAAAGCGTGCTGTCGTACGCGCTGCTGGGCCTGTCCGACGCCGCGGCGCGCATCACGCAGGGCTCGGCCCGGTTCGACGGCATGGACCTGCTGGCTGCCAGGGAGGGCGAGCTGCAGGACATCCGCGGCCGCGAGGTCAGCATGATCTTCCAGAACCCCAAGGTGGCCCTGAACCCGATCCGCAAGGTCGGCCACCAGCTGGAAGACGTGCTGCTGCGGCACACCACGGCCACCCGCGCCGCGGTGCGGGACCGCGCCATCCAGTGCCTGTCCGAGATGAAGATCCCGGACCCCGAGCGCCGCTACCACGCCTACCCGTTCGAGCTCTCCGGCGGCCTGTGCCAGCGGGTGATGATCGCGCTGGCGCTGGCCTGCGGCCCCAAGCTGCTGATCGCCGACGAACCCACCACCGGGCTGGACGTGACCACGCAGGCCGCGATCATGGCGCTGATCCGCGAGAAGGGCAGGCCCGTGGCCGGCACCCAGGCCATGGCCACGCTGCTGATCACGCACGACCTGGGCCTGGCGCGCGACCAGTGCGACCGCATCGTGGTGATGCATGCGGGCCATGTGGTCGAGGCGGCGCCCACCGAACAACTGTTCCGCCAGCCGCAGCATCCGTACACCCGCCAGCTGATCGGCGCCACGCCCGTGGGCCGCGCCTCGCTGGCCGAACTCACCGCGGTGCGCGGCAACCTGCCGGACTTGCGGCGCGCCGACCTGCCGCCCTGCCGCTTTGCCGAACGCTGCGGGCACGTGAGCAGTGCTTGCGCACAGCCCCTGCCGACGATCGAGGCCGGCGGGCACCTGGTGCGTTGCCATCACCCTGGTTCCTTCAAGCACCCGACCAGCCCCGTTCGCCCCGAGCCTGTGCTTCGACAAGCTCAGCATGATCGGATTCCAGGGGCCTCGACAGGCTCAGCGCGGACGGGCATGGAGGCGATCCCATGACCGCCGCCCTGCTCGAAGTGATGGACCTGGCCAAGCGCTTCCCGGTCAAGACGCCGCAGGGCAAAGGCCTGCTGCACGCGGTCGACGGGGTGAGCTTCCGCATCGAAGCCGGCGAGACGGTGGGCCTGGTCGGCGAGTCCGGCTGCGGCAAGTCGACGCTGGTGCGCCTGCTCACCCGCACGCTGCCGGTCAGCGACGGCCAGATCCGCTTCCTGGGCGCGGACCTGGCGCTGGTCGAGCCGCACCTGATGCCCGAGCACAAGAGCCGGCGCCAGGTGCAGATGGTGTTCCAAGACCCGCACGACAGCCTGAACCCGCGCTACACCGCGTTCGACACCATCGCCGAGCCCGTGCGCTTGCTCGGGGGCGTGAAGGACGCGGCCGAAGTGCGCCGGCAGGTCGAGGAGATCGCGCGGCTGACCGGCCTGCCGCAGGAACTGCTGCAGCGCTTCCCGCACCAGCTCTCGGGCGGGCAGAAGGCCCGCGTCGGCATCGCCCGCGCTGCCGTCCTGCGCCCTCGCCTGCTGGTGCTGGACGAACCCACGGCCGCCCTCGACGTGTCGGTGCAGGTCGTGATCCTGCAATTGCTGGCCGACCTCAAGCGCGAACTGGGCATGAGCTTCCTGTTCGTCTCCCACGACCTGAACGTGGTGCGGCTGCTGTGCGACCGCGTGCTCGTGATGTACCTGGGGCGCGTGGTCGAGAGCGGCCCGGCCGCCGACGTGTTCGCCGATCCGCGCCATCCCTACACCCGGGCGCTGATCGCTTCGATCCCAGGCTCTGGCCGCCGTGCGCTGGACCACCTGCTGCCCGGCGAGCCGCAGAGCCCGATCCAAATGGCCGGTGGCGCTCCGATCAGCCGCTGCGGCTTCCACGGCCGCTGTCCCCATGGCGCCGCCAGCTGCGCCGCCGAGGTTCCAGCGCTGCGCAGCACGCTGGCCGCGCGTGAAGTCGCGTGCCACTTCACCGACACCCTGCCGGAGTTTTGAGCTTGGAAGAATCCGAAGTCCTGAGCTATGTGAAAGCCGCGGCACTGGCCGTGAATCTGCCGCTGGACGAAGCCCGGGCCACGGCCGTCGCCGTCCACCTCGGCCGCACTGCGTCGATGGCGAAGCTGCTCGATGCGGCGCCGCTGGGCCCGGAGCACGAGCTGGCTGAAATCTTCCGGCCGGCGCCCTTCCCCGCCGACCGCGGCGAGGCGTTCGAATGACGGCCGCCGCGCTGCTGCGCAGTGTCGCCACTGGGCAGGCCGGCGCCTGCGAAGTGCTGGAGCAGGCGATCGCCCGCATCGAAGCCACCGACGGCCAGGTCAATGCCTTCACCGAGCGCACGCTGGTGCGCGCTCGTGCCGAGGCTGCGGCCATCGATGCGCGCCGCGCCCGCGGCGAGGCGCTGCCGCCGCTGGCCGGCCTGCCTTATGCGGTGAAGAACCTGTTCGACATCGAAGGCATCACCACCCTGGCCGGCTCCAGGATCAACCGCGAGCTGCCCCCGGCGCGCGGGGACGCCGTCCTGGTGCAGCGCCTGAAGGCGGCCGGCGCGGTGCTGCTGGGCGCCCTCAACATGGACGAGTACGCCTATGGCTTCACCACCGAGAACACGCACTACGGCCCGACCTGCAACCCGCATGACCTCAAGCGCATGTCGGGCGGCTCGTCGGGCGGCTCCGGCGCGGCGGTCGCGGCGGGCCAGGTCCCGCTGACGCTGGGCTCGGACACCAACGGTTCGATCCGCGTGCCGGCTTCGCTGTGCGGCGTCTGGGGACTCAAGCCCACCTTCGGGCGGCTGTCGCGCCGCGGCAGCTATCCGTTCGTGCACAGCATCGACCACCTGGGCCCGCTGGCCGACAGCGTGGAAGGGCTGGCCCTGGCGTACGACGCCATGCAGGGCCCCGATCCGCTGGACCCGGGCTGCCACGCGCTGGCCGTGCAGCCGGCCGCGGCCAGCCTGGCGCAGGGCACGGACGGTCTGCGCATCGGCCTTCTCGGCGGCTATTTCCACGACAACGCGACACCGGCCGCGCGCTCGGTCGCGTCCCTGGCGGCCAAGGTGCTCGGTGCAGCGGATGAAGTGCAGTGGCCCGAACCGCTGCTGGGCCGCACTGCGGCTTTCATCATCACGGCCAGTGAAGGCGGCAGCCTGCACCTGGATGATCTGCGCCGGCGGCCCCAGGACTTCGAGCCCCTGTCGGTGGACCGCTTTATCTCGGGCGCGCTGCAGCCCGCGCACTGGTACCTCAAGGCCCAGCGCTATCGCCGCAGCTACCGCGACCAGGTCAATGCCTTGTTCCAGGACTGGGACCTGCTGATCGCCCCGGCCACGCCGGTCAGCTCCCCCGTGATCGGCACCGACTGGCTGGAGATCAATGGTGTCAAGCACCCGAGCCGGCCCGCGATGGGCCTGCTGACCCAGCCGATCTCCTTTGCCGGGTGCCCCGTGGTGGCCGCGCCGATGTGGCCCGAAGGCACCGGCGGCATGCCGATCGGCGTGCAGCTGATCGCCGCGCCCTGGCGCGAAGACCTGTGCCTGTGCGCCGGCCGGGTGCTGCAGGAAGCAGGCGTGGCGCGGCTCAAGCCCGTCCTCCCCGCGAAGGGGTGGACCCAGTGAGCGCGGAGCGTCCCATGGAAGCTCTGGATTCCCGCCTTCGCGGGAACGACAACAGCGTGGAGATCAACATTCCTTGCGTCCTGGAAGAGGTCAGCGCTGCGTTCGCCCGCTACGAGAAAGCCCTCACGAGCAATGACGTGGCCGTGCTCGACGAGCTGTTCTGGAACAGTCCGCACACCCTTCGCTATGGCGTGACGGAGAACCTGTACGGCTACGACGCCATCTGCGAGTTCCGTTCGTCGCGCCCCGCGCAAGGGCTGGCGCGGGCCCTACTCAGGACCGTGATCACCACCTACGGGCGCGATTTCGCCACCGCCAACGTCGAGTTTCGCCGCGCCGGCAGCGACAGGACCGGCCGCCAGAGCCAGACCTGGATGCGCACACCCGATGGCTGGCGCGTGGTGGCCGCCCACGTGAGCCTGCTGGCGGGATAGCCGTGCTGATGATCGATGGCGTCAGACCCGGCATGTCGGGAGCAGCGAAGCCGCCCGGCGCGCTGGTGCGTCTGTCGCGCGCCGGCGAGGTCTACGAACAGCTCAAGCGCGACATCGCCGAATTCAACCTGGTTCCCGGAGACCGCTTCACCGAAAACGAAATCAGCTTGCGGCTGGGTGTCAGCCGCACGCCGGTGCGCCAGGCGCTCACCCGGCTGCAGCAGGAAGGCTATGTGGAGGTGCTGTTCCGCAGCGGCTGGCGCGTGCTGCCGTTCGACTTCGACCAGTTCGAGCAGCTCTATGACCTGCGCATGGTGCTGGAGACAACCGCCGTGCAGCGGCTGTGCGGCGATGGCGAGCGCGTCAACGCCGGTCTCCTGGCGCAGCTCGCCGCCATCTGGCTGGTCCCGGCGGCCGAGCGCAGCACCGACACCGTGCAGGTCGGCCAGTGGGACGAGCAGTTCCATTGCAGCCTGGTGGCCGCTGCCGGCAACGCCGAGATGGCGCGGGTGCACCGTGACGTCACCGACCGCATCCGCATCATCCGGCGGCTGGACTTCACCAAGCAGGCCCGCATCGATGCCACGTACGACGAGCACGCCAAGATCCTCAAGGCCATCCAGCGCAAGCGCGACGAGCAGGCCGCCATGCTGCTGCGGGCGCACATCGAGACCAGCCAGGCCGAGGTGCGCAAGATCACCTTGCACCAGGTGCACCTGGCCCGCAGCCAGTCTCGCGGAAGCTGACGCTTTCCTTGCCGAGCGTCCCGATGTAAGCGTCAGATCGACCGGGTTCGGAAGATCCAACAGTTCAGCGGCCCCTGACGATGCTAGTTTCAGGCTGCCGGACGCACTGGATCCCCGCCTTCGCGGGGATGACGAGAATCGGGGTGGTCACGTGGACCGGACCGGTACGAACTGCTTCGGGTCGTAGAAGAACTGCTCCTGCGCAATCTTCTCGCCCCGCCACCGCTGGTAGGCCAGCTCCTCGATGCGCGCGGTGCTGCCGTCCTTCCAGGCGAACTCGAAAATCCAGCGGATGACGACGAAGTCACCTTGGACGAACACCGGCCGAACGCAGGTGGACTTCACCGAGGCGGCCCGGGCCAGCACGGCACGCTCGTGGGCGACCAGGGTGTCGCGGCCCAGGCGCGGCGGGTTGAAGTTCTCCTGCATCGAGGCGTCCTCGGTGTAGAACTCCTCGATGGCGTCGGCGTGCGCGTTGGACTCCACGCGGGCGATAAAACGGTTGAGGGTGGCGGCAGTGGGCATGGGGCGATTGGACACGAGGAGCCCCTTGCCCGCCAACCCCCGGTCAGCCGCCGATGCGGCTGCGCCAGAAGCCGGTCAGGGGCGTGGCCGCCTTGGCCGGCAGGCGTTCGTTGAGGATGTGTCCCGCGAGGGCGCGGTCGCCGGCCCGCGCGGCGGCGTCCAGCAGCGTCAGCGTCAGCACGTCGCGCTGCGCGTGGCTGCCGCCGAAGCCATGAGCCTGGTCGCGCACGGCTAGCAGACCTTCGGCTGCCGCGGCCCAGCGGCCGTTGGCGTAGTCGAGCATGGCGCGGGCCAGCGGCACGCCGATGCGCGTGGCCATGTGGCGGTTGCTGGCGCCCCCGGAAGCGGCCGCGGCCAGGCCGGACTCGATCGCCGCGCAGGCTGCTGCCTGGCCGGCGCCGATGTGGGCCATCAGCGCGTGCAGATCGTTGAACGCATAGAAGCCCAACTCGGGCGCCTGCGCGTCCCAGGTGGCGCGCAGTGCCTCGAAGCGGGACGACACGTCGACGCCCAGCAGCTTCAGCCGCCAGAGGACGGCGGTGCCGTCCACCCGCTGCAGCGCCATCTCGGTGGCCGGGGCCAGGTGGCTGTCGTAGGTGGCCAGGGCGGCGGCCGTGTCCAGGGCTTCCAGCTGGAACAGGGCGGCATGGAACCAGTTGTGGAAAGCGAAGCCGTTGTCCACCGCCCAGTCGGCCTGGCGCGAGGCCAGCCAGCGGGCGCCGTCTTCATGCCAGCCCTGCATCTCGAAGACATGCGTCACGGCATGCACGGCCCAGGGGTCCCGGGGATTGGCGGCCAGTGCCGCCCGGCCTGCGGCTTCCGCCGCCGCGTACTCGCCCGACTCCTCCAGGCCGAAGGCCTGCATCCCGAGCACGTAGCCATGGAGCGGCAGGTCCGCCGACCAATGCGGCAGCACGCGCTGCGGCCGGCGCCTGAGGTTGAGCGCATCGCCCCGGTAGAAGTCGAACAGGTGCGCGAACAGCAGCGCCGCCACATCGCGCGGCCAGCGCACCAGGATCTGCTCCCAGAGCACGCAGGCGCGCTCCCAGTGGCCTGTGGCAGCGGCCTGCGCCGCGGCCACATGGGCTCGCTCGCGCTCGTTGGCCGCACGGGCGGGGAGCGCTGCCAGCAGCTTCAGGGCGTCCTGCGCCGGGCCCCACTCGGCCAGCGTCAGCAGCAGGCCGGCCTTGAGGGTCCGCGGGTGGGCCCAGCCGGGATCAGCCTGGGCAGCGCGGTCCAGCGCCGCCAGCGGGTCGCCGAAGTAGGAGAGCATGGCCTCGAGCGCCTGCTCCACGTGGTTCACGGCCTCGGCGCAAGGGGTGGCGCAGGCCAGGCCGCGCGGGTCGGTGCAGCCGGAGCGGTTGGCGCCGGCGGGAAGGTCCTGGATGAAGTAGCCCATGGACGTCCTTTCTGTTGGTTGACGAACGAAGGCGGTGAGTCTGGCTGCGGCCGGGTGAAACCGCTAAAGTCATTCGTGCAAGCAACAGGACAAACATGCCATCGGCGCGCCCGGAACCGATCACCGTCGCCTTGCTGGGGACACCCGCCGTGTCGGCGGCCACGCTGTTCGGCTTTGTCGACGTGCTGGCCGGCACGCGGCGCGACTGGCAGATGTTGCATGGGGGCCCTCCGGTGGAATCACCCTTTCGCCCGCTTGTGGTCAGCCGCGACGGGCTGCCGTTCGAAGCGGGCAACGGTGTGCGCATCACGCCGAATGCCAGCTTCGGCGACTGCCCGCGGCCCGACATCGTGGTCATCACCGACCTGATGGTGGCGCCGGGCTCACCCTTGGGCGAGGGTTACGACGCAGAAGTGCGCTGGTTGCGGCTGGCCTGGGACGCCGGCGCCACGCTGTGTTCTTCCTGCTCGGGCGCGCTGCTGCTGGCGTGCACCGGACTGCTGGAGGGCGAGGACGCGACGTCGCACTGGGCCTATTGCGACCGGCTGGCGCGCGATTACCCCCGAACCCGCTGGAACCCCGAGCGTGGGCTGGTCGTGGCCGGGCCGGGGCAGCGGCTGATGATGGCCGGCAGCGGCGCCGCCTGGCACCTGCTGGCGCTGGCCCTGATCGCGCGCTTCGCCTCGCCCGAGGAAGCGATGCAGGTGGCGCGGGTGAACCTGCTCAGCGCCAACGACGTCAGCGCCCTGGCCTACGCCTCGCTCACGCGCGGCGGCCGCGCCGACGACCCGCTGATTGCCCGCTGCCAGTTGTGGGCGGCTGACAACTACCGAACCGAGAACCCCGTGACGCAGCTGGTGGCGCTGTCCGGGCTGGCCGAGCGCACCTTCAAGCGGCGTTTCACCGAGGCGACCGGCATGAGCCCGCTGGAATACATCCACACCCTACGACTGGAGGAAGCCAAGCAGCTGCTGGAATCCACCGATTGGCCGGTCGAAGCCATCGCGGTGGAGGTGGGCTACCAGGACGCGAGCTTTTTCAACCGGCTGTTCCAGCGCAAGGTGGCGCTGACGCCGGCGCGCTACCGGCGGCGCTTCGGCGCCCTGAGCCAGGAACTGCGGCAGGTGGCGCTGCAACCGGCCTGAGGCCGCTTGCAGCGTCTTCAGGTGCCTAATCGGTCTCCCGCCCGCATAGATAAAGCGCGGCCCGCTATAAAAGAAGGAGCGCTTGTCAGCGCCTGGGCCGGCTGGGCACCGTGCCTGGCGGCGGGTAGTTCTGCGCCGCGTCGTCCAGCACCAGCACCCAGTCGAGCAGCTCGCCCGGCTCGGGCGGCTGGAACACACGCTGTCCCGAGTTGCCGAACTCGCCGATGGCTTCGGCCTTGCCGCTGCGCGGGTTGAACCACCAGGCCTTGACGCGGCTGCCGCGGATCGCGTTCATGCGCACCGTGAACGCGCGGCCCACGGGGGCGTACACCATGGCGTAGGTGCCGCTGCTGTCGCGCGTGGCGACGAAACGGCGCGAGCCCGCGCCCGGGACGGCGGGCGCCACCTCGGACGGCACGATCACCGAATCGTCCGGCACGCGTGTGAGGAAGGGGCGCGACTCCATCAGCCGGCGGCCGTGCTGCATCTGCCCGGCACCCGGGGCGTTCAGCCCGTCGTACCAGGGCATCAGGGGGCCGTTCACGGGCTGGCGTCCCGGGGCGACCATCTGCCAGACGCTGTGGTGGCCATAGGCATGGCCGGCCGCGCCGGTGAACAGGTTCCAGTACAGCGGGCGGCGCACGTCCGCCGCCGTGGTGTAGCCCAGTTCGGCGGCCTTGAAGGAGATGGGGTGGTCTTCGTAGGCCGGCTCGCCGTCGATCACCGGCCGCACGGGGTTGGCCCGGTCGTAGTCACCGCGGGTCTGGTCGTAGCGGCCGTTGAACTCGAGCACGTGCCCGTTCTGGCGCATGTTGAAGTCCAGCCAGCGCTCGCCATGGAACCACTGGGCCGAACTGTTCGCCGCGGGCGGGTGGAACGTGATCAGCTGCGTGCCGCCACTGGCTTCGCGCAGGCTGTTGGCCATGGCGCGGATGATCTCCTTGTGGCGCTCGGTCTGCGGCGGCCGGTCGCCGCCGACCACCCAGATGACCGGCTTGTCCCGGTAGCGCCGGCCGAGGTAGCGGCCAAACGCCTGGGCGTTCTCCGGCGTGAAGACCTCCGGGCCGGCGCCGAAGCCGCCCTTGCTCCATTTGTCGCCCCAGCTGGGCAGCAGTGCCACGTACAGGCCAAGCTCGGCGGCGCGGTCCACCACCCAGTCCACATGCGCGAAGTAGGCTTCGTGGGGGCGGGCCGGGTCGTTGCCGTCCAGCGGCTTGTGGCCGAAGGCGTTCGGCGTGTTCAGGCCGTCCTGCTCGGCGAGCACGACGGTCTGGACCACGGTGAAGCCCTTTTCCGCGCGGTTGGCCAGGTAGCGCTGGGTTTCCTCGCGGTTGAGCCGGTGCAGCAGCTCCCAGGCCGTGTCGGCCAGGTAGAAGAAGGGCGAGCCGTCTTCCTTGACCAGGAAACGGCCGTTGTCGGCGATCTTCAGCCGCGGCAGCGACGCCCCAGCGGGCAGGGCGGTGCATACGGCGAGCAGGGCAAGAACGAGGCGCGAACGCCAGGAGGTGGTGAGCATGGCGGCATCCTAGCGCCGCGCGTGCTCTACCGTGGGCCGGACCGCCCTGATGGGCTGGCTAGCCGAGGTGCTTGCCCACGATCCCGGCCAGCTCGAACATCGTGACCTGGGGCTTGCCGAACACCGGCAGCAGCTTGTCGTCCGCGTTGATGGCCCGCTTGTTCTGCGCGTCCTGCAGGCCCCGGGCCTTGATGTAGTCCCACAGCTTCTTGATGACTTCGGTGCGTGCCACCGGATCGCTGCCGATCACGGCCGCCAGTTGCGGGCTGGGCTGCAGCCCGGCGCCCGGCTTGCGCGGGGCCTTGGGAGCGGCGGCCTTCCTGGCTGGCGCCGCCTTGCGCAGGGGCGGGGCTTTCTTCGCTGCCGTTTTCGCGGCCTTGGCCACCGGGGTGTACTTGGCCGCCGGCTCGCGCGCCGTCTTGCCGGCACCAGCGCCCTTGCGCGGCGGGAACTTGGCTGTGCGCGGCTCGAACTCGAAGTTGACCTTGCCCGCTTCGGCGTCCCAGGCCAGGAAGGCCTTGAACGGCCGGCGGGTGCGCATCGAGACGAACTTGTCCAGCAGGTCGCTCTTGCCGGTGGCCAGCAGCTTTTGCATCTGCGCGCGCTCGATCGGCTGCTGCAGGATGATCTGGCCGCTCTTGAAGTCGCAGCTGGGCGTGGGTTGGGCGGCAGTGGGCAGCGACTTTTCGCAGACGTAGTTCTTGCCGAATTCGAACACCCGGGCCTGGCACTTCGGGCACGGGCCCAACGGCTCCTGGGCGCTGAAATCGACCAGCTCGCCGGTCTCGGACGGATCCTGCTCGTTGCCGAAATCGAACTCCAGCTTCCAGTTCTTTTCTTCCTCGTTGAACTTCAGCGCGATCTCCGCCGTGAACGGCCAGCCGGCCTTGGAGCGGAAGCCTTCCAGCGGCCCGATCTTCTTGTCGCGCAGGAACTGCTCCACCTCGTGCAGCTCGAAGGCGCGACCGGCGGGAATCTTCGTGAAGGAGAAGCCGCAGGGTTGTCCGCCCTTGGGCCCGGTGCAGGTGAAGCGCCGGTAGTTCTCCTGCACCACGCCGCCGCAGTTGGGGCAGGGCGTCGAGAGCGTCGCATAGTCGCCCGGCACCGTGTCGCGGTCGTACTCCTTGGCCTTCTTGACGATGCGCCTGGTCATCTCGGCGATCTCGAGCATGAAAGCGTCGCGGCTGAGCTTGCCGTGCTCCATCTGGGCCAGCTTGTATTCCCAGTCACCGGTCAGCTCGGGCTTGGAGAGTTCTTCCACGCCCAGGCCCCGCAGCAGCGTCATCAGCTGGAACGCCTTGGCCGTGGGGATCAGCTCGCGGCCCTCGCGGAACATGTACTTCTCGTTGATCAGGCCCTCGATGATGGCGGCGCGCGTGGCCGGCGTGCCCAGGCCCTTCTCCTGCATGGCCTCGCGCAGCTCGTCGTCCTCGACCAGCTTGCCGGCGCCTTCCATCGCGCCCAGCAGCGTGGCTTCCGAATAGCGCGCCGGCGGGCGGGTCTTGAGGCCCTTGGGCTCGGCCACCTCGGTGCGCACCATCTCGCCCGGCTTGACCGCCACCAGCACCTTGCTGTTCTCGTCGCCTTCTTCCAGCACTTCCTTGCCCCAGATCGCCAGCCAGCCCGGCTTGACCAGCACCTTGCCCTCGGTCTTGAAGCTGTGGCCCACGGCCTGGCTGATGCGCGTGGTGACCAGGTACTCGGCGCTCGGGAAGAACACCGACAGGAAGCGCTTGACCACCAGGTCATAGAGCTTCTGCTCGGCGTCGGACAGGCCGCTGGGCGCCTGCAGGGTGGGGATGATGGCGAAGTGGTCGCTGACCTTGGCGTTGTCGAAGATGCGCTTGCTGGGCTTGACGTAGCCGCCTTCGAGCGCCTGCCTGGCGAACGGCGCCAGGTGGCGCATGCCGCTGCCGGCCAGCATGTGCATCGTGTCCTTGACCGTGCCCAGGTAGTCCTCGGGCAGGGCGCGCGAGTCGGTTCGCGGGTAGGTCAGGGCCTTGTGCCGCTCGTACAGGCTCTGGGCCAGCGCCAGCGTGGTCTTGGCCGAGTAGCCGAAGCGGCCGTTGGCCTCGCGCTGCAGCGAGGTCAGGTCGAACAGCAGCGGCGAGGCCTGGGTGGTGGGTTTGGATTCCTCGGTGACCGTGGCGGCCTTGCCGCGCACCGCGTCGGCGATGGCGCTGGCCTCCTTCTGGGTCCAGACACGGTCGGCCTTCTGCTCGGCGTCCTCGGCGTTCTTCTTCCACTTGGGGTCGAACCACTTGGCCTGGTACTCGCCGGCCTCGGCCAGGAAGGTGGCGTGGATCTCCCAGTAGTCGCGGCTGACGAACTTGCGGATCTGTTCCTCGCGCTCGACCACCACCGCCAGCGTCGGGGTCTGCACCCGGCCCACGGTGGTGAGGAAAAAGCCGCCGTCGCGGGAGTTGAAGGCGGTCATGGCCCGGGTGCCGTTGATGCCGACCAGCCAGTCGGCCTCCGAGCGGGAGCGGGCCGCGTGCGCCAGGCCTTGCATCTGCTTGTCCGTGCGCAGCTTGTCGAAGCCTTCGCGGATGGCCTGCGGGGTCATCGACTGCAGCCACAGGCGCTTGACCGGCTTGCCCAGCGGCTGGAACTGTCCGTTCTTGTGGGCGCCGGCGTACTGCTCGATCAGCCGGAAGATGAGCTCTCCCTCGCGGCCGGCATCGCAGGCGTTCACCAGCTCGGCCACGTCCTTGCGCTTGGCCTGCTTGACCACCGCGTTCAGGCGGGTCTTGGTCTTGTCGACGGGCTTGAGGTCGAAGTACGGCGGGATCACGGGCAGGTGGGCGAAGCTCCACTTGCCACGCTTGACGTCGAATTCCTCCGGCGCCTGGATCTCCACCAGGTGCCCGACGGCGCTGGTGACGATGTACTTCTCGTTCTCGAAGAACTCGTCGTGCTTGTCGAACTTGCCGGCCACCGGCGTGAGGGCGCGGACGATGTCCTGCGCCACGGAAGGCTTCTCGGCAATGATCAGGGTCTTGGTCATCTCTACAATCTCGTCTCTCGCGCGTGCGCGCACGCGCACGTGTGTGCACATTCAACTTAACAGAGTTTTGCGAATGCCAAGAAAAGCAGTGGCGGGCCGGAAAATCCAGACCCGCCAGTCGGGAATCCATGGCAAGGGCGTTTTCGCCGTCCAGGACATCGCGGAGGGCGAGACCCTCATCGAATATGTGGGCGAGGTGATCACCTGGAAAGAGGCCCAGGAGCGCCATCCGCACAACCCGGAAGACCCCAACCACACGTTCTACTTCCACGTGGACGAGGACCGGGTGATCGACGCCCTGTACGGCGGCAATTCCTCGCGCTGGATCAACCATTCCTGCGACCCCAATTGCGAGGCCGACGAGGAAGACGGCCGCGTCTTCATCAAGGCCCTGCGCAACATCAAGGCCGGGGAAGAGCTCAACTACGACTACGGCCTGATCATCGACGAGCCGTACACCAAGAAGCTCAAGGCCGAATACCCGTGCTGGTGCGGCGCCAGGAAGTGCCGCGGCACCCTGCTGGCGCCAAAACGCAGAAGGTGACCCACCCCCGAAGCGCCTGCGGCGCCTCCCCCTCGAGGGGGCGCACCCAGCGGTCAGGCAAAGCCCGCCCCGCGGGTGCCCTGGCATTGGGCTAGCCGTGCCGAGCGAAGGTGTGACGTGAACTGGCCGGCTGAAGCGATCTGGGAGGCGGTCTCGCCGTTGCTGCCCGGCTTCACGGTCGAGGTGCTGCCGGAGCTGGATTCCACCAACAGCGAGCTGATGCGCCGGGCCCGGGCCGCACAGCTGGAGCCGGTGCTGCTGGTGGCGCAGCGACAGACCGCCGGGCGGGGCCGCCTGGGGCGCCAGTGGCACAGCGCGCCGGGCGATGCGCTGATGTTTTCGTTCGGCCTGCCGCTGGCGCCGGCAGATTGGTCGGGGCTGTCGCTGGCCGTCGGCGTCGCCGTGGCCGAAGCCCTGCATCCGGCCATCTGCCTGAAGTGGCCGAACGACCTGTGGCTGGGCGGCCGCAAGATGGGCGGCATCCTGATCGAGACGGCGCTCACTGGGGCTCCCGCGGACGCGGGGGGCGCCCTGGACCTGCGCCTTGGCGGGGGTGGCGACAAAAGGCGCTTTTGCGTGATCGGGATCGGCTTGAATCTCGCGCAGCCGGCCAGCGCGGGCCTGTCGACCCCGCCGGCCTGGCTGGGGGAGCTGTGGCCCGGGGTGGATGCCGGCCGGGCGCTGCAGAAGGTGGCGGTGCCGCTCGTGCAGGCGTTGCAGGCCTTCGAGCGCGATGGTTTCGCGCCGTTTCGAGCCCGCTTCAATGCGCGCGACGCGCTCGCCGGCCGGCCGGTGAAGCTGTCGGACGGCACCGAGGGGCTGGCTCGCGGGGCCGGCGAGACGGGCGCCTTGCTGGTGCATACTGCGGCCGGCGTGACCGCCGTCACCAGCGCCGAAGTCAGCGTGCGGCCCGCCTGAATCCTCCATGCTGCGCCTGCTCGTCCTTTTGCTGCTGTTGGCCAACGGTGCCTTCTACGCCTGGTCGCAGGGCTTGCTGCTGCCCCTGGGCATCGGCCCGGCGCAGCAATCCGAGCCGCAACGGCTGGCCCAGCAGGTGCGCCCCGAGGCCATGCGGATTGCCAGCGCCGAAGAAGCCGGGCGCCTGCAAGCCGCGGCCGCGCCCGCCAAAGCGCCGGAATGCCTGGTGGCCGGGCCGATCGACGATCCGTCCGCCGAGTCGCTGCGCCAGGCGCTGCAGTCCTGGCCGAGCGGCGCCTGGACACTGGAGCCGGTCAGCGAGCCGGCGCGCTGGATCGTCTACATGGGCAAGTACCCCGCGGTGGAGAACGTCACGCGCAAGAAGGCCGAACTGCGCCAGCTGGGCGTTTCCTTCGAGACGCTGTCGAACCCGGCGCTGGAGCCGGGCTTGTCGCTGGGCGGCTTCGCCACGGAAAGCGCCGCCACGCAGCACCTGGAGCGGGTGGCCGAACGCGGCGTGCGCACGGCGCGCGTGGTGCAGGAGCGTCCCGAGGTGCGGGGCTTGCGCCTGCTGCTGCCTGCCCTGGACGACTCGCTGCGCGCGCGCCTGGATGACCTGCGGCCCGCACTGAACGGACGTCCCCTGCGGCCCTGCCGCTGATTCCTTTACTCGTTGCCGGAGAGACCCATGACCCTCAAGCTGTACTTCGCACCCGGTGCCTGTTCCTTCGTCCCCCATGCGCTGCTGGAGACCACCGGCGAGGCTTTCGAGCCGGTCCTGGTCAAGCTGCACAAGGGCGAGCACCAGACGCCGGATTACAAGGCCATCAACCCGCGCGGGCAGGTCCCGGTGCTGGTGGACGGCGAGCACACGATCACGCAGATCGTGGCCATCGTCAGCTACCTGAACGACCGCTTCCCGCAGCACGGCTTCCTGCCACGCGAGCCGCTGGCCAGGGCCAAGGCGCTGGAAACGCTGGCCTGGATGAACAACACGGTGCACCCCACCTTCACGCACGTGTTCATGCCCTTCAAGTTCACGGACGAGCCGCAGGCGCAGGCCGAGATCAAGGCGTTTGCCGCCAGGAACTACGCGCCCCTGCTGGGCGAGATCGAGGCCATGGCGCAGGCGGCTGCCGCCAAGGGCCAGGCTTGCCTGGGCGGCGAACGCTTCGGGCCGCTGGATGCCTATGCCCTGACGCTGATCCGCTGGGGCGGGTTCGCCGGCATCGACCCGGCTGGCTATCCGGCCTTGTGGTCGCACGTGCAGAAGGTGGCGCAGCTGCCCGCCGTGGCCCGCGCGATCGAGCGCGAGCGGCTGCAGCTGAACGTCTACCAGCCGCCGACGGGCGGCCGCTAGCCGGCTGCGCCCCGGGGGCAGCACGCCCTCAGCGAGCTTGAGGGGTCATAGAGCGGCCTGAGCTTCGGGCTCGGGAGCGGCCGTCTTCGGCTGCCCCAGAAAGCGCACGCTCACTCTGGTGCCGGGGGGCGCCTCGCCGGGGCGCGCGTCCTCGATCCTGATTTCGGCGTTGTGCTGGCGGGCGATCTCCAGCACGATCGGCAGCCCCAGGCCGGAGCCATCGACGTTGGTGCCCAGCGAACGGTAGAACGGCTGGAACACGAACTCGCGTTCGGCTTCCGGGATGCCGGGACCCGAGTCTTCCACCTGCAGCACCAGCGTGCCGCTGAAAGGATCGGCCAGCACCCGCGCGGTGATCACGCCCGGATGTTCGGCGCTGGAGGGCGTGTAGCTGATCGCGTTGTCCAGCAGGTTGCGGATCATTTCCTTGAGCAGGGTCGGGTTGCCCTCGACCATGACGCCGGCGGAGCCGGGCAGCGCGCCGTCATAGCCCAGGTCGATGCGCTTGTCCATGGTGCGCGGCACCGAGTCGCGCACCGCTTCCCGCGTGAGCTGCGCCAGGTCGCAGGGATGCCGCGGCAGCGCGCGGCCGCTGCTCTCGGCGCGGGCCAGGGCCAGCAGCTGGTTCACCGTGTGGGTGGCGCGCACGCTGGAGCGGCCGATCTGCTTGAGGGACTGCTTCAATTCATCGGCGTTCGCGCCTTCGCGTTGCGCCAGGTCGGCCTGCATGCGCAGCCCGGCCAGCGGCGTCTTCAGCTGGTGCGCCGCATCGGCCAGGAACCGCTTTTGCGTCGCGATGGAGTCCTTCAGCCGCGTGAGCAGGTCGTTGACGGAGGACACCAGCGGCGCCACCTCCAGCGGCACCGCCTTGTCGTCCAGGGGCGAAAGGTCGTCCGGCTTGCGCGCGCGGATGCGCTCTTCCAGCTGCGACAGCGGCTTGATCCCGCGCACCAGGGCCAGCCAGACCAGCAGCACGGCCATCGGGAGGATGACGAACTGGGGCAGCATCACGCCCTTGATGATTTCCGTGGCCAGCACCGAGCGCTTCTCGCGGGTCTCGGCCACCTGGACCAGGGCGGGCGCCGCGCCCGGCAGCTCGATCTTGACCCAGGTATAGGCAATGCGCACGTCCAGCCCGCGCATCTCGTCGTCCCGCAGCCGCACCTCGCCGATGACCGGCCTCTCGTCCTCCCGCGGCTGGGGGAAGTCACGCTCGCCGCTGAGCAGCTCGCCGCGCGCGCCCAGCACCTGGTAGTAGACGTGGTCCGAATCGTCGGCGCGCAGCAGTTCGCGCGCGGGCTGCGGCAGGTTGAAGGCCACCCGCTGCTGCTGCACGGTGACCAGCTGGGAGAGCGCCTGCACGTTGTACTCGAGGGCCCGGTCGAACGGCTTGCCCGCGATGCTCTGGGCGACCAGCCAGGTCAGGGCCAGGCTCACCGGCCACAGGAGCAGCAGGGGCGTGAGCATCCAGTCGAGGATCTCGCCGAAGAGCGAGCGCTGCTCGCGCTGGAAGATTTTCATTGAAATTGGCCTCGGGCCCTCGCGGACTGGACGCATATAGCTATGAAAAACATAGCGTCAGCTTGTAATCTTCTCCAGGCAATAGCCCAGGCCCCGCACGGTGGCGATGCGGATCGGGCCCTTCTCGATCTTCTTGCGCAGCCGGTGGATGTAGACCTCGATCGCGTTGTTGCTGACTTCCTCGCCCCACTCGCACAGGCGCTCGACCAGCTGGTCCTTGCTGACCAGCCGGCCCGCCCGCTGCAACAGCACTTCGAGCAGGCCGAGTTCGCGCGCCGACAGCTCCACCATCTTGCCGTCGATGGTGGCCACGCGCCCGGCCTGGTCGTACACCAGCGGGCCGTGCCGGATGGCGCTGCTGGTGCCGCCCATGCCGCGCCGGATCAACGCCCGTACGCGGGCCTCGAGCTCCTGCAGCGAGAAAGGCTTGGCCATGTAATCGTCGGCGCCGTAGTCGAGGCCCTTGACGCGTTCTTCCACGCTGTCCGCGGCCGTGAGGATCAGCACCGGCATCGTGGAGCCGCGGCCGCGCAGCTTGCGCAGCACTTCCAGTCCGTGCATTTTGGGCAGGCCGAGGTCCAGGATCAGCAGGTCGAACTCGTTGTTCGTCATCAGGGCGGCATCGGCCTCGGTGCCGCTGGCCACGTGGTCGACGGCGGCACCGGAGGCGCGCAGCGTGCGCAGGAGGCCGTCGGCCAGCACCTGGTCGTCTTCGGCAATGAGGATGCGCATGCGGGTCTCCTGGGTCGTTGTGGCGCTGGGCCGCCCCGAGGCAAAGCGGGCGCCCTCGGGGAGGCAGCCAAGCGTGTGGGCTCCACGTCTGGGGCAAATTCTAGGCGGCGGGGCCCGCATAGGCCTCCAGCCCGATCGTGACCACGGTTGCGATTTCGGCGCCGACCTCCGCGCGGAATTCGGCTTCGGCCTGCGCCACCGCGTCCTTGAAGGCCTGCAGCCAGGCGAATCCGGCTGGGGTGAATCGCACCCGGCGGGCGCGCGCGTCGGCGCCGTCGGCTTCGCGCACCACCAGCCCCCAGGCCTCGCACTGGTCGACCAGGTCGCCCATGGCCTGCTTGCTCATGCCGGCACGCTGCGCCAGCTCCGTCAGGCGGGAGCCTTCCAGCGCCAGGTGCCTCGTGATGTGGATGTGGGCGGCGCTGACCTGCGAGCGGGCGGCGAGATTGGACAAGGCCAGCGGCACGTCGATGTTGTGGGCCATCAGGTGCAGCACGCGCTCGTCGAAGCGGCGCGCCGCGTGGCCCAGCAGGCGGCCCAGGTGGGTCTGGCGCCAGCGGTCGTCGGCAGCTTCCATGGCCTAAATGGTAAGGCAGACTGATCAAAAAACGCGTTTACTTTCTGCAAGGAGCCGCGTTAGAGTACTGGTCAAGCATCCAGCCTGTGGTTAACGACACTGGATGAGACACCACAACCCGTTGATTCACAAGGAGATTTCCATGGATGCACAAGTCAAAGGTACCCGGATCGCGGCCGACAGCGAGAAGTCCAAAGCCCTGCAGGCAGCCTTGGCCCAGATCGAGAAGCAGTTCGGCAAGGGCACCATCATGCGGCTGGGTGAAGGCGAGAAGCTGGAGGACATCCAGGTCGTCTCCACCGGCTCGCTCGGCCTGGACATCGCTCTGGGCGTGGGCGGCCTGCCGCGCGGCCGGGTGATCGAGATCTACGGCCCCGAATCGTCGGGCAAGACCACGCTCACGCTGCAGGTCATTGCCGAGATGCAGCGCCAGGCCGGCCAGTGCGCGTTCGTCGACGCCGAGCACGCGCTGGACGTGCAGTACGCGCAGAAGCTGGGCGTGAACCTGTCCGACCTGCTGATCAGCCAGCCCGACACCGGCGAGCAGGCTCTGGAGATCGTCGACAGCCTGGTGCGATCCGGCGCGGTGGACCTGATCGTGATCGACTCGGTGGCCGCGCTGACGCCCAAGGCCGAAATCGAAGGCGAGATGGGCGATTCGCTCCCCGGCCTGCAAGCCCGGCTGATGAGCCAGGCGCTGCGCAAGCTCACCGCCACCATCAAGAAGACCAACTGCATGGTC